>Ga0307515_10000026_pt1 | contig 382411 bp, 315 predicted proteins | sample 17_EM_MG_FD_194513 | JGI IMG/M metagenome (GOLD analysis project Ga0307515, IMG submission 194513) | Populus trichocarpa ectomycorrhiza microbial communities from riparian zone in the Pacific Northwest, United States - 17_EM | ecosystem: Host-associated > Plants > Roots > Unclassified...
GTGGCAGGCCGAGGACGTTGGGTACCGGGCGCAGCGAAGTAAAGGAGGAGGCCCGGCTTGCGCAGCAAGCCGGGCCGGGGGACATGAGCGGAGCCCGGTACCCAGCGGCCTCGGCCCGCAACGACACTTCGAACGAATGTCAGCAACGGGGCCGTTTCATGGATCGTCGGTCGCGCGAAGCGCGGTGGAGCAACTGAAATGAAACCGCGTCACAAGCGCATTGCCCTGATCGTTGGCGTGCTCGCCGCTGTCGGCGTTGGTGTCGGCCTCGTGCTCAACGCCTTCCAGAGCAACCTGGTGTTCTTCTATTCGCCGAGCCAGGTGGCGTCGAAGGAAGCGCCGGTGAACCGCACCTTCCGCCTCGGCGGCATGGTTGAGGCCGGCTCCGTCAAGCGTGATGGCGTGATGGTCAGCTTCGTCGTCACCGACACCGTGAAAACCGTGCCGGTGCGCTACCAGGGCATCCTTCCTGACCTGTTCAAGGAAGGCAAGGGTGTGGTCGCCCAGGGCCAGCTGCAGGGCGGCGAATTCGTCGCCAAGGAAGTGCTGGCCAAACACGACGAGAACTACATGCCGCCCGAAGCCGCAGAAGCGCTGAAGAAGGCGGCCCAGGTCAACGCGCAGATGGCCAAGGGAGGCGCCAAGCCATGATTGCCGAACTCGGACATTTCGCCCTCTGGCTGGCCTGCGGCGTGGCGCTGGTGCTCGGTGTGCTGCCGCTGGCCGGCGCGCAGACCGGCCGCGCCCACTGGATGGCGCTGGCGCGGCCGCTGGCCGGCGCGCAGTTTGTGCTGGTGGTGCTGTCGTTCATCTGCCTGACCGCGGCCTTCGTCGCCAACGACTTCTCGGTGCTCTACGTCGCATCGCACTCGAACTCTGCGCTGCCGCTGCCGTACCGCATGGCCGCGGTGTGGGGCGGGCACGAAGGTTCGCTGCTGCTGTGGATGCTGATGCTGAGCCTGTGGATGCAGTCGGTGGCGCTGTTCAGCCGCCACCTGCCGCTGCCGGTGCTGGCGCGCATCCTCGCGGTGATGGGGCTGGTCAGCGTCGGCTTCCTGCTCTTCACGCTGGTCACGTCGAACCCGTTCGATCGCCTGTTCCCGGTGCCGGCCGACGGCCGCGACCTGAACCCGCTGCTGCAGGACCCGGGCATGATCTTCCACCCGCCCATGCTCTACATGGGCTACGTCGGCTTCTCGGTGGCGTTTGCGTTCGCGGTTGCGGCCTTGATCGGCGGCAACCTCGACGCGCAATGGGCACGCTGGACCCGGCCCTGGACGACAGTGGCCTGGATGTTCCTGACCATCGGCATCGCCCTGGGCAGCTGGTGGGCCTACTACGAACTCGGCTGGGGCGGCTGGTGGTTCTGGGACCCGGTGGAAAACGCCTCGTTCATGCCCTGGCTGGTGGGCACGGCGCTGATCCATTCACTCGCCGTCACCGAAAAACGCGGCGCCTTCAAGGCCTGGACGGTGCTGCTGGCGATCCTGGCGTTCAGCCTGTCGCTGCTGGGCACCTTCCTCGTGCGCTCGGGGGTGCTGTCGTCGGTGCATGCCTTTGCCACCGACCCGACACGCGGCCTCTTCATCCTGGTCTTCCTGGCGCTGGTGGTCGGCAGCTCGCTGGCGCTGTTTGCCTGGCGCGCGCCGACGGTCGGCCTCGGCGCCCGCTTCGGCGCGCTGTCGCGTGAATCGCTGCTGCTGGTGAACAACGTTCTTCTTCTGGTGGCGATGGCGGCGGTGCTGCTGGGCACGCTGTACCCGCTGGCGCTGGACGCGTTGAACCTGGGCAAGATCTCCGTCGGCGCGCCCTACTTCGAAGCCGTGTTCGTGCCGCTGATGGCGCCGCTGGTGTTCCTGATGGGCGTCGGCCCGATTGCACGCTGGAAGCAGGCCGAGCTGCCCGACCTGGCGACCCGCCTGCGCTGGGCGCTGGTGGTGGCCGTTGTCGCCGCGCTGGCCACGTCATGGCTCGCCGGCCACATCGGGCTGATGTCGAGCCTGGGGCTGTTGATGGCGTTCTGGGTTGCCGCTTCGGTGGCCACCGACTTGATCGAACGTGTGCGCCCGCGCGGCGCAGGCGGCTCGGTCTGGTCACGCACGCGCCAGCTGCCGCGTGCGCTGGTCGGCATGATGCTGGCGCACCTGGGCATTGCCGCGTTCATCTTCGGCGTCACCATGGTGCGTAGCTACGAAGTTGAACGCGACGTGAAGATGAACATCGGCGACTCCACCGAAGCCCACGGCTACGTCTTCACCTTCCGCGGCGCGCGCGAACTTGCCGGGCCCAACTACGACGCCGTGCAGGGCCTCGTCGACGTCACACGCGACGGCCGCAAGGTGGCGGCGATGCTGCCCGAAAAGCGCGTCTACCGCGTGCAGAGCAACCCGATGACCGAAGCCGCCATCGACGCCGGCTTCACGCGCGACCTCTACGTCTCGCTGGGTGAGCCGGTAGACGACGGCCGCGCCTGGATCGTGCGGGTCTACGTCAAACCCTTCATCGACTGGGTCTGGGGCGGCTGCCTGCTGATGGCCTTCGGTGGCCTGCTCGCGGTGACCGACCGGCGCTACCGCGCCAAGGCGACGCAGCGCAGCGGCGACAGCGCGGTGGGAGCGGCGGCTTGAAGGTCTTGAAGTACCTGCTGCCGCTGGCGCTGTTTTTTGTGCTCGTCGGGTTCCTCGCCGTCGGCCTGAACCGCGACCCACGCGAAGTGCCGTCGCCGCTGATCGACAAGCCGGCGCCGGCCTTCGCCGCGCCCCGGCTCGACGACCCGGCGCGCCAGCTGCGGCGCGAAGACCTGCTCGGCCAGGTCTGGGTGCTCAACGTCTGGGCCTCGTGGTGTGCGCCCTGCCGCGAAGAACACCCGGTGATCGTCGACTTTGCGCGGCGTAAACGGGCCCCTGTCTACGGCCTGAACTACAAGGACACGCAGGCGGCAGGCCGCGCCTGGCTGCAGCAGTTCGGCAACCCCTACACGGCGACGCTGGTCGACGCCGACGGCCGCATCGGGCTGGACTTCGGCGTCTACGGCGTGCCCGAAACCTTCGTCATCGACAAGGCCGGCATCGTGCGCTTCAAACATGTCGGCGTGCTGACGCCGGCGGTCGTGGCCGACCGCATCGAACCGCTGTTGGTGAAACTCAATGCGAGCTGATCTGTCCTGGCGCCGTGGCGCCGCGGTGTTGTTGCTGCTGGTTTTGCCGCTGCTGGTGTCGGCCAATGAAGCGCAACCGGCCGCCGCCGACCCGGTGCTCGAAGCACGCATGCTGCGCATCACCACCGAACTGCGCTGCCTGGTGTGCCAGAACCAGACCGTCGCCGACTCCCACGCCGGCCTTGCCGACGACCTGCGGCGCCAGGTGCGCGAGATGATCGTGCAAGGCAAGAGCGACCAGCAGATCCTCGACTTCATGACCGCACGCTACGGCGACTTCGTGCTCTACCGGCCGCCGGTGAAAACGACGACGGCGCTGCTCTGGTACGGCCCGGCGCTGCTGCTGCTGGGCGGTGTCGCAGCGCTGGTGCTGCTGCTGCGCAAACGCAGCCGGCTCGGCGCCGAGGCCTTCGACGCCGAGCCCGACGACGAAGCCGTGCGCAACCCGTGACCGCTTCCGCCAAGACTTCCTCCAAGACCCCGACGATGGATTCCGATCTCGAAGCGCTGCGGCGCCAGTTGCAGCAGCTGCAGGCGCTGCGCGACAGCGGCACGCTGGGTGTCGACGCCTACGGCACGGCGCGCGCCGCGCTGGAGCAGCGCATCGTCGAGCAGGTGATGAAGGCACCGCCGGCCACACCACGGCTGCCACGCGGGCTGCTGCTGGGCGTGGCCGCCACCGTGCTGGTGGTCGCCAGCGGCGGCTACCTCTGGAAGGGCACGCCGCAGTACGCGACGCTGGCGGCAGCCGTACCGGCTGCCGCTGCGCCGGGCGGTATCGGCCCCGAGCAGATCCTCGCGCTGGTCGACAAGCTGGCGCAACGGCTGAAAGAGAACCCCGACGACGCCGAAGGCTGGGGCATGCTCGGCCGCGCCTACGTGGTACTGGGCCGCCATCCCGAGGCGCTGCCGGCCTACCGCAAGGCGCTGGCGCTGCGCAAGGACGACGCCAGCCTGCTGGCCGACACGGCCGACGCGCTGGCCGTCGTCAACGGCCGCAAGCTGGCCGGCGAACCGCTGGCCCTGGTGCGGCACGCGCTGAAGATCGACCCCAACCATCTGAAGGCACTGTCGCTGGCTGGCACCGCCGCCTTCGAGGCCAAGGACTACGCCGGCGCCGCCGAACAATGGGAACGGGTGCTCACCGTCGCGCCTTCCGACAGCCCCTTCCTGCCGCGGGTGCGCGAAAGCATCGCCGAGGCGCGCGCGCTCGGCGGCATGCCGGCCGCAACATCAACGGCAGCAGCACCGGCGCCGGCGCCTGTGGCAGCCGCCGCACCCGGCACCAGCGTCAGCGGCACCGTGACACTCGCCGCCAGCCTGCGCGCCAAGGCCGCGCCCGACGACACCGTGTTCGTCTACGCCCGCGCCGCCGAAGGCCCGCGCATGCCGCTGGCCATCGTGCGCAAGCAGGTGAAGGACCTGCCGTTCGACTTCGTGCTCGACGACAGCACGGCAATGTCGCCGGCGACGAAGCTGTCGTCGCAGGCGCGTGTGATCGTCAGCGCCCGCGTCACGAAAAGCGGCAACGCAGCGCCGCAGCCGGGCGACCTGGCCGGCCAGAGCGCGCCGCTGGCGCTGGGGGCTCAAGGGCTGAAGCTCGAGATCTCGCAAGTGGTCGGCCCCTGAAGGCCGACGGACTGAACTACGGCTTCGCCGTCTTGCGCACCAGGCCTTCGATGGCCAGCCGGTAGCCTTCGATGCCGAAGCCGACGACGATGCCGGCTGCCGCCGGCGAGATGTAGCTGTGGTGGCGGAAGGCCTCGCGGGCATGCACGTTGGAGATGTGGATCTCGATCACCGGCACCTCGGCGCCCTTGATCGCGTCGTGCAGCGCCACCGAGGTGTGGGTGTAGGCACCGGGGTTGAACACCACACCCAGCACCTCGCCGGCCTTGACGCCGCGGCCGGCGGCGTGCAGGGCGTCGATCAGCGCCCCTTCGTGGTTGCTCTGGAAACACTCGGCTTCGTGGCCCAGCTGCGCTGCGCAGTCGCGGCACATCGTTTCGACGTCGGCGAGCGTCGCAGCCCCGTAGACGGCAGGCTCGCGCTGGCCGAGCAGGTTGAGGTTGGGTCCGTTGAGGACGACGATCTTGGCCATGGCAGTGCTCTGTTCGCTGCGGAGAGCCGGCAATCATCGCTCAGAACAACGGCGTCGGCATCCAGACGGCCCCGGGCTGCGTATCGCTGGAGCATGTGGAAACTTCTTGCGCTGTTGCTGGTGCTGGCCGCCGGCCCCGCCCAGGCGCACGACAGCTGGTTCGCGCGCCAGCCCGACGGCAGCGTCGTGCTCGGCACCGGGAACCAGTTTCCGAAGCAGGAAACCGGCATCGCCCCGCAGTACCTGCTGAAGCAGGCCTGCGCCGCCGGCAGCTGCTGGGCGCAGACGACGCCGTTCGAACTGGAGCTGGCGCCCGACAAGATTGCGCTCTACCTCGACGAAGTGCGGCCCGATGCCGCCGTTCTAGACACCTGGCGCACGATGCAGGCGCGTGGCCTGCCCTGGCTGGAGCGTTACGCCAAACACGCCCGCATCGTGCTCGACGCAGCCGGCGCGGCCACGCCCAGCGGCATGGCGATGGACGTGCTGCTGCTCGGCGGCGCGGCACCGCGGCGCGGCCAGCCGCTGCAGTTCCAGCTGCTGCGCGACGGCCAGCCGCTGCCGCAGTTCGCGGTGGAACTGCGCAACGACCGCAGCCGCTTCGGCATCTGGCGTCGCACCGACGACGCAGGCCGGCTCTCGTTCACGCCGCCGTTTGCCGCGCAGTGGCTGCTGCGCGGCATCGACCTGCGTTTGTCGGACACCGTGCCCGACACCTTCGACAGCCGTTTTGTCACCCTCGCTTTCGAAGTGCAGAACTAGAACGGCAGCAGCTTCAGGTTGAAAGCGCGCTCGGTGAACCACACGGCCGCCAGCAGTGCGATCAGCAGCGAACCGCCGAGCAGCACGACACGCCGGTAGAACACCGTGCGCCGCAGCGCAAAGGCCAGCGGCAGGAACACCGCGACGATGGCCAGCTGGCCGAGTTCGACACCGACGTTGAAGCCCACCAGCGCCAGCGCCAGCGCGCCCTGCGGCAGGCCCAGGTCGGCCAGCACGCTGGCAAAACCGAAGCCGTGGATCAAACCGAAGCAGAAAGCCACCATCCAGCGCCGGCCTTCGAACAGCGGCCGCACGTTGTTCAGCGCCGCCAGCACCACCGAAGCGGCAATCGCCGATTCGACCCCGCGCGACGGCAGCGACACGAAGCCCAGCGTCGCCAGCGACAGCGTGATCGAATGCGCCACCGTGAACGCGGTGACGATCTTCAGCACGTCGACGAAGGCCTCGCGGAAATGCTGCACCGCCTGCCAGCGTTTGCGCTGCCACAACAGCACCGCCGGCAGCAGCAGCGAAAGCAGGAACAGGATGTGGTCGAAGCCGATCCAGATGTGCCAGACACCTTCGACGAGGTAGTCGCTGAACTGCGCCCAGCGGCTGGGCGCTCGCAGCTCGAACGGCTGGTTCGCGGCCTGCGGCGAGAAGATCGCCGTGCGCGAACCGCCGGCCACGTCCAGCCGCAACAGGCCGCGGTGCTGCGGGTCGATGTCGGCGAAGAGTTTGTAGTGCACACGCAGCTGCGTCGGCGGCTTTGGGCAGGCCACGCCAAAACGCAGCACGGTGTAGGCGCCGTCGCTGTGTTCGTCGACCTGCTGCGGGCCTGCGGGCTGCAGCGCGCAATCGGCGCCGTCGCCCTGCACTGCCAGCCGCGCCATTGCATAGGCTGCGATCTCGGCGTGTTTGGCGCGCAGTTCGCCCCAGTTGATCTCGCCGTTGCCGTCGGCGTCCAGGCCGATGGCGAAGTCGAGGTCGCGCAAGGCGATGTCCCACTGGCCTGTGATGCCGGTGTTGCCGGCATCAACCAACGTCAGCGCCAGGTAGCTGTCCGAAGGTTTGTGCGCGGCAGCGGCGCCGGCCAGCAGCAGGCCGGCCAGCCAGAGGCAGAACGCGCGTTTCACCGCACAGCCTTCAGTCGGGCGGCCAGGTCTTGCAGCACGGCACTTTCGATGCCGGACTCGGCCAGCCACTTCAATGCCGGCTCGGCTGCCGCTGGTTCGCGCGCAGCGAGTGCGGCCTCCATCAGCACCCGCGCATCAGCGGGTTCACGCTGCACCTCGAAGTTGCTGCGCGCCAGCGTCAGCGCACGCGGCGCCTGGCCCAGCAGCACCAGCGCATAACGCGCTTCTTCCTTTTCATGCACGCTGTCGCCGCGCAGCCGGGCTGCGTCGAAACGGGCGCCGAGGTCGGCAGACCAGCGCGCGAGTTCCGGCGCTTTCATCGCCTGCGCCGCCAGTGCCAGCCGCAGCAGCAGCAGATCGGAACGTTCGCGCCCCTGCAGCAGCGGCAGCACTTCGGCCGCGCGGCCACGGTCGAGCAGGAAGTCGGCGTAGGCGGCGAGCAGGTAGCCGTCGCTCAGGCCCAGCGCCAGCGCGCGGCGGAAGGCGGCTTCGGCTGCGGCGTGGCGGCCCAGGCGTGCCTCGGTCTCGGCCAGCCGCGTCAGCGCCCAGAGCTGTTCGGCCGGCGCGGCATCGGGGTTCTTCTGCAATGCCGCCTGCAGCGCTGCGGCGGCGGCGGCAGCGCGGCCGGTGGCGGCGTCCACCTGCGCAGCGCAGGCCGCGGCGATCAGCGGCGACGCCAGCGGCGCCATGCGCTCACAGGCCGCGCGGGCGTCGGCATACCGCGCCTGCACCATCGCGATGGCGGCCAGCCACGACCAGGCTTCGCCGTGGCTGGGCACGGCGTGCACGGCCGCCGTGAGATCCGTCACGGCAGCGCCGAATTCGTGGCTGAACTGGCGCAGCACCGCGCGCAGCACCCGCACATCGACAGGCGGATCGGGTTGGTCCCACCACGGCGCCAGCGCCGCCTGGGCATAGCCGATGTAGCGCGGGTCGCCTTCGGCCGCCACTTCATCGTGGTAGCGCCGCGCGAGCTGCAGCGCCAGCGCCAGGTTGCGCGGCTCGGCGTTGAGGCGGCGGCGCAGCTCGGCCACCTCGCGCAGCCGCGGGTCGGCCGCACGCGAAGGCAGGCGCTCCAGCACCTGCTGGTCAGAACCCGGGGTGAAGGGAGCAGCCTGGGCGGCAGCACTCAGCGCCAGCAACAGCAGGCAGCGGCAGAAAGGGAAAGGCACAAGCGACTGTACGCAAGAAACAACGGCTCCGATGCAACCCTGATATCAGGTCTGCCCCGGGGGCGTCAGAATCGCGCCCCGACGCCGTCAACCGTTTCTGCGCTTGAGGCGTTTGCAGAGAGCCGGAGCCTTCAGGGGGCCGGAGTCGGCCCAGCCGACCCCGAACCAACCCGAGCGCCAACTGGTCGACGAGTAGCAACCAACCGAAAGAACCCCCTCCATGAGCAAGCTGAGCACCCTGATCATCGCCGCCTTCGCGGCCGTCGCCTTCAACGCGCAAGCCGCATCGCACGCCGGTGGCGCGCCGATGAAGGCCAGCGCCCCGGCCGCCAAGGCCAGCGGCGCCAAGGCCGAAATGAAAAAGGAAGAAAAGAAGGAAGAGAAGAAGAAGTAAATTCTTCTTCCTCGATGAAAAAGCAGGAGCGACGCTCCTGCTTTTTTTTCGCCCGCTCAGACCACGTTCAGCTCGCGCAGCGGCCGGCCTTCCAGCACCCGCCGCCAGCCCAGCGCCGACAGGTCCAGCGTGCGCCAGCCGCCGTGCATCACCCACTCGGCCAGCGCCCGGCCCACCGCCGGCGCCTGCTGCACGCCGTGGCCGCTGAAGCCGTTGGCGAACAGCAGGTTGTCGACCTCCGGATGCGGACCGAGGATGACGTTGTGGTCCAGCGTGTTGACGTCGTAGTGCCCGGCCCAGGCGCTGACCAGCCGCGCCGCCTCGAAGCCTGGCACGCGCGCCGCCAACAATGGCCAGAGCTGGTCTTCGAACAGCGCCAGCGGCACCTCGAAGTCGTCGCAGTCGGGGTCGTCGTCTTCGGGCGGCGCGATGCCGCAGAGAAACCCCCCGCCCTCGGGCCGGAAGTACAACCCGCTCGGGTCAACGACCAGCGGGCAGCGCGGCAGCAGCGCCGGGCTCTTGAAGTGGAAGACGCAGCGTTTGCGCGCGCGCACCGGCAGCGTGATGCCGGCGGTGGCGGCCAGCGCTGCGGCGCCGGTGCCGGCGGCGTTGATCACCGTGCCGCAGCCGATGCGGCTGCCATCGGCCAGCCGCACTGCAGTGATGTGCGCACCTTCGCGTTCCAGCGCCACCACCGCCGCTTCGCGCACCTGCGCCCCCAGCGCCACCGCCTTGCGGCGCAGGCCGTGCATCAGCGCATGCGCATCGATCCAGCCTTCGCCCGAGAGACCCAGCGTGCCGGCGGCGACGTCGTCGCTGCGCAGCCAGGGGAAACGCAGGGCCAGCGCCGCGGTGTCGAGCCAGGCGATGTCCGCCCCTTCGGCGCACTGCAGCGTGTGGTTGCACGCCAGCTGTTCACGCCCGCCGGCACCGGCCAGGAACAGGTAACCGTCTTCGCGCAGGCCGATCGCCGGCACGTCGCCGCCCACCGCCAGCACCTCGGGCTGGCGCAGGAACTCGGTGCCGAACATCGACATCCGGATGTTCTCTGCCACCGAAAACTGGTGGCGGATCGACGCCAGCGAACGTGCGCTGGCGCAGTCGCGAAAGCTCAGATCACGCTCGATCACCAGCACCGAACCGCCGAAGCCGCCGCGCGCGCTTTCGGCGCCGAGAAAATACGCCGCCGCGCTGCCGACCACTGCGCCACCGACGATGACGACATCGAATCGTTCTTGCATGGCTGCGAAGTGTTCCAGAATCTGCGCATGCGCGCCGGCATGCACACCGACCTGGCCGACGCCACGGCGTCCGAACTGTTGCACCTGTTCCGGCGCGGCCAGGGCGCCGCTGCCGGCATGACGGTCCGCCCATGAGCGAAGCACGATGCGTCATCGACATCGAGGCCTCGGGCTTCGGCCGCCACAGCTACCCGATCGAGATCGGCTACGTGCTGCCCGACGGCCGCGCGCGCTGCACGCTGATCCTGCCGACGCCGGACTGGCACCACTGGGACGCCACCGCCGAACAGGTGCACCACATCGCACGCGACACGCTGCTGCAGCATGGCAAACCCGCCGACGAGGTGGCGCAGATGCTCAACGGCGACCTCGCCGGCCTGACCGTCTACTGCGACGGCTGGGCGCACGACTACACCTGGCTCGGCGCGCTGTTCGAAGCCGCCGGCCGCACGCCGCGTTTCAAGCTGGAGTCGGTGAACCGGCTGCTCGACGACAGCGGGCTGGCCCGCCTGGGCGCGCTGCAGCAGCAGGCGCGCCAGGAACTCGGGCTGTCGCGCCACCGTGCCAGCAGCGACGCACGGGCGCTGCAACTGGCGCTGTCGCGCCTGTAGCTTCAGGCGGGCTCGCGCTCCTGCAGCAACCGCCACATCACCTTGCCCGAGCCGCTCTTGGGCAGGCTCTCGACGAACTCCACCGTGCGCGGCACCTTGTAGGCCGCCATGTGCTCACGCGCCCAGGCGATGATGTCCTCGGGCGCCGTGTGGCCACGCGCTTCCTGGCGCAGCACGATCACCGCCTTGACGCTTTCGCCACGGTAGGCGTCCTTGGTCGAGATGATGCAGGCCTCCTGCACCGCCGGGCACTTGAACAGCAGCAGTTCCACTTCGCTCGGCCAGACCTTGAAGCCGCTGGCGTTGATCATGCGTTTCAGCCGGTCGGTGATGAAGAAGTAGCCCTCTTCGTCCATGCGGCCGAGATCGCCGGTGCGGAAGAACCGTTTGCCGTCGATCTCGATGAAAGCCGCCGCGGTGGCATCGGGGTGGCCCCAGTAGCCGCTGAAGACCATCGGCCCGTGGGTGACGATTTCGCCGACCTCGCCGGGCGGCAGTTCCTGCAGCGTCACGGTGTCGACGATACGTGAATCGACCCCGAAGATCGGGATGCCCAGGCACTGCAGCTTCCCACGTTCGGGCGGGTTGGCATGGCTGGGCGCGGCGGTTTCGGTGAGGCCATAACCTTCGGCGAAGGTGAGGCCGAATTGCTGCTGCAGCCGTTCGGCCACGGCGTGTGGCATCGCGGCACCGCCGCCGCTGAGGTAACGCAGGCTCTTCAGGTCGAAGCTCTTGTAGTTGGGGCTGCCGAAGAGGTCGATGATCATCGTCGGGATGCAGGTCCAGTGCGTGATCTGGTGGCGCGAGATCAGCCGCCCGGCGAGTTCACGGTCCCAGCGCGGCAGGATCACGACGGTCGAGCCCAGGTACACCGAGCCGAGTACGCCGTACATCATGCCGGTGATGTGGAACATCGGCACCACACCCAGGCTCGTGCTTTCGGCGCTGGCGTGGCCCCAGAGGCCGCCGCCGACGACGTTGCTCATCAGCGTGCGGTGGCTGTGCATGCAGCCCTTGGGCATGCCGGTGGTGCCGGACGTGTACGGCAGCAAGGCCAGGTCGTCGGGCCGGGCGGTGTGCGGGCCCGGCACAAGGCCGGCCGCGAGTGCGTCGGTCCAGCGTTCTGCGCCTGCGGGCAGGGCCGGGTCGGCACGCAGCCAGTCGAGCACGGCCGGCGACGGCGTCTCGGCCGCGTCCAGCGTCTCGGGCATCGTGTCGGTGAAACGTGTCGCCAGCACGTGCTGCAGCCGCTGGGTTTCGGGCAGGCGCTGGTTCGCTTCGTGCACGATGCCGGCAAGGTCGGCGCTGGTGATGACGACTTTCGCGGCCGGGTCGGTGATGTAGTGGCCGAACTCGTCGGCGCGGTTCATCGGGTTCACCGGCACGACCACCGCGTTGGCGCGCTGCACGGCGTAGAACGCCACCACGTACTGCGGGCAGTTCTGCAGGAACAGCAGCACACGGTCGCCGCGGCCGACACCACGCGCCTGCAACCAGCCCGCCAGCGCTTCGGCCTGGGCCTTCAGCTGGCCGTAGCTGAGCGGGCGGCCGAAGAAGACATAGGCCGGCTTGTCCGGGTAACGCGTCGCCGCGACCTCGAGGTTGAACCAGAGTGTGGTCTCGGGAACGTTCAGCACACGCGGCAGCCGCGACGGCCAGATGGCGTGGTGGGGACGGGTCGACAACGCAGCCAAGGCAAACCTCCAATCAGGGATTGGCTCAGGTGTACCCGGCCGCCGTGCGCCGCGCCATCGTGCATTTCCCGGTGCGCCGGTGACGCCGAGGTGACAGTGCCGGCGTCACCGGATCACCGCGTCGGGTTGGCCTTTTGTTCCTGGTCGTTGCGCCACTTCACGCACTCGGCGTGCTGCTGCAGCTCGGGCTTGCGACATTCACGTTCGATGCACAGCCACAGCGCCAGCACGACACGGCTGCCGCAGCGTTCGTTCGGCCCGGCCAGCGGCGGTGGTACGGCTGCCGGTTTCTCCACCGGCTTCGGTGCCGGCGCAGCCACTTCCGGCATGGGCGAAGCCGGCTTGGGCGCCTCGGTCACCACCGGACGCTGGGCCTCGGTGTTGTCGGCCGGCCGTGCGGTGGCGGCGGGCTTGCCGGACGTTGTCCTGCCCGGCGCCTTGGGCTCGGCGACGGTGGTGGGCTTGGGTGCCGGGCTGGGCGCGGGCGCGGACGCAACCTCCGGCGGCGCGGCTGGCGCAGGCGCTGCAGCCACAGGCGCGGGTGCAGGCACTGGCGCCGGGGCCGACGTCGCCGTCTCGGCGGTCGCAGCGCTGGCGGCGGGTGCCACAGCGTCGGTGGGGGCAGATGCCGGCTTGGGCCAGAAGAAGAACCCCGCGGCCGCGGCGACGACAGCAACAACACCCAGCAGCGCCGGCAGCAGCTTGGAGCGCGGCGCCGCTGCAGGCGCAGCGGCAGGCGCAACCGGCACCGGAGCAGGCGGTGGCGGTGGTGGTGGCGAACGCGGCGGCGGTGGCGGTGGCGGTGGCGGTTCGGGTGCCGGCGGCGGCACCGTGGTGCTGCGCTGCGGCGGCCGGATCACCGTGCCTTCGTCTTCTTCGACCACCGGCGCCTTCGTGCTCGTGCGCGGCACCACGGTGGTCGGTGGCGGGGCGGCGCTGGCAATGTGGGTGCGTTCCCAGTCACCCTGTGGCACGGCGGGTGCGACACGGCGCACCGGCGCGGCGGCGCGGCCTTCGAGCACGTCGCGCACGGCGGCCACGCTCTGCGGCCGGTCCAGCGGCCGCGGCGCCAGCATCCAGTCGACGACGTTCAAGAATGCGTCAGAGCAGCCCAGCAGCGACTGCCCGAGCAGCGGCGCATGGTCGTCGTGCACCGCACGTGCGGTGGCCGGCGCCGGCGGCCGGCCGAGCAGCATGAAGTGCACGGTGGCGCCCAGCGCATAGAGATCCGTCCACGGGCCCTGCTTCACCGAGCCAGCTTCGGCGTACTGCTCGATCGGCGCGTAGGCCGGCTTGAGGATGGCGGTGAGCGTCTGGCTCTTGTCGCTGATGACACGCCGCGCGGCGCCGAAGTCCAGCAGCACCGGCCGGCCGTCGGGCTCGATGATGATGTTGTCGGGCGCGATGTCGCGGTGGTAGACCCCTTCGCCGTGCAGCCGTTCGATCGCACCGAGCAGCGGCGTCAGCAGCGCCCGCAGCCAGGCTTCGTCGGGCGGCTGCTCCATCGCCAGGCGCACGTCCTTGAAGGTCTGGCCGCGGTACACCGGCATCGCCATGTAAGCCGTGCCGTTGCCTTCCCAGAAGCGGTGCACCTTCAGCAGCGACGGGTGGTCGAAACGCGCCAGCAAACGGGCTTCGTTGACAAACGACTTCAGCCCCAGCGCGAAGGTGTCGGCGTCGCTTTGTGAGCGCAGCGAAACGTGCAGGGTTTCGGTGCGGCCGGCCAGCGACGCCGGCATGTATTCCTTGACCGCCACCTCGCGTTCGAGCGCATGGTCGAAGGCCAGGTAGACGATGCCGAAGCCGCCCACACCCAGCACACGCAGCAGTTCGAATTCACCCAGTCGTGTGCCGCGGGGCAAGGCGCTGGGCGGGTCATCGCCGAATCGGGAGGTTTCTGCAGACATCGATCGTCGAGCTTAACAGGCCCATCGCGTCGAGAATTCACGCTTGGCCGCGACATCCACAGGCGAATGCAAGAACCTCACGACACCGAAGCCACCACCTGCTATTGGCAAGCCATCGTCGACGCAGCGCCCGCAGAAGGCCCGCCCTGGCGGCAGCGCTACCCGGCCCGGCTGCCCGACGGGCGTGTGCTGGTGCTGCCGATCCGCCGCCTCGCCAGCAACCCGCAGCTGGCGGTAGCCTCGCTGATTGCGAACCAGGCATCGCTCGACGTCGTCGACACGCTGGCCCGCCACCTCGCGGCGCGGCTGCGGCCGCTGGGCGAGGTGCAGATCGTCGGCCTGCCGACGCTGGGCCTGGCCTTCGCGCCGGTGGTGGCACGTGAACTCGGCCTGTCGCGTTACGTGCCGCTGGGTTATTCACGCAAGTTCTGGTACGACGAAACACTGTCGGCCCCGGTGCAGTCGATCACCTCGCCGGCCCCCGGCAAACGCATCTACCTCGACCCGAACCAGCGGCCGCTGCTGCAGGGCCGGCGTGTCGTGCTGGTGGACGATGCCATCAGCACCGGCACGACGCTGCTCGCGGCCTGGGGGCTGCTGCACGCCGCCGGCGCCGAAGTCGTGGCCTGCGGCGTGGTGATGCGCCAGGGCCGGCGCTGGGTAGACGTATTCGGCGCCGAACGCGCGGCGCAGGTGATCAGCGTCTTCGACAGCCCGCTGCTTCAGGCGGCTGCAGGCGGCTGGGTCGAACGCGACTGAGGAGGCACAGGCAGCCGCAATTCGACACGCAAACCCGGCAGGGCGTTGTGCAGCAGCAGCCGGCCGCCATGCGCCTGCGCCACCAGCCGGCACAGGTACAGGCCGAGGCCGACACCGCCGGCATCGCGCGACCGCGCCGCGTCAGGGCGGTAGAACGCGCCGGCAAGCTGGTCGAGCGCAGCCTCGGGCACGCCTGGGCCGAAGTCGCGCACGCTGAGCAGCAGTTCGTCGCCGGCCAGCACCGTGCTGAGCACCGGCCGCGGTTCGGCCGCGCCGTGGCGCAAGGCGTTGTCGAGCAGGTTGCGCAACAGCAGCTTCATGCGCGTGCGGTCCAGGGCGAGCAGCGGCAGGCCGGGCGCGAGTTGCAACTCGACGTTCAGCGCCGCAGCCGCCTCGGCCGCCAAGGTGTTAATGTCGGTGTCTTCGCGGAGCAGCGCCGCGTGGCCGCCGGCCAGCCGTTCGCTTTCCAGCAGGTCGATGACGAGGTCGCGCATCTGCGCCAGGTCGCGCAGCAGCGCGTCGCGCTCGGGCCCTTCGGCCACCAGCTCGGCGTTCAGCCGTGCCCGCGTCAGCGGCGAGCGCAGTTCGTGGCTGATGGCCAGCAGCAGCCCGCGTTTGGCGTCGAGCATGCGGCGCAGGTCGGCCGCCATCGTGTTGACCTGGGCCGCCAGATCACCCAGCTCGTCGGCCCGGCGTTGCGGAATCGGCGCCGTGAAATCGCCCTGGCCGAAACGCAAAGCGCCGGCGCGGATGTCGTCGAGCGGCCGGAACAGCCGCCGCACGTAGAGGTAGGCGCCGGCGGTCAGCAGCAGCAAGGCCGTCAGCGTGGCCCAGCCGATATAACGCGGCCGGCGCTGCCAGGTGACGCTGCCGACACCGAAGACGATGCGGTGGCCGTCGGCGGTGCTGCGCGCCAGCAGCCAGGTGCCGTCGTTGTCGCCATCGTCATCACGCGCGCCGTCATGGTGGCGGTGCTGCCAGCCACGGCGCTGCGGGTGCGAGTCGTACTGCACCTGCGGCCCGTCGATGCGGATCGACAGCGGCAGCCGCTGCACCAGCGCCTGCGCCCGCGCCACGTCGGGCGGGGTGCCGATGTCGGCGGCGAGGTGGTCCACGTAGTCGGTCACCAGCGGCAGGCCGACGGCGCTCCAGCCGCCCGACAGCGCGCTGCGCATGCCGAAGAGGAAGATCGCCGCCGTCGCCAGCGCCAGCACCACGAACAGCAGCACCAGGCGCAGGCCGAGTGAACGCTTGAGGCGTTTCACCGCCGGCTTGAGGCGTTTCACCGCCGCGCCGCCGCCAGTGCATAACCGGCGTTGCGCAGCGTCCTGATGCAGTCCAGCGGCTCCAGCTTCTTGCGCAGCCGGCTCACCAGGATGTCGACCGCGCGTGTGAACAGCTCGGCCTCCTGGCCCCGCAGCCGGTTCAGGATCTCGTCGCGGCTGAACACCTTCTGCGGCTCGGCGGCCAGCATCGCGAGCAGTTCGAATTCGGTGCCGGTCAGCTCGACCGGCTGCCCCAGGCGCAGCACGCTGCGGCGTTCGAGGTCGATCTCCAGGCCGTCGAAACGCAAGGCCGGCGGGGCCGGCGCCACCACACGCTGGCGGCGCAGGATGGTCTGCAGCCGCGCCGCCAGTTCACGCGGCTCGAAGGGTTTGGGCAGGTAGTCGTCGGCGCCGAGTTCGAGGCCGACGATGCGGTCCATCACCTCGCCGCGCGCGGTGAGCATCACGATCGGCACATCGCTCTCGCGGCGGATCGTGCGGCAGAGTTCGAAGCCGTCCATCTCGGGCAGCATCACGTCCAGGATGACGGCGTCGAAGGCCTGCGCACGCAAGCGCGCCAGCCCGGCGCTGGGCCGGGTGGCGGCGACGAGTTCGAAGTCGAAGCGCCGCAGGTAGGTGGCCAGCGGCGCCGCAAGGTCTTCGTCGTCGTCGATCAGCAGCACAGGGTGCATGCGCCGATGCTAGCCGCGATGGCCATGCCCGCGACCGTGGCCCCGCTTGGCCAGGAACTCGCGCACCTTCGTCTGCTGCTCGGGGTTCAGCGTGTCGAAGAAGTCGGCGGCGGCGCTGATGACTTCGGGGCTCTTCAGCTTCACCGCGTCGGTCTTCTCGCCGATCAATGCGCTGGCGCGTGTGCGGTCGAACTTGTCGCCGGCAATCAGCGCCGTCATCGTGCTGCGCGGGTCGGCCCCGGCCACGAGTGCGCTGCGCTGGTCGTTGAGCTTGTCGAACAGCACACCGAGGCGCTGCTTCTGCGTCTCGTCGAGCTTGAGTTCGCTGCTGGCGCGTTCAATGAACCGGCCGCGCCATTTGGCCACGTCTTCGGCGCTGACGTTGCCCATGCGCGGGCCGTGGTCGCGGTGGCTGCAGGCGGCGATGCCGCCGCCGACGATGGCGATGCCGAAGACGGCGATGAGGGTTCTCTTGATCCAGGGTTTCATGATGGTGTCCTGAAGGACGGGTTGAACATGGCAGCGATGGTCGGCGCCAGGGCGCGCGCGGTCATCTCGGTGCCGTATCGCCGCGTATCGTTTCTTTTCACGCCACGGCGCGCAGGTAAAGTCGCTGCGCCTTCCCTGCCGCCCGCCCATCGGTTCGCCACCTTGCCCGACGACGCCCTGTACCGCCACGTTGCCTTCATGCGGCTGTGGTTCGCCCGCCTCGCCGGCACCGCCGGCAGCCAGATGCTGATGGTGGCCGTGGGCTGGCAGATGTACGACCTGACCGGCTCGGCCTGGGACCTGGGCCTCGTCGGCCTGCTGCAGTTCCTGCCCGCGGTGCCGCTGGCGCTGGTGGCAGGCCACGTGATCGACCGTTTCCACCGTGCCCGCATCGTCGCCGCCTGCATGGCGGTGCAGGTCGCCGTCGCGCTGCTGCTGTGCCTGGGCAGCCATGCCGGCTGGGCCGGGCGCGAGCTGCTGCTGCTGGTGTCGCTGCTGCTGGGCGCGCTGCGCGCCTTCCAGATGCCGGCACAGCAGGCGCTGACGCCGTCGCTGGTGCCGCCGGCGCTGCTGCCGCGTGCATTGGCCTTCAGCAGCGCCGGCATGCAGGGCGCCATCATCGCCGGGCCGGCGCTGGGCGGTTTCGTCTACGTCTGGGGTGCGGTGGCGGTGTACGCCAGCTGCGCGGGGCTGTTTGCGCTGGCCGGCGGGCTGTGCCTGCTGATCCGCTATGAACACCAGCCACCGCCTTCGCTGCCGGTGAACTGGGCCACCTTGCTGGCCGGTGTGCACTTCATCTGGCAGCGCAAGACGGTGCTCGGCGCGATTTCGCTCGACCTGTTCGCGGTGCTGCTGGGCGGCGCCACGGCGCTGCTGCCGATGTTCGCGAAGGACGTGCTGCATGTCGGCCCCTGGGGCCTGGGCCTGCTGCGCGGCGCGCCGGCTGTCGGCGCGCTGTTGATGTCGCTGGCGCTGACACGCTGGCCGGTGCGTCGCCGCACCGGCTTCACGCTGCTCGGCGCCGTTGCGGTATTCGGCGCTTCGCAACTCGCTTTCGGGATCTCCACGGTCTTCGTCGTTTCGTTGGCGGCACTGGCGGTAAGCGGCGCGGCCGACATGGTGAGCGTGGTGATCCGCCAGACTCTCGTGCAGTTGGAAACGCCGGACGAAATGCGAGGGCGAGTGAGTGCGGTCAACTCGGTCTTCATCGGGGCGTCCAACCAGCTCGGCGAGTTCGAGTCCGGTGCCACGGCAGCGGCACTCGGCCCGGTGGGCTCGGTGCTGCTGGGCGGCGTCGGCACACTCATCGTGGCGGCGCTCTGGCTGCGGCTGTTCCCCACCTTGGCACAGCGGGACGAACTCGTCGAACCATTGCAACGTTAGACATCGTTGCGCTTGGCCTTCATGTTGGCGCGCGCCGCGCGGCCGCGGGCCTTCCACTGCGAGACGATCTCCTTGCGCTGCAAGGCGCTGAGCGTGTCGCGCCGGGCTTCGCGCAGCAGCTTCTGGAAACTGCGCAGGCGTTCCGGCGCCACACCGTCGCGCACGGCGCAGCCGGGTTCGTCGCCATGGCGGCAATCGCGAAAGCGGCACTGGCCGCTCAGCGTGGCGATGTCGTCGAAGACACCGGCAATGTCGCCGGCCTCGCTGTCCAGCCGCAGCGTGCGCAGCCCCGGCGTGTCGATGATGCAGGCGCTACCGGCGGCGAAGTGCAGCGAGCGCGACGTCGTCGTATGGCGGCCGCGGTCGTCGCCGCGGCGGTTGGGCCCGGTGTCCTGCACCGCGCTGCCGACGAGCGCGTTCGTCAGCGTGCTTTTGCCGACGCCGCTGGAGCCCAGCAGCACCAGCGTCTGGCCGCGGCCCAGCCACGGCGCCAGCGCTGCGCGCGGCGCGTCGCTGCAGGCGTTCAGCGCCACCACAGCCACGTCGGCCGGCAGCAGCGCCTGCACCTGCTGCTGTCGTTGCGCCGCCTGCGCGCAGAGGTCGGCCTTGGTCAGCACCACCACCGCCGAGACACCAGCCAGCCGCACCAGCGCCAGATAACGCTCCAGCCGCGGCGGGTTGAAGTCGTTGTCCAGGCCCATCACGAGCAGGGCCGTGTCGATATTGCTGGCGATGACGGCCCGCGTCACCTTGTCGCGGCCGTCGTGCAGGCGGCGCGCGATCTGGGTCAGCGGCGGCACACGGGTGTGCGCCCACCATTCGCCGAGCTCGTTGTGCAGTGCCAGTACCCAGTCGCCGACGGCGAGGCCATCGTTGTCGGCCAACAAGCACTGGGTCAGTGCGGGCAGCGCCCGCGCCCAGTGCTCGGCAGCCCCGTCGTGCAGCATGAGGCTGTCGCGCTGCACCTCCGTAATGCGCATTGGGTGCATCGGCGTCGATTCGGCACCCGCAGGTGCCACGCGGGCGAGTTGCTGCGCCAGCGCTGGCGTCAGGCCGATGGCCTGCAGCCGCTCAAAACAAGCAGAGTCGATCATTGGAAGAAGAAGTCCGAAAAGGTCAAAGCCGACGCTGCGGAGCACCGCAGCGCGAGAGGTTTGATCCGGACTTTCAGCCGCGACCGTCAGGTCACGGGGGGCGGCAACGCTCGAAAGAGCGGGCCGCGTGTTTCGGCGTCAGGTCAGACGGCGAAAGCCCGAAGAGGGGCAAGGTCACGGGTACGCATGGCAGCCTCCATCGGTTGAGTAGCGAAGGCCGCGATGCTGCACGATGGCACGGCGCAACGTCAAGGCTTGTCACACATGGGCTCTCAGCAGACCTGTGGACGTTGCGCGACGGCGACAACCCCTCAGCCGCGGGGTCTCTGGAATGAGCCGAACGGACGGCTTGTCATCGCTCGCCACCTACACTTTTTTACCCGCGGACTGCGAACTGTTGCTGGCAGGTAACTTGCTTCGAGGGCACGCCCCGTTTTTGGACCTCAGGAACACTACAGATGAACAACCCCAACTGGATGGCTTTCTCGCGCAGCGCAGTCAGCGCCGCGGTGGCGATCGTGATCGCCGCGCCGGTGCTGGCACAGAACACCACCTCGGCCGTCGGCGGCCGCATCGTCGGTACCGACGGCAGCGGCGTGGCCGGCGCCAACATCGCCATCCTGCACACCGAGTCGGGCTCGCTGACCAACGCCACCACCGACGCCCAGGGCCGTTACCTGGCACGCGGCCTGCGCGTCGGCGGCCCGTACACCATCACCATCAGCAAGGCCGGGCTGACCGAAAAGCGCGAAGGCGTGTTCCTGGCGCTGGCCGAGACGTTTGCGCTCGACGCGACACTGGGCGCGCCGGTGACCACGATCACCATCACCGGCCAGGGCACGGGCTCGGACAAGTTCAACCGCTCGGCGATGGGCGCGGGCACGAACATCGGCAGCCGGGAACTGAATGCGCAGGCGTCGATCCAGCGCAACCTGCAGGACTACGCACGCAGCGACCCGCGCCTGGCGCAGACAGACAAGTCGCGGGGTGAGATTTCGGCCGCCGGCCAGAACTCGCGCTTCAATTCGATCACCATCGACGGCGTCAAGACCAACGACACCTTCGGCCTCGAAGCCAACAATCTGCCCACCGCAAAGCAACCGATCTCGATCGACGCGATCCAGTCGGTGCAGGTCAACGTCTCGAACTACGACGCGACGCAAAAGGGCTACACCGGCGCCAACATCAATGCGGTGACGAAGTCGGGCACCAACGAGTTCAAGGGCAGCCTCTACTACGTCTGGCGGGACTCCGACTGGGCCGGCCTGCGCTTCGACCGCGGCACGGGCCGCTACTCGAACACGCCGGCGTTCCAGGAGTCGACGCGGGGCTTCACGCTCGGCGGGCCCATCGTGCAGGACAAGCTGTTCTTCTTCACAAGCTACGAAGAACTGAAGAGTTCGCGCACGTCGCCTGCGTTCGGGCCGTTCGGCGGCACCCTCACCAACGTCGGCATTTCGAGCAACCTGATCAGCGATGTCAGCCAGTCAGCGCGCGACACCTACGGTATCGACCTCGGCACAAGCCAGGTGCCGGGCGGCCAGGCGCTGACCGTCAAGGACACGCTGATCAAGCTCGACTGGAACATCAACGACGACCACCGCGCTAGCCTGCGCTACTCGAAGACCGAGCAGAGCGACCCGATCTTCCCGAACTTCGGCGCCACCGCGTTGTCGCTCAGCTCGAACTGGTACTCGCAGGAAAAGGTGCTTGAGACCCTTGTCGGCCAATGGTTCGCCGACTGGACGTCGACCTTTTCGACCGAATTCAAGGTCTCGCGGCGCGAATACGACAGCGTGCCGCTCAACAATGCGCGGCTGCCGCAGGTGACGTTTGCCGTGACAGGCCCGCTGCCGAACGGCACCGCGTCGACCGCCACGCGCAACCTTGTCGGCGGCACCGAACGCAGCCGCCACTTCAACGAACTGCGCACCAAGACCGACGACGTCTATCTCGGCGCGAACTGGCAGCTCGGTGACCACGAGCTGAAGTTCGGCGCCGATGTCAGCCGCAACGAGATCTACAACGCCTTCCTCCAGGACACGTTCGGGAACTACACGTTCCGCTGTGTCAACAGCACCGCCAGCTACACGTACACGTTCGCGCCGACCGTGACATGCGCCACCGCGGCCGAGGTCGAACAGGCCATCGTCGAGAACTTCGAGCGTGGCCGCCCGTTCAGCTACCAGGTGCAAGTGCCTTTGGCCGGCAAGACGCTGGCCGATGGCGCCGCCACCTGGACCCTGGTCGAGACCGGCGCCTATCTGCAGGACACATGGACAGTCAACAAGCAGTTGACGCTGCTGGGCGGCGTCCGCATCGACAGCCAGAACGTCAACGAGAAGCCGACGTTCAACCCGACAGCGGCCGCTGCACCGGGTGTGGATCCCGTCACGGGCCGTGCCAACGGCGGCTTCGGCCTCGACAACACAGCCACCCTGGACGGCGAAAAGCTGGTGCAGCCGCGCTTCGGCTTCAACTACAACTTCGGCACCGAGCGCAAGACGCAACTGCGGGGCGGCTTCGGCCTGTTCCAAGGTGCTGCGGCGTCGGTGTGGTTGTCGAACCCGTTCTCGAACACGGGCGCCACAACCCGCATCGTCGGTTGCGGTGGCAGCTTCGCCGCCTGCGACCCGCTGGGCGGCACCTTCAGCGCCAACCCGGACACGCAGCCGACCACATTCAGCGGTGCCGCGCCGGCAGCCAACGTCGACTTCGTCGAGAAGGGCATGGGCCAGCCGTCGGTCTGGAAGATGAACCTGGCGTTTGAACACGAACTGCCCTGGTCCGGCCTGGTCGCGGGGGCGGAACTGCTCTACACGAAGACCGAACAAGGCATCTACTACCAGCACCTGAATCTCGGTGCACCGACGGCCGTTGGCACCGATGGCCGTGCGCTGTACTACAACGCCGCAGCCTACGCCACGTCATGCTGGAGCGGCAGCGGCGCCGCTTGTTCCGGCGCCCGCACGCGCTCGCTCAGCAACGCGGCGTTCAACAACGTGCTGCTCGCGCGTGAGACCGGCAAGGGAGGCGGCAGTTCGCTGACCTTGTCGCTGTCACAACCGGTGCGCGACGGCTTGAGCTGGGGTGCCGCCTACACGCGCACCGCCGCCAAGGAAGTGAGCCCGCTGACCTCGTCGACATCGAGTTCGAACTGGGGCGGTCGTGCCGTCTTCGACCCGAACGAGGAAGTGTCCTCGAACTCTTCGTACCTGGTGCGCGATCGGGTCAACGCGAGCCTGACATTCGCCAAGCCGTTGTTCGACAGCCGCCTGCGCACGTCGGTGGGCCTGTTCTACGAGGGCCGCACCGGCAAGGCGTACAGCTGGACATTCAACAACGACCTGAACGGTGACGGCATCGCCGGCAACGACCTGATGTACATCCCGAAGGAACAGGGCTCGGGCGAGGTCGTGTTCACGGGTCAGGGCGAGGCGGCGTTCTGGAATGTCGTCAATGCCTATCCGGACCTCAGCGGTTCCCGTGGCGGCGTCGTCAAGCGCAACAACAGTTTCGCGCCTTTCGTCAACACCTTCGACATGCGCTTGAGCCAGGAACTGCCAGGCTTCACCAGCAAGCACAAGGCGTCGGTCACCTTCGACATCTTCAACATTGGCAATCTGCTGAACAAACGCTGGGGCCGGACCAACGAGATCGAATTCGAAGGCGCCACAGGCCGTGGCGGCGGTGCCGCACGCAGCTTCGTCAACTTCGCCGGCCTGGATGCATCAGGCAAGTACATCTACAACGTCGTCAACGTCGAGGACTACATCACCCGCCAGACCTCGGGCGAGTCGCAGTGGTCGGCGCAGATCACGCTGAAGTACGAGTTCTAAACAACCACCGCACCTGCAACGGCAGCCTTCGGGCTGCCGTTTTTCTTGGGCCACGCACTTATGCTCTGGCCATGCCCCTGACCGCCGTGTTTGCCGACGACCACCTCGTCGTGCTCGACAAACCCGCCGGCCTGCTCTCGGTGCCGGGCCGCGGCGCCGACAAGCAAGACTGCCTGGCCAGTCGCGCGCAAGCGCAGTGGCCCGATGCGCTGGTCGTGCACCGGCTCGACATGGCAACCTCGGGCCTGCTGCTGCTGGCACGCGGCGCCGCGATGCAGCGGCTGTTGAGCGACGCGTTTGCGCAGCGGCGTGTGCACAAGCGCTACATCGCGGTCGTGCAGGGGCTGCTGGCAGCTGACCAGGGCAGCATCGACGCGCCGCTCGCCGCCGACTGGCCGAACCGGCCGCGGCAACAGGTCGACACCGTGCGCGGCAAAGCCTCGCTGACGCACTGGACGGTGCTTTCGCGCGACAGCGCCCTGCAGCGCACCTGGCTCGAACTCGAACCCGTCACCGGCCGCTCGCACCAGCTGCGGGTGCATCTGGCCAGCATCGGCCACGCCATCGTCGGCGACACGCTGTATGGCGCAGGCGCAGCCGCAGCGCCACGCCTGCTGCTGCATGCCAGCCGCCTTGGTTTCGACCATCCGCACACCGGCCGGCCGCTGCAGCTGCACAGCCCCGCGCCTTTCTGAACCATCGTCACGACGCGGGAAGATCCATTGCAGGCACGGCGCCCGCCTTGAGCAGCGGCGCACGCAGCCGGCGCTCGAAGTCGGCCGGTGCCACGTACTGCAGCACCTCCCTGCCCTGTGCGTCGAGCACGATGGCCAGGCCACGTTCGGGGTAGAGCCAGTGTTCCAGCCGCGCGCCGTGGCCTTGCTGGCGCCAGCGTTCGGCGGGCACGCCGAAACGTTCGCGCAGGGTCGCGGCATCCAGGTTGGCGGCGGCGATGAAGGTGATGCCCGTCAGCGGCGCGCCCGCGGTGGCCGCAATGTCGACGGCGCGCAGCCGGTAGCGCCGCGTGTCGGCGTCGACGGGTTCGCTTTTCGCCGCGTTCTCGCGCAACTGCGCCAGCCGTTCGGCGGGCAGCTCGGTGGCCAGCAGCAGCCGGCCACCGAGGCCGCCGCCGTCGAAACGTTCGATGTAGGCCTCCAGCGCACCGGGTTCGCCGCGCCGTGCCATCACAGCCAGCTGCAGCCCGTCGCCCCAGCGCTGGCGCGCATCGGCCAGTGTGCTGCCCGGCAGTTGCAGGCCGAAGATGCTGATCGCAGCACCCTGGCGCTGCACCTGCCACGGCAGGCCGTCGGCGGCTGGCGGCGGCGCGCCACCGGCCGGCTGCACCAGGTCCGCCATGTGCAGCAGCGGCAAGGCCAGCGCCGCGGCAACGACGGCGGCTCCGGCCAGCAAGGCGATGACAACCGGGCGTTCGAGCAGGCTCTTCATGGGCCGCCGAAGTATGCTCCGGGCCCATGAAGACACCTTTGACCATCGTCACGGGCGCGTCGCGTGGGCTCGGCCTGGCGATGGCCGAACAGCTGCTCGCCAGCGGCCACAGGCTGCTGACGATCTCGCGCCGCGTGCCGGCCATCGTGCACCCCGCGCTCACCGCCTGGAGCGCCGACCTGGCCGATGCCGCGCCGGTGGCGGCGCGCCTGCACACCTGGCTGCAGGCGGTCGACCCGGCGACGGTGAGCGCGCTGCACCTCATCAACAACGCCGGCGTCGTCTCGCAGCTGGCGCCGCTGTCGGCGGTCGCAGCCAGCGACCTGGCGAACGCGTTGCGGGTCGGGCTCGAAGCGCCGACGCTGCTGGCCGCGGCCGTTCTCAACGCCACGGCCGGCTGGGCCCTGCCGCGCAAGCTGCTGTTCATCTCGTCGGGGCTGGGCCGGCGTGCCATGGCCGGCAGCGCGTCGTACTGCGCCGCCAAGGCCGGCATGGACCACCTCGCGCGCGCCATCGCGCTGGAAGAAGCGGCGCTGCCGAACGGCGCCCGCGTGGTTTCGCTGGCGCCAGGCGTGATCGACACCGACATGCAGGTGCAGCTGCGCGCCGCCGACCCCGTGGCCTTCCCCGAGCGCGAACGTTTCGTCGACCTCCAACAAGGTGGCCAGCTCGACAGCCCGGCCACGGCCGCGGCCAAGGTGCTGGCTTATCTGGCGCGCGCCGACTTCGGCAGCAACCCCACCGCCGACGTGCGCGACGCCTGATGGCGCCGACGATGGAGCAGCCGCTGGTACCGCGCGCACAAACCCTGGTGCAGCAGCTCGGTCTGCAACCGCACCCGGAAGGCGGCTTCTACCGCGAGATCTTCCGTTCGGCCACCGTGGTGCCAACACAGCGCGGGCCGCGTGCGGCCTTGACGACCATCGATTTCCTGCTCGGCCGCGGCCAGTTTTCGGCCTGGCACCGGGTGCGGTCCGACGAGGTCTGGCACCTGCTGGAAGGCGGGCCGCTGCGGCTGTGGCTGCTGCCCGCGGACCTGAGCCGTGTAGAGCACGTCGACCTGGGCCTGGCACCGCCGCGCCAGGTGGTGCCGGCCGACTGGTGGCAAGCCGCCGAGCCGCTGGGCGACTTCGCCCATGTCGGCGCCACGGTGGCGCCGGGCTTCGACTTCGCCGACTTCAGCTTCGGCCGCGACGATGCGCCGCTGTGCGCCGCACTCGACCGCCTGGCGCCCGAGCTGCGGCGTCTGCTGTAGTTCACTCCAGCCAGGCCGCCAGGTCGGTCTTCAGCTGCGCCAGGTCGGCCTGGCGTGTGTACATCATGTGGCCGGCGTCGTAGTAGTGGTGCTGCACACGCGCCAGCACTTCGGCCGGCACGTCCAGCTGCGCCAGCGACCAGTCGCTGGCGCTGTACGGCGTGCCCAGGTCGTAGCGGCCGCTGGCGACGAAGACCTTCAGGTTGGCATTGCGGCGCATTGCGCGTGCGAGGTCGGGGCTGGTGCAGGCGAAGCCGTTGCCCTGGTTCTTGCCGCGGTTCCAGTTCCAGCCGCTGTTCACTTCACGCGACAGCACTTCATAGCGCTGCTCGATGCTGATGCCCAACGTTTCGGCGAAGTAGGCCATCGCCGCCATCGTGTACGGCGCGGCGATGGCTTCGATGCCGGGGTCGAACTCCCATTCGCGCGTGCGGCTGGCGGCCATCGGGCCGGTGGCGCGCGCTTCCAGGCGGCCGACCTGCCTGCCTTGCGGCCGCATCGCTTCGAAGAAATAGGTGGCGTCGCTGATGCGCAGGTTCTTCTCTTCCACCAGCGCCTGCGGCAGCCCGGTGAGCTCGGCAATGCGGCGCGCCACGCGGAAGCGGCGTTTGCTGTCCAGCCGTGCGCCGGCCATCAGCGCCGACGCGTACTCTTCGTCGACGAAGGCCTCGGCGGCGGCGCGGGCTGCGGCCGACGATTCGCCGATCGCGCCCTTCAGCAGCCCGTGGTACTGCGAGACGTTGGCAAACGCCGGCAGGAACAACGCATACGGCAGGTCGTTGCCGGGCATGAAATCCAGGCTCTGCAAGTCCATCGCGCACGAGATCAGGATCAGCCCGGTCAGCGCCACGCCCAGCTCCTGCAGCTTGTCGGCCAGCGCCGCGCCCCGGGTGGTGCCGTAGCTCTCGCCGGCCAGGTAGAGCGGCGAACCCCAGCGTTTGTGGCGTGTCAGCCAGGCGCGCATCACCTCGGCCAGCGCGTCGACGTCGCCGTCCACCGACAACAGCTTCTTGCGCACCGCTTCGCTGGCACTGGTGGACCAGCCGGTGTGCGGCGGGTCGATGAAGACGAGGTCGAAGTGTTCGAACCAGCTCAGCGGGTTGTCGACCGCGTTGTACGGCGCCTGCGGCATGCTGCCGTCGTCGGGCACCACCACCCGCTTGGGGCCGAGTGCCCCCAGGTGCAGCCAGATCGACGCCGAGCCGGGCCCACCGTTGAAGGCAAAACACAGCGGCCTGGTGCGGGCGTCCACGCCTTTGAGCGTGTAGGCGGTGGCCATCACCGCGGCTTGCGGTTCGCCGGTGGCGCCTTCGAATCCTTCGGCCACCACCGGCACGAAGGCGGCGTTGACGGTGTACTCGAAGCTCTTGCCGCCGATGTTCACGCTGCCGCTGGATTCAGCGGCAGCGCGGGCGAGCAGTTTCTCGACCTGCTCACGCGCCTTGCGGTCGGCGTCGGCTTCAGTGGCAGCAGGGGTCTTGGCGGGAGCAGCGTCGGCCATGGGGAAACGTCCTTGTGCGGCAAAGCCGCGACGTTAACCCAAGCTCAGTAGCGCAAGCTCAGGCCGGCGCCAGCCAGGCAGCGTAACGCTGCATGTCGACGTTGCCGCCGCTGATGATGACGCCGACACGTTGGCCGCGCAGGTCGGGCAGCCCGGCAGCCCCTTCCAGCACGGCAGCGGCGGCCAGGCAGCCGGTGGGTTCAACCACCATCTTCATGCGCTCGGCAAAAAAACGCATCGTGTCGACGAGCTGCGCATCGCTGACGGTGAGCACGCTTTGCACATGGCGCTGGATCACCGGGAAGGTGAGCGTGCCGCTGGACTGCGTCTGCGCGCCGTCGGCAATGGTCAGCGGCGTTTCGATCTGCACGATCTTGCCGTGCGCCAGGCTTTGCTGCGTGTCGTTGCCGGCTTCGGGCTCGACGCCGATGACGGCGATGCCCGGGCTCAGGTGCTGGGCCGCCACCGCGCAACCCGAGATGAGCCCGCCGCCGCCGACGCAGACCAGCAGCGCATCGAGCGGCCCGGTTTCTTCGATCAGCTCCAGTGCCGCTGTGCCCTGCCCGGCCATCACATGCGGGTGGTTGTAGGGCGGGATCAGCGTCATGCCGCGCTCTTCGGCGATGCGCCGGCCGATTGCTTCGCGGTCTTCGTTGTAGCGATCGAACAGCACGACCTCGCTGCCGGCCTGGCCTTCCTGGTAGCTGCGGGTGGCGGCGAGCTTGGCCGCAGGTGAATCTTGCGGCATCACGATCACCGACGGCATGCCCAGCAGCCGCGCCGACAGCGCAATCGCCTGCGCATGGTTGCCCGAACTGAAGGCGATGACACCGGCACGCCGCTGCGCGGGCGTGAACTGCGCCAGCGCGTTGTAGGCGCCGCGGAACTTGAAGGCACCCATGCGCTGGAAGTTCTCGCACTTGAAGAACAGCTGCGCGCCGATGCGTGCGTCGGCGGTGCGCGAGGTGCGTACCGGCGTCTTGTGGGCCACGCCCTGCAGCCGGCCGGCGGCGGCGGCGATGTCGTCGAAGCTGATGGCGAGCTTGCTCATGCTGTCACAGGCCCCTGGAAACCGCCGCGGCGGAAGGTCAGCACCAGCGTGTCGCGGTGCGCCGGCTGGCTGGCGTCCTGCGGCTGAATCGGCGTGCTTTCGTGCACGACACGTTCGTCGTCGAGCAGCAGCACGCTCCAGGGTTCGGCCAGCGTGAAGCGCACGCCCTGCGGCCCGCGGGAATCGAAGACACGCGTCTCGCCGCCCTTCACGTTGCAGCGCGAGACCAGCAGCACCGCCACCAGGTCGACACCGTCGCGGTGCGCACCTTCGGGCGTCGGGCGGCCGATGCCGTCGGTGCAGTCGATGCGGAACGGGTGCGCCTCGACGAACCAGGGCTGGCTGCCGCGCAGTGCGCTGGCGGTACGCGCCAGGCCGCGCAGCAGCGCCTGCCAGGCCGGGGCCGCCGCCAGCGCCGGCGCCAGCGGCTCGAACCAGCGCTGGATACCGCCGTGCAGCGCGTTGTACTCCACCGGTTGCCAATGGGCGCGGTGCGGCACGGCTTCGAGATGCTCGCCGTCCACCACCATGCAGCCATGGCGGCGGCGGCGGTAGCGGCCACCGTCGCGCAGGTGCTGGTCGGGCGGCAAGTCGTCCCAGAAGGCGGCCAGCGGCGGCAACGCCAACGCGCCGACGCCGGCCAAGTGGGCGAGCGTGGTGGCGTCAAGCACGGCAAAACCGGCGCTGGCGAGCTGCGCGTCCAGATCGGCCAGCGCGGTGAGCGGGGGCGGCGGTGACATCGTTGAGGTCGGCATGGGAGAAGGGCGAGGGGCGAGAGGGCAAAAGGGCGAAGGCCCCGAAGTGAGGGAGTCGGGCAGGTCCGTCCGTCGATCTGTCAGCGTGACGCAAGGCTCAGCCGTTGAAGTAGACAAGCGTACCCCACGCCGGCAGTCCCACCTCTTGCATGAACGCTTTCCACACGGGTGAACGTCAGACTTTGCGCCTCGTCGACATCATCGACCTGAAGTGGCTTCTGGCCCACGAAGGTGTGCGCCTGCACGTGGAACGCCTGCAGCGCGACCCCGTCTACCTGCGCGAACTGCTGGCGCTGGCAGCGACTTCCGGCAACGCCGCACTGCGTGCCGCCGGGCTGCGCCTGGCCGAGGGTCTGCCCGCAACGTGAACGCCGCAGCCGGCGTAGGATGCTGCCATCCCTTGCCGCCCTTTCGGAGAGACACCATGGAACGCTGGCTCGTGCTGCTGCCGCTGCTGCTGGGCTGCTGGCTGGCAGGCTGCGCCAGCCTGACACCGCCTCCGCCACTGGTCGACACCGGCCTGCTGCACGACGAGGCTTTCGCCGCGCCGTCGGCGCCGATCGACGCCAGCGCGGTGTTTGCGCTGAACGAGACGATGCGGCACTGGCTGGCCACCACGCCGGCCAACACCATGCACAGCGCCGACCCGCGCCGCCACCTGCTCGACGTGCTCTACGGCCAGCGCAAGCTGGTGCTCGACTACGACGCCACGCTCACGCGCAACGCCAGCGAAGCCTTCGAGGCGCGCAGCGGCAACTGCCTGTCACTGGTGATCATGACCGCGGCCTTCGCCAAGGCCGCCGGCCTGCCGGTGGAATTCCGCCAGGTGCAGGTCGACGAAGCCTGGACCCGCAGCAACGGCCTCTACTTCGCCGCCGGCCACGTCAACCTGGCGCTGGGCTGGCCGGTTGCACGTTCGCGCTTCGAGCGTGAACAGGACAGCCTGATGATCGTCGACTTCCTGCCGTCCGAAGAAGTGCGCGGGCTGCGCAGCCGGCCCATCAGCGAAGCCACCGTGCTGGCGATGTACATGAACAACCGCGCCGCCGAAGCGCTGGCGCGTGGCGCCATCGACGACGCGTACTGGTGGGCCCGCGAAGCCGTGCGCCAGGACCGCAGGTTCCTGACCGCGTACAACACGCTGGGCGTGATTTACGTGCGCCGTGGCGAACAGCGCTGGGCGCAGCAGGCGTTCCAGGCCGTGCTGGCACGCGAGCCCGACAACACCAAGGTGATGGGCAATCTGGCCCGCGCCCTGCTGGCCGACGGCCGCGACGCCGAAGCGCAGCCGCTGCTGGCGCGGCTGGCGGCGCTGGAGCCTTACCCGCCGTTCCACTTCCTGCAGGCCGGCCTGGCGGCGATGCAGACGCAAGACTGGCGCCAGGCGCGCGACCTGTTCCGCAAGGAAGCGGCGCGCCAAGCCTACAACCCCGAGGTGCATTTCTGGCTGGCGCAGGCGAGTTACCAGCTCGGCGACCTGCGCGGCGCCGACCGCCACCTCGAACTGGCGCGGCAGAACAGCGCCACGCCGCAAGACCACGCGCTCTACGCCGCCAAGCTGGGCTGGCTGCGCGCACGCACGCTCAACTGAGAAAGCGCCGCGCCAGTTCGACCCAGTAACTCGCCATGCCGGGCAGGATGCGGTCGTTGAAGTCGTAGCCCGGGTCGTGCGCGACGCAGCTGTCGCTGCCATTGCCCAGCACCAGGTAACAGCCGGGCACCTGCTCAAGCAGCAGTGCAAAGTCGTCGCTCGCATGCTGGGCCGGCAGGTCGTCGATGAGCGCGCCGGGCCCGGCCCAGGTCAGCGCCACGTCGCGCGCAAAGGCCGTTGCTGCGGCGTCGTTGATCACCGGCGGGTAGCGCCAGCGGTAATCGACCTCGGCGCGTGCGCCGTGCACGGCCGCCTGCGCCTGCACCAGCGCGGTGATGCGGTCGCGCAGGAACTCGCGCACAGCCGGGCTGCGGGCGCGCACCGTGAGCTTCAGTTCGGCGCTGGTTGGAATGACGTTGGGCGCGTCGCCGGCATGGAAGGCGCCCACGGTGACGACGGCAAACTCGTTCGGATCGACCTCGCGCGACACCAGCGTCTGCAACGCGATGACGATGTGGGCCGCCGCCACCACCGGGTCGACCGCGCGGTGCGGCATCGCGCCATGGCCACCCTGGCCATGCACCGTGACGATGGCCGTGTCCGACGCGTTGTAGAGCACACCCGGACGCACACCCAGCTTGCCCGCCGGGTAGCCCGGCAGGTTGTGGAAGGCGTAGACCGCGTCGCAGGGAAAGCGCTCGAACAGCCCTTCCCGCACCATGCGGCCGGCTCCACCCAGGCCTTCTTCGGCCGGCTGGAAGATCAGGTTCAGCGTGCCGTTGAAGGCGCGTGTCAGCCCCAGCACACGCGCCGCCGCCAGCAGCGTGGCGGTGTGGCCGTCGTGGCCGCAGGCATGCATGCGGCCGGGCACCCGGCTGGCCCAGGGCAGGCCGGTGGTCTCGGCGATGGGCAGTGCATCCATGTCGGCGCGCAGGCCCAGGCGTTTGCCGCCGTCGCCGCTGCGCAGCGTGGCGACGACACCGGTGCCGGCGATGCCGCTGTGCACCTCGAAGCCCCAGGCCGCCAGCTTTTCCGCCACCAGGGCACTGGTCGCCAGCTCTTCAAAACCCAGCTCCGGCAGCGCATGCAGGCGCCGGCGCAATGCCACCATCTCGTCGGCATGGGCCGCCACATCCGGGCGCACCGGCAGTTCGGTGTTCATGCGGCCGCCGCCCTCAGCGTGTCGAATTCGGTCGCCCAGTCGCGCCGCCAGCGTGTGCGGGTGCCGGCGTCGATCCAGGCGCCGTCGAGCCCGTTCAGCATGAAGCCGCGCAGGTCGTCGATGCTGAAGCCGAGGTCATTGACCATCTTCAGCCAGGCCCCGGTAGGCGTAACGTGGTGCAGCGTCGGGTCGTCGGTGTTCGGGTGCACCTTGAGGCCCAGGCCCGGCATGCGGCGGATCGGGTGGTCGAGCGCCCAGCGCTCGGGCGCCAGCGTGCGCAGGTAGTACGAATTGGTCGGCACGACGGTGAAGACGATGCCGCGTTCGGCGCAGACCGCCGCGAACCCGGGTGCGTCAACGACGGTGTAGCCATGGTCGATGCGGTCGACCTGCAGCAGTTCGACCGCGGTCTTGACGTTGGTCCACGGCATGCCGAACTCGCCGGCATGCGCCGTCGTCTTCAGCCCCCTGCGGCGCGCCAGCGCATAGGCTTCGGCAAAGAGTTCCGGCGGGCGGTCGACCTCGCGGTAGTCGATGCCGATGCCCACCACCTCGTCGCAACGCGAGGCCACGACCCAGCGCACCATTTCCAGCGCTTCGGCAGGCGAGGCTTCACGGTCGATCGAAGGCACCAGGCGGCCGACGATGCCGAAGGCGCTTTCGGCGTCGTGGATTGCACGCACGATCGCGCCCAGTGCCAACGGATACGGGATGCCCGAGTCGCGTGCGGTGCCGGTGGGGTTCCAGAAGAATTCGGCGTAGCGCACGGCGTGCAGGCTGGCGTCGTGCAGGTACTCCAGCGTCAGGCGGTAGAGGTCGTCGGGCTGGCGGATCAGCTGCGCGTCCAGCGCGCGCAGCACGCGCAACACGCCCACGGGTTTGTCGCCGCGGGTGTAGAACGCTACGATCTCGTCGTCGCTGATGGGTGCCCGCGGTGCCTGCGTGCGCCGCACGAGGTCGGTGAAGGTCGCCCGGCGCACCGTGCCGAACAGGTGGCAGTGCAGCTCGACCTTCGGCATCGCCTGCACGAACTTCTCGATGTCACCCATGGCGGCGCATTCTAGGCTGGCACACTGCACGCGCCGACCCGCCCGCCCGACCGCTCCATGACCGCTGCCAAACCGAACCCGTTCCTCGAAATCGCCATCACGATCGTGCTGCCCGGCGTGGTGCTGATGCTGCTCAGCGGTGCCGACCGGCTGGGCCCCGCCGGCGCGCTGGTGGCTGCACTTTCACTGCCGCTCGGCTGGGGCCTGTGGGACGGCTGGCGCCGCAGGAAGGTCAACTGGCTGGCCGTGGTCGGCGTTGCCAGCACCCTGCTCACCGGCGGCATCGGGCTGATGCAGCTCGACGCGCGCTGGCTCGCCATCAAGGAAGCCGCCGTGCCCACCTTGATGGGCCTGGTGATCGCCGCCTCGGCCTGGACACGCCGGCCGCTGATCCATGCGCTGGTGTTCGACGCCGCGCTGCTGGACACCGAACGCATCAACACCGTGCTTGCCGCGCGCGGCAGCAGCGCCGCCTTCGAGACCCGGCTGCGCCAGGGCACGCTGCTGCTGGGCGCCGTGTTCCTGGCCACCGCGGTGGCGAGCTACGCGCTGGCGCGCTGGGTCGTCGCCAGCCCGGCCGGCACCGAAGCCTTCAACCAGGAACTCGGCCGCCTGACGCTGCTGAGCTATCCGCTGATCTCGCTGCCCACGATGCTCCTGCTGATGGGCCTGCTGTACTGGCTGGCCGACGGCGCACGCCGGCTCACGGGGTTGTCCTACGGCGAATTGTTCCGGGCACCCCACTAGAATTAGGGGGTGACACAGCCCTCTTCCAGCCAACCGACGCGGCGCCACCTGCTGCAAACCCTGACGGGCCTGTGCCTCGCCGGCACCGGCTCGGCGCAGGCGCTGGACAAACCCACCGGGCCGGTGGTGCTGACGCTGACAGGCCGTGTGCGCAGCACCAACGACGGCGCACGGGCGAACTTCGACATGGCGATGCTCGAACGCCTGCCGCAAACCAGCTTCACGACCCGCACGCCCTGGTACGCACAAGCGCGCAAGTTCACCGGCCCGCTGCTGCGCGACGTGCTCGCCGCCGCCGGCGCCGGCGGCACGCTGCTGCGCGCGGTGGCGCTGAACGACTACTGGGTCGAGATTCCGGCCGACGACGCAGCGCGGCACGACGTCGTGGTCGCGAGGCTGCTCGACGACAAGCCAATGGCGGTGCGCGACAAGGGCCCGCTGTTCATGGTCTACCCCTTCGACGCCCAGCCAGAGCTGCGCAACCCCATCTACTACAGCCGCTCGGCATGGCAGCTGCGAACCATCGAAGTGCGCTGACGGCCGCGCCGCCCGCGGCCCGCCGCTGGCGCGCCACCTGGCTGGGCGTGGTCGGCGTCGGCCTCGGGCTGGCGCTGCTGGCTGCGGCACTGGTGCAGGGCCGCCAGGCAACGCTGCTGAACCAGACGGTGCAGGCCGGCGACGACTATGTCGTGCTCACCGTCTACCAGACCGAAACCGAGTACCTGCGCCTGCTCGACCAATGGCACCAGGCGCTCGACCCGCGCCTGCCGCTGGACACGGCGGCGCTGCAGCTGCGTTACGACATCTGGATCAGCCGCGTCGGCCTGCTGCACAACACACGCACGCACCGCGTGATGTTCGGCCAGGCCGATTTCCGCCAGACGCTGCAGCAGATCGAGGCCTTTGTCGCCGGCGCCGACGATCTGCTCGGCGCCAAACCCGGGGCGCCGCCCAGCCGCGAGGCGCTGCAGGCGCTGGAACCGCGGCTGGCCGCGCTGGCCGCGCCGGTGCACGGCATGTCGCTGCGCGCGGCGCACCATGTCGGCGACCAGGTGGCGCAGCGCAACGTGGCGGTGCGCCAGCACAACCAGATCGGCATCGCCTTGACGGTGTTCCTCTCGGCGCTGACGCTGGCCTTCGCGCTGATCTCGCTGCGCCAGCTGCGCCAGCTCGAACAACGCCGCTCGGCACTGGAAGAGCTTGCCGCCAGCCTGCGCCTGGCGCGGCGCGACGCCGAAGCCGCCAGCGAGGCCAAAAGCGTGTTCCTGGCCAACATGAGCCACGAGATCCGCACGCCTTTCCACGGCCTGATGGGCATGCTCTCGCTGCTGCGCGAAACCGGGCTGACGCCGCGGCAGATCGACTACCTTCGCACCGCCACCGAGTCGGCCGACCACCTGCTGGCCATCCTCAACGACATCCTCGACATGTCGCAGCTGGAATCGGGCCGCATGGCGCTGGCGCCGAGCGCCGTGGACCTGCGTGTGCTGCTGCGCGACGTTGAAGCGCTGATGCGGCCACAGGCCAACGCCAAGCACCTGGCGCTGCACATCGACGCCGACCCCTCGGTGCCCGAACGGGTGCTCGCCGACGCCACCCGCGTGAAGCAGGTGGTGTTCAACCTGCTCAGCAACGCGATCAAGTTCTCCGACCACGGCGCCGTGGTGCTGGACCTGCGTGTGCTGCCGGGCAACGGCACGCCGGAGCTGGAGTTCGTCGTCACCGACACCGGCATCGGCATGGACGCGGCCACGGTCGCGGCGCTGTTCAACCGCTTCGTGCAAGGCGACAGCTCGCGTTCGCGCCGCCACGGCGGCACCGGCCTCGGGCTCGAGATCTCGCGCAACCTGGCGCGGCTGATGGGTGGCGACATCACCGTGCGCAGCAAGGAAGGCGAAGGCAGCGCCTTCACCTTCCGCGTGCCGCTGCAGGTGGTGCAGGAAACCGCACCGCCACGCCGTGCCAACGGCGCCGAACTGGCACAGCCGGCGCGGCCGCTGCAGGTGCTGGTGGCCGAAGACCACCCGGTGAACCGCCAGTACATGGCGGCGCTGCTGGAAAACCTGGGTCACGACGCCCACTTCACCGCCAACGGCCAGGAGGCGGTGGAAGCGATGCGCCACCGCCATGGCGGCAAACGTTTCGACATCGTGCTGATGGACCTGCACATGCCGGTGCTCGACGGCGTCGGCGCCACACGCGCCATCCGCGCCCTGCCCGACCCCGCGGCGGCCACCGTGCCGATCGTCGCGCTGACCGCCGACGCCTTTTCGGAAACACGCGACCGCTGCCTCGTCGCCGGCATGAACGACTTCCTCACCAAACCGGTGAGCCCGCAGAAGCTGGCAGCGTCGCTGCGCCGGCTGTTCGGCGCCGTCGCCAGCCCCGACATGGCCGAACTGCCGCTGCCCGTGCTGCCGCTGGGGCCCGCCGGTTCACCGCCGCTGGTGGACCCGGCGGCGGTGGCGATGGCGCTGCAGGCGATGCCGCCCGAGCGGCTGGCAGCCATGGTGCACGCCTTCCTCGACCAGGGGCCGCAGACCGTGCAACGCCTGCGCGCTGCGGTGCGCGACGCAGAGGCGCTGGAACTGCGGGTCAACGCCCATGCCGCACGCGGCGCGGCGCTGAACCTCGGCCTGGCGGCGCTGGCCGCCACGGCCGAAGCCTTGCACGAAGGTGCGTCGCACCTGCCGGCGCACGAGATCGCGCGCCTGGTGCAGCGCTTCGACGACCTGCTGGCGAGCACACGCGAAGCGGCCATCGCCGCCGGGTTGAAGCGGGCCGAAACCGCCCCGACAACACCGACAGCACCGTCAACAGCTACACGATGACGGGTTCCGGCTGCAGCCGGATGCCGAAGCGCCCGTAGACACTTTCCTGGATCGCCCGCGCCAGCGTCACCACCTCGGCGCCGCTGGCGCCGCCGCGGTTCACCAGCACCAGCGCCTGTTTTTCGTAGACACCGGCACGGCCGACGGTTTTGCCCTTCCAGCCGCAGGCGTCGATCAGCCAGCCGGCGGCCAGCTTCACCGTGCCGTCGGGCAGCGGGTAGTGCACGATCTCGGGGTCGCGGCCGATGATGTCGCGGCACTGCTCGGCGGTGACCACCGGGTTCTTGAAGAAGCTGCCGGCGTTGCCCACCACCGCCGGGTCGGGCAGCTTGGCGCGGCGGATGCCGCAGACCCAGCCGAACACCGTGTTGGCATCGGGGTGGTGGTTGCCGGTGTCGGCCATGCGGCGTTCCAGGTCCAGGTAGCCCAGCACCGGCTGCCAGGGTTTGGGCAGGCGCAAGCGCACCCGGGTGATGACGCTCTTGCCAGCCAGTTCGTGCTTGAACACGCTGTCGCGGTAGCCGAAGCGGCAGGTGGCGGCGTCGAGCGTGACGCTGCGGCCGGTGACGAGGTCGACCGCGTCCAGGCTCTCGAAGCGGTCTTTCAGCTCCACACCGTAGGCGCCGATGTTCTGCACCGGCGCCGCGCCCACCGAGCCCGGGATCAAGCCCAGGTTCTCCAGCCCCGGCCAGCCCTGGGCGAGGGTCCAGGCGACAAACTCGGGCCAGGGTTCACCGGCGCCGGCTTCGACGATCCAGGCATCGGCCGTTTCCGCCACCAGCCGGCGGCCCGGCACTTCGACCTTCACCACCACCGCGGCGACATCGCGCGTCAGCACGACATTGCTGCCGCCGCCGAGCACGAACTTCGGCGCAAGGCCGAATTGCGGGTGGTCGACGACCCGGCGCACGTCGGCGTCGCTCGTCACACGCACCAGGGTCTGCGCCAGTGCCGGCAGGCCGAAGGTGTTGAAGTCGCGTAACGGTGCGCGATGTTCAACCATCAGGCTCGTGTGGGGGGTGGCAGACATGGCAGAATTTTCCCATGCCCAGCTTCGATACCGTGATTGAACCCAACCTGGTGGAACTGCGCAACGCAGTCGAGCAGGCGAACAAGGAAATCGGCACCCGCTTCGACTTCAAAGGGTCGAGCGCCAAGGTGGAACTCGCCGAAAAAAGCGCCAAAGAACGTGAGTTGATGCTGTTCGGCGACAGCGACTTCCAGCTCGAACAGGTGCGCGACGTGGTGCTGGCCCGCATGGCCAAACGCAGCATCGACATCCGTTTTCTCGACCTGTCGGCCAAACCGGTGAAGCTGGGCGGCGACAAGCTCAAGCAGCCGGTGGCCGTGAAAACCGGCGTCGACGCCGAAACCGCGAAGAAGATCCAGGGCCTGCTGAAAGCCAGCAAGCTGAAGGTGCAAGGCGCCTTCCAGGGCGATGCGGTGCGCGTCACCGGCGCCAAGCGCGACGAGTTGCAGGCAGCGATGGCGCTGCTGCGCAAGGACGTTGCCGACCTGCCGCTGTCGTTCAACAACTTCAGGGATTGAAGGCCGCCCTGCTCACGCTGCTGGCGCTGCTGACCTCGGCGTCGGTGGCGCTGGCGCAGAGCGTCTCGTTGGGTGGTTTGATGGGGCAGAAGGCGCTGCTTGTCGTCGACGGTCAGACCCAGGTGCTGGCGGTGGGCGACAGCGCCCGAGGCGTCAAGCTGCTGAAACTGCAGGACGGTGAAGCGCTGGTCGAAAGCGGTGGTGTGCAACGCACGCTGCGTGTCGGCGGCGCGCCGGCCCGGCTGGCCGGCGGCGGCGGCGCTGCACCCGGTGGCGGCCGCGAGATCGTCATTCCCGCCAGTGGTGGCGGCCACTTCGTCACCACCGGCGCAATCAACGGCCGCGCGATGCAGTTCATGGTCGACACCGGCGCGACGCTGGTGGCGCTGAGCCAGATCGACGCCGACCGCCTGGGCCTGGACTACCGCAGCGGCCCGCGCACGCTGATTCAAACGGCCAACGGCAGCGTGCAGGCACACCTGGTGACGCTGACGACACTGCGCATCGGTTCGGTGGAGGTGAACAACGTCAACGCCATCGTGATCCCGGCGGCGATGCCGATGGTGCTGCTGGGCAACAGCTTCCTCAACCGCTTCCAGATGCGGCGCGACAACGACGTGATGCGGCTGGAGATACGCTGACGGCAGCTACCGCGGCCGCTTCGCCAGCGCAAATGCCGCCGCGGCACCGACACCCAGCAAGGCCAGCACGCCCATCACCTCGCGGTAGCCGGCCAGCCACAGCAGCAGCCAGGCCGTGAGCAGGGGCGCCGCGGCGCGCGACAACAAGCCCACCGCCGACATCGCACCGCCGATGCGGCCGATGTGCGAACGGCCGAAGTACTCCGGCACCAACCCGCCGCGCACGATGGTCACCAGCCCGTTGGCGACACCGAACAGCACCGCGAATACCAGCAGCACCGGCACGCTGCTGCCGAAGGCAAACACCGCCAGTGACACCGGCATCGCCATCAGCACCGCCACACCCAGCAGCCGCAGCGAAATGCCACGCCCGGCCAGTGCATACAGCGCCCGCCCCGCCACCTGCGCCGGCCCCACCCACACCAGCACGGCCAGCGCCTCGACCTCGCTGAAGCCCTTGTCGGCCAGCGCCGGCATCACATGCGCCCACAGCGCCGCCGAAGCAAAGGCGTAGAGCGTGAAACACAGCGTCAGCAGCCAGAACGCCGGCTCGCGCAAGGCCTGCTGCAAGGTGGCGTCGTCGGCCGGGTCGTGGTGCGCCGGCGCGGCGGCGATCGCCGGGCCGCGCAAGGCCCAGGCGTGCAGCGGCGCCACGCCCAGCGCCAGCAGCGCGCCGATGCAGGCCAGCGCACCGCGCCAGCCGAAGCCGGCGATCAGCGCCGCACAAGCCGGGAACGACAAGGTGCTGGCGAAACCGCCCACCAGCGTCAGCCGCGTGATGCCGTCGCGGTAGCGTCCGGGGTAACGTTTGGTCAGCACGTTGAACGCCGGCTCGTACAAGGTCATCGCCATCGCAGCACCCAGCAGAGCGCAGGCGGCATACAACATCCACGGCGCACTCACCAGTGCCCAGACGCCGAAGCCGGCACCGGCGAGCAGCGCGCCACCGGTCATCACGCGGCGGCCATGACCATGGTCGATGGCCGCACCCACGGCGTAGGTGGCGCTGCCCCAGACCGCCAGGCCCAGCGTGAAGGCGCCCATCAGCGTCGGTTTGTCCCAGCCAAGTTCACGCTGCATCGGCAGCACAAACGAAGAAAACGCGTAGTACAGCGCCGCCCAGCTGAACAATTGTCCGGCCGCCAGCGCAGCCACAGTGACGCCGAACCGGGCTTCCTCTTCTTGTGCGAGCATCGCGGCGATTATCGACGGCGCAGATTTGTCACCGCAGCGACATGCGGATATCGAACGACCGTGCTAAAAATCGGAGCGCGCCAGCGGGCGCTGGAGACAACGTATGGACCTGAACTTCACCGCGGACGAACTGGCGTTCCGCCGCGACATCCGCCAATGGGTGGCCGAGAACCTGCCCAAGGACATCAGCCACAAGGTGCACAACGCGCTGCGCCTGCACCGCGAAGACATGCAGCGCTGGGCCAAGATCCTGGGCAAACAGGGCTGGCTCGGCTGGGGCTGGCCGAAGCAGTTCGGCGGCCCGGGCTGGAACGCGATCCAGAAACACCTGTTCGAAGAAGAATGTGCGCTGGCCGGTGCACCGCGTGTCGTGCCCTTCGGCCCGGTGATGGTGGCGCCGGTGATCATGGCCTTCGGCAATGCCGAACAGCAGCAGCGTTTCCTGCCCGGCATCGCGTCGGGCGAGGTCTGGTGGAGCCAGGGTTACAGCGAACCGGGTTCGGGCTCGGACCTGGCCAGCGTCAAGTGCCGGGCCGAGCGCCAAGGTGACAAGTACCTCGTCAACGGCCAGAAGACCTGGACCACACTCGGCCAGTACGGCGAATGGATCTTCTGCCTCGTGCGCACCAGCACCGAAGGCAAACCGCAGACCGGCATCAGCTTCCTGCTCATCGACATGAAGAGCCCGGGCGTCACGGTGCGGCCTATCGTGCTGCTCGACGGCGAGCCCGAGGTCAACGAGGTCTTCTTCGACAACGTCGAGGTGCCGGCCGAGAACCTGATCGGCGAAGAGAACAAGGGCTGGACCTACGCCAAGCACCTGCTCGCGCACGAACGCACCAACATCGCCGATGTCAACCGCGCCAAACGCGAACTCGAACGCCTGAAGCGCATCGCCAAAGCCGAAGGCATCTTTGAGGACGGCCGCTTCCGCGACCAGATCGCCTTGCTCGAAGTCGACATCGTCGCTTTGGAAATGCTGGTGTTGCGGGTGCTGAGCGCCGAGAAGAGTGGCAAACAAAGTCTGGACATCGCAGGCCTCTTGAAGATCCGCGGCAGCGAAATCCAGCAGCGCTACAGCGAACTGATGATGCTCGCCGGCGGCCCCTACAGCGTGCCCTTCGTCAGCGAGGCGATGGAAGCCGGCTGGCAGGGCGACCACGTCGGCGCCGCGCACAACGCGCCGCTGACATCGACCTACTTCAACATGCGCAAGACCACCATCTACGGCGGCAGCAATGAAGTGCAGCGCAACATCGTCGCGCAAACCGTGCTCGGGAGCTGAACCATGGACTTCGATTTCACCGACGACCAGGTCTCGCTGCGCGATGCCGTCCAGCGCTGGGTCGACAAGGGTTTCACGTTCGAACGCCGGCATGGCATCGCCAAGGCCGGCGGCGCGACACGTGCCGTGTATGGCGAACTGGCTGAACTCGGCCTCACGGGGCTGGTGATCCCTGAAGCCCATGGCGGCATGGGTTTCGGCCCGGTCGAAGCCATGGTGGTGGCCGAAGAACTCGGCCGCGGCCTCGTCAACGCACCGTTTGCCCATGGTGCGCTGGTGGCGCCGGTGCTGCTGTCGGCGGCACCCGCCGCGCTGCAGGCCGAATGGCTGCCGAAGATGGCCTCGGCCGAAGCGCTGGTGGTGCTGGCGCACCAGGAACGCGGTGCGCGCTACCGGCTGAACCACGTGACGACACGTGCGACCCCCAGTGCCGATGGCAACGGCAGCGCCTGGGTGCTGAACGGCGCCAAGAGCGTGGTACCGGCCGGCGACGAAGCCGACGCGTTTGTCGTGCCGGCACGCATCAGCGGCGCTGAAGGCGACAGCGCCGGCATCGGCCTCTTCCTGGTCGAAGCCGCGGCGGTGCAGATCAGCGGCTACCCGACGCAGGACGGCGCGCGCGCCGCCGAACTGCTGCTGTCGGCGACACCGGCCACGCTGATCACAGCCGACGGCCATGCCCTGCTGGAACAGGCGGTCGACGCCGGCATCGCGGCGCAATGCGCCGAAGCCGTCGGCGTGATGGACAAGCTGGTCGCCGTCACCATCGAGTACATGAACACGCGCAAGCAGTTCGGCGTCACGCTGGCCAGCTTCCAGGCGCTGCGCCACCGCATCGCCGACGTCAAGATGCAGCTCGAACTCGGCCGCTCGATGAGCTATTACGCCAGCCTCAAGCTCGGCGAAGCGCCGGCGCAGCGCCGCCGCGCCATCAGCCAGGCCCGTGCGCAGCTGGGCCACTCGATGCGCTTCGTCGGCCAGCAATGCACGCAGCTGCACGGCGGCATCGGCGTCACCGACGAATACATCGGCAGCCACTACTTCAAGCGCCTGACGGTGCTGGAAATGGGCTTCGGCGACACGCTGCACCACCTGGGCGAGGTCAGCGCCCGCATGCAGGACACGGCGGGCGTGTTTGCTTGAGCCCCCGAGCTCGCTTGCGCTCGCTACCCCCCAGGGGGGCCGTCCGCCAGCGGCCCGGCAAAGCCGGTTCCGCGGCGGGAAGCTTGGTTGCTGTGCGTGTTTCATGCTTGCGGGTGGCGCGACGCGCCGCGGACAGCTGAAATGACGCTCTACCCCGGCCATCTGTGTGACGTGGCCGGCCTGCAGGTCGGCCACCACACGGAAAGCGCGCGCCCGACCGGCTGCACCGTGGTGCTGTGCCCGCAGGGCGCGGTCTGCGGCGTCGACGTGCGTGGCGCCGCGCCCGGCACGCGCGAGACCGACTTGCTGCGGCCCGACAACCTCGTTGAACAGGTGCATGCGGTGCTGTTGGCGGGCGGCAGCGCGTTCGGCCTGGATGCTGCCGGCGGCGTGATGCGCTGGCTCGAAGAACACGGCCATGGTTTTGTCGTCGGCCCGGCACGCATTCCTATCGTGCCGGCGGCGGTGTTGTTCGACCTGTGGCTCGGCGACCCGAAGATCCGGCCTGGCGCCGACAGCGGTTTTGCCGCTTGTGCAGCGGCCAGCAACGCGGCGCCGGCGCAAGGCAGTGTCGGCGCCGGCACTGGCGCGGCGGTGGGCAAACTCTTCGGCATCGAACGTGCGATGAAAGGCGGCATCGGCAGCGCGTCGGTGAAGGTCGGCGCCATCACGGTGGCGGCGCTGATCGCGGTCAATGCGATTGGCGACATCGTCGACCCGCGCACGGGCTGCGTCATCGCCGGCGCCCGCACGGCCGACGGCACGGCGTTGCTCGACAGCATGGCGGCCCTGCTGCGCGGTGAGCTGCCGGCGCGTGCGCTCGCCGGCATGGCGACGACGATCGGCGTCATCGCCACCGATGCGGCGCTGAGCAAGGCGCAGGCGAACAAGCTGGCGACGATGGCGCACGACGGCCTGGCGCACAGCATCCGCCCGGTACACACGATGACCGACGGCGACACACTCTTTGCGCTGGCCACCGGCGGCAGCGGCAAACCCGGCGACATGACGGTGCTCGGCGCGATGGCCGCCGAGGCCACCGCACGCGCCGTTCTCAACGCCATCCACGCCGCGACGGGCCTGCCCGGCCTGCCGGCGGCGAACACAACAACACCATGATGCCCACGATGCAGATTCAACGCCGACCCTGGCTGGCCCTGGCCGCCGCCGCTCTGCTGTCCGCCTGTGCCAACGCGCCGGCACCGCAGTCGTTCCCGCCCATCGTCTTCGTGCACGGCAACGGCGACAGCGCCGCGCTGTGGACAACGACCCTCTGGCGCTACGAAAGCCAGGGCTGGCCTCGTGACCGTCTGTTCGCGGTCGACCTGCCCAACCCGTTGAGCCGCGACGACGACACCGTCGCCCAGCCCGGCCGCAGTTCTGCCGCCGAAAGCGCACAGGCGCTGTCTGCCGCCGTCGATGCCATGCTCGTGCGCACGGGCGCCGCCAAAGTGGTGCTGGTCGGCAATTCACGCGGCGGCAATGCCATCCGCAACTACGTGCAGAACCATGGCGGCGTCGCGAAGGTGGACCGCGTCGTGCTCGGTGGCACACCCAGCCATGGTGTCTGGGCCAACGCGGCATCGCGCCCGAACAACGAGTTCAACGGCGCCGGCCCGTTCCTCACCGGCCTGAATGCGCCGAAAGGCCAGAACGGCGACGAGGTCACGCCCGGCGCGGCCTGGATGACACTGCGCTCGGACAACAACGACAAGTTCGCGCAGCCCGACGGCGTCTGGATCGGCGCCAAGGGCACACCGACCAACGTCACGTTCGATGGCCCGGCGCTGAAGGGCGCGCTGAATGTCGTGCTGCCGGGCCGCGACCACCGCGAGGTCAGCTTCCACCCCGAAGCCTTTGCGAAGACCTTCGAGTTCATCACCGGCCGGGCGCCGAACGGCACGGCCATCACGCCCGAGGCCGCACCGGTGCTCGACGGCAAGGTCGGCGCCAACAACCTGCCGCTGCCCGGCGCGACGGTCGAGGTCTACGCCGTAGATCCCGCCACCGGCGCGCGCCGCGGCGCCGCCGTGCACCGCAAGACCGTCGGCGCCGATGGCCTGTGGGGGCCCTTCAGCACCAGTCCGTCGGCGCACTACGAGTTCGTCATCGCAGCCCCAGGCTACGCGACGACACATCTGTACCGCAGCCCGTTCCCGCGCAGCAGCGCCATCGTCAACCTCCGCCCCGAGCGCCTCGCCGACGCCGACAAGGACGCCGCCTCGGTGCTGACCTTCACGCGCCCACGTGCCTACTTCGGCCTGCCGCGCGACCGCATCGTCTTCGACGGCAACCCGCCGCCCGGCGTGCCGCCGGGCGTGGCCGGTGTCGCGTCGAGCAAGCTGAAGCTGAAAGACAGCGGCCGCCCGGTGGCGGCCGAATTCGAATCAGGACCGATCCGCGAACGCCTGGTCGGCGTGGCGTGGCCGGCGGCAGAGAACCGCGTCGTCGTGCTGGAACTCAGCGACTGACGCGGCTCTCGTTCACCTGGGCCCTCATTTGGGTCGAATGGCGTCCGCCGTGCCCTGGATGAAAGCCTTCACCTTCTCCACCTCGTCGGGCTTCAGCTTGCCGGTGAAGTCAGGCATGCCGTTCTTGCTGAGCTGGCCGTAGACATACTTGTCGAGGTTGGCGATCACGCTCTGTAGCGAATAACCCAGGTTCGGGATGTTGCCGCCGCGGTCCACCCCCGGCACGCCGTGGCAGAAGACGCAGTTGCTGACGTACAGCGCCGTGCCTTCAGGCACGTGTTTGGCGTCGTACGGCACCCCTTGCAGCAAGTTGTTGAGCCGGTACTCGACGAAGTCCGGCGCCTTCGCCGAAGCGCCGAGCGCGAAGGTGTAGACCGTGCCCGGGCCCTTGCGCTCGGTGGCCCGCTGCCCCAAGCCGTAGACACCACCCCAGCCCACCGCGACCGAGACGTACTGTTTGCCGTCGACCTCGAAGGTGATCGGCGCTGCCACCACGCCGGTGCCGACCGGCGTCTCCCAGAGCTTGGCGCCGGTCTTGGCGTGGTAGGCGACGAAGCGGCCGTCGGCCGTGCCCTGGAACACCAGGTCGCCCGCGGTGCTGAGCGTGCCGCCGTTCCACGGCGAAACGTGCTCCTGGCGCCAGACCTCCTTCTGCGCCACCGGGTCCCAGGCCACCAGGCGGCCGAACGGCGCGCTCTTCGGCGGCTCGATGTTGGCGAACATGCCCAGGTTCCAGCCCACGCCGCTGTGCGGCTCGCCGGGGCGCACGCCGTTGAACTTCCAGTCCTTGTTGTCCATCAGGTTGACCGGGATGCCTTGTACCGGCATGTAGACCAGCCCGGTCATCGGGTTGAACGACATCGGGTGCCAGTTGCGCGCACCGAAAGCGCTGGGGATGATCTCGCGCGGCCGGTCGACCACACGCGCCAGCGGCGTCTCGATCGGGCGGCCTGCCTTGTCGTAGCCGGTCGCCCAGTTGACGTCGACGAAGTTCTGCGCCGAGATGAACTTGCCGTTGGTCCGGTCGACGACGAAGAAGAAGCCGTTCTTCGGCGCGTGCAGGATCACCTTGCGCGGCTGGCCCTCGATCTTCAGGTCGGCCAGGATCATCGGCTGCGTGCTGGTGAAGTCCCAGTTGTCGCCCGGCGTCTCCTGGTAGTGCCAGACGTACTTGCCGGTGTCGGGGTTCAGCGCGACGATGCTCGCCAGGTACAGGTTGTCGCCGCCGGCCGGGCTGCGCTTGGCGCGTGCCCAGGGGCTGCCGTTGCCGGTGCCCACGTACATCAGGTTCAGGTCGGGGTCGAAGGTCAGCGTGTCCCAGGCCGTGCCGCCGCCACCGCCTTCCCAGTACTTGCCGGCGGGGTCCCAGGTCTTCGCGGCCTTGGCCATCGAAGCGTCCTCGAACGGCTTGCCCGGGTCGCCAGGCACGGTGAACCAGCGCCACTTCTGGGCCCCGGTGCTGGCGTCGTAGGCGGTGATGTAACCGCGCACGCCGTATTCGGCGCCGCCGTTGCCGATGATGACCTTGCCCTTGAACACCCGCGGCGCACCGGTGATGGTGTACGAGAACTTGCGGTCGATGATGGTGTCCTTCTCCCACAGCTTGGCGCCCGTGGCCGCGTCCAGCGCGATCAGCCGGCCGTCGTAGCTGGCGACGAACACCTTGCCCTGGTACAGCGCAACGCCGCGGTTCACCACGTCGCAACAGCCCTTCCAGCCGCCGCCGCGGTCGACCTGCGGGTCGAAGCTCCACAGGCGTTGGCCGGTGCGCACGTCGACCGCGTGCACGATGCTCCACGACGCGGTGACGTACATGACGCCGTCCACCACCAGCGGCGTGGCTTCGACGCCGCGGGTCGATTCGAGGTCGTAGCTCCAGGCCAGGCCGAGCTGTTTGACGTTGCCGGCGTCGACCTGCTTCAGGCGCGAGAAACGCGTCTCGGCGTAGTCCAGGCCATGGCTGGGCCAGTCGCGGCCGGTGGCGGTGTTGGCACGGACGGCAGCACCGTCGATGCGTGCCGTGACGGCCTTGATGTGCTCTGGCGTGCCCTTGCCCTGGGCCCACGCGCTCGGTGCAGCCAGGCAGGCCGCGACACACAGGGCGGCACCATGGCGGCCGATGACAAACGGTAGCTTCATGTCGTCTCCTCGCTTCTTTGATGGGGGCGCGCGTGGGCCCACGGCGCCGTGAAAGCCGCAGCCGCCGCGGCGCGAGGATCGCGCGATGTGACCGGTTCGCCCAACAGCGTACTTTCCCGGATGAGGCTTTGTTCCAAGTCAGGACAGACTCGGCCCATGCCCTCCCGATCCAACGCCGCGCTGCTGCCGGCCCAGCCTTTTTTCGCCTCACCGGGCCAGCGTGTCAATCTGGCCCGCGAACGTTTTTTCGGTGGCGGCCAGCGGCCCACCGGCCTGGTCAGCGAACCGGTGATCCAGTCCTGGGCGCGCTGTGTCGGCGCCCACCGCAGCCCACGCGAAGCGGTGGCTTTCGACCCCGTCACACGCAGCCGGCTGCACGCCACGCTGGGACGCAACCGCGACCTGCTGGGCGCCGCCGGCGACGAGATCGCGCGCCTGGAAGCGGCGCTCGGCGGCACCGGCTGCCGTGTGCTGCTGACCGACGCCGACGGCGTGATCGTGCACGCCACGCAGGCGCCCGCGCTGCCGCTGGAGCCGCTGATGAAATGTGCGTCGCGGCTCGGCATCAACCTGGCCGAAGGTGCGATGGGCACCAACGCGCCGGCGCTGGTGGTGAAAACCGGCAGCGCCGTCACCGTCACCGGCGCCGAACACTATTTCGAGTGCATCCAGAGTCTGCGCTGCGCGGCCGCCCCCATCCGCGACGGCCGCGGCCAGCTCGCCGGTGTGCTCGACCTCACCGTCGAGTCGCGCGCCTTCGGCTTCGATGCCGCGGCGCTGGTCGGCGTCTACGCCACCGCGATCGAAAACCGCCTGCTGCAGGCCGGTGCCGACGAACACCTGGTGCTGCAGTTCCAGGTCTGCAACACGATGCTGGGTTCGCCGCTGCAGGCGCTGGTGGGTGTCGACGGCCAGGGCCGTGTGGCCTGGCTCAACAGCACGGCGCAACAGCTGCTGGGCCCGGGCAGCGGCCGCGAAAACCAGGCCGAGGCGCTGTTCGGCACCACGCTGGCCGAACTGCTGGCGCGCAGCACCGGCGACGAACCACGCCCGCTGCGCCTGCCCAACGGGCTGACGGTGTGGCTGCGGGCGCGGCTGAAGGCGCACGACGGCGTGCGCGCGGTGGTGGCCATGCCGGCAGCCGTGGCAGCGCCACCCGCTGCGCCGGCCCCGCCGCCCAGCGCCGCAACGCTGGGCCAGCACACCCGCGAAGTCATCGAACGCACGCTGGCCGAACAAGGCGGCAACATCTCGCGCGCGGCGCGGCAGCTGGGCGTGTCGCGCGGGCTGCTGTACCGGCGCATGAAGGGCTGGGCGACAGCCAGCACCTAAACTGCGGGCCGATGAAACTGGCCCAGATCCTGTTCACCCAAGGTTTCGGCACCCGCCGCATCTGCGCCGGGCTGGTCGACGCCGGCGCCGTGCGCATCGGCGGCGAAATCGTCGACGACCCCGGGCTCGACCTGCCCACCGAGGGCCTGGTGGTCGAGGTCGACGGTGTCGCCTGGCCCTACCACGCGCAGGCACTGGTGCTGCTGAACAAACCCGCGGGCTACGAGTGTTCGCAGAAACCACGCCACCACCCCAGCGTGATGAGCCTGCTGCCGGCGCCGCTGCGCGAGCGTGGTGTGCAGCCGGTGGGCCGGCTCGACGAAGACACGACCGGTCTACTGCTGTTCAGCGACGACGGCAAGCTGATCCACCGCCTCACCAGCCCCAAACACCATGTGCCCAAGGTCTACCAGGTGGTGGCCAAACACCCGGTGACCGATGCCCAGCTGGCCGAACTGCGGCGCGGCGTGATGCTCGAAGACGAAGCGATGCCGGTGGCCGCGCTGGCGGCGGAACGCACCGGCGAGCGGACGCTCGACCTGACGCTGGCCGAAGGCAAGTACCACCAGGTCAAACGCATGCTGGCCGCGGTGGGCAACCGCTGCGAGGCGCTGCACCGCAGCCGCTTCGGCCGGCTCGAGCTGCCGGCCGACCTGGCGCTCGGCGGCTGGCGCTTCGTCAGCCCGGCGGCGTTGTAGACGGCAGCGGCGCTGCCGCGAACCAGCCCAGGCGCAGCGCCACCTCGCGCAGCAGTGCCGTCTCGGCTTCACCGCCATAACGCTGCGCCAGCGCAGCGCGTGGGGCGGCATGGCGTTCGAGCAGATCATCGGCGCTGGCCAGCGGCAGCAGCGCGTCGAAACCCTGCATGAAACCACGCACGTCGCCCACCGCAACGGCGTGAAAGAGCGGCGGCTGGAAGTACTCGCGGCCGCCCCAGCCGTCGTAGCCGAGCACGAGGTTGCCGGCCAGCGCAGCTTCCAGCGGCGGCAGGCCCAGGCCTTCGAGTTCGCCGAATGCCAGGAAGATGCGCGAGGCGCGCAAGGCCTCGGCCACCTGCCGCTCGGACAGCCCCTCAAGCGCCTGGAAACGCCAGTCCGGGTGCGTGGCAGCCAGCCACCCGGCCAGCATGCGTGCGTGCTGCGGCATCTTGCGCGGCATGTAGGTCACCAGCCGCTGCTTCGCACCCGGGCTGAACGTCGTGGCCTGCACCGCCGGCTGCACGGGCAGCACCGGACCCCGCAGCGCAGGCAGCAGACGCTGCAGCAGGCCGGCGGTATCGGCAGAGATGGACAGCACCGCCTGCGCGCCTTCATAGGCTTGGCGGGTGGTCTCGAAGTCGCTCACTTCGAGCGTCAGGTAGCCGTTCTGCACGAAGATCGAATAGGGCACGCCGCGCACGCGCAACCGCGCCGCAAAGTGCGGCATCACCTCGGGCAGCACCACCTGGTCGCCGGGCCGCAGCTGGCCGAAGTGCAGCACCGGCGCATCGCTGTCGAACCAGTGGCAGCGGAAACCTGGCGCCAGATGCATGACATGCGCATCGACACCCAGCCGGCGCAGCGCCTGCACATGCTGGTAGAACACCTTGATGCCGCCGGTGGGCTTGTGGTTGTCGGGGCTCAGGTAGACGACACGCCCCGGCCAGTCGCCGCCGCCGGGCGCGGCGCTGCGCAGACGCCATGCCCGTTCGCGGCGGGCCTGGCGTTCTTCGGCCCGACGGCGCAGCCAGCCCTTCAGCGTCATTCCGCGCGGCTCTCTTGCGTGCGACGTTGACGCCGCTCCAGCCGCTGCCGGTTGAGCTGCTGCACCCGGCGCAGCCCACCGCGCCACGCCGCCTGCCACCAGGGCGCCGGCGGCGCCGCAAAACGCCGCGGGCCGAGCGATTCGAACAGCGCCGCCCAGGCTGCACAGCTGTGCCCCAGCGTGTGCCGCGCCGCAACGTCGGCAGCGGCCCGGCACGCCCAGGCCTGGGCCTGCGCCGGGTTGTCGACCAGCGAGGTCAACGCCGCCAGCCAGGCCTCGGCGCCGGGCGCTACAAGGCGGCCGTTGTCACCGTCCTGCATCACATCGGCATAAGGCGGCAGGTTGCTGCACAGCGCCGGCACGCCCATCGCCGCGCAGTCGAAGAACTTGATCGCGCTCTTGCAGGCGTCGAAACGTGTTTCGCCCAAGGGCATCAGCACCACCCCCTGCGGCAGCGCGGCGACGAAGTCCATGAACGCCGGCCGCGGCATCAGTGGCAGCACCTGCGCCGGCAGCCCGGCAGCCGCCAGCGCCGCGGCGGCCGGGCCCACGGCAACCAGCCGCGCACGCCCGGGGCGTTGCTGCAACAGCTGCTGCAGCGCCGGCAGCAGCCCGCCCGCCGCGACGTGGTCGGAGGCCGCCAGCAGCAGGTGCAACGGGCCTTGTGCATCCCAGGGCGCAGCCTGCGGCGCGCCGGGCCAGGCATGGTTGGGCACGACCATGACCTGCCGCGCCAGCGGCTGCAAGGCCTGCGCCAGACGCGGTGTGGACACGCTCACCACGTCGGCCGCGGCCAGCCCGCGCCGCACCCAGCGCACCTGGCGCAAGGCCTGCCGGTAGCCCAGCAGATGCGGCGCCGGCTCGGTGAGCAGGTCGTCGATCTCGTAGACGGCATGGCCGCCGCCGCGGCGCATGGCCTCGATCAGCGCCAGCGAGCGCCGCGTCACCGCGCGCTGCACCACCAGCACATCGGCCGCGGCCAACGCAGCATCGTCGACCTCCAATGTCGAACACAGGCGCAGGGCCCAGCCGCGTTCGGCCGCCAAGGTGCGCAGCGGCAGGCCGAGGCGGATCTCGGCGATGGTGCTGTCGATGCGGTCGGCAACGGCCAGCAGCTTCATGCCCGCCCGTCCAGCGGCCGGCCCAGCCCGAGCGCGGTGCCGAGCGAGGCCACCGCGCCAAGGCAGCGGGTCTGCGGGTCGTTGCGGCCGGCAGCGCGGCGGCGCGCGATCAGCGCCTGGGCCGTGCGTGTCATGCGCGCGCCGAGCAGCGCACGTGCCAGCCGCCGCGCGTCGCGGCCGCGGAAGAAGGCGTCGGGCAGCTCGTCGAGCCAGCGCGCCAACGTCGTTTCGTCCAGCACCTGCGGCAGGTGGTAACTGCCGTGGAAGCCGAAACACGGGCCGCGCGGGGCTTCGTTCTCGAAGGCGAAGCGCCGCGCCAGCGCCGGCGCGGCGAAACTGAGGCCAAGCGCCTCGATCTCGGTGCGGTGCGCGCGGCACAGCGCCGCGTCTTCCGGGTGTTCGTCGGGCCAGGCCAGGCCGGCGGTGGCCTGCAGCAGGCGCCGCGAGCGCAGCGAAAAACCGCCGTTGCCAACCGCCAGCGCCGGTGGCTGCTCGGGCCAGACGGCACCGATGTAGTCGCAGGCCAGGAACTCGTCGGTCCAGGCGCCGGCGTCGAGCACAAAACCATCCCACTGCGTCACCAGCACATGGCTGGTGTCGACGAAAGGCAGCAAGCGGTGCAGCACGAAGTGCGAATAGGCCGCGGCCGACGGGATCGGGCCGATGTCGACCACTTCCAGCCCGGCCCCGCCCAGGCCCGCGGGCGGCTGGTGCGTCAGCAGCAGCGCATGGGCGAACTCGGCCTGCGCCATCGAACGCCGCAAAGCCTGCGCCGCCAGTCCGGGGGAACGGGTGTCCACCGCCAGCAGCGTCACCTGGTCCAGCGGGAGTTGGCGCATGGCGGCGATTGTGCCAGCCGGCCCGGCCGCAAGCGCTGGCTACACTGCGCGCCATGACCCCTGCCCCTCTTCGCCGCATCGGCATCAGCCTGGGCAACATCGGTGCACTCAACGACGGACTGGGAGAGTTTTCACTGCAGCTCGGCCGCCGCATCGCCGCCGCCGCGCCGGCCTGGCGTGAACAGGATGGCATCGGCTTCGACTTCCACCTGCGCGAAAAACTCGTCGGCCTGTTCGGCAGCGACGTCGGTTACCTCACCGTCAACCGCTGGCAGCGCCTGCGCCATGTGCGGCCCGAACCCTATGCGCTGTGGCATTCGCTGCACCAGTTGAACAAGAACCTGCCGCCACGCGACGTCGGGCCGCGGCTGGTGACCGTGCACGACCTGAACTACCTGCACAAGACTTCGACGTTTTCGCGCTGGCGCGACGAGCGTCGCACGCAGGCACTGCTGCGCCGCAGCGACCATCTCGTGGCGATCAGCCGCCACACCGCTGCCGACGTGCTGCGCCACCTGCCGTGGGCGGGGCCGCTGGATGTGATCTACAACGGCGCGCGCAACCTCAGCGGCGATGCGCAAAGTCCCCTGCCCGGGCAGGACGGCGGGCGCCCCTTCCTGTTCCACCTGAGCCGCATGTCGCCTTCGAAGAACCCGCAGTCGATCCTGGCCTTGGCCGCCACCTGGCCCGAGATGGACTTCGTCTTCTGCGGCCCGCAGAGCGACGATGCCAAGGCCTTGCGCGCGCAGGTGCACGGGCCGAACGTGTTCTTCCATCTTGGCATCAGCGAAGCCGAAAAGGCCTGGGCCTTCGCCCATTGCACCGGCTTCCTGTTCCCTTCGCTGACCGAAGGTTTCGGCCTGCCGCCGATTGAGGCCATGCATTTCGGCAAGCCGGTGTTCCTGGCCAACCGCACCTGTCTGCCCGAGATCGGCGGCAGCGCCGCGTTCTACTTTGACGACTTCGACGCGGCGTCGATGCGCCAGGTGGTCGAAGCCGGCCTGCGCGCTGCCGGCGCGCCCGGCCATGCCGATGCGGTGCGCGCCCATGCGGCGCAGTTCGACTGGGACCGCTGCGCTGCGCAGTACCTGGCGCTGTACCGGCAGATGCTTGGGCTGGCGCCGCGATAATCCGACGCCATGCGCGTCTTCCGCGGCCACTGCCCCCCTGAGCTCGTCGCCGCCGGCTGTGCGGTGACGATCGGCAATTTCGACGGCGTGCACCGCGGCCACCAGGCGATGCTGGCGCTGCTGACCAACGAAGCCCGGCACCGCGGCCTGGCTTCGTGTGTGCTGACGTTCGAGCCCCACCCGCGCGACTTCTTCGCCCGCCGCGCCGGCCAGCCGGGTGCGGCGCCGGCGCGCGTGGCGACGCTGCGCGACAAGCTCGCCGAGCTGGAGCGCTGCGGCATCGACCAGGTGGTCGTGGCGCGCTTCGACGAACGGTTTGCCGGGCAAAGCCCGCAGGCCTTCATCGACGACGTGCTGCTGCGCGGCCTGGGGGCGCGCTACGTGCTTGTCGGCGACGACTTCCGCTTCGGCGCCCAACGCGCCGGCACCTACGCCTTGCTCGACGAAGCTGGCGGCCGCGCCGGCTTCGACGTCGCGCGCATGAACAGCTACGAGGTGCACGGCCTGCGGGTCTCGAGTTCGGCGGTGCGCGAGGCATTGGCCGCGGGCGACATGAAGGGCGCGGCCACGCTGCTGGGCCGGTCCTACAGCATCAGCGGCCACGCCGTGCATGGCGCCAAGCTCGGCCGCACACTCGGTTTTCGCACCCTGAACCTGCGTTTCGGCCATCCGAAGCCGGCGGCCATGGGCATCTTCGTCGTCCAGGTCCATGGCCTGACCGACCAACCTTTGCAGGGTGTCGCCAGCCTGGGTGTGCGGCCGACGGTCGAAGAGGCAGGCCGTGTGCTGCTGGAAGTGCATTGCCTGCAATGGCCGCTGGCACTGGACGCAGGCTATGGCCGGCTGCTGCGCGTGGACCTGCTGCACAAGCTGCACGACGAGCTGAAGTACCCGTCGCTCGACGCGCTGCGCGAAGGCATCGCGCGCGACACCGCCGACGCCCGGGCCTGGTTCGGCCAGGGTCATTGAGACAAACCCCGGGCAGACCGCGGACACTGCAGCGCATGCGACCGACCTGCCTGGTGTTGATCGTCGTGTTCATCGTTGTGTTGGGCCTGCCGGTTGCGGCGTGGGCGCAGCAGCCGCTGCCGACCTTCGCCGAACTCGAAGCTGCCGGTGCCCGCATCGGCGAGATCCACGTGCGCAGCCGCGACATCTTCGACACCGGCGACCCCGCCGAAGACAAGCTGCCGTTCCGCTGGGCGAATGCGCTGCATGTGCCGACCCGGCCCGGTGTCATCGAACGTGCGCTGCTGTTCAAAAGCGGCGATCTGCTCTCGCTGACGCTGATCGAGGAGACCGAGCGCCTGCTGCGCAGCAACCGCTACCTCTACGATGTCCAGATCCGTCCGCTCGCCCACCACGACGGTGTCGTCGACATCGAGGTCGCGACCCGCGACACCTGGTCGATCGACCCCGGCATCAGCGCCGGCCGCTCGGGTGGGGCCAATTCCAGCGGCATCCACCTGAAGGACTACAACCTGCTGGGCAGTGGCATCACGGTGGGCATCGGCCGCTCGACCGGCGTCGACCGCAGCAGCAACGAGTTCGAGTTCGCCAACGAACGTGCCTTCGGCGGCTGGACCTCGCTGCGCTACAGCCTGGCGCAGAACAGCGACGGCCGCCGCGACGCGGCTTCGGTGACGCGGCCGTTCTACGCCCTCGACGCACGCTGGGCGGCCGGCATCTCGGTGTCGCGCGACAACCGCATCGACGCGCTCTACAACGCCGGCGAGGTGGCCAGCGAGTACCGCCACCGGCAGACCCTGGCCGAGGTCTTCGGCGGCTGGTCGGCAGGCCGCGTCGACGGCTGGGTGCGGCGCACCAGCATCGGCCTGAGCCTGGCCGACGACAGCTACGCCGCCGAACCCGGGCTGACCGCACCGGCGCAGTTGCCTGCCGACGAGAAGCTGGTGGCGCCCTTCGTGCGCTACCAGCTGGTCGAGGACCGCTTCGAGAAACTGGAGAACCGCAACCTGATCGGGCGGCCGGAATTCTTCGCGCTCGGCCTCAACGCCAGCCTGCAGCTCGGCTGGGCCGCCACCGGGCTGGGCTCCAGCCGCGAAGCGCTGCTCTACAAGGGCGCGATCAGCCGCGGCTTCGAGCCGGCGCCCGGGCAGACGCTGATCACGACGGCGACGATCACCGGCCAGGTCGCCGACGGCCGCATTCGGCGCCAGCGCCTGAGCGCCGCCGCCCAGTACTACGTGCCGCAAGGCCCGCGCTGGCTGTTTTATGCCGCCGCCGCAGGCGACCTGCTGACCCACCCCGACGTGGGCGATGTGCTGCCACTGGGCGGCGACAACGGCTTGCGCGGGTTCCCGCTGCGCTACCAGAGCGGCAACCAACGCGCCCTGTTCACAGTGGAAGAGCGGGGTTACACCGACCTCTATCTGCTGCGCCTGTTCCGCGTCGGCGGCGCCGCGTTTGTCGATGTCGGCCGGGCCTGGGGCGGCGCCAACCCGAACACCGTCGCACCGGGCTGGCTGGGCAATGCCGGTGTCGGGCTGCGCATCGTCAGCACCCGTGCGGCCTTCAGCAACGTGCTGCACGTCGACCTGGCGTTCCCGATCGACGCCGACGCGGCGGTGAAGAAGGTGCAGTTCCTCGTCAAGACCAGGGCCAGCTTCTGAACGAGCCTGCCGACCGGCACCGTAGAATGGCGGCTTATGCGTCCCTTCACGGTCCATCCTGAGCCCTTGCAGCGGCAGGCCGCCACCCGGCGCCAGACCACGCGCGACCGAATTCAGCGCTCACCCGTCTGAGCCCTGACGCGCCGCGCCGGCGCGTTTTTCTCCCGACACCTTGCAGGACGCGCACCCTCCACGGGCGCCGCACGAGGCCATGAACGACACCACCACCACCGACTACCGGTCCACACTGAACCTGCCCGACACGCCGTTCCCGATGCGCGGCGACCTGCCCAAGCGCGAGCCGGGCTGGGTGCAGCAGTGGCAGGACGAAGGCCGCTACCAGCGTCTGCGCGACGCGCGCCACGGCGCGCCGCTGTTCGTGCTGCACGACGGCCCGCCCTACGCCAACGGCGCCATCCACATGGGCCATGCCGTCAACAAGCTGCTCAAGGACATGATCGTCAAGGCGCGGCAGCTCGCCGGCTTCGACGCGCACTACGTGCCGGGCTGGGACTGCCATGGCCTGCCGATCGAAAACGCGATCGAGAAGAAGTTCGGCCGCAAGCTCAGCCGCGACGACATGCAGGCCAAGAGCCGCGCCTACGCCACCGAGCAGATCGCGCTGCAGATGGACGGCTTCCGCCGCCTGGGCATCCTGGGCGACTGGGAACATCGCTACGCGACGATGGACCCGGCCAACGAGGCCGGCGAGATCCGCGCTTTCAAGCGTGTGATCGAACGTGGTTTCGTCTACCGCGGCCTCAAACCCGTGTACTGGTGTTTCGACTGCGGCAGTTCACTGGCCGAGTTCGAGATCGAATACGCCGACAAGAAGAGCCAGACGCTGGACGTCGCCTTCCTCTGCGCCGAACCCGACAAACTGGCCGCGGCCTTCGGCCTGAACCGGCTGGAGAAGGACGCCTTCGCGGTGATCTGGACCACCACCGCGTGGACGATCCCGGCCAACCAGGCGCTGAACCTGAACCCGACGCTCGAGTACGCGCTGGTCGACACCGAACGTGGCCTGCTCGTGCTGGCGGCATCGCTGGTCGAGAAGTGCCTGGTGCGCTACGGCCTCACAGGCACGGTGCTGGCCACGGCGCCCGGTGAAAAACTCGGCGGCCTGAACTTCCGCCACCCGCTGAGCGCAGTCGATCCGGGCTACGACCGGCTGAGCCCCGTCTACCTGGCCGACTACGCCACCGCCGACGACGGCACCGGCCTCGTGCACAGCTCACCGGCCTACGGCCTGGACGACTTCAACTCGTGTGTTTCGCACGGCATGAAGGTCGACGAGATCCTGAACCCGGTGCAGGGCAACGGCAGCTACGCCGCCGACTTTCCGCTCTTCGGCGGCCAGAACATCTGGAAAGCGGTGCCGGTGATCATCGACGCGCTGCGCGATGCCGGCCGCCTGTTGGCCACCCAGAACATCAGCCACAGCTACCCGCATTGCTGGCGCCACAAGAGCCCGGTGATCTACCGCGCCGCAGCGCAGTGGTTCATCCGCATGGATGCGGGCGAAGGTGTTTTCACGAAGGACAAGGCCGAGAAGACCTTGCGCCAGATGGCCTTGGACGCCATCGACGCGACCGGTTTCTTCCCCGAGAACGGCCGCGCCCGGCTGCGCGACATGATCGCCAACCGCCCCGACTGGTGCATCAGCCGCCAGCGCAGCTGGGGTGTGCCGCTGCCGTTTTTCCTGCACAAGGACAGCGGCGACCTGCACCCGCGCACGATGGAGATCCTCGACCAGGCGGCCGCCATCGTCGAGGCGGGTGGCATCGAAGCCTGGAGCCGTGTCACGGCCGAAGAGATCCTCGGTGCCGAGGATGCCGCGCAGTACACCAAGAGCAGCGACATCCTCGAAGTCTGGTTCGACAGCGGCAGCACCTTCTGGCATGTGCTGCGCGGCCAGCACCCGGAAGGTTTCCACAAGACCGGCCCCGAGGCCGACCTCTACCTGGAAGGCCACGACCAGCACCGCGGCTGGTTCCATTCGTCGCTGCTGCTGGCCAACGCGCTGTACGGCCGAGCGCCCTACCGCGGCCTGCTGACCCACGGCTTCACGGTCGACAGCGAAGGCCGCAAGATGAGCAAGAGCCTGGACAACGGCATGGCGCCGCAGGTGGTGAGCCAGAAGCTCGGTGCCGAGATCATCCGGCTGTGGGTGGCGGCCAGCGACTATTCGGGCGACATCGCCGGCGACGACAAGATCCTCGCCCGGGTGGTCGACGCCTACCGCCGCATCCGCAACACGCTGCGTTTCCTGCTCGCCAACACCAGCGACTTCGACCCCGCGGTCGACGCCGTCGCGCCGGGCGAGATGCTGGAGATCGACCGCTACGCGCTGGCGCGTGCGGCGCAGTTCCAGGCCGAGGTGCTGAAACACTACGACGTCTACGAGTTCCACCCCGTGGTCGCCAAGCTGCAGATCTACTGCTCCGAGGACCTGGGCGCGTTTTACCTCGACGTGCTGAAAGACCGCCTCTACACCACGGCGCCGAAGAGCCTGGCGCGGCGCAGCGCGCAGACGGCGCTGTGGCAGATCACCCAGGCCATGCTGCGCTGGATGGCGCCCTTCCTCAGCTTCACCGCGGAAGAGGCCTGGGCACTCGCCGGCAAGTCACCTTCCAAACCCTCCATCTTCATGGAGACCTACTGCAGTTTCGATGCACCCGACACCGACCTGCTGGCGAAGTGGGAGCGCATCCACGCGATCCGCGATGCGGTGAACAAGGAGATCGAGGCGGTGCGCGGCACCGGCACTGTGGGCTCTTCGCTACAGGCCAACGTCACGGTCACGGTGGCGGCAGCCGACCACGCACTCCTGAGCACACTTGGCGACGATCTGCGCTTCGTGCTCATCACCTCCGCGGCCACCCTCACTGAAGGCTCAGAACTGCAGGTCATAGTGACCCCGTCGACCGCCACGAAGTGCGAACGCTGCTGGCATTGGCGCGACGATGTCGGCGTCGACACCGCGCACCCGACGATCTGCGGCCGCTGCACCAGCAACCTGTTCGGCGCTGGCGAGGTGCGCCGCATCGCCTGATACCGTGCGCCCGCCCGGTGCGTGATACAACGCTTGGCAACGCCCCAGGGAGATACCGACGAGGGCGGCCAAGCCCATGCCCTTCGGACAAGCCGATTCCGTTGCTCGACCGGCGCCGCTGAGCGCGCGTGCCGTGGTGCTGCCGCTGCTGCTGGCCGGCGGCCTGATCGTCGCGCTGGCCGCGCTTTTCGTCGCGCGCGATTTCAAGTCCAACCGCGAGCAGGCTGCGGCCGCGTTGCGCGCCGTGGCCGACCTGCGCCAGACCCAGATCGAAACCTGGCTGCGTGAACGGCTGAGCATCGCCCGCTTCCTGAGCGGCGGCACGACCTTCGCCGAGTGGTACACGCGCTGGCTGCAACGCGGCGACGAAGCCTCGCTCGAACGGCTGCTCGCCCGCATGGTCGAACTGCGCAAGGCCAACGGCAGCGACGCCGTGCTGCTGCTCGACGCGAGCGGCGAGGCCGTGGCACGCGAGTTCCCGGTCAACCGCGAAGTGGCGGCACCGCTGCGTGCGGCCGCGTTGCGCGCGCTGGCCTCCGGCGAGGTCACGCACACCGGCATCTACCGGCGCGACGGCGTCGAGCCGACGCTGCGGCTGGACATCGTGTTGCCGCTCACCGCCACCGGCCGGCCGGCACGCGGCGCCATCGTGTTCCGCTTCGACCCGCGCACACGGCTGTTCCCGGTACTGCGCGGCTGGCCCGTGCCCAGCGACAGCGGCGAAACCGTGATCTGGCGCCGCGACGGTGACACGCTGGTGGCACTGAGCGAACTGCGCCACGAACCCGATGCCGCAACGCGGCTGACGCGGCCGCTGCAACAGGCTTCGCCAGCGCTGGCCCGTGTGCTGCGCGGCGACGACACGTCGGTGCCGCCGAGCATCGCACCCGACTACCGTGGCGTTGCCGTGATGGGCACGGTGCGCGCGCTGGCCGGCAGCGACTGGGTGCTGGTGAGCAAACTCGACCTGCGCGAGATCGACGCACCCACCTGGGAGGCCGCGCGCTGGACCCTCGGGCTGACGCTGCTGGCGCTGCTGGCGCTGGGCTTCGGTGCCCGGCTGCTGGTGCAGCAGGCCGCGCTGCGCAGCGCCGGACGCGAACAAATCGAACAGCGGCGGCGGCTGGAAACGCTGCAGCTGCTGCAGGCCATCACCGACAGCTCGGGTGAAGCGGTCTTCGCCAAGGACCTGCAGGGCCGCTACATCTTCTTCAACCGTGTCGGCGGCGACGACATCGGCCGCAACGCCGCCGACGTGATCGGCCTCGACGACGACGCGCTGTTCCCGCCCGCCACCGCGGCGCAGCTGCGCGCCAACGACGCCCAGGTGCTGCGCAGCGAACACAAGCAGACCTTCGAAGAGCACGTGGTCTCGCCGCGCGGGCCGCGTGTGCACCTCAGCACCAAGGGCCCGCTGCGCGACGCCGACGGCCGCGTCGTCGGCCTCTTCGGCGTCTCGCGCGACATCACCGAGAGCCGACGCGCCGAGCAGGCGCTGCGAGAAAGCGAAGCCCACTACCGTTCGGTGTTCTCGGTGCTCGGCGAAGGCATCATGGTGTTCGACCGCGACGGCCAGATCCTCAGCGCCAACCCGGCCGCGGCCGAGATCCTCGGCGCTCCAGACGGACCGCTGACCGGCCGCTGGGACAGCGTCGCCGGCTGGCACCCGGTGCGCGCCGACGGCACACCGGTCCCGGGTGCAGAGCTGCCGCCGGCGCTGGTCTTCGCCAGCGGCCAGGCGCAGCGCAACGTCGAGATCGAAGCCGCCGGCCCGGGCGGCCAGCGCCGCTGGTTCAACGTCAACGCGCAGCCGGTGCTGGCCCCCGGCGACAACCGCCTGATGGCCGTGGTGATCTCGTACGCCGACATCACCGAACGCCGGCAGATGGTGGTCGAACTCGAACAGCACCGCCACCACTTGCAGGAGCTGGTCGACGAACGCACGCAGGCGCTGCAGCAGGCCAACCTGCAGCTCGGCGACGCCGAGCGTTTCCTGCGCCTGGTGGCCGACAACCTGCCGGTGCGCATCGCCTACTGGGACCGCGACATCCGCTGCCGCTTTGCCAACCGCAACTACCACGAATGGTTCGGCGTCACACCCGAACAGGTGCTGGGCCGGCACGCGCGCGAGATCCACGGTGACGCCTACTTCGAAAGCGCCGGGCCGCGCATGGAAGCCGCACTGCGCGGCGAGGCCCAGCATTTCGAGCGCGCCACACCGCGGCCGGACGGCGAGGTCCACCACCACCTGGTGCACTACGTGCCCGACCGCCGCGACGACGGTTCGGTGCAAGGGGTCTCGGTGCTGGCGCTGGACGTGAGCGCACTCAAACATGCCGAAGCCAGCCTGCAGCGACTGAACGCCGAGCTGATGGATGCGGTCGACCGCGCCGAGGCCGCGAGCCGTTCGAAGAGCGCCTTCCTGGCCAACATGAGCCACGAGATCCGCACGCCGATGAACGCCATCATCGGCCTGGCGCACCTGATGCAGCGCGACGCCGGCGACGCCGTGCAGCGCGACCGCCTGGGCAAGATCTCGAGCTCGGCGCACCACCTGCTGCAGATCATCAACGACATCCTCGACTTGTCGAAGATCGAAGCCGGCCGGCTGGCACTGGAAGACATCGAGTTCTCGCTCGACGCCCTGCTCAGCCGCGTCTTCGAGATGGTGGCCGAGGGCGCGGGCCAGAAGGGCCTGGAGCTGATCGTCGACACCGACCACCTGCCCGACCGGCTGCGCGGCGATCCGACGCGGCTGGCGCAGGCGCTGCTGAACCTGCTGTCCAACGCGGTGAAGTTCACCGCCAGCGGCTGGGTGCGCCTGGCCGGCGAAAAGCTGGTCGAAGAAGGCGGCCGCGTCCAGGTCCGTTTTGCCGTCAACGACACCGGCCCCGGCATCGCGGCCGACCGGCTGGGCGCCTTGTTCAGCGCCTTCGAACAGATCGACAGCTCGACCAGCCGCCGCCACGGCGGCACCGGCCTGGGCCTGGCGCTGACACGGCGCCTGGCCGCGATGATGGGCGGCGACAGCGGCGTCGAAAGCGAGCCCGGTGTCGGCAGCCGCTTCTGGTTCACCGCCTGGCTGGGCGTCGGCACGCTGGCCCCGGCCGAAGGCCCCGGGCTGGCCGGCCGCCGCGTACTGCTGGTCGACGACCTGGCCGAAGCGCGTGCTGTGCTCGGCGACCGGCTGCGCCAGTTCGGCATGCGTGTCGACGCTGTCGAGTCGGGTGAACGTGCGCTGTCGCTGGCCCAGCACGCCATCGAAGCCGGCGAGGTCTACGACCTGCTGCTGATCGACTGGCGCATGCCTTCGCTCGACGGCATCCAGACCCTCGAACGGTTGCGCCGGCTGCTCGGCGCCGGGCTGCCGCCGGCCGTGCTGGTGACGGCGTACGACGGCGACCAGATGCGGCGCGATGCGAAGGCAGCGCAGTTCGCCGCGGTGCTGGTGAAGCCGATCACCGCGTCGTCGCTGCACGACACGCTGCTGCGCACGCTGCGCCACGAAACGCCGCCGCCGACGCTGCTGGTGCAGCCGGGGGTGTCCGAACTCGCGCTGCGCCGCATCGCGCCCGGCATGCAGGTGCTGCTGGCCGAGGACAACCCGGTCAACCAGGAAGTGGCGCTCGAACTGCTGCGGGTGGTCGACCTGCAGGCCGACGTGGCCGACAACGGCCGGCAAGCGGTGGCGATGGCGCTGGCCACGCCTTATGCCGCGATCGTGATGGACGTGCAGATGCCCGAGCTCGACGGTCTGGAGGCCACGCGCGAATTGCGGCGCCGCGGCCTCACGGTGCCCGTCATCGCGATGACGGCCAACGCCTTCGGCGAAGACCGTGCCGCCTGCCTGGCCGCGGGCATGAACGACCATGTCGCCAAGCCGGTGGACCCCGAGGCGCTGTACGCAACGCTGCTGCGCTGGCTGCCGCGCAGCGAGGCCGCCCCGCCAGAGCCGGGCCCGGCCGCGCCGCCGGAAAACGATCTGTTGTCGCGCTGCACCACCCTGCCCGGCTTCGACGCCACGCTGGCGCTGCGTTCGGCCGGCGGCCGCGTCGAGGTGCTGGAACGGCTGCTGCGCCGCTTTGCCGAACACTACGCCGCCGGCATGCCGGCGCTGGCGCAGCCCGGCGGCAACGAGCGCCTGGCGGGCTGGGGCCTGGCTGCACATTCGCTGCAAGGCGCCAGCGGCGCCATCGGAGCGGCCACGCTGCAGGCGCAGGCACGTGCGCTCGAAGCCGCCGTTCGTGGCGCCACGGCAGCGGCGCCGCTGCAGGAGGCCGCGCTGGCGCTGCACGCCGGGCTGCAGGCCTTCGTGGCGGCGCTGCAGCGCACGCTACAGTAGCGGCCCCGTCACCTGCCCTGATCGCGCGCGCCGCGCGCTGTCCGCCGCCATGGCCTTGTCGAACAGCATGTCCAGCTCTTCCGGCCCGCGCCTGCCGCTGTGGCTGGCACTGGCCTTGATCGTCATCGTGCTCGACCAGTTCACGAAGACGATGATCCTGGGCTATTTCCAGCTCGGCGACAGCCGCGCCGTCACCGGCTTCTTCAACCTCGTGCGCGTGCACAACAGCGGCGCGGCGTTCAGCTTCCTCGCCAGCGCCTCGGGCTGGCAACGCTGGTTCTTCGTCGTGCTTGGCGTGGTGGCCTCGGGCTTCATCGTCTGGATGCTGGTGAAACACCCGACGCAGAAGCTGTTCTGCTTCGCCATCACGCTGATCATGGGCGGCGCCCTCGGCAACGTGCTCGACCGTCTGCTGCACGGCTACGTCGTCGACTTCCTGCAGTTCCGCTTCGCGCTGCTGGAGCCGATGTTCCCGGGCGGCTTCTTCCCCAGCTTCAACCTCGCCGACAGCGCCATCACGCTGGGCGCCGTGTGCCTGGTGCTCGACGAGATCCAGCGTGTGCGGCGCGCCCGCTGACCGCACGCTGACGACAGGGCGGCCCCCGATGGACGGCCGCGGCAGCAGGTCTTAGGCTGGTCGCCATTGCGGCTGACGATTTGCCCTGGGCCCTGCGTTGTGAACCCCACCGACAGCCGTGACGACGCCGTGGCCGGGCCCGAAGCCGGCCCCACCATCGTGCTGAACCCGCTGGGCCGCAGCGACCCGCTGCGCTGGCTGCAGCGCGGCTGGCGCGACTTCACCCGCTGCCCCGGCATCGGCCTGTTCTACGGCGGCTGCTTCATGGTGATGGGCTGGGCCCTGCTCGCGGTCTACGAACAGGCCCCCGCGTACACGCTGGCGCTGTCGGCGGGTTTCCTGCTGATGGGCCCCTTCCTGTGCCTGGGTCTGTACCGCGCCAGCCAGCGCCTGGAGGCCGGCCAACGGCCGGGTTTCGGCGATTCGCTGGGGGCCTGGCGCACCCGCAGCGGCGCCCTGGGCATCTTCGGCTTCGTGCTGCTGGTGCTGGAAATGTTGTGGGGCCGCGCGACGCTGGTGCTCTTCGCCGTCAGCTTCGACGGCATGCCCGACCTGCAGGGCTCGCTGCTGGCCTTGCTGGAGCCCGACAACATCGGCTTCACTGCCGCTTGGGTGGCGGTGGGCGCCTTGTTCGCGACGCTGATCTTCGCCACCAGCGTGGTCTCGATGCCGATGATCCTGCACCGCGAAACCGACGCTGTCACCGCCGGCCTGACCAGCCTGCGCCTGGTGCTGGCACAACCCGGTGTGATGCTGTGCTGGGCGCTGCTGATCACGCTGATCGTCGGCGTCGCGCTGCTGCCGGCCTTTGCCGGGCTGCTGGTGGCCGGGCCGGTGCTGGGCCACGCCAGCTGGCACGCCTACCGGGCGGCGGTGGCCGACTGAGGCTGTGCAAGCCGTGGCCGACAGCCCTGCGCCGGCCCCGCTGGTCTTTGCCGACCTGGTGCACTACGGCTGGCTGCAGTTGCCGGTGTGGGTGTTCGACGCACAACGCCTGCGGGTGGCCTGGGCCAACGCGGCGGCGCTGACGGTCTGGCACGCAGCCTCGCTGGAAGAACTGCTGGCGCGCGACATGGGCGGCGTTTCGCCGGCCGTGCAGGCACGGCTGGCGGCGGCGATGGCGCAGCACGCACGCGGCGAGGTCTCGCGCGATGTCTGGACGCTGTACCCGCAGGGTGAACCACGCAGTTCGGTGCTGGCCGGCCGCGCCATCACGCTGCCCGATGGCCGCGCCGCGATCCTCTTCGCCAGCGAGCCGCTGGCCGCTGGCATCGACGCGGCGGCGCTGCGTGGCATCGATGCCGTCCAGCACACCAACCTGCGTGTGGCGCTGCACCGGCTGGCCGATGGCGCGGTGCTGATGCGCAACCCGGCGGCGGCCAGCGCCTTCGGCCCTCTGCCCGCCGACGATGCCGGCGACGCCTTCAGCGCGATGTTCGTCGACCCCGCGCTCGCGGCACAGGCGCTGCGCCAGGTGCGCAGCGGCCAGAACTTCCGCGCCGAAGCGCTGCTGGCCACGCTGGCCGGCCCACGCTGGCATGCACTGGGGGCGCGCCCGGCGCACGACCCGGTGACCGGCGGCACCGCGCTGCAGTTCAACGCCGGCGACATCTCCGAGCTGAAGGCGTCGCAGCGGGCGCTGGAGGCCGCACGCGATGCCGCCGAGGCCGCCAGCCGCGCCAAGAGCGCCTTTCTGGCCAACATCAGCCACGAGATCCGCACCCCGATGAACGGTGTGCTCGGCCTCACCGAGCTGGTGCTGAACACCCCACTCGACGAGCGCCAGCGCGAATTCCTGCAGCTCGCGCACGCTTCGGCGCGTTCGCTGATGGCCATCATCGACGACCTGCTCGACCTGTCGAAGATCGACGCCCAGAAACTCATGCTCGAGCGCGCGCCGTTTTCGCTGCGCGAGCTGCTGCAGGCGGCGCTGACCGTGCCGGCGCTGGAAGCCCAGACCAAGGGCCTGGTGCTGACCTGGCAGGTGGCGCCGGCCGCCGCCGATGCCCGCCTGGGTGATGCCCAGCGTGTGCGCCAGGTGCTGCTGAACCTGGTGGGCAATGCGGTGAAGTTCACGGCGCAGGGCCGCATCGAGGTGACGGTGCTGGCTGGCGCCGCCCCGGACACGCTGGACTTCAGCGTCGTCGACACCGGCATCGGCATGAGCGCCGAGCAGCTGCAGCGTGTCTTCGAACCCTTCACGCAGGCCGACACCAGCATCACACGCCGCTACGGCGGCACCGGCCTGGGCCTGAGCATCGCGCAGCGCCTGGTGGTGCTGATGGGCGGACAGCTGCTGGCGCACAGCGCGCCGGGCAGCGGCAGCCGCTTCGAGTTCACGCTGCCGCTGCCGCCCATCACCACGTGACGACGGGGTCCCTCACAAGGTGAGGATGGTGCAGCCCGTGGTCTTGCGCGCTTCCAGGTCGCGGTGCGCCTGGCCGACGTCGGCCAGCGCATAACGCTGGTCGATGCGGATCTTCACCGCGCCGCTGCCGACCACGGCAAACAGCTCGTCGGCCATCGCCTGCGTCGTTTCGCGCGTGGCGATGTGGGTGAACAGCGTCTGCCGCGTGATGTAGAGCGAACCCTTGGGGCCGAGCGCGCCGATGGCAAACGGCGGCACCGGCCCCGAGGCATTGCCGAAGCTGGCCATCAGGCCGAAGGGGCGCAGGCAGTCGAGGCTGCGCTCGAAGGTGTCCTTGCCGATCGAGTCGTAGACCACCTTCACGCCCTTGCCGCCGGTGATGTCCTTGACGCGGGCGACGAAGTCTTCGCTGGTGTAGTCGATGGCATGGGTCGCACCATGCTCCAGCGCCAGCTTGCACTTGGCCGCGCCGCCGGCCGTGCCGATGAGTTGCAGGCCCAGCGCCTTGGCCCACTGGCAGGCGATCAGCCCGACACCGCCGGCGGCGGCGTGGAAGAGCACGAAGTCACCGGGCTGCAGACCTTGCACCGGCAGCGTCTTGCGCAGCAGATACTGGGCGGTCAGGCCCTTGAGCATCATCGCCGCACCGGTTTCGAAGTCGATGCCGTCGGGCAGGCGGCACACTGTCTTGGCCGGCATCACACGCACTTCGCTGTAGCTGCCCGGCGGGTTGCTGGCGTAGGCGGCGCGGTCGCCCACCTCCAGGTGCGTGACCCCAACGCCCACGGCTTCGACGATGCCCGCGCCTTCCATGCCCAAGGTCAGCGGCAGCGGGTTCTGGTACAGGCCGGTGCGCTGGTAGACGTCGATGAAGTTCAGGCCGCAGGCCTGGTGGCGGATGCGGATCTCCCCGGGGCCGGGCTCGCCGACCACCACCTCGGCCAGCTGCATTTGTTCGGGGCCGCCGAAGGCGGTGATCTGAATCGCGCGGGGCATGGGGAACTCCTCGTTGGTCTGTCGGGCCGGGCCGCGAGGTTACGCGAAGCAGCCCGACCCTGCACGTGGCAACATCGCACGGCCGATGAAACGCCTGCTGCAAGCTCCCAACCTCGCCCTGGCCACGCTGTGGGCCGACCAGCTCAGCGGCGCCGGCATCAAAGCCCATGTCGAACGCGCCTACGCCAGCGGCATCGTCGGCGAGATCCCGCCCGACCAGAGCCTGCCTGAAGTGTGGGTCGACGACGCACGCGAGTTCGACAGCGCGACCGCGCTGCTCGCGGCCTGGCGCAACGCGCCGCACCGGCTGTGGGCCTGCCCGGGCTGCCACGAGATCGTCGAAGGGCCGTTCGAACAGTGCTGGAACTGTGGGCGGGCGATGCCGGCATGACGAAGTTGACGGTGAAGGTCGCGGCACTGCTGACGGTGCCGCCGCTGCTGTGGGCCGGCAACGCGCTGGTCGGCCGGCTGCTGGCCGACGTGATGCCGCCGCTGCTGCTGAATGCCGTGCGCTGGTGGGCGGCGCTGCTGCTGTTGCTGCCGCTGGGCTGGCGCGCCATCTCCAGCGCCGAACGGCGGCAGCAGATCCTGCAGCGCTGGCGGCCGCTGGCGTCGCTGGGACTGCTCGGCGTCGGCGCCTACAACGCCTTCCAGTACATGGCGCTGCACACCTCGACACCGATCAACGTGACGCTGATCGCTTCGAGCACGCCGGTCTGGATGCTGCTGGTGGGCGCGCTGTTCTACGGCGAACACCCGCGCGCAACGCAGATCGGCGGCGCCGTGCTTTCGCTGGCCGGCGTGCTGTTGGTGCTGGTGCGCGGCGACTGGCACCAGCTCGGCACGCTGCGCCTGGTGGCTGGCGATCTGTGGATGCTGCTGGCCGCGCTGAGCTGGGCCTTCTACAGCTGGCAGCTGGCGCGGCCGCCGGCCAGCCTGCGCGGCGCTGCCCGGCCGCACTGGAACTGGGCCGAGTTCATCCTCGTGCAGGCGATGTTCGGCCTGGTCTGGGCCAGCGCCGCGGCGCTGAGCGAAAGCGTGGTGACACCGCCGGTCGTGCAGTGGAGCCCGATGCTCGCGGTGGCGCTGCTGTTCCTGGCCGTCGGGCCGTCGGTGGTGGCCTACCGCTGCTGGGGGCTGGGCGTGGCGGCCGTCGGGCCGGCCGTGGCCGGGTTCTTCTCGAACCTGACGCCGCTGTTCGCAGCGCTGCTGTCAGCGGCGTTGCTCGGGCAACCGCCGCAGCCGTACCACGGCGCGGCGTTTGCGCTCATCGTCGCCGGGATCGTGTTGTCGAACCGGCGCTAGTGGCAGCGTTCAGACGGTCCGGCGGCGCAGCGCCGCCGTTGCCGCCAGCGCAGCCAGCACCAGCGCCAGGCTTTGCGGCTCGGGAACGACACCGCCGCCGATGCTGCTGATCGAGACATCGTCGAACGACGCGGTGTACAGGCCGCCGGTCGTGCCGGTGCCGACGAACAGCCCCAGGCTCAAGGTGTGTGTGCCCGCGCTCAGGCCGCTGAGCACATGGCTCACCTGCTCGTAGACGGCGGACGACTGCAGCGTGCCCACCAGCAGGTCGTCCACCAGCACTTCGTAGCCCAGGCTGGTGTTGGTGGCCCAGAGTTCGAGCAGGTAGTCGCCGGCGTCGGTGACGGTGAACTCGTGTGATGCCCGGACGTACTTGTTGCTGATGGCACCGGCGTCGAGCGGATGGTCGAGGAAGGTGTTCAGCGCATTGGCGCCGCCATGAACGAAGTCGCTGCGCAGCGCGATGCCGGTGTCACCGTCGTAGTTCGACGATGCCGACCAGTCGACGAGGCCGCTCTCGAAGTCGTCCTGGAACACCACGCTGGCCTGCGCGCCGACGCAAGCGACGGCGGCGAGGAAACCAAGGGCAAATTTGCGTTGCATGAGACGCTCTCCCAATCTCGGGTTCAAAACGTGCCAGGGAAGGCACCACCATCCAGCAGTATGTTCTGCCCGGTCATGTAACCGGCGTGCACGCTGCACAGAAAAGCACAGAAAACGCCAAATTCGTCAGCACTGCCGAAGCGTTGTGCCGGCACGCCCTTGCGCCGGGCGTCCATCACCGCCTCGAGCGGCTGGCCCGACTTCTGCGCGACGTTGCCGAAACCGGCGCGCAGCCGGTCGGTGTCGAAGGCGCCGGGCAACAGGTTGTTGATCGTGACGCCGTGCCCGGCCAGGCGTGCCTGGCGCGCGGTGCCGGCGACGAAGCCCGTCAGTCCCGAGCGGGCACCGTTGGACAGCCCGAGATAGTCGATCGGCGCCTTCACGGCGCCGGAAGTGATGTTGACGACACGGCCGAAGCCACGCGCCGCCATGCCGTCGACGGTGGCCTTGATCAGTTCGATCGGCGTCAGCATGTTGGCGTCGAGCGCCTTGATCCAGGCGTCGCGGTCCCAGTCGCGGAAGTCGCCCGGCGGCGGGCCGCCGGCGTTGTTGACGAGGATGTCGACCTGCCCGGCTGACGGAAACGCAGCCAGCGCCGCGGCGCGGCCGGCGGCGGTGGTGATGTCGCCGGCCACCGCCAGCACCTGCACGGCCGGGTTCAGCGCCCGCAGTTCGGCTGCCGTGGTTTCCAGCGCCTCGGCACCCCGTGCGGTGATGACGACGTTCACGCCTTCCTGGACCAGCGCCGCGGCGCAGCCCTTGCCCAGGCCCTTGCTGGCGGCGCAGACCAGCGCCCATTTGCCGTTGATGCCGAGATCCATGTTTGCAGTTTCCTTGTTCGATGAAGTCATCTCGCCCGCGCGAGCAGCCAGATGCCGACCAGCACCAGCGCGGTGCCGGCAATGATCCAGCCGTTGAAGGGCTCGCCGAGGATCAGCACACCCATCACGATGGTCGAGAGCGGGCCGATCATGCCTGTTTGTGCCGTCAGCGTGGCGCCGATGCGTTCGATCGCCATCATCACCATCAGCACCGGCGCCACGGTGCACAACACCGCGTTCAGCAGCGACAGCCACAACACGGGTTCGGCCACGGCGGCCGCGGCCAGCGGCCGCAGCAGCACGAACTGCAGCAGGCACAGCGCACAGGCCACACTGCTGGCCCAGCCGGTGAGACGCAGCGCACCGAGCTTCTTCACCTCGGCACCACTGGCCACCAGGTAGACGGCGTAGCTGACGGCGCTGCCAAACACCAACGCGGCACCCAGCGCAGCCTGCGGGCCGGCCAGGTGGAGTTCGTGGCCGAAGACCAGCAGCACACCGGCGTAGCTGACGGCCAGCGCCGCCAGGCGCCGCGCCGAGACCTGCTGCTTGAAGAGCAGCACGCTCAGGGCCAGCACCAGGGTCGGGTTCAGGTACAGGATCAGCCGCTCCAGGCTGGCGCTGACGTACTGCAACCCGGCGAAGTCGAGAAAACTCGCGAGGTAATAACCGCTGAAGCCGAGGCCGCCCACGACCAGCAGATCACGCCGCGTCAGCGCTGGTTTGCCGCGGCCGGCCCACCAGGCCAGCGCCAGGAAAAACGGCAGCGCAAACAGCATGCGGTACATGATCAGCGTCACCGCATCGACACCATGGCGGTAGGCCAGCTTGACGATGATGGCCTTGCCGGAAAACGCCACCGAGCCGGCAGCCGCCAGCGCCAGGCCGCGCCACAGCGGTGGTGGAGCAGCAACCGCCACGCTCATGGCGCCGCCTCGGGCAGCCGGTCTTGCGGTGCGTTGCGCTGCAGGCAGCAGTCGCGGCCGAAACGTTCGTAGCCCAGGCTTTCGTAGATGCCGATGGCCACGTCGTGCGGGTCGGCGCACATCAGAATCTCGTCCAGACCCCAGTGTTTGAAGCCCCAGGCCGAAACCCCGTGGACCAGCGCCGTGCACAGGCCGCGGCGGCGGTATGCCGGATGCGTGGCCACACGCTGGAAGCGGCCGAGCGGGCCGTCGTGCATCAAGCCGCAATCTGCCGCGAGCACGCCGTCGCAGCGCACGCCGAACCAGGCCGCCGCGTCCTGCTGCGCCATCGCGGCGTAGCGCTGCAGCTGGCGCCGGCGGTACGCGGCATAACCGGCAGGTTCGAAGCCATGGGTGTCGGCACATTCGAGTTCGACGATGGCGTCGATGTCGCGCACCAGGTCCAGCTGTTCGAACTGCAGCATGCCGCGCTGCGCCGCGGCGGCTGCGCACAATTGCGCCGGCCGCAGGCGCAGCACGCTGCTTTCGATCAGCTCGAAACCCGCCGCCTCCCAGCCCGGCAAATCGGCGCCGTCAGGCGGCCTGTTGATGCCGAAGGCCTCGTGCAACGACGCCGGCTGCAAAGCGCCGATCTCCTGCACAAAACGCGCGCGCCAAAACGCCAGGTCAGCATCGGCCGGCGCCTGCGGCAGCAGCAGGAAGTTGCCCCAGTAGTAGGTCGGGTTGTCGGGTGTGCGCACGACGATGCAGTCGTCGCGTTCGCGCACCAGCGCGCCGTGGCGGTGCAGGATGAAGTCGGTGCGCCAGGCGGGCTGCAGGTCGCTCAAGCGCACGGGGCCGCCGGGGTTTGGGCGAAGTTCATCGGCCGGGATTGTCACCCGGACCCGCAGCCGCCGCCGCTCAGACCGGCAAGCCCAGATCGCTGGAATCGGCGACGTAACGCCGCAGCAAAGGCGGCTCGCTGCCGAGGTGGAAAGCCAGGCGCTGCGTGCGCAGGCCGGCGTCGTCGGCGGTGAAACGTTCGAGCCTTCGTTGGTGCTCGACCCAGCTTTCGTCGATGAAGTACTCGACGTAGCGCCCGGGCACCGAGGTGTCGCGGAACAGCCCCCACGACAGCGCGCCCTGGCGCAGCCGCGCCGCGCGTGTGCGCTGCATCACGGCGGCAAAACCGGCTGCGCGCGCGGGGTCGATGAGGTACTCCACCGTCACCATCACCGGGCCTTCGTCAGGGCCGATCTCGATGGCCACGTCGGGCGCACTGCGCACCGGCGCCGGGCTGAAGTCGGCCTCTTCGCCTTCGACCGAAAAGCGGCGTGTCAGCAGCAGCAGGAAAAGGCCGATCGCCGCCGCGGCCAGGATGGCCATCGGCACCGAAGCCCAGCCCGCCACCTTGCCGAAGAGCATGGCGCCGAAGGCCGTGCCGCCCATCAGCGCCATCTGGTAGATCGACATGCCGCGTGCGCGCACCCAGTTCGGCAGCGCCAGCTGCGCCGACATCGCCAGCGTGTTGGCGGTGCTGATCCAGGCCATGCCGGCGATGAAACAGCAGGGCACCGCGACCCAGACCTCGGGCACCAGCGCCACCAGCGCGGTGGCCGCGGCATGCACCAGCGTGCCGGTGGTGACGAACTGGTCACGGTTGAAACGCTGGCGCCAGCGCGGGAACCACAGCGCTGCGACGATGGCGCCGGCGCCCATGCAGGCCATCAGCAGCGTGAACACGCCGGGGCCGCCGCCATGCAGTTGCCGCGCCACCAGCGGCAGCAGCGCCAGCAGCGCGCTCGCCTGCAGGAAAAACAGAAAAACCCGCACGATCACCGCACGCATGCGCGGCGACTGCCGCACATGCTGCAGGCCGACACGCATGGCACCGACAAAACGTTCGCCCGGCAGCGCGCTGGCACGTGGCACCGACTTCCAGCGCAGGATCAGCGTGAACGCCACACCCGCGAGCAGTGCGTTCAGCACGAAGACCCAGGCCGGGCTCGATGTCGCCAGCAGCGCGCCGGCCACGGTGGGCCCGATGACACGCGAGAGGTTCATCGAGATGCCGTTCAGCGCCAGCGCCGCGGGCAGGTGGTCGCGGGTGACGACCTCGGGCACGATCGCAGAAAACACCGGCCAGCGCATCGCCAGGCCGATGCCGTTGACGAAGGTCAGCAACAGCAGCAGCTCGGCGGTCAGCAGCCCGGCCAGCGCGCAGGCGGCAATCAGCAAAGCCACCAGCGAGACCCAGAGCTGGGTGGCGGCGAAGTAGCGCCGGCGGTCGACAATGTCGGCCAGCGCGCCGCTGGGCAGGCCGAGCAGGAAAACCGGCAAGGTCGACGCGGTCTGCACCAGCGCCACCATCACCGGGCTGTCGGTGAGCGTCGTCATCAGCCAGGCGGCCGCGACGTCGTTCATCCACATCGTCATGTTCGCCGCCAGCCAGGCAAACCAAAGGCCACGGAAGACGTGGCCTTCGAGCGGCGCCAGCGCCGCCGGGATGCACATCGTTGTCAGTCAGCCTCTTTGAAGGCCACCTCGCGCTTGTTCTTGATCGACGGCAGCATCACGACCACGATCATCAGCGCCGCGGCGGCCAGCAGGCCGGCCGACAGCGGCCGCGTCAGGAACGCCGTCCAGTCGCCGCGCGACAGCAGCAGCGCACGGCGCAGGTTCTCTTCCATCATCGGCCCGAGGATGAAACCCAGCAGCAGCGGCGCCGGTTCGCAGCTCAGCTTGTAGAAGATGTAGCCGACCACCGCGAAGATGGCGCCCATGTAGACGTCGAACGCGTTGTTGTTCAGCGTGTACAGGCCGATGCAGCAGAACGACATGATGGCCGGGAACAGGAAGCGGTAAGGCACCGTCAGCAGCTTGATCCACATGCCGATCAGCGGCAGGTTCAGGATCACCAGCATCGCGTTGCCGACCCACATCGAAGCGATCAGGCCCCAGAACAGCTGCGGGTTGCTCGTCATGACCTGCGGGCCGGGCTGGATGCCCTTGATCGTCATCGCGCCGACCATCAGCGCCATCACCGCGTTCGGCGGGATGCCCAGCGTCAGCATCGGGATGAACGAGGTCTGCGCGCCGGCGTTGTTGGCACTTTCAGGCCCCGCGACGCCGCGGATGTTGCCCTTGCCGAACGGCACTTCGTTCGGGCCCATGCGCATCTTCTTCTCGACCGTGTAGGCCGCGAACGACGCCAGCAGCGCACCGCCGCCCGGCAGCACGCCCAGGATCGAACCCAGCGAGGTGCCGCGCAGCACCGCCGGCCAGGCGTCGTGGAAGTCTTGCTTGGTCGGCCACAGGCCCTTCACGTTCTTCGTGAAGACCTCGCGGTGCTCGGGCGGCTGGCCGAGGTTGGCGATGATCTCGCCGAAGCCGAACACACCCATCGCGATGGCGACAAAACCGATGCCGTCGGTGAGCTCCGGGATGTCGAAGCTGTAGCGCGGCACGCCCGAGATCACGTCGGTGTTGATCTGGCCGAGCAGCAGGCCCAGCAGGATCATCGCGATGGCTTTCACCAGCGAGCCCGACGCCAGCACGACGGCGCCGATCAGGCCCAGCACCATCAGGCTGAAGTATTCGGCCGGGCCGAACTTGAAGGCCAGTTCGGTGAGCGGCGGCGCAAACGCCGCGATGATGATGGTGCCGACGCAGCCGGCGAAAAACGAGCCCAGGCCGGCAGCCGCCAGCGCGGCGCCTGCGCGGCCTTTTCTGGCCATCTGGTAACCGTCGATCGCGGTCACGACCGAGCTGCTTTCGCCCGGCACGTTGATCAGGATCGCGGTCGTCGAACCGCCGTACTGCGCACCGTAGTAGATGCCGGCCAGCATGATGAGCGCCGGTGTCGCGTCGAGCGCGTAGATGCTGGGCAGCAGCATCGCGATGGTGGCCACCGGGCCCAGACCCGGCAGCACGCCGATCAGCGTGCCGAGCATGGCACCGCCGAAAGCGTACGCGAGGTTGATCCAGGTGAACGCGACGCCGAAGCCGAGCGCGAGGTTGTTCAGGAGTTCCATGGTGTCGCTGCCCTCAGCCTGCGATGAACGAAGGCCAGAGCGGAATCGTCAGGCTCAGTCCCTTGATGAAGATGACCCAGCAGCCGATCGTCAGCACGATGGCGTTGATGATCGCGTCTTTCCAGTGGAACTCGTCGCTCGCCGAAGCCGAGACCAGCACCAGCACCGGCAGCGCGATGAACATGCCCAGGTGCGGCAGCACCCAGCCGAAGCTGGCCACCGCGCCGACGATGACGAGCAGCGGCTTCCACGCGACGTGGCCGATGGGGTCGCCGCCTTCGACCTCGATGGTCAGCGCCTTGAACAGCACGAAGCCGCCCAGCACCGCCATCAGCACGCCCAGGCCGAACGGAAAGTAGGCCGGGCCGGGGCGGGCCGACGAGCCGAAGCTGTAGTTCAGCGCGCCCCACGCGAACGCTGCGCCGACGATGACGAACATGATGCCGGACCAGAAGTCTCTCTGGCTTTTGATCTTCACGGGATGTCTCCTCCGAGCGGATGGTTGCGGCGGATTCTAGGCAGCGCCCCTCGCATGGCGGATGTGGTTTCCACGCATGGCCGCGTCATTGCAACCCAGGTGTGCTTCTCAGAACCTCTTCGATCGTGGTCACGCCCTCGGCCACCTTCATCGCGCCGGCCAGGCGCAGCGGCCGCATGCCCTCCTTGATGGCCTGGCGGCGCAGCGCGGTGGCGTCCAGGCTCGGATGGATCGCCGCACGCGCAGCGTCGCTCACCAGCAGCAGTTCGTACAACCCGGCGCGGCCACGGTAACCCGTGTGGCGGCATTCGAGGCAACCCACGGGTTTGTACGCACGCACGCCGCCGCTCAGGCGCCAGGGTTTGGCCATTTCTTCCAGCGTTTCGCGGGTCGTGGCGTCGTCGCGCAGCTTGCAGGCCACGCACAGCGTGCGCGCCAACCGCTGCGCCAGCACGCCGATGACGGTGGCGCTGATCAGATACGGCGGCACACCCAGGTCGGCCAGCCGGGTGATGGCGCCGGCGGCGTCGTTCGTGTGCAGCGTGCTGAAGACGAGGTGGCCGGTCAGCGCTGCCTGGATCGCCATCTCGGCAGTGGCGAGGTCGCGGATCTCGCCGACCATGATGATGTCCGGATCCTGCCGCATCAGCGCGCGCAGGCCTTCGGCGAAGCCCATGTCGATGGCCTGGTGCACCTGGGTCTGGTTGAAGGCCGGCTCGATCATCTCGATCGGGTCTTCGATGGTGCAGACGTTGACCTCGTCACGCGCCAGCGACTTCAGCGTCGAATACAGCGTCGTCGTCTTGCCGCTGCCGGTGGGCCCGGTGACGAGGATGATGCCGTGCGGCCGTTCGATCAGCGTCTGCCAGCGCCGGGTATCGTGGCTGCCGAAGCCCAGCGCCTCGACATTCTTCAGCACCGTCTCGGGGTCGAAGATGCGCATCACCATCTTCTCGCCGAAGGCGGTGGGCATGGTCGACAGCCGCATCTCGACTTCGCTGCCGGGTTGGCCGTCGACGCTGGGCCGCACCGTCTTGATGCGCCCGTCCAGCGGCCGCCGGCGTTCCACCACGTCCATGCGGCCGAGCAGCTTGATGCGCGCCGTCATCGCGTTCATCACCGTCAGCGGCACCTGGTAGACCGTGTGCAGCACACCGTCGATGCGGAAGCGGATCGCGCCCATCTCGCGCCGCGGTTCGAGGTGGATGTCGCTGGCGCGCTGGTCGAAAGCGTACTGCCAGAGCCAGTCGACCACCTGCACGACACCCTGGTCGTTGGCGTCGAGCTGCTTGTTCGTCTTGCCCAGTTCCACCAGCTGCTCGAAGCTGGCGCTGGCCGAGGCCTCGCCGCTTTTCTGCGCCGCACGTACGCTCTTGGCCAGGGCGTAGAACTCGGTCGTGTAGCGGCGCACGTCGTCGGGGTTGGCGACGACGAGCTTGACGCTGCGGCGCGTGTGGGCCTCGATCTCGGCGACCCAGTCGCGGTCGAAAGGTTCGGCGGTGGCGATCGTCACCTCGGTGGCCGACATCGACACCGGCAGCGCCCGCCGCACCTCGGCATACTTGACGCTCATCACGTCGGCGACCCGGCCGACATCGGCGCGCAGCGGGTCGATGCGCAGGTAGGGCAGATGGGCGCGGCCGGCCAGCCATTCGGTCAGCGTTTCGGTGTCGAGTGCCCTGCCGCTGCCCAGGCGTGTGAGCCCGGCGCCGCCCAGCCGCACCAGCGCGTGCAGGCTGGAGCTGCCGGCGCCGAAGCGGCGCACCACACGTTCGCTGTCGTCGGCGGCGATCCAGCCGTCTTCAACCAGCCAGGCCAGCAGCGTGCGCCAGTCGAGCCGGCCGGTGGGGGGCCTGTGTTTCATGCAGTCCGTTTCATGCAGTCTCGGGCTCGTACGGCCGCACCATGCGCAGCCACTTGCGCGCCGGCAGGCCGAAGCTGCCGAAACGCGTCTCGATGGTAGCGGCGCGGTCGACGAGCAACGTGCGCTCCGGTAACGCGAGATGACGGCCGGCAATCACCACCGTGTTGCCTTCGCGCGTGGGCCGCAGGCTCCATACCTGGTCGGCGCCGAAGACGGCGGCGATGCGCGCTGCGCTCTGCGCATAGCTGGCGGCGCGGCCGAAGAGGTTGACGCTCATCACGCCGCCATCGTCGAGCACGGCACGGCAGTCGGCGTAGAAGGCTTCGTCGTCGAGCACCGGCGCCGCGGCGTCGTGGTCGTAGAGGTCCACATGCAGCAGTTGCACACTTTGCGGCGCCGCCTGCGCGCGCAGCCAGGCGCCGGCGTCGGCGATCACCACGTCCACCTCGGGCGGCAGATGGAACCAGGCGCGGTTGACGGCCACCACCTGCGGGTTGATCTCGACCACCGTGGTCGGCATGCGCAAGGCCTTGTGCGTGAATCGCGTGATGGCGCCGGCCCCCAGGCCCAGCTGCAGCGCCCGGCCCTGGCCCAGCGCGTCGACCGGCAGCCACAGCAGGCTGGCCAGCATGCGCTGGATGTAGTCGAGTTCCACCACCTGCGGCTTGCGGATGCGCATCGCGCCCTGCACCCAGATCGAGCCCAGGTGCAGGTAACGCACGCCGTCGGATTCGCTGATCGTCGCTTCGGGCAACGTTTCTTCTTCTTCGCTCATGCCAGATCGTAAGCGGCGAACACCTCGCGCCAGCCGGCGAGCTTGCGTTCGAACGACCAGCTCGCGTTGGCCGGGCTGGTGGACGGCAACCGGTGCACGGCCCAGCCCAGCGCGGCCAGATGGCGCATCGCACGCGCCGATTCACCGCCGTTGTGCGCCACCGCGCGCAGCAGCGGCGCACGCCGGCGCAGCGCTGCGAAGTCGTTGAACTCGGCGTCTTCGATCGCCTGGTCGAGGCTGCCTTCGCGGCGGCAGGCGGCGTAGACGTCCCACAGGCCGAGGCCGCGGCTTTTCATCGCGGCCAGGCGTTGTGCGTACGGCAGCGCCCGCAGGTCCACGCCCCACAGGGCCGACAGCAGCGGCCAGAAGTGGTTGCGCGGGTGGGCGTAGTACTGGCCAGCGGCCAGCGAAGCCACGCCGGGGAAGCTGCCGAGCACGAGCAGGCGCGTGCTGCGGCCGATCACCGGCGGCAGGCCGACGAGCTTCTCGCTCACACCACCAGCCGAGGCAAGGCCGCGCGCACGTTGGCCGAGGTGATGGCCGCTGCCTGCGCCGGCGTCCAGCCGCGCAGTTCACACAGCGTCTGCGCGATGCGCGGCAGTTCCGCCGGCTCGTTGCGGCTGTCCGTCGGGCCGGCGGCACGCTGCGCCGAGGTGCGGTACAGCCAGTGCGGCGGGATGTCGGGCGCATCGGTCTCCAGCACCAGCGCGGTGTCGGGCTGCGTCGTCGCCAGCGTGCGAATCTGCAGCGCACGCTCGAAGGTCATCGCGCCGCCAAAACCGAGTTTGAAACCGCGTTCGACGAACTGCTGCGCCTGTACAGCGCTGCCGTTGAAGGCGTGCGCGATGCCGCCGGGCACGTCGATGCGGCGCAGGCCGTGCAACAGCGCGTCCGCCGAACGGCGCACGTGCACGATCACCGGCAGCCCGGCGTCGCGCGCCAGCTTCAGCTGCGCGACGTAAAAGCGGCGCTGGCGCTCGCGGTCCAGCCCCGGCACGAAGTGGTCGAGGCCGATCTCCCCAACCGCCACCAGCCGTGGGTCGCTGCGGTGCACCGCCAGCGCCTGCTGCAGCTGGTCGAGGTCGGTGTCGGCGGCGCCGTCGACACACAACGGGTGGATGCCCAGTGCATAGGCCAGCCCATGCCGGTGCGCCAGCGTGCGCACGGTGTCGAAGTTCGCCACGGCCACCGCCGGCAGCACCAATTGCGTCACTCCCGCGGCGCGCGCGCGCGCCACCACGGCATCACGGTCGTCGTCGAACTCCGGCGCGTCGAGATGGCAATGCGAGTCGATCCACACCGTGTTGTCGCGCCGCGTTCAGGTGTACGAGAGCAGGTGTTTCTCGGCGTCCGGCAGGTTCACCGCGCGCACCCAGCCGACCACCGCGCCCGAGAGGTTGTTGAACATGCGGTCGGCAAAGGTGCTGTCGAGGTCGCCCGCCAGATAACACTGCGTGCAGGCCGCGACGCCGCGCTTCTTCTGTTTGTTCTTGGTCAGGATGTACAGCGCCAGGCTGGTCTGCGCATCGCTCACGTAGCGTGCGATGCGTGCACGCGAGCAGACGGCCGCGCCGTCCTTCAGGAACTCGCCCGCCAGCCTGGCGTGCAGGATGTCGATGCGCCGGTCGGGCCCGATGTTGACCAGCTGCGGCATCCAGCGTGTGTTGCCTGCGAAGGCCTTGAGCTCGGCGTACAGGCCCTGCACGACCTTGTTGCCCATGTCCAGTCCATTGACGAACGTCGGGTCGATGCCGAGGTTGCAGAAGTGCGCGGCGTCGATGTCGCTGAACTGCGTCGTCGGCAGGTCGATCACGTTCACGTCGTCGCGGCCGAAGACGTTGTAGATCGGGTTGTCCTCGCGGAAGCCGTCGTCGATCTGGTCGGTGGCCTTGGCCTTGAAACCGGTGAGCGCCGACACCGCAGGCCGCTTCTGCACGACATTGTTGACGTACTCCAGCGCCCGGATGGCATAAAGAAAGAAGAAGAAGTGCCGGCAGCGCTCGAAGGCGTGTTTCGGCAGCGACTCCGCCAAGGTGCCCGACAGCACATGCAGCTTGTTCGAGGCCTTGCCTTCGCGCGCGGTGTGGGTGCGCTTGTCGTCGGTCTTCTTGACGCCGAGTTTGGCCGTCGCGCCGTGCGACGGCTTGATCTGTTTGCCCATGGCCACCTCGCTGCGCGCATTCTAGGAGGCTGTCGGGCACGGGTCACTGCCGCCTGGGCATGCAGCGGGCGCGCCAACGTGATACTGTCTTTCCCCATCAGGGCGCAGGATGGATCCGATGAAAAAGGCACCGCTGTACAGCCGCTCGCGCCGGCCCGCCTTGGCCGAACCGTCCGCCGCAGTGGCTGCGGCCGCACCCCCGCGCCCTCCCGGCCGCCTGCGCAGCTTCGCAGCACGCCACCGGTCGCCGCTGTGGGCGCTGGCAGGAGCGTTTCTTGCTGTGGCCATGATGCTGGCGCTGACGGGGCTGCGCCCGGGTCACCGGCCCATCACCCAGGACGACATCGACGCCGCAGTGCGCGAGTCGCTGGAAAAGGAGCCGCTGCCGTCGGCCGCAGCCAAGGCCTACGAGACCATCGCGGTGTCGGTCGTGCGTGTCGTCGGCCTGCTCGACGAGAAGGACACCGGCGAAGACAACGCCGAACAGCGGGCGCTCGAACGCAGCCTGGGCACCGGCGTCGTGATCGTCGACAACGGCACCATCCTGACCAACCTGCACGTGGTGTCTGGGGCCAAACGGGTGAAGGTGCGTTTTCACAACGGCCACGAGTCCGACGCCCAGGTCATCGGCGTGCAGCCGGAAAACGACCTCGCCGTGCTGAAGGCCGCCAGCCTGCCCGACGACCTGGAAGCCGCCACGATGCGCAGCACCGCCGACCTGCGGCCGGGCGACCACGTCATCGCCGTCGGCCACCCGTTCGGCATCGGCCCGTCGGTGAGCCACGGCGTCGTCTCGGGGCTGAAACGCGAGTTCCGCTCTGAGCAGGGTGAACGCACGCTGAGCAACCTGATCCAGTTCGACGCCGCCGCCAACCCCGGCAACTCGGGTGGCCCGCTGGTCACGATGGACGGCCACGTGGTCGGCATCGTCACCGCCATCCTCAACCCGTCGGAGCAGCGCACCTTCATTGGCATCGGTTTTGCGGTGCCGATAGAAAACGCCGCTTCCGCCGTCGGCATGCCACCGTTTTAGGACACCCATGCAAGAACCCACGTCCACCGCCACCCTGATGGAGCAGGTGCTCTACGAAGTCAAACGTGTCGTCGTCGGGCAAGACCGTTTCCTCGAACGGGTGCTCGTCGCGCTGCTCGCGCAAGGCCACCTGCTGGTGGAAGGTGTGCCCGGCCTGGCCAAGACGCTGACGGTGAAGACACTCGCACGCGCCGTGCGTGGCAGCTTCAAGCGCATCCAGTTCACGCCCGACCTGGTGCCTGCGGACTTGGTGGGCACCCGCATCTACAACCAGAAAACGGGCGACTTCGGCACCGCGCTGGGCCCGGTGTTCGCCAACCTGCTGCTCGCCGACGAGATCAACCGCGCACCGGCCAAGGTGCAGAGTGCACTGCTCGAAGTGATGCAGGAGCGCCAGGTCACGATCGCCGGCGAAACGCACAAGGTGCCGGATCCGTTTGTCGTGATGGCAACGCAGAACCCGATCGAGACCGAGGGCACTTATCCGCTGCCCGAGGCCCAGGTCGACCGCTTCATGATGAAGGTGCTGGTCGACTACCCCACCGAAGAGGAAGAGTTCGTCATCGCCCAGCGTGTCACCGGCCCGGCGGTGGAACTGAACGCGGTGGCCGACACCTTCCAGCTCGCCGCGCTGCAGCGCGAATGCCGCAATGTCTACGTCGACCCGGCACTGATCCAGTACGCGGTGAAGATCGTCGGCGCCACGCGCAACCCCGCGAAGTACGACCTGGCCGACGCCACCAGGTACCTGACCTACGGCGCCAGCCCGCGCGCCACCATCGGCATGATCGAAGGCGCACGCGCGCTGGCCATGCTGCGCGGCCGCAAGTACGCCTTGCCCGAAGACGTGACGGACATGGTCGCCGACGTGATGCGCCACCGCCTGGTGCTGAGCTACGAAGCGCTGGCCGAAGGCATCAGCGCCGACGCGCTGGTGCAGCGGGTGCTGAAGAAGGTGCCGGCGCCCGACAAGCCGTTGGCGCATGCGAAGTTCGAGGGAGCAGCGGCGAATGCCTGAGCAAGTGCCTGAGCAAGTGCCTGAGCCAGTGCATGCACAAGTGCATGAGGCCGCCGACCACCTGCTGCGCCGTCTGGAGTGGACGGTGATCCGGCGGCTGGACGGCCTGCTGCAAGGCGACTACCGCACCGTGCTGCGCGGCGCCGGCATCGACCTGGCCGACCTGCGCGAATACCAGCACCACGACGACGTGCGCCACATCGACTGGAACGTCACCGCGCGGCTGCAGACGCCTTACGTGCGCCAGTTCGTCGAAGACCGCGACCTCACCGCCTGGTTCCTGCTCGACCTCTCGGGCAGCATCGACTTCGGTTCCGGCGAAACCACCAAACTCGGCGTCAGCTCGGGTTTCGTCGGCGCCCTCTCGCGCGTGATCACGCGCCACGGCAACCGCGTCGGCGCCGTGTTCTACGGCAACGAGGTCGACTACGTGCTGCCGCCCGGCAGTTCGCGGCTGCACGTGCTGAACCTGCTGCAGCGCATGCGCAAGCCGGTGCAAGCCAGCAGCGGCAGCGGCACCGCGCTCGGTGAACTGCTGAAGACCGCGTCGGGTGTGATCAAGCGCCGCTCGCTGGTGTTCGTGGTGTCCGACTTCATCAGCGCACCCGGCTGGGAAGACGCGCTGGCGCGGCTGGCGCAGCGCCACGAGGTGATTGCTGTGCGCCTTTTCGACCCCGCCGAGATGGCGCTGCCGGATGTCGGCCTGGTGACGGTGGAAGACGCCGAGACCGGCGAACAGCTGCTCATCGACGCCAACGACCCGGGCTTTCGCGAACGCTACGCACAGTTTGCCGACGCGCAGGAAACCGCCCTGCGCGCGGCCTTCACACGCTCGGGTGCCGACACGCTGGAACTGGCCACCGACGACGACCTGCTCGAAGCGCTGCTGCGCTTTGCGGATCTGCGCAAACAGCGCGCGCGGCTGAAGACACCGCTGCGTTTTCCTGCCCACCTGAAGGATCGTGCGGAGGTTGCGGCATGAAGTTCATCTGGCCCAACATGGTCTGGCTGATGGCAGTGCTACCGCTGCTGGTGCTGCTGTACTTCTGGATCCTGCGCCGCCGCCGCAAGGCGCCGGTGCGGCTGGCCAGCATCGGCATCGCCAAGCTGGCCGCCGGCAAGGGCCCGGGCTGGCGCCGACATGTGCCACCGCTGCTGCTGCTGAGTGCCTTTGCCGCGCTGCTGTTCGCGATGGCGCGGCCCACGGCGACGATCACGCTGCCGCTGGCCGAACGCACCATCATCCTGGCGATGGACGTCTCGGGCAGCATGCGCGCCGAAGACGTCAAGCCGAACCGACTGGTCGCCAGCCAGGAAGCGGCGAAGGCCTTCGTCACCGATCTGCCGCGCGAGGTGAAGGTGGGCGTGGTCTCGTTCGCCGGCACCGCCGCCGTGGTGCAAGCGCCCACCACCAGCCGCGACGACATCGTCGCCGCGATCGACCGTTTCCAGCTGCAGCGCGGCACCGCCACCGGCAGTGGCATCGTGCTCAGCCTGGCCACCTTGTTCCCCGACGCCGGCATCGAGATCCAGCACATCACCGGCCAGCGCAACATGCCCAAGATGCTGGGCGACAAGGACAAGAAGGACGACTTCAAGCCGGTGCCTGCGGGCAGCTACAACTCGGCGGCCATCATCATGCTCACCGACGGCCAGCGCACCACCGGCCCCGATCCGCTGGACGCTGCCAAGATGGCCGCCGACCGCGGCATCCGCGTCTACACCGTGGGCATCGGCACCACACAGGGCGAGATCATCGGCTTCGAAGGCTGGAGCATGCGGGTGAAGCTCGACGAAGCGACGCTGAAGAACATCTCGGTGCTGACCCAGGGCGAATACTTCTACGCCGGCACCGCCGAAGACCTGAAGAAGGTCTACCAGAACCTCAGTTCGCGCATGGTGGTGGAGCGCAAGGAAACCGAGATCAGCGCGCTGTTTGCTGCGCTCGGCGCGGTGCTGGCACTGGCCGCGGCGGGGCTCTCGCTGTGGTGGTTCGGCCGCGTGGCCTGACGAGTCTTTGACTACGGTTCGACGCGCAGCACACGGCCGTCGGCGCCGTCGGTGACGACGTAGAGCCAGCCGTCCGGGCCCTGGCGCACGTCGCGGATGCGTTGCGCCAGGTTCAGCAACAGCCGCTCTTCGCCCACGACCTTGTTGCCGGCCAGCGTCAGCCGCACCAGCGCCTGGCCACGCAGCGCGCCGACGAACAGGCTGCCCTGCCAGCCGGGGTAACGTGTGCTGGTCAGGAAGGCCATGCCGCTGGGCGCGATCGACGGCACCCACACGTGCAGCGGCTGCTCGAAGCCGGGCTTCGGGCCTTCGTCGCCGATGCGCGTGCCGCTGCCGTAGTTGCGGCCGTAGGTCAGCAGCGGCCAGCCGTAGTTGCGCCCGCGTTCGACGAGGTTGACCTCGTCGCCGCCCTGCGGCCCGTGTTCGATGGCCCACAGCGCGCCGGTGGCCGGGTGCAGCGCCGCGCCCTGGATGTTGCGGTGGCCCAGGCTCCACACTTCGAACTGGCGGCCGTCGCGGTTCATGTGCACCACCTTGCCGAGATGGTTGCCGGGGTTCTGCGCATCGTCCTTGCGCGTGAAACGGTCGCCCAGGCCCACCAGCAGCGTGCCGTCGCGTGCGAACACGATGCGCGAGCCACAGTGCAGATCGCTGTCGACCTTGGGCTGCTGGCTGAAGATCGTCTGCACCTCGGTGAGCCGGTTGCCGACCAGCCGGCCGCGGGCCACTGCCGTGCTGTTGCCTCCCGCACCGGCTTCGGCGAAGGTCCAGAACAGCGTCTGGTTCTGCGCGAACTGCGGGTCGGCCACCACATCGAGCAGCCCGCACTGGCGGGCCGCGGCCACCGGCGGCAGCCCGCCCAGTGCTTCGCCGGGCTTGCCGTCGCTGCCGATCAGACGCAGCCGGCCCGGCTTTTCGCTGACGAGCAGCCGGCCATCGGGCAGGAAGGCCAGCGCCCAGGGGTTGTCGAGCCCCCGCGCCACCTCGACGGTGCGCAGCTTGTCGGCCGCTGCGGCCAAGCCGGGCAGCACGGGCAGCAACAGGAACAGTTGCAGAAGCAGCAGCAGGAACTTCATCGGCCCGATGTTGCCGCGAAACCGCGGCGGGCGCCGACGGCGGCGATCAGCCCAAGGGCTTGTATCGCCCTTGGGCCTTCGCCAGGCACATGGCCCTTCCGGGCCCCGTGTCCGGGCTCAGACCCCTGCGGCGGCGCTGAAAACCTCGGTCCAGTCGCGGGTTTCCGGCAGCACGTAGACGACACCGCGCTGGCGGCCGAGCAGCGGCGCCACGACGGTGTCGTAGAAGACCTCGGCGACGACGATGCAGCCGAGCGAGATGCGGTTGTCGTCCGGCGACTCCGACGCCAGCCGCTGCGGGCGCCGCTCGTCGGCAGGCGCCGGGCGCAGCCGGTGCACCGCGACGGCCGCGTCGTAGTCGACCCAGACGATGGCCTCGCCCTGCAGGTTGTGCCCGGGCTCGGACTCGAAACGGCCGGCCGGTGTTGTGCGCTGCTGCGGCGGAATGCCGGCCAGCACGCGGGTACCGACACCGGGCGCCGACGCGTCGCCGCGCGCCAGACCCAGCAAGGCCGGGGCGCTGCCGGCGAGCCGGCCGTCGGCGGCGAAGACGAAGATGCGTGCCTGCTGTTTGTCGACCACCGCAAACGGCCGGCCGGCGGCGTCGCCCCCGGCGAATGCCCATTGTGCGACCGCGCTCACCGCGCCAGGTGTCTGCGGGCCGGCCGCAGCCGTGCCCAACAGGGTCCACGACAGCACCCAAAACAGCACTGCGCTCCAGACCCGACCGGCCCCTGCCCAACCCACCATGTCGACCGCCACCTTGCGTCTGTCCCACCACACGCCGGGCGTTGCCCGGTTTGATGGAGACGAAGGCTAACGGTAGTTGGCAGCCGGCATCGCTGGACAACAGGGGAGGCCACCGGCCAATTCGGTGAAATGGCGCGGTGAACCCGAAAAGTCGCTGAAAAATTGCTGGAAAGTCGACAGGCGCGAGCGCCCCGGCCTCAGCCGCTAACCGCGGGGACGGCCCCGGCGGTGGCAGGCGCGGCCAGCGCCGGGAACACCTGTTCGAGCGCCTTGTGTTCCGGCAGCACGTAGACGACGCTGCGGCCGCCGCCGCGCAGCGTCGGCCACAGCACCTGTTCGAAAAATGCCACCGGCAGGTTGATGCAGCCGTAGCTGATGCGGTTGTCGGCCGGGCTCGGCGACGCCAGGCGTTCGGCACGGCGTTCTGCCGGGTTGACCAGGCGCACACGGTGCATCGAGACGGCGGCGTCGTAGTCGACCCAGATGACCTCTTCGCCGAGCGTGTTGCGGCCACGTTCGGCGACAAAACGGCCCGCCGGCGTGGTGCGCTCTTCGGCGCGTACCTGGTCGATCGGCCGCAGGCCGATGCCGGGCACGCTGTCGTCGCCCTGCGCGTAACCGAGCAGCACCGGCGAAGCACCGAGCAGGCGGCCGCCGGCGGCGAAGACGAAAACACGGGCGTCCTTCTTGTCGAGGATCACAAACGGCAGGCTGCCGTTGTCGGCGCTGGCGACCACCCACTGGGCGAGCCGGCGCGTCGCGGGCGTTGCCGGCTCGCCGGTGAAGTCGAGTTCGCGGTGCAGCGCCTGCGCCGGCGTCTGCGCAGGCTGCGGTGGTGGCAAGGCGGCAAGGCGGTTCACCATCTGCCAAGGCAGCACGATGGCCAGCACGGCAGCGCCGACCAGCGCGCCGTAGCGCAGGCCCTGGAGCAGATCCTTGTCGAAAAAACGATGCAGACGCATGGCAACCCCGCGGCTGGATACAAAAGAGCCCCGGCCACGCTGTGGTGGGCCGGGGCTCGCTCAACGGCGATGAACGCCTCAGTTGCGGTCGGCCTTCGGTGCCTGCTCGCTGCTGGAGTTGTTCATGTCGTTGCTGGTGGTGCTCGACGGCGTCGTCGAACTCGGCGTCGAGCTGTCGGCCGCCGGCGCTGCCGGGTTCGTCGGGACGGCGTTTTCGGTCGTCGTCGGCGTCGTCGGCTGCACCTGCGTGGCCGGCGCCTGGGTCGAACCCTGGGCATAGGCCAGGCCGATGGCGCTAACCAGGGCGGCAGCGGCGACGCCGCTCGTCAGGGACTTGAAGTTCAGCATGGGGTTCTCCTTCAGCTGCGACCCGGATAAGGGCCGATGGGTTGGAAACAAACCGGGTCGAACCGGCTGAAGCCATGCTAGGTCGCCCCCCGTTTGCAGGGGGTCGGCAATGCCCGCGAGCCCTTGTAGGACAGCAGGCGTCAGCAATTGCGCGCTTTGTGTGTGGGCAGGTAAGCGTGCGCGGCCCAGCGCTCATGCTTTCAGGCCGCGTCCACTACCACCATCTGCACCCGCTGCTGCCCGTTCCATTCGTCCAGGCTCAGCCGGTACGCCAGCCACAGCTTGTCGGGCAGCGGCTCGGCGCGGCCGAACCAGATGGCGTCGCGTTGGGTGCTGCCGTGCTGCAGCCGCAGCTTCATGTGTTTTTCGCCCACCAGCCGCTGCTGCAGCACACGCACCTCGTCGCAGAACACCGGCGCTTCGAATCCCTGGCCCCAGACCTGGGCGTCGAGCAAGGCCACGGTCTCGGCGTTGAACCATTCCACGGCCAGCGGGCCGTCGGTGCGCAGCGTGCGGGTCAGCGTCGCGGCGTCGAGCCATTCGCCGGCCACCTGGCGCAGCGCGGCGTCGAAGCTGTCGAAGCCGCCGTCCACCAGCGTGCAGCCTGCCGCCATCGCATGGCCGCCGAAGCGCAGCAGCAGGCCGGGGTGGCGCTTGGCGACGAGGTCGAGGGCGTCGCGCAGATGGAAGCCCGGGATCGAGCGGCCCGAGCCCTTCAGCGCGCCGTCGGCGCCACGGGCGAAGGCGAAGGTCGGGCGGTGCAACTGGTCTTTCACACGCCCGGCAACGATGCCGACCACGCCTTCGTGGAAACTTTCGTCGAACAGCGCCACGGCGGGCGGCGTGCTGTCGAAGGTGAGTGCGTCGATGACGGTTTCGGCGCGTTCGCGCATGCCGGCTTCGACCTCGCGCCGTTCGCGGTTGATGGCGTCGAGCTGGGCTGCCAGTTCGGCCGCGCGCACGGCATCGTCGGTCGTCAGGCACTCGATGCCGAGTGTCATGTCGGCCAGCCGGCCCGCGGCGTTGATGCGCGGGCCGAGCGCAAAGCCGAAGTCGAAGGCCGCCGCGCGCGCCGGTTCGCGCCGCGCCACGGCGAACAAGGCCGCCACACCCGGCTGCATCTGGCCGCGGCGGATGCGCTTCAGGCCTTGCGCGACAAGGCGGCGGTTGTTGGCGTCGAGCTTCACCACGTCGGCCACGGTGCCCAGCGCCACCAGGTCGAGCAGCGCGTCCAGCCGCGGCTGCGTGGCAGCGTCGAACACACCGCGTGTGCGCAGCTCGGCGCGTGTGGCCAGCAGCACGTAGAACATGACGCCGACACCGGCCAGCGCCTTGCTCTCGAACAAGCAATCGGGCTGGTTCGGGTTGACGATGACGTTGGCCTCGGGCAGCACGGTGCGGCCGGCTTCGATGGCCGGCAGGTGGTGGTCGGTCACCAGCACCGCCATGCCCAGCGCACGCGCGTGGGCAACACCGGCGAGGCTGGCGATGCCGTTGTCCACAGTGACCAGCAGGTCGGGCTTTCGCTGCAGAGCGAGGTCGACGATGGCCGGTGTGAGGCCATAGCCGTGCACAGCGCGGTCGGGCACGACATAGTCGACGTTGTGCCGCGCCGCGCCCAGCATCACCAAACCGCGCAGGGCCACGGCGCAGGCGGTGGCGCCGTCGCAGTCGTAGTCGGCGACGATGCAGATGCGCTGGCCCGCCGCAATGGCATCGGCCAGCAGCCGGCCGGCGTCGACGGCGCCGCGCAACGCGGTGGGCGGCAGCAGGCGGGCCAGGCCGTCGTCCAGCTCGTCGGCGGCACGCACGCCGCGTGCGGCCAGCAGTCGCGCCAGCAGCGGGTGCACACCCGCCTGTTCGAGCGCGAAGGTGGCGCGCGGCGGCACGTCTCGGGTCTGCAGGATCACAGCGTCTCCAGCAACGTGGCAGGCAGCGGGCGTTGCAGCCGCGACCACAGGCGCCGCCAGGCCCCGCCGCCGGGCTGCAGCGTCACCGACGAACGCTCGCCGCAGAGTGTCAACGTCACCATCTGGCCCCGCGCGGCGGCGTCGGCCATCTCGGCCAGCGGCCCTTCGTCGAGCGTGTCCCAGGCCTGGCACCAGGCGGCCCAGTCTTCTGCCAGCGCCGGGCCGCGCAGGCGGTTGTCGAGCGCCGGAGCCGGGCCGCTGGCGCGTTGCGCGACGCCGCAGCCGCTGAGCCAGAACGAATTCACCGGCAGCAGGCCTTGCGCTTCGCGGCGCTCGTTGATCGGGTGGGTGTAGAGCAGCATCTGGACTTCGTTCTGCAGCCGGCGCAGCAGGCGCATGGCCGGCGCTGCGGCATCGTCATGCAGCCAAAGGTCGACATTGCGGCCGATGACACGGTCGAGCGAGGCGGTGCGCAGCGTCGACAGGTTCTCGTGCGCGACATACCAGCGCTGGGCGCTGCCGTAGCTCATCGAAAAACCCTCACTGGTGAACAGCGGCCGCACCACGTCGAACAAGGCGCGCGAGCCGGTGTCGTCCAGCACCAGCAGCGCCGGGTCGAGCAAGCTGACCTGGTCGGTGCCCAGGTGCCAGTGCACCGGCGTCAGCTGACCCCAGGCCAGGTCGCCCGGCGCCAAGCCGTCGGCCGCGGCATGGCGGGCCGCCCAGGGCAGGCAGCCGTCGCTGCCGGCAAAGCCGATGGCACGGGCCAGCGCACGTTCATGCGGCGGCGAAAAACTCCACTCGTCGCCATCGTCGCGTTCGGCCGCGCCCAGCACGGCCAGCAGCGCACCCAGCTGCGGCAAGGCCAGGCTGCGCAGCGCAGCGCGGCCGGGCTCGGACAGCGGCCCGGCAAAGGGAACGATCAGGTGCATGGCGGGCATTATCCCGGCCGCGGGCAAGGGCACGGCGGCAAGCATGGGTCGGTTAGCATCCGCCCTCCATGAACCTGCCGCCCCATGAACCTGCCGTTTGAGTGGCACATCGGCTGGCGCTACACCCGCGCGGGCCGCGCCGGCCGGCGCAACGCCTTCATCTCCTTCATCTCCGGCGTCTCGATGCTCGGCATCGCGCTTGGCGTGGCGGCCTTGATCATCGTGCTGAGCGTGATGAACGGCTTCCAGAAGGAAGTGCGCGACCGCATGCTCAGCGTCATCGCGCACATCGAGGTCTTCGACGCCGGCGGCCAGGCGTTGCCCGACTGGCAGGCGCTGGCCGCGAAGATCAAGCAGAACCCGCAGGTGGTGGGCGCGGCGCCGTTCGTCGCGGCGCAGACGCTGGTGGGCCGCGGCGACGAACTGCGCGGCGCCATCGTGCGGGGCATCGTGCCGACCGAAGAAGCCAAGGTCACCGACCTGGCGCGCCAGTACCGCGACACCACGCTGGCCGGGCTGACACCCGGCGCCTGGAACGTGGTGCTGGGCGCCGAACTGGCGCGCCTGCTCGGCGCCCGCATCGGCGACAAGATCACGATCGCCGCGCCTGGCGGCCAGGTGACGCCGGCGGGTGTGGTGCCCCGGCTCAAGCAGTTCACCGTGAGCGGCATCTTCGAAGTCGGCCACTACGAATACGACAGCGCGCTGGCACTGGTGGCGCTGGACGATGCGGCCAAACTCTTCCGTGCCGAAGGCCCGGTGGGCGTGCAGCTGCGGCTGCAGGACGTGCACCAGGCGCGCCAGCTCGGCGACAGCATCGCGCAGCAGCTCGGCAGCAGCGTCATCGTGCGCGACTGGACCCGCACCAACCGCAACTGGTACGACGCGGTGCAGGTCGAAAAACGCATGATGTTCATCATCCTGACGCTGATCGTCGCGGTGGCCGCGTTCAACCTCGTCTCGACGCTGGTGATGACGGTCACCGACAAACGCGCCGACATCGCGATCCTGCGCACGCTGGGTGCCAGCCCGCGCAGCATCATGGGCATCTTCATCGTGCAGGGCGCCACGGCCGGCATCATCGGCACGTTCTCGGGCGTGCTGCTGGGGCTGCTGGTGGCCTTCAACATCGACGTCATCGTGCCGGCGATCGAACGGGTGCTCGGCGTCGCCTTCCTGCCGAGCAGTGTCTACGTCATCAGCCGCATGCCGAGCGAGCCGCAGTCGGCCGACATCATGCCGGTCGTGATCATCTCGCTGCTGCTGGCCTTTGCCGCCACGCTGTACCCGAGCTGGCGCGCCAGCCGCGTCAACCCGGCCGAGGCGCTGCGGTATGAGTGAACTTGTGCTGCAGGCCGTTGACCTGCACAAGCGCTTTCACGAAGGCCCGCTCGACGTGACCGTGCTGCGCGGCATCAGCCTCGCCGTGGCGCGCGGCGAAACACTCGCCGTCGTCGGCGCTTCGGGCTCGGGCAAGAGCACGCTGCTGCACCTGCTGGGCGGTCTCGACGCGCCCACGGCGGGTCGGGTCGACCTGATGGGGCGCGACTTCGCCAGCATGGACGCCGCCGAACAAGGGCGCTGGCGCAACCAGCACCTGGGTTTCGTCTACCAGTTCCACCACCTGCTGCCCGAGTTCAGCGCGCTCGACAACGTGGCGATGCCGCTGCGCATCCGCCGCCAGAGCATCGAACAGGCACGCGAAACGGCGCGCAAGGTGCTGGCCAGCGTCGGCTTGCGCGACCGTGTGGCGCACCACCCGCCGCAACTGTCGGGCGGCGAACGCCAGCGGGTGGCGATTGCGCGCGCGCTCGTCACGCAGCCGGCCTGTGTGTTGGCCGACGAGCCCACCGGCAACCTCGACCGCGGCACTGCCGACGGCGTTTTCGAGCAGATGCTGGGGCTGGCGCGTGAACAGGGCACGGCCTTCATCGTGGTGACGCATGACGAGACTTTGGCCGCACGCTGCGGCCGCACGATGACCCTGGGGCGGTGACTGCAGCCGCAGCCTCCGTAGAATCCCGGGGGTGCACCTTCTCAACGCCGACCTGCATTCCCATTCCAACGTTTCCGACGGCACGCTGACCCCCGAGGCGCTGGCGGAACGCGCCGCACAAGGCGGCGTCGAACTCTGGTCGCTGACCGACCACGACGAACTCGGCGGTCAGGCGCGGGCCCGCGAAGCCGCTTTGGACCTGGGCATGCAGTACCTCACCGGCACCGAAATCTCGGTCAGCTTCGCCGGCGAAACCGTGCACATCATCGGCCTCGGCTTCGACACCGACAACAGCGCCCTGCGTGATGGCCTGGCCCATGTGCGCAGCGGCCGCCGTGTGCGGGCGCAGGCGATGGCCGACGGGCTGGCCAAGGTCGGCATTCCAGGCGCCTTCGAAGGTGCGCAGCGTTATGTCGGCAACCCCGACCTGATCTCGCGCACCCACTTCGCGCGTTTCCTGGTAGACAGCGGCGTCTGCGCCGACACCTACGAGGTCTTCCGCCGTTTCCTCACCGACAACAAACCCGGCTACGTGCCGCACCAGTGGGCGCGGCTGGGCGATGCGGTGCGCTGGATCACGCAGGCCGGCGGCGTGGCCGTCATCGCGCACCCGGCGCGTTACCGCTTCACGCCGACGGTGGAGTACGCGCTGATCACCGAGTTCATCGCCCACGGCGGCCGCGGCATCGAAGTGATGACGGGCAGCCACAGCGCGCCCGAGCAGATCCAGTACGGCGACACCGCGCTCGAATTCGACCTCTTCGCCAGCCGCGGCAGCGACTTCCATGCGCCTGGCGAAAGCCGCACCGAGCTCGGTGCCCTGCCCGACCTGCCGGGCAAGCTCAAGCCGGTGTGGCAGGCGCTGGCACAGCGCATCCAGCAACGCTGACGGGGCCGCAGCCCGCGCTCGGGGATCACGTCGCTCAAGGCCTGGCCAGCGCCAGGCGGACACGGCCGACGAACTGCGGATCCGCCGAGCCACCCGTCGTCGTGCTGCGCGAGATGATGCGGCCGTCCGCGTCCAGCAGCACCAGGACGCCGGTGTGGTTGAACTCGCCGTCGGACAGCGGCCGGTAGCGCACGCCCAGCAGGCCGGCGATCGCGCGCACGTCTGCGGCCTGCGGCTGCGCCAAGGTCCAGCGGGCGAGGTCGAGGCCGCGTTGGTCGGCCACGGCCTTCAGCGCGCCCGGGTCGTCATGCTGCGGGTCCAGGCTGATCAGCAGCACGCCCAGGCGCTGGCGTTCGGCAGGCGAGAGTTTGCGGTCGAGGTCGAGCACGGTGTCGATGATCGTCGGGCAGATGAACTTGCACGACGTGTAGAACATCACCACCAGTTGCGGTGCGCCGCGTTTCGAAGCCAACGTCAGGCGGCGCCCGGACTGGTCGGTGAGCGGCGCATTGAGCTGGTAGATCGAGTCGCGCGGCAACGGCGCCGGACTGGCCTGCGCCGCCGCCACGGCGGCAGCAATCACAAGCGGCAGAGCGATCGAACGGAGCATGGTGGTTCCTTCTTCAGCGCGCACAACGAAAACCGAGGTTGGCCGTGGCGTCGGCGCTCTCCAGCGACGACAGCATCGCCACCCGCATCAGCACCGCGTAGTTGTCGCGGTCGTTGACTGACAAAGCGCCGGCGCCGCAGAACTTCAGCCGGTCGGGGTCGCCCTGGTCGCGGTTGTCGGCCGACACCAGCAGCGCCGAGAAGTCGTCGGTCCACTCCCAGACCAGGCCGTGCAAGTCGTGCACACCATGGGCGTTGGGCTGCTGCAGGCCCACCGCCGCCAACGCCTGCGTCGACGGCCGTGCGTACCACGCCAGGATGCGTTCGCGCCAGGCGGGGTCGCCGCGCGCATCGGTGCGGCGCTCGTCGGCCGCGGCCGCGTACTCCCATTGCGACCAGGTCGGCAGGCGTGCACCCTGGGCCTGGCAGTACGCGCTGGCAGCAAACCAGCTGACCCAGACCACCGGCTGCTGCGGCAGCGCCTTCGGCCCCAGCTGCACCGGCCCGGCCCAGAGCTGCAGATAACGCGATTCGGCAAACACGCCGGCCACGGCGTCGCGGCGCCACTGCGGGTGCCGGCGCACGAAGGCCAGGAAGTCGGCATTCGTGACCGGCAGGCGCATCAGCGCAAAAGGCGCGATGCGCACGCGGCTGCCGCTGTCTTCGTACTTCAGCGCCGAGACCAGCGTGCCGCCGGGCAGCTTCACGTAGCTGGCGTCAGCGGCGTGCGTGCCAGTGGCGCCGGCGACGCCGAGCATCAGCGACAACAACGCGGCGCAGCGGCGCAGGGCGTGCGTGGTCAATCTGTGGTCAATGCGTGGTGGCGACCACCGGCGCGGCCTTGCGCCGTTCGGCGACTTCGGCCTTCGTCACCCTGCCGCCTGCGTTGCCCCAGCTGCTCAGCACGTAGGTCAGGATGTTGGCGACCTCGTCGTCGGTGAGCTGGCTCATCGGCGGCATCACCGAGTTGTAGTCCTGGCCGTTGACCTTGACCGCGCCGCTCAAGCCGCGCAGCACCACGTCGACGGCCGCCGCCTTCGGGTTGGCGACCAGCCAGTCGGACTTGGCCAGCGGCGGGAACACACCCGGCAACCCGGCGCCGTTGGCCTGGTGGCAGGTGGAACAGGTGCCGGCGAACCGCGCCTGGCCGGCCCGGATCTGGTCTTCGATCGTCAGCGCGCCGGCCGTCGCGGCCTTCGCGGCGGCGGTCACCGCAGCGACGTTGGGCAGCGCGCGGTCGCCGATGTAGACCTCGTCGACCTCCTTGCCGCTGTAGATGGCCAGGTTCTCCGGCCCCTCCACCTTCAGGATCGCCAACGCGCCCTTGTTGAAGGCGCGGAAGATCGAATGGTCGACCAGCACATAGCTGCCCGGTACCTCGACCTGGAAGTCCATCATCGCCGCACCGCCGGCCGGGATCAGCGTCGTCTGCACGTTTTCCTGGAAGTGCGTGCCGCCCTCGAACCAGACCTTGTCAAAGATCTCGCCGATGACGTGAAAACTCGACACCAGGTTCGGGCCGCCATTGCCGACGAACAGGCGCACTGTCTCGCCGGTCTTCGCCTTGATCGCCTTGTCGCCGGTGAGCGAACCTTCGCTGCCGTTGAACAGCACGTAGGTTGCCTTCTCGTCGATCGCCTTCTGCATGTCGAAGCCCTGCAGGCCCTTCTCGCGGTATTTGCCCAGGGTGTAGAAATCGCCCTGCATCACGTAGTACTCCTTGTCCACCTTGGGCAGGCCACCGGGCGGCTCGACCAGGATCAGCCCGTACATGCCGTTGGCCACATGCATGCCCACCGGCGCGGTGGCGCAGTGGTAGACGTAGAGGCCGGCGTTGAGCGCCTTGAAGGTGAACTGCGAGCGGTGCCCTGGCGCGGTGAAGCTGGACGTGGCACCGCCACCGGGCCCGGTGACGCCGTGCAGGTCGATGTTGTGCGGCATCTTCGAGTCGGGCGCGTTCTTCAGATGGAACTCGACCGTGTCGCCCTGGCGCACGCGGATGAAGCTGCCCGGCACCGTGCCGCCGAAGGTCCAGAAGGTGTAGGTCACACCCTCGGAGATCGGCATCTCCTTTTCGATCACCTCAAGCTCGACGATCACCTTGGCCGGCGTCGAACGGTTCAGTGCAGGCGGCACGTTCGGCGGGCTGGTCAACACCGCCTTGATCGGTTCGCCCTGCGGCGGGCCGAAGTCGCCCTTGCGCGAGCCGCCGGCTTGCGGCGCTGCGCCCGCGAGCGTGCTGCTCTTGGCGCCAGCCGCTGCCGCGTCGTCGCGGTTGTTGCAAGCAGCCAGCGCCAGCGCGGTGGCGGCGACGCAGAGCAGGGATGTGACGCGGTGCATGGTCTGTCTCCTTCTTGTGGGGCCTGCGGCCAAATCAACCCGCCAGCCAGCCCAGCGGCTGGTGTGTGCGTGCGATGCCGAACATGCAGGCATACACCGCGATGGCAGCGCCGAAGCAAACGGCACGCACACGCGCGCTGCGGCCGCGTTTGAGCGCAAAGCTGCCGAGCACCACGTAGACCACGAGCAGCCCGAGCTTCACTGCCAGCCAATGGTTGGCGAACACGGCAGCCGGCAGCATGGCCACCAGCATCAGCGCCGCGGTCAGCAGAACGGTGTCGATGGCGTAGCTGAGAAAACGCAGCGGCGCTGCCAACGGCCAGCGCTGGCCGCTCAGCACGCCGACACCACGCAGCGCAAACAGGCCGCCGCTGGCCAGCACGGCGCCGATGTGCACCACGCGGACCTGGGGGTAAAACTCGATCACGGCCTCAGGCCCGCGGCGGCGGTGGCGACGCCGCCCACGGGGACCACCTCGCGCCGCGGCGCCACCCACAGCCTGAACACGAACCAGGCGATCAGCAGCGCGCCGATGCTGAACACCGTGTCGCCGGGCACCCGCATCCACACCAGCAAGTGCACGATGGGCTTGCCCATGAACTCGGCCGAGCGGGCGTACCAGTAGCCGTTCTCCAGCGCCGCCTGCAACTGCAGCACACCCAGCGGCAACAAGGTCAGCAGCGCCATCAGCGCCAGGCCGATGCTCAGCGACCAGAAGGCGCCGGCCAGCGTCGCGTTGTTCCACTGCACGTCGGGTTTGAGCCCACGCAGGCAGAACAGCATCAGCCCGATGCCGAGCATGCCGTAGACGCCGAACAGCGCCGTGTGGCCGTGCAGCGCCGTCAGGTTCAGGCCCTGCATGTAGTACAGCGCCAGGGGCGTGTTGATGAGAAAGCCGAACAGGCCGGCGCCGACCAGGTTCCAGAAGCTGACCGCCAGGAAAAACAGGATCGGCCAGCGGTAACGCTGCATCCACGGCGCCGCCTGGCCGTGGTGCCAGGTCTCGTAGGCCTCCAGGCCGATCAGCGCCAGCGGCACGACCTCGAGCGCCGAGATGCTGGCGCCGAGCGCCACCACCGCCGTGGTGGTGCCGGCGAAGTACAGGTGGTGGAAGGTACCCAGAATGCCGCCCGACATGAAGACGATGGTCGCGAACAGCACGTTGATCGTCGCCGTCTTGCCGCGCACGAGCCCGAGCTTGACGAACAGGAAGCTGATGACGGCGATCGCGAAGACCTCGAAGAAACCTTCGACCCAGAGGTGCACGACCCACCAGCGCCAGTACTCCACCATCGACAGATGGGTGTGTTCGCCCCACATCAGCCCGGCGCCGAACAACAGCCCGATGGCGATGGTGGACAGGAACAGCAGGCCGACAATCGACGACATCTCGTCCTTGCGCACCAGCGCCGGCCACAGCGCACGGCCGACCAGCACCAGCCACAGCAGCAGGCCGATGAACAGGAACCACTGCCAGAAGCGGCCGATGTCGACGTATTCCCAGCCCTGGTGGCCGAACCAGAAGTTGTGGGCCAGGCCCAGCTTCTGCATCACCGCGAACCACTGCCCGGTGAACGCACCGACGACGATGACGACCAGGCAGACGAACAGGAAGTTGACGCCCAACCGCTGGTACTTCGGTTCGTGGCCCGAGATCGCCGGCCCGATGTACAGGCCCGTGGCCAGCCAGGCGACGGCGATCCACAGCACCGCCAGCTGCGTGTGCCAGCTGCGTGTCAGCGCATAAGGCAGCACCTCGGACAACGCAATGCCATAGGCGTTCTGGCCTTCGACCTGGTAGTGCGCGGTGGTGGCGCCCAGCAGGATCTGCACCAGGAACAACGCCACCACGAGCCAGAAGTATTTGGCCGTGGCCTTCATCGACGGCGTCGGCACCAGGCCGCGCAGCGGGTCTTCTCGCGGTGGCGCCAGCGCGTCGGTCTTGTCCTTGTGGTGCCAGACCGCGTTGTGCCAGGCCAGCAGCGCGATGCCGGCGATCATGAACAGCACGCTGAACACGGTCCAGATGAAGGTCGCCGCGGTCGGCGTGTTGCCCACCAGCGGCTCGTAGGGCCAGTTCTGCGTGTAGCTCATCGGTTCGCCGGGCCGCTCGGTGACGGCCGCCCAGCTGGTCCAGAAGAAAAACGCGCCGAGCGCGCGGCGGTGCTGCGCATCGGGCACGGTGTCCTCGCGCATCGCGTAGCCTTCACGCAGCGCATGGGTGGTGGGGTCGTTGGAGAACAGGCTGGCATAGTGCGCCGCCACCTGGGCCATCGCCTGCGCACGCTCGACGGGAACGACGATGCGGCCGGTTTCGGCGTTGTAGGTGTTGCGCCGGATCAGCGGCCGCATCTCGGCCTGCAGACGCGCCTGCTCGCCGGGGCCGAGGTCGGCGTAGGCCGCGCCGTCCTTGGCACGGGCGCGCAGGTCGAGCCAGGTCGTGGCTTCGCGGTGCAGCCAGTCGGCCGACCAGTCCGGCGCCACCAGCGCACCGTGGCCCCAGATCGAGCCGAGCTGCTGGCCGCCGATGCTTTGCCAGACCTGGCGGCCGAGTTCGATGTCGGCGCGTGTGTAGACGACGTCGCCGCGTTCAGTGACGACGGCTTGCGGCATCGGCGGTGCCTGCCGATGGATCTCGGTGCCCATCCAGAGCAGCACGCCGAAGCCGACGACGAGCAGGGCACACAGGCCCAACCAAAGCCGGTTGGTGGTCGACATGGACGTTTCCTCTCAAGGGATGTTCGTCAGCATGGTCACCACGTTGGCGGCGGCTGACTGTGCGACAGCGCACGCAACGCGGCGCCATCGCTGCCGCTCACTTTTCCTGCAAGGTCTTCAGGTAGGCCAGGATGTTGACGAAGTCCTGCTGCTGGAACACCTCTTTCCAGGCCGGCATGCCCTTGCTTGGGCGGCCCTGGAGAACGGTCGTGAAGTAGGTCTCTTCCATGCGCTCGGCGTACTTGATCTGCAGGCGGCGCAGGTTGATCTTGCGGTCTTCGACGACGGCATTCGGCCCGTGGCAATGGGCGCAAGTGCCGTTGAAGACGTCCCTGCCCTTGCCCGGATCATCCTGGCTCGCCGCGGCCGGGGCCGCCGAGGCCGCCGCTGCGGCGGCCTCGGCGGTGGCCAGCAGCAGCGGTCCGGCGTCGCTGAAGGTGAGCGCCGGGCCGACCCCCGCGTTGGCCACGGTGGCCCCAGCGGCCACCGCGTACTTGACGCTGAGCGCCTGGATGCGCGGCGCCAGAGCGGCGAGCTGGGCGTCGATCTCGTCGCGCAGGGCAACCTGCTTGCTGGCCAGGCCGATGGCGGCGGCAAACTGCATCTGCGGCGCGTCGACGGCAACCAGCTTGAAGCGGCCCTGCAGCGCGGCCTGGTTGATGTAGCCCGCGCTCGGGCCCCAGACAAAGGCCGCGTCCACCTCGCCGGCAGCGAGCTTTTGCATCGCCTCTTCCGGGTCCATCGCCGTGACCGACGTGATGTCGTTGCGCGCGGCCAGCAGGCTTTGCGGCGGCGAGTTGAACTGCACCGCCACGCGCAGGCCCTTCAAGTCGTCGATGCCGCCGACCTGGCGATCCTTGGCCACTACCAGCGCATAGGCCAGGTTCAGGATCGGCCGGGTGAAGATCAGCCGCGGCCCCATGAAATCCTGCCCCGCCGGCAGGCCGACCGCCAGGTCGCAGCGGCCGGCCAGCAGCGTGCTGCGCAGGTTGCGTTTGCCGAAGTAGCTGAGCGACCACACGGTTTCCATCGGCCGGCCCAGGGCCTGGGCCAGTGCCTGGCCGATTTCCACATACAGGCCCGGCGCGCCCTGCTGCGCGGCCTCGGGTGCATTGCTGCTGAAGGGCAGGTTGGCAGGGTCGGCACACAGCCGCAGCGGCTGCACCGCGGCTTGCGAAGCGGCAGCCCCGCAAGCCAGGGCCGCCGCCAGTAGGAGTACGGCTTTCATGTTCACTCCAGAGAGAAGACGAACAACGCGCCGCCTTCTGGCGTGGCCGCCGTCATCTTCTTGCCGACCTCACCCAGGAAGGCCGGAATCGACGCGGTGCGCCCGACCACCACGGCGACGTACTGCTTGCCGCCGACGGCATAGCTGATCGGGCCGGCGCCGATGCCCGAGCCCAGCGGCATCTTCCACAGCTCCTTGCCGTTCTTGGCGTCGTAGGCATGGAAGACACCGTGCAGGTCGCCCCAGAAGGTCAGGTTGCCGGCGGTCGTCAGCGTGCCGCCGTTGAACGGCAGGTCGGTCTTCACCCCCCAGACCTTCTTCTGCGCCACCGGGTCCCAGGCCACCAGCTCGCCCATGTAGCCGCCGGGGCCGGGCACGGTGGGGAAGTCGGCGCCGAGATAGAACACACCCTTGCGGTAGTTCACCTCCGAGACCGACCAGTCCATGCAGACGTTGTTGGTCGGGATGTAGACCAGGCCGGTGCCGGGGTTGAACGACATCGGCTGCCAGTTCTTGCCGCCGATCAGGTTCGGGCAGATGCCCTTGGCCGGGCGGCCCGGGCCGGGGCGCTTGTCGGCCACTTCGTCGGGTTTGCCGGTGTTGATGTCGATCTTGTTGGCCCAGGTCGTCGGCACGTACTTCTCGGCCGAGACGATCTTGCCGTTGTCGCGGTTGACAACATAGAAGAAGCCGTTGCGGTCGGCCTTCATGTAGACCGGCGTCTTCGTGCCCTTGACGTCGATGTCGGCCAGCACCAGTTCGTTGACACCGTCGTAGTCCCAGGCATCGGCTGGCGTGGCCTGCACCCACCACTTGATCTTGCCGCTGGCGGCGTCGAAGGCCACGGTGCTGGCCGAGTACAGATTGGTCAGCTTGCCGTAGTTGCCGTCGCCGCTGCTGCGCACCACGGTGTTCCACGGGCCGGGGTTCGAGGTGCCCCAGAACACGGTGTCGGTCTTCGCGTCGTAGCTGCCGATCAGCCACGGCACCGCACCGCCGTGCTGCCAGCTGTCGCCCTTCCAGCTGTCGTTGCCGGGCTCGCCGGGGCCGGGCACGGTCCAGGTTTTCCAGAGTTCCTTGCCGGTGTTGATGTCGTAGGCCTGCAGGCTGCCGCGGGCGCCGTATTCGCCGCCGCCGAAGCCGGTGATCACCATGTTGCGCACCACCAGCGGCGGCGACGTGATGACCGAGCCCTGCTTGTAGTCGACGACGGTCGTGGTCCACAACTCCTTGCCGGTGGCGGCGTCCACCGCCGACAGCTTGCCGTCGAGCCGGCCGACGAAGATCTTGCCTTCGGCATAGGTCACGCCGCGGTTGTTGACGTCGCAGCAGGCGTATTGCAGCGTGTCGTCCGGCACCTCGGGCTGGTAGGTCCACTTGGTTGCGCCGGTGCGGGCGTCGAGCGCGTAGACGTATTTCGGGCCCCACGACGTGCTGACGTACATCGTGTCGCCGATGACGATGGGCGACGACTCGTTGGAGCGCAAGGAACCGAGCTGGAACGAGAAGGCGAGCTTGAGCTTGCCGACGTTGGCGGCCGTGACCTGCTTCAGCGGCGAAAAACGCGTGTTGTCGTAGCCGCGGCCGTACATCGGCCAGCCGGCCGCTTCGGCGTCGCCGGCGTTCTGTGCCTGGGCGGCACCGAGGCCGCCGAGCAGCATCGCGGCGGCGAGTGCACAAGCGGCGCGGGCACCAGCGGCACGGTGGAATCTGTTTTTCATGGTGTTGTCTCCTCGGGGTGGCACTGAATTCAGAAGAAGCCGAGCGCGTTCGGCGAGTAGCTCACCAGCAGGTTCTTCGTCTGCTGGTAGTGGTCGAGCATGGCTTTGTGGGTCTCGCGGCCGATGCCCGATTCCTTGTAGCCGCCGAAGGCCGCGTGCGCCGGGTAGGCGTGGTAGCAGTTGGTCCATACACGCCCGGCCTGGATGGCGCGGCCCATGCGGTAGGCGCGGCTGCCGTCGCGTGTCCAGACACCGGCGCCGAGGCCGTAGGGTGTGTCGTTGGCGATCGCCAGCGCTTCGGCTTCGTCCTTGAAGGTCGCGACGGCCAGCACCGGGCCGAAGATCTCTTCGCGGAACACACGCATGCTGTTGTCGCCCTTGAACAGCGTCGGCTGGATGTAGTAGCCGCCGGCCAGTTCACCGCCGAGTTCGTTGCGGCCGCCGCCGATCAGCACCTTGGCGCCTTCCTGCTTGCCGACCTCGAGGTAGGACATGATCTTGTCCATCTGCATCGCCGAGGCCTGCGCGCCCATCATCGTGTCGGTGTCCAGCGGGCTGCCCTGCTTGATGGCCGCCACGCGCTTGAGGGCACGTTCGATGAAACGGTCGTAGATCGACGCCTGGATCAGCGCCCGGCTCGGGCAGGTGCAGACCTCGCCCTGGTTGAAGGCGAACAGCACCAGGCCTTCGATGGCCTTGTCGAGGAAGGCGTCGTCGTGTGCCATCACGTCGTCGAAGAAGACGTTCGGGCTCTTGCCGCCGAGTTCCAGCGTTGCCGGAATCAGGTTGGTGGCCGCGGCCTGCGCGATGACGCGGCCGGTGGCGGTGGAGCCGGTGAAGGCGATCTTGGCGATGCGTTTGCTGGTGGCCAGCGGCATGCCGGCTTCCTTGCCGTAGCCGTTGACGATGTTCAGCACCCCTGGCGGCAGCAGGTCGGCGATCAGCTCGGCCAGCACCAGGATGCTGATCGGCGTCTGCTCCGCCGGCTTCAGCACGACACAGTTGCCGGCGCCCAGCGCGGGGGCGATCTTCCACGCCGCCATCAGGATCGGGAAGTTCCACGGAATGATCTGGCCGACCACGCCCAGCGGCTCGTGGAAGTGGTAGGCCACGGTGGTGTCGTCGATCTGGCTCAGCGCGCCTTCCTGTGCCCGCAGGCAGCCGGCGAAGTAGCGGAAGTGGTCGGCCGCCAACGGAATGTCGGCGTTCAGCGTTTCGCGGATCGGCTTGCCGTTGTCCACCGTTTCGGCATAGGCCAGCAGTTCGGTGTTCTGCTCGATGCGGTCGGCAATCTTCAGCAGCACGTTGGCACGTTCGGCGGCGTTGGTGGCGCCCCACTTGTCTTTCGCGGCATGGGCGGCGTCAAGCGCGAGCTCGATGTCTTCGGCGGTCGAGCGCGCAGCGCGGGTGTAGACCTTGCCGCTGATCGGCGTGATGACGTCGAAGTACTGGCCCTTCACCGGCGCCTGGAATCTGCCGTTGATGAAGTTGTCGTACTTCGGCTTGAAGGCGAGCTTGGCTTCGGGGGTGTTGGGGCTGGCGTAGAGCATGTCGGTCTCCTTGGGGGTGTCGATCGGTCCGCTCGAGCCGGATGCCGTGCGGTTCCTGGATGCTGCATCGCATCGACCGTGCCACGTGCGCTTCAGCGGGAACGGACTTGATCTGGCGCAAGAAACGCGTCAGACCGGGCCGCGACACTGTGCCGATCGCGCAGCGAGGCACAGCACTGTCCTGAATCGGGACAGTGCAGGGCTCGGACAACGTTGAACCGCTTGGCGCGTGCAGCGTTGCTGCTACCGTGACACGGTTGCCGCCAGTGACGGCAACAGAATTCCACAGAGCCCGAACAGGGCCGAAGGAGACAAGTCAATGACCGCAAGCGCCCTGGCCACACGCCTGCCCCCCGCGCGACTGCGCGAAGCCCGCCGCCAGTTGCTGGAAGCGGGCGATCTGGACGGTGGGCTGATCGACCCCGGCCTGCAGGCCAGCTGGCGGCGCAGCCGCGAGTTCGGCCTCTCTCCCGACGGCCGCACGCTTGGCGCGCCGCATGCGTCTGGCGCACAACTGGCGCGTGCGCTGGAACACCGGCACACCCTGGTGTCACATGCACGGCCGGTGATGGAATTTCTGTGCGAGCAGATGGGCGACAGCGACAGCATGGTCATCCTGGCCGACCCGCAAGGCATGCTGCTGCACGCGCTGGGCGACGCCGGCTTCGCCGACAAGGCGGCACGCGTCGCGTTGCGGCCCGGCGCGATCTGGCACGAACAATGGCGCGGTACGAATGCCATTGGCACCGCGCTGGCCGCCGGCACCGCCGTCGTCGTGCATGGCGCCGAGCACTATCTGCAACGCAACGCCTTCCTGACCTGCGCCGCCACGCCGATTGCCGACCCGGCGGGCCAGTTGCTCGGTGTGCTCGACATCTCGGGCGACCGCCGCAGCTACCACCCGCACACCCTGAGCCTGGTCCGTTCGGCCGCCTGCATGATCGAGCATCAGCTCTTCGAGGCGCAGCACGGTGCAAGCATGCGATTGCGTCTGCACGCCCGGCCCGAAGGCATCGGCACCGTCACCGAAGGCCTGCTGGCGCTGTCGGACGACGGCTGGATCGTCGGCGCCAACTCGGTGGCGCTGGCGATGCTGGGCCTGCCGCGCACAGCCATCGGCACGCTGTGCGTCGAGCGGGTGCTGCCGGTCGAACTGTCCGCCTTGCTGAACCAGGGCCGCTCGACCCGCTTGCCGACGGCCGTGCGCCGCGCCGAAGGCAGCACGCTGTGGCTGCGCCTGGACAGCGGGCGTGGCAGTTTGGGCAGCAGCACCAGCCCGACCCAGCGCAGCCCGCAGGCCGCGCCGGCCGACGCGCTGGCGGCACTGGACACCGGCGACGCGGCGATGCAGGCCGTGATCGGCCGCGCGCGGCGTGTCATCGACAAGCCGATCGCGCTGCTGCTGCAGGGCGAGTCGGGTGTCGGCAAGGAGTTGTTCGCCCGCGCCTGCCATGACAGTGGCCCGCGTCGCAGCAACGCGTTCATCGCCGTCAACTGCGCCGCGCTGCCAGAAACGCTGATCGAAGCCGAACTGTTCGGCTACCGGCCGGGTGCCTTCACCGGCGCCGGCCGCGACGGCGCGCCAGGACGCATCCGCGAAGCGCATGGCGGCACGCTCTTTCTCGACGAGATCGGCGACATGCCGCTGGCGATGCAGGCGCGCCTCTTGCGCGTGCTGCAGGAGCGCAGTGTCACGCCGCTGGGTGGCGGCAAGCCGGTGGCGGTGGACTTCCAGCTCATCTGCGCCAGCCACCGCCGGCTGCGCGAAGAAGTCGACGCCGGCCGTTTCCGCGAAGACCTGTTCTACCGCATCAACGGTCTGGCGCTGGCGCTGCCGGCGCTGCGCGAACGCGGCGACCTGGGTGCGCTGGTGGCGACCATGCTGCGCCAGCTGGCACCCGGGCGCGAAATGCAGCTCGCCCCCGACGTGGCCGCCGCCTTTGCGCGCTTTCGCTGGCCCGGCAACCTGCGCCAGCTCTGCAACGTGCTGCGCACCGCCTGCGCGCTGATGGGCGACGACGAAAGCCTGATCGTCCGCGGCCACCTGCCCGACGACGTGGCCGAGGAACTGATCGGCCAGCCGCCGCGCCGCAGCGTGCAGGACAGCGACACCGACCTGCGCCTGCAGGCCGGCCGCTGCGTGCAGCAGGCGGTGTGCAGCAGCAACGGCAACCTGTCGGAAGCGGCGCGCCGGCTGGGCATCAGCCGCAACACGCTGTACCGCAAGCTGCGTGAACTTGAGAGGAGCGCCTGAACAAAGGCCGAGCGCCCCGGCCTCAGCGCACCGCCTCCCACCAGGCCACCGAGCCGAACTCGCGCTCGGCGTCTACCCATTCGCCCAGCCGCGGCGTCACCAGTTCGACACCGGTGCGGCGCGCTTCGGCCGCGGTGCGGCGGATGGGTTCGTCCCAGTCGTGGTACGCCAGATTGAAGGTCGACCAGTGCACCGGGAACAACCGTTTCGCACGCACGTCGCGGTGCGCCTGCACAGCCTGTTCGGGCGGCATGTGGATGTCGATCCATGAGGCGCCGGGGCCATAGGCGCCGATCTTCACGAAGGCCATGTCGAAAGGCCCCAGGCGCGCGCCGATGTCCTGGAAGTGGGTGCCGTAACCGGTGTCGCCGCTGTAGAAAAAACGGTGCTGCGGCCCGGCCACCGACCAGCTGGACCACAGCGTCGCACTGCGGTCGTTCAGGCCTCGGCCCGAGTAGTGGCGGGTCGGCGTGCAGACGATGCGCACACCGCGCAGCGTGCGCTCCTGCCACCACTCCAGTTCGTCGATCTGCGCCGCCGGCACACCCCACAGCTCCAGATGCGCGCCAATGCCCAGCGGCACGAAGAACCGGCTGCCGCGCGCGGCCAGGTGCTGCACGGTGGCCATGTCGAGGTGGTCGTAGTGGTCGTGCGAGATCAGCACCGCGTCGATGGGCGGCAGGTCGGCCAGCGCGATGGGCGGGGCGTGGAACCGCCGCGGCCCCACCGGCAGCGGCGAGACCCGCTCGGAGAACACCGGGTCCAGCAGCAGCCGCAGGCCGTCGACTTCGATGTAGGTGCTGGCATGGCCGATCCAGAACGCGCGCAGGCCGCTGGCCGCCGGCGCTGCGGCCAGCGCGGCCTTGTCGACGGCCAGCACCGGCAGCGGCGACGGTGGTTCGCGCACTTCGTTGCCGGAGAACTGGCGCACCATGTAGTCGGCCAGGGCCGCGATGCCACTCGGTGCCTCGGGCTGCAGGTTGACGAAGCGGCCGTCGCGGTACTGCGGGTTGGCCTTGGCGCGCTCCAGCCGCGCGCCGCTCATGCGGGCGCCAAACTGCGGCTGCTGCAGCACGGCCCAGCCCACTGCAGCGAACACCGCCATTGCGACCACCAGGACCATGACAGTGCGGACCAACCAGCGTGGAAGTCTGGATCTCATGAAGGCAACTCCGGGGAGCTTTCTAGTAGTCCTTCTCGAACTGCGCATGCACCCACAGGAACTGCTGCTGCTTGTTCTGCACACGCACCAACCCGCCGAAAGCGGGATCCTTCTCCTTCAGCCACAGGTGCAGCTGCCGCAGGATGGCCCCTTGCGCCCGCACCGCTTCACTGCGCTCAAGGTCGGGTGCATCGCTGCGGCCAAGCCAGCCGCCGAGTTTCTCACCTCCCTTCAGCACCGAGTCCAGGCTCTTCTGGCCGAGGTCGAGCTCCTTCTCCAGGCCCTTGTAGGCGGCCTCGTCCATGACCAGCTTGGTGGCCGATGCGGCCACCGGCAGCACCAGGCTCAAGGTGCCGGTGAGCACCTTCAGGAACGGTGCGGCCTTGACGAACCATTCACGCGGCAGGTCGAGTTCATAGACACCTGCCTTGCTGCCTTCACCGTCCAGCGCCGGCAGCGGCAGGCGGCTGTGTTCGCACCACAAGGTCAGGCGGAACCTGCTGCTGAGCCACTTCGGCCGGTCGAAGAATCCGGGGTCCGCCGGCTTGAAGCTGAACAGACGCGGGCCTTCCCTGGCCTCGTCGGTCAACGCCTGCATCAGACCCGAGAAGCCGTCGTCGACCCGGCTCAGGATGCGCTGGGTACCGCTGTCGAGCGTGTCGAAGCGGCCCATCGCCTCGCCGCGCAAGGCCGTCAGCTGCGCACGGGCGCCGGACAGTTCGCCGCGGATCGTCGTGAACTCGGCCAGCAGCGCCTGCAGCGGCGCCGGCCGCGCCGCCGGCGCGTTGCGCAACAGGCCATCGATGCCCTGCCATTCGTTGCAGACCGGGCACGGATACTCGGCGCGCTGGCGCCTCGTGCTTTCCACCAGCTTGTGCACCTCGTACAAACCGGTGCCGGGTGCGTTGCGGCCGCAGGGCGCGATGCACGGCACCATCACATCGCAGCGCAGCCCGGCCCAGAAACTCTCGACCAGATACTTGACCTCGCGTGTCAGCACCGCCAGAAAAGCATGTGGATACACCGCACGGACAGAGATGCGGACATCGTTGCCGGTGTGTTCGAGCAAGCCGCGCCCGTTGTAGTCGTCGTCCAGCACCAGCCCGCGCTGCCAGTGCACGCTCAGGCTGTGGTGCACACGCCCCAACGAGTACTTGTGCAGCCGCACGATCAGTTGGTAGAACAGGCCTTCGGCAGTGGCCGACTGCCCGTTGCTCGTCTCCACGATGCGGCAGATCTGCACCTGCTGGCTCTCGCCTTCGGCCATGCTGTCGGGCCAGACTGCGCTGATCTCGGGTTCCGCTGGCCGCAGGTCGGGCACCAGTTGCGCCACCAGGCTGGTGTAACGCGGAACCGCCTGCTGCCACAACGCACCGTCCGCCTCAGCAGCCACGGCCACCTTGTACGAGAGATCGAAGCGCTCCATCAGGCGCAGAAACAGCGGATGCAGCCTCGCGTCGTAGCGTGACTCCGCGGGCCGCGCCGGGTCGTTCCACAGCTCGCTCAGGCGCGCGAACGCGACCAGCCCGTGGCTGTCGCGTGTCTGCTTGTCGTCGAGCACGTAGCTGATGGCCGTCGAGAGCCAGTCAGGCTTGAGCACGACGACATCGCGCAGCGCCGGGTCGTGCGCGTAGTGGATCAGGTGCCCCAGGCGGTGCGCGATGCGAATGAAGTTCCTCGCCTCGGCCTCGTCCATGCGCAGGCCGGTACAGATCGCAAGCACCTTGTCCAGCGGCAGATAGGCGGCGCCACTGTTCTTCAAGGCGGTGCGTGCATCGTCCCAGCGCTTCGGAACCGCCAGGCCCATCTCGGGCAGGCTGGCCGCGACGCGGGCGATCGCCTCTTTCAACCCGGTGATGGCGGCGCTTTCTCCAACCCAGCTGCCGGTCTCGTCGTCGTAGACCGGTGGCCTGCTTTCGACGAAGAAGAAGTCGACCACGGTCTCCTTGCCGAAGAGGTCCCAGATCTCCTGCCGGTCGATGTCGGGCTGGCGCGCCTTCGGGCCGCCATGGGTGGCGACGACCAGGATCTTGGCCTCCGGCTCACGGTTTTTCACCAGTTTGATCCACTCCTTGACCAGGCCTTGCTGCGGGCCTTCACGCGGCTTCCAGACCACCAGATACACCGCTGGGGCGCTGAAGAACAGCTGGTGCGTGGGCCGGTAGACACGCTGGCCGCCGAAGTCCCAGCCGTTCAGCGTGATCGACGTGCCGGTCGCAGCATCGGACACCAGCACCGGCTTGACCTCGATGCCATGGGTGCTGGGCCTGCGCTCTTCCCAGGGGTCCCCACGCAAGGCGCCGAGCAGACAGCTCTTGCCGACCTCGCCCTCGCCCACCAGGATCAGCTTGGCCTCGTTGAGCACCACCTGGCCGCCTTCGGCCTTGGCCCGGAGATAGCGCCTGACGGCGTCCAGGCCTTCTTCGTAGGCGGCAGCGAGTTCAGGACTGAGCGGGTTGTCCTTCAGGTCCAGGACGTTCAGGTTCTCGAGCTGCGCCATCGATGCCGGCAGCGACTGCAGCAGGCAGCCCTGCGCCGTCAGGTCGGTGAGGCGCTGGAGATTGCCGATCGAGTCGGGAAGTTCGGCGATCGGGTTGCCTCCGGCTTCGTAGCCCAGGCACAGGTAGTCGAGGCTGGACAGGCGGCCGATCTCGGCAGGTAGCGCCGGGATCCGGTTGTTGGTGATGTTGAGCGTGCGCAACGCGGGCAGGTCGACGACCCAGTCCGGCAGCGCTGTCAGCTGGTTGCTGGGCAGTCCCAGAAACTGCAATTGCTTGAGCCGGCACAGCGATGCCGGCAGCGTCGTCAGCCGGTTGCGTGCGACGTTCAGCCTCTCCAGCCGCAGCAGGTCGCCGACGGCGTCAGGCAATGTGTCGAGCTGGTTTTCCGAGAGGTCGAGCGACCGCAACTGCAGCAGCTGGCCCAGCGACTCGGGCAACGCGGCAAGCCCGTTCCCGGAGAGGTTCAGCTCCTCCAGTCCGGCAAGCTGGCCCAGCGACTCCAGCAACCCGGCCAGCTCGGCCGGGTCCATCGGATGCCGCTCCGAGCCCAGGACCCCGGCGAGGTCGAGGTGGCTCGCTCCGGACTGCATGGCAGCACGGATCTTCCGTTGCGCCCTTGTGTATGCTGTGTCGCGCGGCATGCGCAAGTCTCGCTCAAGTGGTGCCGGCCGACCATCGGGACCTTGCATGTCCGCTCCCACTCTCGTCACCGGCAGTGCCGGCCACCTCGGTGAAGCCTTGATGCGCACGCTGCGCGCAGCGGGGCGGCCCGCCTTCGGCATCGACCGCCTGCCTTCGCCCTTCACCGACGCCGTCGGCTCCATCACCGACCGCGGCTTCGTGCGCGCAGCCATGGCCGGTGCCGGCGCCGTGCTGCACACCGCCACCTTGCACAAACCGCATGTGGCCACACACACGCGGCAGGACTTCGTCGACACCAACATCAGCGGCACGCTGCACCTGCTGGAGGAAGCCGCAACAGCCGGCGTCTCGGCGTTTGTCTGCACCAGCACCACCAGCAGCTTCGGCCATGCATTGCAACCCGCGCAGGGCGCTGCTGCCGTGTGGGTCGACGAGGCCCTGGTGCCGCGGCCGAAGAACATTTACGGCGTCAGCAAGCTCGCGGCCGAATCGCTGTGCGCGCTGCTGCACGAGCTGAGCGCCCTGTCCTGCGTGGTGCTGCGCACCTCGCGCTTCTTTCCTGAAGACGACGACAGCCGTGTCGAGCGCACAGCGCGCAGCGCGGCGAACACGCAGGCCAACGAGTTCCTGCACCGGCGTGTCGACATCGAAGACGTGGTGGATGCCCACCTGGTGGCGTTGCGCGAAGCCGCCCGCATCGGCTTCGGCCGTTTCATCGTCAGCGCGAGCACGCCGTTCCGGCCTGAAGATGCCGCCGAGCTGCGCCACGACGTGGCCGCGGTGCTGCGCCGGCGTGTGCCGGCCTGGGAAGCCGTCTACGCGCAACACGGCTGGACGCTGCCCGCCACGCTGGACCGCGTCTACGACAACCGCGCCGCGCGTGAACAGCTCGGCTGGGCGCCGAAGACCGACTTCGCCGCGGTGCTGGCGCGGCTGCAGGCCACCGGCGACATCCGCAGCCCGCTGGCGCAGGCCATCGGCAAGAAGGCCTACCACGCACAGACCTTCGACGACGGGCCCTACCCCGTCTGACTTCGTTCAGCCGCCGTAGCGCTGCCGCGCCAGCGCCGCCCCCGCGGCCAGCGCGCGCAGCTTGCCTTCGGCAACTTCGCGCGACATCGGCGCCAGGCCGCAGTTGGTGCAAGGCAGCAGCCGCTCGCGCGGCACAAACTGCAGCGCGCGGCCTATCGTGTCGGCCACCTCTTCGGCGGTTTCCACCTGGTCGCTGGCGACGTCGATGACACCGACCATCACGTCCTTGCCCTTCAGCAACGCCATCAGGTCGGGTGGCACGTGGCTGTGGATGCATTCCAGGCTGACCTGGCCGATCGAGCTGGCGGCCAGCGCCGGCAGGATCTTTTCGTACTGCCGCCACTCGTCGCCGAGTGTCTTCTTCCAGTCGATGTTGGCCTGGATGCCGTAGCCGTAGCAGATGTGCACGGCCGTCGTGCAGGTGAGGCCCTGGGCGGCGCGCTCCAGCGCCTTCACGCCCCAGTCGGCGGCCTCGGCCATGTAGACGTTGAAGGCCGGTTCGTCGAACTGCACCACGTCGACACCGTCGGCCTGCAGCGCCAGCGCTTCCTGGTTCAGCAGTTCGGCGAAGGCAAAGGCCATCTTGACGCGGTCGCCATAGAACTTGTCGGCCACGGTGTCGACGATGGTCATCGGGCCCGGCAGCGTGAACTTGATCTTCTTCTTCGTGTGGGCGCGCAGGAAACGCGCTTCGGTCTCGTGCACACGCCCTTTGAGCTTCAGCGCCGACACCACCTGCGGCACCATGGCCTTGTAGCGGTCGCCACGGATGCCCATCTCGACCTTGTGCGCGAAGTCGATGCCTTCGACACGTTCCAGGAAACCGTGCACGAAGTGCTGGCGGCTTTGTTCGCCGTCGCCGATGACGTCGAGCCCGGCGTCTTCCTGGGCCTTGATCCACAGCAGCGTGGCGTCGAGCTTGGCCTGCTGCAGTTCTGCGCCTTCGCTCTTCCACTGCGGCCAGAGTTTCTGCGTTTCGGCCAGCCAGGCGGGTTTGGGCAGGCTGCCGGCGATCGTTGCGTCGAACATCGTGATGTCTCCTTCGGTGCGACCGGCAGCATAGCCCGAGCCGCGCAGGGCTGTGTTCGTCGCGCTGGCCGCGGCCTTCGTCGCGCCGGGGCCGGCGGCTGCGGCACTGCGGTTACGCTGCGGCCCCATGCAACACCTCGCCCCGCTGGACGCACCGCTGCCGGCCGAGATCACCGGCCGCCACCACGGCTGGTTCACCGACTACCGGCGCTACCCGGTGTTCAGCGCGCCCTGGGTGCGTGGGCGCTGGCGCGGCATGGGACTGCTGCTGGCGCTGGTGGCATTGACGCTGGCGGGCGCGGCGCTGCTCGACGACGTGGCGCGCGACCGGCCCTGGCCCGGCCTCATCAGCCTGATGCTGTGGCTGCTGCTGCCCACTGCCCTAGGCCCCTGGCTCGCGATGCGCGTGCGACGGCGGGGCTGGCCACAGCGGCGTGAAGGCTGGACGCTGCTGGCGGTGATGCTGGCGCTGACGGCGACGATGATGCTGGCCGACACCTTCCTGGCCGAACCGTTGAAGCAGTTCATCGCCGAGCGCACCGGCAACGTCGGCCCCGACGGCAAACGCAAGCGCGTGACCATGGTCGTCGGCGTCAGCGTCAGCACCCCCGACGACGCGGCCACCCGCCCCGGCACACACGACCCGAGCGACGACCCCGTCGTCGCCGCGCTGAACGTCGGCTACCGCGCCCTGGTGTGTTTCCTGCTCGCCGGCGGCCTGGGCCTGCGCACCTGGCAGCGTGAACGTGCCGGCCTCGCCGCGCTGGCGCAGGAACGTGCACTCGCCGAAGCGCAGGCGCAGCGGCGCGAAGCCGAGCTGCGGCTGTCGGTGCTGGCGGCGCAGGTCGAACCGCATTTCCTGTTCAACACCCTCGCCGGCGTGCGCAGCGCCATCGCCACCGACCCGGCGCGCGCCAGCGAAATGATCGACCGCCTCGTCGAATACCTGCGCGCCGCGATCCCGCGGCTGCGCAGCGACGGCTCGGCCCAGGCCACGGTCGGCGGCCAGTTCGAGATCGTGCGCGCCTACCTCGGGCTGATGGCGGCGCGCATGCCGCGGCTGCAGTATTCGGTGCACGCCGAACCGGCGCTGCTGAAGGCGCACTGCCCGCCGCTGATGCTGATCTCGCTGGCGGAAAACGCGGTCAAACACGGTGTCGAGATGAAGATCGGCCCGGCCCGCGTCGACGTTCGCGCCGTGGTGCAAGACGACGGCCGGCTGGCGCTGACGGTCGAAGACGACGGCGCCGGCTTCGGCCTTTCCGCATCAGGCAGCGGCCTCGGGCTGACCAACATCCGCGAACGCCTGGCCCAGCTCTACGGCGACCGCGCCGCGCTGTCGCTGAAGGCCAGGCCGCAAGGCGGCGTGGCCGCCACCATCACCGTGCCGCTGGAGACACCGCCTTGAACACGCCCACCGCGATCATCGCCGACGACGAAGACCTGCCGCGCGCCGAGCTGCGCCGCATGCTCGCCGCGGCCTGGCCCGAGCTGAAGATCGTCGCCGTCTGCGAACATGGCCCGGCCGCGGTGGAGGCGATCGACGAACACCGGCCACACATCGCCTTCCTCGACATCCGCATGCCGGGCCTGAGTGGCCTGGACGTGGCACGCGCCGCCAGCGGCCGCTGCCACGCCGTCTTCACCACCGCCTACGACAGCCATGCGGTCGAGGCCTTCGACGCCGGCGCAGTGGACTATCTCCTCAAGCCGGTGGTCGCCGAGCGGCTGGCGCAGACGGTGGCGCGCTTGCGCGAACGGCTGGCCGGCAACGCCGCTGCGCCCGACATCGACGGCCTCGTGCAGCGCCTGAGCGCCCAGCTCGGCCAGCGCCGCGAAACATCGGCGCGGCTGCGCTGGATCAGCGCCAGCATCGGCGACACGATCAAGATGTTCGCCATCGACGACGTGCTGTTCTTCCAGAGCGACGAAAAGTACACCCGCGTCGTCACCACCGGCGACGAAGCCCACATCCGCAAGCCGCTGAAGGAGATCGGCGAAGGCCTCGACCCCGAGACCTTCTGGCAGGTGCACCGCGGCGTCATCGTGCGCGCCGCGGCCATCGCACGCGCGCAGCGCGACGAACTCGGCCGCATCACGCTGCACCTGAAGGGCCACGACGAGAAGCTCGCGGTGAGCCAGGCCTACGGCTGGCGGTTCAGGCCGATGTGAAACCAGCCAATGTGAAGCGGCCGGTGTGTGAATACGTCATAGCGCCGCCCGCCGCTCTGCCCTACAACCCGGTGTATCGGGCGGCGCGGGCGGCATGGCCCCCGCGATGCGGGGGGTGCGCGCGGCCTTGCTGTGTTTCGGCATGTTTCCTGCCTGCCGTCCCAGCCAGAATCGAAGCAACCTGGAGCACGTCTTGAAACTGCGATTCGGAAAGTCTCTCAACATCGCCCTGCTCGCCTGCGCGGCGACGCTCAGTGCCGCCGGCCCGGCCGAAGCCGCCTACGTGGTCATCAAGGCCGACCCCACCTACGGCCCGGCCTACCCCGGCCTGGGCTGGCGCGCCAGCGGCGCGCTGTATGTGCCCGACAGCTGCCTGGCCGCCGTCGGCAGCAGCACAACGACACTGGCCATGGCCTCCGACAGCCTGTGCGCCGGCGCCCAGATCGAGAACGTCAAGATCCACTTCTACAACACCGGCGACCCGGCAACGACGATCGAGATCCTCAACGTCGGCATCTACGCCGAAGACACCGGTGCGCCCGGCAACGTCACCGACGTTTCGCAGGAGCTGCTCGACCTCAGCTTCAACGGCGGCTTGCTGACGGGCCTGCACACATCGCTGTCGCTGCCTGTGCTGTCCAACGACCTGCTCGCCGGCCACGGCGCCGACTGGTTCTCGCTGGAGTTCAGCTCGCCCGGCTCGCACCTTGTCAGCTTCGCCAACGGCACCGGCACGCCGAACGCCTTCCAGTCGGAATCGCAGTTCGAGCCGGTGTACACGATCGGCGACTGGATCGCCGACACCGCCTACGTGGCAACGCCGGACGAAGCCGTGGTGCCGACACGCGCCGTGCCCGAACCGGGTTCGCTGGGGCTGGTGCTGGGCGCTGTGCTGCTGGCCGGGCTGGCCGGGCTGGCCTCACGCCGCCGGCGCGGCTGACACGTTCTCGGCCGCGGCCAGCGCGGCCAACGCGGCGTTCACGGCCTCGTCCATCGTCCAGCCCTGGCCGCGCGCGTCGGCTGCGGCAAAGGCCGCCGCGTCGACGGCTGCCGGCAGCACGAGCACACGCTCCTGCCAATGCCGCTCGGCGCGCGGCGAACGCGCCAGCGCCAGCCGCTGGCGCATCTGCGTCGCGGTGGCCCCCAGCGCGACGGCCAGGCCGCCGAGTGCGGGCGCACCCGCCCGATGCGCGAGATGCTCAACCTGTGCCCAGCGCGTGCAGGTTTCGAGGCAGCCGAGGACCTGCTCGCGCATCTCGAAGTCGCGAAACGCAGCCAGCGCAGCCGCCAGGCGTGGGCGCGCGGCGGCGGCATCGCCGACGAACAGGTCCACCCGGCCCAGGCACCACAGCGCGCAGGCCTCGCCGCGTTTGTTGCCCGACGCCCGGCAGACCTGCAGAGAATCGTCGAGCCAGCGCCGCGCCGCCACGGCATTGCCGGCTTCGCAGCACAGCGTACCCAGTTCGAAGCTGCATTCGGCCTCGATCTCGCGCTGCCCGATCGCGCGTGCCTGTGCCAGGCCAAGTTCCAGCTGCAGCGCCGCGGCCTCGTCGTCGGCCAGATAGGCCGCACACTGGCCCAGGTGCAGGTGGCTGATGGCCTGGCACAGCGGGTCGTCCAGTTGCTGGAAAAAACGCAGCGCCTCGTTTTCGCTGTGCTGCGCCGCCGCCGCGTCGCCGCTCTGCAACTGCACCACGGCCAGGGTCGAGAGCGTCGCCGCGATCTCGGCCGGGTTGTCGAGGCGGCGCACGATGGCCAGGCCGGTCTCCAGCATCTGTCGCGCCTCGGCATGGTCGTTCTGGCCGGAGGCCAGCACGGCGCCGATGTACAGGCCCCAGGCATGGTGGCGGTCCGAGGCCTGGACGGCAGGCAGGGCCAGCGCGGCGCGCACCGCGGCGCGGCCCTCGCCGACATAACCGCGCAGCAGCCAGAAGTTCTGCAAGGCCATCGGCAGCTTGACGGCGATGAAGACATCGGCGCCGCCGCTGCGCGCGGTGGCCATCGCGGCGCGCAGGTTGTCGAGCTCGGTCTCGGCGCGGTCGACCCACAGCGCCTGCTCGGCGCCTTCGAGGCCGTCGCGCACCTGCTTGGCGACGACGAAGAAGTGTTCGCAGTGCCGCGCCGCGGTGGCAGCGATGTCGCCCGCCGACACCAGCTTCTCGTGCGCGTAGTCGCGCAGCGTCTCCAGCATGCGGTAGCGCGCGCCGCCTGCGTCGTCCGCGCGTTCGTCCATCATCACCAGCGACTTCTCGACCAGCGACGCCAGCAGGTCCATCACATCGAAGCTGTCGATGACATCGGCGCCGCACACCACCTCGGCAGCCGCCAGGTCGAAGCCGCCGGCAAAAACGGCCAGGCGCTGCAACACCGTCTGCTCTTCGCTGCGCAGCAGTTCGTACGACCAGTCGACCAGCGCACGCAGCGTCTGCTGGCGCTCCTGCAACACGCGGCTGCCGCCAGTGAGCAGCTTGTAGCGTTCGCCGAGGCGTTTGTTGATGTCGGCGACGGTGAGCGAACGCACCCGCGCCGCGGCCAGCTCCAGCGCCAGCGGAATGCCTTCCAGCCGCGCCACCAGTTCGGCAACCGCCGGCGCTTCGCGTTCGTTCAGGCTGAAGCTCGGCTTGTGCGACTGCGCCCGTTCGACGAACAGCCGCACCGCGGTGGAGCGCTGCAAGGCTTCGAGGCTGTCGCCGGCCCCCGGCACCGGCAGCGGCCAGATCGGGTAGACCTGTTCCCCCGGCACCCGCAGCGCTTCGCGGCTGGAAGCCAGGATGCGCACACCCGGCGCGGCGCGCAGCACGGCGTGGGCCAGCTCGGCCGCCGGCTTCACCAGGTGTTCGCAGTTGTCGAACACCAGCAGCACGCGGCGCTGCGCCAGGTGCGCTGCCAGGGTTTGCAGCAGCGGCCGGCCGGGTTCTTCGCGCAGCGCCAGCACCTGCGCGGCTTCGTTCACCACCAGCGCCGGGTCGCGGATCGGCGACAGGTCGAGGAACCAGGCGCCGTCGGGAAACTCGGCCAGCAATTCGGCCGCCACTTGCAGCGACAGCCGCGTCTTGCCGAGGCCGCCCATGCCCAGCAGCGTGACCAGCCGCGCGCTGCCGAGCCGGGCCCGGATCTCGTCGAGTTCACGTTCGCGGCCGATGAACGACGTCGTCTGGCGCGGCAGGTTGTTCGGGATCTCGCGCGCCGTCAGCCAGCGTTCACCGACACGCACGACGCGGTAGACCTTCTCGCCGTCGGGCGGTGCGGCGAAGGCGGTGGCGTCCTCGCCGGCCTCGAACAGCTCGACCGGCGCCGTCACGCCCTTCATCATCCAATGGCCATGCGACTGCAGCACCAGCGTGCTGTTGCCGCCGTTGGCGCTGTTGTCGTTCAGCGCCGCACGCGCCTCGGGTGTCAGCAAGGTCTGGCCGCCGCGCGCCAGCGACATCACCCGCGCCGCGGTGGGTTTGGCCAGGCCGTCCACTTCCAGCGGCTTGGCGCCACGTGCGACGTCGTCGGCGCTGTTCTCGCGCAGGATCACCGGCCCCACATGCAGGCCGGCGCGCGCGCGCAGCGGCAGCGGCAGCGCTGCCAGCGCGCGGTGGTAGGCCAACGCGTAGCGCACGGCATCGTCGGCGGCGTTGAACAGCAGCAGCATGCCGTCGGTCTTGTCGATCTCGCGGCCGCGCCAGAGCGGCAGCAGGTCGCGTGCGACACGGTCGTGGGCCGCCCAGACGGCAGCCATCGCGGCATCGCCGATGCGTTCGGACATCTGGGTGCTGTCGACGACGTCGGTCAACAACAGGGCTCTGACTTCGGACATCGGCTCGAAAGGTGGTGTGGCGCCATTGTCGCCAAACCCCGGCTCACCACGGATCGATGAAACTCCGCCGCGGTGGCAGCACGCGGCCATCGGTCGAGACCAGCACACGCTGCAGCCAGGCGCGGGTCTCGGCCGGGTCGATGACGGCGTCGATCTCCAGGAAGCTGGCCATGTTCAGCGCCTGGCCGCGTTCGACGGCGGCGGCCAGCAGGCGGTCGAAGAGCGCCTGGCGTTCGGCTTCCGGCGCGGCCTCCAGCTCCTTGCGGAAACCCAGCCGCACCGCGCCTTCCAGCCCCATCGCGCCAAACTCGCCGCTCGGCCAGGCGCAGGTGGCCACCGGGGCGTGGAAGTGGCCGGCCGTCAGCGCCATCGCACCCAGGCCGTAGCCGCGGCGCAGCACGACGCTGGCCACCGGCACGCGCAGCGCCGCGGCGGTGACGAACAGGCGCGCGGCATGGCGCACCATCGCCGTCTTCTCCGAGTCGGGGCCGACCATGAAACCCGGTGTGTCGACGAAGGTGATCAACGGCAGGCCATGGGCGTCGGCCAACTGCATGAAACGCGCGAGCTTGTCGCAGGCCGGCGCGTCGAGCGCGCCGCCCAGGTGGCGCGGCTGGCTCGCCGCCACCGCAACGGCCCGGCCGTTCAGCCGCGCCAGTGTGGTGATGACGCCGCTGCCGAAGTCGCACCGCAGCTCCAGCAGCGAGCCGGCGTCGAACACGGTCTCGACGATGCGGCGCGGGTCGTAGAGCGCGTTGCGGTTCTCGGGCAGCGCCAGCCGCAGGCTCAAGCCCTCGCCGCCGGCCGCTGCCTGCGGGCCGCGCGGTGCGGTCAGCAGCGACAGGTAGTGTCTGGCCGCCACCACCGCAGCGGCTTCGTCGGCCACCCGCACGTCGATGACGCCGTTGGCCGCCTGCACCGCTGCCGGGCCCACCGCGTCGGCGTCGACGCGGCCGAGGCCGCCGCCTTCGATCATGGCCGGGCCGCCCATGCCGAGACTGCTGCTCTCGGTGGCGATGATCACGTCGCAACAGCCCAACAGCGCCGCGTTGCCGGCGAAGCAGCGGCCGTGCACGATGCCCACCAGCGGCACCTGGCCCGACAGCGCCGCCAGGCGGCCGAAGGTCGTGCAGTCCAGCCCCGCCACGCCCAGCCAGTCGACATCGCCCGGCCGGCCGCCGCCGCCTTCGGCAAACAGCACCAGCGGCAGCGCCTGCGCCGCGGCCACGCGCAGCAGGCGGTCGCTCTTGGCATGGTTGAACACACCCTGGGTGCCGGCGAGCACGGTGTAGTCGTAGGCCATCACCGCCACCGGCTGGCCGGCCACCGTGCCGGTGCCGGTGAGCAGCCCGTCGGCAGGCGTGTTGCGCTGCAGGTCGTCGAGGCTGCGGCGGCTGCGCTGTGCCGCCACCGCCAGCGCGCCGTATTCGGTGAAGCTGCCGGCGTCCAGCAGGTCGGCGACGTTCTCGCGCGCGCTGCGGCCGCCGGCGGCATGGCGGCGCGCGATGGCCTCGGGGCGTGCCGCGTCGGCGGTCAGCGCCTGGCGGTCGAGCACCGCCTGCAGCGCGGCCCGCGGCACGGCGGGATCGGCAGCCACCACCGGCGGCAGCGCCACCGTGGCCTGCGCCTGGACCTCGAAGCCGAGCAGCGGCTGGCCTTCGGGAACCACATCGCCGAGGGCGACGAACAGGCTGCGCACGGTGCCGGCGGCGGGCGCCTGCAGCGGCACTTCCATCTTCATCGCCTCCTGCACCAGCAGGGTCTGGCCGGCGGCCACGCTCTGGCCCACCACGACCTCGATGCCGATGACGGCGCCATGCACTTGGGCTGTCAGCATCTGCACGCCCATCTTGTTCGCGGTCATCGTGATGGCCTCCTGTGCCGGCATTGTCGGCGCGCCGCGCCGGGCGCGGCGTCGCTTCGGCGACGCGTCATACTTCGGCCTTCATGGTTCGCCGCAGCGTGTTGGTTTCATGACGTCACCCGAGGGCGCGCCCGACCCGGCGCTCGCTGCGGCATGGCTGGCCGAGATGCCGGCGGCGTTGGCCTGCGTCGACGCCGCCGGCTGCCTGCGCTGGGCCAACCGCGCCTGCGAGGCGCTGCTCGGCGCGCTGCCGCCGGGCGCCGCACTGGCCAGCACGCTGGGCCTCGACACGGCCGACAGCCAGCAGCTTGCCAGCGCGCTGCGCGACGGCGGCACGGTCGAGTTGCAGTCGCGCGCCGCAGGCAACACACCGGCCTGGCTGGAAGTGGCGGTGCGGTTGTCTCCCCAGGGTGAACGGCTGCTGGCGCTGGTGCCGATCACGCGGCTGAAGGCAGCGAGCGAAGAGGCGGCACGTTCGTCGGAACTGCTCGACCTGGCGCGTGGCATGGGCCGGCTCGGTGTCTGGGACCGCAACGTGCGCACCGGCGAGGGCCACTGGGACCGGCAGATCTTCCGCATGCGCGGCATGGACGGCGAAGGCCTCGCGCCGTCGTTCGAAACCTCGGTCGGCACCACCGTCGAAGCCGACCGTGCCGGATTCGACGCCGCCTACCGCGCGTCGCTGGCGCAGGCCGGCACCTACGCCCACCGCTACCGCGTGCTGGCGCAAGACGGCGTCGTGCGCCAGCTGCATTCGCAGTGGCGGGTGAAAAACGGCGCCGACGGCAAGCCCGAGCACGTCATCGGCCTGCTGATGGACGACACCCAGGCCTGGGCGCTGGCCCGGTCTTACGACGAAATGGTGTCGCAGCTGACACTGGCGGTCGACCTTGCCGGCATCATGATCTGGCGCCACGACCTCGCCACCCAGCGCATGCACTACAACGCGCAGGGCTTCTCGATGCTGGAGCGCGCGCCCGTGCCCGAAGGCTTGTCGATGGACGAGGTGCGTGCGCTGGTGCATCCCGACGACCTGCCCCAGGTGGTGGCCTCGGCCGAAGCGGCGCTGCGCAGCGACCGCCCGGTGGACTTCGAAGCGCGCTACCGCCGCAGCGACGGCCGCTACCGGGCGATCCTGCTGCGGCGTGCGGTGCAACGCGACGCCGACGGCCGGCCGCTGGCCTTCATCGGCGTTGCACTCGACATCACCGATCGCCAGGAGGTCTCGCGCCGCGCCGTCGAGCTGGGCCGCCGCTTCGAGCTGGCCACACGCGCCGCCGGCATCGGCTACTGGAGCCTGGAAGACCCGCAGGAGCGGCCACGCTGGAGCGACCAGTTGCGCGCCATCCACGGCCTGCCACTGGCCGACCCGGCGCCGACCATGCGCGACTGGCTCGACCACAGCGTGCACCCCGAAGACCGCGACGACGTGAGACGCCGCTTCAAGGACTGGGAGAAAAGCGGCCGCAGCAACCTCGAAGCCGACTTCCGCATCGTGCGCAGCGACGGCCAGGTGCGCCACCTCATCACCCATTCCCGCGTCGAAGGTGGCAGCGAGCCGCAGGCGCTGCTGTTCGGCTTGGTGATCGACGTCACCGAACGGCGCAGCGTCGAGATGGCCTTGCGCCAGGCCGCCGAACGTGCGGCGCTGGCCGCGCGCGGCGCCGGCATCGGCGCCTGGGAGGTCGACCTGCGCGAGAACATCGTCTATTGGGATGAGCAGATGTGGCGGCTGCGCGGCCTGAAGCCGCGGGCGCAGCCGCCGTCGGCCGAAGAACGGCTGGCCATGGTGCTCGAAGCCGACCGGCCCGCGGTGGCCGGCCTCAACAACGACATCATCGAGGGCGACGGGCCGACGAACCACGAGTTCCGCATCGTGCTGCCCGACGGGCATGTGCGCTGGCTGGCCTCGCGCTCGATGCCGGTATTCGACGACAGCGGCCGCCTGGTGCGCCGCATCGGCGTCAACTGGGACGTCACCGACAGCCGCACGGCCGAAGCCGTGCGCCAGGAACGCGAGATCGCGCAGCGCGAGAGCCAGCGCAAGTCGAAGTTCCTCGCCCGCATGAGCCATGAATTGCGCACGCCGCTGAACGCGGTGCTCGGTTTTGCCCAGCTGCTGCTGGCCGAGGACACCGGTGCCGACAACGCCGCGGCCGGCCGGCGGCGCCGGCTGGAGCACATCCGCGGCGCCGGCCAGCACCTGCTGGAACTGATCAACGACGTGCTCGACCTCTCCAGCCTGGAAGGCGGCGAGGTCCGCATCGCCCTGCAGCCGGTGCAGCTGGCGCCGCTGATCGCCCAGACGCTGCCGCTGCTGGAGCCGCAGCTGCGTGAACGCAAGGTGCAGCTCGTCACCGGCGCGCTCGACGGCGTGCCGCTGGCCGACGCGACGCGGCTGCGCCAGATCCTGCTGAACCTGCTCAGCAACGCCATCAAGTACAACCGCGACGGCGGCCGTGTCACCGTCGACGCCGTGCGCCGCGGCGAACATGTGCTGGTGCGTGTGGCCGACACCGGCCGCGGCATGACCGACCTGCAGATGCGCCACCTGTTCGAGCCCTTCAACCGCCTCGGGCTGGAAAACGAAGGCATCCAGGGCAACGGCATCGGGCTGGCGATCGTGAAGGCGCTGGTCGAACGCATGGGCGGCTCGGTGCATGTGGACAGCACGCTGGGCGTCGGCAGCACCTTCGAGCTGCGCCTGCCCGACGCGTCGGGCAAGGCCGCGCCGGCGCCGCCGGCGCTGGTGAGCAGCCGGCCGATTCCGCTGGCCGACAGCGAGCGGCCGCCGCGCGGACGGCTGCTCTACATCGAAGACAACCCGGTCAACGCGCTGATCATCTCGGAGCTGATCGCGCGCCGTGCCGACCTGCGGCTGCACATCGCCGAAGACGGCCTCAGCGGCGTGGCGAAGGCGCAGGAACTGCGGCCCGACCTGGTGTTGCTGGACATGCAGCTGCCCGACATCGACGGCCACGAAGTGCTGCGCCGGCTGCGCGCCGATGCCGGCACGGCCAACATCCCCGTCATCGCGCTGTCGGCCAACGCGATGCCCGACGACATCGACCGCGCGCTGCGCGCCGGCATGTCCGACTACTGGACCAAACCGCTCGACTTCCGCGCTTTCATGGCTTCGATCGAGGCCTTGTTCGGCCCCGGTTGAAGCGCCGTCAGGCCGCCTCGGTCACCAGGCCACGTTTTTTCAGCAGCGGCTGCACGGTGGCGGCACGGCCGCGGAAAGCGGCAAACGCCGCGCCCGGTTCCAGGCTGTTGCCGCTGGCGTAGATGAAACGCTGCAGCGCCTGCGCCACACGCGGGTCGAACGGGTTGCCGGCCTCCTTGAAGGCGTCGTAGCCGTCGGCGTCCAGCACCTCGGCCCACAGGTAGACGTAATACCCGGCGGCGTAGCTGGAGCCCGAGAACAGGTGCTGGAAGTGCACCAGCCGGTGGTTCAGCCCGACACCCGGCGGCAGGCCTTGTTCACGCAGCAGCTGGGCTTCGAAGGCACACAGGTCGGCCGGTGGTTCGGCATCCGGCAAGGCGTGCACGGCCATGTCGACGATGGCGCTGGCGGTGTAGCGCACGGTCTCGTAACCCTGGTTGAACTGGCGCGCCGCGTGCATGCGGCGGATCAGGTCGTCGGGGATCACGGCACCGGTCTGCCAGTGGCGCGCATGTTTCTTCAGCACCTCGGGCTCGGTGATCCAGTGTTCGAAGATCTGCGACGGCAGCTCGACAAAGTCGCGCAGCACCTGGGTGCCCGAGAGGCGGTCGAAAGTGACGTTCGACAGCAGCCCGTGCAGGCCGTGGCCGAACTCGTGGAACAGCGTGCGGGCGTCGTCCAACGACAGCAAGGTGGGCTCACCCGCCGCGCCTTTGGCGAAGTTGTTGTTGTTCAGGATCAGCGGCACCTGGAGGCCGCCGTTTTTGCTCTGCCAGCGCAGCGCACTCATCCAGGCGCCGCTGCGCTTGGACGGCCGCGCGAAGTTGTCCTGCTGGAACACACCCACCAGCGCACCGCCGGCGTCGAAGACCTCGTAGGCCTTGACGTCCGGGTGGTAGACCGGCAGGTCGTCGCGGGCGCTGAAGCGCAGGCCGAACAGGCGCTGCGCGCAGTCGAACGCGGCCTGCACCATGTTCTCGAGGCGGAAGTACGGCTTGACCTCGGCGTCGTCGAGTGCGTAACGCTGCTGGCGCACTTTCTCGGCCCAGAAGCGCCAGTCCCAGGCTTCGATCTCGCCCGTGGCTTGTTCGGCATCCATCACCTCGCGCAAGGCCGCGTGTTCACGCTGCACGGCCGCCAGCGCCCGTGGCCAGACCTCGTCGAGCAAGCCCTGCACGGCGCTGCGTTGGCCGGCCATCGTGTCGGTGAGCGCGTGGTCGGCGAAGCTGGCATGGCCGTGCAGCCGCGCCTGTTCGTTGCGCAGCTTCAGGATCTGCCGCGCCACCTCGCGGTTGTCGTGTTCGCCGGGCTGTTCGCCGCGGCCGGTCCAGGCACGCCAGGCCTGTTCACGCAGGTCGCGCCGGGCCGAGAAGGTGAGGAAGGGCACGACGAGCGAACGCGACAGTGTGATCACATGGCCCGCCACACCGCGGTCCACCGCCGCCTGGCGCGCCGCGGCGCGCACGAAGCCGGGCAGGCCGGCGAGATCGGCTTCGCTCGTCAGCACCAGTTGGAAGGCCGATTCGTCGTGCAGCACGTTCTGCGAAAAACGGGTCGTCAGCGCCGCCAGCGCTTCCATCACCTGGGCGTAGCGCTTCTGCGCGGCAGGCGCCAGCTGGGCACCGGCGCGCACGAAGTCCAGGTGCACACGTTCGAGCAGCCGCCGCGGCTCGGGCGCCAGGCCCAGGCTGTCGCGGCGCCGGTACAGCGTGTCGACACGCGCAAACAGCGCCGCGTCCATGTAGATCGCGCTGCTGTGCGCCGCCAGCGGCGCGGCCATTGCACGCTGCACGGCCTGCAGCGCGGGGCTGGTTTCCGACGCGGCGAGGTTGTAGAACACCGAGCCGATGTTGGCCAGCAGCCGGCCGCTGCGGTCGAACGCCGCCAGCGTGTTGTCGAAGCTCGGCGCTTCGGCCAACGTGGCGATGGCCTGCAGCTCGGCGCGGTGCTGCTGCATCGCGGCCTGGAAGGCGGGCGTGAAGTGGCCGGGCTCCAGCAGCGCAAACGGCGGCAGGCCGTGCGGCGCCGTCCAGGGCGCGAGCAGCGGGTTCGGCAACGGGTTGGGGAACGAAGGGGTGTCGGTCATGTTCCGCCTCATTCGCCGCGCTTGATGGCCGCCTCGTCGTCTTCCTTGTAGCGACGTTCCGCACACTCACCGTGCCAGGTCTCGCGTTCGGCGTTGACGGTCTTGACACGTTCGGTCATCGCGGCGTTGCGGCGGTTCCAGTCGACACCCCGTTCGTCCAGCGCCTTGGCACGGGTGTTGTAGGCGTTGATGACCTGTTCTGCGGCCGCAGCCACCTGGCCGCGTTCTGCGTCCAGCTGCGGCTGCAGCTTCTGCAGCTCGGTGCGCTCCACGTCGAGTGCGCGGCGTTCACGCTCGGCCGCCATGCCGGAGGCATCGGCCGCCGCGGTGGCGCGTTCGTTGTACTTGGCGGCACGCTCGCCGTAGGCCTTGTAGCGGGTGTTGAAGTCCGTCAGGTTCTGGCGTGCGGCATCGACCTTGGTGCGGTCGGCCTTCAGCGTTTCCTGGTCGGCCAGCAGCGCCTGCTTCTCGCCTTCCAGGGGCGCACGCTCGGTCTCGATCTGCTTGACACGTGCGGTCAACGCCTCCTGGCGCTTCATGCACGAGCGCAACTCGTCGCGGGTCAGCAGCTTGCCGGTGCCGGTGCCGCCGCCCAGCGACAGCGTCTTTGCCGGCGCCGCGGTGGGCGTCGCCGGGGCCGCGGCCGCCGCGGGCTTGGTGGTCTTGGCCGGCGGATTGGTCTGCGCCTGGGCCCCGGTGAGGGCCAGCGCGGACACGAAGAACACGGCCGCTGTACGGCCGGTTGCAACGGATCGGGTCATGAAGCAGTCCTTGGATCGGGTTGCCGGGCCGCGCCGGCGAAGGCCGCAATGATGCCATCGGCAGCAAATCCCCAAGCCAGCCTTGCCGGCCGCTGTGGCACAGTGTGCGGCTCGGCCTGTGCCGCGCCCGCTGTCCCCCATGGCACTCAAATCCACCGTCTACAAGGCCGCGCTGCAGATCGCGGACATGGACCGCGCGCTCTACGCGGACCATGCACTCACCGTCGCGCTGCACCCCTCGGAAACCGAAGAACGCATGATGGTGCGGCTGCTCGCGTTTGCGCTGCAGGTCGACCCCGACGACGACCACGGCCAGCTGCAGTTTGCCCGCGGCCTCTCCGACACCGACGAGCCCGACCTCTGGCAACACGACCTGACCGGCCGGCTGCTGCACTGGATCGACGTCGGCCAGGTCGACGACCGCCGGCTTGTCAAGGCCTGCGGCCGCGCCGACCGCGTCACGCTGTACGCCTACGCCAGCGCGGTGCCGGTGTGGTGGGCCGGCATCGAGAACAAGCTCACAAGGCTGCGCAACCTGCAGGTCTGGCAGCTGCCGGCGGCCGAAAGCCAGGCACTGGCGGCGCTGGCCGAACGTTCGATGCAACTGCAGGTGACGGTCCAGGACGGCAATGTCTGGGTCGGCAACGGCGACCGCAGCGTCGAAGTGACGCCGGTGCTGCTGTTCGGCAAGGAATCGGTGCGCAAGTGAATCCACAAGTGAACCCTCAAGACCCCTACCTCTGGCTCGAAGACGTGCTCGGCGAACAGGCTCTGGCCTGGGTGCGCGCGCGCAACGCCGAGAGCGAAGCCGTGCTGCAGGCCGCGCCACGTTTTGCCGAGACCCGCGATGCCATTCGCGAAGTGCTCGATTCGCGCGAGCAGATCCCCTACATCGCGCGCCGCGGCGACGCCTTCTACAACTTCTGGCGCGACGCCGAACACCCCCGTGGCCTCTGGCGGCGCTGCTCGCTGGCCGAGTACCGCAAGGCCGAACCTGCCTGGGAAACCGTGCTCGACCTCGACGCGCTCGGCCGTGCCGAAGGCGAGAACTGGGTCTGGGCCGGCGCACGTGCCCACGGCCCGACCTACCGCCATGCGCTGGTGTCGCTGTCGCGCGGCGGCGCCGACGCCAGCGTCGTGCGCGAGTTCGACCTGGTCGAGAAACGTTTCGTCGACGGCGGCTTTGTGCTGCCCGAAGCCAAGTGCAGCGTCGACTGGATCGACGACAACACGGTTTATGTCGCCACCGACTTCGGCCCCGGTTCGCTCACCGATTCGGGCTATCCGCGGGTGGTGAAACGCTGGCCGCGCGGCCAGGCGCTGGCCGACGCGGTGACGGTCTTCGAAGCCGAACCGGGCGACATCCGCGCTGCCGTCAGCGTCGACCACACACCGGGCTACGAGCGCACGCTGTTCCTGCGCATGACCGATTTCTACAACAACCGGCTCTGGTTGTTGCAAGGCGAGGCGCTGGTCGAAGTCGACAAACCCAGCGACGCTTCACTCGCCTTCTGGCGTGAACACCTGCTGCTGGAGTTGCGCAGCGACTGGACAGTGGCCGGCGCCACCTGGCCGCGCGGTAGCCTGCTGGTGGCCGACGCCGCTGCCTACCAACGCGGCGAGCGCCGCTTCGAAGCGCTGTTCACGCCCACCGCCACCGCGTCGCTGGCCGGCTACACCGCTACCCGCAGCACGCTGCTGCTGAACGTGCTGGACAACGTGGCCAGCCGGCTGACGACCTGCAGGCCGGCCGCCGGCGGCTGGCAGCAAGCGCCACTGGACGCACCGCACCCGGGCACGCTGTCGGTGACGGCGTTGCACGACGAACTGCTGGCCGACGACGCACTCGCCGAAGCCTATCTGCTGAACTACACCGACTTCCTGACCCCCGACTCGCTGATGCTCGGTGAACTCGGCCGGCCGGGGCACGAGACGCTGAAGTCGCGGCCGGCGTTTTTCGACAGCACCGGCCTGCGTGTCGAACAGCGTTTTGCGCCCAGCGCCGACGGCACGCAGGTGCCCTACTTCGTCGTCTGGCCCGCCGGCGCGGCGGCCGACGGCAGCAACCCGACCCTGCTCTACGGCTACGGTGGTTTCGAAGTCTCGATGCAGCCGTCCTATTCGGGCACCACCGGCCGCAGCTGGCTCGCGCGCGGCGGCGTCTACGTGCTGGCCAACCTGCGCGGCGGCGGCGAGTTCGGCCCCGGCTGGCACCAGGCGGCGGTGCGTGAACACAAACAACGCAGTTACGACGATCTGGCGGCGGTGGCCGAAGACCTGGTGCGCCAGCGTGTCACGCGGCCGGAAAAACTCGCCATCGAAGGCGGCAGCAATGGCGGCCTGCTGGTCGGTGCGGTGATGCTGCAACGGCCCGAGCTGTTCAATGCCGTCGTCTGCATGGTGCCGCTGCTCGACATGCAGCGTTACCACCGGCTGCTGGCAGGCGCATCGTGGATGGCCGAATACGGCAACCCCGACGACGCCGGGGACTGGGCCTTCATCTCGCGTTACAGCCCCTACCAGAACGTGAAGCCGGGCGCCAAGCTGCCCACCGTGCTGTTCACCACCTCGACCCGCGACGACCGTGTGCACCCCGGCCATGCACGCAAGATGGCGGCGCGCATGCTCGAACAAGGCCACCCGGTGCTCTACTGGGAAAACCTGGAAGGCGGCCATGGCGGCGCCGCCGACAACGCCCAGCGGGCGCAGATGATGGCGCTGGAGAACAGCTTCCTGTGGCGCCAGCTCGGCTGACCTGGGTCGACGACGAGACCCAGGCGCTGCCGCCCGCCAGCAGCGCCCTGGGCGAGGACTCCGACGCACCCGGCCTGGTGGCGGCCGGCGGGCGTGTCACGCCGGCGCGGCTGGAAGAGGCGTACCGCCTGGGCATCTTCCCCTGGTACAGCGTCAACCAGCCGGTGCTGTGGTGGAGCCTGGACCCGCGCATGGTGCTGCCGGTTGCCGAGTTCAAGCTCTCGGCATCGCTGAAGAAAACGCTGCGCCGTTTTGTCCGCACACCCGGCTGCGAGGTGCGCATCGACAGTGCGTTCCACGATGTCATCACAGCCTGCGCCGGCACGCCGCGTGAAGGCCAGGACGGCACCTGGATCGTGCCGGCGATGCTGGACGCCTACGTGCGCTGGCACCGGCTGGGCCGGGTGCACAGCGTCGAGACCTGGATCGACGGTGAACTCGCCGGCGGCCTCTACGGCGTCGGCATCGGCCGCATGTTTTACGGCGAATCGATGTTCGCGCGCCGCACCGACGCGTCGAAGATCGCCTTGTGCGCGCTGATCTGCTTCGCACGTTGCCACGGCATCGCGCTCATCGACTGCCAGCAGAACACGCGCCATCTGGCCTCGTTCGGCGCCCGCGAGATCACGCGCGCCGACTTCGTCGCCCACGTTGCAATGGCCACGCAGGCGCCGGAGATCGCCGATTGGACCTATCATCCTGCGATGTGGGACTGGCTGCTCGTGCCTTGAGCCGAGGCCTTGAGCCCACCCGTCCCAGGGAAGACTTGAGCGTGACGCATCCCAAAGAGCTTCCACTCTCATCGCTGCAGTTTTATGCCACGGCGCCGTACCCGTGCAGCTATCTGCCGGGCAAACAGGCGCGCTCGCAGGTGGCCACGCCCAGCCACCTGATCCACGCCGACGCCTATTCCGGCCTGGTCGCCAACGGCTTTCGCCGCAGCGGCATGTTCACGTACCGGCCCTACTGCGACGGTTGCCGCGCCTGCGTGCCGCTGCGTGTGCCGGTGGCGGGTTTCGAAGCCACACGCAGCCAGCGCCGCGCCTGGAAGGCCCACTCGAACCTGAAGGCTCGGGTGCTGCGCCTGGGTTTCATTCCCGAGCACTACCAGCTCTACCTGCGTTACCAGAGCGGCCGCCACAGCGGCGGCGGCATGGACCACGACAGCGTCGACCAGTACACCCAGTTCCTGCTGCAAAGCCGCGTCAATTCGCGCTTGGTCGAGTTCCGCGAACCCGGTGTCGACGGTGCGCCCGGCGCGCTGAAGATGGTGAGCATCCTCGACGTGCTCAACGACGGCATCTCTGCCGTCTACACCTTCTACGAACCCGAGCCGCAAAAGAGCTACGGCACCTACAGCGTGCTCTGGCAGATCGAGCAGACCAAGCTGCTGAAACTGCCGCATGTCTACCTGGGTTACTGGATCGGCGAGAGCCCGAAGATGGCCTACAAGATCCAGTTCGGGCCCTACCAGGTGTTGCTGGATGGGCGCTGGCAGCCGCCCCCACCGCCGCCCGCGGCCGATCAGCCGACGTAGCGCCAGCGCTCGCCGTCGGCGCTGGCTTCGCCGTCCTGCTGCAGCTTCAGCAGATGGGCCAGCAACGAACGCCGCGCCACCGGGTACAGCGCCGGCGGCACGTCGGCATAAACCTCGGGCAGCAGCGCCGCCAGATCGGCTTCGCGCTGGTGCTGCAAGGCCGCACGCACGCGGTCTTCGCGTTTCAGCCGGTGCGCGATCAGCCCACGCAGCACGGCATGCGGCTCGGCGACGAGGAACCCATGGCCGGGCGCCAGCCAGTCCAGATCTTCGTCAAGCAATGCCGCCAAGGCGCGCAGGTAGGCCGCCATGTCGCCGTCGGGCGGGTTGATGACGACGGTGGAGCCCTGCATCACATGGTCGCCGGTGAAGAGCAGCTTCTCTTCTTCGAGCAGGTAACAGAGGTGGTTCGAGGCGTGGCCGGGGGTGTGCACCACCCGCAGTGTCACGCCCTCGGCGACCGCAATGCGCTCGCCATGACGCGGCTGGTGTTGCGGCACGAAGCTGTCGTCCTGGCCTTGCGGGTGCTCGGCCACCCGGCCCCAGACCGGCGCGCCGGTGGCCGCGGCAAGAGCGGCGGCGCCAGGTGAATGGTCGCGGTGGGTGTGGGTGACGAGGATGCGGGTGATGCGGCCCTGCACCGAGGCCACGGCCGCCAGCATCGCCTGCAGGTGCACAGCATCGTCGGGGCCGGGGTCGATGGCGGTCCAGCTGTCGCCGGCGCCGACGAAATAGGTGTTGGTGCCAGGGCCTGTCATCACGCCAGGGTTGGGCGCTGTGACACGCAAGATGCGCGGCGACAGCCGCACGGCGCGGCCGGCGACGAGGTCACGGGCCACGTCGCCGCGGCCCGTCGGGTCGAGGTGGCCGATCTCGGCATACGGCAGTTCGTCGGGCAGCACCACCACACGGCTGCCGTCGCGCGAGCGCGCCGCACGTGGCATCGTCAGGCGGATGGTTTCGCGCGCATGGGCTTCTTCGAGCGCCGCACTGGCGCTGGCAAACCGCGCCAGGTCCTGCAGCGTGCGGCGTGTCACCGGCAGCAGCTTCAGCGCACGTTCGGGCGACAGCGCGGCCTGCGGCGTCAGCCACATCAGCTCGACCGCTTCGCCGTAGTCGGCCACCGCCTGCTGGCCCGCGGGTGCAGCGGCAGCGAAGAAACGCGTGTCGAAACGTTTGGGCGTGCCCGGCGGTGTCAGCCAGTGGCTGTAATACGCCACGCCCTGCAGATTCCAGCGCCTGCCGAATGCGCTGGCGAACTCGGCGGCACCGGCTTCGCCGCGCTGCAGCCGGTCGCGCCAGGGCTCGGCCGTTGCGGCCTCGAGTTCGCCGTCCAGCAGCAGCAGGCCGACCTCTTCGAAACACTCTCGCAGCGCTGCGATCGCGTAGTCGAGTGCCCCTTCGCTGACGCCGAAGCGGCGGCTCAGCGCGGCGTCATCGCCGCCAAGCACATGGCCATGGGCCTGGCGGTCGCGGGCATCGACGACACCACCGGGGAAGACACAGGCGCCGCTGCGCTGGTCGCCGTCACGTTCGGCCCGGCGCAGCATCAGCACCTCCATGCCGGCATCGCTGTCGCGCAGCAGGATCAACGACGCCGCAGGGCGGGCATCGGCCGGGATCGTGTAGCTCATCGCGCCACCCCGCTGGCCTGCAGCGCGGCAATCTCGTCGGCCCCAAAGCCGGCTTCGGCCAGCACCTCGGCCGTGTGTTCGCCGACGCTCGGCGCCGGCCGCGGCGGCGCCGCACGGCTGCGGTCGAACCTGGGCGCCGGGCCTGGTTGCACAACACCGTCGAGCGTGACGAAGGCCTCGCGTTCACGTGCATGGCGGTGCAGCGGCGCTTCTTCGATGCTCAGCACCGGCGCAAAACAGGCGTCGCTGCCTTCGAGCACAGCACACCAGGCGTCGCGGGTTTTTGTCTGCACGACGGCGGCGATCGCCTCGCGCATCTCGGGCCAGAGCCGGCGGTCGTACTGGCGTTGGACAAAACGTTCGTCGAGGCCGAGCTTGGCCGCCAGTTCGGCAAAGAACTTCGGCTCCAACGCGGCCAGCGCGACATGGCGGCCATCGCTGGTTTCGTAGGTGTCGTAGAACGGCGCGCCGCCATCCAGCAGGTTGGCGCCACGCGGCGCGCCCCAGCTGCCGCCGGCCTGCAGGCCGTAAAAGATCGACATCAGCGACGCGGCGCCGTCGACCATCGCAGCATCGACCACCTGGCCCTGCCCCGAGCGCTGGCGTTCGAACAGCGCCGCCATCAGGCCGAAGGCGAGATACAGCGCGCCGCCGCCGTAGTCACCCACCAGGTTCAGCGGCGGCACCGGCTTGCCGCCGGCCGGGCCGATGCCATGCAGGGCGCCCGTGAGCGCGATGTAGTTCAGGTCGTGCCCGGCAGCGCCGGCCAGCGGGCCGGTCTGGCCGAAACCCGTCATGCGGCCGTAGACCAGGCCCGGGTTGCGCACCTGGCAATCGGCTGGGCCGAGGCCCAGGCGCTCGGCGACACCCGGCCGCCAGCCTTCGATCAACACATCGGCGCGGTCGGTCAGGCGCAGCACGGCGTCGCGCCCGGCGGGTGCTTTCAGGTCCAGCGCCACCGAGCGGCGGCTGCGTGCGTTGACATCGTGGCGCTTGTCCATCGTCACGCCCAGGCCGCTGGCTTCGAGCCGGTCGACCCGCACGACATCGGCGCCCTGGTCGGCCAGCAGCATCGCGCACATGGGGCCCGGCCCGATGCTGGCGAGTTCGACCACGCGCAATCCGTCAAGAGGTCCCATCGACACCACATCCCCGCGCGGACCCGTCCGCGCAACGGCTCAGAGTTTGCCTGAGCGCAGTCTTTGCAGTCTTGCCGCCAGCGCCTGCACCTCGGGCGCCACCGGCGCCATCGCGGCATCGGTCGCCAGCACTGCGCGCAACAGCCGGCGCAGCGTCTCGGGCTGCGGCGTCAGCGGGCCGAAGAAACGCACACCGCCGGGGCCGGCGACCAGCAGGGTCGGGAAGGTCTCGACATCGATGTCGCCGACGAGATCGGCTTCGTCCTCGATGTCGATCCAGCGCACCGGCAGGCCCGGGTGTTCGGCAGCGACGGCTTCGAGCACCGGCCGGTAGCCGTCGCAGGTGCGGCACCAGCCGGCGCACAGGCAGGCCAGCCACAGGGATTCACTGTGCATGGGGCGTGACTCTAGGCGATGGGCTCTAGACTCGCGGCCCATGCATGCATTTGCCCCTCTGCGCCGGCTGCTCGCCGCGACCCTGCTGCTCGGCGCTGCGGCCGCCGAACCCGCCTCGCTGGCGCCGGTGGCCGGCCAGAACGGCATGGTCGTCACCGCCCAGCACCTGGCCACACGCATCGGTGTCGATGTGCTGAAAGCCGGCGGCAACGCCGTCGATGCCGCCGTCGCGGTGGGTTACGCGCTGGCCGTCGTCTACCCGGCGGCCGGCAACCTGGGCGGCGGCGGTTTCATGACGCTGCAGCTGGCCGACGGCCGCCGCAGCTTCATCGACTTCCGCGAGAAGGCCCCCGCGGCGGCGCGCGCCAACATGTTCCTCGGCCCCGACGGCGAGGTCGTCAAGGGCCTGAGCACCCGCGGCCACCTCGCCGTTGCCGTGCCCGGCACGGTGGCGGGGCTGGAGCTGGCGCGCAGCAAGTACGGCAGCCTGTCGCGGCTGCTGCTGATGTCGCCGGCCATCCGCCTGGCCGACGAAGGTTTTGTGCTCGAACAGGGTGATGTCGACATCTTCGCCGGGGCTACCGAAGACCTGAAGGCCGACGCGTCGTCGGCCGCCATCTTCCTGGACCGCGGCGAGCCCTTTGCCGCCGGCGGCCGGCTGGTGCAGAAAGACCTGGCGCGCACGCTCAAGCGCATCGCCGAAGAAGGCACGGCGGGTTTCTACCGCGGCACCGTGGGCGCGGCGCTGGTGGAGGCCAGCAAGGCTGGCGGCGGCATCATCACCAGCGCCGATCTGGAGGCCTACACCGCGCGTGAACTGAAACCGATCGAATGCGACTACCGCGGCTACCGCATCGTTTCGGCGCCGCCGCCGAGTTCGGGCGGCGTCATCGTCTGCGAGATGCTCAACGTGCTCGAAGCTTATCCGCTGCAGGCCTGGGGCTTCCGCGCCGCCAAGGCCGTGCACGTGCAGATCGAGGCGATGCGCCATGCCTATGTCGACCGCAACAACGAACTCGGCGACCCCGATTTCGTCAGCAACCCCATCGTGCGCCTGACCGACAAGGCCTACGCGGCGAAGATCCGCGCCGCCATCGACCCGGCACGCGCCGGCGACTCGTCGGCGCTGCGCCCGGGCGAGCCGCCGCACGAAGGCAGCAACACCACGCACTACTCCATCGTCGACCGCTTCGGCAACGCCGCGGCCGTGACTTACACGCTGAACAACTGGTTCGGCGCGCGTGTCACCGCGGCCGGCACCGGCGTGCTGCTGAACAACGAGATGGACGACTTCAGCGTCAAGGCCGGCGTGCCCAACCTCTACGGCCTGGTGCAGGGCCGGGCCAATGCCATCGCGCCGGGGAAACGGCCGCTGTCGTCGATGAGCCCGACCATCGTCACCAAGGACGGCCAGGTCGTGATGGTGCTGGGCACACCCGGCGGCAGCCGCATCATCACGACCGTGCTGCACACGCTGATCAACGTCATCGACCATGGCATGAACATCCAGGAAGCGGTGGACGCGCCGCGTTTCCACCAACAATGGCTGCCTGAGACGACCAACCTCGAACCCTTTGCGCTGAGCCCCGACACGCAGCAGATCCTGCTCGGCATGGGCCACCGTTTTGCCGACGCTCAATCGGCCAACCATGTGGCTGCGATCCTCGTCGGCGCGCCTTCGCTGGCCGGCAAGCCGGTGGCCGGCCAGCGTTTCTACGGCGCCAACGACCCGCGGCGCAACACCGGGTTGGCCCTGGGTTACTAGCTCCCAGGTACGATTCGGGTTGTCCCTGATCCAAAAACGCTGCGATGAGTGCCTTCAACGAAGAACGTGTGTTGACGGTCCACCACTGGACCGACCGCCTGTTCACCTTCACCACCACCCGCGACCCGGCGCTGCGCTTTTCCAACGGCCATTTCACGATGATCGGCCTGCGTGTCGACGGCAAGCCGCTGCTGCGCGCCTACAGCATCGTCAGCCCGAACTACGAAGAACACCTCGAGTTCCTCAGCATCAAGGTGCCCGACGGCCCGCTCACCTCGCGCTTGCAGCACATCCAGGTCGGCGACACCGTCATCGTCGGCAAGAAGCCGACCGGCACGCTGGTGGCCGACTACCTGCTGCCGGGCAAACGGCTGTACCTGCTGGGCACGGGCACCGGCCTGGCGCCGTTCATGAGCATCATCCGCGACCCCGAGATCTACGATCGTTTCGAGCACATCGTGCTGGTGCACGGCGTGCGCGAGGTCGACGAGCTGGCGTATCACGACCTGGTCACCAAGACGCTGCCGGAACACGAGTTCCTGGGCGAGCTGGTGAAGAACCAGCTGCTCTACTACCCGACGGTGACACGCCAGGCGTACCGCAACATGGGCCGCATCACCGAGGTCATCGCCACCGGCAAGCTGTTCGAAGACCTCGACCTGCCGAGCCTGGACCCCATCCACGACCGCGTGATGATCTGCGGCAGCCCGGCCATGCTGCACGACCTGAAGCACATGCTCGAAGGCCGCGGCTTCAAGGAAGGCAACACCTCGACACCGGGCGACTTCGTCATCGAACGCGCCTTTGCCGAGAAATGACGCGCGCTGCCGCCCTGCTGCTGCTACTGGCCTGCCTGACCTGCCAGGTGGGCTGCAGCAGCGTCGGCCGCGACGAACGTCTGCCCGACCCGGTGGTGCTGCGCACCAGCAATTCCACCATCTGGACGACGGAAGAGAGCATGGCGGCAGCGGCCGCCGCCGAAGCCGCAAAAGCGCAGGCAGAGCAGGCAGCGCGAGCCGCACGCCAGCGCCAACCGGCGCCGCCCGCGCCCGTGGCGCAGTCGCGAGTGACGCCGGTGGAAACGACCAGCGGCCCGGTGGCCGCCGCATTGCCACCGCGCCAGGCGGACACCCAGCGCATCGTCTACTTCGACTTCGACCGCTTCGACATCCGCGACGAGTTCAAGTTCATGCTCGAACGGCGCGCACGTGTCTTGCTCGGCACGCCGCAGCAAGGCCTGGTCGTCGAAGGCCATGCCGACGAGCGCGGCGGCCGCGAATACAACCTGGCGTTAGGGCAGAAACGTTCCGAAGCGGTGATCCGCGCGCTGGCGCTGCTGGGGGTGCAGGAGACCCAGCTCGAAGCCGTGAGCTTCGGCGACACCCGCCCGGCCGTCGAAGGCCACGCCGAACAGGCCTGGTCGCAGAACCGCCGCGCCGAACTCAAGGACAGGTGAGTTTCCTCCCCCCAATCACTGCGGCCTCTTCGATACCCAAGAGCTTGTTCAAGCCAGCACATTGAAGCCGCGAGGCGCCGCTGACGCAGGAAGGCGACCATGAACGACGACGACATGCGCGCCGCTGCCGCCAGCAACCGCCGCCACTGGCTGGCCGGGTCAGCCGTGGCGGCGATGGCCGCCTTCTGGCCGCGGTTCGCCGCTGCCTCGCCCGACTCCGCCAGCGTGTTGACGCGGCCCATTCCGGCCAGCGGCGAAACACTGCCGCTGGTCGGCCTGGGCAGCTGGATCACCTTCAACGTCGGCAACGACGAAACAGCGCGCAACGGCTGCGCCGAGGTCGTGCGCGCCTTCTTCGCAGCCGGCGGCCGGCTGATCGACAGCTCGCCGATGTACGGCTCGTCGCAGCCGACCATCGGCCATGCGCTGCAGCGCATCGGCCGGCCGGCCGCGCTGTTCTCGGCCGAGAAGGTGTGGGTCGGCGACGCGACGAGTGGCGCGGCGCAGATGGAGGCATCACGCGCCTTCTGGGGCGTGCCGCGGCTGGACCTGATGCAGGTGCACAACCTGCTGGCCTGGCAGGAACACCTGCCGCGGCTGCTGGCGATGAAGGCCGCCGGCAGCCTGCGTTATATCGGTGTCACCACCTCCGAAGGCCGGCGCCATGCCGAGATCGAGCAGATCCTGCGCACCCAGCCGATCGACTTCGTCCAGATCAGCTACAACCTGCTCGACCGCGAGGTCGAGCAGCGCATCCTGCCGCTGGCGCAGGAGCGGCGTGTCGCCGTCATCGTCAACCGCCCGTTCCGCGAAGGCCGGCTGCTCGACGCGCTGCGGCGCCACCGGCTGCCAGGCTGGGCCGCCGAGATCGACTGCGATGGCTGGGCCCAGGTGGCGCTGAAGTTCGTGGTCTCGCACCCTGCCGTGACCTGCGCCATCCCCGCCACCAGCCAGGTGGCGCATGTGCGCCAGAACATGGGCGCGGCGCGCGGCCGGCTGCCCGACGCGGCCCTGCGCGCGCGCATGGCCGCCGAGGTCGCCGCACTCTGAGTCGCGCCATGAGCGAGTGGTGGACCTACCGCCCGTCCGACTTCCTGATGTTCGCGCCGCGGACCTACTGGCGCTTGTTCGAGTTGCACAACGCAGCCTGGTGGCCGGCACAGCCGCTGCTGGTGCTGGCCGGCCTGGGCTGGTTGTTGTGGGCGCTGCGGCGCAGGCCGATGGCGCTGCGCGCCGGCGCCGCGGGCCTGGCTGCGGCCTGGGCCTTCGTCGCGGTGGCGTTCCTGCTGCCGCGTTACGCGCCTATCAACTGGGCCGCGTCGGGATTCGCCGTCGTCTTCATCGTGCAGGCGCTCGGTCTGGCCGCGCTGGCGACACGCGCCGACCTGCAGCAAGCGCCGCCTGGCCCGCGCCGCCGCATCGGCGCACTGCTGTGCGGCTGGGCCTTGCTGGGCCACCCGCTGCTGGCGCCAGCCTTCGGCCGGCCCTGGCTGCAGGCTGAGTTCTTCGGCCTCGCGCCGGACCCGACGGTGATCGCGACGCTCGGCTTGCTGCTCATTGCGCGCGCCGCGGGCCGTGTCACGCGCTGGCTGCTGTGGCTCCTGTGGACGCTGGCAGCGGCCTGGTGCGCCATCAGCGCCGCGACGCAGTGGACGATGGGATCGGCGCAGGGCTGGGTTGTGTTCGCGGCGGCACTGGTGGCGCTGGTGGCAGGGTTGCGACGCCGTGGCCCGCCGATGCGCCGTTAGGAGTCCGCGCAGACCTTGCGCGCTCAGGGGCCGGCGCGGGGCGGGTGATGTAGCGGCACCGCTGTGGCGCGCTCGCGTTCCGCGCCGGGGCGCGAGGCCTGCACCGCGGCGCGCTGGCGATAGCGGTTGAACTGCTGGTCCGCGAGCACGCCCAGCAGGATCACCGAGCCCATGACGGCGAAGTTCAGCGAGCTCGGAATGCCGAGCAGGTTGACCAGGTTCTGCAGCACCTGCAGCAAGACCGTGCCGAGTACCACGCCGAGGATCGAACCTTCGCCGCCGCGCAGCGAAAAGCCGCCCAGTACGGCGGCGGCGATCGCATACAGCTCGTAGAAACTGCCGTGCACGGCAGGCGAAATCGAGCGCGTGTACATCGCCAGCAGGATCGCCGCCAGCGCCGACAGGCCGCAGCAGATGACGTAGGCCACGATCGTGATGCGCGCGCTGGCGATGCCCGAATAGCGCGCTGCCTCCTCGTTCTTGCCGATCGCGTAGAAGTAGCGGCCCAGCACCGAACGGTGCAGCACGACCCCGGCGACGACGGTGACGATGGCCAGCACGATCAGCGTGTGTGGCACGGTGATCGTCGGCCCGTCGTGGCCGAGCAGCCGCGCCAGCGGTGCAAAGATCTCAGAGCGGCCGGCGGTCAGCCATTCCAGCATCGGAAAACTCGCGTCGAAACCGAAGCCGACGGTCGCGTCCTCGGTGTAGTAGCGCGCCGTGCCGCGATAGATCAGCAGCGCACACAACGTGACGACGAAGGGCTGGATGCCGACCTTGGCTGCCAGCACACCATGCACCAGGCCCATCAACATGCCGGCGCCGACAACGATCACCATGGCCAGCGCCCAGTGCACGTTGAGGTTGACCACGAGGTCGATGAACACCACGCCGAGCAGCGCGACGATGGCGCCAACTGACAGTTCGATGCCGCCGGTGACGATGACGAAGGCCTGTGCGATGGCCAGGATGCCGAACAGGCCGATCTGGTTGGCCGTGTTGGAGATGTTCGCGGCGAGCAGGAAGCGCGGGTTGATGATCGCGACGACGGTGCCGACGAGCAGGATCAGCAGCAGCAGCCCGAGGTCCTTCCTGAAGATCACGCCGGGCTCCCGGCCGCCGCCATGGCGGGTGTTTGCGTGGCCGCGCCGACCGCACCCACCGCCAGACGCAGCACGTTCTGTTCGCTGAACTCGGACCGGGCGAGCACGCCGCTGATGCGGCCCTCGTGCATCACCGCGATGCGATCGCACACGCCGATGACTTCTTCCATGTCCGACGAAATCATGAGGAGCGCCACGCCGCTGTCGGCAAGCTGGCGCAGCAGGCTGTAGATGTCGTTCTTGCTGCCGATGTCGATGCCGCGTGTCGGCTCGTCGAGGATGATGACTTTCGGCTCCATCGCCAGCCACTTGGCCAGCACGACCTTCTGCTGGTTGCCGCCGGACAGCACGCCGGCGGCGGTGTTCACGCTGCGCACGCGGATGTCCAGCGCCCTCTTCTGCCGTTCGGCGGTCCGCCTCTCGGCGGCCGTGGCGACGAGCCACGCAGGGGCGTTGGCGCGCAGGTTCGGCAGCGAGATGTTTTCCGCCACCGTGAAGTCGAGCAGCAAGCCGGTGCGTTTGCGGTCCTCGGGCACGAGGTAGAGGCCGCGGCTGATGGCCTCTCGCGCATCGCCGCCGATCAGGGGTTTGCCAGCCACGCGCACGTTGCCTGCCAGCAGCCGGTCGATGCCGAACAGCGCGCGCGCCAGCTCTGTGCGCCCGGCGCCGACGAGGCCGGCCAGGCCGAGGATCTCGCCTTCGGCCACGCACAGGTCGACGGTCTGCGCCGGGTGCGCCGCAGTGCACGCACCACTCACTTCGAGAGCCATGCTGCCCGGCGCGCGTGCCGGCGCCGTGTAGTTGCCCTTCAGCTCGCGACCGATCATCAGCCGGATCATCGCGGCGTGGTGAATGGTTTCGCTCTGCAACTCGCCGGCGACGCTGCCGTCGCGCAGCACGACGACGCGGTCGGCGCAGCGTTCCACCTCGGCCAGGCGATGCGAAATGAAGACGACGCCGACGCCATCGGCCTGCAGCGCGGCGATGACACGCAGCAGCCGGTCGGTCTCGGTGAGCGTCAGGCTCGATGTCGGCTCGTCCATGATGACCAGCCGCGCCGCCAGCGACAAGGCCTTGGCGATCTCGACGAGTTGCCGCTGCGCCAGCGACAGGCTCTCGACCAGGGTGTCGGGCGCGAAGTCGCAGCCCAGGCGGTCCAGCAGCGGCTGCACGCGGCGGCGCAGCGCCTGTCGGTCGACGAGCTTCAGAAAGCCGCCGGTCAGCACCTCGCGGCCGATGAAGACGTTGGCCGCGACATCGAGGTTCTCGAAGAGGTTCAGTTCCTGGTGCACGAAGGCGATGCCGGCGGCCAGCGACTGCTGCACCGTCAACGCGCGGTGCTCGACGCCACCGGTGCGGATGACGCCGGCGTCGGGCGCGACGACGCCGCCGAGCACCTTCATCAAGGTCGACTTGCCGGCGCCGTTCTCGCCGACGAGGCCGACGACCTCGCCGGCACCGACGGCGAGGCTGACGCCGTTCAAAGCGACGACGCCGGGATAACTCTTCCTGATTCCGATCAGCTCGAGAAACGGTGTTGCCATCCCGACCTCGTGGCCCGCGGTTCGCGCGCGGCTCACTTGCCCATCATCTGCTTCATGCTGGCCGTGAAGGCGTCGACGTTGCTCTTATCGATCACCTTGCCCGGCACGATGATGATGCCGTCCTTCGGCACGCCGGACTTGTTGCCTTCGAGGTGGGCGGCCATCAGCTTCATGCCGCGGTAACCCCACTCGAAAGGCTGTTGCACGACAGTGCCGGCGATCGTGCCTTCCTTCACGCCGCCCAGCGTGATCGGGTCTTCGTCGAAGCCGATGATCTTGATCTTGCCGAGCTTGCCGGTTTCTTTCAGCACCTCGTAGATGCGCGGCGTGTTGTACGAGTAGAAGCCGACAAGGCAGGCAATGTCGGCGTTGGCGGCGAGCGCGTCCTCGACGTTGCGCTTGGCGCGACCCTGGTCTATCTCGTCGCCGCGCACGTCGATCAGCTCGACCTTCGAGCCCTTGATCGTCGCCTTCACGCCTTCGATGCGCTCGCGCGCGTTGTCGGCTCCCGGCAGGCCGACGAAGCCGATGCACTTGCCGCCGTTCGGCAGCGCCTTCAGCATCAGCTTGCCGGCGTCCTTGCCCAGCTCGACGTTGGACGACCCGATGTAGGCCACGCGCTTGGACTTCGGCGCGTCGGAGTCCGTCGTGAACAGCAGTGTCTGGCCTGCCACCTTGTCCAGCCCGGTGGTCTGGTTCTTCGGGTCGACGGCGCTGACCATGATGCCGGCGACACCGGCGGCAACCAGGTCTTCCATCACACGCTGCTGCACCGCGGCTGCGGCCTGCTCGGGGTACTTGAATTGGAGGTTGTATTTCGGCAGCTCGCCCTGCGCCTTCTTGACGCCGGCCTCGGCGATCTTCCAGAAGTCCGACGCGCCGTTGACGACGAACACGAGCGACTTCTTGCCCTGCGCCGATGCGATGCCTGCGCTGCCCAACGCAATGGCAGCGGCCGCGGCGATCACGGTGAACGCGGTCACGGCCGCGAACGTCTTGCGGATCAGTTTCATGGCCTTTTTCTCCTGTTGGTCCTGATGGTCCTGATGGCGATGTGTGCAGGCGACCCGCCTGCGGGGGGTGTTGGCGGTTAGAGATAACCCGCCGTCAGATACTCCAGCCGCTCCTGCCGCGACGAGCGCGGCTGCGGTTCGATGGCGCGCTGTTCGACGTCGCGCGCCAGCTCTTCCAGCGACACGTGGCCATCGAGAATGGCGCGGCCACGTTCGCCGTCCCAGCCGGCATAACGCGCGTCGACGTGGCGCTGCAGCGCGCCGTCGGTGACCATCTTCTCGGCGACGAGCAGCGCGCGTGCGCAGAGGTCCATCGCGCCGGCGTGGGCCCAGACCAGGTCGTCGGGGTCGATCGACTGGCGGCGCAGCTTGGCGTCGAAGTTCAGCCCGCCGACACCGATGCCGCCGCCGCGCAGCACGTGGTACAGCGCCAGAGCCACTTGCTGCACGTCGTGCGGGAACTGGTCGGTGTCCCAGCCCAGCATCTCGTCGCCGCGGTTCATGTCCATCGAGCCGAACACGCCCAAGGCCTGCGCCAGCGCGATCTCGTGCTCGAAGGTGTGGCCGGCCAGCAGCGCGTGGTTCTGCTCGAGGTTGAGCTTGACGTCGTGCTCCAGGCCGTAGGTGCGCAAGAAGCCGTGCACGGTGGCGACATCGAAGTCGTACTGGTGCTTCGTCGGCTCTGACGGCTTGGGTTCGATGAGGATCTGCCCCTTGAAGCCGATCTTGTGCTTGTGCTCCACAACCATGGCCAGGAAGCGGCCCATTTGCGCCAGTTCGCGCGCGAGGTCGGTGTTGAGCAAGGTCTCGTAGCCTTCGCGGCCGCCCCACAGCACGTAGTTGGCGCCGCCCAGGCGGTGCGTCACGTCCAGCACGTTGCGCACCTGCGCCGCGGCGTAGGCGAAAACGTCGGGATCGGGGTTGGTGGCCGCGCCGGCCATGTAGCGCGGATGCGAGAACAGGTTGGCCGTGCCCCACAGCAGCTTGATGCCGGTCTCGGCCATCTTGCGTTCGAAGACATCGGCGATGCGGCCCACGTTGTCGTTCGATGCCGCCAGCGTCGCGCCTTCGGGCGCGATGTCGCGGTCGTGGAAGGTGAAGAACGGCACATCGAGGATCTGGAACAGCTCGAACGCGACGTCGGCCTTGTGCAGGGCCTGGCGCATGGCGTCGCCGCTGCCGTGCCAGGGGCGCGCGAAGGTGGCGTCGCCAAAAGGATCGGTCCCTTCGCCGACGAAGCTGTGCCAGTAGCAGACGGCGAACCGCAGCTGGTCTTCCATGCGCCGGCCGAGCACCATGCGGTCCTTGTCGTACCAGCGGTAGGCGAACGGCTCGCCGTCGTCGGCGGTGCGCTGGTCGCCACCGAAGCGCAGGCGTTGCTCGAAAGAGAAGTAGCGGCCCTGCGGGCCGGCGATAACAGGGGGGGTCGAGTTCATGCGATGTCCTGGAAATCAGTCGTTCGCGCCGCGCGACCGCAAACGGTCGAGCAGTACGGCGACGACGATGAAGCTGCCGACGAACGTGCCCTGCCAGAACGTGCTGATGCCCAGCAGCGTCAGGCTGTTGCGGATGACCTCGATCAGCGCCGCGCCAACCACGGCGCCGAAAGCGGTGCCGATGCCACCGGACAGATTGGCGCCGCCGATCACCGATGCCGCGATCACCGTCAGCTCCATCCCCTGACCGAGGCCGGTGGTGATGGTGCCCAGCCAGCCGACTTCCAGGATCCCCGTGATGCCGGCACACAAGGCGCAGAACATGTAGACGCTGACCTTCATCGCCTTCACCGGCACGCCGGTCAGCATCGCCGCACGTTCGTTGCCGCCGATGGCGAACAGGCGCCGGCCCCAGCGCGTCCAGCGGAACGCCAGGCTGGTGACGACGAGCAGCACGAGCAGGATGATCAGCGGGTTCGGGATCCTGATCGCATCGACGAAGGGCAGCGCCACTTCGACAAAGCCGCCACCCAGGGCCAGCAGTGCCGGCTGGTCGGGGCCGAAGGCATAGACCATGCGGTTGTTGGACAGCACCATCGCCAGGCTGCGCGCGATCGACAGCATGCCCAGCGTGACGACAAAGGGCGGCACGCCGACGTAGGCGATGAGCACGCCGTTGACGGCACCGACGGCGAGCGCCGCGCCGAGCGCCAGCGGTATGGCAAGCCAGATCGACATGCCGGCGTTCATCGTCATGCCGATGACCATGCCCGACAGCACGAGCACTGCGCCGACCGACAGATCGATGCCGCCGGTGACGATCACCGCTGTCATGCCGATGCCGATGATGGCGACGAACGCGAAGTTGCGCGCCACGTTGAACAGGTTCTGCTGCGTGGCGAAGACATCGCTGGCCAGCGACAGGCCGACGAAGGCCAGCACGGCGGCCATCGAAACCCAGAACGTCTGCTGGCCGCCGAGCCAGATGAACCAGGCCAGGCGGTCGCGGTGCACACGCTCGCCGATCGCGCGCTCGAGGTCCGTGTCCATCGGGGCGGCTTCGTTCATCGGGCGCCCGTCCATCTCATGCTGCCGCGATGGCGCCGGTGATGAGGCCGGTGACTTCCTCGGGCGAACTCTGCCCGATCGGCTTGTCGGCCACCTTCTCGCCACGGCGCATGACGACGACGCGGTCGGCCACCGCGAACACGTCGGGCATGCGATGGCTGATCAGCACGACGGCGATGTCGTGGTCGCGCAGGCGGCGGATCAGGCTCAGCACCTCGGTGACCTGGCGCACGCTGATGGCCGCCGTCGGTTCGTCCATGAGCACGATCTTCGGTTCCGACAAGCGCGTGCGCGCAATCGCCACGGCCTGGCGCTGGCCGCCCGACATGCGGCGCACGAGGTCGCGCGGCCGCGTCTCGGACTTCAGCTCGGCGAACAACTCGCCGGAGCGCTGGAACATGCCGCGGTAGTCGAGCCAGCGAAACGGCCCGAAGCCGCGTGTCAGCTCGCGACCGAGGTACACGTTTTCGGCCGCGCTCAAGTTGTCGCACAACGCCAGATCCTGGTAGACGATCTCGATGCCTTGGCCACGTGCTTCGGCCGGTTTGTGAAAGACCACCGGCCGGCCCAGCAGCTTCATCGTGCCGGCGCTGGGCGGGAAGTTGCCCGCGATGATCTTCACCAGCGTCGACTTGCCGGCACCGTTGTCGCCCATCAGCCCGACCACCTCGCCGGCATGCAGCGCGAGCGAGACGTCGGTCAGCGCGCGGATCGCGCCGAAGTGTTTCGACACGCGCGTGAGCTCGAGGATCACATCACTTCGCCGGACACTTGCCCAGGTTGGCCGGCGTGCACTCGTCCAGGCCGGTGTACAGCGGGTCGTCGACCTTCTTGCCGTTGATCAGGTCGATCAGCACGGCCGGCGCGCGGCGGCCCATCTCGAACGGCCGCTGGCCGATCTGTGCATGGCTGCGGCCGGCCTTCAGCGCGTCGAGCTGCGGCGGCAGCGTGTCTCCGGCGATGATGATCATCTCCTTGGACTTGAGCTTGGGCATGACCTGGTCGGTGACCTGCGCGTAGGCCTGCGGCCCGAACTGGGCCCAGCCGCCAATGAGGATGAAGGCGTCGAGTTTGGGGTTCTTCGTGAACACGTCGGCCATCTGCTGGTTGGCAAGGTCGATCTGGTCGTTCGTGAACAGCGGGCAGCCGGCGGTCTCGGTCCAGCCGCCCTCGCCCTTCAGGCGATCGATGCCCTTCTTGCCGCTGATCGTGTCGCGGAAGCCCGCAGCACGCGCGTTGATGTTGTCGGCGGCCACGTTGCCCAGTTGCAGGCAGACGCTGCCGCCCTTGGCCTTGAGCTGCTTCAGGTGCCTGGCCATCAGCACGCCCATGTCGTAGTTGTTGGTGCCGAGGTAGGTCTTGCGCAGCGCACGGTCGGCCGACGCGAGGTCGGCGTCGATGGTCATGATGGGCATCTTCGGCTTCTTGGCCTTCAGCATGTTGGCCATGGCCGGCGCGTTGGACGGCGAAATCGCGATGCCGGCCACGCCCTTGTTGATGAGGTCCTCGACAATCTGCACCTCGCCGGCTTCGTCGGCGCTGGACGCCGGGCCGGTGTAGAGGCAGGTGTACTCCGACTTCGGATTTTCCTTGTTCCACAGCGCGCAGCCGTCACCGAGCACGGTGAAGAACGGGTTGTCCAGGCCCTTGACGACGACCGCGAGGGTCTTCTTCTGCTGCGCAAGGCTCGCGCCCGCTGCAAGCAAGGTGAGCAACGCCACGCCCACCCACTTCAGAATTGCCTTGTTCATGACGGCTGCTCCTGATTCGTCGCGGCGCACGTGATGAAGGCTGCCGGCAGCTGCCGGATGCGATGCGGTGGGCGCGCCACGACCGCTTCGCGATGATGGATTGTGAGGTGCGTACCTCAGACAGTCGCTGGTAATTTCCCTCAGGTGCCTGCGGCAGCGTGATGGCGTCAGGCCACGCTCAGGCCAAACTCAGCCACGTCAGGCCACATCTTCCCAGCGCTCGCTGGCCTCCGAGCGCCAGAGCGCATCGATGACGCGCATCTGCGCGATGGCGTCGTCGATGCCGAACCCCGCGCCTGCTCGCCCCGAACGCGGCGCGAGAAGGCCTCGGCCCGCAGCCGGTACTGATCGGCCTCGGACAGCGTCTCGATGCTGATGCCGCTGCCGTCGAGCGCGCCGCCGTCGTCGACCGCGATGCGCATCGCGCCGCCACGCGGCGCGTTGAACGGAAACTGCAGCTCGATGCGCCCGCTCGTGCCGACCGCCTGCACACGCTGGTAGCGGCAGCTCTGCGTCGACACGGTCAGGCCGAGCTGGCGGCCGCCGCCGAAGTCGAGCAGCGCGCTCGTCGCGTCGTTGAAGTACGAGAAGAACACCTGCACGGCGCGCAGCGTGCCGATGCGGCTGCTGCGCACGATCTCGTGCGCGCGCTGCCACTGCGGGTGGTGGCGCACCATGAAGGCTTCCTCGATGGGCACACGGCCGGCCGCCTGGCGCAGCGTCTGCGCGACGTGCAAGTGGTTGGGCAGCGGGTTGTAGACCGCCTCGATGTCGGGGGCGGCGAACAGTTCCTCGTACGACCCGTAGGCACGCGCGATGCCGAAGGCACCGCCAAGGTGCTGCGCCGCAGCCAACGAGCGCGAGGCAATGGCGCGCAACTCGATCAGCGGGCTGGCCAACATCGCCGGCAATACATGCTGGCTGGAGATCTTGGCCGTCCCCAGCACACCCCACGCGACACGTGTCATGGCCGACTCCCGTGCACGCCGGCACACCGCCGTGCCGCGCAGACAAGGATGAGGTCCGCACCTCAGTTTGCGTCGGTATGATAGCCGCATGGTCCCGGCCGAACGCGTCAACCTGCACGACGTGGCGCTTGCCGCCGGTGTCAGCCTGGCCACCGTCGACCGTGTGCTGCACGGCCGTGCCGGCGTGCGCGCAAGCACGGTGGAACACGTGCAGGCGGTTGTCGAACGCCTCGGTTACCGGCCCGACCCCGCGGCGGCGCGGCTGGCCCGCAAGACCCAGGCACGGCTGATCTTCGCCCTGCCAGCGGGCACCAACACCTTCGTCGACATGCTCGACAAACAAGTGCAGTCGGTCGCGCCCTGGCTCGCCGAGCAACGTGCAGCGGCCGTCGTGCAGCGTGTCGACGTGTTCTCGCCGGAGACGCTGGCGCGCCACCTCGCCGGGCTGCGAGATCGCTGCGATGCCGTCGTCGTCATGGGCCAGGACCATCCTCGTGTGCGCGCCGCGATCGACGATCTGGTCGCGCACGGCGTCGTCGTCGTCACGCTGGTGTCGGACGTGCCTGGCTCGCGGCGCAGCCGCTTCGTCGGCATCGACAACGTCACGGCCGGTCGCACGGCGGCGTCGCTGCTCGGGCGCTTCGTCGGCGCCCGCGCCGGCAACGTCGGCATCGTGATGGGTAGCCGGGCACTGCGCGACCACGCCGAGCGCCTGTTCGGCTTCGAGCAGGTGATGGCGGTCGAGTACCCGCAGTTGCGGCTGCTACCGTCGATCGAAGCCCACGATCTGTCGCAGCGCACCGAGCCGCTGGTCACGAAGCTGCTGCAGCGCGAGGCCGACGTCGTCGGGCTCTACAGCATCGGCGCCGGCAACCGTGGCATCCAGGCCGCACTGGAACGCAGCGGCCGCGCCGAACGCATTGTCTGGATCTGCCACGAGCTGACGGCGCATGCGCGCCAGGCGCTGCTGACGGGGGTTGCCGACGCCGTCATCAACCAGGACGCCGGCCACGAGGTGCGCTCGGCATGCCGCCTGGCGCTGGCGGCGCTGTCCGGCGAACGTGTACTGCCCGACCAGGAGCGTATCCGCATCGACATCTTCCTGCGCGACAACATGCCGTAGGCGCGGGCCCGGTATGCGGTCCGGGGCGCACCACAGCTGAGCCCGCCGCTGGCGGACCGCGCTGTCCGCATCCAGTGGATCACTTGATCGTCAAACGCCGGGTCTCGCTTTCGTGGTCCTTCGGGATCCCGAGCTTGGGCGCTGTCTGCGTTGAGTTTGTTCTTTGAACTTGACCGTCCCGGGCGTGGCGCCCCTCGTGCCCGGAAACATGCTGCGGTTCAGCACGCTGCGCGCTGAATGACTTGTCGACGGCGTGATGACGGGAATGCCGAACCAAGGCGCGCGGTGGTGGCGATCCGCCGCCGACACGCGCCGCTGCCGGACAGGGTGACTGGCCGCTGACCCTGCCTATCGCGCCGCCAGTCGCGCCATCTGCTGTTGAATTGCAGCCGCCGCGTTGGAGAGTCGCTCCCAAGTGCCCGGCGAGTCCGGATCGACGAACAAGAAAGCACGCGCCCGTCTGATGTCGGCCAGCACGGGGTCGCGGCAGCCTGGACTATGAGCTCGTGCTGACGCGGCGCAAGGCCGCCAAGCCGCTGGCCGGCATCTTGCAGATCGTCGTCGCCGGGGCATCGGCCAGCGGCCAGCGGCCAGCGGCCAGCGGCCAGCGGCCAGCGGCAAGCGGCAAGCGGCAAGCGGCAAGCCGACGATGCTGACGATGAAGCCGGTGGTCTTGTCGGTCGAAGGCCACGAGATCGTGAGCGGCTCGATGCCCCTGCCCGACGACTTCGCGCCGCGCCAGACGATGGTGCATGTGCTCGACTTTCCCATCTGCATCATCGCCTCGAAAGCGCGCTTGGCCGCAGCGCGATCCGGATCGGCGATTGCGGCAGTGAGAGCGCGTGGCGTGATCTGCCACGACAGGCCCCACTTGTCCTTGCACCAGCCGCAGGCGCTTTCCTGACCGCCGTTGCCCACAACCGCGTTCCACAAGCGGTCGGTTTCGGCCTGGTCGTCAGTCGCAACCTGGAACGAAAAGGCCTCGTGGTGCTTGAATGCAGGGCCCCCGTTCAGGCCGAGGCAAGGGATGCCGATCACGGTGAACTCAACCGTCAGGACATCGCCCTGCTTGCCCGAAGGATAGTCGGCGGGCGCGCGATGGACCGTTCCCACCGCGCTGCCAGGGAACGTCTCGGCGCAGAAACTTCGCGGCTTCCAGGGCGGTGCCGTCGTACCAGAGACAGATCGTGTTCTTGGCGATCACATTCGTTCTCCAACGCATGGCCGGTACGTCCATCCTAAAGCCGTTCCTGGACGGCCGGTCGACAGGGCTGACGTAGAGGTGGGGAACACGGAGAATGTAGCCCCCGACCAACGACACCGCAGCCTGACACGACGGGCCGGGCCGCCGCACAAGGCCCTCTTTGCGCACTTTTTCCGTGCCCAAACGAAAAACGCCACCGCAAGGGTGGCGTATGTCGTTGATTTCATTCTGGAAATCTTGGTGGGCGGTGCAGGGTTTGAACCTGCGACCCCTGCCGTGTGAAGGCAGTGCTCTACCGCTGAGCTAACCGCCCGGAAATTCTGTGCGTGGATGCGCAGTGCATCTCCGGTAGCCCGCGATTATGCCATGGCCTGGCGCCACACCGTCTTGCCGCCGCAGGCCTTGTCCAGATCGGCCAGCATCGCGTCATGCGCCGCGACTTCTTCCGCACTGGCAGCCGGCACCGGCAGTTCAAATGCCGACAGGTCGATCATCGCCACTGCCACTTCGTGCCGGCCTTCGTCACCGGCGTCGATGACCAGCGAGTCCTGGCCGCGTGTCAGGCGGATGTAGACCTCGGCCAGCAGCCCGGCGTCGAGCAGCGCGCCGTGCAGCGCGCGGTTGCTGTTGTCCACTTCGAGCCGCTTGCACAGCGCGTCGAGCGAGTTCGCCTTGCCGGGGAACATCTCGCGCGCCATCAGCAGGCTGTCGGTGACCTCGGCCACGTGCGTGGTGATCTTGCCGCGGCCCAGGCGCGCCAGTTCGGCGTTGAGGAAACCGAGGTCGAAGGCCGCGTTGTGGATGATGATCTCGGCGCCCTGCAGGAAGGCCAGCAGATCGTCGGCCACCGCCGCGAACACCGGCTTGTCGGCGAGAAAGTCTTCGGTGAGGCCGTGCACCCGCAAGGCGTCGGGGTGGCTGGCGCGCTCGGGGTTGAGATAGAAATGCAGGTTGTTGCCCGACAGCCGCCGGTTCAGCATTTCGATGCAGCCGATCTCGACGATGCGGTCGCCGTTGTCGGCCGAAAGGCCTGTGGTTTCGGTGTCGAGGAAGATCTGTCGCATCGCCAGGATCCTAAACGGCGGCGACGCGGCGGCCGGCCCACCACCACCATACGGCGCCGCCCAGGACCATCGGCACACACAGCCACTGGCCCATGCTCATGTTCAGCGCCAGCAGGCCAAGGAAACTGTCGGGCTCGCGGAAGTACTCGGCAATGAAGCGCAAGACGCCGTAGCCGGCGACAAACGCCGCCGCCACACGCCCCGGCGCACGCGGCTTGCGGCCGTACCACCACAGCAGCGCAAACAGCAGCAGGCCTTCCAGCAGGAACTGGTAGATCTGCGACGGATGCCGCGCAAAGGCCTGGCCGCTCTGCGGGAACACCATCGCCCAGGGCAGCGACGGGTCGGCAGCACGACCCCAGAGTTCGCCGTTGATGAAGTTGCCGACCCGGCCCGACGCCAGGCCCGTGGGCGCGCACGGCGCCACCAGGTCCATCACCTGCAGCATCGAACGGCCGCGCCGTCGCGCGAAGACGACCAGCGCCACCGCCACACCGAGCATGCCGCCGTGGAACGACATGCCGCCCTTCCAGACCTGCAGGATCTCCAGCGGGTTGGCCAGGTACTGCCCGGGTTTGTAGAACAGCGCATAACCGATGCGGCCGCCGACGATGACGCCGACGACACCGAAAAACAGCAGGTCTTCGACATCCTTGCGTGTCCAGCCGGCGTCGGCGAACCAGGGCAATTTGGCGCGCCGGTTGGCGAGGAACAGGAACAGCGCAAACGCCACCAGATAGGTCAGGCCGTACCAGTGGATCTGCACCGGCCCGAGCGAGAGGGCAACGGGGTCGAATTGAGGATGCACGAGCATCAGGGGGCTACTTTCTTGCGCGATGGCCGGGAAGGCAGCGATTGTCGCTGCTGGCTTCGGACGTGCTCGACAAAGCGCTGCACCACCGGCGGCGCGCCTTCGCGCCAGACCAGGCTGGTCTCGCACTGCAGCGGCGCGCCGGCCAACGGCCGGTAGACCACACCCGGCCGCTGCAACTGCATCAGCGACGCCGGCACCCAGGCCAAGCCGATGCCGGCCGAGACGAGGTTGACGAGGGTCTGCATCTGGATCGCCTCCTGCGCGATGTGCGGCGTGGCGCCCTGGGCGCGGTAGTGGCCGACGATGGCGTCGAACAGCGACGGCGCGATGCTGCGCGGAAAGATCACCAGCGGCTCGGCCGCGATGCGTTCGAACTTCAGGCTGCGCTGCGCGGCCAGCGCGTGCTGTTCCGGCAGCGCCATCACCAGCGGTTCGCGCAGCGCCGACCATGCCGCCAGCCCGGGCGGCGCGGCGCCGTCGGCATGCAGCACGAAACCGGCGTCGATCTCGTCGCGCGCGAACGCGTCCAGCTGCACGTCGAGCGTGGCTTCGCGCAGTTCCAGCGCCACCTCGGGTTGCGCCGCGCGAAAACTCTGCAGCCAGCCGGGCAGCGGGCCGTAGGCGATGCTGGAAACGAAGGCCAGCCGCAGCCGGCCGCTCAAGCCCGCCGCTGCGGCCTGCGCCTGGCGCGGCAGGTCGTCAGCGGCCAGCAGCAGCCGGCGCACGGTCGGCAGCAGTGCCGCGCCGGCCGGCGCCAACGCCACCGCGCGCTGCGTGCGCACGAACAGCGGCGCGCCCAGGCGGCGCTCCAGCGCCTGGATCGCCATCGTCAGCGGCGGCTGCGTCATGTGCAGGCGCAACGCGGCGCGCCCGAAGTGCAGCTCTTCGGCGACGGCAACAAACTGGCGCAGTGCTCGCAGGTCGATCATCGATACATCCCGTGGATCAATCCGGTCCCAACAATATATTGGACTGGCGGCGGCGTGCTGGCGATACTGCCGGGCTGCACCGTGCAAGGAGACACCCGATGAGCATCAACCGCCGTTCCAGGAACATCACCGAAGGCGTGGCGCGTGCGCCGAACCGGTCCATGTACTACGCGATGGGCTACACCGAGAACGACTTCGGGAAGCCGATGGTCGGTGTCGCCAACGGCCACAGCACGATCACGCCGTGCAACTCGGGGCTGCAGAAGCTGGCCGACGCGGCGGTCGAGGGCCTCATCGAAGCCGGCGCCAACGCGCAGACCTTCGGCACGCCCACGATTTCCGACGGGATGGCGATGGGCACCGAAGGCATGAAATACAGCCTGGTCTCGCGCGAGGTTATCGCCGACTGCGTCGAAACCTGCGTCGGTGGCCAGTGGATGGACGGTGTCGTCGTCATCGGCGGCTGCGACAAGAACATGCCCGGCGGCATGATGGGCATGCTGCGCGCCAACGTGCCCGCCATCTACGTCTACGGCGGCACCATCCTGCCCGGCCGCTACAAGGGCCAGGACCTGAACATCGTCAGCGTCTTCGAAGCCGTCGGCCAGTTCAGCGCCGGCAAGATGAACGAAGAAGACTTCTGCCAGATCGAGCGCCGCGCCATTCCCGGCTCGGGCAGTTGCGGCGGCATGTACACCGCGAACACGATGTCGTCGGCGTTCGAAGCGCTGGGCATGAGCCTGCCGTTTGCCAGCACCATGGCCAACGTCGAGGACCCGATCGTCGCGCACACCAAGGAAGCGGCGCGGGTGCTGGTGGAAGCGGTGAAGGCCGACCTGAAGCCGCGCGACATCGTCACCAAAAAGGCGATCGAAAACGCTGTCGCGGTGATCATGGCCACCGGCGGCAGCACCAATGCCGTGCTGCACTTTCTGGCCATCGCCCATGCCGCCGAAGTCGAATGGACCATCGACGACTTCGAACGCATGCGGCGCAAGATCCCGGTGCTGTGCGACCTGAAACCCAGCGGCAAGTACCTGGCGATCGACCTGCACCGCGCCGGCGGCATTCCGGCGGTGATGAAGGTGCTGCTCGACGCCGGCCTGCTGCATGGCGACTGCATCACCATCACCGGCAAGACGGTCGCCGAGAACCTGGCCGAGCTGCCGCCGCTGCGCGCCGACCAGGATGTCATCCGCCCGCTGAGCGATCCGATGTACGCCGAGGGCCACCTCGCCATCCTGAAGGGCAACCTCAGCCCCGAGGGCTGCGTCGCGAAGATCACCGGGCTGAAGAACCCGGTGATCACCGGCCCGGCGCGGGTGTTTGACGACGAACAGTCGGCGCTGGCGGCCATCATGGCCAACCAGATCCATGCCGGCGACGTGATGGTGCTGCGCTACCTGGGCCCCAAGGGCGGCCCGGGCATGCCCGAGATGCTGGCGCCCACCGGTGCGCTGATCGGCCAGGGCCTGGGTGAAAGTGTCGGTCTCATCACCGACGGCAGGTTCTCGGGCGGCACCTGGGGCATGGTGGTCGGCCACGTCGCGCCCGAAGCCTACGCGAGCGGGCTGATCGCGCTGGTGCACGAAGGCGACACCATCACCATCGACGCCCACCAGTTGCTGCTGCAGTTGAACGTGGACGACGCCGAGATCACCCGCCGCCGCGCCGCCTGGGTGCAGCCGAAACCGCGCTACACCCGTGGCGTGCTGGGCAAGTTCGCGAAGAACGCCAACACCGCCAGCCGCGGCGCCGTGCTCGACGGCGAGTAACTTCCGCCCGGGCTACATGCGCGGCTCGTCGCGCTCGGTCGCGGTCGGCTTGTTCGCCTTCGCGCGATCGGCCGCCTTGCGTATGACCTTCACACGCTGCTCGCGGCGCACGTTCAGGCCCAGCGCCTCCATGTCGCGCTCGCGGCGCGCCACCTTGCGCGCTTCCATCTTGTCGATGGCGCGGCGCTGCGTGAAGCCGGTGCTGTCGGCGATGGCCCACCACACGGCGGCCAGGCCGAAGGGCAACAGGATCCAGCCCCAGTGCCAGCTGGCCACGGGGCTCACGTCACCCAGGTAAAGCGCGCCGAGCAAGACACCGGCAATCAGAAACCACATCGTTCACCCCTCGGGGTCATGGCGCTACCATGCGGGCTCCCACTGTAGCCGAACCCAAGCCCCCATGAGACCGCATGTCGCATTGCTGAGCGCCGCCGTGCTGGTGTCGGCCTCGGCGTTCGCCAGCCCCGAGTTGGCGCAGTCGCGCATCTGCATGGGCTGCCACGGCGTCGCCGAGAAGAAGGTCGGGCCGTCCTTCAAGGACATCGCGGCGCGCTACGGCGGGCAGAACAATGCCGCCGCGCGGCTGGTCGACAAGATCCGCAACGGCGGCAGCGGCGCCTGGGGCGCCGTGCCGATGCCGGCCAATCCGAAGGTGACGCCCGACGAAGCGCGCCAGCTGGCGACCTGGATCCTGTCGACCAAGTAGCGCGCGGCCTGGATCAGTTGGCCTGGCCCAACTGCTCCAGGATCGCCGGATTTTCCAGCGTCGAGGTGTCCTGCGTGATCGCCTCGCCCTTGGCGATCGAGCGCAGCAACCGCCGCATGATCTTGCCCGAGCGCGTCTTCGGCAGGTTGTCGCCGAAGCGGATGTCCTTGGGCTTGGCGATGGGCCCTATCTCCTTGGCCACCCAGTTGCGCAGTTCGGTCGCGATCTTCTTTGCTTCGTCGCCGGTCGGGCGCGGCCGTTTCAGCACCACGAAGGCGCAGATCGCCTCGCCGGTGGTGTCGTCGGGCCGGCCCACCACCGCGGCTTCGGCCACCAGTTCGGTGTGGCTGACGAGCGCCGATTCGATTTCCATCGTGCCCATGCGGTGGCCGCTGACGTTGAGCACGTCGTCGATGCGGCCGGTGATGGTGAAGTAGCCGGTCTTGGCGTCGCGGATCGCACCGTCGCCGGCCAGGTAGTAGCCCTTCAGCTCGGCCGGGTAGTAGCTCTTCTTGAAACGTTCGGGGTCGCCCCAGATCGTGCGGATCATGCTCGGCCACGGTTTTTTCACCACCAGGATGCCGCCCTGCCCGTCCGGCACGTCGTTGCCCATCTCGTCGACGATGGCCGCCGTGATGCCCGGGAACGGCAGCGTGCACGAGCCCGGCACCAGCGTCGTGGCGCCCGGCAGCGGCGTGATCATGTGGCCGCCGGTTTCGGTCTGCCAGAAGGTGTCGACGATGGGGCAGCGGCCGCCGCCGATGTGTTTGTGGTACCACTCCCACGCGGCCGGGTTGATGGGCTCGCCCACCGAACCGAGGATGCGCAAGGAGCTCAGGTCGTAGCGATCCGGGTGCACGGCGGCATTGCCTTCGGCCGCCTTGATCAGCGAGCGGATCGCCGTGGGCGCGGTGTAGAAGATGCTCACACCGTGGTCCTGGATCATCTTCCAGAAGCGGCCGGCATCGGGGTAGGTCGGCACACCTTCGAAGACGATCTCGGTACCGCCCAAAGCCAGCGGGCCGTAGGTGATGTAGGTGTGGCCGGTGACCCAGCCGATGTCGGCCGTGCACCAGAAAACATCGCTCTCCTTCAGGTCGAAGGTCCACTTGGTGGTCAGCGCCGCGTGCAGCAGGTAACCGCCGGTGCTGTGCTGCACGCCCTTGGGTTTGCCGGTGGAGCCGCTGGTGTACAGCAGGAACAGCGGGTGTTCCGCATCCACCCATTCGGGTTCACAGGTGTCGGCCTGGGCGGCGAGCAGCTCGGCCAGCCAGCGGTCGCGGCCCGGCACGAACGGGATCTCGCCGCCGGTGCGCTTGTGCACGACGACGCTTTTCACGCTGTCGCAGCCGCCCAACGCGATGGCCTCGTCGACGATGCTCTTCAGCGGCAGCGCCTTGCCGCCGCGCAGTTGCTGGTCGGCGGTGATCACGGCCACCGCGCCGGTGTCTTCGATGCGGTCGCGCAGGCTCTGCGCCGAGAAGCCGCCGAACACCACCGAGTGCGTGGCGCCGATGCGCGCGCAGGCCTGCATCGCGGCCACGCCTTCGACACCCATCGACATGTAGATGACGACACGGTCGCCCTTCTTCACGCCCAGCGACCTCAGGCCGTTGGCCATGCGGCAGGTGGTGGCCAGCAGCTGGCCGTAGCTGACCTTCGTGACCTCGCCGCCGTCGGCTTCGAAGATGATGGCCGTCTTGTCGCCCAGGCCCCGTTCAACGTTGCGGTCCAGGCAGTTGTAGCTGGCATTCAGCGTGCCGTCCTCGAACCACTTGAAGAACGGCGCTTCGCTGTCGTTCAGCACCTTGGTGAACGGCGTCTTCCAGCTCAGCAGCTCACGCGCCTGCCGCGCCCAGAAGCCTGCGTAGTCGCTGCTCGCTTCCTGCACCAGCGCCTCGTACGCGGCGATGCCTGAAACGGCAGCGCCGGCCACGGCAGCCGCCGGCGGGGGGTACAGGGAATACTCGGTCGGGGCGTCGGCATGGGCCATGGTGTTTGTCTCCTTCGGTGGTTCGGTTCATCGGGTCCGATGGGGGCGACTGTGGGGCGAAGCTCTTACGAACCCCTTACTCGCCCCGGGGCCCGCTGCGGGCGGACACCAGAGCGACACGGGGCCGCCACTACAATTTACGCCTTCCCACGAGACCCTCGCCCATGTCGCAACAACCCGCCGGCAACCCCACCCGCATGGGGCCGCTGCCGAGCCTGATCTTCGCCAGCCGTTGGCTGCAGCTGCCGCTGTACCTGGGGCTGATCCTGGCGCAGGCGGTGTATGTGTTCCACTTCTGGGTCGAACTCGTGCACCTGATCGAAGCCGCCTTCGGCAACCAGGCTGCCTTGACCCAGCTGGTCAGCAGTGTCGGTTACCAGAGCACGGTCGACCCCACGGCGCTGAACGAAACCATCATCATGCTGGTGGTGCTGGCGCTGATCGACGTGGTGATGATCAGCAACCTGCTGATCATGGTGATCATCGGCGGCTACGAGACCTTCGTCTCGCGCCTGAACATCGAAGGCCATCCCGACCAGCCCGAATGGTTGAGCCATGTCAACGCTTCGGTGCTGAAGGTGAAGCTCGCCACCGCCATCATCGGCATCAGCTCGATCCACCTGCTGAAGACCTTCATCAACGCGGCGAACTACACCGACAAGGTGCTGATGTGGCAGACGCTGATCCACATCGCCTTCTTGTTCTCGGCGCTGGCCATCGCCTACACCGACCGCCTGATGGTGCCGGCCAGCACCGACAAACACTGATCCCCCGACGACCTGCCTGGACCACAGCCATGCCCACCACCATCCGCCACGCCGACCTCGTTGACAGCGTCGCCGCCGCGCTGCAGTACATCAGCTACTACCACCCGGCCGACTACATCAGCCACCTGGCACGTGCCTACACGCTGGAGCAGGGCCCGGCGGCGAAGGACGCGATCGCGCAGATCCTCACCAACTCGAAGATGTGCGCCGAAGGCCGGCGGCCGATCTGCCAGGACACCGGCATCGTCAATGTCTTCCTGAAGATCGGCATGGACGTGCGTTTCGAAGGCTTCAGTGGTTCGATCGAAGACGCCGTCAACGAAGGTGTGCGCCGCGCCTACCTCGACCCCGACAACAAGCTGCGCGGCTCGGTGCTGGCCGACCCGATCTTCGAGCGCAAGAACACCAAGGACAACACACCGGCGGTGATCCACATGACGGTGGTACCGGGCAGCACGCTCGACGTGACGGTGGCTGCCAAGGGCGGTGGCAGCGAAAACAAGAGCAAGTTCGTAATGATGAACCCCAGCGACAACCTGGTCGACTGGGTCATGAAGACAGTGCCGACGATGGGCGCCGGCTGGTGCCCGCCGGGCATGCTGGGCATCGGCGTCGGCGGCACGGCCGAGAAGGCGATGTTGCTGGCCAAGGAAGTGCTGATGGAGCCGATCGACATGTTCGACCTGCTCGCACGCGGCCCGAACAGCAAGCTGGAAGAACTGCGCATCGAACTCTACGAGAAGGTCAACGCCCTGGGCATCGGCGCGCAGGGCCTGGGTGGCCTGACCACCGTGCTCGATGTGAAGATCGCCACCTTCCCGACCCACGCCGCCAGCAAGCCGGTGGCGATGATCCCGAACTGCGCCGCAACCCGCCATGCCCATGTGGTGCTCGACGGTTCCGGCCCCGCCTACATGGACCCGCCGAGCCTGGACCTGTGGCCCGACGTGAAGTGGCAGCCCGACTACAACAAGAGCAAACGTGTCGACCTCAACACGCTGACCCTCGCCGAGGTGGCGAGCTGGAAACCCGGCGACACGCTGCTGCTGAACGGCAAGATGCTGACGGGTCGGGATGCCGCACACAAGCGCATCCAGGACATGCTGGCCAAGGGCGAAAAACTGCCGGTCGACTTCACCAACCGCGTCATCTACTACGTCGGCCCGGTCGACCCGGTGCGCGACGAGGTCGTCGGCCCGGCCGGCCCGACCACGGCCACGCGCATGGACAAGTTCACCGAGATGATGCTCAGCGAAACCGGCCTCATCAGCATGATCGGCAAGGCCGAGCGCGGGCCGGTCGCCATCGAAGCCATCCGCAAACACAAGAGCGCCTACCTGATGGCGGTGGGCGGCGCCGCCTACCTGGTGGCCAAGGCGATCCAGGGTGCCAAGGTGCTGGGTTTTGCCGACCTCGGCATGGAAGCGATCTACGAGTTCGACGTGAAAGACATGCCGGTGACGGTGGCGGTCGACTCCGCCGGCACGAGTGTGCACAACACCGGGCCGCGTGAATGGCAGGCGAAGATCGGCAAGATTCCGGTCGCCGTGGCCTGAGGGCAGAGTGGCCCAGCGCTTCGAAGTCCACCCGCAGAACCCGCAGCCGCGGCTGCTGAAGCAGGCTGCGCAGATCCTGCACGACGGTGGCATCGCCGCGGTGCCGACGGATTCGAGCTACGCGCTGGTGTGCCGGCTCGACGACAAGGCGGCGGTGGAGGCGATGCGCCGCATCCGCCAGGTCGACGACAAACACCACCTCACGTTGCTGTGCAAGGACCTCTCAGAGCTGGCGAACTACGCCCGTGTCGACAACCGCCAGTACCGGCTGCTGAAGCTGGGCACACCGGGGCCCTACACCTTCATCCTCGACGCGACGAAGGAAGTGCCGCGGCGGGTCTCGCACCCGTCGCGCCGCACCATCGGCCTGCGCGTGCCCGACCACCGCGTCACGCAGGAACTGCTGGCGCTGTTCGGCGAGCCGCTGCTGGCGACGACGCTGATCCCGCCCGGCGAAACCGAGCCGCTGAACGACGCCGGCGAGATTCTCGAACGCTTCTCGAAATCGCTGCAGGCGGTGGTCGACGCCGGCGCCTGCCCGATGGCACCGACCACGGTGGTCGACTTCAGCGGCGACGAACCGGTGGTCATGCGCCAGGGCCGCGGCGACCTGGCGCGCATCGGTCTCTGAGCCCGCTCTGAGTCCGGTACCTACTGCGCGACGCCGCTGAGCCAGGCCTTGCGCACCAGCCGGCCACACTGCGCCGACGCATAACCGCTGCCCGCCGCGGCGGTGCGGGCGACGATGCCGTAGTAGCGCTTGGACGCGTCGATCCAGGGATAGAAGCCGAAAGCGCCGGCGCTGCTGAAGGCGCCGTCGCCGACGACGGGATCATCCTCGACCCAATGCCCGACCGAGTAGTGCCAGCTCTCGCTGCCCGGCACCGGCGCATAGGCGGCGCTGCTGCAGGTGGCGCCGTTGGTGCAGACGGCCGTGCTGCCGAGCAGCGCGCCGATCTGCAGTTCGCCCTTGATCATCTTGCGCAGCACCTGGGCATAGGCATCCGGCGACATCACGAAACCGCCGGGCGGCTGCGGCTGGGCGAAGGCGAGCACGATGTCGTTGCCGAGCTGGCCCTGCATCTCGGCGGCCAACGCCCGGTTGCCCATCGCGCCCAGGCCCATCAGGCTGGCATGCCTTTGCATGTGGCCGCCGTCGTAGAAGAAGCGGCCGTCGATGTCGGCGCGGTAGCCGCCGTTGCGCGGGCTGGCCAGGCAGCTGTCGACCGTCTGCGCCGCAGTGCAGCCCTGGAAGTCGGCATAACCCGAGCGCATCGTCAGGAACCGGAGGTCGCGGTCGCTGAGCACGCCGTTCAGCTTCTGCGCCACATAGCTGGCGTAGAGCCACTTCGACGCCGACGCGATGGCCAGCGTCGAACTGGCGAGGTAGGTGGTGGTGTCGCCGACTGCGTCTTCCGAGCCCGAGACGGCACGGCCTTCGCCGTCGCCGATTTCCCAGTAGAACGGGCGGATCCCGTTGCAGGCGTTCAGCGCGCTCTGCGCAGTGGCGGTGGCGGCAGCGCTGCGCTGCAGGTCGGTGGGGGCAGCGGCCGGCGGCGCTTCGGCTGCCGGCGCGGCTGGCGCTGGTGGCTCCACGACGGGCACGGTGACGACCGGCGCCGCGGGCGCCGCGGGTGGCGCCGGTGCCGCAGTGGCGGTGGCCGGCGCGTTCACGGCCTGCGGTGCGGGCACGGCAGCGGCAGGCACCGGCTCGGTGCCGACGGCACCGCCGCCACCGCCGCCGCAGGCGACCAGCAACATGGCGACAGACAGAGGTGCAGACAGGCGGGCAGAGACTGGCATCTCCGCGATATCGGCAGGCCGCGCCGAAGCTGCAGGTCTGCCGGCGCAGCTTTACTTACAGCGCTGCGGTGACCACCAGTTCGACCTTCCAGCTCGGTTTGGCCAGCGCCGCCTGCACGGTGGCACGCGGCGGCGCCTGGCCGGCCGGCAGCCAGGCTTCCCAGACCGCGTTCATGGCCGGGAAATCGGCGAGGTCGGCAATGAAGATCTGCACCCGCAGCAGCTTGCCCTTGTCGGTGCCGGCACGTGCCAGCAGCGCGTCGATGGCCGCCAGCACCTGGCGCGTCTGGCCGCTGATGTCTTGCGAGTCGTCGCCCGCCACCTGCCCGGCGAGGTAGCAGACGCCGTTGTGCACCGCCATTTCCGACAGCCGTGTGCCGACGTCGAAACGCTGGATCGTCATGACTTGTGTCCCTTGTGGTGTTTGTGATGATGTTGCGCACGCGCGGACGGCGTGGACGGCACGGCGGCCGCCGCTTTCTGGCCGAGCTTCGATTCCTTGCCGGCCAGCAGCTTGCGGATGTTGCCTTCGTGCCGCCACACCAGCAGCAGGCTCATCGCGATGATGGCCAGCAGCGCGGGTTCCACGCCCCAGATCAGCGCCTGGTAGAACGGCGCGAAACCGGCCGCCACCAGCGAGGCCAGCGACGAATAGCGGAAGAACGCCGCCACCAGCACCCAGGACAGCAGCGTCGCGACGCCGAGCCCGGGGTTGATGGCCATCAGCACGCCGGCCGCGGTGGCCACGCCCTTGCCGCCCTGGAAGCGGAAGAACACCGGCCACAGATGGCCGACAAAGGCCGCCAGCCCGGCAAACGCCGCCGTCGTTGCACCGAGGCCGAAGCGCGGCCCGAAGATCAGCACCAGCAGCACCGGCACATAACCCTTGAGCGCGTCGAGCGCCAGCGTCAGCACCGCGGCGGCGCGGTTGCCCGAACGCAGCACGTTGGTCGCGCCGGGATTCTTCGAACCGTAGCTGCGTGGATCGTTCAAACCCATCAGGCGGCTGACGATGACCGCAAACGACAACGAACCGATCAGGTACGACGCCAGCAAGGCAGCGCCAACAGGAATCCAGAGCATGTTCAGAGTTTACGTCGGCCACAGCGGCGGCCGACGCCGCAGCGCTGCGTTGAAGACACGAGACAAACTCCCGCAACCGCGGGTGCGGCGCAAAGAAATGATGCCGCGTGGCAGCGATGTCGCTCAGAATATGGTCATACGATCAAGAAGAGGCGGGGAGAAGCCCAAAACAAGATGGCAGCACCTGCGATGCAGAGGAAATCGATCACTACCGCCCAGGCCGCAGAACGCCTGGGGGTTTCACCGCAAACGATCCAGAAGTGGGTCGATGCCGGGCACCTACCGGCCTGGAAGACGATGGGCGGGCACCGCCGGCTCGATGCCGACGCTGTGGACCGCATGGTCGGCGACCGCAACTCGCGTGTCGGCGGCGGCGTGGTTGCCGGCGAGTCGATCATGCTTGTCGAGGACAACGCCGTCACCGCGGCCGTGCTCGAAGCCCAGCTCGTCGAATTGCGGCCGGCGGCGCAATTGCGTGTCTTCGGCGACGGTTTCGCCGCCTTGCTCGACGCCGGCCGCGACGCGCCCGACTGGCTCATCACCGACATCGACCTGCCGGGCATGGACGGCCTGGCGATGATCCGCAACCTGCGCAGCAACCCGGCCACGCGCAACATGCGCATCGTGCTCGCCACCAGCCACACCGGCGCCGACCTCGACCGTTTCGGGCCGCTGCCCGATGGTGTGCCGCTGCTGCACAAGCCGATCACGCCCGAGGCGCTGGCCGCCGCGCTGGAAGCCTGAACTTCGGCTGCGGCTACAAGGCGCAGCGCACCGGCTGCGCGCCGAGCAGTTGCACCAGCACCGCCGGCGCGATGCCCACGAGATAGCCGCGCCGGCCGCCGTTGATCAGCACCCGCGGCAGTTCGAGCACCGTCGCTTCCACGTAGACCGGCATCGGCTTCCTGGTGCCGAACGGCGACGTGCCGCCCACCAGGTAGCCGCTGTGGCGCTGCGCCACATCGGGTGCGCAGGGCTGCACCGACTTGGCGCCGATGTCGCGCGCCAGGTTCTTCGTGCTGACTTGTTTGTCGCCATGCATCAGCACGATCAGCGGCTGCGCCTTCTCGTCCTGCATCACCAGCGTCTTCACGACCTCGTTTTCCGGCACACCGAGCTGGCGTGCCGATTCGGCCGTACCGCCGCGCTCGACATAGTCGTACGGGTGTTCGCTGAACGGCACACCGGCCAGCCGCAGGCTTTGCGTGGCCGGGGTCTCGCTGACATGTTTCTTCTTCATTGCGCCGGGTCGCGGTGGCGCCAGCGGATGCCGTCGATGGCGTCCAGCAGCTCGGGCGACAGCGCCGTGCTCCAGGCCGCGATGTTCTCGTCGAGCTGCGCTATCGAGGTGACGCCAATGATGGTGCTGGCCACGCGCCAGCTGCGGTAGCAGAAGGCCAGCGCCAGCTGCACCGGCGTCAGGCCGTGTTCACGCGCCAGCGCGTTGTACTGGCGCGCGGCGGCCAGCGTTTCCGTGCGCCCCCAGCGCTGCATGCGCATGCTCGGAAATCGCGCCAGGCGGCCCAGCTGCGGTTGCTCGGGGTCGAGGCCCGGGCCGTCGTATTTGCCGGTCAGCGTGCCGAAGCCCAGCGGCGAATACGCCAGCAGCGAGACGCCTGTGTGGTGCAGGGTTTCGTCGAGGCCGTTGTCGACCGAACGGTTCACCAGCATGTACGGGTTCTGCACGGTGGCCACACGCGGCAGGCCGTGCTGTTCGGCCAACCGCACAAATTCGGCCACGCCCCAGGGCGTTTCGTTCGAGAGCCCGATGTGCCGCACCTTGCCAGCCTGCACCAGCCGGGCCAACGCCTGCAGCTGGTCGTGGATCGAGCTGTAGTCGCCGTCCTTGCTCGGGTCGAAGTAGATCGCGCCGAAGGCCGGTGCATTGCGGTTCGGCCAGTGGATCTGGTAGAGGTCGATCACGTCGGTCTGCAGCCGCCGCAGGCTGTCATCGCAGGCCTGCGCAATCTCTGCGGGCAGCAGGTTGGCACTGCCGTTGCGCACCCAGTTCATGTTGCGCGAGGGCCCGGCCACCTTGGTCGCCAGCACCACACGCTGGCGCAGGCCAGGGTGTTTGGCGAACCAGCGGCCGATGATGGTTTCGGTCGTGCCGTAGGTTTCACGCCGCGGCGGCACCGCGTACATCTCGGCGGTGTCGATGAAGTTCAGGCCTTGCGCCAGCGCGTGGTCGAGGATGGCATGGGCGTCGGCTTCACCGACCTGCTCACCAAAGGTCATCGTGCCGAGGCAGACCTTGGGAACCTGCAGGTCGCTGCGGCCCAGACGGGTCAACTGCATGGGGGCTCCGGTCGAACAAAACGCGCAGTGTGCCGCAGTGCAGCAAGGCCTGCATTGCTCGACGCCTTCGACAAGGCCTTCAGCCCGGAACCGATGGCGGCGAAACCCTGTTGAGCGCGCGCTCCTCCTCCTGCAAGCGCAACACACGCCGCTGCACCTTGCCGGTGGTTGTCATCGGCAAGGCTGCGATGAACTCGATCTCCTTCGGGTACTCGTACGGCGCGAGCTGGCCGCGCACGTGCTGCTGCAGCGCCGCCACCAGCGTGTCGCCGGCTTCGAAGCCGGGCGCCAGCACGACATAGGCCTTCACCAGCGCACCGCGTTCGGCGTCGGGTTTGGGCACCACCGCGGCGTTGGCCACCGCCGGGTGTTTGACGAGGCAGTTCTCGATCTCGCTCGGCCCGATGCGGTAACCCGCGGCCTTGAACACGTCGTCGCTGCGGCCCTGGTACCAGAGGTAGCCGTCGGCGTCCATCACCGCGGTGTCGCCGCTGCGGCACCAGCTGTCGTCGGGGTCGCCGGTGAACTTGGCGCGGGTCGCGGCCGCGTTGTTCCAGTAGCCCAGAAAAAACACCGGGTCGAGCGCGCCGTGCACGTCGCGCCGGTGCACGGCCACGTCGCCCGGTGTGCCGCGGGGGCATTCGCGGCCGGCGTCGTCGAGCACGGCGATGCGGTGGCCCGGGTAGGCGCGGCCCATGCTGCCCGGGCGCGCCGGCCAGCCCGGGTGTTCGCGGCCCTGGGCGTCGAGATAACGGCCGCAGTTGCCGACGATGTAGTTGATCTCGGTCTGGCCGAACATCTCGTTGACCGTCAGCCCCAGCGCCTGCTGGCACCAGTGGAAGACGGCGTCGCCCACCGCCTCGCCGGCGCTCATCACCGCGCGCAAGCGCAGCTTGTAGCGTTCTCGTGGCTGCGGCACGGCCTTCATCATCGCCTTCAGCGCAGTGGGAAAAAGAAAGCTGTGCGTGACGCCGTGGCGCTGCATCAGTTCGAACGCCGTCTCGGGCGCGAAGCGGCCCTGCCAGGCGACGATCTCGCGGCCGAAGTACAGCGTCGGCAGCAGCGCGTCCATCAGGCCGCCGGTCCAGGCCCAGTCGGCCGGGCTCCAGAACACGGCGTCCTCGGCGAACCAGTTCTGGCTGCAGACGAAACCCGAGAGGTTGCCGATCAGCGCCCGTTGCGGCAGCAGCGCGCCCTTGGGCGGCCCGGTCGTGCCGCTGGTGTAGATCAGCACCGCCGCGTCGTCGGCCCGGGTGCCGCAGGCTGTGAATTCAGCCTTTTCTCGCGCCAGCGCGGCGGCCCAGTCGATGTCACCACGGCCGGCAGCGCCGCCCACCGCGAGCACGCAGCGCAGCGCCGGGCAGTCGGGCCGCACCGCCAGCAGGCTGACGATGGCGCTCTCGTCGGCGATGGCGGCCACCGCGGCGCTGTCCTGCAGCCGGTAAGCCAGCGCCTCGGGGCCGAACAGCATCGACAGCGGCATCGCCACCGCGCCCAGCAGGCTTAACGCGATATGCGCCACTGCGGTCTCGGGCCGCTGCGGCATCACCACCGCGACACGGTCGCCGCGCTGCACGCCCAGGCGCTGCAGTGCGGCAGCGAGCTGGCGCGCCTGCTGGTCGAGCTCGCGGTAGCGCAGCGTGCCGCTGGCGCCGGACTCGGTTTCCCAGCGCACCGCCACACGGTCGGTGTGCGCCCAGCGTGTGCAGCAGGCTTCTGCGATGTTGAAGTCGGCCGGCACCTGCCAGCGAAAGTGATCGTGCAGTTCGGCGTAGGCATCTTTGGTGGGCATGCGTGCAGCTTAAGCGGGTCCGGCTGCGCCGCGACTCGGGAGCTTCACCCATTCACCCAGTGCCGCAGTCAAGTTCTCCGAGGCGGCGCCGAAATCCAAGCACCGGCGAGGCACCCGTTGCCAACACCTCCAGCAACCTGCACAAGAGCAACAAACCATGCAACTCACAGCGCTGTCGGCCGTGAAGCACCGCATCCGCGTCGGTGAGCCACTGCCCTTCAATGTGCGCAACGCCGACAGCACGCTGCTGCTCGCGCGCGGCCAGGTGGTGGAAACGGCCGGGCAGCTGGCGGCGCTGTTCGACCGCGGCGCGCTGGTCGACATCGCAGAACTGCGCAGCGCCGCCGACCAGCTGCGCCAGCTGCCGCGCGAGCTGCTGCCGCAGCACTGGCAGCAATGCATGCGCCGGGTTGCCAGCGCACTGGAGCACGCGCCGCACGAGGATTTTCGCGGCGCGCTCGACGACGCCGCGGCGCCGGTGCTGGCGCTGATCGAACGCGACCCCGACCTCGCCATCTTCCAGGTGCTGCACAGCGAAGGCGGCGAGCGCACGGCCTACGGCGCGCGCCGTTCGCTCAACAGCGCCATCACTGCTTTCCTGGTGGCACAGCGCCTGGGCTGGGATCCGCAAGCGGTGGAACGTGTCTTCAAGGTGGCGCTGACGATGAACGTGTCGATGCTGGAACTGCAAGGTGAACTCGCGCGCCAGCGCAGCGCGCCGAGCGCGGCGCAACTGCAGGCGCTGCAGATGCACCCGGTGCACAGCATGGAACAGCTCGAACGCGCCGGCGTGCACGACGCCGACTGGCTGCGCGCGGTGGCCACGCACCACGAGCTCGAAGACGGCAGCGGCTACCCCAGCGGCAGCAGCGATGTCAGCGAACTGGCTTCGCTGGCGCGCCGTGCCGATGTCTACACCGCCAAGCTGGCGTCGCGCGGCCACCGCGAAGCGCTGGCTGCCGATGTCGCCGGGCGCCAGATGTTCATGCAGGACCCCGGCCACCCGATGACCGCGGCGCTGGTGAAGGAGTTCGGCGTCTACCCGCCGGGCTGCTACGTGCGGCTGGCCTCGGGCGCCGTCGGCGTGGTGGTCGAGCGCGGCGCGATGGTCACGACCCCCATCGTCGCCTGCCTGTCGGGCCCGAACGGCGCCGCCTTGCCGGCGCCCGAACGTGTCGACACGGCGCAGCGCCAGCACGCGGTGGTCGGTGTCGTCGGCGAGCGCAGCATCAACGTGCGCGTCACCGCCGAAAAACTCATGGCGCTGACGCTGCGCTGAAACGCTGCAGCGCGTCGCCGGCGACGCGGCAGATGCGCCACTCGGGCATCACCGTGGCACCCATGCGTTCGTAGAAGCGGATCGCGTTTTCGTTCCAGTCGAGCACGCTCCACTCGAAACGGCCGCAGCCGCGCTGCACCGCCAGCGCCCCCAGGCGTTCCAGCAGCGCCTGGCCAATGCCATGGCCGCGCCAGGCCGGCTGCACGTACAGGTCTTCGAGATACAGGCCGGGCCGCGCCAGGAAGGTCGAGAAGTTGGTGAAGAACAGCGCGAAGGCGACGACGCCATGCCCCGCCTCGGCCACCAGCGCCTCGGCCGCAGGGCGTTCACCGAAGAGGTGCGGGTGCAGCGCCTCGGGCGTCGTCTGCACCATGTGGGCGAGATGTTCGAACTCGGCCAGTTCGCGGATCAGGCCAACGATGGCGGGCAGGTCGTGCGGCGCGGCAGCGCGCAGTTGGAAGGCGGCGGTGGGGTCCATGCTGGCGATTGTCGCGCCGTCGACAACACACACCGCCGCCCTGCCCTACAGTGGCCGCCATGGACACCTCTGCTGCCAACCCCGCCCACAGCGCCTACCGCGCCGAGCGCACCGCCGCCAGCGACTTCCACGCCGTGCGCGGCCTGCGCTACCACCTGCACCGCTGGGGTGACAACACGCTGGTCGACGCCGAACACCCGCCGCTGGTGCTGCTGCACGGCTGGATGGATGTCGGCGCCTCGTTCCAGTTCTTCGTCGACGCGCTGGCCCAGGCCGAAGGCCGGCAGCGCCTGGTGCTGGCACCCGACTGGCGCGGTTTCGGCCGCACCAGCGCACCTGGCGCCGACACCTACTGGTTCCCCGACTACCTCGCCGACCTGGACGCCTTGCTCGACCACGTGGCCCCCACCGGCGCGGTCGACCTGCTGGGCCACAGCATGGGCGGCAACATCGCGATGAGCTACGCCGGCCTGCGCCCGGCGCGCATCAGGCGCCTGGTGAACCTGGAAGGTTTCGGCATGCCCGAAACCCAGCCCGAGCAGGCGCCGAAACGGCTGCTGCAATGGCTGGACGAGCTGAAGACGCCCGCCGAACTGCGCTCCTACGACAGCCTGGAGGCGGTGGCCGAGCGACTGGTGAAGAACAACCCGCTGCTCACGGCCGACAAGGCTACCTGGCTGGCGCCGCACTGGGCAGCGTTGCACGACGACGGCCGCTGGCACATCCAGGGCGACCCGGCGCACAAACGGGTCAACCCCATCCTCTACCGCAGGGACGAGGTGCTGGCGGCCTGGAAACGCATCACGGCGCCGCTGCTGTGGGTGCAAGGCAATCTCACCGACATCACGAAATGGTGGGGCCAGCGCTACCCGCGCGAAGACTTCGAAGCCCGCCTCGCGGTGGTGCAGAACGTCGAACGCCATGCCCTGGCGCCGTGCGGGCACATGCTGCACCACGACCAGCCGGTGGCACTGGCGGCCCATGTGGCCCGGTTCCTGGGTCGCAACGGCTGATATTCGATCGATTGCTTACACTTTTGCGGCCGGCTCTCCCCGGGATTGCGGGGGGACAGCGATGACCTCCGCCAGATGTTTGGGCACTATATTTGCGTCGACTCAAGTACAAATTTCAGGCAGCGAGGCTCTTATATGCGCATGATTCGAATGATTGCCAGGTCCGTCGTCCTGTTGGCGATGTTCTATGCCACCCAGGCTTCGGCGTTTTTCTACGTCGACGACACCACTGGCAGCGCCACCTACAACCGGACCCTTGAGGACATGAGTGCCCTGTCCGCCGTGGGCACGGCTGTCAGCTACGACACCTTCGCGTTCAGCGTCGACACCGCCGGCACCTACACCTTCCGAAGCGTCGCGTTGCCTTTGCTCGACCGCTGGGACAACATGCTGTTCCTGTACCAGGGCTCGTTCGATCCGAACAATGCCGTGCTCAACGGCGTCGTCGGCAATGACGACTTCAACGGCAATATCGGTTTCTCCGGTTTCGATGTCACGTTGTCGACCGGCGTGGCCTACGTGCTGGTGACCACCGGCTTCGCCAACGACGACCTGGGCCGCTACCTCAACGTCATCCGCGGTCCCGGCGACGTCACGGCGCCGGTGCCCGAGCCCGAAAGCTACGCGATGCTGCTGTCGGGTCTGGCCGTGCTGGGCTTCCTGGCGCGCCGCCGCCGGCAACGCTGACAGCGCCGCGGCGCTTTCCGACCAACGGCGCCCCAGGGCGCCGTTTTTCATGGCGCGTGCCAAAATGCCCGGCTTTGCACGAACGGCCTCCCCATGGACATCGAACGCATCAACTCGATCGGCACGCTGCTTGCCGACCTGAGTGCCCGGACCCAGCAGCTCCGGGGGTATCTTTGACTACGACCGCAAAGCCCTGCGGTTGAACGAAGTCAACGCCGCGCTGGAGAACCCCGCGGTCTGGAACGAACCCAAACGCGCGCAGGAACTGGGGCGCGAGAAGAAGACGCTGGAAACCGTGGTCGAGACGATCAACCACCTCACCAGCAACATCGCCGACAACACCGAGCTGTTCGAGATGTCCAAGGCCGACGAAGCCTTCGACGATCTGGCGGCCATCGAAGCCGAAGTCCATGCGCTGCGTGAAACGGTCGAGCAGCTCGAGTTCCGCCGCATGTTCAGCAACCCGGCCGACCCGGGCAACTGCTTCGTCGACATTCAGGCCGGCGCCGGCGGCACCGAAGCCTGCGACTGGGCCGGCATGCTGCTGCGCCAGTACCTGAAATACTGCGAGCGCAAGGGCTTCACCGCGACGCTCGAAGACGAAACCGCGGGCGACATCGCCGGCATCAAGAGCGCGACGCTGAAGGTCGAGGGCGACTACGCCTTCGGCCACCTGCGCACCGAGACCGGCGTGCACCGCCTTGTGCGCAAGAGCCCGTTCGACAGCGCCGGCGGCCGCCACACGAGCTTTGCGTCGCTGTTCGTCTACCCCGAGGTCGACGACTCGATCGAGATCGAGATCAACCCGTCGGACGTGCGCACCGACACGTTTCGGGCTTCGGGGGCCGGTGGCCAGCACATCAACAAGACCGATTCGGCGGTGCGGCTGACCCACATCCCCACCGGCATCGTCGTGCAATGCCAGGACGGCCGCAGCCAGCACGGCAACCGCGACGTCGCCTGGAAGCGGCTGCGTTCGCGCCTGTACGACCACGAGATGCGCAAGCGCCAGGAAGAGCAGCAGAAGCTCGAAGACACCAAGACCGATGTCGGCTGGGGCCACCAGATCCGCAGCTACGTGCTCGACCAGAGCCGCATCAAGGACCTGCGCACCAACGTCGAGATCAGCAACACGCAGAAGGTGCTCGACGGCGACCTCGACCCGTTCATCGTCGCCAGCCTGAAGCAGGGGTTGTGAGATGGAGCCCCCACGCTCGCTTCGCTCGCTGCCCCCCGAGGGGGCTTCAGTGCCCTTCGGGCGGCCGGGCGGGCACTGAGATGGCCGACTACGCAGCGCTGCTGTTCGACCTGGACGGCACGCTGATCGACAGCATGCCGCTGCACCACGCCGCTTGGCGGCAATGGTTCGTGTTGCAGCGGCTGCCATTCGACGAAGCCGGTTTCTTCGAGGCCACGGCGGGGCGCAGCAACGACGAGATACTGCGCGACCTGTTCCCGGCGCTCGACGCCGGCACGCGTGCACAGCTGGCCGACAAGAAGGAAGCGCTGTACCGCGACGAGGCCTCGCGCTCGCTGCAGCTGATCGCCGGCGCAGCGGCCTTCATCGAAGCCGCACGTGCGGCCGGCCTGCGGCTGGCGATCTGCACCGCGGCGCCGCCGGAAAACATGCAGCACGCGTTCGTCCGCTTCGGACTCGACCGCCAGGTCGAAACCGTCACCAGCCCCGCCGACGGTTTGCGCGGCAAGCCCCACCCCGACATCTTCGAGGAGGCCGCGCGCCGCCTCGGCGTGCCCGCATCCGCCTGCCTGGTGTTCGAAGACGCGCCGCTGGGCGTCGAAGCCGCACGCCGCGCTGGCATGCACGCGGTGGCGCTGACCACCAGCATGCCGGCGTCGGCCTTCAGCGCCTTCACCAACCTGCGCCACACGATGGCCGACTTCGTCGGCTTCGATCTGGCCCACCTGACCCCACGAGAACAACACCATGCGTGAAGGCTCTGCCCCCGTGATCCACCGCCAGGACTACGCCGCGCCGGCGTACTGGATCCGCCGCGTCGATCTGACCTTCGACCTCGACGCCGCCAAGACCATCGTCGCAAGCAAGCTGCACATCGAGCGCAACCCCGGCGCTGCGCCGCAAGCCCTGATGCTGCACGGCGAAGACATCACCGTGCTGCGTGTGATGTCGGGCGGCGAGAGCCTGTCGTTCCGTGTCGACGGCGGCCTGCTCGTCATCGACAACCCGCCGGCCGGCGACAGCTTCGTGCTCGAGATCCGCAACACCTGCAACCCCGACAGGAACACCCAGCTCTCAGGGCTGTACACCAGCGGCAGCGGCCTCTTCACGCAGTGCGAGGCCGAGGGCTTCCGCCGCATCACGTACTTTCTCGACCGGCCCGACGTGATGGCGGTCTACACCGTGACGCTGCGCGCCGACAAGGCGAAGTACCCCGTGCTGCTGAGCAACGGCAACCTGGTCGAACAAGGCCCGCTCGACAACGGCCGCCACTTCGCCACCTGGCACGACCCGTTCCCGAAACCGAGCTACCTGTTTGCGCTGGTCGCTGCCGACCTGGTGTGCCGCGAGCAGCGCATCACCACACGCGCCGGCAAGGACCATCTGCTGCAGGTCTACGTGCGCCGCGGCGACCTCGGCAAGACCGAACATGCGATGGCCTCGCTGGTGGCCTCGGTGGTCTGGGACGAAGCCCGCTTCGGCCTGCCGCTGGACCTGGAACGTTTCATGATCGTCGCCGTCGAAGACTTCAACATGGGCGCGATGGAAAACAAGGGCCTGAACATCTTCAACACGAAGTACGTGCTGGCCAGCCCCGCCACCGCCACCGACGACGACTTCATGGGCATCGAAAGTGTCGTCGGCCACGAGTACTTCCACAACTGGACCGGCAACCGCATCACCTGCCGCGACTGGTTCCAGCTCTCGCTCAAGGAAGGCCTGACGGTCTTCCGCGACCAGGAATTCAGCATGGACATGGCGGGCAGCGCCAGCGCGCGTGCCGTCAAGCGCATCCAGGACGTGCGCGGCCTGCGCGCCAGCCAGTTCCCCGAAGACGCCGGTGCGATGGCGCACCCGGTGCGGCCCGACAGCTACGCCGCCATCGACAACTTCTACACCGCCACCGTCTACGAAAAAGGCGCCGAAGTCGTGCGCATGATGCAGACGCTGGTCGGCCGCGAAGGTTTTGCGCGCGGCATCACGCTGTACTTCCAGCGCCACGACGGCCAGGCCGTGACCTGCGACGACTTCGCGCAGGCGATTGCCGATGCCAACCCCAGCAGCGAACTGGCCACGCGCCTGGACACCTTCAAGCGCTGGTACTCGCAGGCCGGCACGCCGCGGCTGCAGGCGCGTGGCAGCTACGACGCCGAAGCCCGCCGCTACACGCTGACGCTGTCGCAGAGCGCAGCACCCTCGCCCGGCCAGCCGGCGAAGCTGCCGTTCGTGATCCCGGTGCTGACCGGGCTGGTGGCGCACGACGGCCGCGAGCTGATGGCCGAACGCCTGCTGGTGCTCGACAGCGCCGAGCAGCACTGGGTTTTCGACGACATCGACAGCGCGCCGGTGCCGTCGTTGCTGCGCGGTTTCTCGGCGCCGGTGGTGCTGGACGACGGCCTCGGCGACGCCGAACTGCTGACCCTGCTGGCCCACGACAGCGACGCCTTCAACCGCTGGGAAGCCGGCCAGCGCCTGGCGCTGGCGCGCCTGCTGCAGCGCCTGCAGCAGCCGGCGCCGCTGGACGAAGCCTTCATCGCCGCGATGCGCGGCGTGCTGCGCAACGACACACTCGACCCGGCGTTCAAGGAACTTGCGCTGGTGCTGCCCGGCGAAGGCTATGTGGCTGAGCAGTTGCCACGCTTCGACCCGCAGGCCATCCACGCCGTGCGCCAGCAGATGCGCGAACAGCTCGCCGATGCGCTGCAGGCCGACTGGGCCTGGGCCTTCGAAAGCCACAGCGTGCGCGAAGGCTACGCGCCGACGCCGGCGCAGGCCGGCCGCCGCGGCCTGGCCAACCTGGCACTGGCGATGTTGTGCCTGCACGCGGTGCGCCACGGCGACACCACCTGGCCCGGCCGTGCCTACCAGCGGGTGAAGGACGCCGGCAACATGACCGACCGCCTGGGCGCCCTGGCCGCGCTGGTCGACGCCCATGCCGGGCTGGCCGACGCCGCGCTGGCGCGTTTCCACGCCGCGGCCGGCGGCGAGGCCCTGGTCATCGACAAGTGGTTCATGCTGCAGGCCACCGCGCTCGAACCGGTCGGCGAAGGCGCGGGCCGTTCGTTTGCCCGCGCCAAGGCGCTGCTCAAGCACCCCGACTTCTCGCTGAAGAACCCGAACCGCGCACGCAGCCTGGTCTCGGCGCTGTGCGCCGGCAACCCGGCCGCCTTCCACCGCGCAGACGCCGCAGGCTATGTGTTCTGGGCCGAACGCCTGCTCGAACTGGACGCGCTGAACCCGCAGCTCGCCGCCCGCCTGGCGCGTGTGATGGACCGCTGGAGCGCGCTGGTCGAGCCCTACCGCAGCGCCGCGCGCGAAGCCATCGTGCGTGTCGCCGCCAAACCCGACCTCAGCGACGACGTGCGCGAAGTCGTCAGCCGTGCCCTGGAGATCGCCGAATGAAACGTGTCAGCCTGACTCAGTATCTCGTTGAACAGCAACGTGAACACGGCCTGATCCCGAGCCAGCTGCGGCTGCTCATCGAGGTGGTGGCACGGGCCTGCAAACACATCGCAATCGCCGTCAACAAGGGCGCGCTCGGCGACGTGCTCGGCACCGCCGGCAGCGAAAACGTGCAGGGCGAGGTGCAGAAGAAGCTCGACATCATCAGCAACGAGGTGCTGATCGAAGCCAACGAATGGGGCGGCCACCTGGCAGCGATGGCGAGCGAGGAGATGGACTCGATCCACGTCGTGCCCAACCGCTACCCGCAGGGCGAATACATGCTGCTGTTCGACCCGCTCGACGGCAGCAGCAACATCGACGTCAACGTCAGCATCGGCACCATCTTCAGCGTGCTGCGCAAGGTGGGCCATGCCCGCGGCGTCTCGGAAGAAGACTTCCTGCAGCCCGGCAAACACCAGGCCGCGGCGGGTTACTGCGTCTACGGCCCGCAGACCATGCTGGTGCTGACGGTGGGCAACGGCGTCGCGATGTTCACGCTGGACCGCGAAACCGGCTCCTGGGTGCTGACGCAGCAGGACGTGCAGATTCCGCCAGACACGAAAGAGTTCGCCATCAACATGTCGAACATGCGCCACTGGGCGCCGCCGATGACACGCTACATCGACGAATGCCTGGCCGGCAAGACCGGGCCGCGTGGCAAGGACTTCAACATGCGCTGGGTCGCCAGCATGGTGGCCGACGTGCACCGCATCCTGATGCGCGGCGGTGTCTTCATGTATCCCTGGGACCAGCGTGAGCCCGACAAACCCGGCAAGCTGCGGCTGATGTACGAGGCCAACCCGATGGCCTTCCTGGTCGAACAGGCCGGTGGCGCCGCCAGCAACGGCCGCGACCGCATCCTCGACATCGTGCCCGGCAAGCTGCACGAACGGGTCAGCGTGATGCTGGGCTCGAAGAACGAGGTTGAGCGGGTGACCGGCTACCACCGCGATCAGGCTTGACCGCATTTTCGATCAGCACATGATCGATAGGCTCACAATGCGGCGACCCAGGCCACAGCTAACGCATGAAAATCCCGGACCGCATGCGGTCCGGGGGTGGTGATGCCCCTAGACTTGCTGGCTTTGACGAACATCGAACCCGCCTCCATGCTGCCCAAGTCACTGGCCCTCATCGACGACGATGTCGATTTCACCGATGCCTTTTCGTCCTATCTTCGTGACCAGGACGTCGACGTGCGTGTGTTCGCCGACAGCAGCGACCTGCTGGCCAGCGAGTCGCCTTTCGGCTACGACTTCTACGTCGTCGACCTGATGCTGCCGGGTGTGGTCGGTGACGAACTCATCCGCATCCTGCGCCGCCGCACCGACGCTGGCGTGCTGGTGGTGTCGGGCCAGGTGGGTGCGTCGACCTTCGAAGCCGTGGTCGACGCAGGCGCCGACATGTACCTGGAAAAACCGGTCAGCCTGGAGCAGATCCTGCTGGTCATCAAGGCTTTGCAGCGGCGCGCCGTGATGCGCGGCCAGCGCGAGCAGTCGTGGTCGGTCGACCTGCGCGCCAGCCAGCTGCTGGCACCCGACGGCGCCAAGGTCGAACTGAGCGACACCGACCTCACCGTGCTGCGCTGTTTTCTCGAAGCCGATGGCGGCATCGTCACCCGCGAGACGCTGATCCAGCGTCTGGGCCGCGACGATGCCAGCACGCTCGACAACACGCTGCACGCCACCATCTACCGCCTGCGCCGGCGCATCGAGAAGGCGTCGAAGAGCCTGGTGCCGCTGCAGAGCGAACCGCGCGTGGGCTACATCTTCCGCGCGCCGCTGAAGTCGCTTTAAAACGCCTGGCCTATGAACAGCAGCAACGACTTCGGCCTCATCGGCCTGGCGGTGATGGGCCAGAACCTGGTGCTCAATGTCGCCAGCCGCGGCTTCGCGGTGAGCGTCTACAACCGCACGCCCGAGGTCACGGCCGAGTTCGTGGCACGCCACCCGGGCCAGCGCCTGTTCGGCGCCACGACGCTGGCCGAGTTCGTCGCCAGTCTGGCGCAGCCGCGCAAGGTGATGTTGATGGTCAAGGCCGGCACCGCGGTCGACGCCGTCATCGAGCAGCTGCTGCCGCTGCTGGCGCCCGGCGACATCGTCATCGACGGCGGCAACAGCCTGTACACCGACACCGAACGCCGCGACGCCGCCCTCGCCGCCAAAGGCCTGCGTTTCATCGGCGCCGGCGTCTCGGGCGGCGAAGAAGGCGCACGCAAGGGCCCGGCCATCATGCCCGGCGGGCCGGCGTCCACCTGGGACGTGATGCGGCCGGTCTTCGAAGCCATCGCCGCCAAGGTGAACGGCGAACCCTGTGTCATCCACATCGGCCCCGGCGGCGCCGGCCACTATGTGAAGATGATCCACAACGGCATCGAATACGGCGACATGCAGCTCATCTGCGAGGCCTACGCGCTGTTCAAGGCGGCGGGCTTCAGCGCCGACGAGATGGCCGCGATCTTCGAACAGTGGAACGAAGGCGAGCTGCAGAGTTACCTGATCCAGATCACCGCCAAGGCGCTGGCGCAGAAAGATCCCGAAACCGGCCAGCCGCTGGTCGAGCTGATCCTCGACAAGGCCGGCCAGAAAGGCACGGGCCAGTGGACCCTGCTCAACGCCGCCGAGAACGCCGTGGTCATCAGCACCATCAACGCCGCGGTCGAAGCGCGTGTGCTGTCGTCGCAGAAGGCGCAGCGGGTGGCCGCCAGCACGCAGCTGCAGGGGCCGGTGGCGAACCTGGCGCCGCACAAGGCCGAACTCGTAGCGAAGGTGCATGACGCGCTGTATGCGTCCAAGGTCATCAGCTACGCCCAGGGGCTGGATTTGATGGCCACGATGGGCGCGAAGAAGCAGTGGGGCCTGGACCTCGGCCGCATCGCCGCCATCTGGCGTGGCGGCTGCATCATCCGAGCCCGTTTCCTCAACCGCATCACCGACGCCTACCGCGCCGACCCGGGCCTCGCCAACCTGATGCTCGACCCGTTTTTCCGCGACCTGCTGAACCGCACGCAGCAGTCCTGGCGCGAGGTGGTGGCGCTGGCCGTGGCCAACGGCATCCCGGTGCCGGCGTTCAGCGCTTCACTGGCCTACTACGACAGCTTCCGCAGTGCGCGGCTGCCGGCCAACCTGCTGCAGGCGCAGCGCGACTTCTTCGGCGCCCACACCTACGAGCGCACCGACAAGCCGGCGGGCCAGATGTTCCACACCGACTGGCCCGAAGTCATCGAATAAGGCAGGCGCTCAGCCATGCGGCTTGTATCGCCGCATGGCCTTCGCCAGGCACAGACCCCTTCCGGGCCCTGTGTCCGGGCTCAGCCCGGCTCGCTCAGCGCCATCAGCATGTCGGCGTACCAGGCGCAGTTCAGGCCGAGCGATTCGTCTTGCGCGCGGTCGCGGCCGGCCATGTCCAGCCGCGCCGAGTGCACACCCAGCAGCTGCCAGGGCAAATCACCAAGCGACTCGTCGCGCATCACCACCGGCGCGCCGCTGGCGCCGCGGTGTGTCAGCGCATCGGTGAGAAAGTAGCCCTCACCCTGGAAGCGGATGCCGAAGGCCGAGGCCACGACGGCCTGGCGCACCACCGGCAGGTGGTGCATGGTGTCGTGAAAACCGAGCGGGAAGCCGACGATGAGCACCGAGCTGCCGACCTCCACCGCCGCTTCGGGGCGTGGCAGGTGCGCCGGCGTGAAGGCGCACATCACGGCCTCTTCGGGCAAGGCCTTGCGGTCGAGTTCGATCATCGCGACGTCGATCTCGCCGCCGGAGTCGGTGCCCTGGTGCCACAGGCTGCGGCCGTCCTCGTAGAGCATCAGCGAGACGTTGCTCGAACGCGAGAGATCTTCGCGGTCGGTGTGCAGTTCGAACTCGATCCGGTTGGGGTGGTGCTCGGTCGGCCGGTCGATCAGCACATGCCGGCTCGTCACCAGGTACAGGCGCTCGTCGCGCTCGAAGAAGAAGCCGCTGGCACCGGTGAGCGCACGTTCGTGTTCGAAAGTGGCGATGCGGGTGGCGGCGAGCAGAAGCGTATCGATCATGCGTCTTTGCACGCTACCACAGCCCCACCCCACAGCCGCGTGCTGTGCGGCGCCACGCGGTGGTGCTATGGTCGACGATCCGACTGGAGGGAAGCCCATGACCTTGCCCCTGCCTGAAGCGCCCGATCTGCGCCGCCAGGCCTTGCGTGAAGCCTTGCTGTCCACGGTCGATCTGCTCAAGCGCCGCCGCGCCGCCGAGATCGACACCGCGTACATCGACGACTACGTGGCCTTGAACTGGCTGGAATGGAACGGCGGCGGGCTGCGCCTCACAACCACCGGCGACAACGTCTGCAAACAGCTCAGCGCGCGCAGCGGCTGACGGCGCTGTTCCGGCGCTTCACGGCAGAGATCGTCGTTTCGTCCCGACGCGGTTCCGTACCGCGGCCGGGCTTCCTAGAGTGCGTTCCACCCGAACCACTCAGGAGCCCGGCATGTCACCCGCCCACCGCCTCGTCCACGGCCTCGCCTTCACGCTGGCGCTGGCCGGCAGCGCCCACGCCTTCGACCTCAGTGTCGAGGTGCTCAACCCCAAGCTGCTGCAAGGCAGCATCAATGCCGCCGTCTACACCCAGGCCGAAGGCTGGCTGAAGGACACGCAGGCGCTCGGCGCGCAGCGCCTGCCGGTGGCCGACAAGACCGTGCTGGTCTTCCGCAACCTGCCCGCCGGCAGCTACGCCGTCTCGCTGTTCCACGACGAAAACGGCAACGGCGTGATGGACCGCAACGTCATCGGCTTGCCGCTGGAGCGCTACGGCTTCAGCCGCGACGCCCGCGCCACGATGGGCCCGCCCTCGTTCGCCGACGCCGCCTTCGAACTGAAAGCTGACACCCACATCAGCATCACGCTGAAGTGACGAGGAGCACGACCATGCAACGCCGTGACTTCACCCGCTCTCTCTTCGCTGCCGCTGGCCTGGCCGCCTTCGGCGCCCGTGCCAACACTGCCGACCCCGTGCAAGCCGCCTTCGAAGCGCAGCGCGGCAGCACGCCGTGGACCCTGGGCTACGTCGGCCTGCAGGCCGATGTCGAACCGATGCCGCTGCGTCTGCACGGCAAACTGCCGCGTGGACTGCAGGGCAGCTTCTACCGCAACGGCCCGGCGCGCCACAGCCTGGGCGGCCAGCGTTACCACCACACCTTCGATGGTGACGGCATGCTGCAGCGCTACACGCTCGGCGCACAAGGCATCGTGCACCAGGGCCGTTTTGTGCGCACCGAGAAGTTCATCGCCGACAGCGCCGCCGGCCGTCCGGTGCGCGCTGCCTTCGGCACCAATCCGCCGGGTGCCGAGCCCATCAGTTCACCGGACGCGATCAACGCCGCCAACATCAGCGTGCTGCAGCATGGCGGCGAGCTGATGGCCTTGTGGGAAGGCGCCTCGGCCACCGTGATGGACCCGCAGACGCTGGCCACACGCGGGCCCAAGGTCTGGTCGCCCGAATACGCCGGCATGGCGTTTTCGGCGCACCCGAAGATCGAACCCGACGGCACGCTGTGGAACTTCGGCGTCACCAGCTTCCGCGGGCTGTTGTCGATCTACCGCATCCAGGCCAGCGGCCAGCTGGCGCAGGCCGTCACGCTGCCGGTGCCGAACATCGCGATGGTGCACGACTTCGCCGTCACCGAGCGCCATCTCGTCTTCCTGCTGCCGCCGCTGGTGTTCGACACCGAACGCGCACGCAACGGCAGCACCTTCCTCGACGCCCATGTCTGGAAACCCGAACTCGGCATGCGGGTGCTGGTGCTGCCGAAGGACAGGCTCGACCAGCCACAGTGGTTCGAGCTGCCGGCGGGCTTCGTCTTCCATCTCGGCAATGCCTGGGAAGACGCGGCCGGTGTGATCCGGCTCGACTACATCCGCAGCCCGAGCGCCTGGCATGCGATGTCGGGGCTGAAGGCCATCATGCGCGGCAGCTACGATCCGCGCGACTTCGCCACCATCACGCTGGTCAGCCTGGACACAAAAAGCGGCCGTGCGCAGCAGACGCTGCTGCCGCAGGTGGCCGAGTTTCCGCGTGTCGACCCGCGTGTCGTGGGGCGGCGCCACCAGCAGCTTTTCGTGGCTTCGCGCCAGACGCTGGGCGACCGCCCCGGCTACGACGCGGTGATGCGCATGGACCTGGCCAGCGGCCGCACCGACAGCTACCGCTACGGCGCCGAGGTGATGGTCGAAGAACACCTGTTCGTGCCGCGCCCCGGCAGCACACACGAAGGCGAGGGCTGGCTCGTCGGCAGCGCGCTCGACCTGTCGAAGCAGCAGATGCTGTTCTCGGTGTTCGATGCGAAGAACCTGGCCGCCGGGCCGCTGGCCCAGGGCACCTTGGCGCGGGTGATGCCGCTCGGGCTGCACGGCATCTTCGTGCCGGCCTGACCCTTCAGTTCGGTGCGCTCAGCGGCTGCAGCAGGCATTGTTCGCGCTGCTGCTGGCCGCGCAGCACGTTGCAGCGCCACAGCGTGTCGGCTTGTGTCGCCGCGGCCTTGCGCAGCGTCAAGCCGCGCTGCACCGAGTCGTTCAGCACCGACTTCAAGGCCAGCAGCAGCAGCACCAGTGCCAGCGCGGCAAGCCAGGCAGGAAACTGGCGGCGGACGCCGCGCGCGAGCGAGTTCATCACCATTCCCCGGTTACCAATTTTGTACGTCAGCGCACAGACGGTGACACCGTGTTCGCCGATGCTTTGCGACACCATGGCCCCGTACATCCAAGCCGTCGACAGCACCTACCCCGGCACTGCGGGCACGGTCATCTGCCCACATTGCCGGGGTGTGGCCTACCGCGTGCCGCGGCGCTGGATCGACCGCCTGCTGAGCCGCTGGCGGCCGGTCTGGCGCTACGAATGCCAGGCCCTGCACTGCCGCCGCGCGTTCAACCTGCGCGGCGGGAGCTGAAGGCTCATGCCTTCGGCGTGCTGTCCTTCTTGAACCAGGCGTCGCTGGCCTTGCGCTGCCACTCGGTGATCTGCTTGTCGGCTTCGTCCTTGGCAACACCGTAGCGTTCCTGGATCTTGCCGACCAGCTGGTCACGGCGGCCGGCGACGACGGCGAAGTCGTCGTCGGTCAGCTTGCCCCACTGTTCCTTGACCTGGCCGGTGAGCTGTTTCCAGTCACCCTGGATGCGGTCCCAGTTCACGGGCGCACCGCAATCTCGTTCTTCACCGACTTCACGCCGTTGACCTTCCAGGCCAGGCTCTCGGCGACCTTCTTCTCGTCCATGTTCTTCGCGAAGCCCGACAGCATCACGGTGCCGTTCAGCGTCTCGACCTTGATCGACGCCGCGTCGACGCTGTTGTTGTCGACGAAGCGTGCCTTCACCGCGGTGGTGATGGCGGCATCGTCGACATAGGCACCGACCGATTCCTGCCCGCGCGTGACGGCACAGCCGGTGGTGACGAGGGCGGTGATGGCGATGAAGGAAGCAGCAAGCGTGCGGGCCAGGGGTGTGCGAATGTTCATGTGGTTCTCCGTTGGGTAAAAGTGGCGCAGCAAAGGGGACGGCCACTCAGGCGGCGAGCCAGTCCTTCAATTCGTCGGCGTGCTGCTGTTCGTCGCCGAGAATGTCTTCGAGCAGGCGGGTCGTCGTCGGATCCTTGTCGCCGATGAGCGTGATCATCTGGCTGTAGGCCTCGATGGCGACACGCTCGGCGACCAGGTTGGTCGTGATCATCGTGTGCAGGTCGGGCGAAGCGTCGTAGGCGGCATGGCTGCGGCCGAGCAGCGTCTCGGGGTTGAAGTCGGGCGAGCCGCCCAGCTGCACGATGCGCCGCGCCAGCCGGTCGGCATGGCCGAGTTCTTCGTTGGCGTGCACGAGAAACTCCTCGGCGATCTTCGGCGACGCCAGGCCCGACGCCGTGTAGTGGTGGCGGCGGTAGCGCAGCACGCAGACCCATTCGGTGGCGAGTGCGCCATTGAGCAAGGCCACGATGTCCGAACTCCAGGGGCCGGCCGCCGGGGTCACCGCACCTTTCGACAGGCCGTGCCGCGCCGCTTCCAGCGCAGCCATGTCCAGAGCCATGGCGGGAGCCGTCCGGGCCGGTTGAAGTGCACGTGCTGCGGTCATGGGAGGGTGGGTCCTGGGTTCGTTGTTCGGCCCGTCGCGTTGCCGCAGCGGGGAGTGAAGTGAATGTAGAAAAACCCGGCCAGGGCGAACATCGGCGGCGACCGTCCGCTCGCGTAGGACAGCGCCGCATGCCCTTCGGCTGCGTGCGCCAGCGCACGGTGGCCGCTGCGGCCGAGGTCCATCTTGGATGTCCCTGACCCTCACAAGACGGACACCCGATGAAGCACACCACACCCCTCCTGCTGGCAACGGCCGCGGCCGTCAGCCTGCTGCTCGGCGCCTGCGCCAGCACCCCGCCGCCCACCGCCGAGGTCGCCGTGTCGGCCGCCGCGGTGGCCCATGCCGCCGGCGCCGGCGCCCCGGCCGGCGCACCTTCGGAGATGCGCAGCGCCCGCGACAAGCTGGCCCGCGCCAACCACGCGATGACGAACAAGGACTACGCCGAAGCGCGCACGCTGGCGCTCGAAGCCACGGCCGACGCGCAGCTCGCCGAAGCCCGCACCGAAGCCGCCAAGTCGCGCAAGGCGGCCGACGAACTGGCCGAGGCCAGCCGGGTGCTGCGTGAAGAGATGGCCCGCAAACCACAGTGACGGCAGTGAAGGCAATGAAAGCAATAAACCCGTTCCGGAGAACCACGACCATGACCACCCGACACTTCCTTCCGATGACCCTGCTCGCGCTGGCCGTGCTGGCCGGCTGCAGCACCCTGGCCGCCGACAACGCCAACCTCGACGCGGCGCGCCGCGACTACCGCAGCGCGCTGGACAACCCGCAGACCAGCAGCCTGGCCCCGGCTGAACTGCGCCAGGCCGCCGATGCGCTGAAGCTCGCCAACGACGCGCAGGCCCGCAAGGCCGGCACCGGCGAGGTCAACCACCTCGCCTACATCGCCACCACACGCACCGCCGTCGCGGTGGCCACGGCCGAGCGCAAGATCGCCGAACAGGCGGTCACGGCCGCCAACGCGCAGCGCGACCAGCAGCGCCTGGCCGCACGCACCACCGAGGCCGACACCGCGCAGCGCAACGCCGCCAACGCCCAGGGCCGTGCCGACGCTTCGCAGCGCCAGGCCGATGCCTCCCAGCGCCAGGCCGACAGTTCGCAACAGCAGGCCGCCATGTCGGCGCAGCAGACCGCTGAGGCCCAGGCGCGCACCCGCGCGCTCGAACAGCAGCTGAACGACATGAACGCGAAGCAGACCGACCGCGGCATGGTCGTCACCTTCGGCGACGTGCTGTTCGACACCAACGCCTCGCAGCTCAAGCCGGGTGGCATGCACAACGTCGAGAAGCTCGTCGGTTTCCTGAAGCAGTACCCGCAGCGCAAGGCGATGGTCGAGGGCTTCACCGACAGCGTCGGCAGCGAAGGCACGAACCAGGCCTTGTCGGGCCGCCGCGCCGACGCCGTGCGCGCCGCGATGGTCGAACGCGGCATCGGCAGCGACCGCCTCAGCACGATGGGCTACGGCGAGTCGTTCCCGGTGGCCGGCAACGACAGCGCCGGCGGCCGCCAGATGAACCGCCGGGTCGAGATCGTCCTGTCCGACGACAACGGCAGGATCACGCCGCGGTAGGCAACGCCACCCGTGCTGCACGTCGCCGGCAGCACGGCGGCGGCAGCGGGCCGCGCGCCCGGCGCCCGGCCAAACCGGCCGCTGTGCCAGCGCCGGTCTGTTCGACACCGCACATACCGCGAAGCCGCGACGACCTATAGTGCATGGCTGCGTCCGGTGCGGCAGCGCCCACCGTGGTCGCTGGCACCGGCAGCGCCATTGCGCTATTGGAGTGCCCCGACGATGGACCTTGCCGCTGCCGACCCCCGGCAGAACCAGTTGCTCGCAGCGTTGCCGGCCGAAGACTGGCAGCGCTGGCTGCCGCAGCTGGAATGGGTCGAGCTGACGCTGGGCCAGGTGATGTACGAATCCGGCCGCACGCTGAGTCATGTCTATTTCCCCACCAACGCCATCGTCTCGCTGCTGTACGTGATGGAAAACGGCGCCTCGGCCGAGATCGCGGTGGTCGGGCAGGAAGGCCTGGTCGGCATCTCGCTGTTCATGGGCGGCGAGTCCACGCCCAGCCGCGCCGTCGTGCAGAGCGCCGGCCGCGGGCTGCGGCTGCGCGCCGCCGTGGTGAAAGAAGAATTCAACCGCGCTGGGCCGGCGATGCACCTGCTGCTGCGTTATACGCAGGCGCTGATCACGCAGATGGCGCAGACGGCCGTGTGCAACCGCCACCATGCGCTGGACCAGCAGCTGTGCCGCTGGCTGCTGCTGAGCCTGGACCGCCTGCAAGGCAGCGAACTCGTGATGACGCAGGAGCTCATCGCCAACATGCTGGGCGTGCGCCGCGAAGGTGTCACCGAAGCCGCGCTCAAGCTGCAGAAGCTGGGGCTGATCCGCTACGTGCGCGGCCGCATCACCGTGCTCGACCGACCGGGGCTCGAAAGACGCACCTGCGAGTGTTATGCCGTGGTGAAGAAGGAATACGACCGCCTGCTGCCGGACAGACAGGCGACCTGAAGAGTGGCCGGGAATGCGGCCGAGATGGCAGCCTTGTGTGGGCTGGCACACCGCCGCGCCGCGCCGCTGCCGCCAGACTGTGTTGACTACAGCCACAGAAAGCCACCGCGTGCCCGCCGACGACAACCGTCTCATCGAACAGCTGCCCCGGCCCGACCGCTTGCGCCTGCTGGACGCTGCCGAAGCCGTGCAACTGCTGCCCGCCCAGGTGCTGCAGGAGCTGGGTGAACCGACCCGGCATGTCTACTTCCCCAGCACCGGCTACATCGCGCTGGTGGCCCTGGTCGACCAGCAGTCGGGCCTGGCGGTGGGCCTGGTGGGTTTCGAAGGCATGCTGGGCGTGCAGCTCGCGATGGGGGTGGTGACGGCGCCGCAACGTGCGCTGGTGCAAGGGCCGGGCACGGCCTGGCGCATCGGCCGGGTGGCGTTCCGGCGCGAACTGGCGCGCAGCAGCGCGCTGCGCGGCGGGCTCAGCCGCTACGTGGCACTGCTGATGGCGCAGTTGGCGTCCACCGCCGCCTGCCTGCACTTCCACGAGATCGGCCCGCGTCTGGCGCGCTGGCTGCTGATGAACCACGACCGCGCCGGCGTCGACCACTTCCACATCACCCACGAACTGCTGGCGGGGCTGCTTGGCGCGCGCCGGGTCGGCATCACGGTGGCCGCCGGGCGGCTGCAGCGTCTGGGGCTCATCCACTACCACCGCGGCGAGGTGCAGGTGCTGGACCGCGCCGGCCTCGAAGCGGCGGCCTGCGGCTGCTACGAAAGCGACCGGCTTTGATCTTTTGAAGCGCGCCGCCTGCGTACCTGTGTCGCACCTGTTGTGTATCTGTTGTGTTAGGCAGCGCACCGTCACTGCCGGGTGCGGGCTCTAAGCTGGTGACTGGCCCATCGCAGCCTCACTGCGCGAAAGGACGCGCCATGACCCACACCAGATTCCCCACCAAGCCGCCGGCGCCCCTGCCGCGGCCAGCCCAGATCGGCCCGGCCGACTGGAACGCGCTGTTCAGCGCCGTCACCTCGCGGCTTCGCCTGACCGTGGGCGAGCAGTTGCTGGACAACACCGACGCGGCGCTGCACGGCGTGGCCTGCCGCATCCAGACCGATGTGCTCGACTGCGTGCGGGCGCTGGAGCAGTTGCGCAGCGAGTGCGCCGCCGCGATGGCGCAGGGGCAGCAACAAGTGCGCCCCCATGCCTCGCGCGACGAACTGACCGCCCTGCCCAACCGGCACTTCTTCCGCGAACGCCTGGGCCGCGCGCTGACGCCGGCGCCGAGCCAGAAGGCGCCGCCGGCCGTGCTGTACCTGGACCTCGACGGCTTCAAGTCGATCAACGAAACACATGGCCACGACATCGGCGACGAACTGCTGCGCATCATGGCGATGCGGCTGAGCCGCACGATGCGCAGCGAGGACGTCGTCAGCCGGCTCGGCGGCGACGAGTTCGCCTGCCTGCTGGCCGACGCGGTGAGCCGCGAACAGCTCAGCTTCGTCGCCTGCAAGCTCTTCGACGCGGTCTCGGCGCCGCTGAAGATCAGCGGCCTGCAGCTGACCGTGCGGCCCAGCATCGGCATCGCGATGAGCCCGGGCGACGGCGCCACCGCCGGTGCGCTGCTCAGGAGCGCGGGCACGGCGATGCTCCACGCCAAGCAGCAGCATTGCGGCTACGCCTTCTTCGACAGCTGCGCGACGAAGTGAGACCACAGGCCCGGCGGCAGCCGCAGCACGGCCTGCGTCAGCAAGGGCAGCGCGCCGGCCAGCAGGGCCGGCCGCAGCAGGCTGCGCCAGGGCCGCAGTTTGACCACCAGGGCGCCGGCAGCCGCAGCCACCAGCACCACGGCGAGCGGCCGGCGCTGCGCCAGTGGCGCAACGGCGCCGCGTGCCAGCTCGGCCAGCAGCGCCAGTTGCGGCAAGGCCCAGGCGCGGGCCAGGGTCTCGATGATGGGTTCGCCGTGGGCAGCGCCGCCGGCGCCCGACCGCGGCGCCAGCGCCTGACGCAACCGTTCGCGTGATGCCGCCAGCCGCTCGGCGGCGGGCATCATGGTGCGGCACCGGCGGCTTGCAGCATGGCGGTGTCGGCCTGCCACTGGCGCTGCAGGCCAATGAAGGCCGGCGCCGCGTCGCCTGAACGCGCCTGCCAGGCGCAGACCAGCGCCAGCAGCAGCGGCAGCACCGGCACCGCCAGCAGCATGCCGGGCATCGGCATGGCCGCGGTCGGCAGCGCCGCGCACAGCAACAGCGCCACACCGGCCAGCGTAACGGCCACCGCCAGCGCCGCCAGCGCCGCTGCGAGCAGCAGCGCCTGCCGCCGCAATCGCAGCGCCAGCAGCGTGGCTTCGTCGGCCGCCAGCGCGGCATAGGCGCCGGCGTGTTCAGCCAGCAGGTCGGGCTGCGTGGCCGCGAGCCGGATCAGGCGCTGCAGCATCGCCGCGGTCTCAATGGTCGCGTGAGCGCGAGAGCAGGGTCACCAGCGCCATCAGCGCAGCGCCGGTGGCGGCTGCGATGAGCACGGCCTTCATCGGTTCGTCGCGGATGTAGTGGCGCGTGCTGTCCGAGGCGTGCACGGCCTGGCGGCGCACCGCGTGCGTGCTTTCGGTGAAGGCGTCGACACCGCGGCGCGCCAGATCGGCGGCCTGGTCGGCGACACGCTTGAGCGGTGGCATGGCGCCGTCGAGCGCCTTGGTGAGGGTGTCATGCGTGGTATTGGCTGTGGTCATGGCAGTGCTTTCGAAGTTGAAGGGACGGCTAGCCCTTGCGGAGAAGGCCGAACAGGAAGCTGGCGATGGCCAGCACCAGGAACACCACGAACAGGATCTTCGCGATGCCCACGGCACTGGCGGCGATGCCGCCGAAACCGAAGATGGCGGCGATCAGCGCGATGACGAGAAAGACGACGGCATAGTGCAGCATTGAAGGGGCCTTTCGGAGGTGGCGCAGCGGTTGCGCTGCGGTGCACCGAGTCTGGCCGCGGCGCCAGGCTGCAGCGATAGGCCGGCGCGGCATGCGCCTGTAGGACGGCGCCTCACGGGTCCCTCACGCCACCGGCAGCAGCGCCTCGATCAGCGTGCCGGCACCGGGCGCCGACTGCACACGCAGCGAGCCCTTGGCGGCCTCGATGCGAAAACGCATGCCCACCAGCCCGAAGGCCGAGCGCAGCGGTGCCGCGGTCTCGAAGCCGGCACCGTCGTCGCGCACGCTCACGCGCACACAGCCGCCGTGCAGGTCCAGCGCAACCCAGATCTGCCGCGCCTTGGCGTGTTTGGCGATGTTGTTGATGGCTTCCTGCACCAGGCGGTAGACCACCAGCTGTTCGTCGGCCGCCAGCGGCACCGGGGCCAGCTCGGTGTGCACGACAAGGCCTGAACTGTCGGTGAACTCGCGCAGCAGGATCTCCAGCGTCAGCACCAGGCCCAGGTGGCTCAGCGCCGACGGATGCAGGTCTTCGATGATGCGGCGCTTCAGCGCGATGACGCTGTCCAGCGTGCCTGTCAGGTGGGTCAGCCGCTCCAGCGCTTCGGGTGCGGTGCCGGCCAGGCGCGAACGCATGCGCGCGGCGTCGAGCTTGGCCGATGTGAGCAGCGCGCCGAGTTCGTCGTGCAGGTCGCGGGCGAGGCGGTGGCGTTCGTCTTCACGCGCGGTGAGCAGGTGGCGCGTCAGTTCGGTGAGCTGGGCCGTGCGCTGCGCCACCTCGACGTCGAGGCGGCTGTTTTCGGTGCGGGTGCGCCGGCGCAGCAGCAGCAGCAGCGCCAGCAGGCCGCACAAGGCCATCACGGGAAACCAGGCCATCTGCAGACACCGCCGGTAAAAAGAGGATCATGCGCTCGCGGCACCGGACCGGGACGTGTCGTCATGACACGCGCCGGACAAACAATTCATCGTGCAGCGACGCTGCGGTCCTGCGCCAGCTGGCCGCAGAAGCGGATCAGCGCATCGATCTCGGTCGACTTGTCGAACACACAGTCGGCGCCCAGCTCCAGGCAGGTGCGGCGCATCGCCGGCGTCGCGTAGTTGCTCAGCACCACCACCTTGCAGTGCGGCGGCGGCCGCAAGGCCAGCGCCCGCAGCACACCCAGGCCCGAGCCGCTGTGCAGGAAGAGGTCGACCACTACCAGGTCGACACCTTGCCCGGGCACCAGCAGCCACTGCAGCGCGCCGTCTTCGTTGTCGGCGGTGCCGACCACATGCACCGGCGTCAGCTCTTCGAGCGTGGCGATGAGGTCTTCACGGATCAACGGGCTGTCTTCGACGATGTAGGTCTTGAGCTCAGGCATGGCGGCGACAACGGAACAGCAGGGCGGCGGGCCAGAGCGAGTCTGCGCGCGGCGCTGCGGCGGCGCCATCGGTGCAACACCGTGCCGAGTGTGGGACAGCACCTACAGCCGGCAGGCGCGTAGGAGGCGGGCTACGGCCGGCCGCGCCGTCGTCCGCTGTTGCCGGCAGGCGCCACTGGCCACACTGCTGTCCTACCCTGTGCGAAGAAGGAGAACACCATGCGTCACGTCTACAAGATCACCCTGGCCGCCGCGCTGCTGGCCGTTGCCGGCGCCGCTGCGGCGCAGGTGGTGTTCTACGAGAACGAGGACTTCGGCGGCCGCACGTTCGCCACCGAGGGTGCCGTGCCGAACTTGCGCGACCACGGCTTCAACGACCGCGCGTCGTCGGTCCAGGTCGAACGCGGCCGTTGGGAGGTCTGCGAAAACGCCGGCTTCGGAGGCCGCTGCGTCGTGCTTCACAGCGGCAGCTACCCGAACCTCGCGGCAGTGGGGCTGCAGGACCGTGTCTCCTCGGTGCGCCGCATCGACGACGAGCGTGACTACAACAACCAGCCGCCGTACCAGTCATCGCAATGGCAGCGCCGTGGCAACGAACGGCTTTACGAGGCCCAGGTGCAGACGGTGCGCGCCGTGATGGGCCCGCCCGAACAGCGCTGCTGGGTCGAGCGCCAGACGGTCGAGGTCGAACGCCGCGACAACCGGGCCGGCGGCGCCGTACTCGGCGCGGTGATCGGCGGTGTGCTCGGCCACCAGATCGGCAGCGGCCGTGGCCGCGATGCCGCCACCGTCGGCGGTGTCGTCGCCGGTGCCGCGGTGGGCTCGCGGGTTGCGCGCAACCGCGGTGACGGCCCGGAACTCGCCACCCAGGACGTGCGCCGCTGCGGCGACGTTCCCGGCTCGCGCCGCACCGACTACTGGGACGTGACCTACCACTTCCGCGGCCAGGACCACCGCGTGCAGCTGAGCCAGCCGCCGGGGCCGACCATCACGGTGAACCGCCAGGGCGAGCCGCGCGAGCAGCGCAGCTGAGCTGCAAGGCCACCGCCGCTGCAGGCGCGCGCTCCTTCGCGCCGCTGATGAAAAACAGGAAGACGTCGCGTGGCGCCGTTGGCGCCAGCGGCGCCGGCTGCACACGCGGCACGCCGGCGGGTTCGAGCCCATCGCGCCAGACCTCGGCGCAGGCCGCGATCTGCGCCAGCGCCTGCGGCGTGCAGCCTTCGGGCAGGTCGGCGTCGGTGCGCATCATGCGGGCGTAGACGAAGTCGCCGGTGATGTCGGCAAACGACGGGTAGTCGTCGGAGTCGGTGAACACCGTGGCCGCGCGATAACGCCGCGCCAGCGCCAGGTAGTCGCCGCACAAGAAGCTGGCATGGCGCACGTCGAGCACATGGCGCAGCGGCAGGCCTGCCACATCGGCCGGCAGCAGCTTCAGGAAGGCTTCGAAGTCGACCGGATCGAAGCGTTTTGTCGGCGCGAACTGCCAGACGATGGGCCCGAGTTTGTGCTTGAGTTCGGCGATGCCGCCTTGCACAAAACGCTGCACCGATTCGCCGGCTTCGGCCAGCACGCGGCGGTTGGTCGCAAAACGCGAGGCCTTGAGCGAAAAGACGAAGTCGTCGGGCACCTCATCCCGCCACTTCGCAAACGTCGCCGGCTTCTGCGCGCTGTAGTAGGTGCCGTTGACCTCGATCGCGCCGAGCCTGCGGCTGGCGTATTCGAGCTCGCGGCCGTGCGGCCAGCCGGCCGGGTAGAAGTTGTTGCGCCAGGGCTCGAAAGTCCAGCCGCCGATGCCGACACGGATCGCCGCGGAAACCGTTGTGTTCATCACCACCTCGTTGGTGCCATGCGCTGCCTGCATTCTGGCGTACGCTTGGCGCCAACCATGCACACCGAACGCATCGAACAATTCCTGAACGACCTGCGCCTCGTCGACGAAGAGCGCTTCGAACTCGTCAGCCGCCTGCGCCGGCTGGTGCTGTCGGTCGACCCGCGCATCAGCGAGGAAGTCAAGTACGGCGGCATCCTGTTCTCTGCCGGTTCGCCGTTCTGCGGCCTGTTTTCGTACACCCACCACGTGTCGCTCGAATTCAGCCGCGGCGCCAGCCTGCCCGACCCGCATCAGGTGCTCGAAGGCGCGGGCAAACACCGACGCCACATCAAGCTGGCCAGCCGCGCCGACCTGTTCAAGAAGAACATCCGCGAATACGTGGCGCTGGCTTGCAAGGGCCCCTGACTCGCCAAGTGCGCCCTCGACCGCGCTTGCGAAGGCCGGGTTTCGAAGCCAAGATCGGCCATGGCGAACTCCATCCTCTGCCGCGGGGCCGGGCTGCTGCTCGGCGCGGGCCTGCTGGTCCCGGGCGCAGCGGCGCAGACCGACGCCGAACTGCAGGCCCGGCTGGTCGGCCCCTGGCGCGAAGAACGCACGGTCGGCTGCTTCAAGCACCAGCACCAGGTGCGGCTGAAGGACGATGGCAGCTTCGAAGCCAACGGCCTCATCGACGACTGCGGCAAGGCCACGCTGTTCGTCTGGCGCGGCACCTGGGCGGTACGCAGCTTCCGCTTCGTCTACGTCACCACCTACTCCAACGCGCCCGAGCGCTTCCCCGCCGGGTCGAAGATCGAAGACGAGATCATCAGCGTCACCGCCGACGAATGGATCATGCTCGAACAGGCCAGCGGCCAGCGTTCGGTGGCGCAGCGGGTGAAGTGACGGCGTCACAATACTTTGCATCTGTCGTGCGTCAACGCCGGTGCCCTCCTACACATTGAGTCCGGACGCCGGCACACAATCGTGCCGACTTTCAAACCTGCCGGAGCTTGCCCATGAAGACCACCTTGTTCGCCCCCCTCGCCATCGTCATCGCCAGCCTCGGTTTTGCCGCGGCCGCCCACGCCGTCACGCCCGAGCAAAAGGCCGCGGTAAAGGACAAGTGGGAATCGATGACACCCGAAGAGAAAGCCGCCGCGAAGGAAAAGGCCAAGGCCAAGTGGGACGCGATGAGCCCTGAAGAGCAGGCCGCGGCGAAGAAGCGTTTCGCCGAAAAACACCCGCGTGCAGCGGCCAAGGCGGCCGAGAAGCAGAAGGACGCTGCCGACGCCGCGGCCAAGTGATTCTTCCGGCGCGCCGCGGCCCCGTGGCGCGCCTGGCACAGCGGGCACAATGCGCCCCGAGATGACGTCCTCCCGACTTGGACCCTGCCTGCTGGCCCTGCTGCTTTCCGGCTGCGCCACGCGCGCCATCGACGTGCAGCCGCTGCCCACCAGCGCCGCCGACTTCGCGCTCTGGGACTGCAACCGCATCGACGACGAACTCGACGCCGTGCAGCAGCGCGCCGCCGACGTGGCCTATGCCGTCGACGAACGGGCCGGCAACAACATCGTGGCACTCGGTGTCGGCATCGGCATCTTCTGGCCGGCCCTGCTGGCGATGCGCCCCGACGGCCTGGAGGCCACCGACCTGGCGCGGCTGAAAGGCCGCTACGAAGCGCTGCGCGACGCAGCGCGCGCCAAGGGCTGCCCGCCGCCGGCGCTGGCGCTGTCACCCGAGCGTGCGGCCGCGTTGCCGGTGGCCGTGGGTGAGAGCCTGGTCTATGAAGACCGCCTGGGCCCGCGCCAGCCGGCCAACACGCTGACGCTGCAATTGCAGGCACTGCGCCGCGACGAAGCCGAGTTCCGCCTGCAAGGCCCGGCCGGCGCGCAGCTCTGGCGCCAAGACCTCGCAGGCAACGTCACCACCGCGCCCGCCGGTGCGCTGAGCTGGCCGCGGCTGCTGCGCCGCGAGCTCGTGCTCGGCCAGGTGCTGTCGGGCGAGTTCATGCTCGTCGGCGACCCGCTGGCACGGGCCCGCGTGCGCGGCCAGGTCGTGGCCGTCGGGCCGCAGAACCTGGCCGGCCGGCGCTTCGAAGTCGTGGTGATCGAACTCTTCGGCGACGCCCAGCGCGGCGACACCAGCACCCGGCTCGACGGGGCCATCGTCGTCGACCGCGCCAGCGGCGTGCTGCTGCGGCTGGACCTGCGCAGCGCACTGCCCGGTTTCCAGCTGCAGCGCCGGCTGCAGCGGGTGGATGCGCCGATCCCTTGATCCTGGAAAAGGTGCGCGGCGCACGACGCAACACATCTTTACCGCCCGCGCATCGCGCCGATACCGCTGCGGCGCACAGTCTGCTTCAACGTCTTGAACACCGAAGGAGACCCGCGATGAACACCGCCCTGCCCCGCTTCCTGAACGACCGCCCGCTGCGCCTGGCCGCAGCGACCCTGGTGCTCGCCGTGGCCGGTGGCCTGGCGCTCACCGCCGAAGCCGCACCGCATGGCATGGGCCCGGGCATGGCGATGATGGGCAGCGCCGGCCACATGGAGCGCTTGTTGGAGCAGGTCGGCGCCAGCGCCGAACAGCGCAGCCAGATCCAGGCCATCATGGCCGCGGCACGCACCGACATCAAGGCCCAGCATGAAGCCGGCCGCGGCCTGCACACGCAGATGATGGCGCTGTTCACGCAGCCCACCGTCGACGCCCGCGCCGTGGAGACGCTGCGCCAGCAGATGCTGGCCCAGCACGACCAGGCCAGCAAGCGCCAGGTGCAGGCGCTGATCGAAGCCAGCCGCGTGTTGAGCGTCGAACAGCGCAAGCAGCTCGCCGACCAGATGAGCCAGCGCCGCGCAACGATGGAGCGCCAGCGCAGCGAACGCGACACGCAGGACAAAGCCGTGACGCGCTGATTGCCGCTATCCTGCCCCCAGTTCCCTCCTGTGGCCTGACCCCAACCCAGGCCTTCGCCCCGCAGCATTCCGCTTCGGGGCGTCTTTTGCGTTTGAAAGCCCCGACGTGATGAGCCGCCTGCTGTTGATCGACGACGATTCCCGGCTGACCGCGATGGTCGGCGACTACCTGCGCCGCAACGGCTACGAGGTCGACGCCGCCGGTTCGCTGTCGGCCGGCCGCGAACAGCTGAAACTGCGCCCCTACGACGCGCTGCTGCTCGACCTGATGCTGCCCGACGGCGACGGCCTCGACCTGACGCGTGAACTGCGCGCCGACGCCCGCACGCGCCGCCTGCCACTGCTGATGCTGACAGCCCGCGGCGAGCCGATGGACCGCATCGTCGGCCTCGAGATCGGCGCCGACGACTACCTGCCCAAACCCTTCGAGCCGCGTGAACTGCTGGCGCGCGTGAAGGCCTTGCTGCGCCGCGCCGCGCCCGAACCCGCCGGCGACGACGTGCTCGGCTTCGGCCGCCTTGAGGTCGACCTCGGCGCGCGCCAGGCACGGCTCGACGGCATCCCCTGCGACCTCACCAGCCACCAGTTCGACCTGCTGGTGGTGCTGGCGCAAAGCCCCGGGCGGGTGCTCTCGCGCGACCAGATCATGGACGCGCTGAAAGGCCACCCGCTCGAAGCCTTCGACCGCAGCATCGACGTACACATCTCGCGCATCCGCGCCGTCATCGAAGAAGACCCGAAGAACCCGAAGCGGGTGCTGACGGTGCGTGGTGCCGGCTACGTGTTCGCGAAGAAGCAGGACGCCGACCAGTGAGCCCCACCCTGGGCTCCTGAGCCATGCGCTCGCTCTACCTGCGCATCTACCTGACGGTGGTCGCCGCGCTGGCGCTGTTTGCGCTGGTTTCGGGCTGGCTGCTGCAGAACCATCTCGACCAGGAACGGCAGCGCTTCGAGAGCACGGCGCAGGACCGCGTGGCCGCCTGGGCCGACCTGCTGCAGCGTTCGCTGCCCGGGCCCGAAGCACCGGCCGCCGACCAGGCCGCGGCGCTGCTCGACTGGTCGCAGCGGCTGCGCCTGCCGATGGCGCTGGACGACGGCAGCGGCCGGCGCATCGGTGTCTCCGAAACCTACCTGCGCCGCGAAGCCGAGGGTGGGCCTGGCGGCCGCGTGGCACCGATCCGGCTCGACGACGGCCGCACGCTGTGGGTGATGCGGCCGATGGCGCGCCGGTCCGGCGGGCCGGGCGGCCCGCCGGACGCGCGCGGCGGGCCGCCGTCGGGCCTGTTCCCGTGGCTGCCGCCGGGCAACCTGCCCGACGGCGGCATCGGCATGGTGGTGCTGCTGCTGGTGCTGTTCGCCGCGGTGGCCGCCGGCGCCTGGCCGGTGGTGCGCCGGCTGACACGCCGGCTCGAAGCGCTCAAGCGCGGCATGGAAGCCTTCGGCGCCGGCCACCTGCAGCAGCGGGTGGCCGAAGACGGGCGCGACGAGGTCGCGGCACTCGGCGCCAGCTTCAACCGCGCCGCCGCACGCATCGAAGCGCTGCTGCGTTCGCACCAGAGCCTGCTGGCCAACGCCAGCCACGAACTGCGCTCGCCGCTGGCACGGCTGAAGATGGCGGTGTCGATGGTCGAAGAGGCACCACCCACCCAGCGCGACGCACTGCGGCGCGAGATCGACACCAACATCGGCGAACTCGACGCGCTGGTCGAAGAGGTGCTGCTGGCGAGCCGGCTCGACGCCGCTGTCACGCTGGACCGGCAGGACCCGGTGGAACTGCTGGCGCTGGCGGCCGAAGAAGCCGCGCGTGTGCAGGCCGGTGTGCAGGGCGCCGACCTGCGTGTGAAAGGCGACGAACGCCTGCTGCGCCGGGCCCTGCGCAACCTGCTCGAAAACGCGCGCCGCTACGGCGGCGACGAGGTCGAGGTGCAGGTGGCCGACCGCGGCAGCCGCATCGAGGTGCAGGTGGCCGACCGCGGCCCCGGTGTGCCCGAGGCGTACCGTGAACGCATCTTCGAGCCCTTCTTCCGCCTGCCCGGCCATGCCGAACGTGAAGGCGGTGTCGGCCTCGGCCTGGCGCTGGTGCGGCAGATCGCCGAACGCCATGGCGGCAGCGTGCGCTGCGAACCACGTGCCGGCGGCGGCAGCTGCTTCACGCTGGCGCTGCCGGCGTTCTGATCAGTCGGGGCGCTGGCGCCGCATCACCAGCGCCAGGAAACCGCCCAGCGCCAGCGCCGTCAGCACCAGGCCGGCGGTGGCTGCAAACCAGAAACCCGGTGCACCGTGCAAAGCCTGCGGCACCCAGCGCGGGCTGTCGAAGGCGAGCACGAAACCACCGCCCAGCCCCACGCCCCACAAGGCCGTGGCGTTGATGATCAGCGGCACGGTGGCGATGCGCCAGGCTCGCAGCACAAACGCCGCCACCGTCTGCGCCGCATCGGCCACATGGAACAGCGCCACCCAGGCCAGCAGCGGCAGCGCCGCGGCCGCCACCGCCGCGTCGGCGGTGTACAGCGCCAGCACGGCTTCGCGGTTGGCGAACACCAGGCCGCCCATCAGCGCGGCGATGCCGCTGCCGATGAACAGGCCATGGCCGCCGAGCCGGCGCGCGTCGGGCAGGTCGAGCGCGCCAATGCGCTGCGCCACCAGCGTGCCGGTGCCGTTGGCAATGGCCAGCGGCAGCATGAACAGCAGCGACACCAGGTTGGCCGCGATCTGGTGCCCGGCCACCGGTGTCGTGCCCAGGCGCGCGATGAAGATCGCCATGAAGCTGAAGCCCGACACCTCCACCAGGATCGTCGCACCCATCGGCAGGCCCAGCCGCAGCTGCGCCAGCAGGGCGCGGCGGTCGGGTGCGTCGAGGCCCCGGCCCATGATGGCAAAGCGCTTGTAGAACGGATCGCGCTGCAGCAGCAACACCGCCGCCAGCACCTGCGCCCACATCACGACGCAGGTGGCGATGCCGCAACCCACCACACCCTGTGGCGCGATGCCCAGCGCAGGCACGCCGAAGATCAGCAGCACCGACAACGGCACTTTCAGCACCAGCCCAGCCACCTGCAAGGCCATCACCGCCTTCGGCCGCGACACCGCGATGTTGAAGCCGCGGAACACCGTGAACAGCAGCGACGCCGGCAATGAAAACGCCAGCGCCAGCAGGTAGGCACGCACCTTCTCCGCGACCTCGGGCCCGGCCTGCGACAAGGCCAGGAAAGGTGCCGGAAACACCAGCAGCGAGCTGCCCACGAGCGCCAGCGCCAGCGCCACCCACACCGCCTGGTGCACCTGTCGGCCAGCCTCCACCAGCTTGGCGGCGCCGAAGAGCTGGCCGACGATGGGGCTCAGCGCCAGCACCACGCCCATGAAACCGACGAAGGTGGTGACGTAGGCCGCCGCGCCCACCGCCAGCGCCGCCAGGTCGGTGGCTGCATAACGCGCCACCAGCACGGTGTCCACGGTGCTGAAAGCCAGCACCGAGAGCTGGCCCACGAACACCGGCCAGGCCAGGCGCGCGATGCGGCGGGCGCTGCCGGCGACCGTGTCTGCGACCCTGCCTTCGACCGCGTCCCCGACGCTCACCGGCCGCCGCCCTGCGGCGTGGCCGGCGCGGTGAAGATGTCGGGCGGCGGATGGTCCATGCCGGTCGCCAGGCGGGCCCGTTCGGCATAACGGTTGAAGCGCCAGGCCGTGCCTTCCATCGTGATGCGGCGCCAGACCGCGCGTTTTTCGCCAGGTGTGAACACCGGCCAATGCTGGACCTCGTCGAACGTGCGGCCGCAGCCCTTGCAGAGGTCGTCGCCCTGGCTGGTGGAGCAGATCGCGATGCAGGGCGCGTCGGGTGTGCCGGCGTACCAGGCGAGCCAGGCCGCACGGGCCTTCGGCGGCATGCTGTCTTCGTCGGCCAGCGGCTCGTGGTAGTAGACCATCAGCGCGTACACCTCGGCCAGCGCACGCACCTCGGCGCAGGCGGTGATGCCGTCGGGCGAAGGCGAACGTTCGCGCCACCAGTTGATGGCGGCTTCGATGTCGGTGATGTGCAGCGCTGCCAAAGCGGGAGAAACGTGAAGCGTCCAGCGAGGGGACGCGAAGGATAGCAGCGCTGCAGACCCCGGCGCCGCAGCGCTAGCGGGCGGCCTTCATCGCTTCGCCGTCCTGGCGCTTGGCGCGTGTGGTGGCCTTCTGGTAGGCCACTTCGGCCTTGGTGCGCATTTCGATCGCCTTCGCCAACGCCGCGTTGTAACGCTCGGCGGTGTAGGTGTTCTCGCTGCCGATGTAGACCGATTTGCGCAGCGGCGCGTCGCCATAACGCGGCACCAGCACCGACAGGCTGGCGTAGCGTACCTTCGAACCGCGGCGTTGACGCACCACGGGGCCGAAGATGCCCACCGGCAGATCGCTGGTCTTGTTTTCGCTGGGCCCGCGCTGCAGGCGCGTGGGCGCCGGCAGCTTGGCAATGCGCTTGAGCAGTTCGGTCGTGGCTGCCGCCAGCGCGGCCTCGGCACCGCTGCCGTCAGGGCTGTGGTCGGAAAACAGCTTGGTGCCGCCGTAACGCAGCTGCCAGCCGTGGGTGGCACGGTGGTCGATGCGTTGGATGCCTTGGGGTACTGCGAATTGCTGACCTGAAAAAATGGTGATGTCGCGAACTTTCATCTTGGGTTCCTCGGTGCTGATCTGTGGGAACCTCCCTGCCGCGAGTTTAGCGCAGCTAACTCAGCCGATGAGTAGCAAAGCCAAACCCACCGCCGCCGGCAGCGCTTGGACGAACAGGATCTTGCGGCTGGCGGTAGCCGCGCCATAGAGCCCGGCGACCAGAACGCAGAGCAGGAAAAAAACCTTCACGCCGAAACCGGCAGCCCCCAGGCTCAGGCCCCAGAACAGCCCGGCGGCCAGGAAACCGTTGTACAGGCCCTGGTTGGCGGCCAGCACCTTGCTGGCTTCGGCAGCCTCACGCGTCTGGCCGAAAGCACGCAGCCCGGCAGGTTTGGTCCAGAAGAACATCTCGAGCACGAGGAAGTAGACGTGCAGCAGGCCGACGAGGCCGACGATCACATTGGCAACAAGGGACATGGTCGCTCCTGGCGGGGCTGTGTTTGGTCGGCGATCGTAAACCGCCCGCCGCGACAGCTACAGTGCAATGCGCAGCGGAGCGCAAAGCCATGAACACCACCGACATCGTCGAACAGCGGCTCACCGAGCTGGAGATCAAGGCCAGCTTCAGCGAGGACCTGATCGACCGCCTCAACGACGCCATCGTGCGACAGCAGGCGCAGATCGACCACCTGCTGCGTGAGCTATCGGCCTTGCGCGAACAGAACAACGCCGCCGAGCCGGCCACGTTCCGCAGCCTGCGCGACGAACTGCCGCCGCACTACTGAATCCGCACCACCGAAGCCGGCTACTGCCCCTGGCGCCTGGCCTCGCGCAACATGAAGAGATACAGGCTCTCGACCTTCTCACGTGCCCAGGGGGTCTTGCGCAGCACCTTCAGGCTCGACGCAATGCTGGGCTCGCTGGTGAAACAACGCAGCGCGATGCGCTCGCCCAGGCCCGACCAGCCATAAGCGGCCACCAGCGCCGTCAGCATGGCTTCGAGCGTGACGCCATGCAAGGGGTTGCGTGGCTGCGGCGGTGGGCTTGTCATGGCGGGATTCTGCCGCGCCCTAGAATCCGCCCCCCAGCCCAGCCGGACCACCATGTTCAAGAACGCGCTCGTCTACGCCATCGACCAGTGGGAACCGCCCACCCAAGCCGACATCGAAACCCGCCTGGACAGCGCCCGTTTCACCGAATGCGGGCCGACCCAGCCCGAGTCCGCCGGCTGGGTCGAGCCGCGCGGCGAAAAACAAGGGGTGCTGCTGGAAAGTGTCGGCGGCCAGCTGATCCTGAAGCTCTGCACCGAAACCAAGGCCGTGCCCGGCGGCGTCGTGAAGGACCAGCTCAACGCACGGCTGGAGAAGATCGAAGCGCAGACCGGCCGCCGCCCCAAGGGCAAGGCCAGCCGCGAGATCAAGGAAGAGATCGTGCACGAGCTGCTGCCGCGTGCCTTCCCGAAACGTTCGACGACGCTGGTCTGGATCGATCTGCAGGCGCGCCTGGTGCTCATCGGCGCGGCCAGCAGCAAGAAGGCCGACAGCGTGGTGACGCGGCTGGTGGAACTCTTCGGCGGCCTGCGCCTGAGCCCGCTGCAGACGGCGCTGTCGCCGGCCACGGCGATGTCGGCCTGGCTCAGCGAGAAGCAGGCGCCGCCGGGTTTCAGCATCGACCGCGAATGTGAACTCAAGCAGCCCGACAGCGAGAAGGCCGCGGTGCGCTACGCACGCCACACGCTGGACATCGACGAGGTCGGCGAACACATCAAACAAGGCAAGCTGCCGACGCAGCTGGCGCTGACCTGGAACAGCCGCGTCTCGTTCGTGCTGACCGAGGCGCTGACGGTGAAGAAGATCAAGCTGCTCGACGTGGTGCTGGAGAACACCAGCCCCGCCGCCGGCGGCGACAACGCCGACAGCGGCTTCGACGCCGATGTCGCCATCACCACGGGCGAACTGCGGCTGCTGCTGCCCGACCTGGTCGATGCGCTCGGCGGCCCGCTGGTGCGGGACGCCGTGCCGGCGCCTGCCACCGCGGCCCCCGGCACTGCAAGCAACACCGATCAAGCGCCCTGGTAGGCGGGCCGATCAATCGCCCGGCATGCGCGGCGGGTGCAACTGCACGCGCCGTGCCGAGCGCTTGCGCAGGCGGATGTTGAGCATCTCGACACCGAGCGAAAACGCCATCGCGAAGTAGACATAACCCTTGGGCACATGGTGGCCGAAGCCTTCGGCCACCAGCACCACGCCGACGACGACCAGGAACGACAGCGCCAGCATCTTGATCGTCGGGTGCTCGGAGACGAAACGCCCGATCGGCCCGGCGAACAGCATCATCAGGCCGACCGAGGCCACCACGGCGGCGATCATGATCTTCACGTCGTCGACCATGCCGACCGCGGTGATGATGGAGTCGAGCGAAAACACCAGGTCGATGACCATGATCTGCAGGATCACGGCGGTGAACGTGGCCTTCGCGGCGCCGCCGCCATGTTCTTCCTCGCCTTCGATGGACTGGTGGATTTCGCCGGTGCTCTTCCACAGCAGGAACAGGCCGCCCAGGATCAGGATCAGGTCGCGCCCGGAAAAGCCGTGACCGAGCACGCTGAACAGCGGCTCGACGAGGCCGACGATCCAGGCCAGCACCAGCAGCAGCCCGATGCGCATGAACATCGCCATGAACAGGCCGATGCGCCGCGCCATCTCGCGTTTCTCTTTCTCCAGCTTGTCGACCAGGATCGAGATGAAGATGATGTTGTCGATGCCCAGCACCAGTTCCAGCGCGGTCAGCGTGGCAAAGGCGATCCAGGTTTGCGGGTTGCTCAGCAGTTCCATCTTGGCCATGCGCGAAAGAGGCGGTTGCGGATGCTAGCCCGGCGCATCCCATCCAGCGCTTGTCCCCACGGCCACCGGGCCCTCCTGGCCAGGCCGGCTCGGCACGGGATGGCGCGGCAGGATGAACACGTGGCGCACGTGGCGGATACTCGGGCGCCGCCGACCGATTGCCCGCACCTGCATGCCTGCCGCACGATCCGCGCTGGACCAGCCCTTGGAACAGCCCATGCCCACATCCCACCCCGAAACCTCGGCACCGGCCGAACCGGCGCGGGCGGTGCGGCGCTGGCTGGTGTTCGGCAACGTGATGGCCGTGCTGCTGGTGGCTGCGCTGGCGAGCGTGGCGCTGCATGTCAGCCACGCCGCCCTCGAACAGCGTGCCGCCGACGCTGCCGAGAACCTGGCCAGCACCCTGGAACAAAGCATCGCTGCGCGCATCGAGTTCGTCGACCTGATGCTGCGTTCGGTCGCCCTGCAGCACCAGCAGCTGCAGGGCGACGACGCGGCGCGCTGGCCAGTGCTGGCCGCGCACCTGGAAGAACAGCATTCACTCGTCAGCGGCCTCGAAGGCCTGCGCCTGACCGACAGCACCGGCGACGTCCGGCTCGGCCGGGGCATCACACCCGGAACGCGCGTGAACCTGGCCGACCGCGAGTACTTCGCCCGCGCCCGCGACAACCGGGCAGCGGGCCTCGTCGTCTCGGAACCGGTGTTTGCGCGCATCAGCCAGAAGTGGGTCATCGCGCTGGCACGCCGGCTCGAACGCGCCGATGGCTCCTTCGCCGGCATCGTCTACGCCAACATCGCGAGCGAAGAATTCCACGCCATGCTCGACGCCGTGAAGCCCGGCAGCCACGGCGCGGTGACGCTGCGCACGGCGTCGCTGCGCCTGGTGGCCCGCAGCACGCCGCAGGGCACGCAGAGCACGGACGTCGGCAGCGCCAACGTCTCGCAGGCGCTGCGCGACACGCTGCAGAAACAGCCGCGTGCGGGCACCTTCGTCGCACGCACGGCGCTGGACCAGATCCAACGCGCCAACGCCTACCGCAGGATCGGCGACTTCCCGCTCTACGTGCTGGTCGGCGTCGGCACCGCCGACTACCTGGCGCCGTGGTTCCCGGAGGCCATCGGCATCGTCTCGCTGGCCACCTTGCTGTGCCTGGCACTCGCCGGGGCCTCGGTGTATTCGTACCGGGCCTGGCGCCGCGGCTCCGAACTCGAACGCGAACAGCTGCTGCGCCAGCGCAGCGAACTGCACGCCGCCGAGCTGAACCAGTTGCTGAAGGAACGCAGCACGATGATCGACGTGCTGGCCCACGAAGTGCGGCAACCGCTGCACAACGCCGCCGTCGCGTTGCAGAGCGCCCAGGCGGCGATGGCCACGGTGGACGAGCCGGTGGCCGCGAAGCGCCTGGCCCGTGCCGAGGCGGTGCTGGGACAGGTGCTGTCGAACATCGACAACACGCTGGCGGTGGCCTCACTGCTGGGGCGCGCCGGGCCGATCGCGCGGCAGGACACCGACATCGACACCTTCCTGGAGCTGGTGATCGCCGACATGCCGGTGCCGGAACGGCACGCCATCCGCGTCGAACGCCACACCGCCACGCGCACGGCGTCGATGGACATGGGGCTGATGCGGCTGGCACTGCGCAACCTGCTCTCGAACGCCCTCAAGTACGGCCCCGCCGGTGCCCCGGTGGTGGTGGGCCTGCACGACTCGGACGACCCGCTGGCGCTGCTGATCGACGTTTCCGACAGCGGCCCGGGGGTGGATGCCGGCCTGGTGCCGCACATCTTCGAACGCGGCACCCGCGGCCGCCACGAGGGTGGACCCACCGGCCGCGGCCTCGGCCTGCACATCGTTCAGCGCGTGATGGAACTGCACGGCGGCCACGCCGAGATCGTGCGCAACACGGCGCAGGGCATCACGATGCGGCTGGTGCTGGCGCAGGTGCCTGGGGATTGAGAGTGCCCCCGAGGGGGTCAGCAGGCGGCCTGGATGTCAGGCGATCGCCGCTGCCACACGTTCATGGCGCGTGGTCACCAGCGTTGCGACATGGCTCAGGAGAATGTCGTCGACCCAGGGCTTGCGGTGAATGCCGCAGATGTCGCGGCATTCGTTGAATTTGGCCCGCAGCCCTTCGTGGCCGGTGATCGCCAGCATCGGCATCCCGGCGGTGCGCGGGTCGGCGCGGCAGGCGTTGACCAGCGCGATGCCGTCCATGTTGGGCATTTCCAGGTCGGTGATCATCATCGCGTACCGGCCCTTGGCCAGCAGGGCCAGCGCCTCGACGCCGTCGCACGCCAGGTGCACCTGGTAGCCGGCCGCTTCGAACAGGCGGCGCAGCTTGGCGCGCGCCACCGCAGAGTCGTCCACCAGCAGCAGGTCGGCAACCTGCGGCACCACCGGGCGGGCCGGCGGGCGTGACGGCGCAGTGCGTGCGATGGGGTCCAGCGGGCCCCGCGCCGGCGCGCTCTTGCGGTACTCGTTCCGGCGCGGCGCCACCGGCTCGGCGCCAACGGCCGCACCACGCCGCCGGAAGGCCTTCAACACGGTCGGCAGTGCGGCCCCGATCAGCACGCCCATCGCGCCGGCGACCAATATCGGCAGCAGTGCATCTTGAACTTGCATGGCGGGCAACCTTTGAACCTGAGGGACCGGGGTGTCGCCGTGGGTCGGCGCGAAGCGTTCTTTCTACATATTGTCGACAGCCGCCACGCCGGCGTTGAGGCCGCAGCCGCCGGTACGGGGCCCAGAACGTGCGTTGTGCACGGTTCAGTGCAGCGAAATGCTCTTCGTCGAGGCCGTCGCATCGAACCACAGCTGGCTCGGCCACGCCGTCCAGGTGACGCCGAGCGCTGCGTTGTTCGGGTCGCCGCTGCGCGCGAAGGCCGCGACGGTGCTGATCATCGCGCCGGACAGGTCGAGCCGGCCAGCGCTGTTGGCCGTGCTGTTCATGACGTTCGAGAACAACGACGGCCCGAAGTTGCCGAACACGAACGCCAGGTCGAACGCATGCGCGGCGCCGTAGATGTCGTTCCACGGCGCGGGTTCCTCGTCCCAGTCGAAGCGGTAGTACCAGACGTTGGCCTGCTGCGACTTCAGCGCGCTCATCACGTTGTCGCGGCTGGCGCCGAAGAAGATGGCGTTCAGCAGATCGGTCCGCGCGTTGAAGCCGGTGACGGGCGTCGTCACCGGCAGGTACAGCGCCGGTATCCACTGCTCGACGGTGACGGTCGGCGCCGCGTTCGGGTTGTAGCTGAACTGCGTGGTGAACAGCGTCGCGTCGCTGACGAGCCGGCCGCTCACGCCGCCGAGCGCCGGCGAGAGCGCGAGGAAGGTCGGGAACAGCTTCGCTTCGTCGCGTGTGTTGCTCGCCAACACCGGCACCTTCAGATAGTTGCCGGCGTTGATGGCCGCTACGGGGTCGACCGGCAGCACCGTGCCTTCCGGAATCGGCCCGGAGCCCGCCAGGCCGAGCGCAGCGAGTTTGCTCAGCAAGGTCGTGAGCAGCGTGCCGGGGCTCTTGGCGCGCAGGTAGGCGGCGATCTGCGCCGAGGTCTGCGTCGCAACAAAGGCCTGCGCGCCCGTCGTGTCGGTGGCGAGGCCGTCGCCGATGACCAGGTTGTGGAGCAGCGCGTTGCCCTGCGCGAGCGCCGTCGATGCCGGGTTCAGCGTCGGCAGGCTGCCCGCGGGCAGGTTGCTCGCAAGCGAAATGCCGCCGCTCATCGGCATCGCCCGGTGCATCAGCTTCGGGCTGGCGTTGACGAGCAGCGGCGAGGTCAGCAGCGCATAGACGTTGATCGCACCGGCCGACTGGCCCATCACGGTGACGTTACCGGCGTCGCCGCCGAAGCTGGCGATGTTCCTGTTGATGAACTGCAGCGCCTTGATGTTGTCGAGTGTGGCGAAGTTGCCCGAGTCGTCGGCGGCGTTGACGCCTTCCTTGAGCTGCGGCACGTTGAGCCAGCCGAAGATGCCGAGTCGGTAGTTCGCGGTGACGACCACGGCGTTGGCCGCCTTGGCGAGCGCGGCGCCGTCGTAGACCGGGTCGGCGGTGTAGCCGGAAACGTTGCTGCCGCCGTGGATGAACAGGATGACGGGCAGGCTGCCCTCGTCGCTGGCCGGCCGCCAGATGTTCAGGTACAGGCAATCCTCGCTGCCGAGGGTCTGGTTCAGCGTGGTCGCGATCGTGGCGTCGTAGGTGTTGTTCGCACCCGGCCCGTAGATGCGGCCGTACTGCACGCAGGCGCTGGCGAACTGGGTCGCCGCCTTCGTATCGGTCCAGCTGTCGGGGTCGGCCGGCGCCTTCCAGCGCAACGCGCCGGTCGGCGCCTTGGCGAAGGGCACACCCTTCCAGGCATAGGTACCCGACTTCGCCGAGTCGTCGCTGCCCTGCACGCGGCCATAGGCGGTGGAGCGGACGGTGGGATCGTCGTCGTTGCCGCCGCAGCCGCTGGTGACGAGCGCCGCTGCAAGCAGCAGCGAGACGCCGACGCGAGTGTCGAGTGCCATGGTTTGTCTCCTTGTTTTTTGCGACGCAGCCTTTTCTACTGGCCTGGCGACTGCGGCTGCGCGCTGGTGCAACAAATTCTAGGAACCGCAAGTCCGCAGCGCAGTGACCGAACCTCGCCAGATTGCTGGCGTTGCAGCACCACCGCGATGACAGGAGAGGGAGCGTGATCGAGCGAAACAGTTCATCCACCTGGGTTCGCGGCGTCGTGGAGATGTTCGCTGCCGAAGGTGTCGACACCGACACCTTGCTGCGCGACGCGGGCTTCGAACGTGCGGCGCTCGACGACGCGGCGCAGCGTTTCTCGATCGACGACGTGAGTGCGCTGTGGCAGCTGGCGGTCGCGCGCTCGGGCAAGCCCACGCTCGGGCTGAATCGCGAACTGGCCGCCAGCTACGGCAAACTCGGCATGGTCGGCTACGCGATGATGGCCTGCCCGACGCTGCTCGCGGCGCTCGAACGGTTCGTGCGCTACAGAGGCGTCGTCAGCAACGCGGCGACGTTCGAACTGCACGACGCACCCGAGGGCCGCTGGCTCGAACTCGGCCATGCCGGCGGCGAGCGACCCGTGCCGCGCCAGCGCAGCGAGTTCGGCATGTTGACGATCATCAGCTTCTGCAGCTGGATGACCGGCCGCGAGGTGGTGCCGGTCGCCATCGAGTTCGTCGACCCGCACCCAGGCGATACCCGCGTGCACGAGGCTGCGTTCGGCTGCCCGCTGCGGTTCGGGCGGCTTGCGAACCGCGCGCTGCTGCACCGCACCGACCTGGCGCTGCCGCTCTCAGCGCGCGACTCGGCAATTGCCGCCCTGCACGAGAAGCTGGTCGAAGACGAACTCGACCAGCTCGAAGGTGCACAGACCAGCCACCGCGTGCGCCACGTGCTCGCGAGCAGCCTCTGCGGCGCCGAGCCGCGCCGCGAGCAGGTGGCGGCGGCATTGAAGATGAGCGATCGCACGCTGCAGCGGCGGCTGCAGTCGGAAGGCACATCGTTCCAGCAGTTGCTCGACGACACGCGGCGCGAACTGGCCCAGCTGTATCTGCGCAAGTCGCGCGGTTCGCTGCAGCACGTGGCCGAGATGCTCGGCTTCGAAGATCAGAGCAACCTGTTTCGCGCGTGCAAACGCTGGTTCGGAGAATCGCCAGGGCGTTACCGCGCGCGCTTCGGCGCGCAGGGCAGGTCGGAACGGAACTGAGGCCGTCTGGCGGAGAGGGTGGGATTCGAACCCACGGTACGTTGAAAACGTACACGGGATTTCGAGTCCCGCGCATTCGACCACTCTGCCACCTCTCCTGGGTGTCGCCTGTCGCCCATCGGCGATCTTCGGCAATCTTCGCCGCGGGTGGTGCCGCGTTCTTGGCGAAGCCCTGGATTCTAGCGCAGGACTTCCAGCCCGCCGAGGTACGGCCGCAGCAGCGCCGGTACACGCACCGAACCGTCGGCCTGCTGGTGGTTTTCCAGCACCGCCACCAGCGCCCGGCCCACGGCCAGGCCCGAGCCGTTGAGCGTGTGCACGAGCTCGGGTTTGCCTTGGGCGTTGCGGAAACGCGCCTGCATGCGCCGCGCCTGGAAGGCTTCGCAGTTGCTGCACGAGCTGATCTCGCGGTACGTCTCCTGCGCCGGGATCCAGACCTCGAGGTCGTAGGTCTTGGTCGAACCGAAGCCCATGTCGCCGGTGCACAGCGTGATCACGCGGTACGGCAGTTCCAGTTTCTGCAAGATGGCCTCGGCATGGCCGACCATCTGCTCCAGCGCTTCGTAGCTCTTCTCGGGGTGCACCACCTGCACCATCTCGACCTTGTCGAACTGGTGCTGGCGGATCATGCCGCGTGTGTCGCGCCCGGCGCTGCCGGCTTCCGAACGGAAACACGGGCTGTGCGCGGTGAGCTTCACCGGCAGCGCATCGGCGTCGAGGATCTGCTCGCGCACCGTGTTCGTCAGGCTGATCTCCGAGGTGCTGATGAGGTACTGCTCGCGCTGTTCCTCGTCGCCGCCTCTGAGCACCCAGAACATGTCCTCCTTGAACTTCGGCAGCTGGCCCGTGCCCTCCAAGATCTCGCGGTTGACGATGTACGGCGTGTAGCACTCGGTGTAGCCGTGTTCCTGCGTCTGCACGTCCAGCATGAACTGCGCGAGTGCCCGGTGCAGCCGCGCCGCGGTGCCGCGCAGGAAGGTGAAGCGCGAACCCGAGAGCTTGGCGCCGGTGTCGAAGTCCACGCCCAGCGGCATGCCGACGTCGACATGGTCGCGGGGCTTGAAGTCGAAGGCGCGGGGTGTGCCCCAGCGCCGCACCTCGACGTTGCCGGCTTCGTCGGCGCCCACCGGCACACTTTCGTGCGGCAGGTTGGGCAGCGACATCAGGGCCTGCTGCAGCTCGGCCTGCAGCAGTTCCAGCTGCTCGGCACCGGCCTTCAGTTCGTCGGCGATGCCGGCCACTTCAGCCATCACGGGCGCGGTGTCTTCGCCCTTGCTCTTGAGCTGGCCGACCTGCTTGCTCAAGGCATTGCGGCGGCCTTGCAGTTCTTCGGTGCGGGTCTGGATGCGCTTGCGTTCGCCTTCCAGCATGCTGAAACGTTCAACGTCCAGAAACGGCTGCGGCGACTCGCGCTGTTCGAGCCGGGCGATCACGCCGGGCAGATCGCGGCGCAGCAGGGTGATGTCGAGCATGGCAATGAATTCCTCGTGAGACTTGAAGCAAAACGGCGCCTCCACAGGGCGCCGCCGTCGTTGACGAAACAGCGCGCAGAGTCAGGATCGGGAACTCGCCACTTCAGCCATGCTGCGGTCGCCCAGCCCGCGCGGCAGCGGGAAGTGCACATGCTCTTTGACGCCGTCCATCTTGCGGATGCTCACGGCGCCCAGTTCGCGCAGCCGCGCAATCACCTGCTGCACCAGGATGTCGGGCGCCGAGGCGCCGGCCGTCAGGCCAACACAGCGGCGGCCTTCGAACCACTGCGCCTGCAGGTCGCCGGCGCTGTCTACCATGTGGGCGGGTGTGCCCAGCCGTTCGGCCAGTTCACGCAGCCGGTTGCTGTTGCTGCTGGTGGGGCTGCCGACGACGATGACGACGTCGACCGCAGGCGCCATCAGCTTCACGGCGTCCTGCCGGTTCTGCGTCGCGTAGCAGATGTCCTGCTGCTTCGGTTCACGCACCTGCGGGAATCGGCGTTTCACCTCTTGCAGGATCTCGGCCGCGTCGTCGACGCTGAGCGTCGTCTGCGTCACCACGGCGAGTTTGTCGCCGCGCGGCTGCACCAGGGCCACGTCGGTGGTTTCTTCGACGAGGTAGATGCCTTCGCTGAGCTGCCCCATCGTGCCTTCCACTTCGGGGTGGCCCTTGTGGCCGATCATGATGAACTCGTAGCCCTCTTTCGCGAGCTTGGCGACTTCGACGTGCACCTTGGTCACCAGCGGGCAGGTGGCGTCGAAGACCTGGAAACCGCGCGCCGCCGCTTCCTGGCGCACGGCCTGGCTCACGCCATGGGCGCTGAACACCAGCGTCGCGCCGGGCGGCACTTCGGCGAGGTCTTCGATGAAGATCGCGCCCTTCATGCGCAGGTCGTTGACGACGTAGGTGTTGTGCACGATCTCGTGGCGCACGTAGATCGGCGCGCCAAAGCGGGTGAGCGCCCGTTCGACGATCTCGATGGCACGGTCGACACCGGCGCAGAACCCGCGCGGTTCGGCCAGCACCACTTCTTCGAGCAAGCTTGTCGGCATTCAGAGCACTCCCACCAGATGCACCTCGAAGCGCACGGGCTGGCCGGCCAGCGGGTGGTTGAAGTCGAACAGCAGCCAGTCGCCGCCGACCTCACGCACCACGCCGGCGTAGGCGCCCTGGCCGTCGGGGGTGGGGAATTGGACCACGTCGCCGAGTTCGTAGCGGGCGTCGGCATCGCCCAGTTCGTGCAGCAGGCTGAGCTTCACGCGTTGCAGCATCTCGGGGTTGCGCTCGCCGAAGGCAGCGCCGGCCGGCAGGTCGAAGCTCTGGTGCGCACCTTCGCGCAGGCCGATCAGCTGCGCCTCGATCGCCGGCGCCAACTGCCCGCTGCCCAGCGACAGCGTCGCCGGCTTGTCGTTGAAGGTGTTCACGAGATCGGCGCCGTCGGGCCCGGCGAGGCGGTAGTGCAGGGTCAGGAACGAACCTGGCTGGACGGTGGTCACGAAGGCTTTCGATGCGCGGATAGACTGGCCCTGATTGTAAGAGTCCCCCCAAGAGTCCCTGTAAGAGCCGCTCGATGCCCCTGAAGGACCTGCCCGCCGACCAGCGCCCGCGCGAGAAACTGCTCAGCCGGGGCGCCGCCGCCTTGGCCGACGGCGAACTGCTGGCGCTGTTGCTGCGCACCGGCTACCGCGGCCACGGCGTCGTCGAACTCGCAGCCACGGTGCTGGGCAGCTGTGGCGGTTTTGCCGGCCTGCTGGCGGCCTCGCCCGAGACGCTGAAGCGCATCAAGGGCCTGGGTCCGGCCAAACGCACCGAGTTGCTGGCGGTGGCCGAGATGGCGCGCCGCGCACTGGCGCAGCAGATGCAGGAAGCCCCGGTGTTCGACGCGCCGCAGAAGGTGAAGGACTACGTTGCCTTGCATCTCGCGGGCCGCGAGCAGGAGGTCTTTGCCGTGCTCTTTCTCGACGGCCAGCACAGGCTGCTGAAGCTCGAAGAGATGTTCCACGGCACGCTGACGCAGACCAGCGTCTACCCGCGTGAAGTGGTGCGGCGCGCGCTGGCGCTCAACGCCGGCGCGCTGATCTTCGCCCACAACCACCCTTCGGGCCTGGCCGAACCCTCGCGCGCCGACGAGTACCTGACGCAGACGCTGCGCAGCGCGCTGCAACTGGTGGACGTGCGTGTGCTCGACCACCTGGTCGTCGGCCAGGGCCAGGTGGTGTCGATGGCCGAACGTGGGTTGTTATGAAACTGCGCAGCCTGAAGGAACTGGGCACGCTGCGCGACACGCTGGCGCGGCGCGAGCGTGAAACTGTCGAAGCGGCGGCACGCGAGCGGCTGGCGCGCGCCACGGCCGAGGCGCAGCGGCGCTTGTTCGCCAACAGCGTCGGCCCGGTGACACCGCTGCCGCCCAGCGGCCAGGCCGACATCCGCCTGCCGCGCCCAGAGCCAGAACCGCGCCAGCGTGAAGCCGACGAACGCGCGGCGCTGCAGGAGGCCTTGTCCGACGAGGTCGACATCGAATCGCTGTTGCTCACCGATGACGGCCTCAGCTTCCGCCGCCCCGGCATCGGCGCCGACGTGGTGACACGCCTGCGCCGCGGCCACTGGGCCATCCAGGGCCAGATCGACCTGCACGGCCTGCGCCGCGACGAAGCGCGTGAAGCGCTCGGCGGCTTCGTGCGCGAAGCCACACGTCGCGGCCAGCGTTGTTTGCGTGTGGTGCATGGCAAGGGCCATGGTTCGCCGGGCAGGCAACCGGTGCTCAAAGGCAAGGTGCAGCGCTGGCTGGCGCAGAGCGCCGACGTCATCGCGTTTGCGCAGGCCAGCGGGCCGCAGGGCGGCGCCGGGGCGTTGATCGTGCTGCTGGCGGGCATCGCGCGCTGACTTTCTGCTGTCACGGGCACTCTCTAAGGTGATGGGTTCACCAGGAGAGAGACACCATGACGACCCCGATCCGCGCCCTCTGCGCCGCCGCCCTGAGCCTGGGCGCTGCCGTCGCACACGCCAACGTGCAGATCACCGAGTTCGAATACAACGGCAACGGCGACGGCGCCGGCGGCACCGCAGAATTCGTCGAACTCACAAACCTCGGCGCCAGCGCCATCGACTTCACCGGCTGGTCGTTCGACGACAGCTCGCGCACCGCGGGCTCGTTCAGCCTCAGCGTGCTCGGCATCGTCGCCGCGGGCGAAACGGTGCTCATCTCCGAAGGCACGGCAGCGGCCTTTCGCAGCGCCTGGGGCCTGGCTTCGAGCGTGAAGGTGGCCGGCGGCAACACGAACAACCTGGGTCGCAGCGACGAGATCAACATCTTTGATGCCGGCGGCACGCTGGTCGACCGCCTGACCTATGGCGACCAGGTCTACGCCGGCACGGTGCGCGCCGCCACCGCCAGCGCCAACCCGCTGGCGCTGGCCGACCTGGCTCCCCAGACCGGGACACCGACCTGGCTGCTCGCCACCACCGGCGACAGCTTCGGTTCGTACGCTTCGGTGAACGGCGACATCGCCAACCCGGGTGTCTTCCTGCTCGCCGTGCCCGAACCGTCGAGCTATGCCCTGCTGCTGGCCGGCCTGGGCCTGGTGGCCGGCGCTGCGCGCCGCCGCGCCTGAGAGAGGACGGCAGCACCATGAAAAAACTTCTGATCGCAGCTGCGGCCGCCTGCGCAGCGCTGGGTGTTTCGGCGCAAACCTCCATCGGCCTGGGCAACTTCCAGCTCACCGCCAGCTACGCGCTCGACCGCCTCGGCGGCATCGGCCTGGAAGCCTCGGCGGTGACCTATGCACGCGACCGCGGCACGCTGTTCTTCGTCGGCGATGAAGGCCTGGGGGTGGTCGAAATCAGCCGCAGCGGCGCCACGCTCGGCTCGATGGCGTTCAACTGGGCGGGCACCGGCAGCACCAACAACGACGCCGAAGGCCTGACCTACATCGGCAACGGCAAGCTCGCGCTGGTCGACGAACGCCCACAGCGCGCCTACACCTTCAACTACAGCGCCGGCGGCAGCGTGGCGCTGGCGAGTGCGCCGTACGCAACGATCAGCAACCACGCGCCCAGCAACATCGGCATCGAAGGCATCAGCTACGACGCGCGCAACGGCAGCTTCGTCACGGTGAAGCAGGACGCCGACGGCAACGTCGCGCGCGGCCCGCAAGAGGTGCGTGGCGGCACGCTGTCGTTCGCCGTGGGCGGCGGCACGACATCGGCGATGCCGCTGCTGTTCGACGCCGCGCTGCTCGGACTGAACAGCTTGTCAGACGTGCAGGTGCTGTCGGTCGTCGACGGTCTCGCAGGCTCGGCCGCTGCCGACAACCTGCTGATCCTGAGCCTGGACTCGAAGAAGCTGGTCGAGGTCACGCGCAGCGGCGTGGTGCTGAGCAGCCTGGACCTGAGCGGCCTCACGTCGACGCAGAACATCGAAGGCCTGACGATCGACGAGCAGGGCGTGATCTACCTCGTGGCCGAGCAAGCGCAAGGTTCTGGCGCACCCGCAGACGCGGCGTCGCGGCTGTTCGTGCTGACGAGCACGGCGCCGATTCCCGAGCCGGGCACCTACGCCCTGTTGCTGGGCGGCCTGGCGCTGCTGGGCTGGCGCGCCCGGCGCAAGGCTTAACCGCCCTTGTTCCGCATCCAGTCGGCCGTGCCGAAAAACGATTCGGCCAGCCGCTGCGCCATGCCGGGTTCGACGGCGCTGTCGTCCATCGCCTGGATCATGCAGGCCATCCACTGGTCGCGTTCTGCCAGGCCGATGGCATACGGCAGGTGGCGTGCACGCAGCATCGGGTGGCCGAAACGGTCGGTGTAGTGGTTGGGGCCGCCGAGCCAGCCGCAGAGAAACCAGAACAGCTTGTCGCGCGAGCCGTCGAGTGTGCCGGGGTGCAGCTTGCGGATGCCGGCGTAGGCCGGCTCCAGGTCCATCAGGTCGTAGAAGCGGTCGACCAGCGTGCGCACGCCGGCCTCACCGCCGATGCGGTCGAACGGCGTCGGCTCGCTCACGCGCTGTGGTCGATCATGCGTGTGGCGACGACACCCATCGCCACCGACACCGGCGCACCCGGCATCGTGTCCACCAGCAGCTGGCGCCGCAGCACGGCTTCGCGCACGGCGGGGTCGGACGGCAGCTCGCCCAGCAGGTCCAGCCGCACGAAACCGTCCAGCCCCGGGTTGACGTAGCGGTCGATCACCGTCTGCAACTGCAGCCTCACGGTGCGGCCTTCGCCGGGGCGGCGCACCTGGTTCACCAGCACACCCATCTCGCGCCGGCCCTGGGTGGTGGCCAGCACCTTGATGGTGGCGTAGGCGTCGGTCAGCGACGTGGGTTCGGGTGTGGCGACGACGATCACATCGTCGGCCAGCGAGACGGTGTAGAGCACCACGTCGGAGATGCCGGCGCCGGTGTCGAGCAGCACATGGTCGTACTTCGGCGCCACCTCGTCGATCACCTTCTGCAGCTGTTCGCGCACCTCGGGTGTCATGCGCGAATATTCGACCATGCCCGAGCCCGCCAGCAGCACCGAAAAGCCGCCGGGTGCCGGCAGGATGGCGTCGGCCAGCGACGACTTGCCGGTGAACACGTCGTGCAGCGTGATCTTCGGGTGCAGGTTCAGCACCACGTCGAGGTTGGCCAGGCCGAGGTCGGCGTCGAGCACAAGCACCCGGCGGCCCTGCCGCGCCAGCGACGCAGCCAGGTTGGCGGCTACAAACGTCTTGCCCACACCACCCTTGCCGCTGGTGATGGCGGTGATGTGGGTGCGGGGTTTGACGGCACTGACCTCGGTCATTCGAAATCCTGGAAACCGGTGGACTCGAACAGCAGCCGTTTCTCTTCATTGCTCACCAGAGAAACAGCAGCCGGTTCAAGCTGCACGACATTGCGACCCAGCGCCTTGGCGCGATAGAGCTGCTGGTCGGCGCGTTCGACCCACAGCGCCGGGGTCGAGCGTACCCATTGCGGCGCAAACGCGCCACCGATGCTAATGCTGACAGCGATCTGCTGTCCCGGGCCCACCGCCACCGGCATGCGCTCGACGCGGCGGCGCACCCGTTCGGCCACCGTCTCGCCGAAGGCGCTGGGGCAGTTGGGCAGGATGATCGCAAATTCTTCGCCGCCGACACGCGCCACCAGGTCCATCGGACGCACGCAGTCCAGCAGCGCACCGGCCACGGCCTTGATCACCAGGTCGCCGGCGTTGTGGCCGTAGGAGTCGTTGACACGCTTGAAGTGGTCGATGTCCAGCGTCAGCAGCAAGGCGGGTTCGCCACTGCGTGCAACACGGTCGATTTCGCGGCCCAACGCCAGCTCGAAGCTGCGGCGGTTGGACAGGCCGGTCAGCGCGTCGCGGCTGGACAGTTCCACCAGCGCGTCGATCAGACCTTGCAGCCAGAGCGGGCTGCCGGGCTCGCCCTCCGGCGCCGCCTGCCCGGAATGCTCCAGCAATTGCAGCGCCTGATCCAAGCGCAGCGTGGAGGTGGGAGGGGGCGACGAGGCGCGGCTCATGAGTCCAACCGAGTCTAGCAGCGCCCTGGCCGCGCGCCGCTCAGAACTGCCCTGTGAAGCCCCGCCATCTCCACCGCTTGGCTGCCGAGCCGCCGCCCCACACTGCGGGCATGAACGCCGTCGTGACCCCGCTCGCCACCCCTTCCGACCAGGAATTCGCGCTCTCCGGTGCCGATTTCGAACGCATCCGCCAGCTCATCTACCAGCGTGCCGGCATCAGCCTGCATGCCGGCAAGCAGGCCATGGTCTACAGCCGGCTGTCGCGCCGGCTGCGCGACACCGGCCAGCGCTCGTTTTCCGAATACCTGCAGGCGCTGGAGCGCGGCGGCTCCGACGCCGAGTGGCAGGAGTTCGTCAACTGCCTGACGACCAATCTCACCGCCTTCTTCCGCGAAGAGCACCACTTCCACGCCCTGGTGGACGACCTGCGCGCGCGCGCCACACGGCCGCTGCGCCTGTGGTGCAACGCCGCGTCCACCGGCGAAGAGCCGTATTCGCTGGCGATGACGGTGGTGGAAACACTCGGCGCCTCGGCCCAGGCCAAGCTGGTGTGCAGCGACATCGACACCAAGGTGCTGGCCACGGCGCAGCGCGGCGTCTACGCGGCCGACTCGCGCGGCCTCAGCCCGGAGCGGCTGCGCAAGCACTTCATGCGCGGCACGGCGCAGAACGCCGGTTTCATCCGCGTCAAGCCCGAGCTGTCACGACTGATCGAGTTCCGCAGCTTCAACCTGATGAGCCCGAGCTGGGCCGCCCTGGGCGAACCGTTCGACATCGTGTTCTGCCGCAACGTGATGATCTACTTCGACAACCCGACCCAGCGCAAGGTGCTCGAGCACACCCACGCGGCGATGAAACCCGGTGGCCTGCTCTATGTCGGCCACTCGGAAAACTTCACCGAATCGCGCGACCTGTTCAGGCTGCGCGGCAAGACGATTTACGAACGTGTCTAGGGCTGGCCGGCGCTCAAGTCTGATCGAGCCCCCGCCGATATCCAAAGGATGCAAGTCGCTGCTCCCGTGCCCGTGTCCGTGGCGCGCCCCCTGGGTGCGACACCGCGACTCGACCGCCTGAAGGCTGCGCCGCGCCGTTCCGGCGAGGCCTCTTTCTTCTTCTACGACGCCCATTTCCGCAACGAAGCGGTGAAGGTGCTGCCCGGCGAGTTCTTCGTGTACGACGAAGACATCCTGATCATGACCACGCTGGGCTCGTGCATCGCCGCCTGCCTGTGGGACCGCGAAAAGAAGATCGGTGGCATGAACCACTTCATGCTGCCCGACGGCGGCGGCGCCGCCGACAGCGGCCGCTACGGCTCGTTCGCGATGGAGCTGCTGATCAACGAGATGATCAAGCGCGGCTCCACCCGCTCGACGATGGAAGCCAAGGTCTTCGGTGGCGGCGCGGTGATCAGCGGCATGAACACCATCAACGTCGGTGAGCGCAACACGACGTTCGTGATGGACTACCTGCGCACCGAGCGCATCACCGTGGTCAGCAAGGACGTGCTCGACATCTACCCGCGCAAGGTGTGTTTCCTGCCGCACAGCGGCAAGGCGATGGTGAAGAAACTCGCGTCGGCCAACACCGAGGCCCTGGTGGCCCAGGAACGCGCGGCGGCCAGCCGCGCAGCGCCGGCCGTCAGCGGCGGCGGCAGCGTCGACCTGTTCTGAGGAAAGAAATGACCAAGACCCGCGTTGTTGTCGTCGACGATTCCGCCCTGGTGCGCGGCCTGCTGGCCGAGATCATCAACCGCCAGCCCGACATGGTCTGTGTCGGCGCCGCCGCCGACCCGCTGGTGGCGCGCGAGATGATCCGCAGCCTGAACCCCGACGTCATCACGCTCGACGTCGAAATGCCGCGCATGGACGGCATCGATTTCCTGCAACGCCTGATGCGGCTGCGGCCGATGCCGGTGGTGATGGTCTCGACGCTGACCGACCGCGGCGCCGAAGTCACGCTGAAGGCGCTGGAACTCGGCGCGGTGGACTTCGTCGCCAAGCCCAAGATCGGCGTCGCCGACGGCCTGCGCCAGCTCGGCGACGACATCACGGACAAGGTGCGCACCGCCGCCAAGGCCCATGTGCGCCGTTTGCCCACGGCGCCGGCGGCTGCACCCGGCGCGGCCGCACCGGCCAAACCCGCAGCCACCGCCAACATCGGCCGCCTGTCGACCGAGAAGATCATCTTCATCGGCGCCTCCACCGGCGGCACCGAAGCCACACGCGAAGTCATCACCCAGCTGCCGCCCGACGCACCGGCGGTGATGATCACCCAGCACATGCCGCCCGGCTTCACGAAGAGCTACGCGGCACGGCTGAACGGCCTGGCGCGCATCCGCGTCGCTGAGGCCACCGACGGCGAACGGGTGCTGCCGGGCCATGCCTACATCGCACCCGGCGGTTTCCATCTCTCGGTGGAGCGCTCGGGCGCCAACTACATCGCCCGCGTGCGCGATGGTGAGCCCGTCAACCGCCACAAGCCGTCGGTCGAAGTACTGTTCGAAAGCGCCGCCCGTGTCGTCGGCCCGAACGCCCTGGGCGTGATGCTCACCGGCATGGGCGCCGACGGCGCGCGCGCGATGAAGACCATGCGCGACGCCGGCAGCTGGAACGTCTGCCAGGACGAAGCCAGCTGCGTCGTCTTCGGCATGCCGCGCGAAGCCATCGCCCACGGCGCCGCCCACGAGGTGATGCCGCTGCTGAAGATCGCCACGGCGCTGATCGACCGGCTGCGCAGCACGGCGGGCATGTCGACGACACGCGTCTAGTTCAGTTCACCAGCGCACACGCTCCAGCGTCCACAACGGCAGGCTGCGGTCGCGTTCGTGCACCCAGTCGGGGGCGCCGATGTCGCGCAAGGTCTCTTCGCTCAGATGCGCCAGGTCGGCATAGTTGGCTTCAGCCGGCGCTGGCCGGTGCCAGCGCGCTGACACGTCGGCCAGCACACGGTGCAGCCAGGACCGATGCAGCGGCACCGGGGCGTACGGGTAGCAGGTGGCGGTGCTCATGGGGATCTCCACGGTGATTTGGCAGTACTGGAAAGATATCCGGCTATTCACTCCCTAGGAAGCGACGATTTCTGGACCGATCATCAAGCTATCCTTACCAGCATGCCCCGATCGACCCGGCTTCCGTTGCAGACCTTGCCCGCTTTCCGCGCCGTCGCGCGGCTGCAGAACCTGCGCGAGGCCGCCGAGGAACTGCACCTGACACACAGCGCCGTCAGCCAGCAGATCAAGCTGCTCGAAGAACAGATCGGCTTCGAACTCTTCGACCGCCGCGGCCGCCGCGTCGTGCTGAACGCAGCCGGCCAGGCGCTGCAGCGCGCGGTGGAACCGGCACTCGACCGCATCGACGACGGCCTGCGTGCCGCTGCCGCGCTGGCCGCCGGCGAAGCGCAGCGCATCCGCATCACGCTGCTGCCGTCGTTTGCGCAGCGCTGGCTGCTGCCGCGCATGGCGCGCTGGCGCGACCGGCACCCGGACATCGCGATCGAGGTCCACACCTCGCAAAACATTGTCGACCTGCAGCGCGAAGGTTTCCACGCCGCGCTGCGCCAGGGCGGCGGCCAGTGGCGCGGGCTGGTGTCGGAACGGCTGATCGACTCGCCGCTGATCGCCGTCGGTCCCCCCGCAGCGGCGCGGCGGCTGCAGGGCCGGGGCACGGCAGCGCTGGCCGACGAACCGCTGATCGGCTACCCCGAACTCTGGGAAAGCTTTTTTGCGCTCGACGGCTGCCGCGTGCCGGTGAACCCGGTGGCCTCGTTCAACGACGCCAGCCTGATGCTGCAGGCTGCCGAACAAGGCATCGGCATCACGCTGGCGCGTGAACTGCTGGCCGCCGACGCGCTGCGCGAAGGCCGCCTGGTACGTTTGTCGCCGCTGGCGCTGTCCGACGAAGAAGCCTATGCGTTCTGGCTGGCCTACCCGCCGGAACTGACCGACTGGCCGCCTTTGCACGCATTGCGTGCCTGGCTTCACGACGAGCTGGCACGTTCGCTGCAAGCACTGGGCGAACCTGTCACCGGGCCCGGTTAGCATCGTTCGCAGCAAGAGGGGAACACGATGGAGTGGTGGGTCAACGCCGTGGCCGGGTTCGGCGTCGGGGCGGTCGTCGGCATCACCGGCGTCGGTGGCGGTGCGCTGATGACGCCCATCCTCGTGCTGCTGTTCGGCGTGGCCCCGGCTTCGGCCGTCGGCACCGACCTCTGGTTCGCCGCGCTCACCAAGATCGCCGGCGGCTGGGTGCACCACAGCAAGGGCAGCGTCGACAAGGAGGTGCTGCGCTGGCTCTGTTATGGCAGCCTGCCCGCCTCGGTGACCACGCTGGCCTGGCTGCATTTCAGCAATGCGTCGAAGATGAACAGCGGCGTGCTGATGACGGCCCTGGGCAGCGTGCTGCTGCTCACCGCGCTGGCGATGCTGTTCAAGAAACGCGCGCAGGCGGTCGGCCTGAAGCTGCGCACGCTGTCGCCGCTGGACTTCAAACGGGCGCAACCGGCGCTCACGGTGCTGGCCGGCGCCATCCTGGGCGTGCTGGTGACGCTGACATCCATCGGCGCCGGCGCCCTGGGCGCGGTGATGCTGGTCTACCTGTACCCATTCCGCATGACACCGGGCCGGCTGGTCGGCACCGACATCGTGCACGCGATCCCGCTCACCATCGTTGCCGGCACCGGCCACCTGATGATGGGCAACGTCGACCTGAAGCTGCTGGGGCTGCTGCTGGTGGGTTCGATCCCCGGCATCATCGTCGGCTCGCTGGTCGGCTCGAAGCTGCCCGAACAGGCGTTGCGCGCCGCGATCGCCGCGCTGCTGGTCGTTGCCGGGATCAAGCTGCTGTCGATTTGAGGAACAGCTGCTGCAGGTCGCTCAGGAAGTCGAAGCCGCGTGCCGTGGGCGCGAGCACGGCACCCTGGCGTTGCAACAGGCCGCGCTGAACGCCCTGTTCGATCGCTGCCTCCAGCCCACGCGCTGACAAGCCCGTGCGTTCAGCAAACAGCGCCAGTTCGAAGCCGTCCTTCAGCCGCAGCGCGTTCAGCATGAACTCGAACGGCAGCTCACTTGCTGCCACTTCGTGTTCGTTCGACACCGCCTTGCCCTCGAGCGCCTTGGCCATGTAGGCCGCCGGCTCGCGCCAGCGCACCTGGCGCACGATGCGTTCGGGGAACGACAGCTTGCCGTGGGCACCGGCGCCGATGCCCAGGTAGTCGCCGAACTGCCAGTAGTTGAGGTTGTGCGTGCAGCGGTGGCCCGCGCGGGCAAACGCCGAGACCTCGTAACGCGCCAGGCCGGTGGCGGCTGTGCGTTCGGTGATCAGGTCCAGCATGTCGCTGGCCAGGTCGTCGTCGGGCAGCACCGGCGGCTGGTTCGCGAACACCGTGTTCGGCTCCAGCGTCAGGTGGTAGATCGACAGGTGCGGCGGCCGGAAGGCGAGCGCAGTATCGACGTCCAGCGCCAAGGCATCGAGCGACTGCCCGGGCAGCGCATACATCAGATCGATGTTGAAGGTGTCGAAGGCGCTTGCCGCTTCTTCAACCGCAGCGCGGGCCTGCGCCGCGTCGTGCACACGGCCGATGGCCTTGAGTGCTGCATCGTCGAAGCTCTGCACACCCACCGACAGCCGTGTCACGCCGGCAGCACGGAAAGCGCGGAAACGTTCGCGCTCGAAGGTGCCGGGGTTGGCTTCGAGCGTGATCTCGATGCCCGGCTCCAGCGGCAGCCGGGCGCGGATGTCGGCCAGCAGCCGGTCGATGCTTTGTGGGCTGAACAGGCTGGGCGTGCCGCCGCCGATGAAGATGCTCAGCACACGCCGGCCCCAGATCAAGGGCAGCGCTGCTTCGAGGTCGGCGATCAGCGCGTCGATGTACTTCGTTTCTTCGACCTCGCCGCGCTTTTCGTGCGAGTTGAAGTCGCAGTACGGGCACTTCTTCAGGCACCAGGGCAGGTGCACGTACAGCGCCAGCGGCGGCAGCGCGGTCAGCCGGACCGTGCCCGGTTTGATGAACTTGATGACGTGGCTGGCGCCGGGCCGCCCCAAGCCAGCCGCTCCCCCCTGGGGGGGCGACGCCGAAGGCGTCTTGAGGGTCATATCAGCCAAGGTGCCAGTGTGCGCGCAGCAGCGTGATCATCTGGGCCGCGGCACGCGCGCGGTGGCTGTGCGCGTTTTTCACATCGGATGGAAGCTGCGCTGCGGTGGCGCCCAGTTCGGCGATGAACATCAGCGGGTCGTAGCCGAAACCGCCCTCGCCTTGCGCCTGTTCGATGATGGTTCCCGGCCAGCGCCCGCAGGCCACCAGCGGCTCGGGATCCTCAGCATGGCGCACGGCCACCAGGGTGCTGACAAATGCCGCGCGCCGGTCGGCCGCACCTTGCAGCTTGTGCAGCAGCAAAGCGTTGTTCACGGAGTCCTGCGCGGCGCGGCCGGTCTCGCGGTCGCCTGGTACCTCTGGGGCCGGTGCGAAGTTCGCCGAGATCACGCCGGGCGCGCCGCCGAGCGCGTCGACACACAGCCCGGAGTCGTCGGCGATGGCCGCGCTGCCTGACAACCGAGCCGCCTGCCTGGCCTTCACCAAAGCGTTCTCGATGAAGGTGATGTGCGGCTCCTCGGCTTCAGGAATGCCGAGCTCGCCTTGCGGCACCAGCTCGATCGGCAGGCCCGCGAACAGCGCCTGAAGCTCTTTCAGCTTCTTCGCATTGTTCGATGCCAGCACCAGCTTCATGCTGCCAGCGCCACCCGCTGCAGCTCCACGAGTTCGCGGATGCCTTTGTCGGCCAGCGCCAGCAGCTGGTCCATCTCGGCGCGCGAAAACGGCAGGCCTTCGGCCGTGCCCTGGACTTCGACAAAACCGCCGCTGCCCGTCATCACCACGTTCATGTCGGTGTCGCAGGCCGAGTCTTCGATGTATTCCAGGTCGAGCAGCGGTGTGCCGTCGACGATGCCCACCGAGACCGCCGCCACCGCGTCGCGGATCGGCGACTCGGCGATCCTGCCCTGCGCCAGCAGCCAGCTCACGGCATCCTGCGCCGCGACAAACGCGCCGGTGATCGCAGCGGTGCGGGTGCCGCCATCGGCCTGGATCACGTCGCAGTCGAGCGAGATCGTGCGCTCACCGAGTGTCTTCAGGTCGAACACGGTGCGCAGGCTGCGGCCGATCAGGCGCTGAATCTCCTGGGTGCGCCCGCTCTGTTTGCCCTTCGCGGCTTCGCGGTCACTGCGGGTGTGCGTGGCGCGCGGCAGCATGCCGTATTCGGCCGTGACCCAGCCTTCGCCGCTACCGCGTTTGTGCGGCGGCACACGTTCTTCGACCGACGCAGTGCACAGCACCTGGGTGTCGCCGAAAGCCACCAGCACCGAGCCCTCGGCATGGCGGGTGTAGTGGCGTTGCAGCGTCACGGGACGCAGCGCGTTGGCCGCGCGGCCGGCGGCGGATCTCTGAAAACTCATGGGGTTCCTTGAAAGCGCCTATCGGCGCTTTTGTGATGAACGCTGGATCGCTTCGTTGATCTCGCGGATCGAACGTTCGATCTCGGCGTCGTCCAGTTCGTCGGGCGCTTCGCCCAGCATGCTGGCCTGGATGGTGGAGGCAAACACCTCTTCGCCCAGCGACAAGGTGGAGACACCGCTGGCGCTGTCGCCGTCTTCGGCCGATTCCCATTCGACCGCCAGCGCGGTGACGTTGTCGCTCTTCGCGCCGGCGTGGCGCAAGGCCTGTTCGACCATCTCGGGCACGGCGTCGGAGATCGGATGTTTGGCCAGCAGCTCGGCGATGCCGGCGTCGCTGACGCTGCCCCACAGGCCGTCGGAACACAGCAGCACGCGGTCGCCGGGGTGCATGGTCAGCGGGCCGGCGGTGTCGACCACCGGCTTGCCCGGGCTGCCCAGGCAGGTGAACAGCACGTTGCGGTTGAAGCGTTCGCCGATCGGCACCACCTGCGACAGTGTTTCCTGCAGTTCGCTGTAGGAATGGTCGCGGGTGCGGGCAATGAGCTTGTCGCCGCGCACCAGGTACAGCCGCGAGTCGCCGCAATGCGCCCAGTAGGCCGAGTTACCCTGCAGCAGGCAGGCCACGATGGTGGTGCGCGGCGTGTCGACCAGCGAACGTTCGGTGGCATAACGCAGCAGCTGGTGGTGGCCGGCGATGATGGCGTCGTGCAGGAAGCGCAAGGGTTCACGCAGCGCAGGCCGGGCTTCGCGCTGGAACATCGCCGCCAGGGTCTGCAGCGAGAGCTGCGAAGCGACCTCGCCCTCCGGGTGGCCGCCCATGCCGTCGGCCAGCGCAAACAGCCCCGAGTCCCGCGTGTAGCAATAGCCCATGCGGTCTTCGTTTTTCTCGCGCCCGCCCTTGCGGCTGACCTGGTAGACGGTGAAGCGCATGACGGCGACCCTAAGCTTTCTGGCCTGTCTTCAGGGTTTCCAACTGCAGCTTCAGGCGTTCGCCGAAGCTGAGCTTGGTGTAGCGGCGCTCGGTCTCGCGCGACAGCTCCTTCTGCAGTGCAAACACGCTTTGCGGGCGGCTCAGCGGGTCGAGCGACATGCACCACTCCGTGACCTCGATGAGGTTGTCGGAATAGATGTTGCGCAGCCGGCTCAGGCTGAGCGCGAGGCGGTCTTTTTCCAGCCGCTGCGGCGCGTCGTTCGGTGGGTAGCCTTGCATGCAGGCGTAGATGCAGGCGCCGATGGCGTAGATGTCGGTCCAGGGGCCGAGGCTGCCGTCGCGGCGGTACATCTCGGGCGCGGCGAAACCTGGCGTGTACATCGGGCGGATGAAGTTGCCCTCTTTCGACAGCACCTCGCGCGCGGCGCCGAAGTCCAGCAGCACGGCTTTGTTGTCGTTGGTGATGAAGATGTTCGCCGGCTTGATGTCCAGGTGCAGCATCTTGTGCTGGTGCACGATGCGCAAGCCGCGCAGGATCTCGTCGAAGAGGCTGCGGATGGTGCTCTCGCGGAACACCTTGTCACGTTTGAGGTCGCGCGCGGTGACGATGAAGTCCTGCAGGGTGTCGCCCTGCAGGTAGTTCATCACCATGTAGACGGTTTCGTTCTCGCGAAAAAAATTGAGAACGCTCACCACCGAAGGGTGGCTGATCTGCGCCAGCGAGCGGCCTTCTTCGAAGAAGCTCTTCAGCCCCAGCCGGTACAGCGGCTGCTTGTCGGGCTTGACGCGCGGCGTCAGTTCGCCGGAGCTGCGTTCGGCCAGCGAAGAAGGCAGATACTCCTTGATCGCGACGAGTTGCTGGTTCTCGCCTTCGGCCAGGTACACAACACCGAAGCCACCGGCCGCCAGCTTCTTGACGATCTGGTAGCCCCCGACCACGGTGCCCGACGGCAACGGGGCAGGTTTGGGCTTTGACATAATCGAAGGCTGTTTTCTGGGTGGGAATTGATGGCAGTTTATAGCATGACGGGTTACGCCAACGCCGCCGCCGGCGGCCCTGGCGGCGACGCCGATGAGACTGCCGCGGCGGCGCCGACAACGGCATCGGTGACGGTGGAAGCGCGCTCGGTCAACGGCCGTTTCCTCGACCTCAGTTTCCGCCTGCCCGACGACCTGCGCGGCCTGGAGCCGGCGCTGCGCGACCTGCTCGGCGCCGCCTTCCGCCGCGGCAAGATCGAGGTGCGCATCAGCACCCAGCGCGAGGCCGAATCGGCCTGGCCGAGCCCGAACGCCGAACAGCTGAACCGGCTGCTGCGCCTGGAAGGCACGGTGCAGAGCTGGATGCCGCAGGCACGTGGCCTGTCGGTCGGCGAGATCATGGCGCTGTGCCGCCACGGCGCGGGCAGCGAAAAGCTCGACGACGCGGCGCTCGATGCCGCCAAACGCTGCATCGCCGGTTTGCGCGACGCGCGCGCACGTGAAGGCCAGCGCCTGGTGACGATGCTGCTCGACCGCATCACGCGCCTGCGGGAACTGGCGGCGCAGGCCGAGCCGATGATGCCGGTGGTGGTGCAACGCCAGCAGCAGCGTTTCATGGAGCGCTGGAACGAGGCGCTTGCCAACGTCAATGCCGGCGGTTCGGTGCCGGCCTCGGCGCTGCAGGAACGTGCCCTCGCCGAAGCCGCGTCCTACGCGATCCGCATCGACGTCGCCGAAGAACTGACGCGGCTGCGTTCGCACCTCGACGAGATCGAGCGCTTGCTGAAAGCCGGCGGCGAACTCGGCAAACGCCTGGACTTCCTGATCCAGGAACTGCAGCGCGAAGCCAACACGCTGGGCAGCAAGTCGCCGGCGATCGAGTTGACCGCGATCTCGGTGGAGATGAAGGTGCTGGTGGAGCAGATGCGCGAGCAGGTGCAGAACATCGAGTAGGGTTTACCTGGGTGTCATGCCATCCCAAACCCACGCGACAAGTCGTTGATTCACAATGGAATTTGATCCCATGAGGTAGCAGGCCGTCCCAGCGAAGCGCACGCTTTGTGTGGGGTTCTTTGTGGGGTTCGAGGGCGAACCCCACAGCTTCGGGCGATTGCCCGACTCCGAACCCCACAAACGCCGCTGGAGGCCGCGCCATGACTGGGTTTTCTCGAAACGCTACAGACAAAAGCCTGAGGGCCTGGCTCCGAACAGGGCCCGATCGCTGAACGACGCCGAGGTGGCGCAGCTTGGGCTGGAGCCCGTGCAGCGGGGTCGAGCGCCGCTGGGGTTTTATCGCAATGACAGAGTTTTGACAGGGAGTCGCTGCTGTTGTCGGCGTGGACATCACGCCGGTGTCACCGCTCGCGTACCGAAGCGATGGCCGCGCGCACCTGCCGGGCCAGGTCAGGGTTCAGGGCAGCCATGTACTTGTCGATGACTGGTTGCGCCAGCCGCTCCATCTCGGCGCGCGCCTCGGCCGACAAAGGGGTCACGGTCAGCTTTTGGCTCATCGTGCGCAACAGCACGGCGTCGTTGTCGACCAGCGCCTGGCGCCAGAACTGCTGCGAGCTGGCGCCGGCCTGGCGGAGCACGCTGCGTTCGTCCTCGTTCAGCCGCTGCCACACCGGCCCGCTGAACAGCAGCACGCCGACGTAGGCGTTGTGCTGCGTGGCCGTGTAGTGCTTCTGCACCTCCGTCAGCTTGGCGAAGACCGTCACGCCGTTTGCGTTTTCCTGGCCGTCGACGGTGCCCTGCTCAAGCGCGGTGTAGAGCTCCGGGAAAGGCAGCGCCACCGGATTCGCGCCCAGCGCCTTCCAGAAGTCGATGAACACTGCGCTTTGCAGCGTGCGCAGCTTCAATCCCTTGATGTCCTGCACCGATGCCACAGGGCGCGTGCGGTTGGTGAGGTTGCGCCATGCGCCCGAGTGCAGATTCAGAATGACGAAGCCGTTCGCCTGACCGATGTCGCGCAGGAGCCGGCCGGGCTCGCCGTCGGACACGGCGTAAAGCTCGCGGAAATCGCGGAACAGGAAAGGGATGTCGTAGACATTGAACGCCCGGTCGATGCCGCCCAGCAGGCTGGTCGTGGTGAGCTGGGCCTCGATGGCCCCGGCACGCAGCCCGGACAGCACCTGCAGGTCGGGCCCGAGCTGCGAGCCGGGGTACGGCGTCACCGTCATGCGCCCGCCCGAGAGCCGCTCGACCTCGCTCTTGAAGAACGCGGCGCCGCGCGTCTGCGGGTTGTCGCCGCTGATCGCGAATGCGAGCTTGATCGTCTGCTCGCGCACTTGCGCGCTGGCGCCGCCGACAGCCAGCAGCGCAGCGGCGAGCAAGGCATGGACGATCGACTTCAACATGGCAACTCCTCTCAAGGCCGGGCCAACCAACTCGCAGGCACCGTGATCAGCTGCGGAAACACCACCATCAGCCCCAGCAGCAGCACCTGCGACAGCATGAACGGTGTCGCGCCGCGGCTCACGGTTGCGAACTCGATCTTGCCGACGCTGGCCACCACGGCAAGCACCGAGCCCACCGGCGGCGTGATCATGCCGATCACGCCGCTCAACACGTAGACGATGCCGAAGTACACCGGGTCGATGCCGGCGCGCGCGACCAGCGGCATCAGCAGCGGGGTCAGGATGAGCAGGATCGGGCCTGTCTCGAGCGCCGTGCCCAGCAGCAGCACCAGCAGGCAGACGGCGCCCACGAAGAGCCGAGGGCTGTCGACCAGCGGGCCCGCGAGCGCGATCAGCTCTCGCCCAGCACCCGAGACCGCGATCATCCAGCCGCCGAGCATCGCGCAGGCGATGATGAACATGACCGCGGCCGACGTCATCATGGCCGACAAGGCCAGACGCGGCAGCGCCGCCAGCGGGAGCTCGCGGTACACGACCATGGCGACGAACGCGCTGTACACAGCCGACACCACCGCTGCCTCGGTCGTCGTGACGATGCCGAACCTCAGGCCGAGGATGATGATGCACGGCAGCCCCAGCGCCCACAGCGCGGCGCGCAAGCTGCGGGCCACCTCGGCCAAGGGCGCGCGCGGCCGCTCCGGGGGCTCTTCGTGGCGCATCAGCCAGGCCCAGGTGAGCGCCAGCACCAGCGCCATCATCAGCCCCGGAAACACACCCGCCAGGAAGAGCCTGGACACCGAGGTGTTGGACATCACGGCGTAGAGGATGAGCGCCAGGCTCGGCGGGATGATGGGCCCGAGCAGGCTGGTCGTGGCCACCAGGCCCGCCGAGCGGGCGGTGTCGTAGCCGTCCCGCTTCATCATCGGCAGCAGGAAGGCGGCCATCACCGCGGCATCGGCGACCGCCGACCCGGACGCCGCGGACAGCACGGTGCCGACGACGATGACCACGTAGCCCAGCCCGCCATGACGGTGGCCCACCAGATGCACGGCCAGGTCGACGATGCGGCGCGACATGCCGCCGGCGTTCATCAGTTCGCCGGACAGCACGAAGAACGGAATCGCCAGCAGCGCGTAGCTGTCGTTGCCGTTGATTACGGTGAAGGCGACGATCTGCGGATCGGGCATGCCTTGCCAGGCCATCAGCACGATGCCGCTGATCAGCAGCGCGTACGCGATCGGCATGCCCATCGCAAGCGTCAGCATCACTGCGGCCAGGAACAACAGCAGCGCCACCTTCAGCCCTCTTGCCAGCGCGGGGCTTCGGCACGCAGCGTCTGCAGCATCTGCCAGGCGATGATGGGCACCGCGTGCACGGCGAAGAACAGGCCGGCGCCGTACAGCGCCAGCCCGAGCGGCCAGCCGCTGACGGGCGCGCTCATGTTCATGTTCAACAGCACCTGCCGCCATGCGCCGACCCCGAAGAACACGCTCGCCGCCAGGCAGGCCAGTTGCGCCAGCAGCAGCACCACGCGCGCGGCGCGTGGCGGCAGCGCCCGCACCACGCCCAGCATCGCCAGGTGACGCCGCTCGGCCAGCGCCACGGTGGCGCCGATGAAGCCGACCCATACCAGCGCCCAGCGCGAGAGCTCGTCCGACACCGCGAGGCCCGACGCGAAGGCATAACGCAGCACGAAGTTGGCAAAGACCAGCACGACCATCAGCAGCGCCAGTACGACGAGCAGGCCCTTGAGCAGGCGAAGGTAGGTGTGCGGGATGCTGGACATCGATCGATGCTTCATTCTGCGCTGCGCGGCTGCGCCATGGAAGTAGGTGCCTGGCCCGATGAGCTGCCACGGTGCCGGGCATACACTCGGCCGACAGGCTCTGAGGGTGCTAACACGTCGTCATCGCATGCCGTTCGTCCCTGTTCCTCCATTCGGTTACGACGACGCCCGGCCGCTGCTGCAAGCCAGCGCCTCCTTGATCGTCGCGGCGCGCGACGTGCAGACCGGCACGCCGGCCCTGCTGAAGCTGGCCTTGCCCTCGGCGGGCCAAGCCTTCGCGCAAGAGCATGAACTGCTGCGCTCGCTGGCAGTGCCGGGGCTGACCCGGCCGACGGCGCTGCGCGATGTGCCGCAGGCCGGTGCCGCGATGGTTCTGGAGCCGTTCGTCGGCGAGCCGATGGCGCCCACGCTGCCGGCGCGACCCATGCCCTGGCGCGACGCCTTGCGCGTGGCACGCTCCATCGCCTCGACACTGTCGGGCCTGCACGCAGCGCGCATCGCCCACCTCGACCTGCGGCCGGCCCATCTGTTGGTCGACTGGGATCGGCACGAGACCCTGCTGGTGGACTTGCACGTCGCCGCCACGCGCGCGCCGCGCTCCCCCGAATGGGCCGACCCTGCCGTTGCCGCCTTCCTCGCCCCCGAGCAATGTGCAGGGCTGCAGCGTCCGGCCGATCACCGGGCCGACCTGTACGCGCTGGGCACACTGATGTACCGCCTGCTCGCCGGGCGCTTGCCTTTCGAGGTTGGCGATGCGCTGGAGTGGATGCACTGCCACGTGGCGTCCACGCCGCTGCCGCCGTCGACGCATGCGCCGATGCCGCGTGGCGTGAGCGACATGGTGAGCAAGCTGCTCGCCAAGCCGCCGGACGATCGCTACCAGTCGGCCGCCGCGCTGCTGTTCGACCTCGATCTGTGCATCCTCGGCACCGATGCGGAGGCCGACGCGCTGACCGTCGGCACGCACAACGCGCGCGCCCGCCTGCGGGTGCCGCGCACGCTGCACGGCCGGCAGGCGGAGCGGCAGGCCCTGGACGCGGCGTTCCAGCGCGTGCGCCGCGCCGGACGCAGCGAGCTGGTGCTGATCAGCGGCGAGGCGGGCAGCGGCAAGTCCACCTTGGCCCATGGGTTGCGCCAGTTGGTGGCCTCTGAGAATGGCCACTTCGCGGCCGGCAAGTTCGATCAGCACCGGCCGGAGACGCCCTACGCAGCCTTCGTGCAGGCCTTCGCCGAGTTGGTCACGGGCGTTCTCGGCGAAACCGACGCCGGCGTGGCGGCCTGGCGCCAGCGCCTGACGCTCGCCCTCGGCCCCAACGCCCAGCTGATGGTGCAGCTCGTGCCCGCGCTCGGGCATGTGCTGGGCCCGCAGCCGCAGGTGCCCGCACTGCCGCCACGCGAAGCCGAGCTGCGCTTCCACCTGGTGTTCCAGCAGTTCGTCGGCGCCTTCACGGGCGCCGAGCGCCCGCTCGTGCTGTTCATCGACGACCTGCAATGGGCCGACAGCGGCAGCCTCGACTTGCTGCGCGAACTGCTGGACGCGCCGATCGGTGGCTTGATGCTGATCGGCGCGTACCGCGAGGACAAGCCGCACGCAAGCCAACCCTTGCGTGCTCTTGCCGATGAAGCCCGTCGTGCGGGGCGCCTGTGCACCGTCGAGCTCGGGTCGCTGGACGACGACGCGCTGCGCATGCTGGTGGCCGATGCGGTCGGTGCCAGCCCTTCGCAGGCCGCACCGCTGGCGGCCTGCATCGCTGAGCGCACCGGGGGCAACCCGTTGTTCGCGACCCAGTTCCTGCTGGAACTGGCCGACGAAGGGGCGCTGCGCCTGGATGATGCCGCTGGCCACTGGACCTGGGACGCGCAGGCGATCGCCGCCAAGGGCTACGCGCGCAACGTGGTCGACCTGCTGCTGGCGCAGTTGCAGCGCCTGCCGCCGCCCACCCTGCGTGCGTTGCAGCACGCCGCTTGCCTGGGCAACACCTTTTCGCCGGAGCTGCTGGCCGCGGCCCTGGGCGTGTCGCGCGCCGACGCCGAGGCGGCCATGGCGCCCGCGCTGGATGCCGGGCTCGCGCTGCACGTCGGCGACGACTGGCGTTTTGTGCACGACCGGCTGCAGGAGGCGGCGTACTCGCTCATCCAGCCTGCACTGCGCTCGGGCCTGCGGCTGCAGATGGGCCGGCTGCTGGCGCGAAGCCTGAGCCCGGCGGCGCTGGAGGAGCGGCTGTTCGACGTGGTGAGTGCGTTCAACGAAGGCGCTGCCCTGATCGACGACGCCGACGAGCTGGCGCTGCTGCGCAGCCTGAACATCCGCGCCGGAACGAAGGCCAAGGCGGCGGCCGACGGCGCCGCCGGGTACCGCTATTTCCTGCGCGCCAGGCAGTTGCTGCCGGCCGATGCATGGTCTGCAAGTTATGCCGAGTGCTTCGAGGTGCATGCGCAACTGGCAGAGTGCGCGTTCCTGACCGGGGCCATGGACGAGGCCCAGACGCTGCTGGGGCAGATGCTGGAACGCGCCGGGACCACCGTCGACCGCGCGCGCGCCTACAGCCTGCGCATCGGCCTGCTGACAACAAGCGCGAACGCCCCCGAAGGGGCCGCGGTGGCGCTGGAGGCGCTGCGCTCGCTGGGGCTAGGCCTGCCGGAGGACGAAGCCGGCGTCGAACCGGCACTGCGCACGCTCGACGACGCGCTGCACCGGCGCCTCGGCGGCGAAGCGCTGCAGGCTCTGCTGCTGCTGCCGCACACCAACGACCCTGGCGTCGTCGCCCTGATGGCCCTGCTCAACGACGCGGCCCCCACGCTGTTCATCGCGCGCCCGGCGTTGTGGCCGGCGGCCGCGGCCAAGGTGGTGATGCTGTCTCTCGCGCACGGCCACACCGCCGAGTCGAGCTTCGGCTACCTGCTGCTGGCCGATCTGCATGCCGGACGAAACGATCTCGGCCGCGCTGCAGAGTTCGCCGCGCTGGCGACACGGCTGGACCAGCAATTCCCGCGCAGCCGGGTGCGCCACCGGCTGCTGATGCACCAGGGCACATTCGTCCAGCACTGGCTGCAGCCGTACGTGGCGTGCCGCGACCTGCTGCAGCGCGGGGTGGTCGAAGCCCTCGAGCATGGCGACGCCTGGCTGGCCGGCAACTGCATGCTGTTCGACCTGCTGCTGGCGCTGGAGCACGGTGAGCCGCTCGACCACCTGGTCGCGCTGGCCCGGCGCCCGCAGGCCTTCGTGCAGCGGCCGCAGTTGGTGATGCTGGTCTGGACGGTGCGCCTGGTGGTACAGACTGCGCGCTGCCTGCAGGGACTGACACGCGGGCCCACGTCGTTCGACGACGATGGGTTCTCGGAGGCCGAGCTGGCCGCCGCCTTCGAGCGCCGCGGCACCCGCTCGGGTCCGCTGATGTGGCATGTGATGCGGCAGATGGTGTACTTCCTCGCCGGCCAGCCGCAGCAGGCGCTGCACGAGGCGCAGCAGGCCGCGGCGCTGCTCGACGCGAACGAGTGCCGCCCCTTCCTCACCACGCACCACCTGTTCCACCTGCTGTCGCGCACGTCGCTGTTCGACGCGTCAGATGCGGCCGGGCAGGACGCGACGCGGCACGCGCTGCGCGAGATGCTGCCGCGGTTCGAGGCGTGGGCGCGCGCCTGCCCGGCCAACCAGCAGTCGCGCCACGCGCTGCTGCGCGCGGAACTCGCACGCATCGAAGGCCGCGACGACGAGGCCGCGCGGGCCTACGAAGACGCGCTGCAGGCCGCGCACCGCTACGGCAACCGCCAGGTCGCGGTGGTGGCCGGCGAGCTGGCAGCGCGCTTCCACGCCGCGCGTGGCCTCGCCATCGCCGCGGGTGCCTACCTTCGCCAGGCCAGCGAGGCCTGCGCGAGCTGGGGTGCGCACGGACTTGGACGCAAGCTGCAGGCACGGCACCCGCAGCTCGCCGGCGGCCTGCCGCCGGCGCCCGATGCCGTCGCGCTGACCATCGCGAAGGCTTCGCAGGCCATGGCCGGGCCGATGGGCATCGAGCGCCTGCCCGAGGCACTGATGCGCATCGCCATGGAGGCCGCGGGCGCCCAGCAGGGCGTGCTGCTTCTCGCCGAGTCCGGCGAGTTGCAGGTGGTGGCGCGGGCCAGTGTGGGCGCATCGGGCATCGCAGTGCAAGGACGCGAAACCGGCGCGCCCGACGCGCTGCCGTGGTCGGTGGCGCACTACGTCGCTCGCTCGCGCGAGCCGGCCGTGCTGTCGGACGCAGGCCTGCCCCACGCCTTCTGGAACGACCCTTACCTGCTGCGCGAGCGCCCGCGTTCGGTACTGTGCCTGCCGCTGCTGCGCGGCGCCGAGCTGGTGGGCGTGCTGTACATGGAACACGCGCTGGTGGCCGAGGCCTTCGCACCCGAGCGCGTGCAGCTGCTGGCCACGCTGGCCGCGCAGGCGGCGATCTCGCTGGAGACCTCGCGCCTGTACGCCTCTCTGCAGGAGCGGCAAGCGCGCATTCGGCGGCTGGTGGACGCCAACATCATCGGCATCCGCTTCGCGCACGCCGACGGGCGCATCTTCGAAGCCAACGACGCCTACCTGCAGCTGCTGGGCCGCACGCGCGAGGAGCTGGCCGCCGGCTTGCTGAACACGAGCACGATCACGCCCGCCGAGCATCGTGCTGCCAGCCAGCGTGCGGCCGAGCAGCTGGAGGCCGAAGGTCGATACGCGCCCTTCGAGCAGGAATATCAGCGTCCGGACGGCACGCGCGTGCCGGTGCTGTGCGGCGGCACCTGGCTCGACCCGGCGCAGCGCAGCACCGTGGCCTTTGTGCTCGACCTGACGGAACGTCAACGCGCCGACACCGAGCGTCGGGCGCGGGAAGCCGCGGAAGCTTCCACCCGCGCGAAAGGCGAATTCCTGGCCAACATGAGCCATGAGATCCGGACACCGATGAATGCCATCATCGGCATGTCGTACCTGGCCCTGCAGAGCGACCTCGATCCGCAGCAACTGAAGTACATCCGGACCGTGCACAGTTCAGCCGAATCGCTGCTGGGCATCATCAACGACATCCTGGACTTCTCGAAGATCGAAGCCGGCAAGCTCGACATGGAGAGCATCGACTTCAGCCTCGGTGACGTGATGGACAACGTCGCAAGCCTGATCGGCGCGAAGGCCGAGCAGAAGGGGCTGGAGCTGCTGTTCACCCAGTCGCCGCAGTTGCCGACGCTTCTGGTGGGCGACCCGTCGCGCCTGGGGCAGATCCTGCTCAACCTGGGGAACAACGCCGTCAAGTTCACGGAGCACGGCGAGATCGTCATCGCAGTCGAATTGCTCCGGCGTGACGAGACATCGGTAGAGCTGGGTTTCGAGGTGCGCGACAGCGGTATCGGCATGAGCGCGCAACAGCAGCAGCATCTGTTCCAGCCCTTCTCGCAGGCCGATGCCTCGACCAGCCGCCGCTACGGTGGCACCGGACTCGGCCTGGCCATCTGCCGCCACCTGGTCGGACTGATGGGAGGGCACATCGAGATCGACAGCCAGCTGGGGCTGGGCAGTTGCCTGCGTTTCACTGCGAAGTTCGGTCTTCCGGCGAACGCCGTGACCACACAAGAGCCGCCCAGCCATGATGCCCTGCGGGGCGCCCGGATGTTGGTCGTCGACGACAACGCGAGCGCGCGCGAGATCCTGGCCGGCATGGCCCGCGGGCTCGGACTGCGCAGCGACAGCGCAGCCGACGGCGCCGCAGCATTGCAGGCGCTGTCACTCGCGGATTCGCGCGACGACCCTTACGACCTGGTATTGATCGACTGGAAGATGCCGCGCATGGACGGCGTCGAATGTGCGCGCAGGGTGCTGGGTGCCAAGCACTGGCGCCACATGCCCGCGGTGCTGATGCTCACGGGCTTCGGCCGCGACGCCCTGGTGCAGCGCCTCGCCGATCAGCATGTGAACGTCAGCGCGCTGCTGGCCAAACCGGTGACGCCTTCGAGCCTGCTCGACGTGTGTCGTACCGCACTGGGCCACGCCCGGGACCCTCAGATCCGCAAGTCCGTTCGAGAGGAAACGCTGAACGGGAACCGTGCAAGCCTGCGCGGCGCGCGCATCCTGCTGGTGGAAGACAACGCCATCAATCAGGAACTCGCGCGCGACCTGCTCGGTCGCGCCGGCATCGTCGTCACCGTTGTCAGCGACGGCCTGCAGGCGATCGACATCCTGGCTCGCGAGACGTTCGACGGCGTGCTGATGGACTGCCAGATGCCGGTCCTGGACGGCTACGCGGCCACCATGGCGCTGCGCAAGCAACGCCAGCTGGACAAGTTGCCGATCATCGCCATGACCGCCAGCGCCATGGTCGGTGACCGTGACAGAGCCATCGAGGCAGGCATGAACGATCACATCGGCAAGCCGGTCAGGGTCGACGAACTGTTTGCCACGCTGGCGCGTTGGGTGCGTGTCGATGCCGGACTCGGAACGGACCCCTCGCGCGCGACCATCACGGATCCGCTGGCGAGTCTTCCCGGCATCGATGTCGCGGCCTGGCGTGGCAACGGAATGGGGGACGACACCCTCTACCGGCGCCTGCTGGGCATGTTCCGTGATGCCAACGAGGCCTTCGCGGCGAAGTTCGTCGCTGCGACCGCGAGCGGTGACGCGCAAGCCGCGCGGCGCCTCGCGCACGACCTCAGATCCTTGGCGGGAACGATCGGCGCGCAAGACGTCGAGCAAGCCGCGAAGGCACTCGAGGACGGCTGTACCCATGGCGCCGAGATCGCTGAGCTGAATGCCTTGTTGCGCGACGTGTCCCGGCACCTCGATCCGGTCATCCAGGGACTGCACGCGCTGTGTTGACGCGTTGGGCCACCGCGCAGGCGCCAGCGGATTGCGACGATCGAGCGAGGCCCGGACGCGACCGCTGGCAACGGCATTGGCCTGGCCTTCAAACTGCTGGCCCATGCGCTGGCCGACGCGAACTCGGAGCGAGCGGACCTCGCCGGCGCCGCCAACAGCGGCACCTAGTGCCACCCATCGCGCCGACGGCATTCAAGGCCGGTGGCCCGGCCTACGAACTGGTGTACGGCAAAGGCCTCACGGCCTCACGCCGTTCCTGCGCCTGGGCCGGCATGCAAGTGACCGAGATCACCGGGCCTGAGATGGCCAAGTTCCGCGACAAGATGAAGCCGGTGATAGAGAAGCACCTGCCATCGTCGGCCAGGACGTGGTCGTGGCACTGCAGACCGAACTCGCCAAGCTGCGCAAGTGACGGCGACGGCACCCGAGCTCGACGGTCGACCTGCGCCCTCGAACACGATGCGCGCCGGGCCGTTGAGGGTTCGCGTCACGACCAGCTCACGCTGTCGTTCAAGTTGGCCCTTCGTCCTTCCTCAGGTCCCGGCGGCGCTCAGGCTCCAGTTCTGGTTGTTCTGGCCATGGCAGGTCCGGGTCGCGAGCTCGACGGCCTGCGCAGCCGAGTTGTTGGGCACGTCCAGGCACGCGCCGCTGGCGCGGTTGCGCAGCGTCGTGCCGGAGCGTGTCCACAAGGTCGCCGCACCCGCGCCGCAGTCTGCCTGGATCACCGGCCCGCCCCCGGCTGCGGCGTCGGCCTGCGCGAGGCACAAGCCGCTGTGCTTGGCAACGAGTTGCAGCGCGCCGCCGAGGTTGTTCACGGCAAACAACTCGTTGCCGGCGGTCCCGCAGGGCCACTGGATCACCTTCGCGTGGGCCGCGATCGAAGCACCGCGGACGTTGACGCACTGACCGCTGTGCGCCGAGCGGATGCCGAGCAACGCACTGCTCGTGTCGAGCGAACGCAGGTACTCGACCAGCGCGCCGCGATCCGCCGCCGCGAGCGCCTGCGTGCCGCCGTGCCCCGCCGCGAACACATCGTTCAGCGTCGCTGCCTGGCCGTTGTGGAAGAAGGACGTCGTGGCCCAAAGGCCGTACAAGGTCGGCGTGTCGATGCCGGTGCCGGCCAGTGGCTGCCAGACGGCCTTGCCTGAAGACGCCTGGACCGTGCCGACATCGTGCCGCCGCCCGTCGCGCATCGTGTCGCCGGCGTGGCAGCTTGCGCACTGCATCGTTGCGAAGACCTGCTTGCCACGCAGCGCGTCCGCGCTCAGGCTGCCGTCGGCCTGGCGTGCCGGGCTGCGGCCTTGGCGCGACAACGAAGTCAGGTAGGCCGCCAGGTCATCGAGCTCGCTGCTGCGCCCGGCCTTGGGCGCACCCAGCGGCTCATGCGTCGCCGCGAAAGCCGCTTCGGTCATGAAACCGGTGCCGCCAAAAGCGCTGCGGATGTCGTTCTCAAAATCCTGCAGTTCGTCGAAGTTGGCGCTCCAGTGCACACGGCCGTGGCCCAGGCCTTGCCTACCCTGCAGGTTGATCGTGCGGCGCAGCCCTTCCCCGCGCTGCGTGAAGTCCCAGACCATGCCGTCGTCGCCGCCGTCGGCGTGGCAGGCCGCGCACGACATGTAGTTGTTGCGGCTCATGCGCGGATCGGCGGCGTTGTAGAACACCCGCTTGCCGCGCAGCACGGCCTCGGGCAGCGGCTCCACCGCCACCGTTGCCACGGTGGCCAGCGGCCGGGTGGCGAACGACTCGGCAGACAGCACCGAGCCGATGTCGAAGACCGTCACCGATCGGCCGAGGAAGTTGTTGACGTGCAGGCGCTTGCGCTGCGCGTCGATGTACAGGCCATGCGGCGCGCGGCCGGTCTCGATTTCGCCGCGCACCGAGCGGTTGTAGGGGTCGACGATGGCGACGCGGTTGCCCTCCATCTGCGCGACGAACAGGTAGTCGCCGTTGGGGGAGTAGGCCGCCGCGCGGGCCGGCGCCCGGTCGTTGAAGTCGAGCTGCTCGGCGAACAGCTCGACGGCCGCCGTCGGCTTCAGGTCGATCTGCGAGACGATCGAGCGCACGGTCGTGTCGTGCTCGAGCCTGCGGCCATCGCGGAAGTAGCCGGTGACGATGTTGTCCTTCTTCGACGGCAGCGTCGCACGCAGGCCGTCGGGCGATATCACCACCTGGTGCAGGTAGTTCGGTACGCCGCGTGCGCGGTTCTCGGCGTCGACGGTCGTCGTGTCGACGCGCAGGGCGACGGTCTGCAGCAACGACAACGTCTTGCCGAGCCCGCCGAGCGACAGGCGGTGCACCTCGCCGCGGTCCATGCGCGATCGGAACCGGGTCACGACGGCCTGCGTCGAGTCTGCGTTGACGGCGACGCCGCGCACGTCGCCCGAGAGGGCGATCGACGCGCGCTTCGCCCCGGTCGCCGGGTCGAAGCTCATCAAGGTCGAGCTGCCCTCCAGTGTGGCAAGACCGGTCAGCTGGTCGGGCGTGAAGGCGATGCCGTGCGGCGCACTGCCATAGGGAAGGCTCACGCTGGTGGACAGGCTGCCATCTCGCGGATTCAGTGCGACGAGCTTGTCATCGCCCTGCACGCTGACCCACACGCGCCCGTCCGGCCCGACGGCCAAGGTGCGCGGCTCGTTGCCGACGCGCGCCTCCCACGTCTTCGCGAGCGTGCCGGCATCGATGGCCGCGACGGTGCCGCTGTCCGGGTTGACGCTGAAGACCTGCGTCGCGCTGCCGACGATGTTGCTGCTGTTCGTCGGCGCTTTCGCGGTGCGCGGGTTGATGACGCTGCGCTGGAACGCGTAGGTCGATTCCGCGCCATCGGCTGCGCGCACCGTCAGGACCACGCTGTAGTGGCCTGGCGCGGCGAAGCTGTGCGAGGCCTGCAGCGTGCGCGTGAACGGTGTGCGCGGCGTGCGGTCGCCGAAGTTCCAGCTGTAGCTGGCGCCAGGGCGTGCCAGCGCGGTCGGGTTGAAGTCGGCTGGGGCGTTGACTGCCAGCGTCTCTTCGCCGGCCGGGCCGACGATGCGGACCGCGGCCTGGCGTTGCAGCATCGCGACCTCGGCGTCGGCGAGCGCGCGGTCGTAGATGCGCACGTCTGCCAGGCTGCCGCGGAAGAAGTCGGCACTGCCCTGGATCTGGCCGAGCATCTGCGGCTTGGCAGCCGCATCCAGCACACCGGCCGGGCCGCTGCCGCCGACCCTCTCGCCGTCGACGGCCATCGTCTGCGCGCCGCTGGTGGCGTCGCGTGTCAGCACGACAAAATGCCAGCGGCCGTCGTTGACCGCACGCGCCGAACGCAGGCCGGGGTTCTTCGGCGACGCATCGCCGACCGAAAGCCGCAAGCGACCGTCGTGGTCGATCCAGCCCCAGAACAGATCGGACGCGCCGTTCGTGTGCTCACGCCCAAAGATGCCTGGCGCCTTCGAGGCGATCGCGCTGCCGCGCTGCGTCGTCTTGATGTGGAAACTCAAGCTGGCGCTGCCGCCCAGCACGGTGGCGGTGTTGGCGTTGGCCAGCAGCACGCCGGTACTGCGACTGGCGAAGTTCAGGCCGCCGCCGCTGAAGCTGTCGTTCGGGGTCGGCGTGCCGTCGTTGCCGCCCGCGTCGTCGTTCGTTGTGTTGGCCAGCGGCCAGTGGTGCACCAGGCCGGGCAGCGACGCGACGTCGTCGCCGGTGTCGATGCGCGGGCTGCGGGCGCCGGTCGTGAACTGCGCCTTGAAGGCCGTGGCGATCGGGTTGCCGGCGTAGTCACGCAGGCCACCGGCCGGCACGACCACTTCGTAGCTCGTGTTCGACGCCAGCTCTTGGGCCGGCGCGAAGTTGACGATGCCCAGCTGCACGCTGTAGGTGCCGGCGAGCGCCTTGCCGCCGCGCGGACGCACGATGAAGCTGGCCGCATGGATGCTCTCCGGCAGGATGTTGTCGGTCAGTGCGATGCCGATGCGCGACGTCGTCGCCTGCTTGATGGCACCGGGGCGCGGCGAGACCTGCCGCACCTGCGGCGGTGTCTTGTCGGGGTTGCGGTCGTGCACGATGAAGCCGCTGCCGGTGCCGTGGTCGTTGCCGATGTAGAGCAGGTTGCCCATCGGCGTCACCTGGCCGTGGTCCGAATGGTGGGCCGCCTCCGAGCCTTCGGGGAACAGCTCGCCCTTGCCGACGTGGCGGTGGTTCAGCGGGTCGCTGACGTCGACCTTGTGGACCATCTCCTGCGCGCCCTGGAACACGAACTGGTCCTGCGCAGCGCAGTACAGCTGGTCGTCCATCGGCAGCCGCTTGTCCTTGGCGACGAAGCGCGCCGGATCGGCGAGGTCGTACGAGAACATGCGCCCATCCCGGCCGCGCGCCGAGCCATAGACGTTGCGGCCGTCGAAGCAAGTTGCGTAGAAGAAGGGCACGTCGCCGATGCTGTCGAGCAGCCGTGGGTTCAGCGGGTCCGAGATGTCCAGGCTGGCCAGCCCGGAGGCCGTTTCCATCGAGCTCAACACCAGGTGGTTGCCCATCGTGAAGATCGGTCCGACACGGAAGCCGCCGAGCTCGCCGGTGGGCACCGGGTTGGGCCGGCCGTTGCCACGGAGCGCGAGCGCGGCGTGGGCCGGGTCGCGGGCGTCGACGATGTACATGCCGTCGTCCGCCGACGCGACATACACGTACGGCGCCTGCCACCACAGCTGCCAGGTGACCCTCGAGTAGTCGCCGCCGGCGACCGACGGCAGCACGAGCTTCTTCACCTGGCGGATGTCGTTCACATCGGTGAAGTCCCAGAACTCGATGCCCCGTGTGCTGGGCACGACGAGGTATTGCCGGCCGGCGATCGTCGCGTGGCCGATCGCATGCGGCTCGCGGAACTCGGCGGTCCGTCCGGTCGGCTCAAAGATCTTCTTGACGAGCCGCGGCTTGCGCGGGTCGGAGACGTCGTAGACGAGGAAACCGCCGGTCGACTGTCCGCTGTCGGGCGCGAACATCACGACGAGATAGCCGTTGAGCATCAACACGGCGTTGCTGCCGTATTCCTGGCGGCCCGGGTACCGGAACGGCATGTCGCCGTCGCCACGGCCGCGGGCGGTTTCGGTCCTGATCAACCAGATCGGCTGGAACAGCTCCGCTTCGGTATAGGCCAGGTTGCCGAGGCCGGGGCCTTGTTTGGGCTCGGCACCGACCAGCGAGACCGCGGCCGGCAGCGCGCCCGTGCCGGTGATCGCCGCGTCGACCAGGAAGGCCGTGCACAGCGCACAAAGGGTCAGCAGCGTTATCGCGGCGGCTCGGATCTTCATCGTTCGTCTCCTGGTTGCTCGTGCTTCAGTTCGCGGGGTGGAATCACCCGACGTTGGCCGCCTCGGCCGCTCAAAGTTTCAGCTCCACCCGCATCTGCAGGTTGACATGGTTCGGTCCGCCGCTGAGGTAGCGGGTTCGCTCGGCGGCCAGCGGGCCCGCCCCGTCGGGGTCGAACTCGCCGAAGCTCTCGGTCGCGTAGTCGCGTGGCAGCAGATTGTTGGCCATCAGGCGCAGGCCCACCGCAGGGCTGAAGGTCCACAGCGCGAACATGTCCCACTGGCGCTTGGCGGTCGTCCTGGTGGTCTCGTCGGCTGCCCATCGGGTCAGCGTCGACGGCACCCAGTTGACGTTGCCGCCCAGCGTCAGCGGCATGCCGCGCAGGCGGTAATCGGCGCCCAGGTTGCCGGTGGCCTTGCTCTGCTGATCCAGCCGGTTGTCGGGGCCGGGCACGCTGTCGACGTGGCTGCGCAACAGCGCCAGGTTGGCGCGCATCTCGACCGGCGGCAAGCCGGCGAGCAGCTGGTCGAGCCTGAACTTGCTCTCCAGCTCGATACCCTGCGCGGTGGCGCTGCCGATGTTGCGCGTGCGGCGCACATGGCGTGGGAACGGGCTCCAGCTGACGGTCTCGAGTTCGACCGTGCTGCGCATCAGGTCTTCGATGCGGCGCTGAAAGAGGTTGGCGCTGAGCAGGCCACCCCCCTGCAGATAACGCTCGAAAGCGAGGTCGATGCCGGTCGCCAGCTCAGGCTGGAGGCTGGGGTTGCCGGCGCTGTCGGGGCTGCTTTCGACGTTGCTGCCGGTCGCCGGGTCGTAGAGCCTGTTGATGCTGGGCCGGCCGATCAGCGACCCCGTGCCCGGCGCGCGCCAGCTTCGTGTCAGGCTCAACCTGACCTGGTCGCGCACCTCCGGGTTGGGCTTCCACAGCAGGTGCAGCAGCGGCGCGATGACGCTGCTGCGCGTTTGCGGGCGCTGGCCTCGGCCGTCGTCGCCGCGCGTCGTGATGCTTTCCCAGCGCAAACCGGCGTGGAACGACCAGTGCTTGTCGAGCGCCCACTCGTCTTGCGCATAGGCCGCAAGACGCGCGGTGCTGGCCTCGAACGCTTCGCCGGCGTCGGCCAGCGCAGGATCGGGCACGCCGCCGATCAGCGTGTGGCGGGCGTCGCTGCGCTGTGCGCTCTCCGCTTCCATGCCCAGCACCAGGCTGTGCTCCGAGTCTTCGCCGCCCAGCATCCGGCTGGCTTTGGCGTTGAGCTGCAGGCCTCTTTCCCGTGAACTGCTGCGGTCCTGCTGCGATCGAAGCTCGCTGCCGTCCGCCCTGAACTCCTGGTGGTCGTTGGAACGGCGCGATCGCGAACTGCGCAGGGTGCCGCCGCCCTCGACACGCCAGTCGGCCAGGCGCTGGCGGTATTGCACCTGCGCGCGCGGACCGGAAAAGCTGTAGTCGCCGTCGCCGCGGCCCGAGTCGGCGTGTTCCGGGCCGGCGCGCTTGTGGCGCTGGTCAACATCGAAGCGTCGGCTGTGCTCGCCTTGGTTCGCGAACAATCCCGGCGAGACGATCAGCGAATCGCCATCGGCGCCCAGCCGCCATTGCAGCCGCGCGCCAAGGTTCATTCCCCTTTGCCCGCCGGCATTGCTGCTGCGCGAGCTGCGGTCTTCGAGCAGCTCGCCGGTGGCGATGTCGGTCACCTGCGTCTCGCTGAAGCCTTCGTCCTGGCGCCGGTTGGCAAACAGCCCGGCCGACAGCGTGTAGGTCAGGTTGCCGGTGTTGTCGTTGTGTGACCAGAAGCTGCCCAGCGAAGGTTCGCCGTTCGAGACGCCGGTACTGATGCGCCAGTCGCTGAGCCGCTTGCGGAACCCCTCGCGAGTGATGATGTTGATCGTCCCGGCGATTGCCTGGGCGCCGGTTTCGGCGGTCGGCGCGCGCAGGATCTCGATGCGTTCGATCTGCTCCGGCGTCAGCGCGTCCAGGCTGAAGCCGGGTGGCAGGCGCTGGCCGTCGATCAGCAACTGCGTGTAGCCGCTGCCCAGCCCGCGCAGTTGCGGCGGGCCGCCGCGTCCCGGGGCGCCCGGCGTCGTGACACCGGGCAGCCGGCGCAGCACCTCGCCGACCGTGGCGTCGCCGAACTTGTCGATCTCTTCACGGCCGATGACGATCTTGGCCGCCGTCGACTGGCGCCGCTGCTCCGTCTCCGAGCTGCGGCCACCGGTGATTTCGACGCGCTGGTTGCTGGCCGCCGGCGCCAAGGCGGCAGACGCCGCGGGCGCTGCCGTGGCGGCGGCGCGGGCGGGCGGTGGGGTCTGCGCTTGGGCCGCCATCGCCACCAGCGCGACACAGGGCGCGAGCACGCGGTACAAGGAAACCAGCAAGGGCATGGCGTCAGGCTCTCAGCGCCCGTAGCGCCGTCCGGCCGATTCCAGCGGCCAGTCGTCGGTGCGCAGCGGCGGCAGCGGCAGGCCATCGCCACCGACGACGTTGGCCTCGCTCGGGTTGTTGACCCACGCATAACGCGCCGCCACCGGGGCCGGCACACCCGCGCTGTGCAGCACGATGCGGTCGCCGTCGAAGCGCGCCTGCGCCGGGTGCCAGCGGTGGTCGGCGCCGGCGAGGTGGAAGCCGCGCAGCGGCTCGCCGGCGCGCGCTGTGCGCAGGCCGCCGGCGGTGGCGCCGAAGCGCAGATCAAGTTCGGCGCCACGGACCGCGTGGCCGAGCAGGCGCGGGCCGCCGGCCGGTGCGGCGCGCAAGCCCAGCTCGTGCAGCGCCAGCGCGGCCAAGCGGTGGCCGAGGGTGCGCTTGTCGCGCGGGTGGATGTCGAGCGCGTCGCCGACATCGATGGCCGTGGCCATGCCGGTGTGCGGCAGCGCCAGCGCCGCGGCCTGGGCTTCTCGCAGCTCGGGCCAGCCGCCGGCACCAGGGACGTTGTCGGCCAGCGGCAGGAACGCGGCCAGCTGGACGAAGAAGAACGGCAGGCGCGGGTCACCGAACTGGCCGCGCCAGTCCTGGATCAGGCGCTTGAAGCCATCGGCGTAGGCCGCCGCGCGCCAGATGTTGGCCTCGCCCTGGTACCAGAGCACGCCGCGGACCGCCAGGCCTTGCAGCGGCGCGATCAAGGCGTTGTGGGCCAGGGTCGGCGCGTCGTTGGCGCTGGGCGCAGCCGCGGCTGCGATGTGCTCGACACGCGCTTTCCAGGCGCCGGCCAGCGAGACGGTGCCGGCTGCGGTGACCAGGCGCATCGCGGCCGCATCACCGTGGAAGCCGCCGCCGCCGCCGCTGTCGGTGATGCGCACCGCGATCCAGTTGGCACCCGCGCGCAGCGCACCCGCGGCCACGGCATAACGACGGTTCTGCTGGTAGCCGCACTGGCCGCCGACGCGCTGGCCGTTGACCCAGACCTCGTCGCAATCGTCAACCTGGGCCAGCTGCAGCTCGGCCGCAGCGGCGGCCTGCGCCGCACTGAGCTCGACCCGCTTGCGCAGCCAGACCACACCGTCGAGTTCGGCCAGGCCCTGGGCCTCCCAGAGCTGTGGCGCCTGCAGCGTGGGCCAGCCCTCGTCGACGTCGCCGGCGGCCGACCAGGCGCCAGGGTCCGCGCCCTGCAGCGGCAGCCCCGGCTGCCACGCCGCCACGCGCTGCTGCAGACGCTGGCTCAGCGCGGCCCCGTACGCGGCGTTGTCGGCTGGCAAGGCGCGCACCGCGGGTGCGAGGTCGGGGTCCTGCAGCGCGGCGTCGCGGCGCACCCAGGTCTCGAGCATCGAGCCGCCCCAGGCGGTGTTGATCAGGCCGATCGGCACGCCCTGCACCGCCTGCATGCGGCGCGCGAAGTGATAGCCGATGGCGCTGAAGTCGCCAACCTGGCCCGGCTCGGCCACGACCCAAGGCGCCGGCGCGATGTCGGCCTCGGGCCGCACGCTGGCGCGCAGCGGCACACGCAGCTGGCGCAGCTGCGGGTTTTGCGGTGATGCGATCTCCGCAACGCCGGTGTCGGTCATGGCCAGCGGCCATTCCATGTTGGACTGGCCTCCGAGCAGCCAGACGTCGCCGATCAGCACGTCGCTCAGCACCACGGTCTGGTCGCCCTGCACAAGCAGGCGGTGCGGTCCACCGGCGGGCAGCGCGGCCAGCTTCACGCGCCAGCGGCCGTCGGCGCCGACACGCGTGCTGGCCTTGCGAGCGCCCAGCTCCACGAACAGCGTCTGGCCGGGCGTGCCCCGGCCCCACAGGTTCAGCGGGCGGTCGCGCTGCAGCACCATGTGCTCGCCGAACACCTGGGCCAGGCGCACTTCGGCCTGGGCGGTACCGGACAGAAGGGCCAGCAGGGCCAGAAGGGGCAGGAGAGTCTTCTTCATCGGCTGGGTCGTGTCGGGCCGAAGCGCAGCGTCAGCGCGCGGCCTTGGTAGGAAACGGTCTGGCCCTGCTCGACTTGGCCGGGTGGCGCCATCAGGCGTACCCGCAGCTCGCGCCGCGTCACCATGCCGGGATAACGCCCCTGGCGGGCAGCGATGTGCAACGTGCGGCGCACATCGTCCCAGCGCAAGGTGGTCGTGGCGCGTTCACCGCGCTCGTAGCGGTAGGTCTCGCCGTCGTCCTCGTAGAGCGTGAAGCTGCCGTCGGCGCCGGGGTAGACGCGGATCTCCCACGGCGCATCGGGGCGCTGGCCGGTGTGCTCGACCACCGGGCCCAGCGGCAGCACGGCGCCGGCGCGCACGAACAGCGGGAACTCGTCCAGCGCGTAGTCGCGCTCGACGCTGCGCCCGCCGGCATGCTGCTTTCCGGTCCAGAAGTCGAACCAGTCGCTGCCGGCGGGCAGCAGCGTCGCCTGGCGCTTGTCGATCCGGCGTTGCGCTTCAGCCTGCTCGCGCTGCTGGCTGGGCGTGCGCCAGGCCAGGCGCATCACCCGGCCGCCGCCGGCCTGGTAGTAGTCGACGCGCAGCTTGATGACCTGGCCTTCGCGCAGCGTCATGCGGTGGCCCTTGAAGCGTGCCGCGCTGACGGCCCAGTCGTCGACGACGAGCTGCTCGTCCAGCCACAGGCGGAAGCCGTCGTCGCCCTCGACGCCGACCTCGTGCACGCCGCTCTCGGCGGCGATCAGCTCGCCGGTCCAGCGCGCCGAGAAATTCTCCAGGCGCGACAGGCCGGCCGGCAGGTTGGCCAAGGGCGGCCCGGGCCAGTGGTGGCCGATCACCGTGTCGATGCTGCGGCTGGCGGGCTTGTCGAAGTTGATGCCCTCGAAGTACTCGAGCAACAGGCCGCGCTGGCCGTCCGGCGTGCGCACCTGGGCCACCGGCACGGTGGCCGGCGGCGGCTGCACCGGGTGGAACATGGGCCGCGTGATCGGCTGCACCAGGAAGGCAGGGCCGAACATGTAGGTGTCGTCCACCTGGCGCAGCGGTTTCTGGTCCGGGAAGTCCATCGCCAGGCCGCGCATCATCGTGTAGCCCTCGTGCGTGCTGCGCCAGGCCAGGCCGTAGAGGTAAGGCAGCAGCTGCATGCGCAGCTCGGCGGCGCGCCGCAGCGAGCCGTAGACCGCCGGGTCCAGCGCCTTGAACAGATACGGCTCGCGCGCGACGTCGGTGCCGTGGATGCGGTAGACCGGGTTGAAGATGCCGAACTGGTTCCAGCGCGCGTAGAGCTCGCGCCAGGCCGGGTTGCGCTCGCCCTCGGGGAAGTTGACGAAGAAGCCGCCGGTGTCCTGCGTCCAGTACGGCATGCCGGCCATCGCGACGTTCAGGCCGCCGGCTATCTGTGTGCGCAGCGTGGCCCACGTGGCCGTGGTGTCGCCCGACCAGGGCATCGCGGCATAACGCTGCTGCCCGGCCCAGGCCGAGCGGGTGAGCGTGAAGACGCGCCTGCCGTGCAGGTCGGCGGCGGCCCGCTGGCCCTCGTACACGCCCTGCGTGGTCACCAGGCTGTAGGGGTTGAGGTAACGCGTGAAATCGCCCATGGCGTTGCGGCCCAGGCCCTTGATGTCGGCCTCGACCTCGCGCGGGTCGTGCGCGGCACCGCCCACCTCGACTTCGGTGCCGTCCATCCACAAGGCGTCAACGCCGACATCGAGCAAGCCCTTCTTGACGTGCTTGAAGTAGATCCGGCGGCCTTCGGCGCTGAAGGCGTCGTAGATGCGCGCGCGCTTGGAGATCCAGTGCAGCGGCTCGAAGCGCAGCTTCTGTGCGTCCAGCTCGCGCGCCAGCGCGGTGTCGTCGCCGATCGAGGGCCAGATCGATGCCATCAGCTTGACGTTCAGCGTGCCGTGCAGTTCGCGCGTCATCGCGGCGGGGTCGGGGAAGCGCTCCGGGTCCCAGACCATGCCGCTCCAGTTGCCGTCCCAGACGCCGTTTTTGTCGCCGCCCCAGTACTGCCAGTCCTGCACGATGACGTCGAGCGGAAAGCGGTCGGCGCGGAAGCGGCGCACGACGTCCAGCAGTTGCTGCTGCGTGGTGTAGCGCTCCTTGCTCATGAACAGGCCGAAGGCGGCCTTGGGGAACATCGGTGCCGCGCCGGTAAGCCGGCGGTAGCCGGCCATCACGCCGTCCATCGTGCCGCCGGCCACCAGGTAGTAGTCGGCACCGGCCGGCGCGCTTTCGGCGCGGAAGGTGGCACCTTCGGGCCGGTCGCTGAAGCTCATCTTCGAATACACGTCCCACAGCAGGCCCCAGCGCCGCGTGGAGACCATGAACGGCAGCACGATGCCGATGTTGGTCTGCACCATCAGCACGTCGCGGCCGCGGTAGTCCATGGTGGGCTCGTCGTACTGGCCCAGGCCGTACAGCGACTCGTCGGGCGTGAGGGTAAAGGTCTGCGTGAGCTTGTAGCTGGGGCTGCCGTCGATCTCTGCGCGCTGCAGTTCGGTGGGCGCCTGTTCGCGTTCACGCGTCAGCAGTTGGCCGTCGGCGCCAAAGAAGGCCAACGCACCGCTGCGCTTGTCCACCGTGATGCGCAGGCCCGCGCCGGTGACGGTGAGCGCATCGGGGTTTTCGCTGAACAGCAAGGCGACCGGCTGCGGGCGCGCCACGACCACCAGGCTCGACTGGGTGGTGAAGGCCTCGCCCAGATGGGCCGCCACGCGCACCAGGCCGGGGCCGTAGAACAGCACGCTCTTGGTCATGCCGCCGAGCTGGAACTGCACGCCCTCGGCCACACGGCGCCAGGCGAAACCATCTGGCGTGCCCTTCATGCGCAGGGCCCGCAGCTGCCCCGCGGCGTCGAGAGCGGAGGGCAGTTCCGCGGCCCTGGCGTCGAGCGGCGCCAGGGCACCTGCCGAGCCGCAGGCTACGAGGCCGAAGAAGTCGCGGCGTTTCATGTCAACGGGCTTCAGCGCGCGTAGAGCGCGAACGCAAAGTCCACGGGGCGGCCCTTCGGGTCCTTCAGCGGCCGGTCGTCGAGGCTGGCCTCGCCGTCGGCATAGACGTCGTCGCGGCTGGCGCGCAGATAGAGCGTCAGCGCCTTCTTGTCGCCCTGCACCGCCAGCGCGTAGCGCCGACCGGCCTGCAGCACGACGGGCGGATGGGCGCTGAAATCGAAGCTCAGCAGGCCAGGCCCTTGCGGCCGGTAGGCGATGGCCAGGCCCTGGCCGGCGCCCAGCATTTCGGTGCCGGCCTCCACGTCGCGCAGCGACAGCCGCAGCGGGTGCGCGGCTTCCGTGCCGTGGCCGTCGCCGGCGTAGAGGCTGAGCCGGCCCAGTGCGATGTCGGCGCGCGGCATGAAGGTCTGCGCCAGGCGGCTGGCGCCGCCGTCGCGGTTGAAGCCGATGGGCTCGGGGGTCTGCTCGAAAGGCCGGGTGACCGACGCCAGCGCCGGGCGGCCCGGCCAGGTTTCGGGATAGCCCTGGGTGAACTGCTGGACGGTCACACGGGGGTCGGAGCGGCCCGGGTCTGCCGGCGCGGGCACCTTGCCGGTGGGCGGCTGGGGTGGCGTGCTGATGCCCGCTGCGGTCTGCGTGACGGGCCACATGCGGCCGTCGGCGTCGTAGTGGAGGTACTCCATCGTGACGGAGCGGCGGCCGCCGGCGCCTGTCTGGCCGTCCAGGGTCAGCGCGCCGTTGTGATAGACGAGATAGGACTGGCCCTTGAAGTCGTCGATGACGCCCGCGTGGATGGTGTAGCTGTTGTGCGCCGGGCCGGTCAGCAGCCCCTGGTAGGTCCAGGGCCCGCGCGGGCTGGGCGCGGTGGCGTAGGACAGGTGCTCGAAGAGCCCCTGCTGCGCCATGGACGCGTAGGTCATGTAGTACGTGCCCTTGCGCTTGGACAGCCACGGTCCCTCGGTGTAGTTCGGCAGCGCGATCTTCTCGATCGGGCCGTCCACTTCGATCATGTTGGCCTTCAGCTTCGCCAGGTAGAGCACCGGGTTGCCCCAGGCCAGCCAGGCGGTGCCGTCGTCGTCGATGAACACGGTGGGGTCGATGTCGCTCCAACCGTAGGGGCTGGGCGTCGTGGCATCGGTGATCAGCGCCGAGCCGCGCGCATCCTTGAACGGGCCCAGCGGGTTGTCGGCCACCGCGACGCCGATCGCCTTGCCGTACTGCGTGTTGTCGTGCTGCACGGTGGCGTAGAAGTAGAAGCGGCCGTTGCGCTGTACCACCTGCGCGGCCCAGGCGTCGCTCACCGCCCACTTGAAGTCGGTGGGCTTCATGATGGCGCCGTGGGCGGTCCAGTGGCGCAGGTCCTTGGACGAATAGGCCAGCCACTCCTTCATCAGGAAGAAGTCGTCGCCCTTGGCCTCGTCACGGCCGACGTAGAGGTAGACCGTGTCGCCCACGACCAGCGGCGCCGGGTCGGCGGTGAAGCGGTCGCGCAGCACCGGATTGGCGCCAGGTGGCGGCTCGGCGGCCGGCGCGGCCCCACAAGCGAGGGCGGCGCAGCAAAGGGCGATGCGGTGCATCAGGTTGGCGAGGAGCATGGTCAGGTTTGAACCTTCAATAGGTGGTTGCGGGTGTTCACACGGCGTGGTTTTGAGAGACTGGGAACTCACTTACTGCGACCAGACAAAGCGCGCGCCGTCGCTGTCATCCGGCATGGGGCCGGGACTGTCGGCCCGGAGTTCCCGGGTCTGAGGATCGATGCGCAGGAAGCGGTTGGTGGCCAACGACATCAGCACCAGTTCCCCCGTGGGCGTTTCAATCCATTGAAAGGTTTGCGCCATGCCGGATTGGCCCGCCGCAAGCGTCAGCCCTCCATCCTCACCGACCGTGACAAAGCGTCGGCCCGATCGCAGCGCGACGCGGCCCAATTTGCGGTCGACGACCTCGAACCGCGTCGGGGCGCCCGACACCACGCGCCCATCGCTGGCCGCCAGGCCGGTCGGCGCGCGAAACGACGCCAGCCGGATCGATCGACCATAGGGAATGGGCCGCATCAGGCCGCGGGTGTGCGGCTGATGGATGTCGATACTGTCGAAATCGGCAAAGCCGCCGTCGGCGCCGGTGATGTTGTAGTTGAACAATGCATAACGAACGCCCTGGAAGGTGAAGGTCTGGTAGAACAGCGCGACCTCCTCGCCGATGGGCGTAAACGCGATGCCGTCGAACGAATAGCTGAAGCGCGCCCGTTCGGTGAGAAAGTTGCAATCGGCGCGAAGCCAGATGCGCGTTCCGGTCATCTTCACCCGCACCGCACGGTCGAGGCGCTGGTCATAAAAGACGACGTTGACTTCGTCAGCTAGCTTTTGGACGCCCAAGGTCGCATAGGGCAGATTGAGCAGGCCCAGGCCCGCCGTGTCACCTGGCTTCAGGTTCGATACGTCGAGCAGGACGCTCGGTGTCGACATCGGGCCGATCGCCCGTTGCGTCAGGGTATTGCGCGCGTCGTAAAACGACGTCGCCGGCAAGGCGTGAAGCCGCAGGAAACCCGGCCGTTCCGACAACGACCACTTGTTGTCGACCGGGACATGGTTCCACTGCCACACGGGCTGCAGCCGCGGCGCCGAAAAATCATCGCTGCGCTGAAAGGGCACGCGCACCGGCTGCGGCGTGGCGGTCTTCGGTTTCACCCAGGTCCGCGGCGTGCGCGTCAGATTGCCCGGCAGGCCGAAATAGGGCCAGCCGTCTTTCCAGGTGATCGGAGACAGGCTGAGCAGGCGACCGACGGAATTGAAATCCATCATTGAATAGCCCCACCATTCGCCCGCAGGCGTCTGGACGATGCCCCCCTGGTGCATTGCCAGGCTGTGTTTGGCGGCGGGGTCTGGCCCCCAGAAGCTGAACGGCGGCTTGGGCGACCCCAGGCGCATGCTTGACGCCATGCCGAAGTCTTCGTGCGAGCTGATCGATTGGTGGACCTCGTAGGGGCCCAGCACATGATCCGCCCGCGCCGCCGGCATGCGAAAGCCGCCGGCGTAGTTGGCGCTGATGATGTAGTACTTGCCGTCGATCTTGTAGAAATGCGCGCCCTCGCCCATTCCGGCGTCTTTGGTGAACAGGACGCGCTCGGTACCTGGCACGATGTCGGTCAGGTCGTCCGTCAGTTGGGCCAGGCGCATCGTCTGGTGATCCCAGACGACATAGGCCTTGCCGTCGTCGTCGAACAGGACGGACAGGTCGTGGAAGCCGCGCTTCATGGCCGTGCGCGTCCACGGCCCCTTCGGATCAGTGGCTGTGAATATCTGGGTCGCCTGGTCGTTGACGTTGGCGAAGATGTAGAACTTGCCTTTGTGGTAGCGGAAGGACGGCGCCCAGATACCCTGGCCATAGATGTTGCTACCGCCCTCCAGCCGGAAGGCCGGGCCGAGGTCGAGCCTGTCCATGGCATAGGCGACGAACTCCCAGTTGACCAGGTCCTTCGAGCGCAGGACCGGCACGCCCGGCATGGCGTGCATCGTGGTGCCGGTCAGGTAGAACCAGTCGCCGACGCGGATCAGGTCTGGATCTGAAAACTCGTCATAGAACAAGGGATTCGTAAAGGTGCCGTTGCCGTTGTCCGGCGTCCAGGTCGCGGTCGACAGGCCCTTGGGCGCGCTCGCTACCCGACCTTCCCGATTCAGCGCGAATGCCTCCACCGCGCATGGAATCAGCGTCATGGCCACGCCGAACAACAGCCCGGACAGGGCAATGCGCAGGGCGTTCACTTCTTGCACAACGCGCTGATGGCGTTGGGGGTGGTGGCGGTGATCACGCCCAGCCGATAGGGCAGTTCGATGTATTCGTACCTCTTGTTCTTTTCCATATCGAGGCCCTGGTAGAGGAATTTCAGCGGCTGGCAGGGGTCGATGCTCAGCGTCTGGTCGACGCCGTCGCGGATCAGTTCGCCATGGGATACGCCTTCGGACCAGATCCGGCCATTGAATTTGACGTTGTCTGGGCCAGCGAACATGTTCATCTTGGCGCCGGGAATGGGTTGCCACTTGCCGTCCAGGCGATCGGCTGTCCAGGCCCGGAAATACCTGCCGCCGGGCCCCATCGCTTCGATCAGCGTCAGATACTGGTTGGTGCCGGCAATCTTGTAGGTGTTGCTCGCCTCGAACATGTCATCGCGCTTCTCTTCCATGACGACGACGGGCTCGGAGAAGCCCTGAGGGAAGCGCTCCATCGTCGTCTCGCCGCGGTAAAAGCTGCCGTTGTCGCCGGTGAAGAAGAGATGGCACTTCTTGTCGTCGCAGATGTTCCAGAAGTCCAGCCAGACCGCATGGCCCTTGGCGTCCTTGACGCTCGCCGGGAGCGTCGCGTAGAAGGGCTTCGGCGCCGTCCATGACTGGGGGTCGGCGATGTTGCTGGTCGTGGAATACAGCGGATCACCGCCCTGGTAAATCAGGTACCAGAGCTTCTGCGGCGCGAAGTAGAAGACTTGCGGTGCTGCGCGATAGCCAGGCCCGATGGGGGACTTGTCGAGCATGAACTGAGGGGCCTTGGGGGCCTCCTCCCAGTTCGCAAAGCTCGTGTAGGCCATGCCCCAACCGTTCTTTCCGGCCGTGGTCATGAAGACGTGATAACGGTTGTCGTGGTAGACGATGGTCGGGTCTTTGACGCCAAAGATGTTCTTCGGGTCGGCCGGCGGCCTGATCAGCGGCTCACTGGATTTCCATTCAAAAGCGATGGCCTGGGCCGGCGTCCCGCCGCCGACGACGACGAGACCGGCCGCGAGGATCGAAGAGCCGATGAGTCGTTTATTGCATTTCTTCATGATCGAAAATGGGGTCTCGTTTGTTGATGGAATGCCAGCGCGCGGTGGCGCTAATCGAGGTCAAGTCAGTCTCCAGTAGAGGCTGTGGCGCTCGTGGGCGATGCGGTGGATGGGGGCGAGCTCGATCTCGCGGCCCGCCCCGGCTGTGCGGAACAGCAGCGGCGCGCCGGCGCGGCGCACGGCCTCCTGCAACGCACGACCTTGCAGCGCAAGCTGCGGCAAGGCGGTGTCTTCCTCGGTCTTCAACGCCCAGCCGTAGGCGTGCTCGCTGGCGACGAGGTCGGCGCCCGGCTTCATGCCCTCACGACCGGTGCGTGCTGCGAGCACGAGCGGGCCGAACATCACGGCCGCGATGTCGCCCGCGCCCGGCAGCGCCTGCAGGTGCAGCTGCATCGGCAGCGCCACATCGAGCACGTCGCCCCGGTGCCAGACACGATGAAGCTCGACATAGCGGCCCGGTTCGGTGCTGTCGACCAAGGGTTGGCCGTTCAGCCGCACCGTGAGCTGTGGGCACCAGGCGGGGTGGCGCAGGCGAAGCGTGAAGCGCACGGGCGCACGGGCATCGACCGACAGGCGCGTGGCCGCCTCGTCGGGGAAATTCGTCGTCTGGCGCAAGCGCAGGCCCTTCTCGGCCCAGTCCAGCGTCGAGGCAATGAACAGGTTGACGTAGAGCGCGTCGGCGTCGTGAGCACCTTGATGAAAATAGATCGAATCGCCCAGCTTGGCGAAGTTCTCCATGCCCGTGCCGGTGCAGCACCAGAACGAGCGTTCCGGCGTGCCGTACAGCTTGGGGTAGCCCGGACGCGTGGCCTGGAAGTAGGTGACCATGCCCGAGTCGGGATCCTGCGAGGCGAGGATGCCGTTGAACAGCGCGCGCTCGTAGTAGTCGGCGTAGGCCACCGAGGGCGCCGCGGTGAACAGCGCTCGCGTGAGCCGCAGCATGTTGTGGGTGCAGCAGGTCTCCATCGTCTTTGCCGAGCTCAGGCGCGCAGACACCTCGGCAGGCGGGAAGAAGTGCTCGCCGTCGCCGTTGCCGCCGGTGGCGAACGAACGCTTGTGGACGACGGTGCCCCAGAAGTAGCGCGCCGCCTTGGCCAAGCGCTCGTCGCCGGTGGTCTCGGCCAGGCGGGCGAAACCGATCACCTTGGGAATCTGGGTGTTGGAGTGCAGCCCGTCCAGCGTGTCGCGGCCTTCGGCCAGCGGGTCGAGCAGGAACCGATGGTTGAACCGCAGCGCCAGTTCCAGGTAGCGCGGCTCGCCGGTGAGCGCGTGCAGGTCGGCCAAGGCCTCGTTCATGCCGCCGAACTCGATGCCCAGCATCTGCTGGAAGCGCTCGTCGGTGATGTGCTGCGTCGCGTCCACCATCCAGTCCGCCAGCCGCTTCAGGACGGACAGCGCGCGGGGATGGGCTGCGTGGCGATGCGCGTCATGCAGGCCCACCACGATCTTGTGCATCGTGTACCAGGGGACGCCAGCAACCGGCCGGCCGGCCACGACGTTGCGCAGCTGTACTTCGCCGTCGGGAAAGGCGCACACCAGACCGCTGCCGGCGGCCTGCTGGCAGGCATGCAACTCGTCGACGATGTGGGCCACACGCCGGCGGAATGCCGCTTGGCCGGTGGAAGCCCACATCATCGAGCAGGCGCTCAAGTAGTGGCCCAGCGTGTGGCCCGGGCAGAGCTCGCCCGATTCCCAGCCGCCATAACGCGGCGCCTTCGGTGCCAGCCCGGCGTTGCTGCGGAAGCCATGCAGCAGTCGGTCGGCGCTGAGCGACAGCAGGTAGCGGGCATCGAGCGCGCGGGCGGCCTCGAAAGGTCCGGGCAGGAGCCGCACGCTCGGCAGTGCGAAGGGGCGCGCTCCAGGCAAACGGGCAACCGATGCGCCGGCTTGCGCGTGCGCGCAAGGGGCCATCGCAGCCAGCAGCGGCGCCACGGCCGCGCCGGCCAGGAAGCCGCGTCGGGTGTTCATGCGAGCCCGCCCCCCCGGATCTTCAACGCCACGGCCGGCGAGCCTGCCAGGCCTTCGGGCAGCCGCACTTCCAGCCCTCGCGGCGTACGCTTGAAGGGCAGGCTGTCGGTGGAGCCCACGGCTTCGACGCGCTCGATAGCGCCTGGCGCCAGCCCCGAGTCCTGTGCCAGCGCGGCGATGCGCATGACGCCGCTCGTCGGCCACGCCAGCCCGATCGCGTACAGCGCGCCGGCCTTGGTGGTGAAGCGGATGTCCTGGGGAGTGAATGTCTTGATCTGTCCTTCGCTGAACATGCCACCGCCGACCTGCGTCGGCCCTTCGCCGAACGTGCGCCAGGGGCGGGTGCCGTGGATGGCTTCGCCGTTGCGGCCCATCCATTCGCTCAAGCCCTCCAGCACCTTGCGTTCGTCGGCGTCGATCGCGCCGTCGCCGCGCAGCGGGATGGACAACAGCAGGTTGCCGTTCTTCGAGACGATGTCGACCAGGCGGTGGATCACGCTGGCCGCCGACTTGTAGCTGTGGCTGTCGAAGACGCCGCGGTTGTAGTGCCAGTCGCCGATGCAGGTGTCGGTCTGCCAGGGCAGCGGCTCGATGCCGGCGCGCTGGCCGCGCTCGACGTCCTCGACCAGGCCGCCACGCCATTCGGGCGGGATCTCCTTGGCGTTGAGAACCGCCTCCAGCTTGCCGCCGTGCCAGGCCATGCTGGCGTTGTAGTAATGCGCCGCGATGTCCAGGCCAGTCTGGCCGAGCGGCAGGCGGGAGTTGTCGAAGTAGACGAGGTCGGGCTTGTAGCTGTCGATCAGGTCGCGGCAGCGCAGGAACCATTGGCGTGTGAACGCCGGGTTGTGCGGCGGCGCCTTCTCGTCCCAGACGCGGTCGTTGTGTTCATGCCATTCGTTGGCGGTGCGCATGGTGCTGATGCCATCGGGTATCACCATGTTGCGGCCCGTGTAGAGGTCCTGCGGGTCCAGGCCTTCCCACCATTGGCCCTTGCCGTCGGCCTTGGTCAGGTTGAAGGCGTCGTAGCGCTGGCCGGCCAGCGGGCCTTCAGGGTCGTAGCCATAGGCAGGGGCCAGCCAGTGCCAGGCGTGCGCCGAGTGGTTGCTGACGCCGAAGCGCAGCCCCTTGGCGCGGGCGATCCTGGCCCAGGTGCCGACGATGTCCTTCTTGGGGCCGACACGTACCGAGTTCCAGGCGTGGTACTTGGAGTCGTAGGCGTCGAAGTTGTCGTGGTGGTTGGCGAGCGAAACGAAGTACTTCGCGCCGGCCTTCGCGTACAGGTCCATCAGCGCTTCGGGGTCCCAGTTCTCCGCCTTCCAGCGGTTCTGCATTTCCATGAAGCCGACCTTCGTCGGATGGCCGTAGGTCTTGACGTGGTGGTCGTACTGCCAGTTGCCCTGCAAATACATGCTGCGGGCATACCAGTCGCCCATCTCGGGCACGCATTGCGCGCTCCAATGCGCCCAGATGCCGAACTTGGCGTCACGGAACCAGTCGGGCGCTTTGTAGCCATTGACGAGAGAGTCCCAGCTCGGCTTGAAGGGCGCGGGCGCGGCCTGGGCGGCCGGCAGGCCAGCGGCACCCGCGGTGGCCGCGGCGGTCGCCAGGAACGAGCGGCGAGAGCAGAGTGATCGTTGTTGGAAACGATGTGGGGTTCGTGCTTGCATGATTGCTTCGCGTTGTGGACGAGGCTGTTGATCAGGCCCGAGAAAGTGCGGCCGGCAGGCCCGGCGCGAGGTGCTGGATGCCAGCGCGCCAGCCTGCCGGGCCGCGCCTTCAGTTGCTGAACAGCATGCCGCGGCCGGTACCACTGATGTAGATCCGTCCGTAGATCCCTTGATCGGCCGCGATCACGCCGATGCCGCCGAACTGGTGGGCGTCGTCGTTGAAGCGTGTCCAGGTGGCACCGGCATCGTCAGAGCGGTGCACGCCCCACACGCCGCCCACCACGCCCACGACGTAGACCGCAGCCGAGTGCGGGGCGCCGGCTTTGGCCTTGCCCAGCGCGATGACGCTGGCGCCCTGCACGTGGGCCCATGGGTTGCCGGCAAAGATCGACGCGAAGTTGCTGAGCTTGGCCCAGGTCGCGCCCGAATCGGTCGAGCGGTACACGGTGTTGCCGTCGGCCAGCCAGAGCTCGCCTTCGACGTTGGGGTTGACCGCCAGCGAGGTGTTCGCGAAATAGTTGGGAGCCAGCCCTGCGGCCACCGAACCGGGGCTCAACGTGAACGTGCGGCCGCCATCCGTCGAGACGTAGACCTTGCCCGGCGTGCCCCACCAATGGCCGCCGGAATCGTAGGCATAGACCTTGTTCGGGTTCTTGCGATCTGCGACCAGGTGGTAGGCGCGGGGGAAGATGGTGTTGATCGCCGGCAGATTGGTCGGCACCCAGGTGGCGCCGTTGTCCGTGGTGTACGACGGCACCGAGTTGCCGGGCGCCCAGACCGCCTTGTTGCGCGCGGTGACGGCGATGCTCGCTTCCTGGTTCGTGTTGGTCGCGACGCCGGGCGCGTAGGTGGCGAACTTCGCCCAGCTCTTGCCGCCGTCGCCGGACCAGAAGCCGTAGCCGGTGCCGGTGCCGAGGACGACGCCGATGGTGGCGATGTATTGCGGGTCGGACCACGCCGTGTCGGCGGCGAAGCCGTTGCTCCATTCGGTGGCCGGCGTCAGGGTCGGCTTCGTCGCAAGGTCGGTGTGCACCCACGTGCCGACGTCGCCCGAACTGTTGATCACGCTGTACGTGGCGCCGGCCGGCGGCGTGGCGAGGCTCAAGACGGCAGTCTCTTCCAGACCCTCGACCGCCTCGTTCCAGCTCGGCGCGGACGAGGAAGCGTTGCGCGTTTCCCAGACCCCGCCGCCAGAGACGTGCAGGACGTGATCCCGGTTGAACGGATCGATCTCGACGTCGTCGGGCCAGCCCCAGAAGGCGCCGTTGGCCGGCGTATGCGGCATGTCGGCCGCGATCTCGCGCCAGGTCCGGCCGCCGTCATTGGACAGCTGGATGATTTGCTGGCCGGGGAAGCTGCCCCAGGTGTTGGTCACACCCAGCGCAATGCGCGTGGTCGAGCCGGTACCGGAGACCGACAAGCCGCCGTAGCCGGCGACGTCGTTGCTGTTGAGCGCGGTCCAGTTGCTGCCGTCGAACTTGTAGAGACGGGCGGGACCGGCGGCGCCGGGTCCGGTCTCCTTGGTGAAGACAACATAGAACATGCCGTCTGCGGCGCGCACCATGTGCGGGATGTGATAGCCGGAGATCGGGGTCGGGACCGGCGTCCACGATGCGCCACCGTTGCTGGACTTGTACAGATTCGAGGCCAGGCCCGCCGTTTGCACGTAGTCCGGGGCAATGGGCGCGTAGATCGTCTGCGTGGCCGTGCCGCTGCCCTTGGTGCCGGTGTCGTAGACGACCGTCTCGACGCCCATCGCGCTGCCGATGCCCAAGGCATTGACCTGGTCCTGGGTCAACTTGGCGCTCGACAGCGACGTCACCTGGGCCCAGGTGAGGCCCGAGTCGATGCTCTTCCACAGGCCAGCCGTGCGCGTGCCGTAGAACAGCGTCGACGGCTTGTTGGGGTCGACCATCAGGCGTTCGCCGATGGCCCGGCCGGGGTTGTTGCCGCCCAGCGGGAAAGGCAGGCTGACGTAGGTCCAGTGGTCGCCGCGGTTGCTGGAGATGTACAGGCGGCCGTTGCCCTCGGACGTGTACATGCCGGCGCCCATGTAGACGAGCTGGTCGTTGTTCGGATCGACGGCCATGCTTTCGACGCCGTGGAAACGGGCCTCGCCCGCACCGAAGCCCAGACCATCGGTGATGGGCACCCAGGACGACGTGGCCTGGTGCCAGCGGTAGGCGCCACCGATGTCGGTGCGCGCGTACAGCAGGTTGGCGGTGGTTGGATGGAAGACGAGGCCGCTGACGTAGCCGCCGCCGCCCCACTTCGTGCTCGTCCAGGTGCCCACCTTGATGGAGAACACCTGCTGGGTCTTGGCGCCACAGCTGTTGGTGTAGGTGGCGGTGGCCGTGCAGGCTGCGGGCGGCTGGACGGTCTGCTCGCGCGCCCCACCGGTGGTGCCGCAGCCGCTCCAGGTCCACATGCCCCCGGAAGCCGGCTGCGGGCTGAGGATGGCCGAGGCACCGGTCTTGATGGTGGCCGATGCCGTTTGCACCAACGAGCCGTTGGCGTTGATGTAGGGCGTGATGGCCGTCGGCGTGCAGGCGGTGCCGCGCGTGGCGGTGGCCGAGCCGGAGTTGTAGGCGCCGGCGTTGGTCGTGAACCTGATCCAGTACCAGTACGGCGTGCCGGTGTTGGCCGAGGCGTCGCTGTAGCTGGTGGCCGCCTTGTCGACGACGGCAATGCGGCTGCGACCGACCGGATTGGCATCGGTGTCGCGGTAGATCTCCAGCGACCTGATCGTGCCGCTGGCCGTCCAGCCAAGCTGGACGTTGCTGGCCGTGCCGCTGGCCGTGAGGCAGACGGTGGCGCCGCCGCCGCTGCCGCAGCTTTGCGCTTGCGCCAATGGTGCCGCGCTCGCCCCGAATGCGAGCAGCAGTGCTGGTATCCACGTTCTCATGTTGTACCTTTCTAGATGAGAGTGCTCGGCCGGTAATCTCCTCCGGACACGAGCGCTATGGAAAGACGCAGCTCAGTGCATGGGCCTTTGAGCGGCAGATCCAGCACCGATGGAATCCGTCTCAGGACCCCGACTGCACCGTGACGACGACGATCGACTTCGGCGGCAGCTCGAGCACCAGCCCCGAAGCACCCGCCTTTGCCGAATAAGGTGCGGGCACCAGCGCCTTCGGCTTGTCGAAGGTGTTGTGCGCGTCCATCGCCGCGGCGGTCAGCACCTGCCCCTGCGCGGCGGCCTTCAGGTTGCTCGTCACACGCGCCGGCCGTGTCGGGTCCAGGTTCACCAGCGCCAGGTGCAGCTGGCCATCAGCCCTGCGCGCGACGCTCACGTCGACTGCCGGCAGTTCGAACTCGCCCTGCTTCCAGCGCGGCGTCTCCAGCTTGGCCTGCAGCGGCGTGGCGCCGCGGAAAGGCTTGTACAGGTCGAATGCGTGGTAGGTGGGCGTGAGCACCATGCGCGGCCCGTCGGTGAGCACCGGCGACTGCAGCGCGTTGACCAGCTGCGCGATGTTCGTCATCTTCACCCGCTGGGTGTGGCGGTGGAAGGCGTTGAACGACAGTGCCGCGACCATCGCGTCGCGCAGCGAGTTCTGCTGCCACAGCGCGGAGGCATCGGCCGGCGTGTCGTACCAGGTGCCCCACTCGTCGACGTACAGCGCGACGCGCTTGTCCTTGTCGTGCTTGTCCATGATGCGCGAGATCTCGCCGATGCGAACGTCGAGGGCCATTGCGTTCCTCAGCGTCTTGGCCCAGGCGTCGGCGTTGAAGCCGAGCGCATCGCCCTTCTTGGTCCAGTCGCCCGGCAAGGTGTAGTAGTGCATGGTGAACGCGTCCATGTGCTTGCCGGAGTGCTGCATCAGCACCTCGACCATGTGGTCGTTGTATCCGGCTTCACCCGAAGCCACGCGCAATGTGGGCCCGCGCACGAACGTGGCGTACTGGTTGTGCAGGTCGGACTGGTATTCCGGGCGCATGTTGCCGCCGCAGCCCCAGCTTTCATTGCCGATGCCGGTGTACTTGACGGTCCACGGCTTGTCGCGGCCGTTGCGGCGGCGCTCTTCGGTCAGCGTCGTCTTGCCGCCTTCGGTCATGTATTCGAGCCATTCAGCCATCGCGCGCGGCGGCATCGAGCCCATGTTGGCGGCCAGATAGACCTCGGAGCCCAGCAGTTCGGCCAGGTCCATGAACTCGTGCGTGCCGACGCGGTTGCTCTCCGTGCCGCCCCACCACTTGTTCAGGCGCACCGGGCGCTTGGCAGGGTCGCCGATGCCGTCGCGCCAGTCGTAGTCGTCGGCGTAGCAGCCGCCGGGCCAGCGCACCACCGGCACGCCGAGCTTGCGCAGCGCGCCGACCACGTCGTTGCGCCAGCCGCGCGTGTTGGGAATCGGCGACTCGGGGCCGACCCACAGGCCTTCGTAGACAACACGCCCGAGGTGCTCGACGAAGTGGCCGTAGACATTGGGTTCAATGCGCGGCCCGGCAGGCTGCTGGGTGACGTCGAGGCGGACCTGAACGGGCTCGGCGGCGCCAGCGCCCAAGGGCAGTACGGCGGCGGCCGCGAAGGTGGCGAACGAGGTGGCGAAGGTACGCAGGAGGCGCGCGGGTTTCATCGAAATTTCCATGGGTTCAAGCGCAGCGCACGAGCCGTGCGCCATGCGGGGAGATGGAGAGCGTGCGGGTGCCGGCGGGCAGGTCGGCGCGCGCCCAGCAGTCGCGGCGCGCGTCGGGCAGCCAGGCGGGCAGCGGCGCCTGCCACGGCGCCTCGCCGGTGTTGAGCCAGGCCGCCCAAGTGCCCTGCGGGCCGTGGCAGACGAAGCGGTGGCCCTGCGCGCTGCTGTGCCATTCGCGCGTGCCGGGCACGCGCAGCAGCGCCAGCACTTCGGGGTTGGTGAGCTGGCGCAGCGTCCAGTCGTCGAGCCGGCGCAGGTCGTTGCCCAGGATCAGCGGGCTGCGCGCGCAGGTCCACGCGGTCAGCATCAGCAACTGCTCGTCGCGCGTGAAACGGGTGTCGCGTTCGCCCTTGCCTTCGCCGTCGTAGTTGCGCAGGCCGATCTTGCCCACCGGCAGCATGTCGGCATCTGGCCAGGCGCCGGGCCGTGCATGCGGCGCCCACTTCACCAGGTTCACGAGGTTGTCGCGCAGTTGCGGCCAGGTGTCCCAGAAGTCGTTGCACACGCGCCATTGGTTGGCGTGCGCCTGCAGGTGCGCAGCCTGGTCCAGCAGCGATGGGCCGGGCGACAAGCTCAACACCATCCGCCGACCGGTGGCATCGATCGCGCGCCTGATCAACTCCACTTCTTTTGCGTGGTAGGCGGGCGCGGCGATGTCGTCGACCTTGACGAAATCCACGCCCCACTCGGCGAGCTGGGCGAACCAGGCGCGGTACCAGTCGAAGGCGCCGGCGTGGTCGGGGTTGACACCGCACATGTCGGTGTTCCAGGCGCAGGTCGAGCCCGGGTTGGCGACTTCGTTACAGCGGTACTTGCTGCCGGCGATAGGCAGCTCCAGGCCGACCGCCTGGCGCGGGATGCCGCGCATGATGTGCACGCCGAAGCGCAGGCCCATGGCGTGCACCTGGGCGGCCAGCGGCGCAAAGCCGCGGCCGCCGGTGGCGCTGGGGAAGCGGTTGGGCGCCGGCTGCGGGCGGCCGTGGCCGTCCAGCACCAGCGGCGCGAAGGCGCGATACCACCCCGACGTGGCGCCCGCCTCGTACCACTGGATGTCCACGGTGGCGGTGTCGTAGCCGAAGGGCAGGAAGCGCTCGGCGAGGATGCGCGCGTTGGCCAGGTATTCGGCTTCGCTGACGCTGGCGCCGAAGGCGTCCCAGCTGTTCCAGCCCATCGGCGGCGTCGGCGCCCAGGCGTGGAAGGGCAGGCCGGGCTCGGTGGTGCTGGCGACGGAATCCTTGGCGGAGGGGCCGGCGGCAGCGGCCACCGACCCACCGGCCACGGCAGCCAATCCGGCGCCTGCTACGGCGCGCGCGAAGCTGCGGCGGGCCGGCTCATCGGGCAAGGTGCGCGTCGAGGTTGTCTTGTTCATGGGCGATGCGGGCATGAGGAGATGAACAGGACGTTCAGTCGCTGAACAGCATGCCGCGGCCGGTGCCGCTGATGTAGATCCGTCCGTAGATGCCTTGATCGGCCGCGATCACGCCGATGCCGCCGAACTGGTGGGCGTCGTCGTTGAAGCGCGTCCAGGTGGCGCCGGCATCGTCAGAGCGATGCACGCCCCACACGCCGCCCACCACGCCCACGACGTAGACCGCGGCCGAGTGCGGGGCGCCGGCTTTGGCCTTGCCCAGTGCGATGACGCTGGCGCCCTGCACGTGGGCCCATGGGTTGCCGGCAAAGATCGACGCGAAGTTGCTGAGCTTGGTCCAGGTCGCGCCCGAATCGGTCGAGCGGTACACGGCGTTGCCGTCGGCCAGCCAGAGCTCGCCTTCGACGTTGGGGTTGACCGCCAGCGAGGTGTTCGCGAAATAGTTCGGGGCCAGCCCTGCGGCCACCGAACCGGGGCTCAACGTGAACGTGTGGCCGCCATCGGTCGAGACGTAGACCTTGCCCGGCGTGCCCCACCAATGGCCGCCGGAATCGTAGGCATAGACCTTGTTCGGGTTCTTGCGATCTGCGACCAGATGGTAGGCGCGGGGAAAGATGGTGTTGATCGCCGGCAGATTGGTCGGCACCCAGGTGGCGCCGTTGTCCGTGGTGTACGACGGCACCGAGTTGCCGGGCGCCCAGACCGCCTTGTTGCGCGCGGTGACGGCGATGCTCGCTTCCTGGTTCGTGTTGGTCGCGACGCCGGGCGCGTAGGTGGCGAACTTCGCCCAGTTCTTGCCGCCGTCGCCGGACCAGAAGCCGTAGCCGGTGGCGGTGCCGAGGACGACGCCGATGGTTGCGATGTATTGAGGGTCGGACCACGCCATGTCGGCGGCGAAGCTGTTGCTCCAACTGGTGCCTGGCGTCAGGGTCGGCTTCGTCGCGAGGTTCGTATGCACCCAGGTGCCGACGTCGCCCGAACTGTTGATCACGCTGTACGTTGCGCCGGCCGGCGGCGTGGCCAAGGCCAGGACGGCAGTCTCCTCGAGGCCGTCGACCACCTCGTTCCAGCTCGGCGTGGACGAAGAGGCGTTGCGGGTCTCCCAGACGCCGCCGCCATGGACGTGCAGCACGCGGTCGGGGTTGAGCGGATCGATCTCCACGTCGTCGGGCCAGCCCCAGAAGGCGCTGTCGGCTGGCGTGCGCGGCATGGTGGCCGCGATCTCGCGCCAGGTCTTGCCGGCGTCGACGGACAACTGAATGACCTGCTGACCGCTCCAGTTGCCCCAGGAATTGGTCACGCCCAGTGCGATGCACGTGCTCGCGCCGGTGCCGGAGACAGACAGGCCGCCAAGCCCGAGGCCCGTCCCTGCCCCCCCGCTGTTCGGGTCCTTCAGCAAGGTCCAGTTGTTGCCGTCGAATTTGTAGAGCTGGGCGGGGCCAGCGGCGCCAGGCCCCGAGTCCTTGGTGAACACGACATAGAACATGCCGTCCGCAGCGCGCACCATGTGCGGAATGTGATAACCGGAGATCGGGGTCGACACCGGGGCCCACGAAGCGCCGCCGTCGGTGGACTTGTAAAGGTTCGAGGCCAGGCTCGCTGTGTTGACGTAGTCCGGGTTGATGGCCGCGTAGATCGTCTGCGTGGCCGAGCCGCTGCCCTTGGTGCCGGTGTCGAAGACGACGATGCCGACGCCCATCGCGCTGCCGATGCCCAAGGCATTGACCTGGTCCTGGGTCAAGTTGGCGCTCGACAGCGACGTCACCTGGGCCCAGGTGAGGCCCGAGTCCATGCTCTTCCACAGGCCGGCCGTGCGCGAGCCGTAGAACAGCGTCGAGGGCTTGTTGGGGTCGACCATCAGGCGTTCGCCGATGGCCCGGCCGGGGTTGTTGCCCCCTAGGGGAAAGGGCAGGCCCACGTAGGTCCAGTGGTCACCGCGGTCGCTGGAGAGGTACAGGCGGCCGTTGCCATCGGACGTGTACATGCCGGCGGCCATGTAGACGAGCTGGTCGTTGTTCGGATCGACGGCGATGCTTTCGACGCCGTGATAACGGCTCTCGGCTGCACCGAAGCCCAGACCATCGTTGAGAGGCACCCAGGACGCCGTGGCCTCGTGCCAGCGGTAGGCGCCACCGACGTCGGTGCGTGCGTACAGCAAGTTCGCGGACGCCGGATGGAAGACGAGGCCGGTGACGTAGCCGCCGCCGCCCCACTTCGCGCTGGTCCAGGTCTTGGCCGGGGCCGCCTCGCTGCCGGCACCACCACCGGCACCGCCACTGCCACCGGCGCCGCTGCCTGAGCTGCCCCCGGGGGTGCCCGCCGTGTCGCCGCCTGCGCTGCCGCCACCCCCTCCCCCACCGCAGCCTGCCACCAAGCTCGCCGCGAGGATCGAAAGCACGACGAGTCGTTTGCTGCACCTGTACATGCTGGTCACCGGAATCTAATGTGGCGCTAAATCAATCGATGTCGAATGTTAGTTCGATCGACGAATGAACAATGGCCAGGAAAACACCTACGCTTGCGTCGTCTGTGATGTACGAGGCACGACGTGCCCGCACTTGTCGGGCGATGGCCACCGCGTCCGTCGTGTCCGGGCCAGCGTCACGCCGGGGACGGATCTCCGCGGGCAGGACTTGCGCGCGAGGCGTCTACTCCTCCAAAGCGACCACCATCACGGCCTTGGCAGGCACCTTGATCGACAGCTTGCCGCCCGCGGCACGCGCGCTGAACGCAGCCGGCTTGATGACCTGCGGATTCTGGAACGTGTTGTGCGCGTCCATCGCGGCCGAGGTCAGCACCTTGCCGGCCACACCGTTGACCTTCGCCCCATTGACATTGACAGCGACATCGACCGCCTTGTGCGGATCGGTATTGACCAGCGCCAGGACCACCTTGCCGTCCTTGGCGCGTGCCGCCGAAGCGCTCAGGCCCGGAATGGTGGTTGCGCCCAAGGTGTAGCTGGTGTTGTCCTTGATGGCCAGCGGCAACGACTTGGCATCCTGGAACGGCACGTACATCTGGAACGCGTAGTAGGTCGGGGTCAGGACCATCTTCTCCTTCTCGGTCAGGATCATCGCCTGCAGGACGTTGACCATCTGGGCGATGGTGGTCATCGGGACCCGCTCCGCGTGCTGATGGAAGATGTGGAAGTTGAGCGCCGCCGCAAGCGCGTCGCGCAGAGAGTTCTGCTGGAACAGCGCGCTTCTGGCGCCCGCTTCGTCATACCAGGTGCCCCACTCGTCGATCATCAGTCCGATCTTCTTCTCGGGATCGTTCTTGTCCAGCACCGCCACGTGATCCTTGATCAGCTGGTCCATCTTCAAGGTATTGGCAAGGGTCGAGATCCACTCGCCTTCCTTGAAGCCGAGGGCCTTGCCCTTGACTTCCCAGTTGCCAGTCGGAACGGTGTATTGGTGGACGGTGATGCCGATCGTGCGGCCCTTCAGTTCCTTGCTCAGGACTTGGGTCCAGGTGGTGTCGAAGCCGGTGCCGCCGCTGGCGATCATCTTCGGCCTGGACTTCTCGGGCGCCCACAGGAAGTGCTCGTAGTTGCTGTACAGGTTCGCGTAGTACTCGGGCTTCATGTTGCCGCCGCAACCCCACAGCTCATTGCCGATGCCGAAGTAGGCGACCTTGAACGGCTTCTCGCGCCCGTTCTGCGCGCGCAGCCTGGCCAGCGGCGAGCCGCCGTCCGCAGTCATGTACTGGACCCAATCGGCCATCTCCTGCACGCTGCCGGTACCGACGTTGCCGTTGACGTAGGCGTCGGCGCCCAACATCTCGATCAGGTCGAAGAACTCGTGGGTACCGACGGCGTTGATCTCTTCCACTTTGCTGCCGTAGACGTTGCTCGGGCGCTTGTCCTGCGGGCCGATGCCGTCGCGCCAGTGGTAGGTGTCGGCGAAGCAGCCGCCCGGCCAGCGCACCAGCGGCACATGCAATTCCTTGAGCACGCCGACGACGTCATTGCGCCAGCCCCTGGTGTTGGGGATGTTCGACTTCGTGCCGACCCACATGCCTTCGTAGACGCCGGTACCCAGGTGTTCGGCGAACTGACCGTACACGTACTTGTTGATGACCGGGCCGGGTTTGCCGGCGTCGATGTGGATGCTGACCTGGTTGGCCGCGAAAGCCGGCGCCGCGATGATGCCGAGAGTGGCGAGGCCATGTTTGATTGTGTTCATGCAGGGTTGCCAGACAGCTACAAAGCCGCCATGTGGTTCGGTCTTACTGAATACGCTGATTCTTCATCCAGCTGCGCTGCATGAGCTGTTTCTCTTATTCCGCCGTCTTGTCCGCAGTCAGAGCGCGTTGGGAGAATTGCCAGTAATCGAACTTGAACAGTTCTTCGCCGGCCGCGCTGCGGAATACGAAGAAGAGGTCATGGACGCCGGAGGCGCCGGAGATCTGCGTCAATTGCTGCTTCCATTCGCCGCCGGTGCCCGAGACTGGTAGGGTGCCGATCAACTGGCCATCGACTTTGCCCAAACGGATCTCAATCTTCGCCCCGGTGGTCTCCTTCGCCTTGGCCGCGCTGGAGAGGCTGGCCATGAAGGCACGCGCGCCGGTGGCGCCGAAATCGACATTTCGCACCTGGATATGGGCCCCGTCGTGGATGTCCCGCACATTCTGGCCGCCAGCGCTGCTGGGCTCGATCTTGACGCCGGAAGACCAGGCGATGGTTTCGGCTTCAACTCGCTTGTAAGGGTCGAGGGTGGCGACTGGTGCCGGCCCTTCCTTCGTCGGCTGCACCATCGGGACAGTGCCATCGGGGTTGAACTTCAACTCATCGACGCACACGGAACGTTTGAAACCATCGCCTCCCGGAAGCGCGGCGTTGTGATAGAAAAGATAGGTCTTGCCCTTGTAGTCGACCACACCCGGGTGGTTGGTGAAGGCGCCTTGTGGGGCCATGATGGGGCCGCCGTAAGTCCACGGCCCTTGCGGTGTGGGGCCGGTGGAGTAGCCGAGAGGCTCAGGAAGCGGGCCAGCGGCAAAAAACAGGTAGTGGCGATCATTGCGCTTGTAGAGCCAGGGACCTTCTTCGTAAGACGTGCCGCGTTTTTCATCCGCAGGAACGCGCTCGCCCAAGGCCTTGATGGTCATCGGATGCCGAATGAGGCCGTTCTCCCCGACACTGGTGTCGTAGGAAATCATGTCCTTGTTCAGTTTCACCGACCACAGGTTGGGATTGCCCCAGGCGAGATGGGCCTGGCCCTTGTCGTCGATATGAACCGTCGGATCGATACTGTCGTGTTCGGCAGCGACCAGCGGTTTCTTGAGGGGGCTGGTGTAGGGGCCGAGGGGATTGTCGGCCACCAGCACGCCAATACCCCGGCCCTGCACCGGGGCGTAGAGATACCATTTGCCACCCCGCTCAATGACCTGCAGGGCCCAGGCGCCGTTGTCAAAACCGTGCCAGCCGGAGATTTCCTTGGCGGCCCAGGGAAGATCCCGGAGGGAGGCGATGGCGCCATGCTGGGTCCAGTTCACCATGTCCGTGGTCGTCGAGACCACCCAGTTCTTCATGTTGAAGTTGCCTTTTTCTCCGACGTCTTCATCGTGCCCGGAAAACACGTAGAGCGTGCCGTTATGAACGATGGGGGCCGGGTCGGCCGTGTACATCGTTTGAATGATCGGGTTGAGCGCAAATGATGTCGCGGGCAGCAAAGCCAGCACGGACAAGAGAATGACTGCAGGGAAGATTGGTCTTTTCATGACGAGCTGAGAATAGGAAAGTGAAAATCAAGGCCGCGCCGTGTCAGCGCCCGTCTTTCGTGCCTTGCCCGACCCGGTAGTAATCAAAGTCCACACGGCCGCCGGCCGTCTTGGTCGAGTAATGGAAGAGACCGAAGCGGTAACCCATGAAGTGCGGGAAGGTGTAGGCCAGGCGCGAGGGGCGACCGATCGGGGTCCACGATTTGCCGTCGAGGCTGTAGGAGAACCGAGCGACTTCAGGCGCGGGCTGAAATTCCGTGTCGACCTTCAGGTGAACAGTTTTGCCCGACAGGGGAACGGCGGCGATTTCCTCGGGCTTGTCGGATTCGGCGCTCACCATGACGAGGGATCTGGCGCCGTCGCTCATCTTGACGCCCACGAAACCGTACTGCCTCTGGAACGCGGCCAAGCCGGCCCAGTCGCCGTCCTTCATGCCGCTGACGTCGATGCTGGTGGTGGCCGAACTGCGCGGGCCGGAGGTGCGTTGCGTGAGGGTGTTGCGGGCCTCGAGCAGCGTGGGAACGGTCCGGCTGGTGACGAAGCTCATATGGCCCGGGCGCTTGGTGAGCGACCAGTCACGCGGCTCGGGGTTGTGATTCCATTGCCAGGCCAGGGGCAAGGCGGGGTCGCCCGGGCGGCGGTCGAACTCGTCGGAGGCGACGATGCCGGAGGCGCCCGAGACGCCCTGCTCGCCGGCGGGAATGTCGAGTGTCATGGGCGCCTTGCCGTCTGTGCCAAGCACGGGCCAACCGTCCTTCCAGGTCACCGGCACGAGATAGGGAATGCGACCGACGGCGCCGTTGTCCTTGAAAAGATAGGCGTACCACTTGCCTTCCGGCGTGTCGATGAGGCCGCCCTGGGCGATACCACGGTCATCGAGCGCGATGCGACCCTCGTAGGGTCCGTCGATGGTGTCGGCGCGGTGGACGATGACGGTGCGCGCCCAGCGGCTGCCGGGCGAGGCGATGTTGAAGAGGTAGTAGCGGCCGTTGATCTTGGAGATCTGCGAGCCCTCGCCCTTGAGCCCGCCCTGGTCGGCGCCAAAGAGGCCGTTGACGTGTTCGACGATGGTCTTGTTCACACCGCCGGGCTTGATGCCAGAGAGATCGGGTTTCAGCTCGATGAGCGAGATGCGACCGCTGCCGTAAACCAGGTAGACGCGGCCGTCGTCGTCGAAGAACAGGCTGTGGTCACCCAGGGAGGGCTCGAAGCTCGTCTCCTTCCATGGGCCACGCTCAGGATCGCGCGTGGCGTAGATGTGGGTGCGGCCCGTGTTGGCCGAGAACGTCGAGGCATGGAACACACCGTTGTGGTAACGCAGGCTGCTGGCCCAGGAGCCTTCCCCGTAGGTGTTCTTGCCGTTGTCGAGGCGGAAGGCTTCGTTGTCGGCAAGGGTTTCATAGGCGTACGACGCCATGCGCCAGTTGACGAGGTCCGTCGACTTCATGATCGGCAGCCCCGGGCTCATGTGCATCGTCGTGCTGCTCATGTAGTAGGTCTTGCCTACACGGATGATGGCGATGTCCGGGACGTCGGCCCAGATGACGGGGTTGTGGGCACGGCTCGACGGTGCCGCCGCAACGGCGTTGGCGCCGTCGCGCAGCGCCGGGTTGGAACCGGTCGACGGCTCCGCGGCTAGCACGGTTCCGCCGGTCAGCGCAGCCCAGCACAAGGCGACGGGATGCAGGAGTCTGGCAAGGCACATGGCTGGATGTGAAGCGTCAATAGGTTGTGGGGATGAACCTCGGGATCGGTCAGCGCGAGCCGCCGCCTGGCTCGATCCGGTAGTAATCAAAGTCCACACGGCCGCCGGCGGTCTTGGTCGAGTAATAGAAGAGGCCGTAGCGGTAGCCCATGAAGTGCGTTGGGTAGGAATAGGTCAGGCGCGATGGGCGCCCGATGGGGACCCAGGATTTGCCGTCGAGGCTGTAGGAGAAGCGAGCGACCTCGGGCGCGGGCTCAAATTCGCTTTCGACCCTGAGGCGAACGGTTTTGCCCGACAGGGGAATGGCGGCGATCTCTTCGGGCTTGTCGGAATCGGCGCTCACCATGACGAGAGATTTCGCGCCGTCGATCATCCTGACGCCGACAAAACCGTACTGTTTCTGGAAGACCGTGAGGCCGGCCACATCGCCGTCTTTCATGCCGCTCACATCGATGCTTGTCGTGGCGGAACTGGCAGGGCCAAAGGTGCGTTGGGTGAGGGTGTTCGTGGCCTCCGGCAACGTGGCAACAACCCGGCTGGTGACGAGGCTCAGGTGGCCCGGGCGCTTGGCGAGCGACCAGTCATTGGGCCTCGGGTTGTGATTCCATTGCCAGGCGAGCGGCAGGGCGGGGTCGCCGGGCCGGCGGTCGAATTCATCCGAGGCGACGATGCCGGAGGCGCCCGACACGCCCTGTGCGCCGGCCGCGATGTCGAGCGTCATGGGCACCTTGCCGTTTTCGCCGAGCACGGGCCAGCCGTCTTTCCAGGTCACCGGCACGAGGTAGGGGATGCGACCGACGGCGCCGTTGCCCTTGAAGAGATAGGCAAACCATTTGCCGTCCGCGGTGTCGATGAGGCCGCCCTGGGCGATACCACGGTCATCGAGCACGATGCGACCCTCGTAGGGCCCGTCGATGCGGTCGGCGCGGTGGACGATGACCGTGGGCGCCCAGCGGCTTGCGGGCGAGGCGATGTTGAAGAAGTAGTAGCGGCCGTTGATCTTGGAAAGATGCGAACCCTCGCCATTGAGCCCGCCCAGGTCGGTGCCGAAGATGGTGTTGACGTTCTCGACGAGAACCTTGTTCACGCCGCCGGGCTTGATGCCGGAGAGATCGGGCTTCAGCTCGGTGAGCGTGATGCGCCCGCCGCCGTGAACCATGTAGACGCGACCGTCGTCGTCGAAGAACAGGCTGTGGTCATGCAGCGCGGGCTCGAAGCTCGTTTCCTTCCACGGGCCGCGCTCCGGATCACGCGTGGTGTAGATGTGGGTGCGTCCGCTGGTGTACGAGAACGTCGAGGCATGGAACACCCCGTTGTGGTAACGCAGGCTGCTGGCCCAGGAGCCGGCGGCGTAGGCGTTCTTGCCGTTTTCGAGACGCATGGCGTCGTTATCGACAAGAGTTTCGTAGGCGTAGGAAGCCATGCGCCAGTTGACGAGGTCCGTCGACTTCATGATCGGCAGGCCCGGGCTCATGTGCATCGTCGTGCTGCTCATGTAGTAGGTCTTGCCTACCCGGATGATGGCGATGTCAGGAACGTCGGCCCAGATCAGGGGGTTGTGGGCGCGGTTCGACTGTGCCGCCGCAAGGGCGCTGGACCCGTCGCGCAGCGCGGGGTTGGCAACGGGCGACGGTTCTGCGGCCAGGGAGATTCCGCCGGTGAGCGCAGTCCAGCAAAAGGCGATGGGGTGGAGGAGTCTGGCAAGGCGCACGGCTGGATGTGAAGCGTCAATAGGTTGTGGGGATGTGCCACGGGATGGAAGGCCCGGCGGCAACCCGATCGGGCTCGACGCGGCCGAGGTGCTCGACAAAGTGGCCGTAAACGGTGGGTTCGATGCGCGGCGCGATAGAGCGGTCGGACCACGCTGCGCTTGAACCCATGGAAATTTCGATGACACCCGCGCGCCTCCGTTGGCTGCACCTGTACCTGGGGCCGGTGAAAAGTGATGTCTCGATGAATCAGCGAGAATGTTAGTTCGATCGACGAATCAACTTTGACCAGGAAAACACCTACTCTTTGCGTCGTCTGTGAAGTAAGGCGCGGGGCGTGCCCTCACCTCACTGTCGCCCTGTGCGCCGAGCGGGCCATGAAGGTGTCGGCTCAAGCGGCCGGCGCGTTGATCCAGCCGGCGGCTCTGCTGATGCTGGCGTTGGCTGCGCCGGCATGGGCGCAGTCCGGCGCGGCGCCTGTGCCTGCGCCAACGTCAGCGCCAACGCCACTACCGCAGCCTGCACCGGCGCCGCCGCCTGCAGTGACGCCTGCAGTGACGCCTGCGCCCGCGCCCCCGGCGACGCAGCGCATCGAGATCGCCGCAACGCCAGACTCCGACGCCGAGCGGCGTGCCGAGTCCATCAACATGGTGCTGCGCGAGCCGCCGAAAAGTCGACAGCGTGAATGGCGGTCGAACCTGGGTTACCGCGCGGTGCAGCCCGGCGGGGGTTTGTCCTTTCAGTGGGGCGACCGCGTGGATGACCTGGCGTTCGTGTTGCCAGCGAGCGTGTCGCACGCGGTGTACGGCGGCGCATCGACCACCGAACGAATCTCGCGCAGCCCGGACGGCGACGTGCAGGAGCAGGCCATCACCGCCAACGACCACGGGCGCAACCTCAGCAGCCAGGTCGCGCCGCGGCTGCAATGGAAATTGAACGCCACCGACACCATGCGGGCGGGCGCGCTGGCGCAGCACGGCGCGTCGCATGGCGTGAACTTGCGCAGTTATGCCAGCCTGCAGGGCAAGCCATGGTCGACGGTGGCCGACCGCGGCGCCAGCCGCAGCACGCACACGCTGCTGCACATGAACCTGCAATGGCAGCGCCGCTGGCTCGAAGGCGGCAAGTTCGAATTCAACGGCTCGTGGCAGGACCAGCGCCGCCGGGGCCGCGCCCACTACGAGGCCTTCGATTCCAGCGCTGCGCTGGCCGTGCAGCGCGACAGCTCAACACGCCGCCGCTGGCCGGGTGGTGCTCGTAGGCCAGGTCGTTCGAGGCCAACCCGGCACCTGGCGTGACCAGCGCGCCGCGCTGGGTTTCGCGCCCCAGCAACCTGGGGCAGGCCACGAGCGCACGCTCGACGCTTTTGCCGGCTGGCGAGGCGAGCGCAATGTGCAGCTGCGCGTGGGCCTGGCCAACCTGCTGGCGCCGCGCAGCGCCACCAGCAACAGCGTGGCCGACATCGATGGTTTTTCTGCCGGCAGCCGCACGCAGCGCAAGACGCCGCGCGTGGTGAACCTGAGCTGGGTGCAACGGTTCTGACTGGCTGCCGGGCACTTGCCGCACCGGCTGCGACGGCCGGATGTTTCAGGGGCAGTTCAATGCGGCCACCGAAGAAGCACGCGGCGCTGGTCGCGCACGACGATGAGTTCGAGGCCTGGCCTCGCGGTCAGCAATGCCTGCAGCGATGCGACATCGGCGATCGGCTCGCCGGCGCCCTGCCCCGCCCTGGCGACGATGGCGTCACGCGGCTCGAAGCCGGCCGCCGCGCCTGGGCTGCCAGGCTCGACGGCCAGCACCAGCACGCCGGCCTTGTCTGGCAGCCCGGACGCCGACTGCTCGCCGAGCGTTTCGACCGACTTGAGCTTCAGCCCCTGCAGCGTCACTGCGGCCTGCTGCGGCACAGCCTGGTCCTGCACCGACGGCATTGCAAACACCGGCTTCAGCGCCAGCGCCTTCAACCGCGCCGGGCGCACACCGAAGTCGTCCATCGGGAAGTTGACGAAGCCGATGCGTGCCGCCAGCTCGGTGTTGGTGACGGTGTAGTTGCCGCGGGCCGGCGCGGCGAAGCGCGGGTCACCCGCGACCGAGTCGGCGTCGGTGCCGTTCGCCTGCGCGGCGCGCAGGTCGGCATCGGCGACGAAGAAGTTGCGGTTGACGCTGCGCCCCCAGCGCTTGATCTCGACCGGCTGGTGCGGGCCCATCACGATGTTGGACTCGAACACATCGCCGCCGTTGTCGAACCACACGTGCGGATGGAAGCTGCTGTTGACGAGGATGTTGTTGCGAACGATGCGCTGGAAACCTTCGCGCAGCTTCAGGCCGCCGGCCAGCATCAGGTTCTGCTCGATGACGTAGTTCGACGCACCGTCGTCGAGGTCGACGTCCCAGCCGTGGTCGCAGCGGAAGCGGTTGCGTTGCATGACGATGGGCTCGACGGCGTCCAGCAGCGCCAGCTCGGGGTGGGCGGCGGCACGGCGGTCCATCTCGGCGCGGTCGGGGTGCCAGAAGCGGTCGCGGCCCCAGCTGTTGAACGAGCCGTGGTCGCCGGTCAGGCGCACGGTGTCGAAGACGTCGTTGTGCGTCAGGCGGTGGCCGCCCCAGTTGCCGTCGCCGATGTTGATGCCGGCGCGCGGCATGCGGTAGATGCTGTTGTGGTCGACGGTGATGCGCGCGGCCATGGCCAGCTGCACGCCGGTGGCCTGGCGGTCGATCTGGCCGACGTCGTGGATCAGGTTGTCGGTGGCCTGCGAGTCCTTCGGATAAGCATCGGACCTGGGGCCGGGCGTGCGGTCGATGGCGGCCAGTTCGAGCCGCTCGTGGTATTCGAACAGCGGCGAGCGCACGGCCTCGGGCCGGCCGACGAAGGCGATCGCGGTACCGCCGATGTGATGGATGTGGTTGCCCGAGACGGCCACCTGCTGCGCGCGGCCGCTGACGACCACGGCATGACCGCCCAGCTGGGTGAATTCGGACTGCTCGATGCGCACGTGGCGCGCGTTCTCCACCGTCACCGCACCGACGCGGTAGAACTTCCAGTCCGAACGCAGCAGCGGCTCGACCGCCTTCAGGAAGGTCGGCTCGGTGTCCCTGAACTGCAGGCCTCGCAGCTGTACATGCTGCACCTCCGCCGCCCGGCCCTCGATGCGCACCAGTGCCTCTTGCATGCCGGCGCGAAAGCCGCGTGCCGGCGGCCGCATGCCGGCCAGCGGCTTGATGTAGAGCCAGCCCGCGCGGCGGTCGTGGAACCACTCGCCCGACGCGTCCAGCTCCTCCAGCACGTTCTCGACATAGCGGTCTTTGTCACTCGGCGGCACCACGCGGTTGTTGGCCACCTGCGCGCCGTAGACGAGGTTGCCGGTGGCGGTCTTGCCGAGGATCGGCAACTGCACGCCGCCCCAGCCATAACCGTGCAGCGCGTGCAGCACGGCGCCTTGCGGGTCTTGCCAGCGCGCGACGCGTTCTGGCGACGTGGCATCGGCCGCGCCGCCAAAACCCGGCTGCGCCGGGTCGAGATTCGGGTAGCGGGCGCGCACGAGCATCTGCTGGCCCGACCACAGGCGTTGGAACGACGGGCCGGCATGGCGCGCGCGCCAGATGCCCTGCTGCCAGGCTTGCCAGCGCAGCGCAGGCAGCGCCGTTGCGCCGCTCAGCACGGGTTGGGCACCACGCACCGCGGCCAGTACGAATGGCTGCTCGGCCGTGCCCGACAGCAACTCGTCGATGATCACCGGCGCTTTCAGCTCGTAGCGGCCCGCGGCCAGTTCGATGCGCCGGATGCGCTTGTCGGCGCGCGCCTTGTCCAGCGCGATGGCCAACGAACGTGCGTCCTTCACCACGAGCGTTTTCGCCTGCGCGTGCGTGGTGAGCACCGGCGCAAGAACGGCCAGCGCCAGGGCAAGAAGCGAAAGCATCGGCTTCATGCCTGGGCCCCGGGAGGTGGCAACGGGTGCGGCAAGGACAGCGGTCATCCGGCCATGTCGCTACTTCAATGGCTCCAGGATCACGGCGGCGCCGCCTGCGGCCGCCAGCGGCAGCACCAGCACGTCCTTGCGCGTCACGATGCGTTCGCTGCGGCGCACCTCGCGCGTCACTTCGCCGTCCTGCCAGATCGTGGCGCGCCAGCGCCCGGCGGCCAGGAACTGCAGCGACACTTTCTCGGTTAGGGCGTCGCCGGCCATCGCGCCGAGGTACCAGGCCCGGCCCTGGCGCCGCGCCAGCACGATGTCGCGACCCGGCTCGCCGCTGATGAAGTGCGTCTCGTCCCAGGCCGTCGGCACGCGCTTGATGAAGTCGAAGCCCGGCTCGCCGCGGTAGGCCGCCGGATCGTCGGACACCATCTGCAGCGGGCTGTCGTAGACCACGTACATGGCCAGCGCCTGGCCGCGCGTGTTCTGCACCAGCGGCATCTCGGCGCGCACCTCGAAGGTCGAAGGTGTCGCGTTGCGGAAGCCGCCCGGCGTGTAGTCCATCGGCCCGACCAGCATGCGCGTGTACGGCAAGGTCACGTTGTGTTGGGGCGTGGCGCGCTTGTCCATCTTGCTCCACTCGGCGCCCAGCACACCTTCCTGCGTGATGTAGTTCGGGTAGCTGCGCTGCAGCCCGGCCGGCACGTAGGCGCCGTGCATGTTGAGCAGCAGCTTGCGCTTGGCGGTGGCCTGGGCCACACGCTCGTAGAACGTGACCATCTCCTGGTCGTCACGGTTCATGAAGTCGACCTTGACGCCCTTGATGCCCCAGCGCGCGTAGGTGTCCAGCACCTCGTCCAACCGCGCGTTGACGTGCTGCCAGTGCGCCCACAGCAGCAGGCCGACGCCCTTGGCCCCGGCGTAGCGCACAAGCTCCGGCATGTCGACGCCCTTGGCGGGCCGCGTGATGTCGGTTTCCGGGTGGGCGTCACAGCAGCCGCTGGGGCCCCAGGCCCAATTGACGTCGATCAGGTAATACGGAAAGCCGGACTCGGCGGCGAAGTCGATGAAGCGCTTGTACGCGGCCATGTCCGGCTTCATGCCGACCAGCGGCCCGGACCACCAGTCCCATGCCGCCTTGCCGGGTTTCACCCAGCTGAAGTCGCCTTCCGGTGATGGGTTGAGGTTGCCGACCAGGTGCGACTCGATCAGCTCGCCGGCACGGTCGGCCAGCATGACCGCGCGCCAGGCCGTCGTCAGCCCGGTCGTCGAAGTAAAGGCCGGCCCTGGCCGGCCCGGCACCGCCGACAGGCGCAGGCGCAATGCAGCGCCTTCACGCCACAGCGACGCGCCGGAATAGCCCTGCAAGTGAGCCTGCGTGATGGCGTAGTGGGTGCGGCCTGAGGGGGTAGCGCAGACCACCGGCACGTCGTAGGCGACGTCTGGCTTCAGCTGCGCGACGCGCAGCCGCTCGAACTGCAACTCGTGCGAGCCGTCCGCCGGAGTGACCAGGCAGGCCGGCTCGCCGGCCGGCACGAAGGCCGTGCGTTCGCCGCGCAGGCTGACCGGCGCCTTGTCGTCCAGCCGGTAGCGGAAGGCCACGCCGTCGTCGTAGGCGCGCACATCGATCAGCAAGCGCCTCCTGCCGCTGGTTTCGCCGCCGGCTTCGCGAAACGTGAGCGTCGCGCCGCGGTAGTGGTCGCGTGCGCTGGCCGCCTTGGTGGCGACCAGCGGGATCTTGCGGTCGACCTGCGTGTCGCTGCGCGACTCCAGCGCCAGCGCGCCGAGTGCCGGTGCGCCGTCGAAGTCCAGGCCCAGCGGCGATGCGGCGATCACGGTCTCCCCTTTGCGCACGACGCTGAACGTGCTGCCGTCGTCGGCGATGCGCAGCGTATTGCGGCCGTCGGGTGAAACGATCACCGCATCGGCGCCGTGCGCCGCAGCGCAGGTGAAAAAGCAGGCTGCAACGGCAGCAAGAAGATGCCTGCCGCTCATGCCACCGCGCCGCGGATCTTCAGTGCCACCGCGGGTGAGCCGGCCAGCCCTGCGGGCAGCTTGACTTCGAGCCAGCGGTGATTGCGCTTGAAGCTCAACGAGTCGGCTGCGCCGACGGCCTGCACGTTTTCGATCGCCCCCGGCGCCAGCGCCGAACCCTCGGCCAGCGTGTGGATGCGCAGCAGGCCGTCGCGCGGCCAGCCCATCGCGATGGCGTACAGCACGCCACCCTTGGTCGTGAAGCGGATGTCCTCGGCGGTCAGCGGCTTGGACGAACCTTCGCTGAACATGCCGCTGCCGACCCGCGTCGGGCCTTCGCCGAAGCTGCGCCACGGGCGCGTGCCGTAGATCGCCTCGCCGTTGCGCGCCATCCAAGCGGCGATCTCTTCGAGGATCTTGCGCTCGTCGGCGTCGATCGTGCCGTCGCCGCGCAGCGGCACCGACAGCAGCAGGTTGCCGTTCTTCGAGACGATGTCGCACAGGCGATGGATGATCGTGCTGGCCGACTTGTACTGGTGGTTGTCGAACAGCGAGCGCGCGTAGTGCCAGTCGCCCAGGCAGGTGCAGGTCTGCCACGGCAGCGGTTCGATGTTGTCGCGGAAGCCGCGTTCCACGTCTTCGACGACGCCGGAGCGCCATTCGCTCGGCAGCACCTTCCCGTTGAGTACCGCTTCCAGCTTGCCGCCGTTCCAGGCCATGCTGGCGTTGTAGTAGTGGGCGGCGATGTCCAGCCCGGCCTGGCCCAGCGGCAGCCCATGGTTGTCCATGTAGACGAGGTCGGGCTTGTAGCTGTCGATCAGATCGCGGCAGCGCAGGAACCAGCTGCGTGTGAACGCCGGGTTGTGCAAAGGCGGCTTCTCGTCCCAGTAGGCCGTGTTGTGCTCATGCCAGCCCTCGACGGCGCGGATGCTCTTGAAGCCATCGGGCATGACGATGTTGCGGCCGGTGTACAGGTCCTGCGGGTCCAGGCCTTCCCACCACTTGCCGCGGCCATCGGCCTTGCTCAGCGTGTAGGCGTCGTAGCGCTGGCCGGCGAGCGGGCCTTCTGGGTCGTAGCCGTAGGCCGACTGGAACCAGTGCCAGGCGTGCGCGCCATGGTTGCTGACGCCGAAGCGCAAACCGCGCGCGCGAGCGGCTTTCTCCCAGCCGCCGATCAGGTCCTTCTTGGGGCCGACGCGCAGCGTGTTCCACGGGTGGTACTTGGAGTTGTACGCGTCGAGGTTGTCATGGTGGTTGGCCATCGCGACGAAGTACCTGGCGCCGGCCTTCACGTACAGGTCCAGCAGCGCGTCGGGATTCCAGTTCTCGGCCTTCCAGAGATTCTGGATCTCCATGAAGCCGGACTTCGTCGGGTGGCCGTAGGTCTTGATGTGGTGGTCGTACTGCCAGTTGCCCTGGATGTACATGCGGCGGCCGTACCAGTCGCCCATCTCGGGCACGCACTGCGCGCCCCAGTGCGCCCAGATGCCGAACTTGGCGTCGCGGAACCAGTCGGGCGTGCGGTAGCCGTCGACCAGCGAGTCCCAGGTGGGTGCGAACGGCGCCGGCGCGGCATGGGCTGCCGTCAGGCCGACGCTGCTCGCGGCGGTTGCAGTGCCCAGGAACGAACGGCGCGTCCAGGCGGAGGCGGACGGGGAGCTCGTGGATTTCATCTGGGGTTCCTGTTGGGATGGCACGTGACGGCAGCGACGGGTCTGGTCGGTTCAGAAAACGTCGATCGTCACGGTGGCGGCCCCCAGGCCTTCGCCGCTGGCGCGCAGCGTGGCGCGGCCGGGCGTGCCGGTGGATTGCAGGATGACCTGTGCATGGCCGTTGAACACGCTGCGCTGCCACGGCGCGGCGGGTGTCGTCGTGCGCAGCGTGACCCAGCGCCGGCCGCCCTGCGCTTCGTCGAACAGCTTGCGCGTGCCGCCGGGCGGCGTGGCGAAAACGATCGTCAGCGTGTTGTTGTCGGACAGCTGTGCCGGGTCGAGGTCGATCGCACCCAGGCCGTCTTCGCCGCGCGGCGCCACGGCGCGGCCGTTCAGGTAGATCTGCTGTCCTGCCGCGATGTCGCCCAGCAGGAGCTGCCCACGTTCGCCGGCCGGCGTGGCCGGGCGTGCGAAGCTGGCGTGCACCACGTTCCAGGCGCTGTCGGCCGGTTGTTTGTCGGGGTCCAGCCACGCAAACGGATTGCGTCCAGCGGAGCCGCGAATCCCTGTCTCGGCCAGCAGCGGCTGCGCGTCTTCCGGCCGCGCCACGCCTTGCAGGCGCCAGTTGCCGAGTGCGGCGTAGCGGTGGAACTCGGCCGGCTTGTCGGCCTCGTGCGAGCCGGGGTCGCCATTGCCCATGCCGATCAACCGCGCCGAGCCGGCAGCTTCGAACTGGATGCGCTGGTTGGCCGTCGGCACGATGCGCCCTTCGCGGTCAACCACGTTGACGCTGACCAACGCGAGATCGTCGCCGTCAGCGCGGATGCGCGCGCGGTCGACCGTCAGCCGCACGGCGCTGCCGTTGCCGGTGGTGGCCACGGTCTGTGACGTGACCAGCTGGCCGCCCTTGTAGCCGCGCGCCGTCAGGCTGCCGGCCGCATACGGCACGCTCCACTGCAGATGGCCGTTACGCACCAGCGCCTTGCGGCCCAGCGAGCTGCCGTTGAGCAGCAGCTCCACCTCGTCGGTGTTGGCGTAGACGCGCACGTCGATCGCCTGGCCTTCGCGGCCGGGCCAGTTCCAGTGCGGAAAGACGTGGACCATCGGCGCGGCGGTCCACGCTGCCTTCAGGTAGTGGCCGCTGTCCTTCAGCACACCGGTCGTGTCCATCATGCCGAACTGCGACGAGACCGCCGGCCAGCCGAAAGGCGAGGGCTCGCCGCGGTAGTCGAAGCCGGTCCAGACGAACATGCCGGTGATGTACGGCCGCTCGGCGATGAAGCGCCAGGCCTCTTCGATCGTCGCTGTCGATTCGCCACCCGAGCGCCTGTCGTAGGCGGCAACGTGCACCCGCGCCGGGTCGTCGGCGTAGATGCCGCGCGTCGCGTGGGTCAGGCCTTCTTCGGTGACGACGACCGGGCGCTCGGGAAAGCGCTTGTGCATCGCGTCGATGTCGTGCTGCGCCTTGTAGTTGAAGCCCAGCACATCGGAGCCGACCGAGGTGCCATCTGGCCGGCCCGAGCTGGAGGCGGCCAAGGTGACCGGCCGTGTCGGGTCCAAACGCTTGACGATGGTCTGCATCTCGCGCGCCAGCCGGGTGCCGATCGCGGTGTTCTCGATCGCCCATTCTTCGTTGCCCACCGACCACAGGATGACCGACGGGTGATTGCGGTCGCGCCGCACCATGCGCTGCATCTCGTCGCGGATCTGCGGTGCGGTGCCCATCATGCGGTGCTCGTCGATGACGAGCATGCCCAAGCGGTCGCAGGCGTCCAGCAGCTCGGGCGTGGCCGGATGGTGCGCCGAGCGGATCGCGTTGACGCCCATGCCTTTGAGCATCTTCAGCCGCGCGTCGTGCATCGCGTCGGGCAGCGCGATGCCGATGCCGGCGTGGTCCTGGTGGTTGTTGACGCCGTGCAGCTTGACGTGGCGGCCGTTGAGGAAGAAGCCCTTGTCGGCATCGAAGCGGATGCTGCGGATGCCGAACGGCGTGTCGTAGCTGTCGACCAAGCGGCCGCCCTGCTTCACGTGCGTCGTCAGCTTGTAGCGCTGCGGCGATTCAAGCGACCACAGCTGCGGTGCCGTCACGCGCAAGCTGGCCGGCACGTTGGCGCTGGCATCGACGCCGACTTGCCGCGCGGGCACGGTCGCGCGCGCAACGACGCGGCCCGCGGGGTCGCGCAGTTCGTGTTCCAGGGCGAACGACTGGGCGGTCTTGCCGCCGTTGCGCACGGCCGTGTCGACGCTGACCTCGGCGTGTTGGCCCTTGACCGTGGTGCGCACGAAGGTGCCCCCATGGTCGACATGCAGCGGTGCGGTCTGCGTCAGCCAGACGTGGCGGTAGATGCCGGCGCCTTCGTACCACCAGCCTTCCTGCGTGCTGGCGTCCACACGCACGGCGACGACGTTGCGGCCGCCGTGGTTCAGGTAGTCGGTGATGTCGATGCGGAAGCTCGAATAGCCGCTGGCCTCGCGATGCAGGTAGTGGCCGTTGACCCAGACCACGCTGTCGCGGAAGACGCCGTCGAATTCGAGCGCAAAACGTTGGCCTTGGGCGGATGCCGGAATGCTCAGCTCGCGCCGGTACCAACCGACGCTGTTCTGCGGGAACGCGCGACCGATGGCCTTGGAGCCGTGCCCCGAGCTGCCGCGTTCGCTGAACGGCAGCTCCACCGCCCAGTCATGCGGCAGGCCGACACGGCGCCACGGCCGGTCGTCGAACCCGGGCGCCGCCGGGCCGTCGCCGAAGCCGGCCTTGCCGAAGAAGAAGAAGCCCGTGCCGTGGTCGAAATCCTGCGCTGCGTCGTAGGCGTGGCCCAGCGCGAAGCGCCAGCCGTCGTCGATGCGCACGCGCTGTCGCTGGCTGTCTGCGGCGGCAAGGCCGGCGGACAGGACGAGCACCGCTGCCAGGATCCAGGTGAAGAAGGAAGATCTGCTCATGGGCGTGGGCGGGCTTGGGGAGGTAAAGGGGTCACGGTCAGACTTTGTTTGGGCGCGGTAGCGCAGCCGCGGTCAGGTTCCGGGGCGGTTTTCGGAAGGGCGCGTCGGCCTTCCTGTATTCGGCGATGCGCGTTACTTGGCGGCGTTGACGATGAGTTCGATGGATCCATCTTTCCGAGCCCCGGTCACGCGGTCGAACAGGCCACCGGTGTCCCAGAAGACCGGAACCAAACCGTGCCGGAAGGCCGAGCCGGTGACGTACTCGGTCCAGTACTTGCGGTAGCGGTCCATGCCAGGGTACTTGCGCTTCATGCCGACGCCGTACTCGCCCAGGACAACCGGCACGCCCTGGTCGACGAAGGCGGCCTTCAGCTTCTGGAACACGGCGTCGACGTGCTGCTCGTCGCCCCAGGTTTCGGTGGCGGCGGGGTCGGTCGCGATCTTGCCCCACTGCCAGATCTTGCTGTCGTGGTCGAGCGTGAAGCGGAAGGGGTCGTAGTAGTGCACCTCCATCATCAGCCGCGCGGGCACGGTGTCGGCGGGCAGCTTGGCGTTGCAGGTCAGCGCCTCGTTGTGGTTGGTGTTGTAGGACTGCACGACGAGGTGGCGCATCGCGTTGTTGCCACCGGTGGCGCGCACGGCGTTGACGAAGGTCTGGTTGAAGCTGTTCTGGACCGCGCAGTTCTCGGCAGTGGCGCGCCCATATTCCTTCTCGATGTGCACTTCGTTCGTGCCGGCGAACAGCAGGCGGTCGTCATAGCCCTTGAAGTTGTTCGCGATCTGGGTCCAGAACCTGGTCAGCTTCGCGTTGACTTCGGCCTGCCGGGCGTACGTGGGGTGGTCGGCCCAGCCGCCGTCCCAGTGGGTGTTGATGATCACCACCAGGCCCGCGTTGCGCGCGTAGTCGACCACCTGGGTGACGCGGGCCATCCAGACTGGGCTGATGTTGCCTTGGGCGTCGGCGTACTGGTTCCACGCCACCGGGATCCGCACGGTCTTGAAGCCGGCCGCCTTGAAGGCGTTCATCACCGTCTGGCTCGTCGGCGGGTTGCCCCACGCGGTCTCGGTCGGCAAGGCTTCGAGCGTGTTGCCCAGGTTCAGGCCGGGCGACATCTCCTTCGACAGTTGCAGGCTCGTCAGCTCGCGCATGCCGGTGCTGCTGGTGCTGCTGGCAGTGCCTGCGACCGAGGCAGGCGGCAACGCACCCGAGCCGGATCCCCCGGCGGCGCAAGCGGCGAGTGCGACGGGCAGGAGAAGTGTCGAAAGCAGGGCTCTCATCGCAAGCTCACTGCACCGTGACGACCACGATCGACTTCGGCGGCAGATCCAGCACCAGCCCCGCAGCGCCCGGCTTGGCCGAGTAAGGAGCGGGCACCAGGGCCTGCGGCTTATCGAACGTGTTGTGCGCATCCATCGCCGCGGCGGTCAGCACCTGCCCCTGCGCGGCGGACTTCAGGTTGGTCGTGACACGCGCCGGCCGCGTCGGATCCAGGTTGACCAGTGCCAGGTGCAGCTTGCCATCGGCCCCGCGTGCCACGCTGACGTCCACCGCCGGCAGCTCGTGGTCGCCCTGCTTCCAGCGCGGCGACTCCAGCGTGGCCTTCAGCGGCGTGGCGCCCTTGAACGGGCGGTACATGTCGAAGGTGTGGAAAGTAGGTGTCAGCAGCATGCGCGGGCCGTCGGTCAGCGCCAGTGCCTGCAGCACGTTGACCAACTGCGCGATGTTGGTCTGCTTCACGCGCTCGGTGTGGCGGTGGAAGACGTTGAACGACAACGCCGCCACCATCGCGTCGCGCAGCGAGTTCTGCTGCCACAGCGCGGGGGCGCCGGCCGGCGTGTCGTACCAGGTGCCCCACTCGTCGACGTAGAGCGCGACGCGCTTGTCCTTGTCGTGTTTGTCCATGATGCGCGAGACCGCGTCGATGCGGGTCTCGATGCCCATTGCGGTCTTCAGCGTCTTGGCCCAGGCGTCGGCGTTGAAACCGAGGGCATCGCCCTTCTTGCCCCAGTCGCCCGGCAAGGTGTAGTAGTGCAGCGTGAACGCGTCCATGTGCCTGCCGGAGCGCGACATCAGCACCTCGACCAGGTGGTCGCTGGACTCGCCGTCGCCCGAAGCCGCGCGCAAGGTCGCGCCGCGCACGAAGGTGGCGTACTGGTTGTGCAGGTCGGACTGGTATTCCGGGCGCATGTTGCCGCCGCAGCCCCAGCTTTCGTTGCCGATGCCGGTGTACTTGACGGTCCACGGCTTGTCGCGGCCGTTGCGGCGGCGCTCTTCGGCCAGCGTCGTCTTGCCGCCTTCCATCATGTATTCGAGCCATTCAGCCATCGCGCGCGGCGGCATCGAGCCCATGTTGGTGGCGATGTAGACCTCGGAGCCCAGCAGTTCGGCCAAGTCCATGAACTCGTGCGTGCCGACGCGGTTGCTTTCCAGGCCGCCCCACCACTTGTTCAGCCGGACCGGGCGCTTGGCGGGGTCGCCGATGCCGTCGCGCCAATCGTAGTCGTCGGCAAAGCAGCCGCCGGGCCAGCGCATCACCGGCACGCCGACGCGCTTCAGCGCCTGCAGCAAGTCGTTGCGCCAGCCGCGCGTGTTGGGGATCGGCGACTCGGGGCCGACCCACAGGCCGCCGTAGACACCGGCGCCGAGGTGTTCGACGAAGTGGCCGTAGACGGCGGGTTCGATGCGCGGGCCGGCGGCTTCCTGTCCGACGGTGAGGCGGGCCTGGACGGGCTGGGCCTGCGCCGCACTGACGGCGGCAAGGGCGACCAAGGCGGTGGCGAACAGCTTCATAAGAGTTATCGGTGCAGGTGTTGACTTCAAATTGAATGGATGGACTGCGACGCAAGGCTGCCGGCGCGGCGACCGTCGGTTCAGATCACCGGCGTGACGCGGACCATGATCACGCCGTGCGGCGCGACGACGCCGCCATAGCCGCCGCGCACGTTCTTCGAGACCTTCTTCGACCACAGGTCCTTCACGTCGGCCTTCAGGCCCGTGGGCAGGTTGAGCAGGTCCCAGTCGACCCTCAACTCCGACGCCGCCTTGCCGCGGTTGAACAGCACGACCGCGTGCTCGCCGCCCTGGAGTGGCCGCGCCCAGATCTCGTGTTCGCCTTGTTTCCAGACGCGGCGCGCCTGCTGGCCCAGCGCGTCCTGATCGACGGCGATGACGTCGCCGTTGGTGAGGATGCGCCGCGTGTCGGGATCCATCGCCGCCAAGTCGTTGCCGGCGATCAGCGGCGCCGCCAGCATGGCCCACAGCGAAAAGTGCGACTCGTATTCGGTGCTCGTCATGCCACCGTTGCCGACCTCAAGCATGTCGGGGTCGTTCCAGCGGTTCGGGCCGGCGTTGCGCCACAGCTCGGCCTGCAGGTCCAGGATGTTGATCATGCCGATCGACCAGTCCTTCTTGCCTTCCCAGGCGTCGAAGATGTCGCCGGTGGTGCGCCACAGGTGGCCGATTGCGGGCGCCCAACGTTCGGGCTGGTTGTTGCCCCACTCGCAGATCGACAGCACGATGTCGCGCCCCGACTCGCGCAGCGCCTTGGCCATGATCGTGTAGGCGGCCTCGGCGTTGCGCGTGCCGGTGTGGCACCAGTCGTACTTCAGGTAGTCGACGCCCCACTTCGCGTACTGGCGCGCGTCCTGGAACTCGTGGCCGGCGCTGCCGGGGCGGCCGCCGCAGGTCAGCGCACCGGCGTCGGAGTAGAGGCCGAACTTCAGGCCCTTGGCATGCACGTAGTCGGCCAGCTTCTTGATACCGCCTGGAAAGCGCTCGGCGTCGGCGACGATGTTGCCGTCCTGGTCGCGGCTTTTCTGCCAGCAGTCGTCGATGACGATGTACTGGTAGCCGGCCTCCTTCATGCCCGACGCGACCATCGCGTCGGCCTGGCTGCGCACCACGGCCTCGTTGACGTTGCAGCCGAACTTGTTCCACGAGTTCCAGCCCATCGGCGGCGTCGCCGCGAGGCCGGGCTTGGGCGCGTCAAGCTTCAGCGTCTCGTGGGCCGCCGCCGGAACGGCGGCGGCGAAGAGTAGACAGGCGGTGATGAAGCAGCCAATGAGTCGAGTTGTCATGATCGGGCAGCAGAGTGAGCTTCGTTGGCCCGGTCTGCACTTCGAGACATCCGGGTGTTCATCCATGCGGCAGCCTGCAGTTTAGTTCGATCATTAACCGAATTAAACCGGTGAAACCCCGAGGGCGTGACAGCCGCACGTCCGGGGGGCTTGCATGCGTCTCGTGCCACCTCGCACGCGACATGGCAACATCCCGGGCGCGGCGCGGCCGCGCGAGGCCTACTCGGCGCTGAACCCGCGCCCCGTCGCCGCCCAGTAGATGCCGCCGTACAGGTGGTGCAGAAAGCGCTCGTCGCTGTGGGTGGCCTCCAGGTGCCCGAGCGCGGTATAGAAGCTGCGGCCACCGTCGTACTGCTGGTACCAGCTGATCGGCAGCGGCTCCCTGCCCTCGCCCTGACGGCCGTCGGCTTCGGGGTTGGGCTGGTAGGTGCGAACGTCGACGCTGAGCAGCGGCTTCAGGTTCGGACTGAACGTCGGGCCGAACTGATACCACTCCTCGGTGAAGAGGAAGCGCGCGGGGAATCGGTCCATGCCGGGGAAGTTGCGCTCGTTCACCACCACCGTAGCGGTCTGGATCGCTGGATGGGTACGGAACATGCGGCCGACCAGTCGCGTGTACCACGGCCAGTGGTGTTCCGTGTCGGCCGCGCTGTGCACGCCGACATAGCCGCCCCCTGCACGGATGTAGCGCTCGAAGGCGGCCTTCTGGTCGGCGTTCAGGATGTCGCCCGTGGTCAGCAGGAAGACCACCGCCCGGTAGTTGGCGAGCTCGCGGTCGTTCATCACGCGGCCGGCGTCTTCGGTCCAGAACACGCCGAAGTCGTGCAGCCTCCCGAGCTGGCGGATGCCGGCGACCGCTGCAGGAATGGAATCGTGATGCCAGCCGTTGGTCTTGCTCAAGACCAGCACCTTGAACTGCTCGGCCTCTGCGGTGCCGGCAATCAGACCGAGCACGACGAGTGACAGGCGCACGCAGATTGAACGGAACCAGGAACGCATGAGGGCTCTTTCACGGAGTGACAGCCGGCTCGGCTGCGGGACGATGCTAGTTCTTCATGATTCATTCATCTTCGAGCTGCGGATTCAGGATTCAATCGCTGCTCATGACGTACGAGATGAGTTATTGCCTTCCGCGCCAGGCAGGGCGTCCCGCGCAGCGCGCTGGAGCACTGCCATGAGAGGGACGCTGCGGTCGTGGTGGCAGCGCCTCGTGCGGCCGTCGGTGCTGCGCCGACTGGTATTGGCGCAAGGGGTGCTGCTGGTCCAGCTGTGGGGCGCGCTGCTGTTGTGGGCGGGCGCGGCCGGCATGCAAGCGCCATCGTCGCCGGGTGTACTTCACGGCGGCCTGGTCATCGTGCCCATCATCATCAGCGCCATGTTGCTCGTGATTCCTGCCTGGCTGGCGATGCAGGTGGCGCTGCGGCCGTGGCGCAGGGTCAACGACGAGATCGCTGCGCGGGGCCCGGTCGATCTGACGCCGCTGGCGTTCGAGCCCGAGCAGCAGGAGCTGCGTCCACTCGTGCACGCCGTCAACGCCTTGTTGACGCGGGTGCGTGACGGCGTACAACGCGAGCGGCAGTTCACCGCCGATGCCGCACACGAACTGCGCACGCCGCTCTCGGCCATGCGGGTCCATGTCGAAGCCCTGCAGGGCCGCGTCACCGATCCGCATTCAAGCGAATTGCTGAACGGCATCGTGCAGAGCGGCGATCGCGCGGCGCGGCTGGTCGGCCAGTTGCTGCAACTGATGCGCAGCGATGCGGTGGATGCCGCGATCGTGTCGCAACCCGTTGCACTGGACCGCCTGGTGCAAGAGCGCCTGGCGGCAGCTTGTGCCCTGGCCCGGCCGCGTGGCATCGAGTTGCAGCTCGATGCGCCGGAGCCGGTCAGCGTCTGGGGCGACATCGAGAGCCTGACTTCGATGATCGACAACCTGGTCGAGAACGCGATCAAGTATTCGCCGTCGCCCGCCATCGTGCTGGTCGAAGTCGAGCGCCGGGTCGACCGAGCCTTGATGATCGTGACCGACCAGGGGCCGGGCATCGAGCCTGCCCAGCGCCCACGTGTCTTCGACCGCTTCTACCGTGCTCCGGGGCAAACCCAGCCCGGCAGCGGGCTCGGGCTCGCGATCGTCAAGGCCACGGTCGAGCGTCATCGCGGCACGGTGTCCCTCGCGGCCGGCGCCGCGGGCCAGGGCCTGCGTGTGGTGGTCGAACTGCCGCTGGCCGACGACGGCATCGCGACGAGCGATCGCCCGCTTGCTGCAGGGACCTTGCCGAGATGAAACAACACCCTTCGCGCCCAGCCGACGACAGGGCAAAAAGGCTGCGCCAGGCCGCCCGGCGCCAAACGATGGCGGCCGTCTTCCTGACAGTCTTTTCCATGTTCTCGCCGGCCCCGGATCTGCGGCCCAAACCGAATCTGCCGGTCAAGTACAGGATGGTCAAACCCGCCGACCCACCCCGGTTCGGTTTTGACATGCTCGCATCCGACGACGGCCCGCTTCGGCGTGACACAACCGCGCCCGCGGCCGCGGCCGCCACTGCAGACGCGCTGGCCCAGGCCGACCTGCCGCCATTTCACCCGTTTCGTTCCGATGCGGCAAAGGCGCGCTACCTGGCGCTCTACGATGAGCGCGCACGCGACTGGCCAGTGCCCTGCGACACGATCCGCGTTCGCGGGGCGTTTGGAGAGACCTTCGTGCGCGTGAGCGGCCCGGCCGATGGGCCGCCGCTGCTGCTGTTGCACGGCATCAGCAGCAATTCGCTGGCGTGGATGCCCAACGTCGCAGCGCTGGCTCGACGCCACCGCGTTTACGCCGTGGACCATATCCAGGACGGCGGCCGCAGCGTCGCGACACGGCCGTTGGCGAGCCTGGACGACCACCTCAGCTGGCTCGACGGCTTGCTGGATGGGCTGGGCCTGGCCAAAGGCGTGGCCTTGGCAGGGCTGTCGTACGGCGGATGGCTGGCCGCGCAGTACGCGCTGGCGCGGCCCCAGCGCTTGCGCCATCTCGTCCTGATCGCGCCCGCAGGCACGGTGCTGCCTTTGGCTACAGAGTGGGTGGTGCGCGCGGTGGCGTGTGTGATTCCATTGCGCTTCTTCGTGCGCAGCTTTCTGGGTTGGTTGCTGCACGATCTGGCGCAAAGACCGTCGTCGGTGCGCCCGAACTTCGAAGAAGTTGTCAGCGAGGCCGACACGACCCTGCGCTGCCTCGCGCCGCGTACGATGACGCCGCCGACAGTCATGAGCGACGAAGAACTGCAACGCCTGGCAGTGCCCACGCTCTATCTGGTGGGTCAGAACGAGAAGATCTGCCCACCCATGCAGGCGATCGAGCGGCTGAACACCGTCGCACCGCACATCACGACCCGCCTGATCGCCGGCGCAGGCCATGATCTGACGCTCGTCAAGGCTGACGAAGTCAACGGCGCGGTTCTCGGCTTCCTGGCGGCAAGTTGAGCTGTCCCATGGCACCCACCGTCCCATGAATGTGCTGCTCGTCGAAGACGACATGAACCTGGGCAACGGGGTGCGCATAGCGCTCGGCGACCAGGGCATGGCCGTGGTGTGGGTTCGGCGGCTGGAAGACGCCGGGCGCGCCGTCGAGGCAGGCGCTTGCGACCTGATGGTGCTCGATCTCGGTTTGCCCGATGGCGATGGCTTGTCGCTCCTCAGCCGGTTGCGGCACGAGGGGCGGCATCTTCCGGTGCTCATTCTGACCGCGCGCGACGGGCTGGACGACCGCCTGCGCGGCCTGGACGGTGGCGCCGACGACTATCTCGTCAAGCCCTTCGCACTGGCCGAACTGGTGTCGCGCCTGCGTGCGCTGGCGCGGCGCAGCGGCGCCTTCGGGGCCGAGGTCATCGAGCTCCGCGGGCTGCGCCTGCACGAGCCGACACAGTGCGTCAGCGTCGACGGAACCGTCGTCAGCCTGTCGCGCAGCGAGTACCTGCTGCTGAAGGCATTGCTCAAACGCGCCGACCGCGTGCTCACACGCAGCAACCTGGAGGAGCAGGTGCTGCCGCGCGGGGGACTCCCGATCGAGAGCAATGTGCTGGATGTCCACATCTCCAACCTGCGCCGCAAGATCGGTGAAGGCTACATCCGCACCGTGCGCGGCATCGGCTACGTGATCGATGTGCTTCCTGTAGCTCACGGCGGCAGCAACAGCTAAAGCCCCAACTCCTCGAGAATGTCCTCGCAGGCGTAGTGGTCGGCGAGCGCGGCCCTGTCTTTGTGCATTCGGCCGTGGCTGTTCAAGGCAGCGCGTCGAAGGTCAGCAGCGAGACCCCTTGGCGTGGCAGCACAAACCGCAATTCGGTTCTGCCATCGGCCACGGCCAGTTCGGCCGGCGCACCCGGCAGCGCGGCCAGCTCGCTGGCAGCCTGCAGTTGCCGGTACTGCGGCCCGTTGGGTGCGAGCGGCGAGCCCATGCGCTGCCAGGCGCCGTACGCGTTGGAGTGAAACTCGTCGACGCGGTGGTGCTGCAAGGTCACGCGCCGCGTGTCGAGCGGCAGGCCGGCCAGCGAAAACGCCACCTCGGCCGCAGGGCCGGGCACGTCATCATCGTGGTAGTGCCAGACCATCACGGTGACACGCCGGCCCGCGCGCGCCGCCAATACGCCGATATCGGGCGCCGCGCGCACGCCGTTCTTCAAGATCACGTCCAACGGCACCTGGCCCGAACTGCGCGCAGCCAGCCGATCACCTTCCATGCGGGACATCATCCGGAAGACGTTCAGTACCGCGAGTGGCACGCCGTTGCTGGCCAGCTGGCGGAAGCCTGCGAAGTACGGCTGGTCCTCGAAGGTGAAAGCCCAGGTCAGCGCACCTTCGAGGTTGACGCCGTGTTTGTCGGCCAGGTCGTGCTTGCGCGCGAAGCTGGCCGCGGTGTAGCTCGAATACACGGTGCCGTTGCGGTACGAGTTCGCCGGCCCCTGGCAAGCGGCGCAGCCTTCGGGGTCGGACTCGCCGATGATGATGGGCAGCCGCTTCGTCTCGGGGTACGAGGCCACGATGCGGAAGCCATTGTCGATGGTGCCAAGCTGGTCCGCGATGCCCATCCGGATGTGGCCGTCGACCCATCGCGGATTGCCCTTGGCGTGGAAGGCAATGAAGTCCAGCGGCGAGCCCTTGGCGCCCGTCGCGTGGTTGGTGCCGCGCAGGCTGTGTTCGATGAAGTCGCGCATCCACTGGCCGCCGTCGCCGGCGGTGTCGGGGCCGCCGACTCGCGCGCTGGGCAACGCACGGCGCACGCCGGCGATGGCGTGGTCGTGGGTCTTGCGGAATTCCTCGGGCGTGCCCTTCCAGTACGGGATGTTGGCTTCGTTCCAGACCTCCCAGTACCAGCTTTCGACTTCGGCGCGGCCGTAGCGCTGGACGCAGTGCAGCGTCCACTGGTAGACCAGCTCCTGCCACTTGGCGTAGTCCTTCGGCGGGTAGGCCCAGCCGGTGAAGATGTCGCCGTAGGGCGAGCCGGGCCGCCATTCGTGCTGGTAGGGTTCGGGCCGTGTCGACAGCGCCTGCGGCATGAAACCGATCTGCACGTAGGGCTTCACGCCGCGCGCGAGGTAGGTGTCGAAGATGCGGTCGACGATGGTCCAGTCGTACACGGGGCGGCCGGCGGCGTCTTCGGTGTAGACGTTGGTCGAGCCCCACTTCAACGCCGGCGTGCCGTCGCCGCTGGTCAGCAGGTTGTGGGTGCGGAAGTAGACCTGCGAGCCCTGCGGCTTGCCCAGCCGGCCCAGGTCGGCCAGCAAGCGGCGACCGTCCTTCATCGTGGCGTAGTTCGGCTCGTCGGCACCGAAGAAGCGCCAGATCGGGCGCAACGGGCCGGTGGGTCGGTCGGCGTGCACGGCGATCGTCGCCGCCACGGGTGCCGGGCCCGGACCGGCCGTCTGTGCGCAGCCGGCGTTCGCGGCGGCCAGGGTCAGCGCGGTGAGCCACGGGACCAGGGCAGGCCTCATGTTGGAGAACGGCCTCGGCAGCGGACCGGCGGGTTCAGTGACTCTCCAGGCGCCGGTCATGGTGCTCCCGACTCCAGGACGACGCGCCCCGACAGACCCGACGGCTGGTTGGCCACGGACTCCACCAGCACGGTCATCGTGCGCCAGCCCGATCCTTTGGGCAGCACCACCGTCAGCGGGCCTGGGGCGGCGTCGTCCTTGACACCCAGCTTCACGCCGTCGGCCCAGACCTCGGCCTTGCCGACGATCTCGCGAAACACGATGCGGCCGCGGCCGTCGTTGCGGTCTTCACGCACCGCGAAGGACGCGCGGTAGGCGCGCCAAGACAGGCTCTCTGCGTCCTGCTTGATCGGCGGCTCACCCCAGCCCCAGCTGTTCATGTCGCCGTAGCTGGGCGCCATCGCCGGGTCGGGCCGCGTGGCCTGCGGCGGCGAGATGCGCCAGCCAGCGACCTTGGCGAAGGGCTCGGCCGCGGCCACCGCGGGCGGCGGCGTCACGGCCTTCACGTCCATCACTATGACCGCGCTTTGCAGCCCCGGCGCCGTGGCGCGCAAGGTCAATGCGCCCTGCCCGCCGCGTTTGGTCTGCAGGATCACCTGGGCCAGGCCGTTGAACAGCTTGCGCTCGGGCGCCTTCTCGGAATCGTGCGAGTTCGGGTCGCCGTTGCCGACGCCGATCAGCGTGCCGACGCCTTCGACTTCGAAGCGCACCAGCATGTCGGCGGTCGGCACCGGGCGGCCTTGCGCATCGACGGCGCTGACGGTCACCGGCACGGCGTCGAGGCCGTCGCCTGCGAGTGCGCTGCGGTCGGGCGTCAACACCAGGCGCGCCGGCGCAGCGCTGGTCTCGACCGCGTCACGCGCCAGTTCGCTGCCATTGCGCAGCGCCACCGCTTCGAGACGGCCCGGTGCATACGGCACCTGGAAGCTGACCATGTCGATGGGGTCGACGTCAGCTTCGGCGACCTGCTTGCCGTTGAGCAGCAGCCGCACGCGCGGCGCGTTGGTCGCCACCATCACCTTGACGGCCAAGCCTTCGCGGCCGGCCCAGTTCCAGTGCGGCACCACCTTGATGATGGTGCGGTCCCGGGTCCAGTGCGCCTGATGAATCCAGTACGCGGTCTTCGGGAACGCGCACAGGTCCATCGCGCCGAAGAACGAGTTGACGCTGGGCCACTCGTAGGGTGTCGGCTCGCCGCGGTAGTCCAGCCCGGTCCAGATGAAGCCGCCGGCCACGAAAGGCCGCTCGGCGACAGCGCGCCAGGCCTTGCGGTGCGTGGTGCCGAAGCTCGACGGCTCCTCGTCGTAGGTGGCCATCACCTGCGCCTTGGGGTCGCTCTCGAAGGCGCCGCGCGTCATGTACGACGCGGTGTCCTCGGTGCTGGTCATCGGCAGCTTCGGGTTCTGCTTGTGGAAGCGGTCGTAGGCCCAGGTCTGGTAGTTGATGCCCACCACGTCGACCAGCTGCGCGACGTTGATGTCGGCGAAGATGCCGTCGTGCATGGCCGCCGTGACCGGGCGCGTCGGGTCCAGGCCCTTGACGACCGCGATCATGCGGCGCGCGATCTCGTAGCCCTGCTCGTTGCCCTGCAGCGGCTCTTCGTTGAAGATCGACCACAGGAACACGCTCGGATGGTTGCGGTCGCGGCGCAGCAGCCAGGTCAGCTGCTGCAGGACCTCGGGCGACGAATTGAAATGGCGGTTTTCGTTCAGAACCAGCAGGCCCAGCCGGTCCGTCATGTCCAGCACTTCGGCCGCGATCGGGTTGTGCGAGAAACGGATCGCATTGACGCCCATGCCTTTCAGCTGGCGTAGCCGGAACTCCCAGATCGAGTCGGGCACCGCGACGCCGACGCCGGCATGGTCCTGGTGAATCGCCACGCCTTGCAGCTTGACCGCTTGGCCGTTGAGGAAGAAGCCGCGGTCGGCGTCGAAGCGAATGTTGCGGAAGCCGGTCTGCACTTCGGCGCGGTCGATCTCGGCCTTGTTGCCATCGCGCTTGTTTTCTCTCAGTACAGCACGTACACGATAGACGTTAGGCTGCTGCAGCGACCACAGCCGCGGCGGCTGCAGCGCCAGCTTCAGGCGCGCCGTGGCTGACTTCAGCGGTTCCACCTGCACGGGCGTGCTGCCGCGCGCTACTTCACGGCCGTCGGGGTCGAGCAGCGTCACTTCGAGCACGCCGCCGCGCAGCGTCTTGGCGCTGCTGGCCATGTCCACCGTCACCGGGAGCGTCCAGCGGCCACCTTCCTGCACCGGGTTGGCATGCAGCCCGTCGGTGGCGATGTGCAGTGCATCGCGCTTGACCAGCCAGGCGTGCCGGTACATGCCGCCGCCCTCGTACCACCAGCCTTCCTGCGCGTTGGCGTCGACACGCACGGCAATCGTGTTCACGTCTTCGCCGTAACGAACGTAAGGCGTGATGTCGATCGAGCGGCCGTTGTAGCCCGACCAGTTGCGGTTGACGACGATACCGTTGACCCACACCGTGCTGTGCGTGGCGATGGCGTCGAACTGGATTTCTATGTGGCGGCCACGGTCGGTGGGGGGCAGCTGGAAGTAGCGCCGGTACCAGGCGATGCCGCGCGGGCGATAGCCTTGCGAGGCGTTTTGATTCTTGTCGAACGGGCCTTCGACGACCCAGTCGTGCGGCAGGTCGAGCTTGCGCCACGCCGAGTCGTCGAAGTCGGTTGCGGGCGCGCCCGGCACACCGCCCGTCTTGGCGCTGCCGTAGCTCATGCCGTGGCCCTTGACCGGCGGCCCGGTCACGTCGCCCAGGTGGAAAAGCCAGCCGCTGTTCAGCGACAGTCGCTCGCGCGAGTCGGCCATCGCCGGTGCGGCCAGCAGCGCCAAGCCGAGCAGCACGGCGCTGCAAAGCCGCAGGCCGCAGCGAAGCAAACCCAGCGTCACCATCCGTGTCTCCTGTGCATCGATCATGCGAATCGGTTCAGTCGCGCGCGGCCGGCCGCATCCAGCTTGACGGGCCAGACGCGTTCGCCGTGCCGCAGCGTCACCACCGCATGCGGGCGGCCCTTCAGGCTCAGCTGCTTGGGCGCGCCGCCGACCCAGGCGAGATCGACCTCGAAGCCGCCGCGCACGCGCAGGCCCTTCACGGCACCTTCGGGCCAGCCCTTGGGCAGCGCCGGCAGCAGTTGCACTTCACCGCCCCACGACTGCACGATCATTTCCAGGATGCCGGCCGCGCCGCCGAAGTTGCCGTCGATCTGGAACGGCGGATGCGAATCGAACATGTTGGGATAGGTGCGCGCGGGACCGAGCAGCCCGAGCAGGATCGAATGCGCGCGTTCGCCGTCGCCCAGACGCGCCCACAGCGCCAGCCGCCACGCCGTCGCCCAGCCGGTGGACTGGTCGCCGCGCGTGTTCAGCGTGGTCTTGGCCGCGGCCACCAGCGCCGGCGTGTCGCGCCGGTTGATCTGTTCGCCGGGATACACCGCATACAGATGCGACACATGGCGGTGCTGCCGATCCGGCGCGTAGGCGTCCCAGTCTTCCAGCCATTCCTGCAGCTGGCCCTGGGCGCCGATCTGGTCGGCGGGCAGGCGCGCTCGCGCCTTGCGCAGTGCCTGCTCGAAGCCGCTGTCGGTTTCCTTCAGTTCGGCATGGGCCCGCAAGGTGTGGTCGAAGAGGTCACGCAGGATCTGGCGGTCCATCGCCGGGCCGGCGCACAGCGTGGCCTCCGGATGGTGCGAGTTCTCGGGCGAGAGCGACGGTGACGTGACCAGACCGCGGCCCTTGATGTCTTCGACCATCGTATCCAGGAAGAACAACGAGGCGCCCTTGAACAACGGGTACAGCCGACGCAGCAGGGGCTGCGAGGGGTGGTACTCGTAGTGATCCCACAGCGTGTTGCACAACCACGCGCCGCCGGTGGGCCACACGCCGTACTGCGGGCCGTCAATCGGGGCGGTGGCGCGCCACAGGTCGGTGTTGTGGTGGGCCACCCAGCCGCGCGCGCCATAGCAGCTGCGCGCGGTGCGCGCGCCGGTGATCGTCAGTTCCTCGATCATGCGCAACACCGGCTCGACGCATTCGCCCAGGTTGCCCGGCCCGGCAATCCAGTAGTTCATCTCGGTGTTGATGTTGATGGTGTACTTGGAGCCCCAGGGGCCGTAGTTGCCTTCGTTCCAGCGGCCTTGCAGATTGGCCGGCTCGCTGCCCGGTCGCGACGAGGCCAGCAGCAGATAGCGCGCGTACTGCACGTACAGCGCGGCCAGCGCGGAGTCGGGCCGCTCGGCCACCTCGTAGATGCGGTCGTTGGTCGGCCGGGCATCGTCGGCGGGCGCGCCCAGTTGCAGCGCCAGACGGCGAAAGCTGGCCTGGTGGGCGCGCACATGGCGCTGCTTCAGCTCGGCATGGCTGCGGCGAGCCGCGGCGGCCGTGCGTTCGCGCACCTGCTGGATGGGGTCGCCCGAGACGTCGTCGAAGCGGAGGAAGCTGGTGGCGCCGGCGATCAGCACCGTCAGCTTGCCGCTGCCGCGCACCTGCAGCTGGTCGCCCCGGGCCTCGATGCGGCCGTCGCCCAGCAGCTGCACACGCAGCGCGTAGCGCAGGCCTGAGGGGATGCCGGCGTCCGCGATGTTGCGGCCGGTGATCAGCAGCGCCTGCTCGCCGTCGGGGCGGATCTCCAGCGTGGCCGGCCGCTCGGCCTGGCGCAACGGTTCGCGCACGTCCCAGGCCGCGCCCTGCATGCGCACGGCGCCGGTGCGCGGGTCGGACTGCTTGGCACCGTAGAACTCGGCCATGGCCGGGTGGCGGTGGCCCAGGTCCAGGTCGAACCGGCCGCCCTGGGCCTCGAACTGCATCACCAGCACCTGATCAGGCTCGCTGCAGAACACCTCACGGCGGTGGCGTACACCACCACTGACGAAGCGCGTGCAGGCGATAGCCTGGTCCAGGTCCAGCCAGCGGCGGAAACGTGTCGGCGCCTCGAGCCCGGTGAAGCCGAAGTACAGGTCGCCCGCGGTGCCGTAGGGCATCTGTGCGATGGGCCGCGCCATGAAGGCCTTGGACGCCAGCGCCTCGGCTTCCTGGAATCGCTCTTCGTTGATCAGGGACCGCAGTCGCGGCAGCGCTGCCAGCGCGTCGGGGCTGTCGGCCACGTAGGGGCTGCCGCCGAACAGGGTGTCGATGTTGAGCTGCAGGCGCTCCTGTGCGACACGGCCGAAGACCATGCCGCCGAGCCGGCCGTTGCCGACCGGCAGCGCCTCGATCCACAGACCTGCAGGCTGCTCGTACCACAGCGAGAGGTCGTCGCGCTCGCCACGCTCGGCCACGGCCAGCTGCGCGCCGGCCAGGCCGGGCCAGGCCAGGCCGATGCCGGTGGTGGCGAGAAAGCGCCTGCGGGTGCTGGTCATGTGTGCGCGGAGTTGTTCATGAACAGGTGGTCAACGAAGAACTTCAGCCAAGGTTCGGTGGTGGGCGGACATACGCTCGACCTGCGCGGCGATGCCGTCGCGTCGCGCCTGCAGCACGCTTTTGGCGCGCTCGCGCGGGACCTCGGTGAACACCGGGTCGTCGCGCTCGGGCCAGTGCTCCATGCCGGCATGGATCGCCAGCCAGCTGGTCGCGTCGAAGCCCTCTTCGTCGTACTGGTGCAGCACGCCGTTGCGGCGCCACACGTCGAGCTTGAAGGCCAGCGTCTCAGGCAGCTCCATCGCCGCGACATGGCGCCACAGTTCGCTGTCGCGCCGCTGGGTCAGGCAGTAGTGCAGGATGATGAAGTCGCGAACGCGCGCAAAACGCCGCACCGTGCCTTCGTTGAACGAGTCCACGTCCGACGCGTTCGGCGGTCGCTCGCCGGTCAACAGCATCATCAACCGGCCGATGCCGTCCTGGATCAGGTAGATGCTGGTCGATTCCAGCGGTTCGAGAAAGCCCGATGACAAGCCGACCGCCACGACGTTGTGGACCCAGAAACGCTGGCGGTGGCCGGTGGTGAAACGCAGCAGCCGCGGCTCGCCCAGCGGCGGGCCGTCAAGCTGGGCCAGCAGTTGCTCGCGTGCACGGTCGGCGTCTATGAAGCGGCTGCTGAAGACATGGCCGTGGCCGGTGCGGTTCTGCAGCGGGATGCGCCAGGCCCATCCGCCTTCCAGCGCCGTGGCGCGGGTATAGGGCGTGATGTCGTCGCCGACGCGCTCGCACGGCAGGGCCCAGGCGCTGTCCACCGGCAGCCAGTGGCTGTAGTCGACGAAAGGCTCCTCCAGCGTCTTGCCCAGCAGCAGCGAGCGGAAACCCGAGCAGTCTATGAACAGATCGCCCTCGATGCGCCGGCCGTCGTCCAGCACCACGGCGGCGACGCCACCGTCGGGGCGGCGCACCACGTCGACGATGCGCCCGGTGGTGTGGCGTGCGCCGCGCTGCAGCGCCAGCTTGCGCAGAAAGGCCGCGTACAACACGGCATCGAAGTGGTAGGCGTACTTGAACTGCGCGTTTTCATTGTCGGGCAGGATGAAGCGGCCCTTCATCGCCATCACCGTGGGCACGCACTGCAGGCCCAGCGGTTCGGTCAGGCCGACGCGGCGGTGCTGGGCCCACAGCGTTTGCGACCCGAACAGGTTGCCGAAGTGGCCGAAGGTGTGAAAGTAGTCGTGGCCGCGAGCGAGCCAGTCGCAGAAGCGGATGCCGAGCTTGTAGCTGCCGTTGGTGGCGCGCAGGAACTCGCGTTCATCGATGCCGACGAGCCGGTTGTACTCGCGGATCGACGGGAACGTGGCCTCGCCGACGCCGATGATGCCGATCTCCTCGGACTCGACCACTTCGACGGTGCTGCGCCCGCCCAGGCCGGTGACCAGCGCGGTGGCGGTCATCCAGCCGGCGCTGCCGCCACCGACGACGACGATGCGATTGAAGCTCCGGTTCATGGGGTCATCCTTTCATATCGGCGTTCGCCTGCTGGCCTTGCGGCGCGCCTGGTTGGCTGATCCAAGTCAAGATCGTTGCGCTTGAGGCTTGCCGACAAGAACGCCTCGCCCGCGGGTGCCAAGATAGACCGTGCCGTGTTCCAGTGGATCCGCGGCCAGCGACAGCACTGCCCCGAAGCGCTGGCGGTCGTTGTCGATGGCGCTGAAGCTGGTGCCGGCATCGTCTGACCGGAACAGCCCGAGGCGCTCGCTGCCGCCGGGGCCCTGCACGCGGCCGGCCAGGTAGACGCTGTGGTAGGCCGCGCCCGGTGCGCCCTTGCCGAGCGCAATGCGCTCGACGCCCATGACGCCTTTGAGCGTGCGCGCCCGCTCGTCGACACCGCCCACATGCAGCAGCCCGTCGGGCAGGCCGATCCACAGGTCGCGCAGCTTGCCGGGCGCACTGAGCAGCACGCCGCGCTGCCAGGCCGCCAGCGCCGTCAGGCCGGTCAGGCTGGGGACGAAGCTCTCGCCGGCGTCGACGCTGACCAGCACCTGCCCGCGCGTGAAGTCGAAAACGTAGAACACACCCTCGGCGTGCTTCTCGGCCACTGGCGCGAGTTCGGCCGGCGCTTCGGGCCAGCCTTTGCAGACCCGCCAGGTGCGGCCGCGGTCGTGCGAGAACAGCGCCGGCTTGCCCGGCAGCGCCCAGACCAGGCTGCGGCCCTTGGCCGACACCGCCACCTGCCCGCCGCGCGCGTCCTTGACATGGCCCTGCGCACCGAACGGCGTCCAGCTCGCGCCGCCATCCACCGACACCGCGCCGCCGCTGCCGCCTTCGAGCGTGCGCGCCACGATGCTGGGCGCCAACCAGGCCGCGTCGACGCTGGGCGATGTCTCGCGGCAGGGCCTGAACAAGCCGGCGTCGGGGGCCTTGCCGGCGTCTTCCCAGGCGCCACCGCCGAGGCCGCGGCCCATGCCGGCGAACAGCATCACACCACCCGACGGGCTCAGCAGCGACAGCGCCGGTGCCTGCTCGATCTGCGCGACGTCGAAGCGCCACTGCACGCGCGCGCCGTCCTTCTGCGTCGCACCCAGGTTGCCGGTGGACCACAGGCCGTGTTCGCTGCCGAAGAGCAGGCGCTCGGGATCGGCGGGGTCGAAGCGCGCATCGGCGATCTGGTGCCCCAGGCCTTCGTTGCCCGCCAGCCGCGCGGTCAGCCACGGATGGCTGCGCGTGTCGTAGGCAGAGCGGGTCGACAGCGCCGTCCAGCGGCTGCCGCCGTCGCTGGACAGGTACAGCTCGTCGCCCGGGCCGTCCCAGCCTTCGAGCAGCATCGACGTGACGATGCGGCCCTGGCGGTCGACGTCCAGCGCGCCATAGGCGTGCGGGCGGCCTTGGGGCCGGCCGGGCGTGATGTCGCTCCACACGCCGGCGGCGCTGCGCTTCCATACGCTGCCGCCGCGCAGGGCGCCGGGGTTCGGCGCCGATTCACCGGCGACGGCAAAGCTCACGACCAGCGTGCCGTCGGGTCCGAACGCGGCGCGCTGCGGCACTTCAGCAGGCGCACCCTCTTCGCGTTTGAAGCTGGCGCCGCCGTCACGCGTGACGTACAGGCCGGGCTTGTCGACGCTGCCGGCGTAGAAGACCTTGCCGCCGCCGGCGGGGTCGAACAGCAGCAGCGAGATGTGCTTGGCCGGCAGGCTCAGGCCAGCAAAGCTGGCCCCGCCGTCGCTGCTCTTCAGCAGGCCGTCGCGCGTGCTGCCCAGCAGCAGCACGCTGGCGTTCTGCGGATCGACCTGCAGGCGCTCGCCGCTGCCGCGGCCGCCTTCGCCGCCGCCCAGGCGGAAAGGCTGTTCGTGCACCGTCCAGCTGGCACCACGGTCGGCAGAACTCAGCAGCGCCGCCTTGCGGCTCCACTCGCCTGTGCCCTCGCCGCAGGCCAGGAACACGCGGTTCGCATCCTGCGGATCAACGGCCACGGCCAGCACGCTGGCCAGGTCGGCGTCGGCTGCGCCCAGGTGGTCGAGCAGCGGTAACCAGGGCTGGCCGTGGCCGTCGCGGCGGTAGACACCGCCACGTTCGCAGCGCACATAGGCCAGCCCCGGCTGGCGCGGGTGGAACACGATGCCGCTGACAAAACCACCGCCACCGAATGGCAGGTTGTGCCATGCGTAGGCGGCGGCGGATGCTGCGGCGACGGGGCGCACGGCGCCCTCCGCCAGTACCAGCGCCACAGCGGGCATGGTGAGCAGGCGCCTGCGGTTGATCATGATCGGCACTCCCCGGTTCGGCGGCGACACAACACGCCGCCCTGAAGGCAAAGCGGCCGGCGCGAAGGGGGTTGCCCCCTCCCCGCCGACCCCTGTTCGATGAGCCGGAGCCAGCGCCCCGGCGCGGTCAGAACTCGTAGCGAGCGGTCAACTCGTAGCTGCGTCCCGGGTTGAACCAGGCGCGGTGCATCGGGCCCACGCTCTGCTGCTGGGTCTGGCGAGTGATCACGTCGTTCAAGTTCGTGACGTTCAACGACAGCCTGAGCTGATCGGTGATGGCGTAGCTCATGCCCGCATCCCACTGGCCGACCGACTCCTGCCACACCGGCAGGCCCCAACCCACGTCGCGGCACACGCCGCCGTTGCAGGCGGTCTGCCGTGCAGGGTCGGCGCTCGTGGCATTGGTGCCGGCCGTGCCGTTGGCATTGACCGCCTGCAGGAACCGGCTGCGCCAGTTGTAGGCGAGGCGCGCCGACAGCGGCCCTCTGTCATACATCAGCGCCAGGTTGGCCGTGTTGCGTGAGAGCTCAGGCAGCGGCAGGTCCGTGAACGGCATGCCGTTGGTGTCGCAGCCATAGACGAACAGGCTGGCGTTGGTCGCGGCATTGCCCGCCGGGCAGTACTGCAGGGCAAAGTCGCGGTACAGCTTCTGCTTGCCGTCGATGAACGTGTAGTTCGCTGACACGCCGAAGCCCTTGGCCCAATCGGGCAGCGCGTCTTTCAGGAAGGGCAGCTTGTCCAGGTAGGTCAGGCCCGCCACTTCCAAACCGGCCACGGTGCCCCTGGCCACGTTGTCGGGCCCGGTGATCGCGAAGGTCTGCGGGTTGCCGCCGGTGCTGAGATAGGTCCGCGTGTAGACGGTCTTCATGATGATGTCCTTGACATCCTTGTAGAAGACCGCGGCGGTCAGCGACTGGCCCGACTGCGGGTTCCATTCGAGCGACACGTCGACGTTGTTCGACGTGATGGGCTTGAGGGCGACGTTGCCCTGGTTCGTACCGGTGTAGGTGACCGAGTTGTTGGTGGCATCGTACTTTTGCGTCAGCGTCACGTATTCGCGCAGATCGCCGAAGCCCGGGCGGTGCAGCCCCTTGGCCAGCGCCAAGCGCGCCTGCAGCTGCTCGGTGAGGTCCGTCTTCAGGTTCAGCGACGGCAAGGCCTTGGTGTACGAATAGTCCTTGTCGACCGGGCGCGCCAGCGCATCGAAGCGCGGCAGATCCGGTGGCGTCTGGCCGCTGTAATCGGGCTTGAAGATCTCGTAACCATGCGCCACGGCCTTCGATCGCACGACACGCACGCCGATATTGCCTTCCACCGGAAACTTCCAGTCGTCGAAGCCGAAGCGCAGCGTGCCGTGGATGGCCTGCGTGTCTTCGCTGTGGCGGCCGATTTTCTCGGGCGACTCGTCATAGGCCAGCGGCGTGAAGGTGTGGCCGCGCTTGAAGTCGGCGGAATCGCAAGTCGCCAGCGGCGTACCGTAAGGCAACGCGGCGCTGTCCACGCACTGCTGATAGGCCACCGTCTCAGACAACGTCTTGTAGCCGTTCGGGTAGTCGCGGGCGACCGACATTGCCGGGAACACGACGTTGGGCAGCGTGCCGATCTTGCCGTTATAGAAGTTGCCGAAGCTCGCCACGTCGACCGGCGCCAGATTGCCGTAACGCGGGTCGCCCAGGTAGCCGAAGGAGGCACGCGGCTGCCAGCCCTCGGGGTCGGTGAGACTCGGCGCCTGTCCAGGAGTCGTCGTCGTCCTGACTTCCCAGGGGTAGGACGCCGTGTTCCAGCCGTTGCCGCCGGCCTCCTGCCGCTTGGACTTGCGCTCGACCAGGCGCGCGCCGAACCGCAAGTCACGCAGCACCGGGTCTTCGAACTTGAAGCTGCCGTCGATCTTCCAGGCGTACATGTCCGCCTTGGCCTTGTCCTTCATCGCGAACGACGAATCCCAGAAGTAGTTGGCTGGATTGGCCAGGTGTGCCGCGGCCGCGTCGTTGAATGTGATCCGCACCGGCCCAGTGCCGGTGGCGTCGATCGTGTAGCTGGGCACGAAGGTGTGCAGGTAGATATTGCTGGAAGCGCTGTCGTAGGTAGAACGCACCCACTGCAAGTCGTTCTGCACGGCCCAGCGGTCGTTGATCTTCCATTTGACGTTCCACGCCAGCTCGCCGGTGCGCGACTTGCGGTCGGACCAGGCGCGGTTGGTGGCGAACTCTAGCCCACCGTCTTCGTAGTCGTTGGCGCCCCTGCCGCCAATGGGCATCGTCAGCGTGCCCGACTGGAGCACGCCGCGCTCGTCGAACACGCCGTCGATCACATTCTTGTACGGGTTCTCGTTGCCGGAGAACATCGCCGATTCGGTGTCTTCCTGCTTCGTGCCCGACACGAAGTAGGTCAGCGACGACTGCAGGTCGTTCTTCTTCCACTGCAGCGCACCGTACAGGCCGATGCGCTGGGTGTCGCCGGTGTTGTTGCGCCAGGAAGCCGACTCCGGCGCCCAGACCGTCCGGCCTTGCTGCCCGACGACGTCGTCATGGGGAAAGTAGGCCCCCATCTGCAGCGTCTGGTTCAAGAACGTGGTGCGGTTGTACGCAATGTCGAACAGCACACCCCAGCGGCCGGACTCGGCGTCCCACTGCGTCGTGAACAGACCCGACACACCGGGTGACCACTTGCGGCCGAGTTCGGCGTAATTGGACTTCAGCGTCATGAAGCCCTTGGTACCCTTGAAGTCGAACGGCAACCAGGTGCGCAGATCGACCAGGCCGCTGATGCCGCCTTCGATGCGCTCGGCCGACGGGTTCTTGTAGACGTCGACACCGGCCATCAGTTCGGGCGGGATGTCGCCCCAGCTCAGTTCGCGGCCCGCCCCGCCGGCCGAGAACATCTCGCGGCCGTTGAGGTTGGATGCCCCCCAGGTCAGGCCACGCACCGTGATGCCCGAACCTTCAACCGAGAAGTGCTCGGGGTCGCCACGCGAACGGTTGCGGTTCATGCTCACGCCGACCACGCGCTGCAGCACCTCGGTAATGGATTTGTCGGGCAGTTTGCCGGCCTCTTCGGCAACGACCGAGTCGACGATTTCGTCGGCCTCCTGCTTGAGCTTCTGCGCGCTCTGCAGCGCGGCACGCTGGCCGGTGACCACCACCGTGGTCGGAGGGGCAGACGCGGCAGGTTCAGGAGCTGCCTGCGCGTAGGCCGCGCCGGCACCGAACATGGCCAGGTGCGCCACCGCCAACGAGATCGCAGTCCTTTGGGGTTGTCTCATGGTGTCTCTCTTCTTTCTCTGCTCGTCAGGGAAACCCTGTGTTCGGATGGGCCGGGGGCCGATGCGGCACCAGGTGTGTTTCAGTCCGTGTCCCACCGACCGCCCGGCGGCGGCCCTCCGGCACGCTTATCGATTGACGAATCGGTTGACCAGGTTCTCGAGGTACTCCTGGCGTCCCGAAACAGGTGCGGTGTCGACGTTCTTCACCAGCGCGGCCTCGGCCAGGTCGTGCAACGAAACGCGGCCGGCAAGGACGTCCTGGCCGCTTTCGCTGCGCCAGCCGGCGTAGCGCCCTGCAAGTTCACGGTCGAGCCCGCCGTCATTGATCAGCCGCTCGGCTGCCAGCAGCGCCTGCGCGCACAGGTCCATCGCGCCCACGTGGCCGTGGAACATGTCCTGCGGGTCCAGCGACTGGCGCCGCACCTTGGCGTCGAAGTTCAGGCCACCCGATCCCAGGCCGCCGGCCTTCAGGATGTAGTACAGCGCCAGCGAAGTTTCAGCCAGGTTGTTCGGGAACTGGTCGGTGTCCCAGCCCAGCTGAGGATCGCCGCGGTTCATGTCGACGCTGCCCAGGATGCCCAGGGCCGCCGCAGTGGCCAGCTCGTGTTCGAAGCTGTGCCCCGACAAGGTGGCGTGGTTGGCTTCGATGTTGACCTTGACCTCTTTGTCCAGGCCGTAGCGCACCAGGAAACCGTAGACCGTGGCAACGTCGAAATCGTACTGGTGCTTCGAGGGTTCGCGCGGCTTGGGCTCGATCAGGATCGCCCCCTTGAAGCCGATCTTGTGCTTGTGCTCGACGACCATGTTCAGGAAGCGGCCCATCTGGTCGAGTTCCTGGCCGACATCGGTATTGAGCAGCGTCTCGTAACCCTCGCGGCCGCCCCAAAGCACGTAGTTCTCGCCGCCCAGGGCCAGCGTCGCGTTCATCGCATCGCGCACTTGCACGGCTGCCAGCGCGAAGATCTCCGGATCGGGATTGGTGGCCGCGCCGGCCATGAAACGGCGGTGGCTGAACAGGTTGGCGGTGCCCCACAGCAGCTTGACGCCGGTGCGCTGCTGGCGCTCGGCCAGCACGTCGACGATGCGGCGGAAGTTGTCCTGGCTCTCGCGCGGCGTGGCACCTTCGGGCGCCACATCGCGGTCGTGGAAAGAGTAGTAGGGGACGCCGAGCTTGCTGAAAAAGTCGAAGGCTGCGTCGGCCTTCAGCACCGCCAGTTCCATCGGGCTGCTGCCCTGGAACCAGGGCCGCTCGAAGGTGGTGCCGCCGAAGGGGTCGAGGCCGGTCCAGACGAAGCTGTGCCAGTAGCACACCGCGAAGCGCAGGTGATCCTCCATGCGCTTGCCCAGCACCAGGCGGTTCTTGTCGTAGTAGCGGAAGCTCAGCGGCTGGGCACTGTCCTGACCGCGGAAGGCGATCGGGTCAACGGCGTGGAAGTAGCTAGTCATGGTGGCACAGGTGTAATGAGATCTGCCGACGGACACCGCCGTGTGAGTGCGATGCCCGCCAGCGTGATGACCGGCATGCCGGTCGATGGAGGTTTACTGAAGGGTGATGGCGCCCACGATCGACAGATCGGTTGCGAGCACATCCCCGCCACCCGTCGTGATGGTGAGGTTCACGTCCATCACCCGGAAGCGGACCCGAACGATGTTGTGACCGACGAACATGGCAGTGGCTGAAACGCGAGCCTTCTTCATTGCGTCGGCGTTCAGCGCGTTCAAGTAGGCTTGCTGGGCGCCGGTATCGCTGAGACTGGTGCCCCAATAGGTCGGCAGCGCGCGCACGTCGTTGTCCAACGACACGGCATCCACACCCGCCAGCCCGCAGGCCTCGGTCACCGCGAAGCTGTCCAGCGGAATGGCATACGACACAGCATCGCCGGCGCCGAACGGGAACGGCCAGAGCAGGGTGCTCGCGGTCACGTTGCAACTGCCGTTGCGCTTGCCCAGGTCAAGCTGCACCACCACGGGCTTGCCGGCCTTGATGAACTCTGGGTTGACGCCCAGCGTCGCGGCCAGCACCGTCTCGGTGGTCACCTGCAACCCGCCCGTCGTATCGCCATCTGGATTGAAGCCGCTGAGCCCGGGCGTGAAGATGTCGATGTTGTTGTAGCTGAAGTGCCAACCCGTGGCCTTCCACTTCGCGTCGGAGATGCGCAGCGCGGAAGTGAAAGTCCGCTCGTCGGGCGAGACGGTCCTGAAACATTCAGTGGGATGGGTGTCAGGACACCATTCCCAGCCTTCGATAAGTTGAGACCATGGATTGGCCGTGACCGCGCCACCTTGTTTGGTCATGGCCGAACTGGTGGTGCCCGGACCGGCGCCCAAGATGCCGTCGGCCACGAGCAGCGGGTCGACGGCGACCGGGCGGGCGACCGACGCCTGGGCATAGTTCGCGTCGCCCGCCTGGGTGGCGGTGACGACACAGGAACCCTTGCCCAGCACCTTGATCTGGTTGCCGGTCATCGAGCAAACACCCGGCGTGCCAGCCGAGATGGTGGGCGGCAACCCGGAGCTGGCAGTGGCAACCACCGTGAACTCGCTTGTCGCGGTGCTGAGCACGTAGTCAGGTACAGCGAGCTCCACGGTCTGCGGATGTTTGAGCACGATGAACAGATGGCTGATTTCGTCGGCCCGCGCCCACTTCGAACCGTCGGCCGTCGTGCCACCTTCCTGGCTGGCGACGACGCGGCATTCGCCCGCCGCCACCAGCGTGACCTGGTCGCCGGAAACCGTGCAGTACGTGGGCGTCTCGGAGCGGAACGAGACCGGCAGGCCAGACGAAGCAGTCGCCGAGAGCGTCCGCGATGCGGCGAGCAAGGTGCCACCGCCGGGATAGCTGAACTCGACGACCTGGAGCCGGCCTTCGCCATTGCCGCTGTCGCTGCCGCCGCCACACGCCGCCAGCAGGGCGGCACACGCCATGGACACCAGGGTCAGGCGTCCCGGCTTCAGGGTTTGTCTCACTTTCGTTCTCCTTTGAGTCGTGGGGCGATGAATCGCGTCTGGCCGAATCACCCACACCCACTTGCGCACGGACCGGCATTCGACCCCTTCTGGAGCCGCCCGCTTGCGTTGCCGGCTTCTCCTGCGGTGGGTCTCGCGCTGATCGACGCATGAATGTTAATTTACGCATCGAACTAACTAAGGCGGTGGAAACACCTACTTTGAAATCGCGTCCGGCGCGTCATCTTTACGGCCGAAGTAACGGAGGATTCGAATGAGAGATCCATTGCGCCGCGTGGTCATCGTGGGCGGCGGTTCGGCGGGCTGGATCACCGCGGCCCCGCTGGCGCGCATGCTTTGTGGCGACCCGGCAAAACGATGTGAAGTGGTGGTCGTGGAGTCGCCCGAGATCGGCACCATCGGCGTGGGCGAAGCCACGCTGCCGACGATCTCGTTCTACAACCAGATGCTCGGGCTCGATGAAGCCGACTTCGTGCGCAGCACGAAGGCCAGCTTCAAGCTGGGCATCGAATTCCGCGACTGGGGCCGCGTCGGACACCACTTTTTCCACGGCTTCGGCGAATTCGGCCCGAACATTCACCACCGGCCGCTGTGGATGTACTGGCTGCGGCTGCGCGCCGCCGACCCGACCCTGCCTTCGTACGAAGAATGGTCCACAGCCACGGTGATGGCGCGCCAGGGGCGCTTCGCCCTGCCCCGCCCTGGAGAAGCGTCGCCCGCCGGGGCATACAGCTACGCCTACCACTTCGATGCTGCGCTGTACGGCGCCTATCTGCGCGACTACGCCCTGCGCCACGGCGCGCAGCGTATCGAAGGCACCATCACCCATGTCGAGACGCGACCTGAAGACGGCTTCGTCAGCACGCTGGTCCTGCGCGACGGCCGCCGCGTCGACGGCGATCTGTTCATCGACTGCTCGGGCTTCCGCGCGCTGCTCATCGGCGGCGCGATGAACTCGCCCTTCGAGGACTGGAGCCACTGGCTGCCGTGCGACCGCGCGCTGGCCGTGCCCAGCGAACGCGTGGACCCGGTCACGCCCTGCACCACGTCCACGGCCAAGGTGGCGGGCTGGCAGTGGCGCATCCCGCTGCAGCACCGCACCGGCAATGGCCTGGTGTACTGCAGCGCCTATCTGAGCGAAGACACGGCGTCAGCGCTGCTGCTGTCGGGCCTGGACAGCAAGGCGCTGGACGAACCACGCCCGCTGCGCTTCACGACCGGCCGGCGACGCGAAGCGTGGGTCAAGAACGTCGTGGCGGTAGGCCTGTCGTCGGGCTTCCTCGAACCGCTGGAGTCGACCAGCATCCAGCTCATCATGGATGGCGTCAGCCGCCTGACCGCCCTGTGGCCCGACCAGCAGTTCGCGCCCGCGCTGGCGGCGGAGTTCAACCGCCAGATGGCTTACCGCTACGAGTCGGTGCGCGACTTCATCATCCTGCACTACAAGCTGGGCGAGCGCCGCGACAGCGACTTCTGGCGCTACTGCGCGGGGATGCCGATTCCCGACGCACTGGCACACCAGATCGAGCTGTTCAGCAGCACCGGGCGGGTGGCGATCCTGGAGCCGGAAGGTTTCGGGGTGCCGTCCTGGGCTTCGATCTTCATGGGGCTGGGCCTGATGCCCGAGCGCTACGACCCCTATGTCGATCTGGTCGACGGCGATGTCGTGCGCCAGCACCTGACGGGCGTGCGCGAGGCGATCCGCCAGACGGTGAGCGCCATGCCCGCGCATGGCGACTTCCTGGCGCGCTGGGCACGCGCCGGCAGCGCCTGACCCGCGGCCTTCAGCGACCATTTGGCGTGCGCCGGTGGGCGGCCGAATTGGGACCAGCACACGCCGGTAGCGCGTCAATGCCGGCTCGCCCTTGTCGCGCGCCTGGACGACAAAGTGAGCGGTCTCGGCGCCGCCATCGGCGACGAGCGACTTTTATGGGACCTGCTTCAGCAGCTTCTGCAAGGTGGCGTCCATCTCGCGTTGCCAGATCGCGTAGCCCTTGGCGTTGGGATGCAGGTGGTCGGGCATGACGTCGCGCGACAGCGCGCCATTGCGTTCGAGCAGCGCGCCGTTGATGTCGAGGTAGTGCACCGTGCGGCCATCGGCGTAGCCCGCGATGATCTTGTTCACGCGCTCGTTGATGCCGCGCAGGAAGTCGTCGGGCTTCTCGCCGCGCGGGAAGATGGCCAGCAGCAGGACCTGGGTGCCCGGCAGGCGCTGGCGGATCTCGTCGAGCAGGCGCTTGACGCCGGCGGCCGTGGTTTCGGGGCCCTCGGCCCGCTGGCCGGCGTTGTTGGTGCCGATCATCAGCACCGTCACTTTGGGCGCCAGGCCGTCCAGCGCGCCCTGCTGCAGCCGCCACAACACATGCTCGGTGCGGTCGCCGCCGATGCCGAGGTTGACCGCGTGGACCTTGCCGTAGTGGCGCTGCCAGACCTCGCGTCCCTCATCGCCCCAACCCTGGGTGATGGAGTCGCCGATGAAGACGACCTCGGGGCGGTGCCCGGCGGCCAGGATCGCGCGCGCTTCCTCGAGCCGCTTCTGGTGGGTCGGCAGCCACCAATCCACCGCCCAGGGCTCGTTCTGCATCGCCGGGGTGACCGATTCGGTGCGGTAGTCGGGGCAGGCCGTGCTGGGCTTGGCGTCGCGCGTGATGCGCAGGTTGGCCACGCTGACGCGCCCGCTGCCCGAGGCTTCGAGCATGAAGGGCATCGAGACCTTCGAGAAATCGGCGCCGTCGCGCACGAAGCAGCTCATCGCCAGCGCCACATGCTGCCAACCCTTGCCCGCCATGGTGCGCGCCTGATCCAGCACCACGGCGCGCTCGCAGCCGTTGCCGCAGCCGAGCTTGATCTTCAGGCCGCCCTTGGCGAGATCGGCGACATGCATGTCCAGCTCCAGCGTGCCACCGAGCCAGGGCCGCAGGTCCAGCGGCTGCGGGCTCTCGATGCGCAGCCACGACGACCAGAGGCCACGCCAGTCGAGCAGCAGCGTCTCGCGCCGGCCCACGCTGCCGCCGGCGCTCGCGCCCAAGCGGGTGTCGCGGGCGTATTCGGCCGTGGGCGCCGCCACCACCACGGAAGCACCGGTCAGCTCGGCCCGGCTCTCCCAGTGGCCGACGAAGGTGCGCCACGCGCCCTCCGACGCGGGCAGCATGACCAGGTCGGTGCCGGCCTGCGCCCTGGCTCCTCCGGCGCAGACCAGCAGCGCGCAGGCGAGTGCTGCCGAAAGCCGCGTCATGTCAGGGCTCATTGGCGACGACGATTCAAACGAGTTCGACATAGACGCTGTAGCGCTCGTGAGCGACCTGGTGGTACGGCATCAACGCCAGTTCGGGGCCATCACCGGCGGTTGGCGCACGGAAGCGCAACGTCGAGCCCACTTGCCGCACCACTTCGTGCGGCGCGCGGCCGCCGAGCGCCACGCGCGGCATCGGCGCCGGGTGCTGCAGCACGCTGCCGTAGGTGCGCTCGTTGGCGATGAGGTCGTCGCCGGTATGCATGCCATCGGTGCCCATGCGGGCGGCCAGCACCATCGGGCCGTACATCAGCGCCGCGACATCGCTGGCATGGGGCAGCGGCACCAGATGCAGGTGCATCGGCAGTTCGATGTCGACGGTGTCGCCGTTGCGCCAGCTGCGCGGCAGGTCGAGCCAGCGGCCGGCTTCCCGGCTCTCGAGCGCCGGCTGGCCGTTGATGCGCACGGTCATCACGCGGCACCACGACGGGTGCCGCAGGCGCAGCGTCAGCGGTGTGATGCGCTCGGCGCCGACGAGCAGCCGCACGCGGCTGCGTTCGGGGAACGCGCTGACCTGGCTCACGCGCAGGCCCTTCTCGCGCCATGCCAGCTCGCCGGCGATGTACTGGTTGACGTAGAGCACGTCGCCATCGGCCGCGAAGATCGATTCGCCGTAGCGAGCGTGGTTCTCCATGCCGGTGCCGGTGCAGCACCAGAAGGAATGCTCGGGCGTGCAATACAGCTTCGGATAACCGGGCCGCAGCGGCTGGAAGTAGGTGACCATGCCGCTGTCCGGATCCTGCGAGGCCAGGATGCCATTGATCAGCGCGCGCTCGGCCCAATCGGCATAGGCCACCTGGGGATCACCGCGGAACAGCACCCGCGTGAGCCGCAGCATGTTGTGGATGCCGCAGGTCTCCATGGTCTTGGCCGAATCGAGGTGTCGACGCGCCTCGGCGGGCGCGAAGAAATGCTCGCCATCGCCATGGCCGCCGGTGGCGTAAGCGCGCGCGCCGCTGACGCGGCCCCAGAAGTAGCTGGCCGCGCGCCGCTGCGGCTCGTCCCCGGTGAGCTCGCCCAGGCGGGCAAATCCCACCACCTTGGGAATCTGCGTGTTGGCATGCAGGCCGTCGAGTGCGTCGATGCCATCGGCCAGCGGCGCCAGCAGTTTGCGGTGGTTGAAGCGACGTGCCAAGGCCGTGTAGCGCGCCTCGCCGGTGATCACGCCCAGGTCGGCCAGCACCTCGTTCATGCCGCCGTGCTCCACTTCCAGCATCTGCTGGAAGCGCGCGTCGTCGTGGCCTTCGGCGGCCGTCTCGATCCAGTCGGCCAGCCGGCGCAGCACCTCCAGCGCGAGCACGCTGCCGGCGTGCATGTGCGCATCGAGCAAGCCGGCGGCCACCTTGTGCAGCGTGTACCAGGGCACGCCTGTGACGGCACGGCCGTCCAGGCCGTTGCGCAGCTGCGCGTCACCATCCGGGAACGCGCACACCAGGCCCGAACGCGCCGCCTGCTGGCAGGTATGCAGTTCGCGCACCACATAGTCGGCACGGCGGCGGAAGTCGGCATCACCGGTGGCGGCCCACATCATCGAACACGCGCTCAGGTAGTGGCCCAGCGTGTGGCCTTGGCAGCGCAGGTCATGCCACTCGGCGTCGGACTCCCAGCCGGCGTAGACCGGCGCCTTCGGCGGCAGGCCTGCGTTGACACGGAAGCCGTGCAGCAGCCGGTCGGCGTTCAGGCTGAGCAGATAGCGCCGACCCAGTTCCTGGGCACGCCCGAACGGGCCGCCCAGCAGGCGCACGCTGCCGACGGGAAAGGTGGTTGTGGTGGTGCCGCCACCTGTGGCCCGGGCCACGGCCGGCGGCGGCGCGACGCCGAGCCACGGTGCCGTGGCCAGTGCGCGCAGCACGTCCCGGCGCTGTGCTTCCTGCAGCATCATCCTGGCAGCCCCCGGTAGCGGAAGTTGCGAAAGCGCACTTCGCCGCTGCCGGCCGCGTACAGCGCCAGGCGCAGCGCGAGGAAGCCGCCGAACACGTTGTGGTGGTAGCCCGAGACCTCGCGCTCCCAGCCCTGCTTGACCCAGGGGCCATCGTCCAGCGCGTAGTGGTAAGTGACGTCGTGCGCGACGTTGCGCAGCTTCAGCCGGTAGCGGCGCGCCGGCGCCTTCTCGCGCGCCCAGGAGTGCTCCTGTCCATAGTGGTGGATGAACATGCTGCCGCCACCGAAGCCCAGGCCGACGTGGCCGCGCTCGTCGTAGAACAGGGCCAGGCCGCCTTGCGCGCCCTCGCCCACTTCCAGCTCGACCTCGGCTTCGTAGTGGCGGTCGCCCAGCGTGCAGACCAGCGGTGAGCAGTCAGCCGGCGACTGGCCCTTGGCACGCAGCACCAGGCTGCCACCGTCGAGCCGCGCGCGGCCCCGTTCGTCACCGGCCGGACCGAAGATCGCCCATTGGGTGCCGAAACGACCTTGCGTGAAATCATCGCTCAAAGCGGAACCCGCGGGGCTGGCCTGGCCGCCCTTCGGTTTGCGCAGCGGGCGCTCCAGCGTGCCACCCTTGGCGCGCAGCCAGCCATCGGCGGTCCACTCGACCGGTTCGAGCAGCACCTGGCGGCCGAGCGTGCGGTAGCCGTTTTCATAGCCGTGGTAGACCATCCACCAGTCACCTGCCGGGCCTTCGACCACCGACGCGTGCCCGCGCGACCACCACGGCTCGGCGGCGCTCTGGGTGCGCACGATCGGGTTGAACGGGCAGTCCTGCCAGGGGCCGTGGATCGAGCGCGAACGTGCCACCGTCACCATGTGGCTGGTGGGTGGGCCGGCCGTGCCGCCGACGGCGGCGATCATGTAGAAGTAGTCGCCGCGGCGCAGCAGCTTGGGGCCCTCGGGCGCGAACATCTCCACCACCCAGTCCTGCGGGTATTGCCACGGGGTGTGGGCGTGCTCCAGCTTGCCCACCGTGGCCAGGCCGTCGTCGCTGAGACCGATACGGCGCACGCCATTGAAGAAGAGGTGGCGCTTGCCGTCCTCGCCGACCGCGTGGCCGGGGTCGATGCAGCCCTCAAGGCCCAGGTCGATGGGCTCGCTCCAGGGCCCGCGGATGTGGTCGGCATGGATCACATGGATCGCCATGCCCGTGGGGCCCACCGTCGGGATGTAGACGAAGTAGCGACCACCGTGCTTGACCAGGTCCATCGCCCACACGGTGCCGATGTTCTTGTGCAGCGCGGCGACGATCGGCGCCCAGTTGACCAGGTCGCGCGAGTGCCAGATGACGATGCCCGGGTAGAGATGGAATGACGAGAACGTCATGTAGTAGTCGGCGCCGTCCTTCAGGATCGTCGGGTCGGCGTGATCACCGGGCACGATCGGATTCAGGAACATGCCGCGGCCAAGGTCGGCCTTGCGCTGGCCCTCGATACCGGCGCCCCAGCGTAGGCTGGTCGCGTGGACCGGCGGGGCGGCGAACACAGGGGCGGCGACGCCCGCCGCACCGGCTGCGGCCGTCGCCGCGAAGAAGCGGCGGCGGGACAGATCATCTTGCGAGTTCATGTGCTTCGGTTCGGCTCAATCGCGGGTCGGTCTCAGACGCTGCCCATCACACCGTGCCGCGCCGGCCTTCGAGCGTGGTGCGGATCTCGCCCATCGTCTTCTGGTCCAGCTTCAGGCGGACGATGAAATACAGCGCGATCAGCAGGCCGGCGACCGGCACGCCCGACATCAGCACGCGCATCACCAGGATGACGTTCTCACTCTGCACCGCGATCTTGGAGTCGAAGCCGGTCAGCTGCAGGATCCAGCCCGAGGCGCCGGTGCCGACGGCGATGCCGGCGCGTGTGATCCACGACTGGCAGGCGGAGAACGAGCCTTCGCGGCGCTGGCCGGTCTCGAGTTCGTCGTGGTCGACGACGTCGGCGAGCATCGAGCCGTAGATCGTCCAGAAGCCGGCGCCCGTGAAGGCCACGCAGCCTGATGCGAAGAGCTGCAGGAAGGGCAGTTCGGGGTTGTAGAACCACCAGTCGCCGATGAAGGCGGCGATGGCGCCGGCCAGCACCGCCATCATCCCGACGCGCTTGCCGAAGTGCTTGGCGATGGCGCCGAAGAAGACGATGCCGGCAAAGCCGAACGCCATGCCCGACAGGCCCATCGCCGAGTTCCAGCTCGCGCCCATCGCCACGTCGCCCTTGCAGACGTAGTAGATGGTGAGGTAGAAGCCGAGCGTGCCGACCATCGCCGTGGCCATGCTGTAGGCCATCGCCGAGCTCAGCAGGATGCGGAAGGGCTTGTTCTTCAGCGTGCGGTACAGCGTGTCGCGGAACGGCACTTTGGTCTGAGCCACCACCACCTTCTCGTAGTAGCGCTCGCGCACCAGCAGGAACATGGCCAGCGAAACTGCCACCATGATCGCGCCGAGGACTGACGTGTAGATCTGGGCGCCCTGCAGGATGTCGGGCTTGCCCTCAGCGTCGTTGAAGATCGACAGCGTCGCGAACTGCGCGGCGACGAACATCGCCAGCTCGGGGATCTTCTGGACTGCGTTCTTGATCTGGAAAACCGAGGTGCGCTCGTGGTAGTCCGGCGTCATCTCCGAGCCCAGGCTGACCCAGGGCATGTTGAAGCAGCTCATCACCGGCGCGTAGATCAGCAGCGACACCAGCATGAAGACGAAGTACTGCGTCTGGGTCCAGTCGCGGCCAACGGCGAACAGCAGCGGCAGCCCCACCCCGGCCAGCACGCCGCCGACCAGGATGAAAGGCCGCCGCCGGCCCCAGCGCGTGCGGGTGTTGTCGGACAGCCAGCCGAAGGCGAGGTCGGAAGCGGCGTCCATCAGCGTCTTGAGCATCATCGCCGTCGAGATGAGCCCGGGCGCGACGCCGAGGAAGATGTTGAAGACCAGGCTTGCGTACGACGAGTAGAGCCAGTGGCCCCACATGTCGAGGAAGGAGCCCAGGCCGTAGCCCACCTTCTGCCGCATGGGCAGGCGGTCGGACGTGAGCGCGGGCGCGGGGGCGGCGAAGGGCATGGGGATGGTGGACACGTCAGGCAATCGTGATCTGGGTCGTGCGCGGTGCGGACAGCGTCGCGCCGGAGACGACCACGGTGGGAAGCACGATGCTCGACGCAGCGTGGGCGGGGGCGCGCTCGTGGCGCGCTTCGATGTGGCCGACCAGCACGTCGACGGCCTGCCGGCCCAGTTGCCCCAGAGGCTGGGCCACCGTCGACAGCCGCGCGGCACGTGCGAGCACGGTGTCGTCGAACCCGACGACCGAGATGTCGGCCGGCACACGCAGCCCGCGCACCAGCAGGCGGTCCAGGCAACCGAGCGCGATGGCGTCGCTGGCGGCGAAGATGGCGTCGGGCAGCGGCTGGCCGGCATGCTGGCGCATCCAGGCGTCGAACGCATCGCGCCCGCCGTCCACGCTGAAGCCACCGCGGACCACGTGATCGGGCGGTGTCACCAGACCCGCTTCGGCATGCGCGCGCCGATAGCCCTGGACGCGCCGGTCGGCGCCGCTCGCCCCGGTCGGCCCGCCCACGTGCAGGATGCGCCGGTGCCCCAACTCGAGCATCTGACGCACGGCCAGGTAGGCGCCGCTTTCTTCGTCGGACTCCAGGTTGGGCACGCCTGCGATCTCGTGGTTCGAGTGCACCGAGACTATCGGCGTGTGCTCGGGTAGCCAATCGGCGGCATCGCCTGCAAGCATCGGTGCCAGCAGGATCAGGCCGTCGATGCGCCCGTCGCAGAAGCTCGGGATCCGCTCCCGGGCGACGTCCCAGTCGGCGATCGTGAACACGGTGGTGGTCTGCCCGTGCGTGGCGGCGCCGAGCATGATGCCGTTGAAGACTTCGAGGAAGTACAGGTTCGGCTCGTCACCGACCAATGTGGCAACCACGCCCAGCGTGTTCATCCGCTGGTCTGCCAATCCGCGGGCCGTGGCATTCGGCCGGTAGCGCAGATTCTGGGCAGCTTCCAGCACACGCGCGCGGGTCTGCTCGGAGATCCGGGTCGAGGTGCGGGCACCGTTCAGCACGGCCGACGCGGCCATCGCAGAGACGCCGGCCTCGCGGCCCACATCGCTGAGGGTCGCGGCGCGGCGCCTGCGGCTGGGAGCGGTCTTGTCCGGCATGGGCTTCGTGCCTAGACGATCTGCCGGGTGCGGATGATGTCGGCGTAATAACGCGCCGACAGCTTGGGCGTGCGCACCTGCGTCTCGAAGTCGCAGTGCACGATGCCGAAGCGGCGCTCGTAACCGTCTTCCCACTCGTAGTTGTCGATGAACGACCACAGGAAGTAGCCGTCCACCGGCACACCGTCGGCGATGGCGCGGTGCACTTCGCGCAGATGGTTGCGCAGGTAGTCACGGCGGTGCATGTCGATCACCTCGCCGCCGACCACCGGCTCGTGGTCGTAGCCGCAGCCGTTCTCGGTGATGTAGATCGAGCGGTAGTCGTACAGCTCGTGGCACATGCGCGGTGCCCAGTAGATGGCCTGCGGCACCAGGTTGAGCCACGAGCTGTCGGCGCGCGGGTAGTTGGCGGGCAGCGCCAGCGCCTCGTAGGGCTGGCCGTCGCGCCCGGCGCGCACGTAGGTGGCGGTGTAGACGTTGAGGCCGAGGAAGTCGGTGGGCAGGCTGATGAGGTCGAAGTCGCCCGGCTGCACCACTGGCGCGGCGTCGCCCACGCGCTGCAGGTAGGCTTGTGAGTAGCCGCCGCCGTGGATCGCGCCCAGGATGTGCGCGTTCTTGTCGAGGAACCAGGCCTTGGCCGCAGCGATGTCGGCCGCCGTTTCCGTGACCGGCACCGCGACGTCGCAGTTGTCGGTGAGACCGACGCGGGCGCCCGGCCCGCCGAACTCGCGCACCGCACGCACCGCTTGGCCGTGGGCCAGCAGCGCGTGGTGGATGGTCTGGTTGACCACGGCGTCGCTCTCGCGCCGGCCGGGCGCCTTGAGGCCGAGGCCGTAGGCCAGCCAGGTGAAACAGCGGATCTCGTTGAGCGTGATCCAGTCCTTCACCTGGCCGGAGAGCGCCTTGACCACGGTCTGCGCGTAGACGGCGAAGGCGTCGACAGTGGCACGCGAGGTCCAGCCGCCCTTATCTTCCAGCGCCTGCGGCAGATCCCAGTGGAACAGCGTGACCCAGGGCGTGATGCCGTGGCGCGCCATGCTGGCGAGCAGCCGGCGATAAAAGTCCAGACCTGCTTCATTCACCTCGCCGTCACCCTTGGGGTAGATGCGTGGCCAGGCGATCGACAGGCGGTAATGCTTCACCCCCATCGAGGCCATCAGCGCGAAGTCCTCGTCGAAACGGTGGTAGTGGTCACAGGCGACATCGAGGTTGTCGTCGTTGGCCACCTTGCCCGGCGTGCGGGCGAAGTGGTCCCAGATCGACAGGCCCTTGCCGTCGGCGAAAGCGGCGCCCTCGATCTGCGCGGAGGCGGCGGCGACGCCGAAGACAAAAGAAGGTGGAAACGGGCTGGAGTAGGTCAGATGGTTCATGGTTCGGATGGATCGGAAAGCTGCGTGTCAGGGCATCGCCATCGGGCGCCCGGGAGTCGGCTCGATGGCATGCATCCATTGGCGGTCGCCTTGTTCGCCGCGGTGCAGAAAGTCGGGCATGTGGTGACGCCCACGACGATGGTTCATTGGTAGCGCCCCATCTTGACCTTGAGCACCACCGGCTTGCCGGTGAAGTTCAGGCCATGGTCGACCTGGTCGCCGTTCCAGCGGCGCTCCACGACCCAGCGGCCTTGCGCATCGAAGTGCCCCTGTTCTGCGCGGTCGAGCATCGCCCGGCCGCTGCCCTGGGCGTCGTCGATGCGCACGCGGGCGAACTGGCCGACGAGAACGAACTCGTCGTCGGCGATCTGCGCGATCGCCACCCCGCCCTGCGCCTTCGCGGCGTGCGGCGGCGCTTCCGGGGGGTTGTGTTCCTTCTCGCCGAACATCCATTGGCCGAAGCTGACCCTGGCCGTCCAGCCCTTCATCGTGATCGTCTGGTCGGTGCGGTCGTCGCCGTCGGCGACGCCCCCCGTGCGGCCCTCGAAGCCCCAGCGCGCCCACTGGCGCTGCATCGTCGCGAAGATCTTGTAGACGCGAGCGAAGGGCTCGACCATCGCCGGGTCGCTGGTCTTGGCGCCGAGCGGGTAGTTGAAGTATTCGAAGTAGTCGATGCCGAACGGCGCCACGCCGATCGCCCCGCGGCCCAGGATCTGGTAGACGTAGCGGGCGTAGTTCTCCGAGTTGCCCAGCTCGGGCACGAGCAGCGCGTTGTCGGGGCGCATGAACAGCCGCAGGTTGGCGCTGACCTTGGCCGACTCGGGTTGGTAGATGTCGGGCGCGACGATGTCGATGCTGGGCGCCGCCGCCTTGTAGATGTCGATCACGTCGTAGCTGGGGCCGCCGCTGGGAGCGCCGCCGCCGCCGGGTGCCATCGGCGCGAGCGGGTCGCGCAGCGCGTTGTTCACGTACATCGGCAGGTTATAGACAGCGCGTCCGGCCTTCGCGATGACCTCGATGTAGCTCGCGATGGCCCAGGCGTGGAAGTATTCGTCGGCATAGTCGCCGTACACCGCACGCCACGAGCCTTGGGCGGCGCCGGCCACTGGCGCTTTCTGGCGCGCCAGCACTTCGGCCGGCACGTCACGTTCGAACAGCGCCTGGGCGCGCGGACCGTAGTCGCGCACGAGTCCGTAGGTGCCGACTTCGTTTTGCGGCTGCACCATGATCACGGTGCGATGGCGCTCGTCGATCTTCTTCAGGTGCGTCATCAGCGCGACGAAGGCGCGCTTGTCGGCCTCACGCGTCTGCTCGCCCAGCGGCGACAGGCAGTAGCTGTTCTTGCCTTCGCGGTCGAGCATGCGCGGGAAGCGCGTGTTGTCGAACTTGACCCAGGTCGGCGCGTACGCCGGGCTGGTGTTCTTCCAGGTCGCGAACCACAACAGCACGACGCGCAAGCGCCGCTCGCGCGCCTGTTTCAGCAGTGTGTCCAGGAACGAGAAGTCGAAGCGGCCTTCGACCGGCTCGATCTGTTCCCACGAGACCGGCACCTCGACCGTGTTGGCCCCCAGGTCCTTGACCGCCGGCCAGACCTGGCTCAGCGCACCAGGCCAGTTGCTGGAGTTGTGGACCTGCGCGCCGAGCAGCAGGAACGGCGCACCGTCGACGATCAGCGCATGGCGGCCGTCGCGCTGCACCAGATGCGGTGCGGCCGGCGCGGCGGCGGCTTCGGCGGGAGTGCAGCCCACAGCCAGCGCGAGAGCGAAGATTCGGAGAAGGATGGAGGTCACGACGTCGGCAACTCAAGCGACCACGCCAGTGCTCACCGCCAAGCGAGGACGACCCCCGTCGCCTGCGTCCCCGCACGCGATCCAGCGTGCCCTCTTCTCGAACCGATTCATCGCCTTTGTCTCCGTTGTACTGTGCCGGTCGATCCCGGGCCGTGCCTCCCACTGGAAGGCCGGCACCGGTTTCCCCTGGCGGCCCCGTGGTCGAAATCGCGCACCCTTGGCCCCCCTGTCCAGCGTCGCGCGCCATCCGCCGGCGCGCTCCACCTCACCGAAGCAGCTTCATCCCCCGCTGCTGATTTGTCGATAAATGCGGCGGAACTTCAACAGCCTTTGGTGCAGCACATCGCGCCGGCCGGCATCTGCTTCGAAGACCCGGGCAACCGTCGGCCGCGTGCAGACGAGCGCAGGCGCACCGCCGGCCGCCATCCACCCGAGCCGCGCCGCACCGAGTGCGGCGCCCGATAGCGCGCCGGCGTGCTCTTCGCAGGCAACGCCCAGCACATCGGCGATCAACTGCACCCACAGGCCACTGCGCACGCCACCGCCCAGCAACGACAGCCGGCTGACCTCGGTGCCGGTACCGCGCAGCGCGTCCAGCCCATCCGCAAGGCCGAAGGCGACACCCTCGAGCACCGCATACGTGCAGGCCGCCCGCGTCGTCTCGTGGCGTAGGCCGACGAAGGTGCCGGTGGCGAACGGATCGTTGTGCGGCGTGCGCTCGCCCGCCAGATAGGGCAGGAAGATCGGCGCTTCGGCCCTTGCCTGGGCCGACAGCGTCGCCACCTCGTCCAGCAACGCCACCTCGCCGGCGTCGCCGCTGACGCGGCTGTACCAGCGCAGGCAGCTGGCGGCCGACAGCATCACGCTCATCTGGTGCCAGCGGTCGGGCAGCGCGTGACAGAAGGCGTGCACGGCCGAGGCCGGGTTCGGACGGAAACGGTCGTTGACGACGAAGAGAACCCCCGATGTCCCGAGCGAGATGAACCCATCACCCGGGTTCACCGCGCCGACGCCGATCGCACTGGCCGCGTTGTCGCCGGCGCCGCCGGCGACCACGACCTCGGGCCCCAGGCCCCACGCGCGCGCCAGTTCGGGCCGGAGCACGCCGGAGACGGCGCCGCTTTCGACCAGGCGCGGCATGCGCGCACGGTCCAGCCCGCACGCCGCCAGCAGCTCGTCGGACCAGTCGCGCGCCGCAACGTCGAGCCACAAGGTGCCGGCAGCGTCGGACGGGTCACCTGCGCGTTCGCCCGTCAGGCACAGACGCAGGTAGTCCTTCGGCAGCAGCACGCAGTCGGTGCGCGCGAAGATGTCGGGCTCGTGGCGACGGACCCACAGCAACTTGGGCGCCGTGAAGCCCGGCATCGCCAGGTTGCCCGCCACCGCATGCAGCGACGGTGCGCACAGCGTCAGTTCCTCGCACTCCGCGTGGCTGCGGCCGTCGTTCCAGAGTATCGCCGGCCGCAGAACCCGGTCCTCCCGATCGACCAGCACGGCACCATGCATCTGGCCCGACAGGCCGATGGCGCGCACACGCGCAAACGCAGCCGGGCACGCGGCGCGCAGTTGCGCCACCGCCGACTCGGTCGCGCGCCACCAGTCGGCCGGATCCTGCTCGGACCACAGCGGATGCGGGTGACTCAGGTTCAGCGGCGATCCTGCGGTGCCGACGATGGCACCCGCTTCGTCGAGCAGGAGCACCTTCACCTCGGACGTGCCGAGATCGATGCCGAGAAACATCAGGAGGCCTCCGCTGGGGCCAGATCCCGGCCACCCACGGTCCGCGCCTCGACAAGGGCGCGCGTAAGCCGGTAGCGCACCAGAGCGGCCGCACCCACGGCCACCGCATCGGCGCCATAGCGCGAGACACGGACTTCCGGCGCTTCGAGTCCGGCGGCGCGCGCGTATTCGCCGAGCGCGCGCAGCGCCGGCCGCAGGAATACATCGCCGAGTTCGACGAGCGCGCCACCCAGCACGATGCATCCAGGATCGTAGGCCGTGGCGAGGTTCTGCAGCAGCACGCCCAGGTAAACGCCAGACTTCTCGACGGCCCGCAGCGTGGCGGGATCGCCGGCGGCGACCAGGCGCTGCACCTCGGCCAGCGCGCGCTCGCTCGGCACGTCAGGCACCATGGTACGCGGACCGATCAGCGCTTCGGCGCAGCCGAGCCGGCCACAGGAACACGGCGGCCCGCCGACCTGCAACACCATGTGGCCGACCTCGCCGGCGAACCCGCGATGGCCGGTCAGCAGCCGCTCATTGACGATCACGCCGGCGCCGACGCCCTGGTTCACGCTGACGTACAGCAGCGGATCGGTGACCTGCTTGAGGTTGAACTCCATTTCACCGACGGCCGCTACATCGGCCTCGTTCTGCACGCACAGCGGCACCGAGTCCAACGCCGTGCCCGCGAAGCGATCTCGCAGCAGTGCGCCCACCGGCACCGCCTTCCAGTGCAGGTTGGGCGCGAAGTGCAGGAAACCGTCGGCCTCGTCGACACCGCCGGGCACACCCACGCCGATACCGATGACACGCTGGCTGCCGGCATCGATCTGTCGCACCAGCTTCTGCATCACACCCGCCAGTACCCCCAGGCAGGCCTTGGCGCTGCTCGACGTGCCATAGCCCGAGCGCGCATGCGCGATAACCTCGCCGGTGAGGGAAGTCACCACCGCGCGCACACCGTCGATGCCGACCTCGCCGCCGATGAGCACCCGCCGCGCCGGGTCGATGAACAGCGGCGTCGGCCGGCGCCCCAGATCCCCGGTGACGACGACCGCGCGCTCGAGGAGCCAGCCTTCCTCGATCAACTCGCGCACGAGCAGGCTGACGGTAGACTTCGTGAGCTGCACCGCGTCTGCCAGGTCGCTGCGAGACACGCCTGGATTCGCGCACAGGTGCCTCACCAGGGACATCTTGTTGATCCCCTTCAGGATCTGCTGATGCCCCAGCGCCACGGCATGATCAGTCAGCAAGGTGCACCGTCCCAGCTGGCGATGCCGATGTTTCCGGATCGATCGGCGTTGTTCATTCGTTCATTCATTCTCCCCATCATAATTCGATCGACGAACAAATAGATGGGTGAAAACACCTAACGGTTTGCGGCTCCGAAATCACGCCTCGACGTATACTTTTAGCTGTAAAGATTTATGGCTAAATCACATGAAATTCACTGACGGCCAGTGGCTCCTGCAGCCTGGCGTGACGGCGCATTACGCGTCGCAGAACTATCACACCCAGCAGGTGGAAGACAGCCTGGTGGTGCTGGCAACCAACAAACCCATCAAACACCGCGGCGACACCCTTGCCGGGCCGACGCTGACGGTCACGCTCAGCGCGCCGGCCGAAGGTGTGGTCCGTGTCAGCGTGCAGCACTACGCGGCCTCGCAGCCACCGCGCCTGCATGTGCCGATGCCCGGCGCCGGCCGCGTGCCGGTGCAGATCACCGAGACCGACCTGTGCTGGACGCTCACCAGCGGCGCCCTCTCGGTGGACGTGAACAAAGGCGACAACTGGTCCCTGACCTTCCGCGAAGGCAGCCGCATCCTCACCCGCAGCGACTGGCGCGGCCTGGGCTACATCCAGCACGCCGGCGCAGCCGGCAGTTCACGCAACTTCGTGCACGAGCAGCTAACGCTGCAAGTGGGCGAATGTATCTATGGCCTGGGCGAACGCTTCACGCCGTTCGTCAAGAACGGCCAGGTGGTCGAGAACACCAACAAGGACGGTGGCACCGCCTGCGACCAGGCCTACAAGAGCGTGCCCTTCTACCTGTCCAGCCGCGGCTACGGCGTGCTGGTCAACGAAGCCGGCCCGGTGTCGTTCGAGGTCGCCACCGAGAAGACCACGCGCGTGCAGTTCAGCCGCGAGGGCGAGAGCCTGGACTACTGCGTCTTCGCCGGCCCGACGCCGAAAGACGTGCTGGGCCGCCTGACCGCGCTCACCGGCCGCGCTGCGCTGCCGCCGGCGTGGAGCTTCGGCCTCTGGATGACGACCTCGTTCATCACCCAGTACGACGAGGCCACCGCCACCCACTTCATCGACGAGATGAAACGCCGCGACCTGCCGCTGGCGGTGTTCCATTTCGACTGCTTCTGGATGCGCGAATTCGAATGGATGAACTTCACCTGGGACGCACGCGCCTTCCCCGACCCCGAAGCCATGCTCGCGCGGCTGCGCGCCAAGGGCCTGAAGATCAGCCTCTGGATCAACCCCTACGTGGCGCAGCAGTCGCCGCTGTTCGCCGAAGGCGTGCGCGAGGGCTACTTCCTCAAGCGCAAGAACGGCCTGACCTTCCAGACCGACCTCTGGCAGCCGGGCATGGCCATCGTCGACTTCACCAACCCGGCCGCGGTGGCCTGGTACCAGGGCCACCTGCGGCGCCTGCTGGCGATGGGCGTCGACTGCTTCAAGACCGACTTCGGCGAGCGCATCCCCGACACCGACGTCGTCTACCACGACGGCTCCGACCCGGTGGAGATGCACAACCTGTACGCGCTGCACTACAACGAGGTGGTCTTCAATCTGCTGCGCGAGGTCAAGGGCGCCGAGGCCGTGGTCTTCGCGCGCAGCACCTACGCCAGCGGCCAGCGCTTCCCGGTGCACTGGGGTGGCGACTGCTGGTCCACCTTCGGCTCGATGGCCGAGAGCCTGCGCGGCGGCCTCTCGCTGACGAGTTGCGGCTTCGCGTTCTGGAGCCACGACATCGGCGGCTTCGAAGGCAACCCGCCGCCTGCCGTCTACAAGCGCTGGATCCAGTTCGGCCTGCTGTCCTCGCACAGCCGCCTGCACGGCGCCAGCAGCTACCGGGTGCCGTGGCTGGTGGACGAAGAAAGCTGCGACGTGCTGCGGCTGTTCACACGGCTGAAGCACCAGCTCATGCCCTACCTGTTTGCCAAGGCGATCGAAGCCACCGAGACCGGCGTGCCGGTGATGCGGGCGATGGTCATCGAGCATCCCGACGACCCCGCGTGCCCGACGCTGGACCGCCAGTACCACCTGGGCGAAGCCCTGCTGGTGGCGCCGGTGTTCACCGACAGCGGCGAGGTCGACTTCTACCTGCCCGATGGCGCCGGCCTGTGGACCGACCTGCTCACCGGAATCCAGCGCCCCGGTGGCCGCTGGTACCGCGAGACGCACGGCTTCCTGAGCCTGCCCCTGTACGTGCGGCCAGGCACCGTGCTGCCTTGGGGAGCCGAGACCGAACGGCCCGACTACGACTACGCCAGCGGCGTCAGGCTGCGCGTGTTCGAACTGGCCGACGGTGCAAGCGCCCCGTTCGTCGTGCCCACGCCGGCCGGTGCCGTCGCCGCACGCGGAACGGTGAAACGGGAAGGCAACAGCTACACCGCCCGCGTCGACACGGGCCTGCTGCGGGACTGGGGCCTGCAGGTCGGCAACCAGCACAGCCCAGCGCGGGCGGAAGGGCAGACGCTGCAATGGACCATCGCCTGAAGACCACGCTGAAGCCCATCGCCACCACGCTGGTGCTGCTCGCGTGGGTGGCGACGCGGGCGTCGGCATCGAGTGAGTCCTGAACTGATCGCCCCGGGTCCGACCGCGCGGCCCCACCGCAGGGTCTGGCCCTGGGAGTCTGGGCGAGCCGACTCGAGCGCATGAAAGCCCTGCACATGCTGCTGTTGCCGCTGCTCGTGCCGCTGCTGCTGGCCGGCGCCAGCGCAGCCGTGGCGCAGCGCGTGCAGACGCCGCTCGACGGCCCCTGGCGCTTCCTGCGCGCGGACACCCTTGACGCCCCAGATGCCGCCCGACCGGACTTCGACCACGACGCCTGGCCCCAGGTGACCCTGCCGCACAGCTGGAACGCCGTCGACGGTGAGGCCGGCGGGCCGTACTACCGCGGTGCCGGCTGGTACCGGCACGTCATAGAGCGTCCCGCCGCGCCCGGCCGCCGCCAGTTCCTCGAATTCGACGGCGCCACAATGGCCGCCGAGGTCTGGGTCAACGGCCAGCGGGCCGGGCGCCACGAAGGCGGCTATGCACGCTTCCGCTTCGACATCACGCCGCTGCTCAAGCCCGGGCGCAACCTGTTGGTGGTGCGGGTGGACAACGGTGCCCTGCCGCAAGTCGCGCCGCTGGGCGGCGACTTCACCGTCTTCGGCGGCCTGGTGCGGCCGGTGCGGCTGGTCGAGACAGCCGCCGCCCACATCGAACTGCTGGACCACGGCGGCCCCGGTGTGCGTATCGACACCGAAACGCTGTCGGCCGCCGGCGCGCGGCTGAAAGTGCAGGTGCAGTTGCGCAACGACGCCACGCAGGCCGCCGAGCGCGAACTGCGCCTGACGCTGCGCGATGCCGATGGCCGCACCGTCGCGCAGCACCGCCAGCGTCTGCGGCTGCCGGCCGGCGCCGCCGACACCGCCAGCGCCGTACTGCACCTGCCCAAGCCGCACCTGTGGCAGGGTGTGTTCGATCCCTACCTGTACCGGCTGAGCGCCGAGCTGCTGCATGGCCGCACCGTGACCGATGCGGTGCAGCTGCCGCTGGGCCTGCGCCAGTTCGCGGTCGACCCCGAGCGCGGTTTCCTGCTCAACGGCAAACCCTACCCGCTGCACGGCGTCAACTACTTCCACGCCGGCCGGCCCGGCCGCGGCGTGGCGGTGGGCGCGGCCGAGATCGACGAGGACCTGCGCATCCTGACGGAGCTGGGCGCGACCGGCCTGCGTCTGGTGCACTACCAGCACCCGCCGCACACCTACGAACGCGCCGATCAACTGGGCCTGGTGTTGTGGACCGAGATCCCGCTGAACGCGGCGATGCAGGAAACGCCAGCCTTCCGCGACAACCTGTCCCAGCAGCTGCGCGAACTGGTGCGGCAGAACCACCACCACGCCTCGGTGGCCATCTGGGGCCTGGGCAACGAGGTCTACCGCAGCGACGAGCCGGTGCGCGCGCTGCTGGCCGATCTGCACACGCAGGCCAAGCAGGAAGACCCGACGCGGCTGACCGCCTACGCCCACTGCTGCGCACCCGACGACCACCCGATGGCGCTGGTGGCCGACCTGGCCGCCTACAACCGCTACTGGGGCTGGTACGACGGCGCCTACACCGACATCGGCCCGTGGGCCGACAAGCTGCACGCCAGGCTGCCCGCCAAGCCCATCGGCCTCGGCGAATACGGCGCCGGCGCCAGCGCGCTGCAGCAGGAAGACCCGCCGCGCCGCCCCGAACCCGGCGGCCGCTGGCACCCCGAGCAGTACCAGGCGCTTTTCCACGAGGCCTATGCGCGCCAGCTCGCGGCCCGCCCCTATCTGTGGGGCCACTTCGTCTGGCTGGGCTTCGACCATGCCTCGGCCGGCCGCCACGAAGGCGACAAAACCGGCATCAACGACAAGGGCCTGGTCAGCTACGACCGCCGCCATCGCAAGGACGCCTTCCACCTGCTGCGCGCCTGGTGGGCGCGCGAGCCGGTACTGCACATCGCCAACCGGCGCATCAGCACACGGCCGGCCGGCACGGTGGCGATCAAGGCCTACAGCAACGCCCGCCAGCTAACTCTGGAAGTTAACGGCCAGCCGGTCGGCACGGTGCCGGTGGTCGACCGTATCGCGATCTGGCCCGCAGTGACCCTGGCCCCCGGCCGCGCGACGCTGCAAGTGCGCGACGAACGCGGCACCGCCGACCGCGTCGACTGGGACATCGAGTCCTGCCCTGCCGGCGCGCTGGGCACCAGCCGCGTGCTGCAACTGCCAGGTGAAGGCGCTGCCTACGGCCGGGCCCAGCACGGCCCGCTGCCGCTGGCGGCCAACGAGGTGGTGCTCACCTTCGACGACGGCCCCGGGCCCGAAACCACCGCACGCGTGCTGCAGGCGCTGAAGGCCGAATGCGCGCAGGCCACCTTCTTCGTCAACGGCGAGCCGCTGCTGCAGAACCCGGCGCTGGCGCAGCGCATGCAGTCCGAAGGCCATACCGTGGCCATGCACGGCTTTCGCCACGTCGCCTTCGACAGCCTGTCGCCGCAGGAGCAGGCCGCCGACCTGCAGGCCATGCAGAAAGCGCACCGCCACGTGCTGGGTGGCGCGCCGGCGGCCTGGCGCTTCCCGTACTTGGCCGAGTCGCCTCACCTGCGCGGGCTGCTGCGCGAGCAGGGGATCACCGTGCTGTCGGTGGACGTCGGCCTCGACGACTGGCTGCCCGGCCAGACGCCCGAGGTGCTGGCCGAACGCATGGTGCAAGGCCTGCGCCAGCAGGGTGGCGGCATCGTGCTGATGCACGACACGCAGGAGCAGACCGCAGCGGCACTGCCGCTGCTGCTGCGCCGGCTCAAGCAAGAAGGCTGGCGCCTCGTGCATCTGCAATGGCCCCCATCCACCCCTTGACACACCCACACACCCCATCGCAATGCCAAGCACCTTGCTGAAGAACACCCTTCCCCACGGCGCCGGCCTCGTGCTGGTGCTGGCCCTGCAGGCCTGCGGCAATGCGCCCACCGCGGCACCCGCAGCCGTAGCGGCTCCGGCCCAGCCCATGCCACCCGCCGCGGCCGACACCACCGCCATCCAGCTCAACCAGGTGGGCTACCTGCCGGGCGGCAGCAAGTGGGCCGTGGTGCGCGCGGTCGCCGCCGACAGCTTTGCGGTGCTCGACGACGCCAGCGGCCGCGAGGTCTGGCGCGGCCCGCTCGGCGCTGCCCAGCGCTGGGAGCCGGCGCAGGAAGCGCTGCGCCTGGCCGACTTCTCTGCGCTGCGCCAGAGTGGCCGCTACCGCCTGAAGGTGGCCGCGCTGCCGCCGTCGGCGCCCTTCGTGATCGCACCCGATGCTTATGCGGCACTGAATGCCGCGGCCATCAAGGCCTACTACTTCAACCGCGCCAGCGTGCCGCTGGAGCCGGCACACGCCGGCGTCTGGGCACGCCCCGCTGGCCACGCCGACGAGCGCGTCTTCGTGCACGCCTCGGCCGCAAGTCCGGGCCGGCCCGAAGGCGCGCTGATCTCGGCGCCCAAGGGCTGGTACGACGCCGGCGACTACAACAAGTACATCGTCAACTCCGGCATCACCGTCTACACGCTGCTGGCCGCCTACGAACACTTCCCGGCCCAGTTCCAGACCCAGAAGCTGAACATCCCGGAGAGCGGCAACGCGCTGCCCGACCTGCTCGACGAGGTGCTGTGGAACCTGGAGTGGATGCTCGCCATGCAGGACCCTGCCGACGGCGGCGTGTACCACAAGCTCACCCACAAGGGCTTCGACGGCGTCGTGATGCCGCACCAGTCCACCGGAGAGCGCTACGTCGTGATGAAGGCGACGGCCGCCACGCTGGACTTCGCCGCCGTCGCGGCGCAGGCCAGCCGCGTCTTCGCCGCGTTCGAGGCCCAGCACCCGGGGCTGTCGGCGCGCCTGCTGGCCGCATCGAAGGCCGCCTGGGCGTGGGCGCAGGCACATCCAGCCGTCGTCTACAAACAACCGCCCGACATCAGCACCGGCGGCTACGACGACAACAAGCTTGCCGACGAATTCGCCTGGGCCGCCGCCGAGCTGTATGTGACGACGCGCGACGACAGCTACTGGGCGGCGATGAACAAACACGCCCAGCCGGCCGAGGTGCCGGGCTGGGCCGACGTCGGCAGCCTGGGCTGGATCACGCTGGCCCATCACCGCGACCGCCTCACCCCGGCGGCCGACCGCGCACTCGTCGAACGGCAGATCTCGTCGCTCGCAGCCAAGCTGGCCGGGCGCTGGCAAGACTCGAGCTACCGCGTCGCGATGCGGCAGGAGGATTTCCACTGGGGCAGCACCGCCGTGGCGCTGAACCAGGCAGTGGTGCTCGTCCAGGGCTACCGCCTGGGCGGCGACCGGCGCCAGCTCGACGCCGCGCAGGCCGCGCTGGACTTCGTTCTCGGCCGCCATCCGACCGGCTTCTCGATGGTCACCGGCTTCGGCGAACGGTCGCCCCGCGACCCGCACCACCGGCCTTCAGGCGCCGACGGCGTGGTCGATCCGGTGCCGGGCTTCATCGTCGGCGGGCCGCGCAACGCCACATCCGACGACTGCAAGATGCCGTACCCCTCGCCCGGCGCGGCCAAGGCCTGGCTGGACAAATTCTGCAGCTACACGACGAACGAAGTGGCGATCAACTGGAACGCGCCGCTGGTGTATGTCTCGGCGGCGCTGCAGGCGCTGACGCCATAGGGCGCCCGCGCACGGCGACAAGACTGGAGACGCGACGATGCGGCACATCACGAAGACGCTTGCCGGCGCGCTGACGGCGGCGCTGCTGGCCGGCACGGCAGCGGCGGCCGACTGGAAGCAGCTCGAGAGCCCGCACTTTCGCATCTACACCGACCAGGACGCGCTGATAGGCCGCGAGATGCTGCAGCAGCTGGAGCAGTTGCGCTGGCTCGGGCTGCGGCTGCTGGGCGCCAACGACCGGACCCCGCGTTTGCAGACCCGGTTCGACACCTTCGTCTTTCGCGGCCGGCAGACGCTGAAGCGGGTCAAGCCCGAGATCGGCGAAACGGTCGCCGGCATGTACGTGTTCTGCCGCGAAGGCGCGACGGCGTACGCGCTGGAAGATGGCCACGCCGGACGGCACGCGCTGAGCTGGGGCCAGCAGATACTGCAGCACGAGTACGCGCATCACCTGATGTTCCAGTACGCGAACACGGCGTATCCGCCCTGGTACGTCGAAGGCTTCGCCGAGTACCTGAGCACAGTTCGGCAGGACGGTGACAGGCTGATCGTCGGCGAGACCAACCGCAATCGCGCGATGAGCCTCAACGACACCTGGCTGCCCCTGGCCGACGTGCTCGGCTGGCACCTGCGGCCGGCCGCCAAACGGCCGCCGTCGGAGGTCGGGGCGTTCTATGCTCAGTCTTGGCTGCTCACCCACTACATGCTGAGCGACGAGTCGCGCGCGCGCGCGCTGCCGGCCTACTTCGAGCGCGTCGGCGCCGGTGAAGACCCGGTCGCGGCCTTCGAGCCGGCGACAGGCATCGTGCTGGCCGAACTCGCGGATCGGCTCAGGCGCTACTACCGCTCCGGCGCGACGATGCTCGAATTGCGGGGCCAGGAAGCGGCGCGCGCGGTGGTGAAGGAATCGCCGCTGGGCCCCGACGCCGATGCCTACGTGCCCGAGGCTTCGGCGCTGCGCGGCTGCGTGAGCCCCGAGCGCGCCAAGGCGATCCTGACCCAGCTGCGCGCGCTGGCCCCCGACCCGGCGCGCGCCAGCCCCGATCTGCGGCTGGCGCTGGCCCGTGCGGAAACGCTGGCTGGCGACGCGCAGGCCGCCATCACGCTGCTCGAGCCCATGGCCACCGACGACAACGCCGAGGCCCACTACCTGCTCGGCCGCGCCTGGGGCCGCCGCGCCGAGGCGCTCGACGGCGACGCGCAGCGCGAGGCACGCGACCAGGAACGCGGCCAGCTGCTCAAGGCCTACCGGCTGCGCAAGGACCACGCACCGACCCTCTACTTCCTGGCGCTGGCGCTGGAACGGAACAGCGGCTTCAACCAGAACGTGCTCAACGCCGCGCGCGCCGCGCGACTGTTCGCGCCCGCCGTGCCCGACTACGCGCTGCTCGCCGTGAGCCTGGAACTGCAAGGCGGCGACCGCGACCGCGCCGCGCTCGCGCTGGGCCCGCTGGCCAGCAACCCGCACGACACGGGCGCCGCGACCCGCGCCCGCCTGGCCGTCGAAGCCATTCGCGCCGGCAAGAGTGCGGCCGAAGTCTTCAAGCTGATGGCTCCCCCCAAACCGGCTGCCCCATGACCACCGAAAACCCTGCACTCGCCGCCGCGCCACTCTCACGTCGCAACGCCCTCCACCCGCTGAGCTGGGTGCCCACGCTCTACCTCGCGATGGGCTTGCCCAACGTGATGGTCGGCGTGGTCGCCGCGATCATCTTCAAGAACCTCGGCGTGTCCAACGAAGACATCGCGCTCTACACCTCGCAGATGTACCTGCCCTGGGTGCTGAAGCCGCTGTGGGCGCCGCTGCTGGAGGCCCATCGCAGCAAGCGCTGGTGGGTCATCAGCATGCAGTTCACGATGGCCGCGTCGCTCGGCCTGGTGGCTTTCTGCCTGCCGCTGGACGACTTCTTCCGCCTGTCGCTGGCCTTCTTCTGGATCACCGGCTTCGCCTCGGCCACGCAGGACACGTGCGCCGACGGCGTCTTCATGACGACGATGCCGCTGAAGGACCAGGCGCGTTATGCCGGCCTGCAAGGCATGTGCTGGAACCTGGGCGCGGTGCTCGGCTCGGGGCTGCTGGTGTCGCTGACCGGCTGGCTGCACGACAGCCGGGGCCTGCCGTGGGTGCAGTGCTGGATGATCGTCGTCAGCTTCGCCGCGGTGGTCATGGCCGGCTTCGGGCTGTGGCACCTGCGGGTGTTGCCGCCGGGCTCGCCGCCGGTGCAGATCGGCGGCGCAGGCGCTGGCGGCTTCACTGCACTGCGCGTCGCCTGGGTCAGCTTCTTCGCCAAGCCGCAGATCTGGATGATGCTGGCCGTCATCTTCTTCTACCGCTTCGGCGAGGGCTTCATCGAGAAGTTCGGGCCGCTGTTCCTGCTCGACCCGCTCTCGGCCGGCGGCCTGGGGCTGGACAACGCGGCGCTGGGCCACATCAACGGCACCGTGGGCACCATCGCCTTCATCGCCGGGGCCTTTCTCGGTGGCTTCCTGGTCGCGCGGCGCACCTTGCCGCGTTCGTTCTTCGTGCTGGCGCTGGTGCTGAACGTGCCGCACCTGACCTACTTCTACCTGAGCACGGCGCAGCCGCAGGACACGCTGTGGATCGGCGCCATCGTGGCGCTGGAAAAGTTCGGCTTCGGCATGGGCTCGGTCGGCCACATGCTTTACATGATGCAGCAGGTGGCCCCCGGCCCGTTCCGGATGGCGCACTACGCGATGGCCACTGGCGTGATGGCCATGACCAAGTGGTCCACCGGCACGGTCAGCGGCTGGGTCTGGGGCGCTGTCGGCCACGACTACGCCACCTTCTTCGGCCTGGTGCTGCTGTTCTCGCTGCCACCAGTCGTGCTCGCCTGGCTGGCGCCATTCCCCCACAAAGACACCCCACAAGGCTGATACGGCCACGGAGACCCGTTCATGACAAATCCGCCCTTCCCCTTCCGCATGCCGCTGCTGCGCTCGCTGGCCGCCGCGCTGGCGCTGGCCATGAGCGCCACCGCCAGCGCGGCGCCGCCGGCCCGCACGGTGCAGCTCGACCTGGCCGCCGCCACCAAGCCGATGGACCGCTTCTTCGACCTGGCGGTCGGCGCCGACTACCCCGGCACCACCGGCCGGCCCGAGAACCTGGCGCAGCTGAAGACCACTGTCGACGAGCTGGGCTTTCGCTACCTGCGTTTCCACGACATCTTCCACGACGTCTACGGCACCGTGAAGAAGGACGCCGACAACAAGCTGGTCTTCGACTTCAGCAAGATCGACCAGCTGTACGACGCGATGCTGGCGCGCGGCATCAAGCCCTTCATCGAGCTGGGCTTCACGCCGGGCGTGATGAAGACCTCGGACCTGAAGATCTTCTACTGGAAAGGCAACACCTCGCATCCGCAGCCTGGCCCGTGGTCCGAGCTGATCGATGCCTTCGTGCGCCACCTGGTCCAGCGTTACGGCATCGAAGAAGTGCGCAAGTGGCTGTTCGAAGTCTGGAACGAGCCCAACCTCGACGGCTTCTGGGAAAAGGCCGACCAGAAGGCCTACTTCGAGCTGTATGCCAACACCTCGCGCACCATCAAGAAGATCGATGCAAAGCTGCAGGTCGGTGGCCCGGCGACCGCCGGCGCGGCCTGGGTGCCGGAGTTCCTGGCTTATGCCAAGGCCAACGATGTGGCGGTCGACTTCGTCACCACGCACACCTATGGCGTGACCGAAGGTTTCCTCGACGAGTTCGGCAAGTCCGACCGCATCCTCGCCACCGACCCGAACTCGATCATCGGCGACATCGTGCGCAACCGCCGCGAGATCGAGGCTTCGGCCTTCCCCGGCCTGCCGCTGTACATCACCGAGTGGAGCACCAGCTACAACCCGCACGACAAGGTGCACGACAGCTACATCAGTGCGCCTTGGATCCTGCAAAAGCTGGTCGGCACCCGCGGCCATGCGCAGGCGATGAGCTACTGGACCTACAGCGACCTGTTCGAAGAGCCGGGCCCGCCCAACCGCGCCTTCCATGGCGGCTTCGGCCTGATGACGCGCGACGGGCTGCGCAAGCCTTCGTGGTTTGCCTACAAGTACCTCAACGCGCTGCGAGGCAACGAGGTGACCAGCACCGACAAACAGCTGCTGGCGGCGGTCGATGGCCGCAAGACGGCGGTGGTGGTGTGGGACTGGCAGCACCCGGACCAGAAGACCACCAGCAACGGCGTGTTCTTCGCCAAGCCGGTGCCCAACGGCCCGGCTGCGGCGGTGACGCTGAACCTGCGCAATGTCGCTGCCGGCAGCTACCGCGTGCGAGTGCACCGCACCGGCCACAAGACGAACGACGCCTACACGGCTTACCTCGAGATGGGGGCGCCCAAGGATCTCGAGCCCGGCCAGCTGACCCAGCTGCATGCGCTGACGCAGGACAAGCCCGAGGTCAACCGCGTCGTCAAGGTCGGCCAGGACGGCAAGCTGCGGTGGAAGCTGCCGATGCGCAGCAACGACGTGGTGCTGGTGACGCTGGAACCCGCGAAGAAGTGAACCCGCGGCCGATCCGCCGTGCCTGCGCCGTGCTCGGCGGCCTGGCCCTGTTCCTGCTGGGCGGCGCCACCGGATGCGCCGGCGTGGCCGGCGGCGCGCCAGCCGAGACAGCCTACCGCTGGAAGAACGTGGCCATCGTCGGCGGCGGCTTCGTCGCGGGGCTGGTCTTTCATCCCGCAGTGCCGAACCTGCTGTACGCCCGCACCGACATGGGCGGCGCGTACCGCCGCGAAGGCGCGTCCGGGCGCTGGCAGCCGCTGCTCGACTGGCTACCGCACAGCGACCTCAACCTGATGGGCGTGGAAAGCCTCGCGGTCGACCCGTCCGACCCCGATCGGCTGTACCTGGCCTGCGGCACCTACACCGCTTCCGGCGTGCCCGACGGTGCCGTGTTGCGATCGCAAGACCGCGGCCGCAGCTTCCAGCGCACCGACCTGCCGGTGAAGTTCGGCGGCAACGAAGAGGGCCGCGGCAATGGCGAGCGGCTGGCCGTGGACCCGAACGACGGCCGCGTGCTCTACCTGGGCACGCGGCTCGACGGCCTGTGGCGCAGCACCGACCGTGCTGCCAGCTTCCAGCGCGTCGGCAGTTTTCCCGCCGCAGCCTGGCGTCGATCGGCGGAGGACGGGCCGCTGCCGGCCGGGCGCGGCAGCGACGGGCGCAGCACCATCGTGTTCGTCGTCTTCGACCCGGCCAGCGCGGCGCCGGGCGGCGCCAGCCGCACGGTCTACGTCGGCGTCTCGGCGCTGGGCCGCCCCAACCTCTGGCGCAGCGAAGACGGCGGCGCGAGCTGGGCGCCGCTGCCCGGTGCGCCCACCGCTCATCGCCCCACACGCGCAGCCTGGGCCGCAGATGGCCAGCTGTACATCAGCTACGGCAACGAGCCGGGCCCGCGCCGCATGAGCAGCGGCGCGGTATGGAAGTACGACAGCCGCAGCGCGCGCTGGACCGACATCACACCCGCGCGTCCCGATGAACACCGCCGCTTCGGCTACGCCGCCGTGGCGGTGGACGCCAGGCAGCCGCAGCGGCTGCTGGCCAGCACCCACGGCCGTGCCGGTGGCGAAGAGTTGTTCCGCAGCAGCGACGGCGGCGCCACCTGGAAGCCATTGTTCGCGCCCGGCGCGACGAGCGCGCGCTTCGACGCCACGCTGGCGCCCTATGTGCGCGACACGCACCTGCACTGGCTGTTCGACGTCAGGATCAACCCCGCCAACCCCGACCACGCCCTCTTCACCACCGGCTACGGCGGCTGGGAAACCCACGACCTTGGCGCTGCTGACAACGGCCGGCCGACCCATTGGCAGGTGATGAGCACCGGCATCGAAGAGACGGTGGCGCTGGCGCTGCACAGCCCCACCCGCGGGGTGCCGCTGGTCAGCGCCATCGGCGACTACTCGGGCTTCGTGCACACCGACCTCGACGTGCCGGCCGACGGCAACCCCAAGCCGCCCTTCCTGGGCAATACCAACGACGTGACGGGGGCCGAACTCGCGCCCGAGGTCATCGTGCGGGTCGGCCGCCCGCGCGAGGGCACCGCCCTCGGCTATTCGCTCGACGGTGGCCGCAGCTGGCAACAGCCGGCTGCGCTGCCCGACCCGCGCGCGCGCGACGGCTCGATCGCCGTCTCGGCCGACGGTGCCACCTGGGTCTGGACACCCAGGGGCCTGCTACCCCACGTCAGCCGCGACCGCGGCGCACGATGGACGCCGGTGTCAGGCCTGCCTCCGGACACGCGGGTGATCGCCGACCGCGTGAACGCGCGCCGCTTTCACGCCGTCTCCTTGTCCGGCAACAAGCTCTACGCCAGCGCCGACGCCGGCGTCAGCTTCACCGAACGTGCACTGGACCTGCCCGACGGGCCGGTTCGCGCATCGCAGCCCGGTGACCACAACCGGACGAACCGGGGCGACGACCGCGGCGGCCAGGACCGGCTCTATGCCGCACCCGGGCGTGAAGGAGAACTCTGGTTGCCCGCCTACCATGGCCTGTACCACGCCGCCCCGGGGCAGGGCCTCCGGCGCCTGCCCGGTGTGAGCCAGGTGCATGCCTTCGGATTCGGCCGCGCCGCGCCGGGCTCGGACCAGGCCACGCTCTACCTTGTTGGCACGGTACACGGCCAGCACGGCATCTACCGCTCGACCGACACCGCCGCGCAATGGCTGCGCATCAACGACGACGCGCACCAGTGGGGGCTGATCCTGCAGGTCAGCGGCGATCCGAAGGTGTTCGGCCGCGTGTACGTGGGCACCCATGGCCGCGGCGTGCTCTACGGCGACCCGGCGCACTAGGCGATGCACTTGTCGCGCGGGGCGACGATCGGCCGCCCGGCCGCCGGCCCGCGTTCAGGCCGGCTTGAGCTTGAACACCGCCACCGCCTGCACCAGCGCCTGGGCCTGCAGGCGCAGGCTCTCGGCGGCGGCGGCCGACTCTTCCACCAGCGCGGCGTTCTGCTGCGTGGCCTGGTCCATCTGCGTCACCGCCTGACCAACCTGGCCGACGCCGCTGCTCTGCTCGGTGCTGGCGGCGCTGATCTCGGCCACGACATCGCTGACACGCTGGATCGCGCCGACGATCTCTTCCATCGTGTTGCCGGCCTGGCCCACCAGCACGCTGCCCTGCTCGACCTGCTCGACGCTGTTGGTGATCAGCGTCTTGATCTCCTTGGCCGCTTCGGCGGAGCGTTGCGCGAGGCTGCGCACCTCGCCGGCCACCACGGCGAAACCGCGGCCCTGCTCGCCGGCGCGAGCCGCTTCCACTGCGGCATTCAACGCAAGGATGTTGGTCTGGAAGGCGATGCCGTCGATCACCGCGATGATGTCGGCGATCTTCTTCGAGCTGTCGTCGATGCCCTTCATCGTCTGCACGACCTGGCCGATGACGGCGCCGCCGCGCGAGGCCACGCTGCTGGCCCCCAGTGCCAGCTGGTTGGCCTGCTTGGAGTTGTCGGCGTTGTTGCGTACGGTGGCGCCCAGTTCGTCCATCGTGGCGGCAGTCTGCTGCAGCGCACTGGCCTGTTCTTCGGTGCGCTGACTCAGATCCTGGTTGCCCTGGGCGATCTGCGCGCTGGCCGTGGCCACGCTCTCGGCGTTGCTGCGCACATCGGCGACGACTCGCCCCAGCGAGCCCTGCATGTCGTTCAGCGCTGCCAGCAGCGGCGAGAACTCATCGTGCGCGGCGTCTTGTGCCGCGAGCGTCAGGTTGCCGTCGCGCACACGTTCGGCCACCTGCCGCGAGATGGCGACGCGGCCGCGCAGCACCCCCGCGATGTACCAGGAAAACAGTACCAGCCCGACGATGGCCGCACACACCAGCGCCATCAGCACATGCAGCGTCGAGTTCGCGTCCTCTTCGATGAGCCCCAGGTCCGCGCCCAGCGCCGACTGCTGGAACTTCACCGTCTCGTCCAGCACGGCCAGAAGTTCGTTGCGCACAGGTATGGTCTTGTCGACCAGGAAGGCAAAGGCTTCGGGCTTCTGCCCGTCCTGGATCAGCTTGATGTTGGCGCCACCGGCGTCCCAGAACTTCGCCACCAGCGGCGGCACCTTGGCAAAACGCTCCTTGCCTTCGGCGGTGAAGATGCCTGCCTGGTAGTCGGCCATCGCCTGGTCGATGAGCTTGCGCCTTTCGCCGATGTCGGCCAGCGCAGTGGCCATTTCCTGCGGCGTGCGCGCCAGGATCGCGTGGCGCAGCTGCAGCGAAGTGCGTGTCACGTTGAGCTCCATCGCCGCCACGCGCTGCATCTGCGGCACGCGCATCTTGCCGGTCCGCTGCGCCAGCGTCGCGACATCGTTGAGTTCGACGTAGGCAAACACCGCCACCGCGACGAGCGCGAACGAAAGAACCGCGGAGATCAAGTACAGCCGCCTTGCGATGGCCATGGTGGAGAAGAAGCTCATAGGGGCAGCCTGCTTTGATGGCGAATGTTGTTGAGACACCGGCCCGTGCACTGCCATCGCGCGCAATCTGTTCGGCGTACGTTCGCCGACGGTTCGGTTCACGTGCCGCAAATGTGACGCACCGGGCCGCGGCGTGATGCATCGACAAGCACCACGCCGGCCCCGCAATTCGGCGGATTCAGGCGCCACGCCCAATCTCCCAAGAGGCCTCTCATGCAAGCACTGCGCCTGCTCCATTGGCGCCCAAGGTCGACACACATGAGCATGAACACATCCCCCATGCTGAACCTCGAAGCCGCGCTGCTCCTGGTACGCCCACCCCGCACAGCATGCCAGGGCGCGGGAGGCATACGCCCAGCCGGTCAGGCCGACGATGCTTCCGGACTCGGCCTCCCGCCGAATCTCGCCTCGCAACTGCTCAAGCAGTGCAGGGTCGGCCGGGCCCGGGGCGTCGGGTCTGGTGAGCCTTGCGCCTATATTGCGCGCGCTGTGCCGACCGGCGGCGCGACCTTGCAGCACTTGTCGGCCGCCAAGCTGCCTCGTCGCCGTCGCTCCTGTCCGGTCGCACTGCGCTGGCGGCACGGGCGCACAACGCCAACACTGCATGCCATCCGTAACCCACACAAAGGATGATCCATGGACTACCGAGCCCTGCTGGCCGCGCCGCTGGCGGCCCTGGTGATGAGCAGCAGCGCCAGCGAACTGCGCATGCCGGCCGACTGGCAGGCCCACGCCAGCTTCACCTGGCCGGTCGCGAAAACCTACCAGGCGGGTGTCGATCCGCAGGCCGAGGAAGGCGGCGTGCGGGCGCTGACCGTCAAATCGGTCGGCACACGCAAGCCCAGCGACATCGGCACCGTCGAGCAGTTCGCCGTGGGCTACGCCGGCAAGCGGGTACGCCTGTCCGGGCAGGTCAAGGCGGCGGGCGTAGACGGCTGGGCGGGCCTGGTGCTGGGCACTGGCTTCACTCCGCTGCTCTACGCCCCCGGCTTCAACCCGGAACTGCCCTATGCCGCTGCCGCCTGCCCGCAATGGTGCGAGCTGAGCGTGGTGGCGGACATGCCGGCTGACGGCACGGCCGCCGTCGGCGTGGCGCTGATGGGCAACGGCCAGGTGTGGGCGCGCCAGCTCAAGATCGAGACCGTAGGCCCCGACGTGGCGTTGACCTCTGTCCGGTTTGCCGCCGCCCTGGACGCTGAACTGCGCGCCCAACGACGCCAGCAGGACCACGAGAAGGCGCACCGCCGCGCACCGCCGCAGAACCTGGCCCTGGAATAGGGCCAGCGCGCCGCATCGTCATCGACGCCAAACCGCCCCGGCCCGCTGCCCAGCGAGCCCCTGATCGCCAACCGAAAGGAACCCTTCCCATGGACTACCGTGTCCTGCTCGCCGCCCCGCTGGCAGCCTTGATGCTGAGCGTGAATGCCGCCGAAGTTCGCCTGCCCCATGGCTGGGGCGAGTACAAGCTGCCGATTCCGAAATTTCCATTCATCACGCCGCCCAACTACGAGATCGGACTGGACCCGAACGATGCGGCCACCGGCGCCCGCAGCCTGACGGTCCGCGCCGTTGGCGGCTTCTCGACCGACGCACCGTCCTACGGCGCGGCCCAACAGCTGGTCTACGGCTACGCGGGCCAGCGCGTGCGGCTGGCCGGGCAGGTGCGTGCCGAAGGGTCGAGTGGCTGGGCGGGGCTGTACGTGGGTGCTGGCAACGAGCAGTTGTTGTCGAACCTGGCCCAGGGCCTGCCGGGCGTGGAGCACCGCCTGCCGATGGGCGCCGCGGCCACGACCAGCGGCTGGCAGGATGTGAGCGTCGTGATCGATGTGCCGGCCGATGCCTTGTCCATCAATCTGGGCCTGGCCCTGGTGGGCGAAGGCCAGGCATGGGCGCGTGGCCTGCGCTTCGACGTGGTGGGGCCGGAGGTGCCGGTCACCCGCACGCCGGTGGGCATGGACTGGCAGCAGGCTCGCAACGTCCGGGTGAAGTACTCGGGGATGATGGCGCAGGTGCCGCCCATGCCGCTGCGCAACGCGGCGCTGGACTGAGCGAGCCTGCCCGTGAGTCCACCGCGCCGCCGCAAGAGCGCAATCCCGGGGGTGCAGCCCGAAGGTGCACCGGTCAGCCCGCCCACAGATACCCGGCCGCAGCGCACGCGACTGCGCCAGGCGCTGGTGCCCGCCCTGCTCTTCTGGGCCGCCTGGGCCTTGCTGCGCTGGTGGTGGCCGCAGGCGCGCTGGCCGACCTTGGCCGCGCAGATGTGGCTGGCCTACAGCGCTGCCTGGCTGGTGCTGCCCTGGCGCTGGTGGCCCCTGGGTGTGCCGCTGGCGGCGGCGGCCGGTGGCGTGCTGGGGCTGGCTGTGGTGCCCGCCTTCGGCTTCGCACAGTGGCTGAGTCTGGACAGCGTGTGGCGCCAGGCCCTGCCGGCCACGGCCTTTGCGCTGCTGCTGCACCTGCCCCTGCGCTGGTGGGTCTGGCGCGAGCAACAGGCGCTGCAACTGCGCCTGGGCCGGGCCGAGCAACAGGCGGCGATGGCCGATCTGTCGCACCAGGTCAGCGTGGCCGAGTTGAAGGCGCTGCAGGCGCAGGTGGAGCCGCATTTCCTGTTCAACGCGCTGGCCAGCCTGCAGCAGCTGATCCGCCAGCAGCCGGCCACGGCAGAGCGCTTCCTAGGCGAGCTGCACGACTACCTGCGCCTGGCGTTGCCATCGATGCGCGAGCCGCTGTCCACGGTGGAGAAAGAACTCGCGCTGGCACGCGCCTACCTGGCCGTGATGGCCACGCGGCTGGGTGCGCGGCTGCGCTTCGAGGTGCACGCCGCCGCCGGCTGCGCCGCCCACCCGATGCCGCCGATGATGCTGCTGACGCTGGTGGAGAACGCCGTGCGCCACGGCATCGAGCCGCTGCCGCAGGGCGGGCAGGTCAGCATCGAGGCACGGCAGGAAGACCAGCGCCTGCTGGTGGACGTGCGTGACGACGGCGCCGGCCTGCAGACCACCGAACCCGTCCTGACCAAAGGCCAGGGTGTGGGCCTGGCCAACGTTCGCGACCGGCTCGCCAGCCTGTACGGTGACGCCGCACATTTGAGCATCCAGCAGCGCGCCGAAGGCGGCGTGCTGTCCCGCATCGAGCTACCCTGGACCGTGCCCGACGGCTCCAACCCATCGCGATGAAAACTCCCACCGCCATCCTGATCGAAGACGAACCGCTGCCCCGCCAACGCCTGCGCGAGGGGCTGGCCGAAACCTGGCCGCAACTGCACGTGCTGGGCGAGGCCGAAGACGGCGAGCGCGGCCTGGCCCTGGTGCTGCAGCAGCGGCCCGACATCGTCTTCGTCGACATCCGGCTGCCGGGCCTGGACGGCCTCTCGCTGGCCCAGCGCATCAAGGGCCTGTGCCACGTGGTCTTCGTCACCGCCTACGACGCGCATGCCCTGACGGCCTTCGAACAGGGCGCCATCGACTACCTGCTGAAGCCGCTCGCCACCGAGCGCCTGCGCGAGACGGTGCAGCGGCTGCAGCAGCGCCTGCTGTGGCCACCGGCCGAAGTGGCGCGCTGGCTGCAGCAATGGGCGCCGCCAGCGCTGGCCGCGCCCGCTGCTCAGCCCGCCGCCACCCCAGCCGCCGAAAGCGCCGCGGCACCGCTGCGCTGGCTGCAGGCCTCGCAGGGCGAGCGGCTGCACCTGGTGATGGTGGCCGACGTGAGCCACTTCCGCAGCGACAACAAGTACACCTGCGCCGTCACGCGCGAAGGCGAGTTCCTGCTGCGCCTGTCGCTGCGCGAGTTGCTGGCCCAGCTGGATGCCGAGCAGTTCTGGCAGATCCACCGCGCCGTCGTCGTCAACCTGGCGCAGGTGGCGCGTGTCGATCGGCAGCTGGGCGGCATGGAGGTGCTGCTGAAGGACGGCAAGACGCGGCTGCCGGTAAGCCAGACTTTCCAGCCGCGCTTCAAGCCGATGTGAACGGCTGCGTTGCGCGTTGTCTGCGGCCGATAACAACGATTATTTTGCTCGCCGCACCATCCCACTCGGCGCACCGGCGCCAGCAACGCAAATGAAAACACGAGACGGAACCTGGCTTGTCTTGCTGCTGCTCGCAACGGCTGCGGCCGCATCAGCCCAGGACAAACCCGACGAGGCCGCCCTAGAGCGAGCCCGCGCCCACTTCGCCCGGCCCATCGTTCTGGCCAAGGACGACCTGCGCCTGTTCCCGGAACCGCCGGCTGAATACCGCGTGCTGCCCGCCGCCGGGCTGTGGGGCCGGCTACAAGCTTTCGAATACGACTCGGCCGTCACCGGCACGCGCCGCCGGGCGCAGGTCTACCTGCCGCCCGGCCACACGGCCGGCAAGAAGTACCCGGTGCTGTACCTGCTGCATGGCATCGGCGGCAACGACCATGAGTGGTCGAGCTACGTGAAGGCCCATGCGATCGTCGACAAGCTCATCGCCGAGGGCAAGGCCATGCCGATGATCCTGGTGATGCCCAACGGCCGCGCCCTGCCCGACGACGGCCCCGGCCCGAACCCCTTTGCACCCGACAAGGCCGCCGGCTTCGCGAAGTTCGAGCGTGATTTGCTCGACCACCTGATCCCCGCGGTGCAGGCGGCGTTCGGCGCCGACGGCGATCGAACGCTGCGCGCCATCGCGGGCCTGTCGATGGGTGGCGGCCAGGCGTTCAACTTCGGCCTCGGCCACCTCGACACCTTTGCATGGGTCGGCGCCTTCTCCGCCGCGCCCAATACGCGGCCGCCCGAAGCGCTGGTTCCCGATGCAGACGCGGCGCGCGCACGGCTCAAGCTGCTGTACATCTCGTGCGGCAACCGGGACGGCCTGATCAACGTCTCGCAGCGCACGCACCGCTACCTGGCGGCGCGCGGCGTGCCCCACCTCTGGAACGTCGACGACCACGGCCATGACGGCGAGGCCTGGGGCAGCAACCTGTACCACTTTGCGCAGCGGATCTTTCGCTGAGCAGAGGCCTCTTCACGACAGGATGGTTTCACCCAGCGGCGCGGGCGGTCCGGGCAGGCCTGTGCGGGCCGAAGCGACTGCGGTTCGCGCATGCGCGGCATCCCCGCGCCGGAACCAGTGTCGCGCCGGGGTGGTGAACAGCAGGACCATGGCCACCACTTGGAGCACCAGGAAGACGTTGCCGACGATGAGTTCCGAAGCCGGGACATCGGCGGGGTGCGGCAGGAACAGCGTGGCCAGGCCCACCAAGACCAGCACCAGCCAGCCGATGCGGCCCCAGTTGTGCCGCCACACCAGCCCGGCGGTGAACAGGATCTCGAACACCAGGATGACGATCCCGCTGCCGACGGCGATCTGGCGGACCATGCCTGCGGGCATCTGCTGCAGCGCCGACCAACTGGTCCCGGTCTGGTACAGCCCGATCAGCATCACCGCGCCGAGCAGACCCAGCGCGATGCGAACTGGCATCGGCATGCTGGGCAGGGTGGGTGGGATGGGCGTTGCCGGAGGCAGCGCTGCGTCGGGGGTCAGCGCAGGCGGGGTGTTCATGCTGCGGTTTGACCTTGGGTTGGTGGTTGAAAGGGAAAGAAGAGCTTACGTGTCAATCGCGCGCCAGCGAGGCTTGCTCAGGGAAACCTCTATGGGGTTGACGTTCGCGAGTTATTAAATTCGTGCTGCGAACCAACTAATAACCACTCGTCCGTGCCGGCCGGGCGCGCCGGGGCCGCGCTCCCGCTGGAGCGCGGTTTCCGGGCGCCGGTCAGCTCATGTCCAGTGATCACCCCTACCTCGTGGAGACAAGTCATGCGCAGGTCTTTCAAACTCGCACTCGGTGCGACCGTGCTGGCCGCGGCCCAACTGGCCGCGGCCGACACGGCCGAAGTCAAGCTCACCAACCTGACCCTGTCGGTGTCCGGCGGCGAGTGGTGGTACTGGCTGCCCATCAACGAAACTTGGTTGCAGCAGACCGCCGGCACCGCCGTGCAGCTGCCGATCCCCGGCTTGGCTGACAGCACCAGCGCGTGGCACGGCACTGCCATCTCATCGTCGGTCGCCGATGGCGGCTCGTTTGCCCAGGCTGCGCTGACCAGCGCGACGTCGGACGTCAACGGCGTCAGCGCGTCGGCCAAGGTGGTCGCCACCGATGGCCAGTCGGGCTGGGCTTTCGCCAGCGTCTTCGATGGCCAGATCATGGTCGGCGGTGGTGCCACCATCACGGTCAGCGCCACCGTCGACACCATCGGCGCCAGCGGCAGCCTGGCGCAGGCCAATGCCTACATCGAGCTGTGCAGCACCGACTTCGTGACCGACGTCTGCGACGCCGCCAACTACACGGAGGCCTTTGTCGATGCCAGCTCCGGCGCCTACAGCGGCCCGGCCATCATCACGACCAGTTGGACGAACCCGGGGGCGACGACCTGGGCCAAGATGCACATCGGCCTGACGGCGTCGGCCGAGAGCGCCCTGCCGGTGCCGGAGCCAGGCAGCGCTGCCATGCTGCTGATCGGCCTCGCGTGCGGCGGCACGCTGCTGCGCCGCCGGCACCAGCAGGTCGGCCGAGCTCACCGGGCTCGACCGCGTTGATAGGATGTTCGTGTAGGAACAAGCCCGCACGGTCGACGCCCACCAGCACTTCTGGCACCTGGCCTGTGCAAGTCCTTCGCCGGCGTGCCGGTGCTGGTGCTGGTGGACGTGCAGTTCGAGCTGATGGCCGGCGAGGTGCACGCGCTGATGGGCGAGAACGGCGCCGGCAAGTCGACCTTGATGAAAATCCTCTCCGGCATCTCGCGCGCGACAGCGGCGAGATCGCCGTCGGCGGCCAGCCCGCGGCGCTGGAGTCGCCGGGCGCGGCGCAGTCGCTGGGCATCCAGACCATCCACCAGGAACTGATCCTGATGCGGCACCTCAGCTCGCCGCAGAACGTCTGGCGGGCCGCGAGCCGCGCCGCTTCGGTGGCCTGCTGCTCGACGACGACACGCTCAACGCCCGCACCGCGGCGCTGTTCGCGCGCCTCCACCTCGACTTGGACCCGCGCACGCTGGTCAGCGAACTGAGCGTGGCGCGCCAGCTGATGGTGGAGATCGCCAAGGCGCTGAGCCACGACTCGCGCGTGCTCATCATGGACGAGCCGTCCGCAACGCTGTCCGACGCCGAGGTCGACGAGCTGTTCCGCGTGATCGGCGGGCTGCGCGCGCAGGGCCTCGGCATCGTCTACATCTCGCACAAGATGGACGAACTGCAGCGCATCGCCGATGCTTCTCGGTGCATCGCGGCGAGATCCTCGGCTTCGCCGGCCTTATGGGTGCCGGCTGAACGGAGGTCGCGCGGGCCATTGCCGGAACGCTGATCGGCGCCTTCGCGATGAGCGTGCAGACCAACGGCCTGCGCATCCTGTCGGTGGCGCAGCAATGGCAGCCAAGACGACGATCGCAAGCCCCGCGACGAGGACGGCAACCCGAAGGGCGGACGGTACAAACGCGAGTTCGGCGTGCCCGAAGCGAAGGCACAAGAGAACTTCACCGACCCCGACAGCCGCATCATGAAGCGCGCCGGTGGCGGCTTCGATGCCAGCTACAACGCGCAGACGGCGGTGGACGACACAGACCTCGACTGCGGCACCATCGTCGACGGCCCGCAAAAGCATCGACGAAGTGGGCGAAGCCATCTTCCGCCGCATGCTGGCCACCGCCAGCGGCGAGGTCACCGCCAGCGAACGGCACGGCTACGGCTAGACGAGTTCGTGCCCTGGCAGTTGGGTGCGGTGGTGTAGCGCATGCGACTGAAGGCTTTCACGGCGCCGGGCGGCGACGTTGCTGTCGAGCAGCTCGCGGCCGGTTCGGCGTGGGCCTCGGTGCTGGCCAGCAGAACGCCGACTGTCACACCCACCAAAGTCAGTACGCAGGCGATCAACAGGTCTTTGAGTGCACGCGACATGCGGATCGTTGAAGTCAAAACAGGCATTTTAGTTCGCGCATTGACCGAAATAACAGAGGGCCACTACTGACCCACGGATGCAGCGCAGCACGGACAGGGCGATCCAGAGCGCTGCTGCTCGACCTCTTCGGTGATCACCTCCTCACCGGCTATCGGGTGCGTCTGTGAAGGCTGCAGTTGCAGCGGCTGGTCGATGAACTCGGCCTGGAGGTCCAGGTCTGTCACTTCCCGCCGGACACCAGCAATTGGAACAAGGTCGAGCAACGGATGTTCTGCCACATCACCACATCACCAACAACTGGCGAGGCCGACCACTGCTCAGCCGCCAGGTGGTGGTCAATCTGATTGGCAGCGTTACGACTGACCAAGGCTTGCGAGTGAAGGCCGCGCTGGACGAGAGCACCTGCGAAGCCGGCACCAAAGTCAGCGATGCCGACCTCGCAATCATCGACCTCAAGCGCGACGAACTCCATCGCGAGCGGACCAATCCCGAGCTTCAGGTGCAGAACATCGAACAGGGTTTACGCGGGTGTCATGCCACCCCGAACCCACCCGATAAGTCGTTGATGCAGCGTGCAGGTCGGTCAGGAATCCCGTGACGTCCGTCCGGCCCCCTGCAGGCCCGCAGGCGCAGTCCCAGTCCTGGGCGTTGTAGGCGGCGGTGAATGAGTTTTCCCGGCAGATCAGCGTTCGCCGCGATCGAGCACCCACGGCATCGTTTCCCACAGTGCGCACTTGTGCAGCCTTGCAAACTGTGCGACCGGCGAGGCTTGGCTCTGTCCGCCCGGCCGCAGCGACATCAGCGATCCGTCCGCGATCAATCGAGGCCACGCCGCCTGCCCGGGAACCTCCGGGTTGAAGTTCTTGGCGAAAGCGGCCCAGTAGCGGGTTATCTGTTTCGACAACTGCCACTGCGCTTCGGTGAACCGTGAGGAGGACTGCGCCATGTGAGGCGAGTCGGGCCACGTGAACGGCGTGTCGAGACCATGTGACGCGCGAAACTCATAGCCGGGCGGCGTCGAGGGCGCCGGTGGGTTCGGATCCTCGAACTGATAGTAGTAAGTGGGCGTTTGCCGCGCGAGATGTCTTGCCAGCGCCAGGTTGGTGCAACCGCCTAGACCGCGCATTCCGCTGTCGGTGATGAAGTCGCCGATGACGTAGGGCAGCGCGTAGGGGCCTGAGTATTTGTCCGCTGGGTAGGCGGCCAGCAACTCTGGAGCACGGGCAGCGCCGACGAGCCGGGTTACCCAGGCCGTGTACGCCTGTGCCGTGTAGTTGGCGAAGGCCCCGCCGGAACCACGACCTTCTTCGCGCATGCTGCCCAGCAGTACAGGCACCGCCCGCCATTCGCCTGCCGCGATCGCGTCGATCGCAGGCTTGCGGTGGAAGCCTTTGGGATCGACGTGTGGATTCCAGGCGCCGCCCGCGGTCACCAACTCGCCGGCGCTCTTGGAGCGCAAGCAGGTCACGACGTTCTCCGGGTCCGTGCATCCAAGCTTGGCTGCAAAGGCTGCTGCACGCGCCTCCGATTGCGCGACCGTGTCGACGTCCCGCAAGCAATCATCACTGGAAATGATCGCCGCATGGATCAGGCCCGCGGTACCCGGGTTGACAAGGAGCGGGCAAACGTTGGTCCCACCCGACGAGGTTCCTCCCAACGTCACCTTGTTGGGATTGCCGCCGAATGCACCGATGTTGCGCTGAACCCATTCCAGCGCGGCTTTGATGTCGAGCAATGCATAGTTTCCCGCCAGGCGATCCTTGGCCTGCTGGGCGAGCGCGGGATGATTCAAGAAGCCGAGTGATCCGAGGCGGTGATTGATGGCAACGACCACGACCCGGTTTTCTGCCGCCATGCGAGCACCGTCGATCTGCACTCCGCCGCCGACCGTATTGGCCCCGCCGTGAACATACACAAGTACGGGGAGCGATGCACCCGAAGCAGCGCCTGCGGGACGATAGAGGTTGAGAAAGAGGCAGTCCTCGTTCTCCGTTCGACCGATGACCGGGGACCCACCCATCTGTGGGCAACTGGGCCCAGCGACCGTACCGTCTCGGATGCCCTGCCAGGAAGCGGCCCTTTCGGGGGGTGCCCAACGCAGGCTTCCCATCGGCGGCGCCGCGAAAGGCAGTCCGAGGAACACCTCGGCCTCGCCTTTCGCAAGACCTTTGACGCTGCCGTTCTCGGTCGTTGCGGTCGTTGATGTTGAGCGGCCTGCGTCGGCTGCGACCCCGGCGGTGTTTGCGCAGCCAACCTGTGCAAGGGCCGCGGCGCTCAGCAGGACGGCGGCGAATGTCTTCATGGGCTTTGTCTCCTGATGTTTGGACGAAAGCTACCGGCTGAAGGACCGCGGGTCAAATATACTGATCCGCTACCTTCCAGATGTTTTGCATATGGACCTTCGCCACCTCCGCTACTTCGTCGCCGTTGCGGAGGCCGGCCAAATGACCCGCGCAGCGGCAGCGTTGGGCATTCAACAGCCCCCGCTGTCGCAACAGATCAAGGCGCTCGAGGCCGAGCTCGGTGTGCGGTTGCTGCACCGGCACCCGAAGGGTGTGAGCCTGACCGAAGGCGGGCGGCTGCTCCTTGCCGACGCGCGCCGCCTGCTCGGTGAAGCGGATGCGCTCAAGTCGCGCATGGCGCGTGTGGCCCAAGGCGTGCACGGCGTGCTCGCGATCGCCTTCACCAGCTCGGCGGCGGCGCACGCATTCACGCCGAAGGCGCTGCGCGCCTGCCGCAGCCGATTCCCCGAAATCGAACTCGTCATCAGCGAGCACAACGCCGCAGAGATCACCGACGCGGTGGCCGCGGGTCGCCTGCATTGCGGCTTCCTGCGCGTGCCGGTGTCGCGCCCGGCCGGCGTCACGTTGGAGCCGCTCTTGCACGAGCCGACGATGGCCGCGATCCCGATCGACCATCCGCTCGCGCGACCTCGCTCCAGGCGCAGTGCCGCGATCGCGCTCAAGGACCTGCACGAGCAGAATCTGATCCTCGTCCGGCGGCCGGGCGCGCCAGGTCTTTACGCCAACCTGCTGGCCCTGTGTGCGCGGCACGGCGTCGCGCCCAAGGTGGTCGCCGAGGTCGACCGGATGATGACCAACCTCAACCTCGTGGCGGCCGGTGTCGGGCTGTCGGTGGTGCCGGCATCGATGCGGGGAGCCCATCGCGACGCGATCGTCTATCGCCCGATGCCGTCGTCGGCCGGGCTCGACGCGCCGCTGACCTTGGCGTACCGGACGGCGGAGTGCACCGGCCCGACGGGCACGTTCATTGACTTGGTCCGCGAGATTGCGGCCACCGGCGCGCGGCGCTCCAACGCGCGCCGGCAGACTGCAGCGGCATGAGGCGGCGTGCCTTGCTCGCGTCGACGCTGCTGCCCTGGCGCGCCCTGGCACAGTCGTGGCCGCAGCGCGCGATCCGGCTCGTCGTCGCTTACCCGCCGGGCGGCGTCAGCGACGAGATCGCCCGGGCGCTGGCGGAGAAGCTTGGCCATCGGCTTGGCGTGCCGGTGCTCGTCGAGCATCGTCCGGGCGCCGGGGGCGCGGTCGCGATGGACTGGCTGGCCCATGCCGCGCCCGACGGCTACACGCTGTGCTTCTCGGCCATCAGTCCGTTGACGCTGGCGCCTCGAGCGATGCAGGCCGAGCACAACCCGCTGCGCGACATCGTGCCGGTGGCCAGCATCATGTTCACGCCAATACTCGTCGTCGGCACGCCCGCGCTGCGGGCGCGCGACTTCGAGGGGATGCTCGCAGTCGCGCATATGCAACCAGGCGGCGTGCGCTGGGCCACGTCGGGCATCGGCACCGTCGGCCATGCCGTGCTGGAGCAGGTCAAACGAGCCCGGGGGGCCGACCTCGTCCACATTCCCTACAAGGGCGGTGGCCAGCAGCTGACCGACGCGCTCGGCGGACAGTTCGAAGTCCTGTCGACCAACGTGGCGCCGCAGCAGTTGGCGCACGTGCGTGCCGGCCGCTTCAAGGCGCTTGCAGTGGGCGCACCGGCGCGCCTGCCGGTGCTCCCCGACGTGCCGACGTTTGCGGAACTCGGCATCCCGCAGGCGAATATCGTGTCGCTGTTCGGCGTGTTCGCGCCGGCGGGCACGCCGAGGCAAGTGCTCGAACGACTGAACGCAGAACTCAACCGCGCGATCGCCGAGCCGGACATCCGCGCGCGGTTGCTGGCATCCAGCAACACGCCGGCGGGGGGATCGATGGAGAGCTTCGCGGATGCAATCTTGCGCGAGGCGCGGGCCACTGCGATGGGACGCTAGCGACAGCAGCCTTGCCAGAAAGCCGCGTCACGGTGCTTTCGCGTAGGCCGCCATGAACACGCGCACCGCCTCCCGCAGCAGCGCCCTGCTCTCGCGCGCAGCGGGCATGTCGAGCATCATCAGCCCGCGGATGTGGCCGTCGCCGAGGAACATCGACAGGAACAGGTCCGCTGCCGGGCGCGGGTGGCGGATGTTCAGCGTGCCGGCCGCATCGGCGCGGCGCAGATAGACCGCCAGGTCGTCGATCAACCTCCCGGCACCCTGCTTGTAAAACGCCAGGCACGCCTCGCGCTGCACTGCGGCGGCTCCATAGATCAAGCGAAACTGGCCCAGCACGCCTTCTTCGCGCGCCAGCGCGAGGAACTGCTCGCCGACGGCCAGCAGCGCCTTCTGAGGCTGCGCCGGGTCCAGCGCTTCGACGCCGGCGACCCCGCCCACCACGCGGTCGGTGCGATCGCGAATCACCGCCTCGAACAGCCCTACCTTCGAAGTGAAGTGGCTGTAGATGGTCATCTTCGAGACGCCGGCGTCCGCGGCGATGGCGTCGACGCTGGCTCGTTCCAGACCGTGCGCATTGAAGTGGCTGTGCGCCGCTTCCATGATGCGCCGCACGCGCTCTGGGTCGCGCGGCCGGCCGCGACGCGGCGGGGGAGCGACATCGTCCTCGGTGTTGGGCATCGTCTGCTTTGATGTACTTGACAGTCCAGTATAGGTCACTACAATTAGTGGACCGTTACGTACAGTATATGAAACCACTCATCGCTCCTGCCCGATTGGCCAGACTGGCCCGCGTCGTTCCCGCCGCCGCAGCGCTGGCGATCCTGTCGGCCTGCTCGGTGGCACCCGTGCAGCCCCCGGCGCCTTCGGTGCCGCTGGCCGCCGCATTCACACAAGCCCGGCCGGCTGCCGCGGCCGCCCACGCCCTCGATGGCGCCTGGTGGGACGGCCATGGCGACCCGACGCTGGCGCGCCTGGTCAACGAGGCCTTGGCTGCGAACCAGGACGTCGCGATCGCGCTGCAGCGCGTCTCTCAAGCTCGCGCGGGTGCCGATGCCCAGGGCTCGCGTCTGTGGCCCACCGTGGGCCTGCAGGCTTCCGAATCGCGCAGCGAAAGCGGCTTGCCCGAGCCCGTCAAACAAGGCATGCCCGACACCCGTGCGCTGCGCGTCGGCGTCGATGTCGCCTGGGAACTCGACCTCGCCGGTGGTGTGCGTGCGGCGCGCGACGCGGCGCAGGCCGATGCTACCGGCGCCGCGGCTGGTGTGGAAGGAGCGCGCCTGCTGGTGGCCAGCGAGGTCGCGCGACAGTACTTCGTGCTGCGCGGCGCCGAGGAGCGGCTGCGCATCGTGCACGCGCTGGCGGCGTCCCAACGCGAGACCGCCGCCCGGGTGGAAAGCCGGCTGCGCGAAGGCCACGCCAGCGCCTTCGACCTGGACCGCGCGCGCGCCGAGGCCGACGCGCTCGACGCGCAGGTGCCCCCGTTGCGCACGCTGGCGGGCGTCTCCCAGACGCGCCTCGCGGTGCTGCTCGGCCGCAACCCGTCGAGGCGCGTCGTCGACGAGAACGCCGGCTTTGCATGGCCCGCTGCACGCGAGATCGGCACCGGCCAGCCGAGCGAACTGCTGCGGCGCCGGCCCGACCTGATCGCTGCCGAGGCGCGCGTGGCGGCCGAGACGCTGCGCAGCGCCGAGGCGCGCGCCCAATGGTGGCCCAAGCTCTTTCTGAGCGCCCTGCTCGGCCGCCAGGACCTGCGCCTGAACGCGCTCGATCTCGCGCCGGTGCACTTCTCGAACGTCGCGCTGGCTTTCGCCGCGCCGATCTTCAACGCCGGCCGCATCGACGCCGGCATCCGCGCGCAATCGGCGCGGGGCGAGGAAGCGCTGCTGGCCTGGCAGAAGTCGGTGCTGGTCGCCGTGCAGGAGGTCGAAGACAGCCTGCTCGTGTGCGCGGAGGAGTCCCACCGTCACGCCGCGCTCGAACGCACCGCCGACCACCGCCGCCGCTCGCTGCAGCGCGCCAGCTCGCTGCACCGCGAAGGTCAGGTCGACCTGCTGGTGCTGCTCGACGTGCAGCGCTCGGTGTTCGCCAGCGAACTCGCGCTGTCGGACAGCCGGCTTCAGCGCGTGCTGGCCGACGTGCAGCTCTACAAGGCGCTGGGCGGTGGCCTCGCCCCGGCCCAGGCCGGCGCCAACACAACTTCTCTTGCCGCAAGGACAGCCCAGTGAACAGGACCCTTTCCGCCGTACTTTCCGCCGTGCCGCTCGCCACTGTTGCCGCCGCCAGTGCGCTGCTGGCCGGCTGCAGCGAACCGCCCGCCCCCACCGCCGTCGTCAAGCCGGTCTTCGTGACCACCGTGACGCAGGCCTCATCCGCGCAGATGCGCACGTTCACCTCGGTCGTCCGGGCCCGTGTCGAGACCGAGCTGGGATTCCGCACGGGCGGCAAGGTGGTCGAGCGGCTGGTCGACGTGGGCGATGTCGTAAAAGCCGGCCAGGTGCTGGCGCGGCTCGATCCGACCGACCTTCGCTTGGCCGTGAGCGCCGCCGCCGACCAGGTGCAGGCGGCATCCGTCGACGCGCAGCAAGCCGCATCCGACGAGGCCCGCTTGCGGCGGCTGCTGGCCGATGGCTCGGTGGGCGCTGCCGACCACGAGCGCCAGAAAGCGCGCGCCGACGCTGCCGCGGCCCGGCTCGAGCAGGCGCGCCGCCAGCTCGACTTGGCGCGCAACCGGGACGGCTACACCACGCTCGTGGCGCCGTATGCCGGCGTGGTCACCGCGCTGCGCTTCGAGCGTGGCCAGGTGGTGGCCGAAGGCCAGCCAGTGCTGTCGCTGGCCCGCGAAGGCGAGCGCGAGATCGTCGCCGACCTTCCCGAGGACTGGGTCGGCCGTGTGCGCACTCTCGCCGCCACCGCCACGCCGTGGCACGACACGAAGTCGTCGCTGCGGCTGGTGCTGCGTGAGGTGTCGCCACTGGCCAGCGCGCAGGGCCGGACCTTTCGCGTGCGCTACGCCGCGGCCCCGGAGTCGCGCGCCCAGGTTGCCACCCTGCCTCTGGGCAGCACCATGCAGTTGAACCTGGCGGCACCGTCCGCCGGGCCTGCGAGCGCGGTGCTTCCAGTCACGGCACTGGTGAAGGGCAGCGGACCGGCAGGCGTCTGGGTGCTGAATGACAAGGGCTCCGGCCTCGTCTTCGCCCCTGTCGAGGTGGTGTCGAACGGCGACGCCTCGGTGCGTGTCACGGGCCTTGCTGTCGGTAGTCGTGTCGTCAGCGTCGGGGCCCAGAAGCTTGACGCGGCCACCGCCGTGCGTGCCATCGAGCGCGCACCCGAAGCCGCACCGACCGCCACAGTCGCCAAGAGCAGCTCATGAAACGCTTCAATCTCTCGGAATGGGCCGTCACGCACCAGCCGATGGTGCTGTTCCTGATCATCGCAACGCTCATCGTCGGCGTCATGTCCTTCAGCCGGCTGGGCCGTCTGGAGGACCCCAACTTCGACGTGCCGCAGATGACGGCCATCGTTGTGTGGCCGGGCGCCACCGCGCAGGATGTGCAGGACCAGGTGCTCAACCGCATCGAGCGCCGGCTGCAGGAGCTGGAGCATTTCGAGTCCGTGCGCAGCTTCGCGCGCCAGGGTTATGGCGGTGTCACGCTGCACATGAGGGGCGGCTCCAGCAAGGCGGAGCTGGACAACGCCTGGTACCAGGTGCGCAAGAAGATCGGCGACGTGCGCCAGGAGTTCCCTGACGGTGTGCGCGGGCCTTTCTTCAACGACGAGTACAACGACCGCTACAGCGTGCTCTACGCGTTGAGCTCGCCCGAGCTCACGATGGCCGAATTGCTCGCGGTCACCGAAGGCGTGAAGCGGCGTTTCCAGGCCGTGCCCGGCGCCGCGAAGGTCGACGTGCTGGGCAAGCAGGCCGAGCGTGTGTATGTCGAGCTGTCCACCAAGCGCCTGGCCGCTCTAGGCATCCCGGCCAGCGCGGTGTTCGAAGCGCTCGCACGCCAGAACCTGGTGACGCCTGCGGGTTCGGCCGACACCACGCACGACCGTGTGCAGGTGCGGGTGGACGGCGGACTGCGCGCCGCCGCGGACGTCGCCAACGTGACGCTGGAGGTGGGCGGCCAACTGCTGCGGCTGGCCGACATCGCGACCGTGCGCGCCGGCTTTGAGGATCCGCCGAGCATGACCATCCGCCACAACGGGGTGCCGGTGCTGGCCATCGGCGTGACCATGCAGGCCAGCGGCAACGTGCTGGACTTCGGTCATGCGCTGGAGCAGCGGCTGGCGCAGGTGCGGCAGGAACTGCCGGCGGGCGTGCAGATCCAGCAGTACGCCGACCAGCCGCGCGTGGTGGAGGAGTCGGTCTGGGAGTTCGAGCGCTCGTTCCTGGAGGCGCTGGCCATCGTGCTGGCGGTGTCCTTCCTGTTCCTCGGTTGGCGCACCGGCATCGTGGTGGCCGCTTCGGTGCCGCTGGTGCTCGGGCTGGTGGCAGCCGTCATGTACGCGGCCGGCTGGGCGCTGGACCGCATCTCGCTGGGCGCGCTGATCATCGCGCTGGGCCTGCTGGTGGACGACGCCATCATCGCGGTGGAGATGATGGTGGTGAAGCTCGAGGAAGGCTGGGACCGGCTGGACGCGGCCACCTACGCCTACACGTCCACGGCGTTTCCGATGCTGACCGGCACGCTGGTCACGGCCGCCGGCTTCATGCCGGTGGGGTTCGCCAAGTCGATCGCCGGCCAGTACGCGGGCGGCATCTTCTGGGTCGTCGGGGTGGCGCTGATCCTGTCGTGGCTGGTGGCCGTGATCTTCACGCCGTACCTGGGCGTTTTGCTGTTGCCGAAGAACCTGGGGGATCGGGAGGCGGGCACACACCACGACGTCTACGACCGGCCCGTCTATCACCGGCTGCGTGCCGTCATCGATTGGGCGGTGCAGCGCCGGGCCTGGGTGCTCGGTGCCACGGTGTTGCTCTTCGCGATCGCCGGAGCCGGCATGCTCACAGTGCAGCAGCAGTTCTTCCCCACCGCATCGCGGCCGGAACTGCTGGTGGACCTGCGATTGCGCGAAGGCGCGTCTTTCGCCGCGACGGAGCGCCAGGTGAAGCTGCTCGAAGTGCAGCTGGCGAAGGACCCTGACATCGAGTTCTTCACCGCCTACACCGGCGCCGGCACGCCGCGCTTCTATCTGTCGATCCAGCCGGAACTGCCCAACCCGGGGTTCGCACAGTTCGTCGTCAAGACGGCGGGCATAGAACAGCGCGAACGCGTCCGCACACGGCTGATGGATCTGTTCGCCAAGGACGAGGCCTTGCCTGATGTCACGGCGCGCGTCACGCGCCTGGAGTTCGGCCCGCCAGTGGGCTTCCCGGTCCAGTTCCGCGTCATCGGCCCTGACAAGGCGCAGGTGCGGGAGATCGCCTACCGGGTGCGCGACGCGGTGCGCCAGAACGCGCTGGTGCGCGACACGCAGCTCGACTGGAACGAGCAGGTCCGCTCAATGCAGGTCCACGTCGATCAGGACAAGGCACGGCTGCTGGGCCTGTCCTCGGCCGACATCCAGGGCCTGGTGCAGACCACGCTGGACGGTGCGCCCGCGACACAGATCCGTCGCGGCGAAGAACTCATCGATGTGGTCGTGCGAGCGACACCCGAAGAGCGCAAGAGCATCGGCCAACTGGGTGACCTGCAAGTGTTCACGCGCAACGGCGTGACTGTTCCGCTGTCGCAACTGGCCCGCGTGGAGCCGAGCTTCGAAGAGCCGGTGCTGTGGCGACGCAACCGCGACATGGTGCTCACCGTGCGCAGCGACCTCGTCGACGGCGTGCAGGGGCCTTACGCCACGGCGCAGATCCGCCCGTCGCTGCAACCCATCGTCGACAGCTTGCCCACGGGCTACCGCATCGAGGATGGCGGTGCCATCGAGGAGAGCGACAAGGCCAACACGGCGCTGTTCGCGGTGTTCCCCGCGATGTTCGCGGTGATGCTGACGCTGCTCATGATCCAGTTGCAGAGCTTTTCACGCCTGTTCATGGTGTTCATGACGGCGCCGCTGGCGCTGATCGGCGTGGTGCCGGCGCTGCTGCTGTTCCAGGCGCCATTCGGCTTCGTCGCGCTGCTGGGCGTGATCGCGCTGAGCGGGATGATCATGCGCAACTCGATCATCCTGGTCGACCAGATCGACCAGGACATCGCACGCGGCGTCGCGCCCTGGACCGCCATCGTCGACGCCACCGTGCGGCGCTCGCGTCCCGTGGTGCTGACGGCCGCGGCCGCGGTGCTGGCGATGATCCCGCTCACCCGCAGCGTCTTCTGGGGGCCGATGGCCATCTCGATCATGGGCGGCCTCATCGTGGCCACGGCGCTCACTCTCGTCTTCGTGCCGGTGCTGTATGCCGCGTGGTTCCGCGTCCGGCGTGAAAGTCCCGCCGTGGGGCCGACGACGGCACCCACGACGGCCGTCGCCTGAGGACCGGGTGATGATGGGTTCGATGCACGTTCGCGCCAACGCCACGGGTCGCCGCCGCAAAGCGGCGCGGCCTCGAGAGCTGCTTGACGCGGCACTCGCGCTGTTCGTGGAGAAAGGCTTCGCCGGGTCAAGGGCAGAAGACATCGCCGCACGCGCCGGCGTTTCCAAGGCAACGCTGTACCTCTACTTCGCGAGCAAGGATGACCTGCTCAAGGGGCTGATAGCGGATGGCTTTGCATCTCATGTCGGCATCGGGGAGCGTGAGGTCGAGGACGACGTGGCAAGCGGTGAGTTGCTACGTGATGCCCTGACAGCCTGGCGATCAGCGCTCATGGAAGGTGATGCAGGCGGAATACTGAAACTGGTCTGCACGGAAGTACGCAGCTTCCCGGAACTGGCGGAGTTGTGGTCGCGCGATCTGATCGAACCCGTGCGTCGCCTCGTTTCCCGGCTTGTTTTGCGTGGTATTGCTCGCGGCGAATTCCGTCGTGTGGATCCGGACGTCGTGGTGTACGCATTGGTTTCTCCGCTCATCGTCATGTGCTTGCACCGACACGCAATCAGTCCTCATGTAGCGCAAGCCTCTCTGACAAGCCTTCCCGAACTGTTCAGCCAGCACTTCGAGTTCGTTCTTGAAGGCCTGATACAGAGGCCGCCTTAGCCCGGTTCGGTCATTCGCAAATTCGCCAGACATTTCGCTTGGGCGTTCAAAACACGCCTCAGCAGGTTCCCCGTACTGTCAAATTTCAAATGGAAAGTGAGATGGCAATGTCAACAAGTCAGAAACAGCAGCAGCGTCCCGTCGCGATCGTCACCGGGGCGGCGGCAGGCATTGGCGCGGCGACCGCCGGCGCGCTTCACGCCGCCGGGTACCGAGTGTTCGGGACCTACCGCAAGCTTCCGGCGACGAAAGTGCCGGGCATCGACTATGTCGTGTGCGATGTGACCAACGACCTGGCGGTCGACGCCGCAGTGCGCGACGTGCTTGCCAAGGCCGGCCGCATCGATCTCCTGGTCAACAACGCAGGGGTCGGGCTGGTGGGGGCGGCAGAGGAATCTTCGCTCGAACAGGCCAAGTCGGTCTTCGACGTCAACCTGTTCGGCGTGATTCGCATGAGCAACGCGGTTCTGCCCGCGATGCGCAAGCAGCAATCGGGACGCATCATCAACCTCAGCTCGGTGATGGGCCTGATTCCTTCGCCCTTCATGGCGCTGTATTCGTCGAGCAAACACGCCGTGGAAGGCTACTCGCAGGCACTGGACCACGAGCTCAGACTCGGCGGGATCAGGGTCGTTCTCGTCGAGCCGGGCTACACCCGCACCACATTCGAGAGCAACGCGCTGGCAGCCGACCGGAAGAACGAACACTACGCGCCGGCACGAGCGAACTTCGAAGCCGTGTTCCGCAATGAGGCAGAGAAAGGCGACCCGCCGGAAGTGGTGGCCCGGACGATCGTCACCGCCGCCACCGCCGCGAAGCCGAAGCTGCGGTACACGGCGGGTCGTGACGCCACGACGGTCAGTCTGCTCAGACGCTTCGCACCAACGTCGGTGTTCGACAGCAGTTTGCGCAAGCGGATGCAGATGCCTGCTTGAAGCTGCCGGATGAAGAAGACTCAACAAGGCCGCAAGGAGGCCTCGCACGAACGGATCCTCGAAGCGGCCGCCCGCGCCATCCGGCGCAGCGGCTACGACGGCGCGGGCGTGGCGGACATCATGAAGGAAGCCGGCCTGACACACGGCGGCTTCTACGCCCACTTCGACTCTCGCGACGCGATGCTGGCCGAGGCGTTCGACCGGGCGGGCGCCGAAAGCGTGGCGGCGCACGAGCGCCTGGCTGCATCGGCACCGCCGGAGGATGCTTTTCGCACCTTGGTGAAGGTCTACCTGGCCAGGCAGCACGTCGAACGCGCCGAAGCGGGTTGCCCAATCGCCGCGCTGGGCTCGGAGATGCCGCGCCAAGCACCGGAGGTGCGGCGTGCAGCCACGCGCCGCATCAAGGAATTCATCGACCTGGTCGGACGCCATGCGCCCAACTGGGGCCAACCCGGTGGCCATGAGCACGCACTCGCCACAACCGCAACGATGGTGGGTGCCCTCGTGCTGGCTCGTGCCGTTGATGATCGGGTACTGTCGGATTCGATGCTTGAAGCCGCGCGACAGAGCCTGACCGCCAGCTGAAGCACCCTGCGCCGGCACGACTGGGTGGTGTACGCCAAGACACCGCTGGCCGGGCCGAGTGGCATGAGCCAACCTGCATATTGGCATCAAATCACCTTTTCCTGCGGGTCTTGCGTTCACACAATCGAACCGGAAAGAAGCGCTGCAGCGCCCCCATTCCAACGTAGGAGAACCGATGAACCACCGTCCCTACAACTTCGTCATGAAGTCTCGACGTGCTTGCACGGCAGCCAGCCTGCTGTTCGGAGTCCTGTTATCCGCAACAACGCTTGCAGGTTCAGCATTTGCGCAATCGACTCCGTCATCCGCCGCCGCCAGCGGGTCGGCTTCACCTTGGGACCAGCGGGTCAATGCGGATGCCGTCCAGGCCGATGCCTGGTTCCAGAACTACAGATTCCGGAACGGGGGGACGCTGGAGCGTGTGAAGATTCGTTATGCGACCCTGGGTACGCCCCATCGAAACGCCAAGGGCGAGATCGACAATGCCGTCCTTGTGCTGCATTGGACCGGCGGAGACGGCAGGGCCCTTCTGAGCCCGACATTCACCCAGGAACTCTTCAATCCAGGCCGTCCGCTGGACGCCAAGCGCTATTACTTGATTTTTCCTGACAGCGTGGGCCATGGCCAATCGAGCAAGCCAAGCGATGGCCTGAAGACCAAATTTCCCGACTACGACTACGGCGACATCGTCGACCTCCAACACAAGCTGGTGACCGAGACGCTGGGCGTCAAGCATCTCCACGCCATCCTTGGCATATCCATGGGCGGCATGAATGCCTGGCAGTGGGCGCAAGCCTATCCCGACATGATGGACGGCATCATGCCGGTGGTCTCGCTGCCGATCTCGGTCTCGGGCCGCAACCTCTTGTGGCGGCGCATGGTGATCGACGCGATCCGCTCCGATCCGGATTGGAAGGGCGGAGACTACACGCAAACGCCGCGCGGTTGGGTCAATGGCTTCAGGGTTCTGCGGATGATGATCGACAGCGCCCCAGCGCTTCAACAACAAATTCCCAATGGCGCGGCAGCGGACAAATTTCTGGCGACCACCCGCATGCAGGCCGAGCAAGTCGACCCCAACGATATGCTTTACTCCCTGAAATCGTCGTTGAACTACGATCCCGAACCCCAACTTTCGGAAATCAAGACGAAGGTCTTCGCACTCAACTTTTCAGACGATGAGTTCAATCCTGACGAGTTGCAGGTGCTGCAGAACACCGTGCCAAAGCTGAAGCAGGGCCGCTACGTGGTTCAACCCGGAACGGCAAGGTCACCGGGTCATTTCACGATGACGATCCCCGCCCTTTGGGCTCAGCATGTCGGTAGTTTCATGCAGTGGCTCGGCGATATGCCTTCCCAGCCAAAGAACTAGATCTGCCCACTTACGGAGATCCATCATGAAACTCCTTTCCTCGATGCTGTCGGCTCTCGCACTGGCCGCGCTGGCTGCCTGTGGCGACAGCGCCAAGCTGCCAGTCGAAGCAGGCTTTGGCGCCAAGCCGGAATTGCCGGCGCCGAACCAGACCTTGTTGCCTACCGTCAATATCGCGCTGCCCGAGGGCTGGACGGGCGGCGCCCAGCCAACGCCCGCACCGGGCACACGGGTCAACGCCTTCGCGAGCGGGCTCGACCATCCGCGCTGGCTGCATGTGCTGCCGAACGGTGATGTGCTGGTGGCCGAGAGCAATGCCCCGCCGAAGTCGGGGGCCGGCGATGGCATCAGGGGCATGGTGGCGAAAATGATCATGACGCGCGCCGGCGCCGGCGTGCCGAGCGCCAACCGCATCACCTTGCTGCGCGATGCCGACGGCGACGGCGTGGCCGATTCGCGCAGCGTCTTCATCGACAAGCTCAACTCACCGTTCGGCATCGCGCTGGTCGGCAACAACCTGTACGTCGCCAACACCGATGGCGTACTGCGCTTCCCCTACACGCCCGGCGCTCAACGCATCGACGCGGCCGGCACGCCGGTGACTGACCTGCCCGCCGGGCCGCTGAACCACCACTGGACGAAGAACATCATCGCCAGCCGCGACGGCAGCAAGCTCTATGCAACGGTCGGCTCCAACAGCAACGTCGGCGAGAACGGCCTCGACAAGGAGGAAGGCCGCGCCGCGATTTGGGAGATCGATCTCAAGACCGGCGTCAAGCGCCTGTTCGCGACCGGCCTGCGCAACCCGAACGGCATGGCGCTCGAGCCGGTGACCGGCGCGCTATGGACGGTCGCCAACGAGCGCGACGAGATCGGCAGCGATCTGGTGCCCGACTATTTGACCTCGGTGCGCGACGGCGGCTTCTATGGCTGGCCGTACAGCTACTACGGCACGCACGTTGATGAGCGAGTCAAGCCGCAGCGGCCCGAGCTGGTGTCCAAGGCGCTGGCGCCGGACTACGCGCTGGGCGCGCACACCGCCTCGCTCGGCCTGGCGTTCGCCGAGCCGGGCCTGAGCCTGCCCGCGACCTTCGGTGCCGGCGCCTTCATCGGACAGCATGGCTCGTGGAACCGGCGTCCGTACAGCGGCTACAAAGTCATCTTCGTGCCCTTTGGCGCCGGCAAGCCTGCCGGTCCGCCGGTGGACGTGCTGACCGGCTTCCTGTCCGAAGGTGGCAAGGCGCGTGGCCGCCCGGTCGGCGTGGTGCAGGACCGGCGCGGCGCCCTCCTCGTGGCCGACGACGTCGGCAACGTGATCTGGCGCGTCACCGGCACGGCACGCTCGCCGGGATAGCCTCGCTTTCCCTCATTCCACAGCCGCTCGACCACACAGAACACATGCTCAACGCAGTCTCAGGGGCAAGGACGACGGCAGCTTTCATTCCCCAGATCCGGCTCTACCAGGACTGGCTGCGCACGCAGCGTGGCCTGGCTTTCAGCGACTACGATGCGCTGTGGCGCTGGTCCACCGACGACCTGCCCGCCTTCTGGCAAAGCGTGTGGGACTACTTCGACCTGCGGTCTCCCACCCCGCACCGCGTGGTTCTTTCCGATGCCCGCATGCCCGGCGCGCGCTGGTTCGAAGGCGCGCAGTTCAACTATGCCCGGCAGGTGCTGCGCCATGTGGACGCGGCGCAGGCGGCCGGTGTGTCCGCCATCGTCAGCCACAACGAACAGGGGCTGCAGCGCGAACTCGGCTGGCCGCAGCTGCGCCAACAAGTGGCATCGCTGGCGCTGCACCTGCAGGCCCAGGGCGTGCAGCCCGGCGACCGGGTGGCGGCCTACTTGCCCAATGTGCCGGAAACCATCGTCGCGTTTCTCGCGACCGCCAGCATCGGCGCGGTCTGGAGCCTGTGCGCGCCCGACATGGGCAGCAACGCGGTACTCGACCGCTTCCGCCAGATCGCGCCCAAGGTGCTGATCGCCTGCGACGGCATCACCTACGGCGGCCGGGCGGTAGCCCGCACCGATGTGGTGGCGCAGCTTCGCGACGGCCTGCCCAGCGTGCAGCACCTGCTGTTGCTGGCCGATTCCGAGGTGGCCCCGCAAGGCAGGCAGCGGCTGCAGCCCTTCACGTCGCTGGCCGAGGCCTGCGCCAGTGACGATACGAGGACTGCGGCCTTCGAGCCGCTGTGGCTGCCCTTCGATCACCCGTTGTGGATCGTCTATTCCAGTGGCACCACGGGCCTGCCCAAGCCCATCGTCCATGGCCATGGCGGTACGGTCATCGTGCACCTGGCGCTCATGGTGCTGCACAACGACTTGGGTTGCAGCTACCAGCCCAACAGCCTGGGCGAGCGCTTCCACTGGTACAGCTCCACCGGATGGGTGATGTGGAACGTCCAGGTGGCGGGCCTGCTGAATGGCACGACCTGCTGCATCTTCGATGGCAACCCCGGCGGCAGCAAGGACAAGCCCGACTGGGGCGTCCTGTGGCGTTTTGCCGCCGAGACCGGCGCTACATTTTTCGGCGCCGGCGCGGCCTTCTTCGCCACTTGCATGAAGGCCGGGCTGGAGGTCGCGCACTGCGGCGATCTGCGCCGCGTGCGTTCGTTGGGTACCACCGGCTCGCCCTTGAGCGAGGAGGTGCAGCGCTGGGGCACATTGCAGATGCGCAAGGTTCGCGGCATCAGCGCCGACGGGCCGCCCCTGGGCGCGAAGGCGCCCTCGGAGGGCAGCGACCCAGACGCAGTGGCGGAGCTTGGTGGGGACATCTGGTGGTGCAACATGGCCGGCGGCACCGATTTCGCCGGCGCCTTCATCGGCGGCAACCGCGAGCTGCCGCAGAACCCCGGCCAGATGCAATGCCGGCTGCTCGGTTGCGCGGTGGAAGCCTGGAACGAACAGGGCCAGCCGGTCGTCAACGAAGTCGGCGAATTGGTCTGCACCCGCCCCATGCCCTCGATGCCGCTGTACTTCTTGGGGGACGAAGGGAACAAGCGTTACCTGTCCTCCTACTTCGATACCTACCCCGGCATCTGGCGCCACGGCGACTGGCTGAAGATCACCCCCGATGGCGGCTGCATCATCTACGGCCGCAGCGACGCCACCATCAACCGCCACGGATTGCGCATGGGCACCAGCGAGCTGTACAGCGCGGTGGAAGCACTGCCCGAGGTACTCGATTCCATGGTGGTCGACCTCGAATACCTGGGCCGCGACAGCTACATGCCGCTCTTCGTGGTGTTGCGTCCCGGCGCCATGCTTGACGAGCCCCTGCGTGCCCGAATCGCCGCCAGCCTGCGCACTGCGCTCTCGCCGCGCTTCGTGCCCGACGCGATGTTCCAGGTGTCCGAGATTCCGCGCACCTTGTCGGGCAAGAAGCAGGAGCTGCCGATCAAGAAGCTATTGCTGGGCCAGCCGCTGGACAAGGTGGTGAACAAGGACGCAATGGCCAACCCGTCCAGCCTGGACTGGTTCGTGGCGTTCGCACAGGAGCGCGCGGCGGCATCGCGGCCCTGACTGACCCAGGCGACAACTACCTTGACGCGCGCCGGGGCCTCATTGCGCTAGAACGTCTAAACAATTGGAGAAACTCAAATGCTGTACGGCTACATTGTTGAGAAAAAAATCCGTCAGACCTTTGACCACGTCAACAATCATCGCTTGGATGGGGCCGTGGAAGCAGTCGCGCCAAATATCCATCATCGCGTTTCTGGCACACACACGCTTGGCGGTGAGCGCCACGACAAAGCAGCACTACGCCGCTGGTTTGAACGCCTCAGCCGTGTTCAGCCCAATCTGCATCTCAAGGTCAACAAAGTCTGGGTAGTGGGTTGGCCGTGGAATACCAATGTGTTTGTCGAGTGGGACGGCACTGCAACGCTGCTTAACGGGGATGCATACGTCAATCGTGGTCTCCACGTGTTCACGCTACGGTGGGGTAGAGTTTATGCGCTTGAGGAATTTCAAGACTCACAAGCAGCGGCCAGTGCGCTTGCCGCCCAGGCAGCAACTGGGCTCAAAGAAGCTGCCGCCAAACAAATCGTAAGCTAACAAGCCCGCGGAGGGTGTGCCCGTTTACTTTGCGCCGCATGTGAATGTGTGGTCAACGCGAACCGCCGGGGTTTCCGAAGTTCCGGGCACGATTCTGAGTCTGGCTAGTACGACGATCATTTGCATTTCCTAAGTTGATGACTCAATTCAGCGTGACGAGGTAGGCCACGATATCGGCGCGCTCCTTGGCATCGGGCACGCCGGAGAACGGCATCGTGTTGCCGGGCATGAGCTTCTGCGGATCGGCGATGTACGCGTCCAGCGACGCCGCGTCCCAGGTCGTGCCGGCGGCTTTCATGGCGCGGCTGTAGCGAAAGCCGGCGAAGGCGCCGGCCTTGCGGCCGACGACGCGTTGCAGGCTGGGCCCGGCGCCGTTGCTGCCGTCGAGAGAGTGGCAGGCCGCGCAGGACGCGAATGCCGCCTTGCCGGCCGCAGCGTCCTGTGCCGGCGCCGCGGTGGCGGCGCCCAGCAACGCAGCGCACCAAAGCAGTTTGATCGAATGGTCCATGGTTTCATCGTGTGGTGAACGAATGAGGCGGTTCACAGCATGCGCGGCCGTTCGACGTAGGAGGCGATGTCGTCGCCGACCCGCAGCGCCAATGCCGCCAACGGGCCGGTCGGGTTGTAGCCCGAGTTGTGCGCGAACACCGAAGCGCCCACGACGAAGAGGTTGGGCGCATCCCAGTGCTGCAGGTGCGGCGAGACGACGCTCGTGGCCGGATCGGAACCCATGATGGTGCCGCCGGTGACGTGCGTGCTCTGGTAGTAGCGGGTATCGAAAGTGGTGGGCAGCGTGCTCGCCGGCGTCACGATGTCGGCCTTGAACGCCTTCGCGATTTCGTTCTGCTTGCCGGCGATGAACCGCGAGAGCTTCAGTTCGTTGTCGCGCCAGTTGAAGTTCATGCGGATCAGTGGCTGGCCATAGGCGTCGGTGTAGGTCGGGTCCAGGTCGAGGTAGTTCTCGCGATGCGGGTAGCAGCTGCCTTGCATGCCGATCACCATCGTGTGTGCATACCAGTCGGCGTTCGCCTTCTTCCACGCCGAGCCCCAGCGCGGCGTGCCCGGCGGCACGCGGCGCGCGCTGATCGGCCGGCCGTGGAACATCCCCGCGTTGATGCCCGCGCCACCCAGGAAGCCGAGCCCGCTGTGGTCGAAGTTGTCGTTGTTGAATTCGTCCATGTAGACCTGGGTGCTGCCGGTCGCCAGGAACGGGTTGAACCACTTCTCTTTCATGAACAGGGCCACGCCGCCGCCGACCTGGAAGCAGAAGTTCTTGCCGACCACGCCGGTGTTGCGCGCCGGGTCGTAGGGCCTGCCGATCCTGCTGGTGAGCAGCAGCTGGGTGTTGCTCATCGTGAACGCGCCGAGCATCACCACATCGGCCGGCTGCTCGTACTCCTGGCCGCTGAGCAGATCGACGAAGTGCACGCCGGTGACCTTCTTGCCCGCCTTGTCGTACAGCAGGCCGAGCACATGCGCGCGCACGCGGATCTCGAAGCCCTTGCGCGACTTGAGCATCGGGTACAGCAGCACTTGGGGCGAGGCCTTGGCCTGGGCTTCGCAGATGAAGCGCTCGCAGTGCCCGCAGTACTGGCATTGGCCGAGCTTCTGGCCGTCGGGGTTGGTATAGGCGCCCGACGAATTGGCGGCGGGCGTCGGAAATGGCTTGTAGCCGAGCGATTCGGCGGCGGCCTTGAAGCTCAGGCCGGCCTCGGTGATTTCGAGCGGCTTCTGCGGGTATTCGCCGTCCCGCGGCGCTTCGAACGGGTTGCCGCCGGGCTGGATTCTTCCATGGATGTTGCCGGCCTTTCCAGACAGGCCGAACAGCTTCTCGAACAGTTCATGGTACGGCCGCATCTCGGCGTAGGTCGTACCCCAGTCCTGCAGCGGCATCTCTTTGGGGATGGCAGTCTTGCCGTAACGCGTTTCGTTGCGCGTCCTGATCTGCATGTCGTACTCGGCCCAGCGCCAGGTGTGGCCGTTCCAGTGGTTGGCCGCGCCGCCCAGGCCTTCTCCGGGCAGGAAGGCCTCCATCCAACGCACCGGCAGGGCGGTCTCGTCGCGGCCGTAGCGCAGCGAGTAGGTCTGCACGCCCCAGTCCTGCACCATGCCTTGACGCGTGTCCCAGCGCAGCTCGTCGCGCTGCGTCGGCAGCTTGGCCTCGGCGCCATTGCTGCGGTCGCCGCCGCGCTCCAGCACCAGCACCTCGATGCTCCGGTTCGTCAGTTGGCGTGCAGCCAAGGCGGCGGTGAGGCCGCCGCCTACCATCACGACCGTCTTCTTCGGCAGCTTCTTGATCATGCTTGGCCTCACGCTTCAGCTGAAGTCGGCGATCGACTTCGGATTGTTTGCACCCGGGAACGGCTTGCCGCGGAACTGGACCACGTTGATCGTGTGCGTAGCCGGCAGGCCCGGATAGCCGATGAGCTTCCAGAACACCTTGTCGGCGTTGCCGCCGTAGATCGGATCGGCGAAACACGCCTGCGCGAACAGCGGGTAGACCAGTTCGTTGAACCAGGCGCCCAACGGCAGGCTGGCGTCGCTGACCTTGCCGGCCGCGAGGTCGGAAAGAAAACGGTTCGCGTCTGCGGCCGCAACCTGATCGAACGGCTTGCCGTACGTCGCGACACACGCCGCATTGGCGGCTTCGAGCCCGGCCTTGAAGAACTGCTCGGGCGTCAGCGGCAGTTGGTAGCCTTGCTGCGGCTTGCCAGCCTGCCAGGGCCCGCGCATGTAGCGTCGCGCACCCTTGCCGAACTCGCCCGCAAGCTGGCGGTCGATGTAGGTCGCCAGGCCGCAATCGACGCCGCTGGGCGTGTACTCGTCGGCCGGGCACATGACGTTGACAATCGCCTCGACCAAGGCGGCCTCGTCGGGGCTGAAGCTCGTGTAGCCGAGCACCGGCGCGAACGCCGGTGCCGCAGGCGCGGCAGCGGCCGGTCCCGCCGCCACCGCGGCCGTAGCGCCGACCAGCGGCAGCGCCGCGGTGGCGCCGGCCATCTGCTTCAGAAAGCCGCGGCGTGCCGGCTGCGGCTGTGCGTCATCGTTGCTCATCGTCTGCTCCTGGCTTGGGCTGAAGTCGCCCAGGGGTTGTCAAACCTTCCAGTCGGGCGTCGCTACGTGCGAGCGACTGATGTCGGCGACCGTGCGCGTCCCGCAGTTGCCCATCGCAAGCTTGAACTCTCCCTGCAGGATCTCGATGACTCGATCAACGCCCGGCTGACCAAAAGCGCCGAGCCCCCACAGGATCGGCCGACCGACGCCGACTGCCTTGGCACCCAGGGCGAGAGCCTTGAACACGTCTGTGCCTCGCCGGAATCCGCCGTCGACGAAAACGGGCACTCGGTTGCCTGCTGCACTGACCACTTCGGGAAGGGATTCGAGCGTCGATCGAAGCGTCTCGGTAGAGCGGCCACCGTGGTTCGAGACCAAGATACCGTCGAAGCCGTGTTCGATCGCCAGCCGAGCGTCCTCGTGCGTGTCAATGCCCTTGATCACAAGCTTGCCGCGCCAGTATTTCCGCAGTCTGTCTACAAAAGACCAGTCCATGGCCGGGTTGATCGGATGGACACCTGTCATGTCGATACCCTTGAACATCGCCCGCGTATCGATCGGGGGTGGCACTCCCGCATGGCACCCCGTGCACTCGCCCAGGTTGCGCCGGGTGCGCTTGAACGTTTCGTTGTTCCGGCTGGTCGTGAAATCCACGGTAAGTAGCACAACGGTCGAGCCAGCCGCTTCGACACGCCGCAGCAGCTGTTCGCATGTTGCCCATCTGCTCGGGGCGTACAGCTGGTACCAGACGGGTCGGCCCAGTTGTTTGTTGACCTCCTCAATGGGGTTTGAGGTCAGTGTGGATAGGCATTGCAGTATTCCGCGCGCGCTCGCGGCGCGCGCAACCGACAACTCGCCGTCCGAGAAAAACGCTCCCTGGCTACTTGTAGGACAACAGAAGATCGGGCTGTTGTAGGTTGTGCCAAACAGGTCCACCCGAGTATCGACGAGCGTGGCATCAAACAGGCGCCGCGGACGAAGCTGCACGCGCTTGAAGATCTCCCGGTTCGCTGCAAGGGTTGCATCGTCATCGACCCCGCTCGCCATGTTGGCCCAGTGGCCCGGCTGCACTCTGCGGCGCGCCGGTTCCTCGAAATCGAATACGTTGAGCGCGGACTTTGGATCTGCGATCACGCCGGCCGCGTCACCACCGCCCTGAGCCAATGCGTCCGGCAGGTGCAGGAACGCCCCGACACCACCCATTGCGGCCACATACGGGCTTGCTGCAAGAAACCTTACGAATTCGCGGCGCGCTAGGGACGTTGAACGATCGATCATGGTGACTCCTGTCTTGTGGTAGACCAACGCCGCTCCGAGCAACGACAGGTCTCTGTCATCCCAATTTGGGAGATAGACCGAATGGTTGAGCGAGTTGTGGCAGAGGCGCCGCGCGAGCCACTACTCGGGCTGAAGCTTGATCAGTCGCGCGATCTCCGTCAGGCGTTTGGTTTCAGCTTTGAAATACTCGTCGGCCTGCGCAGGCGTCATCGGATCGAAAGTACGGCCGGGTTGATCCGCCGCGTATTTGGCGAACTCCGGCGACCTGGTGACCACGGTGATCGCCTGAGCCAGCCTGTTCACTTCGGCGTCGCCCACTTTGCGATCGACAAAAACACCCGTCCAGATCTGGTGCTCGAAGCCCTTGATCGCCTTGCCCTCGTTGAGGGTCGGCACGTCCGGCAAGGCTGCGACGCGCTTCGCGGCCGATACCCCGATGGGGATCACCTTGCCGCTCTTGATCAGGCCCATCGTCGGACCCGCGAGCGGCAGGAAAGTCAGGTCCACTTGCCCGCCAACCAGATCGGGGATGATGGGCGCAACGCCCTTGTAAGGGATCTCGAGAAAGCGCACGTCTCCTCGATTCTGGAAGTCGGCGCCGGCGATGTGCGGCGTCGATCCACGCCCCCAGTGGGCAATCGAGAGTTCCTTGTTGCCCGGCTGCCGCGCATGGGCCAACAGGTCATCTACGCCTTTGAACGAGAAGCGCGGAGAACTCACGAGCACAAAATCAGTGCTCAGCAACGGCGCGACCAGCCGCAATTGGCTTGGCTCGTACTTCGCGCTGGCGAGGGCCAGCGGCGCGAGGATCATGTCCGACGCCGTGTGTCCCACGACGTTGTAGCCGTCGGCCGGCAGGCCCAGCACTTTCAGCACGCCAATGGAGCCACCTGCACCTGGCAGATTGTCGACGACAACCGTTTGGCCGAGTTGCGCCTGGAGCCCGGGCTGCAGCTGGCGGAACCCGGCATCCGCCGCCCCGCCGGCGGGGAACGGCACGCGGATGGTGACGAGCTTGCTGGGGTAGGTTTGGGCAGACGCACTCAACGCGGGCAGCAGCAGTGCCACCGCGAAGGTCAGCCGGAATAGGAACGCTTTCATACGTTTGTCTCCTGTTTTAAGAGTTCCTTGGATACTGGGTCAGAACCGGTAACCGACTACCAAGCCGACCACGTCCGGATTGGCCTTGGCATCGATGGTCCGCACGACGTCGACATGGCCTCCCGGTGTAGGCGTCGCCGTCGTGAGGGTGGCCGTCGTCTTGATCCAATAACGCAGGTAGGAGAAATCGACCACCCAGTTCTTGGTGATCGGATACTCGACGCCAACCCGGACCACCGGCCCCCAGGAGGACTTCATCTTGACTGAAGTGCTGGTTCCTCCCACCGTGCTCGTGTATGCGGAGCTGGCCTGCTCGTCCGTGAAGTGGCTGTAGTTCACGCCAGCGCCCACATAAGACCGCAAGCTCGGAACACGGGTGAAGCTGTAAGTGGCAAGAACGGTAGGGAACCAGATTCTGGCCGTGGCGACCGGCCCGAGCCCGGCTGCTGTGCCAGCCGCATTGAAGTGAAGCCGTGGCGGCGTTCCCCCCTGGAACATGAACGACCATGGGTCGGACAGGCGCCGCTCATAACTCAGTGCGAGCAAGTGCATGTCTTCCAGGTCGATCTGGATGCCGGGCGGGGTGAAGGGCCCCGACAGGTCGCCGGACCGGGTGTTGAAGCCGCCGTGCGCATAGCCAACTTTCACGGTGTTTGCGAAATCCTCGGCTTGCACGCCCGCGCATGCGAAGGCGATCGACAGGCCTTTGGCCAGGGTCGTGAGGGTTTGGTTTCTTTGCATCGACGTCTCCGATTGTTGTAATTTCTCGTACTGAGCTCGTCTAGAGAGGTGCCTCGCGAGATCGCTTTGCCTTCATGGTCAACTACTCCACAAGGCAAGAGCGGCTGCGGTGCTGGTCGCGGCTAACAGAGCCCACCACCATTTACTTGCCGAGGATCCAGTGTCTCCCCGGACAGCGGTCCGATTCGGCGGCGCGGATCGCAACTGGGCCTCGAAAGCCGAAAAGAAGAGCTTGACGAGGATCGCTGAGACGAACTCGATCAGGGTTGATCCGACCAGGCTCAGGGGGCCGCGGATCCGGGCCTGGAGCACATAGCGCACGCGTGTCTGCCTGCCCTCTTCGACCAGCGAGATGTCGGCCGCCCCCTTGGTTCCACCAGGCCCCTCGAACGCGAGCACGTAGCTGCTTGGCATATCGAGGTCTCTGACTTGGAGCGTTCCCCTCATACGCGCCTTGACAGGCCCGATGCCCAGCGCCAGCACGGTCGTCAGGTTGTCCACCCGCATCTGATCCAATGACTCGCATCCGAAAATGCAGGACTTGAGCGAATCAGCATTGTTCAGCGCATTGAAAGTTGCAAACAGCGGTGCGGGGACCAGTCTTTCTCCACGCAGTTTCATCGGCGTGCCAGCAACGGTTGGACGCGAGGTCGCCGATTCCGCAGCCTTGCTGAGGCCCATCGACTGATGCAGGGTCGCTTCTACCCTTGCAGGCTGCAGGCGAGCCTCAGTGGCCCTCGGCGTGGCGGCGCCGGCCTGGCGCGCTGTCTCGGAAGCGCCCGTCTTTCCGGGGACGGTCTGCGCAGGCACACCCGTCGCTTCCCCCGCTGCCAGCCGCAACCGCTCTTCGAATGCTGAAAAGAAATCCTCGGTAATCTTCGACGCGGCGGCATCGACAAGGCGCGACCCAACCTGCGCCAGGCGGCCACCCACCTGGGCTCGGGCCGAGTAGCGCAGGAGCGTCTGATTTCCCTGATCGACGAGCGACACGTCTGCCGATCCCTTGCCAAAACCGGCAATGCCGCCCTGACCTTCGAAGGACACCACATAACTGTGCGGCGGCAGCATGCTGCTCAAGGTCAACGTGCCCTTGAAGCGAGAGCTGATGGGTCCGATGCGCGCGACCAGTGCGGCCGCTAGCGTGTCCGGCTGGATCCATTCCAGCGACTCGCAGCCGGCAATGCAGGACTTGAGGACCTCAGGGTCGTTCAGCGACTGCCAGGTCGCCAAGATCGGTGCCGGTATCAGTCTTTCGCCAACGAGTTCCATGCGTTCAAGCCCAAGGGCTTCAAATGGGGTGATTGAGCAGGATGGAACCTTACTTGCCGACGTCCATCAGAAGTTCCTTCAGCGCGACGTCCAGGCGAGCAGCCACGCTGTCGATTGCTTCTTTGCCAAACAGTCCAAGCATCGAAGAAGGCCTGTCGTATTCGAACACTGCGGTACCGTCGGGGCCCTCGTACAGAATCACACGGATGGGCACGTAGAGACCTGCGGCCACGTTGTGCTTGTTCATGGAGACGGCGGTCAGGACGTTGCCAATGCCGTATCCAACAGCCTTGCGGGAGCCGCCGCCCATGGCCAACGCGGCGCCATGATTCAGTGCGTACAGGATCGACAATCCCGTTGGCGCTGCCAGCCGCTCCAGCTCGGCGCGTGCACCGGCCATGTCCCCTTTTTGCAGGAATGGGATCAGCAGATCGACCTGGACCAAACGAAGCCGCGATTCAAGCGAGGCCTTCGCCTCGTCAAACGACTTCTTTGAGCTGATGCGGATGTGCTCCACCGTCAGAGGCCTTGTGCTCACCCGATCCTCCTGGGTTGCGGCTGCCGCAGGACCTTGGGCCGTCAACAGCGCGGCAGCTCCCAGTCCCATCAGCACGGTCCTCGCCGATGAAGGCAAATTGCTTCCGGTCGTTGGTTTCGTTGTCATCGTTGTCTCCTGATTGCCGTATTGGATCAAACGGGGGAAATCACATCGCTCAGCGCGCGGCGAAGCATCGTGCGCCCCAGTTGAGTGCGATAGTCGGCATCGGCGAAGCGGTCCTCCAGTGGTGAAGCGCCCGCAAACACCAAGTCGATCAGGCGCTCCGTCTGGTCGGGCTGGCCCGCATATCCGGCCAATGCGGCTTCGGCGGCTTTCGCACGGAATGGATGGGCCGAAAAGCCAGTCACGGCAATCCGTCCGCCACTGCAGCGGTTGGCCGCGCACGCCAGAACCACGGCCACGCCGACGACGGCATAGCCCGAAGCTGGGTGGCGGAACTTGCGGTAAGCGCCGCGCCGGTTCGACACCGCCGGGATGCGCACACGCACGACGATCTCATCGGGGCGCAGGGCAGTTTCGAACAGTCCCTTGAAGAACGAAGCGGCAGGGATCGAACGCTCGCCTTGGGGCCCGATGACTTCGATCGTCGCGTCAAGCGCCAACATCGCCGCTGGCCAATCGGCTGAAGGATCGGCGTGCGCCAGCGAGCCGCCGATGGTGCCGCGATTGCGCACGGTCGGGTCTGCGATCAGACCGGCGATGCTCGGAAGCAGCGGCAATGCCTTGGCCAGCTCAGCGTGGTGTTCAAGCTGGGCGTGGGTTGTCGCCGCGCCGATGACAACCTCGCTGGCGCCGATGATGATGCCTTGAAGTTCAGGCAGTTCGGCGATGTCGATCAGGGTGCCTGGCGCCGCCAGGCGCAGTTTCATCATCGGCAGCAGCGAGTGGCCGCCACTCATCAACTTCGCGCCATCGCCCCCTTGGACAAGTTGGGCAAGTGCGTCGGACAAACTGCTGGGCCGGGTGTATTCAAACGCACTCGGGATCATGGGGTCAACTCCTCTTTCCCGGCGGTTTGTGCGGCACGGATGGCACGCCACACCTTGGGTGGCGTCAAGGGCATGTCGATGTGGGTGATGCCGAAGCTCTTGAGCGCATCACACACCGCACTGACGATGACCGGCGGGGCGCCGACACAGCCGGCTTCGCCGATGCCCTTGACACCCAGCGGATTCGCCGGGGTTGGCGTCACCTGGAAGCTGGTTCGCATCGTCGGGATCTGATCGCTCTTGGGAACGGCGTAGTCCAGCAGTGAGCCGGTCAGCAGTTGCCCGGTCTCGTCGTATTCGACACCCTCGTACAAGGCCTGGCCGATGCCCTGGGCGATGCCACCGTGCATCTGTCCATGGCACAGCATGGGATTGATGAGATTGCCCACATCGTCCACGGCGACATAGTCAAGAATCTTCACTTGGCCCGTCTCGATGTCGACCTCGACGACTGCCGCGTGGCTGCCGAATGGCGCCACCATTTTTTCGGACTGGTAGAACACGGTTTCTTCCAGGCCCGGCTCCATGCCCAGCGGAAGATTGGAGCTGACGTACGCCATGCGTGCGACCTGGCCAAAGCCGACACTGCGCGCTTTTGTCTCGCCCGCGACGCTGAACGTACCCCCCGCATAGCTGACGTGTTCCGGCTTCGCGTCCAGCATGGTGGCGGCGATGAGCTTGGCCTTGGCAAGTACTTTCTGCGCCGCGTTGTGAGCCGCGGTGCCGCCCACAACCATGGAGCGCGAGTTGAACGTGCCGTGGCCGAAGGGCACACGGTCCGTATCGCCCTGGACGACGTCAATATCGTCCATCGGCAACTGCAGCACGCCGCCGACGATCTGCGCGTAGCTTGTCGCGTGCCCATGGCCTTGTGGCATGGACCCCGAGAACAGGGTGACCTTGCCGTCCGAATGGACGCGCAGCAGTGCACTTTCCCAACCGCCGCGGTTGAACCCAACCATCTTCATCGCCGCCGAACTGCCAACGCCGACCAGTTCCATGTAGCAGGTGACGGCAACGCCGACATAGCGACCCTGTGCCCGCAGGGCGGCCTGCTTCTCGCGCCATCCGTTGTAGTCAATCTCCTTGACCGCGGCCTCGAGGGCACCCTCGTAGTTGCCGGTGTCCCACACGAAAAGCGGGTGCCCGTAGGGCCGGTAGGGAAACTGATGCTTGCGGATCAGGTTGATGCGACGCAGTTCGACCGGATCGATGCCGAGTTTGGCAGCGACCGCGTCCATGGTCCGCTCGATGAGGTACGCGGCCTCGGGGCGGCCGGCGCCGCGGTAGGCGTCCACCGGCGTGGTGTTGGTCGTCACCAGCCGCATTTCGCCGTCCAGCGCGGGGATGTCGTAGTTGCCGCAGGCGAATGACACCGTGTTGACCGTCGGAATGCCGGTCGCCATGTTCGACAGGTAGGCCCCCAGATTGGCGAACGAGCGCATCTTGATACCGAGCACACGGCCGTCCTTGGTGACGGCAGCTTCCACGTTCTCGATGTGCGCGCGGCCATGCGTGGTGGCCATGTGCGCTTCGCTGCGCGTCTCGGTCCAGCCGACCGGCCGCTCGAAATGTCTTGCCGCGAACGCGACCAGAATTTCCTCGGCGTAGTAATGCATCTTCGCGCCGAAGCCCCCGCCAATGTCGGGCGCGATCAGGTGGATCTTGTGCTCGGGCCAGCCCAAGGTTTCGGCCAGCCAGCGCCTGGACATGTGAGGCACCTGCGTCGGCAGATAGAACGTCAGCTTGTCAGTGCTCGTGTCGTAGACGGCTCGCACGGCCCGCGGCTCGATCGGGCTGGGGATCAACCGGTTGTTGACCAGCCGCACCTGAACCAGATGGTCCGCCGCCTCTGCCGCTGCGGCGTAGTCGCCGCCGCCGCCCCTGAAGACAGCGATGAGGTTGCCCGGCACGTTGGCATGCAATTGCGGCGCGCCTTCCTGCAGGGCCGCTTCCTCGTCCACCACGGCCGGCAGCACTTCGTAGTCGACGAAGATGGCCTCGAGCGCATCGGCAGCTTGGTGGCGCGTGTTGGCCACCACGAGCGCGACCGATTCGCCGACGTAACGCACGCGGCCGTCGGCCAGCGGGGGGTGCGCCGGGACGATGGAGCCGCCCACAATCCAGTTGGGGCGGATGTCGCCGACCTTGCCACGCAGGTCTTCATAGATGAGGATGCCCACCACACCGGGCATGGAGGCGGCGGCCGAGGTGTCGATCGACTTGATCAGCGCATGGCCATGGGGCGAACGCAGCACCATGGCGCAGGTCAGGCCTTTGATCGCGATATCGTCGGTGAATCGGCCGCGACCGGTCAGAAGAGGTGGGTCCTCGCGTCGGGTGACGGATTGCCCGATCAGGCTGACATGCGCAGCGTCGTCGAGCTTGGTCATAGCGCGACCTCCGTCTGCGCGCTTGAAGCGCGGCTCGTGTCACCGGTACGGGTGGCCGCCAGCATGACCGCATTGACAATGTTCTGATAGCCGGTGCAGCGGCACACATTGCCGTGCAAGGCGTCACGCACCTGCTCTTCGGTCGGATTGGGAACCCGGTCCAGCAGCGCCTGCCCCGCGAAGACCATGCCCGGCGTGCAAAAACCGCATTGAAGCCCATGCACCTCTGTGAACGCCTGTTGCAGCGGCGTCATCTTTTTCGGCGTGCCCAGACCCTCGATGGTGGTGACACGGTGGCCTTGCGCCTGAACCGCCAGCACCGTACAGGACTTGGCCGTCTTACCGTCGATCTGCACGGTGCAAGCCCCGCATTGCGAGGTATCGCAGCCGATGTGCGTGCCCGTCATGCCCGCGTGGTCGCGCAGGAAGTGCACCAGCAATTCGCGCGGCTCGATCTCCGCACTGACCGGAACTGTGTTGACTTCGACGGTCACATTTCGCGGCGTCATCTCGCATCGCTCACAATTTGGCCCTTGCACTCGCCGAATCCGATCGACTTGTAGCCCTCCCGCTCGCACACGCCACGCAGCCACACCGTGTCGCCGTCTTCGAGGAAAAGACGCGTTTCACCCGAAGGCAGCGACAGGGCCTGCTTACCTCCGGCATTGAACTCGATCAGGCATCCCGAATCCTTGCGCTCCGGGCCCGAGACGGTTCCGCTTGACAACAGGTCGCCGGTGCGCAGACTGCATCCATTGCTGGCGTGGTGGGTGAGCATCTGCGTGAGCGTCCAGTACTGGTCGCTGAATTGCGGCTGCGAAATCACGGCCGGTGCGATGCCGCTCTTTTGCATCGCCGCCGTCTGCAGCAGAACCTGCAGCGAGATCGAGATGCCACCCTGGGCCGCATGTTTGGCCGACGTGAGCGCCGCCGGCACCGGCACCTCGCCCGCGTCGCGCGTCGGCGCCGGCACGCGGTACGGCGCCAGCGCTTCCAGGGTCACCACCCACGGCGACGCCGTCGTCATGAAGCTCTTGGCGAGAAACGGCCCCAAGGGATAGCTCTCCCACATCTGGATGTCGCGCGCCGACCAGTCATTGACCAGGCAGAGCCCGAACATGTGGTCGTCGGCGTCGTCGATGGAAATCGGCTGACCCAGGGCGTTCTCGCGGCTAACGAAGCAACCCACCTCCAGTTCGAAGTCCATGCGTTGCGAGGGCGCGTAGACCTGAGCTGCCCCCAGTGGATCCCCCAGCTGTCCACGCGGCCGGATACAGGGGACCCCGCTCTCGACCACGGTGGAGGCGCGGCCGTGGTAGGCAATCGGCATGTGCCGAAAGTTGGGTGCCACCGGCATCTCGGGCCGTATGAGTTCGCCCGTTCGCCGCACATGGTGGATGGAGGTAAAGAAGTCGGTGAAATTGCCGATCTGTGCCGGCAGTTGCATCTGCGCGTCGCGCGTAGCCACCAGGCAGGCACCGGCCGCTGTCAGGTGGCCGGCGTCGGCGCGCAGCAGTGCAAAAGCCGCATCGCGCACCGCTTGCCTTGCAGCGCGTCCACTCGACATCAGCGAGTTGAGATTGTTGCTGCGCAACGCGGCCGACAAGCCCTCCAGGCCCGGCAGTAGCCCCTTGTCCAAGGCGGCGCTCAGATCGAGGATTTGGTCGCCGATAGCGACACCGATCCTGCGCGCGTTCGCACCCGCCGTGCTGAACACGCCGAGCGGCAGGTTCTGGATGGGAAATTCGGTGCCGGGCGCGTTCGCGCCGGCGACCCAACTTTGAACGCGCGGGTCGTGCGTGTGATCGGTTTCGAAAGTCATGGCGTCAGGCACTTACTGGGTCGGCTGCTGCGTCGGTCGTTGCCGGGGCGACGGCCAGAGGGGCAATCTCCGGCACGTGCTCAAGCAGCATGCCCGCCGCAGCCGCTGCCTTGATCTCGTCTTGGCTCATGCCCAAGCTCGCAAAAACCTCCGCGTTGTTCTCGCCTCGGAACGAAGGCGCCGTAGGTGCGGGAAGCTTGTCCTCCGAGAAGCGCCAGGGCCGGCCGTGCAAACGGTAAGAGCCCCCCCGGCGGTCCGGCACGTCCTGCACCGCACCCCAGTACTCCGCCCATTCGGAGTTCGCGATTTCCTGCGTCGTCCGGATCTGGCCCATTGCAATCTTGGCTTCGTCCAACTGCGCATCGAGCGTGGCCATGTCGCGGAAGGTGAGCACCCAGGCCTGCACGATCGCATGGAGCGCGTCGTAGTTCGCCGCTCGCGCTTGTGCCGTCGCGAAGCGGGGGTCACTCGCCAGGTCGATACGGCGCATCGCGCCAAGGTACTGAGGGAACGTGCCGCTGAACACCAGACTCTGCGGCGTCAGGAAGCGCTCGCCCGCCGGCCCAACGAAGAAGGCCCCTTCGGTGGCGCCCAAGATTCCTGGCTCAGCACCCAGGTCGACGCCCGCCATGTCGATGTGCGCACGCTCATTGACCGACAACATGACTGCCGCCATGGCAACGTCGATGTGTTGGCCGCGACCGGTGAGTTCTCTGCCCCTGACGGCCGCCAGCACGGCGATCGTCGCTTGCAAGCCGGCGTAAACGTCGGCATGCGACAGCGGGTCAGGGCGCTGGCGGCTGAGTGCGTCCCCGTAGTGGCGCATCGTGTTGTGCGTGAACCCGGCCTCTGCTTGCACCGTCGGCGCATAGGCCATGCGCGACGCCCAAGGGCCACCTTGACCGTAGCCCGAGATCGACACGTAGATCAGACGCGGATTGCGCTTTGCGACGGTCTCATAGTCGAGCCCAAAGAACTTGAGCGTTCCAGCCCGAAAGTTTTCGACCACGATGTCTGCCTGGTCGATCATTCTCAAGACCAGATCCACAGAGCCCTGGACGTTCAGGTCGATACTGACGTTGCGCTTGCCGACGTTCTGTTGGGCGTAATAGCCGGACATGCCGTCGACGAACGGCCAAGACAAGCGGGACACATCGGGACGAGGAGGCTCGATCTTGATCACCTCGGCGCCCAGGTCCGCCAGGGTCCGAGCGCACAGAGGCCCAGCCAGCACGCGGGAGAAGTCGACGACTTTGAGGCCTTGCAGGGGTCCGGACATGATCAGCACCCCTCGAACTTGGCGAGACCGGGGCCTTGCTTGAGGAAGGATTCGAGTCCCACCCTCACGTCCTTCGAAGCCCATATCGGCTTTTGCAATTCGGCCATCGCCAGGTCGGCTGCTTCAACGCCTTGATTGGCGGCGATGCGGGCAATCTGCTTGGTCACTGCATGCGCAATCGTCGGCCCTGCGGCCAACTCCTGGGCCACCATCATGGTGGACTCCTCCAGTTTGTCGTCCGCCACGACCAGGTTGATCAGCCCCCAACGCTCCAGCGTCTCGGCGTCGTAGCGACGGCCGAGCATCGACATTTCCTTGGCGCGGGCGACACCGATGCGCTGAACCTGCCGCTGGATGGCGCCCATCAGGGGGTGCAGGCCGAGTGCGCTTTCGACCGAGCCAAACTTGCCCGAGCGGGTGGCGACGATGTAGTCACAGGCCAAGGCGAGCTCAACCCCACCGCCCAGGCAGGCGCCATGAACGCTAGCCACGATGGGCACAGGCAAAGTCTCGAACGCATTCAGTACGTCCACCGGATCCCACATCGGGGCACTCGCTGCTTTGCCGTCCTGCTTGCCCTGCTCCAACAGCGCTTCAAACTGGGTGACGTCCGCACCGGCGCAGTAGTGCCGCAGGCCACTTCGCAGAACGATGGCACGGCTGCCTTGTGCAACTGCGTCGCGCATCTTCGCGATCAGCGGATTGAACAGCGCCGGCCCCATCAAGTTGTAGGGACGGTAGTTCATGGTCAGCACAGTCACGTTGCCATGCTTCGTCGCGACAATAATCTCTTCGCTCATCGAGTTGCTCCTGGTTGGCATCAAAATATCTGGCGCTGCGGCACTCTTCTGCTGGGTGCGATTGTGTGAACGCAACTCGCGCAGGAAAAGGTGATTTCGTGCCAATATGCAGGTTGGCTAGTGCCACACACTTTTAGCGAACGGGCTTCACCATGGCAGCGCCCAAGCTGACTTTCATCCACCGTCCTGGAGATCGCGACACGCCGCAACTAAGCCTCTTTGGCTTGAAGGCACTCGTCGATGAAATGGAGGACCAGGGCGTTTCTTTGCGGGCCTTGCTGAGTCGAACGGGAGTGCTGAGCGAGCAGTTCGACGACCAATCAGCGCTGATCTCCCGGGACCAGCGTCTGGCCATCTATCGCAATGCGCAGCGCCTCGCGAAGCGATCGGATGTGGCGCTGCGCGCGGGGGCGCGGCAGCGCATCAGCGATTTCGGCGTCTGGGGCTATGCCTTGGCCAGCAGCAGAACACTCGGTGATGCGATTGACCTGTCTTTTCGGCAGCTTCGGCATCTAGGACCTGTGCTGCAGATCACGTCACGCGTCGATGGGGGAGCGATCAAGTTGCGCAGTCATGACCCTGCGTCGCTGGGCGAACTCCTGCCATTCGTTGCGGAGTTCTGGCGCAGCTCGAACCATGCCTTCCTCAGCCACATGCTGGAGGCGCCGCTTCCTTCCGCGCGCATGCTGCTGCCTTACCCCGCGCCGCCGCATTGGCGAACCTACAGCCAGATGTTCAACTGCCCGGTCGAGTTCGCAGCCGAGACCATGGAGTGGCACTTTTCCGAATCGGCCTGGAGCTTGCCGTTGCCGAACGCGAACCCCGTGCTGGCCAAGGTTTGCCAGCGTTTCTGCGAGCAGGTCTTGTCGGAGCAACCCCCGGCGTCCGAGCTCGCTGACTCCATCAGAGTCATTCTCGTGAATCAGCCGGGGCGCTTTCCCAATATCGATGAGATTGCCGCGCACCTCGGCACATCTCTGCGCACACTCAACCGCAGACTGGCTTCAGAGGGACTGTCCTACCAGTCGATCATCGACGATGTACGTCGGACGCTCGCCATGGAGTACCTCAAGCGCACAGCGCTCTCGGTCGAAGAGGTCTGCGCGCGCGTCGGCTTTTCGGACCCGTCCAACTTTCGGAAGGCGTTCAGAAAGTGGACGGGGAGATCGCCAAGCCATTTCCGGGCCGAGACTGTGGCGGCGAGCACGTAGGGCATCCGGGGACGACGTTCGCGCGACCGGCGTGCCTGTGGCGCTCTCTTCGCGGCCAATATCCACCAAGCGTGATCGAGTGGCTCTGCGTTCGTCATGACGCGCTTGGCACGAGTGATACTGCGTGTCCCCGTTTGAAGGATAGGAAATCCAACGGCACGGCGCGTCATCGCGAGCGGCGAAGCACGTCGGGGCCAGTGAGGCGCTGGGATGGTCAGCGGCGACGCCCGACCGGGCGGGCAGCAAGGCCACGGCTCGATGTTCAGCCCTCGTCGTCGGTCAAGAGGTCTGCCGTTCCCGGTTCTTCTCCTGCATGAAGTCGATGAACGCTCTCAGCTTGCCGGGCATTCGAGCGCGGTGCGGGTAGTACAGGTGGAAGGTGTCGGCCGGTGCACAGTGCCGTTCCAGCAGTGCCAGCAACTCGCCGCGTCGTATCGAGTCCTCGGCCAACTGGCGGAACACGTACGCCAACCCGACGCCCTGGCGCGCGGCTTCGAGCGCGCAGCGCATGTCGCTGTGAACGAGCGGGCCGCGGACCTCGATCACGACAAGCTCGTCGCGTGACTTGAACCGCCATTCGAGGTATCGACCTGGGTCGGCGAATCGGAGTCGAATGCAGGCGTGTCCTAGCAGGTCCTTCGGTCGGTTCGGGGTTCCTCGCTCCTCAAGGTATGCCGGCGATCCCACGACGACCATGCGCTGTGTGGCGCCCAAGGGAACGGCCACCATGTCGCGTTGCACCGCGTGTCCCATGCGGATGCCGGCATCGAAGCCGCCGGCAACGATGTCGACCATTCGGCTCTCCATCGACACCTCCAGCGTGATCTCGGGGAAACGCCTCAAGAACTCCGCCTGAAAGGGTTGAATCACCGAAGCGAACGCGACGTGAGAGGTGTTGATCCGCAACACGCCGGTCGGCTTGGCGGCCGTCTCCCCGATTTGCTGCACCGACATTTTGATGAGGTCCAGCGCCGGCGCCAGCGTCGACAACAGCTGTGAACCGTGCTCCGTCAAACCGACGCTTCGAGTCGTCCGGTTGAAGAGCCGGACGTTCAGCTGACCC